>VYMB01000001.1_pt1 | contig 736653 bp, 583 predicted proteins | sample 5115321 | NCBI WGS metagenome assembly VYMB01 (sample SAMN12291794, study PRJNA351875) | freshwater metagenome | isolation source: freshwater lake | place: USA: Michigan, Wintergreen Lake | collected 2011-08-02 | reverse complement strand
CCGCTCCCCCCACCACGAATGCCGAATCACGAATGCCGAATGCCGCGCCATTCACTCCGAATGCCGCGCCTTCCCACTCAAATAATCCTCCCCCGCAGCCCCACAATCTCCTCGCGCAATCGAGCCAGCGCCCCGTCATTCCCCAGTGCCATCAGCTCTGCATGCGGAATCGGCTTCCCGAAAATCAGCCGGAAGCGCACCCCAAACAACTTCAACTTCCCTCCGCGCGGCCACGCCTTGAACGGCCCCTCGATAGCGCATGGCACCACCGGGCACTGCGCTCGCTTCACCAGCAGCATCACGCCGCGTTGAAATTCCTTGATCTCACCATCCGGCGTGCGCGATCCCTCTGGAAAGATCAGTGTCGCGCGCCCCTGCTCCAAGCGAGCCAGCACTTCCTTGATGCTTGCCGTATCCGCGGCCGACCCGCGCACCGGAATGCTGTTGAGTCCCTTGATGATCCAACTCAGCGGCGGCTTGAACAGCTCGACCTTCGCAATGAAGTCAAGATTCCGATGATCAATGCTGCCGCCGATCGCCGGCGGATCAAAGTTGCTCTGATGGTTGCACGCCAGAATCACCCCGCCCGTCGCGGGCACGTTCTCCACACCCTCCACGCGAATGCGATAGAAGATGCTGTAGAACAAATGCGCAGACCGCCGCGCGAGCGTGTAGAACAGCAGCGAAGGCAGACTCGCGCCGGGCTGTTTGGCACGATAACGATCCAGCATGCCGCCAAAGTAGGCTTTGTGTCGCCCCCCGGTCGGCCCATAACCGCGCGTCCGCCAACGCAGGCAAAGTCCGTCGCGCACCTGTCCGATGCTGCCGATGACGCAGGCCCGTGTTCGCGCAGCGCGACGCGGCCTTGCACCAGAGCTGAGCAGGAGATCGGTATGAGCAAGCGTGCGAACGTTGGTATGGCGTTGACGATGGTGGGCGCGATCTTCGCCGCCGCAGGATGCGCCTCGCGCGTCCAGCAAGAGCCGGTCGCCGTCGCCCAGCCCGCGCCACTCGAAACCACCACCGACCACACCGAACCCCGCATGAGCGCACTCACGCTCACGATGGAGCAGGAGCAAGGCTGGTCAGAGCCGCAGGCCGATGCACTCAACATCCGCCCCTTCGTCGGCGAAGACGGCGTCAGCGAAGCCACCACCGTCAACGTCAGCAAAGTCACCTTCGCCCAAGAAGGCGGCGACTTTGACCCCAGCATCTCGCGTGACGGCTCCACGCTGGTCTTCGCCAGCACCCAGCACCGCGCCACCAGCGACATCTACGTCAAGCAGGTCAACACCAAGACCGTCACCCAGCTCACCCGCGACGCCGCGCAAGACGTCATGCCGGCCATCAGTCCCGATGGCTCCATGATCGCCTACGCCAGCGACCGCAGCGGCAACTGGGATGTGTTCGTCATGCCCGTCACCGGCGGCAAGGCCTTCCAGATCACGACCGACGTCACCGCCGACGTCGCCCCCAGTTGGAGCCCCGACGGCACGCAACTTGTCTTCTCGCGCCTGGGTGAAACCAGCGGCCGCTGGGAGATGTGGACCGTGCGCGTGGCCAAGCCCGAAGTCGCGCAGTTCATCGGCTACGGCCTCTTCCCCAAGTGGTGCCCCACTCCCGGCACGGGCGCCGAAGGCGGCGATCAGATTCTCTTCCAGCTCGGCCGCGAACGCGGCAACCGCGGCTTTGGCCTGTGGACCCTGACCTACAAGAACGGCGAAGCCAGCAACCCCACGCAAATCGTGAGCGACACCGGCAACGCCCTGATCAACCCCTCGTGGAGCCCCGACGGCAAGTGGATCGTCTACGCCCAGGTGCCCATGACCCAGGCCAGCAGCGCGACTCCCGAGAGCAGCAGCCTGTGGATGACCAGCACGCAAGGTGAAGGCACCGTGCGCCTGACCACCGGCCACGGCGTGGCGCTGAGCCCGGTATGGAGCCGAAACGAGCAACTGTTCTTCGTGAGCAACCGCGACGGCGTGGACAACGTCTGGTCGATGCGCATGCAGGACGCCGTCCGTACCGCCAGCGCGCTGGTGGCACCGGGCAACGCCGCCATCGCGGTGGAACTGCACGCGGAAACCGGCGAGGAAGAAATCGAAACGGCGAGCGAAGAAGAGAGCGAATAACCCTCGACTTCGTCAGCTTTTCAGAGCACACTTTCGCGGGCAAGTCGGGCAGATGCGGCGGTCCAATGCGTGGAACCCGCCGCATGCAGGCTTGCCCGCAGTGCGTTTTGCAGGGCAAATCGCGCAATCGCCGATGCTGATGGCATGTGGCGATGGATGTGCATGTTGGCGGTGGCAGGTGCGGTGACCGGTCTGAGCGCGTGCAAGTCGGGGCCGCGTCAGGACCGACTGGTAGCCCCCCGTGCGCTGCAGGCTCCGTACGACGCCAGCAAGGGCGAAGTGCTGTGGGCCGTGATCCCGCTGCGCAACGAAAGCGGCACCACGATTGTGGATGAACTGGTCGTGACCGACAAACTGATCGGCGCGATTGAAGAAGTGCGCGGGCTGCGATGCCTGCCGCTTGATCGCACGCTGGCCGCGATGGAAGCTCTCGAACTGCGCAGCGTGCGCACGCCCGGCGAAGCGCGGCAACTCGCGCAGGCGCTGGGCGCGGATGCGGTGGTTGCGGGCAACATCACGGCGTATGACCCGTACACGCCCATCATGGGCATCTCACTCGCGCTGTACGCGCGGCCGGGCTCGCTGCTGAGTGAACAGACGACGATCGATACACGGCGGCTTTCGCAAGCAACCAGTGACACGACACCGACCGAAGCCGACGCCCAGTGGACGGCGCGACCTGTCGCGCTCTTCAGCGATCGCTTTGATGCCAAGAACCACACGACGCTGCTTGAAGTGCAGCAGTTTGGCATGGGCAGATCGCGCGACACCAGCGCGCTGGGTTGGCGGCGCTACACGGCGAGCATGGACCTGTACAGCGAGTTTGTGATGTACAAGGGTGTTGATGGACTGTTGCAGCAGGAGTGGACGCGCGTGGCGCGGGTGCAGATGCCCAAGACGACGGAACGGCCTGTGGCGGGGGCGGAGTGATGCGGATGGAAGATGGCATCAAGGCATACGGCATCATGGCATGAGGGTGCATGCAGCATACAAAGCAACAAGGCCTCGCTTTCGCGGGGCCTTGTGTGTTTTGAAGTTTGATCTGCGCTTTACTTGCTTTGGGCAGTGAGAAGCGCTTCGAGCTTTTCGAGGCGGGCTTTGAGATCGTTGATCTCGGCGTCCTTCTCGGCGCGCAGGTCGCGCAGGGCTTCGACCATGAGGGCGGTGGTGGAGCGCTCGCTGACTTGCTTCATGCCGTCCTGGCCCGTGGTGACCCAGTCGGGGAAGACGGCTTCGACTTCCTGAGCGACCAGGCCGATTTGCGTGCCGGGCAGGGCGCGGCCATTTTCGACGAACTCGGGCTTGTAGGTGTAGGCGTGGCCCTTGAGTTTGAGCAGTTTGTCGAGCGTGCCGGTCATGGGCTGGATGTCGTTCTTGGAGCGCTCGTCGCTGAGGACGCTCCATGTGCCGCCGCCTGGCTTGGAGGCGGAGCCGTCCAAGAGGAACTGGTAGACGACCGTGCCGTTGCGCTCGATGATGAAGCCGGAACTGCTTGCGAGGGTGGCCGGCCAGATCTCGAGCACGAGAGCGCTGGCACCTGCGAGGCCCTCGCTGCGGCGGAAGGTGACGTTGTTGCCGTTCTGGTTGCTGGCGCCGAACTGGACGTTGCCATCGAGGCGGGTGGTGCCGGTGTTATGCAAGCGGGCCTGCGGGTCGCTGATGCCGATGCCGACATTCCCTCCACGAGCAACGGTCATCGCGGGTGCGAACGTGCTCGCGCCTGTCATGGTGCCGATCTGCACGGCAGAGCCGCTGAAGACATCGCCCGAGTAGAGCGCGAGCTTGCCCGCGGGTAGCTGGGCCATGCCGAAGCGGTCGTTGGGGCCGTAGAACGTCTCGATGAGGCCGTTGTGACTACCGAAGGTCGATGCGACCGCTTGATTGCGGATGGTGCCGTTGGCAAGGACGAGGAGGTTTAGAGCGCTATTCTGCCAGAGTTGAATATCACCCTGGTTGGTAGCGGCTGTCCACGCACGAAGTGCTCCGCCCACGCCGTAGCCATAATACGGAAGTCCCGTTGTTGCGGCCGAATCAATGACCATGCCGTTGTAGCCAGTGTTGCCTGACTTGTTCGCGATTCCCAATGCCTCGGTCGCGAAGCCGGTGATCGGCGTCGTGCGCCCGATGCCGACGAACCCCGTGTCGTTGTTGATCGCGAGGCGGCTCGGCGTGAAACCCGTCGTCGTGCTGCCGGTGCCAAAGCCAAAGACGTTGGTACCCGTTGCGTTGTACCCAAGCCCCATGGTGTCTAGACCTGTTCGGCGGAAGGCGATGTGCGAGCCCGTGATGTTGTCGGGGCGATTGATCTGAAGCGTGCCGAAGCGACTCGGGTCAGAACCCGTGCCGTCAGCGATCTCAAGCTTTGCGAGTGGTGCGACACCACCGATGCCGACGTTGCCGGTGGGCGTGATGCGCATCCGCTCGGCGGTTGCTGAGAACGACGCACCGCTTTGGAAGATGATGTCGCCACCATTGGGCGCGTTCGATGCGTTACTCCTGTTTCCGCCCGAACGAATGATGACATCGCCTGGGCGAATGAACGATTGGTCGGAGTTGCGGGCCCTGCCAGCTTCGAGTATCAGATCGCCGCCATCGGCGGCGTTGCCTGCGGGGCTCGCGTCGCCTGCGGTGACGATCAAGTTTGTGCCGTTCGTGTTGAAGAGCGTGTTTGGAACATTGATGCGGCGATCGGCACCTGTGAGCAGTGCGATGTCACCGTTGGCATCGACATTGATGCCGCGCGTCGCGAGGCTGAAGGGCGCGGGCGTGAGGGCCTGTCGCGAGCCAAGCGTGACGAAAGAACCGCTGCCTGCGGGGTTGCGGACGGCGATCTCGAGGAAGAGGGCTTGGTTCGAGGTGTACGGGTTCACGCCGAAATCGACGGGCGTGGTGAAGAGCCCGCTGCTCACGCTCACGCCGCTACGCGTGACGGTGGAGCCCACCTGCGTGTTGCCGGTTGCTGCGGTGAAGAGCGAGAACTGGAAGTCGGCGGACGAGTCGACGGGCAGGCCGTCGCTCTTGAGTTGACCCTGGTACGTGAAGGCGGTGCCTTGGGCGAGGGCTGGGCCTGCGCCGGCGGCGAGAAAGATGGCGAGGGCGATGTTCTTGATGGTGGTACGAATCATGTTTGACTTTCCTCGGAATGATCGCCTTCATGCTGAGTGCGATCACCTAGAAATGAAATTGACGTATGTTCTCAGTAGAGATTTGACGAGGATGCAGTGTCGATCACACAGATTCTCGAGATCTGCTTCTTGAGCATTACTTCTGCTGCGGTGCAGCGGCATTGAGCAGGGCTTCGATTCGTGCAAGACGCTGCTCAAGCGTGGCGATCTGAGCGTCCTTGGTCGCAATCTCGGCGTCCTTTTCGGCGCGCAGGTCGCGGAGGGCTTCGACCATGAGGGCTGTCGTCGAGCGCTCGGTGACTTGCTTGAGGCCGTCAGCGCCGGTGGTGACCCAGTCGGGGAAGACGGTTTCAACTTCCTGGGCGACGAGGCCGATCTGTGTGCCGGGCAGGGCGCGGCCGTCTGCAACGAACTCGGGCTTGTAGGTGTAGGCGTGGCCCTTGAGTTTGAGCAGTTTGTCGAGCGTGCCGGTCATGGGCTGGATGTCAGTCTTGGTGCGTTCGTCGCTCAAGACGCCCCACGCGCCGCCACCTGTCTTCAGCGCGGTGCCGTTGCTGAGGTCGAATGAGAAACGGTCGTTGCCGTTGGCTTGGAAGATAAAGGAGCTTCCTGGCGCGGATGAGGTCATGTCGAGATACAAGTTGGTGACGTTTCCGCCGGTACCGAATCGGTAGAGTTTGGCGTTGCTGCCTGTGGTGCCGGTGAAGTTCTGGATGCCGAACTGAAGTTCGCCGTCGAGGCGGGTGGTGCCTGCGTTGTGAAGGCGGGCGGTGGGGGCAGCCGTGCCGATACCAACGTTGTCCGTTGGGCTAATGGCCAGCGGGATGTTGGCTGAACCGTTGCGAACAAAGAGCAGTGAGCCTGAAGGGCCGTTGCCGCTGCCAGCGGAGTTGATCACCCAATCCTGCCCGCCTTGGCCGCCGTGCTTGAGGCGGACTTGCGGCCCGAAGGTGCCGTCTTCGGTTTCGAACATGCCGTAGGGTGCCTGGATACTCGTGGTTGTGCCGCTGCCATAGACGTGAAGCTTGTACTGCGGGGCGGTGGCGGGATTGCCGCCCCGCTCGATCGTCCCCAAGCCCAGAGCGCCGGCTTGGGTGAGGCGCATGCGTTCGACGGAGCTATTGAGTTGTGCCCCGGCTTCGAAAATGATGTCGCCGCCGTTGGGGAGCCCACCGAAATCAAAGCCCGTGTCGAAGAAGTTGCCGCCTGAGCGAATGATCACGTTTCCAGGCGTGGCGGCGGGCTGATCTGCATTGAAGCAACTGCCCGCTTCGAGGATAAGGTCACCGCCCAAAGTTGCAAAGACTGGGTCGGGGTTCGAATCGCCAGCAAGGATGCTGAGGCTTCCGCCGTTGCCGGTTGGGCTCGCGACCGGCATGCCAATGGAGCGTGATGCGCCATCGAGCAGCGCGATGTCGCCTGCCGCGTTGACGTTCATGCCGCGGGTGGCGAGGCTGAAGGGTGCGGAGGTGATGCGTTGGCGTGCGCCAAGTGCGGTGAATACGGTGGTGAACGCGGGATCGTTTACCAAGATATCGAGGAAGAGCGGCCGACCAAAGGTGTATGGATCGACGCCGAAATCCAGCGGCAGGGCGAAGAGCCCATCGGCAACGGTGGCGTTGGTTTGAATGACGGTGTCGCCAACCTGGGTGCCGCCGGTCGCGGCGGTGTAGAGGCGGAACTGGAAGTTGATGGGACCATTGACGGGCGAGCCATCGTTCTCGAGCTTGCCTTGGTAGGTGATGGCGGTGCCTTGGGCGAGGGCGGGTGCTGCGCCGGCGGCGAGAAAGACGGCGAGGGCGACGCTCTTCAAGATGCTGCGAGTCATGGTGCTTCTCCGGGTGTGTGCGTGAACGCGAGACGATGTTGGCCGTGAAACGCCGGCCTCCCAAGAGACTCGCGGAAGAAGCAACCAGCGCGCAAAGTGAATTGGGAGAAATTTTCGGGATGTCTTCACAATCGCTTTGCGCGGCGGGCGTGGCGTACGCGATCCTTACACAGCGAAAGACCCGTCCGATAGGCACCCGATCAGGCGACGAGCGATCTGGAGGATGACAACGATGTGGACGAGTGTCTTCATGACTGATCGAGCCGCCAGCACGCCTGCCGGGAGCGACGCGACCATTCGCGAGTTGCTGCCGCTTGTGTATGACGAACTGCGATCGCTGGCGGCGCATCATTTGTCGCTGCCGGGCGAGCGTGCCCACACACTGCAGCCGACGGCGTTGGTGCATGAGGCGTATCTGAAGATGGGCTCGGCCGACAAGCGTTGGACGGGTCGCGATCACTTCATGGCTGTCGCGACTATCGCGATGCGGCAGGTGCTGGTGGACCATGCGCGTCGCAAGCAGGCGGACAAGCGTGGCGGCGGGATGCAGCGCGTGGACATCAGTGTGGATGGCATGGGGGAAGACGCGCACGCGAGTCGCGAGTTTCGCGTGCTGGAACTGCATGATCTGTTGACGCAGCTTGCGACGCTTGATGCGCGAGCGGCACAGATCGCGGAGATGCGTCTGTTTGGCGGGATGAGTCAGGACCAGATCGCGAACGTGCTGAACGTGTCCCGCGTGACGGTGACGACCGATTGGCGATTCGCCCGCGCGTGGCTGGCATCACGCGTCAATGACGAACGTGAGGCGACGTGAGTGACGGCGCTCATCCACATTCTGACGCGTCGCGTCTGGCCCGCGTCAAGGCGATCTTCCTTGATGCGATTGAGATGGGCATAGCACGTCGCGAAACATTCGTTGATGAACGATGCGGCGATGATGTCGCTCTTCGCGAGCAAGTGCTGCAACTGCTCGAAGGCGAGAGCAAGCCACTGCCGATTGAGAGTCTTGCCGACGACATTCGCGCGGCGGCGGGCGACCAGCGCGTCGGGACCAAGGACCTGCCCGCGTCGATGATCGGGCGGTATCGACTCGTGGAACGACTGGGCGAAGGTGGATTCGGCGTGGTTTTTGCGGCGGAACAGACTGAGCCGGTCAAGCGGCGTGTTGCGCTGAAACTCATCAAGCTGGGGATGGATACGCGGCAGGTGATTGCCCGCTTTGAAGCGGAGCGGCAGGCGCTGGCGATGATGGACCATCCCAGCATCGCGAAGGTGTTTGATGCGGGTGCGACGGAGACCGGGCGCCCGTACTTCGTGATGGAACTGGCCAAGGGTCTGCCGATCACGCAGTACTGCGACGTGAACACACTTGGGATCCGCGCGCGGCTTGAGCTGTTTCTGCAGGTGTGCGACGCTGTGCAGCACGCGCACGGCAAGGGCATCATCCATCGCGATCTGAAGCCGAGCAACATCCTTGTGACGGAAACGAATTCGCGCGCGCTGCCCAAAGTCATTGACTTTGGCATCGCCAAGGCGACCAGCGATTCACTGACGGATCGCACCGTGTACACGCAACTGCGGCAGATGATCGGCACGCCTGAGTACATGAGCCCTGAACAGGCCAATGTCTCGGCGCTTGACATCGATACGCGATCTGATGTCTACTCGCTTGGTGTCATTCTCTACGAACTGCTCACGGGCACGACGCCGCTTGATGCGGCACGGGTGCGCTCGGCGAGTTACGGAGAATTGCAACGGATCATCACCGAGGAAGACCCGCCGCGTCCCAGCACTCGTGTGACGAAGCAAACGGTCACGATCGTGCATGTCGCGAGCAGCCGACGCTCTGATCCACGCAAACTCACCACGTCACTTCGCGGCGATCTGGATTGGATCGCGATGAGGGCGATGGAGAAGGATCGTGAGCGGCGATACGAGTCGGTCAGTGCACTGGCTGCGGATATCGAGCGGCACCTTGCGGGCGAAGCGGTGCTGGCCGCGCCGCCCAGCACGATCTACCGCGTTCGGAAGTTTGCGCGGCGGAACTGGATTGTGGTGTCTGCGGCGTCGGTGGCGGCGGCGGCGCTTCTTACCGGCGCGATCGGCTTCGCTTGGCAGGCTCAGGTTGCGCGGCGCGAGCGGGACATCGCTGGTCAGCAGCGCGATGTGGCGCTTGCTGAGCGAGCCCGCGCGGAGAACACGATGCAGTTCGTGCTGTCCATCCTGCGATCGGGCGATCCGACGACTGGCATGGGCGGCGACGACGTGACTGTTGTGCAAGCGATGAACACGGCGATCAGCGATCTTGAAGGAGGGAGATTCGCGAGTGATCCGGAGACTGAAGCGAGCCTGTGGACGGCGGTCGCGGAGGTGATGCACTGGTACACGCGCGAGAATCAAGCGGTGGAGCTGTATCAGAACGCGCTTGATTCCATTCGGCGCAAGCACCCGGGTGATCATGCGGCCGTCGCGACTGTCATGTCGCGGCTTGCATACTTCAAGTATGCACGGGGTGATGCGGACGGGGACGGGCTGGCACAGGAAGCTGTGTTGATGCTCGAGCGACTCAAGATGCACGACACGGTCGAGATGATGGATGCGATCAACACGAGCTTGATCGTGCATCGCAATCGAAGTGATGAGGAGTCTGTCGCCGGGTTTAGACGCATGTGCGAGATGCAGCAGCGCCTGCAACCGGGTGACAGTGAGCTGATGGTCGCGAAGTTGTGGAATCTTGGACGATCGCTGCTCAAAGTGCGGGAGCAGGAAGAAGGCGAACGAGTGCTCGTGCAAGCCCTGGAGATGAGTCGGCGACTGAATCCTGAGGGTTCGGAGATGGTCTCCAACGCGCTGGGCATCGTTGGGTTTGCGAAGCTGGCTCGCGGCGAGTACGCGAAAGCGGAACAACTGGCGGTGGAGTCGCTTGAGATGCATCGGCGATTCATCAAGCAGCCGACGATCGACGGCGCCGGCAAACTGAAGGACCTTGCCGAGGTTCGGTTCGCGATGGGAAGATTCGCGGAAGCCGAAGCGGACTGCACCAATGCTCTCAAGTATCTTGCGACGCGGAACCACATCAGCACGGCGGGTGCGTTCAGCCTGCGGGCGCGTTGCCGGCAGGCCATGGGACAGATGGAGGATGCGAGAGCGGACTTTGATGCTTCGATAGCTGCGGCGCGGACGTTGTCGGAGCGGGACGGTGGCGATCTTCTCGCGGAGATGCTGTGGCGGTCGGGCGAAGCTCGACTGGCGATGGGCGATGCTGCAGGTGCGCTGGTTGAGCTTCGAGCGGCACAAGAGATAGCCGAGCGGGAGTTCTCGTCGCAGCGCGCGTTGCGGGCGGACATTGAGGCGGCGTTTCTCCGGTGCAAGGCTGCGGTAGAGGCGCGGGTGGAGTGACGCGAGCGGGTTGCAGGTGACACCAGCCGAGTGGGTGCCGATGAGGCTGCGGGGGCTTGTGGCACCGGAACGCGGGGGTTATAGGGTGTCAGATACCTGACACATCGGCAAAAACTGCCGAATTTTGGGGGATGAATGGGTTATATATCCCTCTTTACGGGTTCAGGTCGATAATTTTCCTCCCGGGCGTTATGGACATGAGGCGAAAGTCGCATCACCGATGCGTCGATGAGACCTTCTGCAAGCCCCATATCTGCCGGACACGGATGTACGGCGGATCAGGCCTCGCAAGGAGCCGACCAAATGGCACTTCCGCAGACGCAGAATCTGGTTCGCATCGCGTTGTTGGATGCGTTCACGAGCTACCTGGCCGATGAGCGCCACTTCAGCCCCTACACGGCCCGCTGCTACGGCGCGGACCTTCGTCAGTACGTTGACTTCCTCAGCGGTCAGCACAAGGTGACGCTGAACGACGTGCGTGAGGACAAGGCGTTTGAGAAATACGCCGCGACGCGTCAGGCTGGCGCGGCGTTCCCGAGCCCTGCGAAGGAAACGGTGACTGATCACATCTGCCAAGGGACGACGGAGACGATTCGCGTCTTCCTGACGCACCTGGGCGACCAGCAGTATTCAGCGGCGACGATGGCGCGCAAGATCGCGACGCTTCGCAGCTTCTACAAGTGGGCGGACCGGCGCGGCGTTGCGAACGGCAACCCGATGGTCGCCATTCGTACGCCTCGTCAACCCAAGCGCCTGCCCAAGGCGATTCCGATGGAACAGGTCGAGAAGCTGCTCGCAGCGCCGGGTGACGGCGACGTGCTGAGCCGTCGCGACCGTGCAATGCTCGAGACGCTGTACAGCACGGGCATTCGCGTGAGCGAGCTCGTCGGCATCGCGCACGATGACGTGGACTTCGCGGGCGAAGCTCTGCGCATTCGCGGCAAGGGCAAGAAGGAACGCATTGTGCCGCTGGGTACGCACGCCATCGCGTCGATTCAGCGGTATCTGGACATGCTGCGCACGGATCCGCGCTTTGCGGATGCGCACAACGAGCCGCGTGCGCCGCTGTTTGTGAACAAGCACGGCGGGCGTTTGAGCAGCCGCAGTGTTCGCCGCAAGCTCGACAAGTATTTGAAGCAGGCGGGTCTTGATCCGTCGATCAGCCCACACACGCTGCGTCACAGCTTTGCGACGCACCTGTTGGACAACGGGGCGGATCTGCGGAGTGTGCAGGAACTGCTGGGCCACCAGAGTTTGAGCACGACGCAGGTGTACACGCACCTTTCGACGCAGCGCGTGCAGGACGCGTACAACCGCGCCCACCCTCGGGCTCAGGCCAGCTGAAGAAGGACCCATCGGGATCGTGAGTCACTTTTCTTCGCTGTCACCTGAACCCTTCAACTGATCTGCATCCCCGGGCTTTTGCTCGCTTTCCTCGATCAGACGTTCTGAAACGATCGCCCGCACCTCGCGGGCGATTGTCATTTCGTCGGTGAGGGTGTTGTCGAGCGGCAGCACTGCTCGCAGGCGATGCTCGCTGTCGATGATGAGCACGGCGGCGCGCGTGGTGCCTGGGGCGATGCGACGCAGCGTGGCGCGACCTGCGCTGGTCCAGAGGAAGAGCGGCGTGTCTTCGGAGATTGCGCCCAGTTGCTGGCGGGTATCGCGGATGAATGCGGGGGCGATCTGATCAAGCTCGAGCACGCCCACGCTCAGCACGAGCAAGCGCGGCGCGGTAGTGATGCCTGCTTGACGCTGATTGGCGAACTCACGGGAGAGATTGTCGAGGGCGCGACGAGCCGCGAGCACGTTGCGTGCGGGAATCTGCTCGCCCGGCAGGACGCAGATGAGCGCGGCGGCGGTCATGGCGTTGGCTTTGGGCGGTTCTTCGGCCAGGCTTCGCAGGGCGTCTGTGAGCGACCAGCCGCTGAGGTCGTGGCGGTGCATGCCGAGCGTGGGGACGCGATCGCCAATGGCGACATCGCCTGGCAGCGGACGCAGATCTGTCAATCGCGCGACGGGCGTGCGATTGCTGACGTCAACCGCCCACAAGTCAGCACGCTTGGCATCGGGGGTGTCGAGCGGCTCGACCGTGGCGCTGAGCGTGAGAGCGGGCGATGCGATGGTGTAGCTCGTGAGGCGAGAGTCCGTGTTGGTGATGAACTCGGCTCGTGCATCTGCCGCTGCGCCGGCGAGCGGCTGGGCACCGGACCAAGTCACGAGGCCTGCGCCGGTGACTTGCATCGCGGGCTCGATTGCGAGCTCTTCGGTCGGGCGCGGATCGAGGGCGAAGCCGAGCTGCGGCAGGGGCATTTGCGGCAGAGCGGACGCGAGTGACGCGGGAGTGAGACCTCCGGCGAGTGTGGCCTCGAAGAACTGCTCATCGTTCTGCGTGTGGACGGCGACGAGGCGATCATCTTGCGCGTAGATGACTAGGCGGCCCATTTCCAATCGCAGGCGGCGCGGACGCTGCGTGCGCGGATCGCCCGCATCCACACGCAGCGTGACATCACTGGTGACCTGGTGCTGCGCATCGGTCGCGGTGAGTGAAACGCGCTCGGCGATTGCGCCGAAGCGGTACGCGCCCAGCATGCGAGCGACGGCCGTGGGCACCTGCGCGGGATCAGCCGGTGGTGATGCCGGCTGCGCGACGGCGCATGCAGCGGCGGACAAAGCAAGGGCGAAGGTGAGCCGGGAGACGAGCATGCTCGATTCTTCGCGTGTTGCACGCGGCGCGTGCGTGTCAAGCTCGTTTCTTGCGGCGTGATGCGGGTTTGGCTTTGGGGGCCGGCTGGGCACGCTGGTAGGTTGTCACGACCTGCTCGACGTAGCCCTCGCGCTGAGCGGGTGGGTGCACGATCGTGACTTCCGGGCCAAGGTCATCATGCGAGTTGATGGCGTCGGCGGCGGCTTCGCCCGCGTGCCAGCTTTGCTCGTACATCTCGGCGATGCGTTTCTCGACCGCAGCGACGACACCTTCGCGCTGATCGCGCGGCACCATGAGCAGCGTGGCGACCCAACGGCGCACCAGTTCAGGGCCGAGGGGTTGCAGCAGTTCCACCAGCATCTGCACTTGATCGCCGGGTGACAACTTCGGCGATGGCTTCTGGCCAGGCGGCGCTGACGGGTGTTGGAAGAGCGGTCGCTTTGGCATGGGGGCTTGTGCGCGATTCTATGGTCGAGGCCGCCGAGCTTGGTGGTTGGGACTGGGCGCGCAGGCGAGCCTCCAGCGTTTGCACGAACGCTTCGAGACGGATCACGCGATCGGTCAGGAGTTCGAGCGACTGGGCGACGGCGGCGAGCAGCTCGCTGGGGTTGGCCTCGCGCAGCGCGAAGGAGCGCACATCGGTTTCGTGAATTGGGCCGTGGCCGGTGAGCAGCCACGTGGAGTTGATTTTCATTTTCTGACATAAGGCTGTCAGAAACTCGAAGCTGGGTGCCTGCCCCTGGACATATCGGCGCACGGTTTCGGGATGGGTCTGTGTCAGGTCGGCGACTTCGCGAAAACTCCGCTGACCTACGACAGCTCGAATGCGCTGGTGCAGTGATTGGCCTTCCATATGCACGCATGCTACCACAAACGAGCCACACATTGAAGGGTGGCAGCGCACGATGTTGGTGATTTGTCGAGTCCACAAGTTTGAAGCACAACCCATCGAGAACACACAGAACTGTGGCGATTGCGCGGGTTGCCGCACACGCATCAGGGGCGATCGATACGGGCGTCCCACGTTGTCGTATCGAGCACGGCGCGGCTGGGTTCTTCTTGCCATGGTGTGAGAGCGCGGGGCCAGGCGGTGCGCACGCCGCGTGCGTCCATACGAATGATGCCAAGACGCAGCAGGCCGTCAGATTCGATTGCGCCGGGCGGCATGGGAATGTGCAGAGCGACGCCGCCGGGAATCGTCGCGACTGTTGCGCGACGCGGCGTATCGCCCAGCGTTGCAAGCTCGCGATCTTGCTCGCGCATGCCGGTGATGGTGCCATCGAAGGAGATTCGCCAGATGTGAATCGCGGCGTTGGGTGTGCCTGTGTAGAGCCAGAGCGATTCACGTGAGCGATCGGCGGTGTCGGGCAGGGCGCACTCCACCAGGACGCGCCACAAGCGGCGCGGATTGGTGGTGCCGGGATCACTGGGGCTGGGCGCTTCGCGATAGATCATCGCGGCGGTCGCCCAAGCGGGATCATCGGTGGGCGTCGCGGCGCTGAGCCACTCTGCAAGCTGCATGTCGCGAGCGAAGACGCCCGTTGCGAGACCGGGCGGTGTGACGGCGATGGGGCCATCGACGACGCTGAGGCGGATGGCATCATCACCCAGCGTCGCGACGATGTCGCGGCGTGCATCCGGAGCGAGCATTGCAGCGACGCCACGCTGGGCAAGCTGCTGGCCCGCGACGTCAAGCGGCAGGACGGGCGTTGCCACAGCGAGCGTGCGGCGCGGCTCGAGTGGACGGGGATCGGGCGCGGCTGCACTGTCGCGCGGCGCGATCCACGCGAGTTCCTCACGCGCGGACAGGTTGGTCAACGCGATGGTGGCAAGGGGCGAGCGCGGCTCGGATGATTCTTCGGCGTGCTTCTCGACCAGCACGCCGCCATCGTCGCGCACCCATGCGGTGAAGGTCGGCTGTTCGCGCAGCCACTGCGTCGCAAGATCCGCCCGTCGCTGCGGCGACAGTCGCATATCGAGCAAGTCTGTCAGCAGACGCTGCGTTGACGCAGGCAACGGGTTCCACGCAGGCACTGACACGCGCGGCTCGACTTCCGCAAGCAGCCCCAGCGCACTGCGCACCTGCAAAGCAAGTTCCGCGTCGTGCGTGTGCAGCTGCGCCAGAGCGATCTGCCAGCGACGAACGAGTTGATCGGCGAGCGCGGCGACGAACGGGTCTTGAGCGCGAGGGAAACGCGTGTCGTTGATGGGGGAGAGGCCATCTTCCACCAATCGCGCACGCCAACGCGTTTCGGGCTGGGCGGCTTCGGTGGCGAGCAAGTCGGCGATGGCGACGGTGTTCATGGGGCCGCGCGTGGGGAGCCATGCGCGCGATCCTGCTGCGGGATTGAGGCGTTCGTCGGTTTCGAGCTGGGCCGCGAGCGGGGCGAGCCACTGCACGGGCACGCGCTGGCCGCCGATCCAGATCGTGGCGCCCGTGGGACGAGCGGGCGGGTCGATCGCGATGAAGAGCGTTTCGTCTTCGGCGAGTGAAAGCGCTTCGAGCTGCGTGACTTCACGTGCTGAGGTCGTGGTGCGCGGGCCCAGCCACTGCGCGAGGCGCGTGGCTTGCGTTGCAGGCTCTGCATATGAAGGCACCGCGAACTGCACACGCAGCGCGTGCAGCGAGTGCATGAGGCGTGTGCCATCTTCAAGCAACACCGCAAAGTCAGTCAGCGGCTTGCCCGCAGCGTCCAGAAAGACGCTGGTGTCGATGGGCACGAGCATGCGCGAAGCATCGACGACATCGATGCGGGCAAAGAGGGGACGCGTGTCTTCGGCTTCGTTCGCTGCTTGCGTGGCGCGCACGACCGGCTGGGCGGCGGCTGCGCTGGTCAGCGTGCAGAGCAGCGAGCAGGCAAGAGGCGCGCAGAGGATGCGGGCGAACCGGCGGCCGCTCGCACTGCGAATCTGGCGCGCGGGCTGCTTCACATCGCCTCCGTGGGCAGCGTTTGCACGAGGTTTGCGACTACGGCGTCAGCCGATACGCCCTCGGCGTGGCTTTCAAAGTTCATGATGAGGCGGTGGCGCAGCGCAGGGCTGGCGACAGCGCGAATGTCGTCGATGCTCGCTGCGAATCGGCCCTCGATGAGCGCCTTGCACTTGGCGGCGAGGATGAGCGTCTGCGCGCCGCGCGGGCTGCTGCCCAGGCGTACGTAGCGGTCGACCATGGGGGTTGCGAAGTTTGAAGTCGCGCCGTCGCTGTGAGCGGTACCCTTGGGATGGGTTGAGAGGATGATGCGCACGGCGTAGTCGCGCACGTGGGGGGCGATGGCGACTTGGCGCACGATGGCTTGGTGTTCGAGGAGCTTGGGTGCACCCAGCACCGGCTTGGGCACGGTGTTCTGCGTGCTGGTGGTGCGGTCGATGATGCCTGCAAGATCATCGCGGCCCGGCGGCAGGCTGAGCAGCTTGAAGAAGAAGCGGTCGAGCTGGGCTTCGGGCAGCGGGTAGGTACCTTCCTGCTCGATGGGGTTCTGGGTTGCCATCACGAGGAAGGGCTTGGGCAACTGGTGGGTGGTGCCGCCCACGGTGACGCTGCGCTCCTGCATGGCTTCGAGGAGCGCGCTTTGCGTTTTGGGCGTCGCGCGGTTTACTTCGTCGGCGAGGACGATTTGGCCGAAGATGGGACCGGGCTGGAACTGAAAGACGCGCTCGCGTCGGCCGGCGGTTTCGACTTCGTTCACGATGGTCGTGCCCGTGATGTCGGCGGGCATGAGGTCGGGCGTGAACTGCACGCGTGAAAACTGCAGGTCGAGGGCTTGGGAGAGCGTGCGGACGAGCAGGGTCTTGCCGATGCCGGGCACGCCTTCCAGCAGGACGTGACCGCCGCAGAAGAGGCACATGAGCACGCCTTCGACGATGTCGCGCTGACCGACCACCACCCGTCCGACCTGTTCACGGACAGCTTCGAAGTCTTTGCGGAAGGCGTCTGCCGCTTGCTGGGCCTGCTCGACGGACAGTTGGGGCGTGGTGGGAATCTGCGACATGCGAGCGATGGTAGTGGCGCGAGGGATACGCTGCTTCCCAAGGGACGCAGGTGATTCCTCGGAGATGTGCATGCGATACGCGATGATGATGGTGCTGGTGGCCGGTCTTTCACACACGCTGGCAGTTGCGCAGGAAAGCGCGACGCCGCAAGCCACTGAGCAAGCTGCGAAAGTTTCCTATCCCACGGGCAGCGTGTTCGCTGAAGCGTTCAAGGTCGTGGGCGAGGGGTACGCGTTCACTGAGGGTCCTGCGTTCATCAAGGATGACGCGGTGCAGCCTCTGGGCGGATACTTCCTGTTCTGCGATGTGTCGCCTTCGCAGGTGCTGCGCTGGAACGGTGACGACAAGGCGCCCGAGGTTTACTTTGAGGGCACGGAGGGCGGACTGGGGCTGGCGGTGAAGGCTGATGGCACGCTGGTGCAATGCCGCAAGGACTCGCGCAGCGTTGTTGAAGTGAAGATCGCAGATGGCAAAGTCACGAGCACGACGACGCGTGCGGCGGACTTTGAAGGCAAGCGCCTGAATGCGACCAACGATTGCATCGTCGCCAGCGACGGCAGCATCTGGTTTACTGATCCGCCGTTTTTCACTCCCAAGGCGGATCTGCAACTGGACTTCACGGGCGTTTTTCGTGTGAGCCCGGAGGGTGTGATTGAGGCGAAGGCTCGCGGCGTGCAGTATGCCAACGGGCTGGCCTTTTCGCCTGATGAAAAGACGCTGTATGTGAATGACTTCCGTGGACGGAAAGTGTTGGCATATGCGGTGGACGACAAGGGCGCGCTGAGCGCGGAGCCGACGGTTGTCGCTGACCTTGCCGCGATGGCCAAAGAAGTCGGGGCACAGGGTCGGGGCGGCGCCGATGGAATGCGCGTCCGCAGCGATGGCACGATCTTGGCTACCGGACCTGGCGGTGTGTATGCCGTTGATTCTGCGGGAAAGCTGCGTGATTTCCTGCCGACCGGCAGCGCGACCAACGTCGCCATTGGCGGAGCGGACGGCAATGTGGCGTTTGTCACTGCTGGCGGTCGCGTGCTGAGCGTGCGGCTGGCTCCGGTTGAGGCGACCAAGTAAGCTGCCGCAGAGCGCGGGCCCGGGCGACGCGTGAGGTCCCCAAAAGACGTTATTCATTGACAGGACATTTGCATGCCGGTATGCTGCACGAGATAATGCATGTCGCGTGTCCAGAGCACGCGAAGGCAGGCCGCGTTTCTGTGGTTGTGCGAGTATCGGGAACAGTGGGGAGAGTTGCAGTCGGTCGGTGTGCGCATGGCGCGTGCATCGGGCGAAGGCTGCGTTGCGTTGGAATGGATCGAGCATGAACACAATGAGCTCTACAAGCCCGGTTCCGCATACCTCTGAAAAGACGGCCCTGACGGTTGATCTCGTGGAGTCGATGCTACATGACTCGCAGTTTGTGCATGCCATGTGGCACGCAGTGACGAGCGACCCGACCACGGGCGTGCAGGTGGTGACGCCAGAGGGCACCATCCTGTATGGCAACGATCAGATCTTCCGCATGTTCTTTGGGAACAACGCGACGGCTGCGGAGTATGTGGGCCGCAACGCCCGCGAGTGGTATAGCGAAGAGGCTTTCCGCGAGCGCGTGGCCCTGCTGCAGGGCATTCTGGAAGACGGCGTCGCGCGGCAGTTCCGCGGCATCTATCAGGGCCGTCAGGTTGTTTCGACGGTCTATCGCGTGATGGCTGGCAAGCCGCCTGCGGCGAAGACACCGGCGATGCTCATCATCTCGCGCTGGGTACACGGCGATGTGGAGCAGGCGCACCTGCACGGGCTGGAGCTGCGTGAGGTGCAAGGCGTGCACCTGGGCCACCTTGACATTCTGTCGCCGCGCGAGCTTGAAGTGCTGGCGCTGATTGGCGAAGGGCTCAGCCTGCCGCAGATTGCGGAAGTGCTGGGTCGCAGCCCGCACACGGTGCACGACCACCGCAAGGCGATTGGTCGCAAGCTGGGTGTGGATGACCGCGTGCGGCTGGCGGAGATGGCGAAGGCGGCGGGGCTCAAGCCCACCGATGCGTCACTGCGGCGCATTCGGTATGCGGGTGAGCAGCGGCGGCGCATTAGTGATCCGCTGCAGTAAAGGTTCCACAACGCGAATCGATCCGATCATGACGAGCGACGCCGACGCGCGGCGATGATGCCACCTGCGCAGAGCGTGAAAAACGTGCTGGGCGTGGGGATGGTGACGAACCATGAATCGCTGCGGAACTGGCCCGGTGAGAACTCGCGCAGGCCGGTGCCAGAGAGGGTGCGTCCATCGAGCGACCAGTTGCCGAGGCGAAGCTGGGACCACGTGGAAAGATCAACGCCGGACTGGGTCAGGAGCGCTTCGACGGAAAGGGCGCGGTCGGCTTGGATGTCGAACAGGCTCTGGCTACCCGTTATGGACTGCGTCGCGATGACGAAGCGGCCGTCGGCTGGCAACGTGAAGTCGGAGCCCAGCGTGCTCAGAAATGAGTCGAGGGCTGGTGAAGCCCAGCTCGTGCCGGTCAGTTGATTCCAGATGAAGTTACCGTTGTACTGCAGACTGCTGCCGGGTGACGTGGGCACGAAGCGCGCTGAGTAGGTGCCCACAACGACCTGACCTGTTCGCGAGAGAGCCTTGAGCGAGCTGTTTTGATCGCGCAGCACGCCTTCAAACGGCGGGGTGATCGCTGGGGGAACAAACGGCGCGGCGGGAGAGGCGTCGAAGTCGCGGTAGGAAACGGTGGTGCCGTTGTTGGCGTTGGAGTACTGATCGCCGGCGTATTGGCGACCGTTTGCGCTGGTTTGCGGGGCGTAGAAGGTGGCGTTGCCAGCGGGCAGGGTGTGCATGGGTGTGCCGATCACTCTGCCCGCATCGACGTAGGTTGTGCCATTCCACCTGAGCACCCATGTGGAGTCGTCGAAGCTGATGGAGTTGCGACCGGTGGCGTAGATGATGTCGCCATCGTTGCTGATGTCGTGCACGCGGAGCTCGGTGCGTGTGAATGCGAGCACTTGCGAGACGCCGTCGCGCGTGACGCGGACTGCTTTGTCAGCGCCTGAGGGGACGATGTCGGCGAAGATCTCGCCATCGTCGGAGGAGAATGTGTTCCAATCGCGGGCTTGCCATGAGCCGTCGCGGAAGCGATGGGCGGCAACGGCGGAGCCGGCTTGGCGCTGCCAGAAGGTGCGGCCGTCTTCCATCATGGTCCAGGTTGTGGCGGCGGTGCCGTCGGGGAGGGCGGGCAGGGTTTGTAAGGCAAGCTGCGCCACGGCAGAAGTGGCAGCAACGCCTGCGACGGACAGGGCGAGGGCAAGAACACACACTTTGGATCGGACCACGCGGAAGCCCCTTTCAGATTCGTTCCTCCGAATATGCCTCACGCTTTCGAAGATGCCAGCAAAGTGATCGAAATTTTGGGTCACGTTGCGGCTTTCGGCGGGCAACGATGCCGCATGCTGCGACCGGCTGCGTTTCTTGATCGTGACGGCACCATCATTCGTGAGGTGCATTACATCGCTCGGCCTGAGCAGGTCGAGCTATTGCCGGGGGCGGCACAGGCGATTGCGATGTTGACGCGCGCGGGGTATGCGTGCATCGTGGTGAGCAATCAGTCGGGCGTGGGGCGCGGAAAACTGACGGAAGCGGACATGCACCGCGTGCAGGCGGAGGTTGAGCGGCAACTGGCGGCGGCGGGAGCCGGGGCAGAGGCGAGGCTGCATGCGGCGTACTTCTGCACGGTGCCGCCTTCAGCGGATGCGGATACTGCGCCGGATCGGCGGAGCCGGGTGGAACATCCGGACCGGAAGCCGGGGCCGGGCATGTTGCTGCGAGCGGCGAAGGAGCACGGGCTGGATGTGTCGCGGAGTGTGATGGTCGGCGACATGCTGAGCGATGTGCTGGCGGGGAAGAACGCGGGCGTCGCGGCGAGTATTCATGTGAAGACGGGGCATGGGATGACGCAGCCGGAGGCGATGCAAGTTGCGGACTTTGCGGCGCGGGATTTGTTGGAGGCGGCGGAGTGGATCGTGGGGAGAGCGAGCGAGGGATGAGGCAGTTCGCACGCGGGCGGTTTGCACTCCGTACTCTGGCACTTCGTCACTGGTTTACTCCGTCACTTCGTCACTGGACATCTCATGAACATTCTCGTCACTGGCGGCGCTGGGTATGTTGGTAGTGCGTGTTTGCGTTGGATGCTCGCGAAGGGGCACAACGCGGTGGCGTTTGACAATCTGAAGATGGGGCATCGCAAGGCTGTGCCGGAGGGGCGGCTGATTGTCGGGGATATCAGCAATGAGCAAGCCGTTGTCGCCGCGTTGCAGCAGGTGAAGGCTGACGCCGTGATGCACTTTGCGGCGGCGACGTATGTGGGCGAGAGCGTGAGCGACCCGGAATATCACTATCGCAACAACATCTGGGGCACGTGCTGCATGCTGAACGCCATGCGCAAGGCGGGTGTGAAGCGGATGCTGTTCTCGAGCACGTGTGCGACGTATGGGATGAACCCGAAGGTGCCAATGAGCGAGGAGAGCGTGCAGGATCCGTGCTCGCCTTATGCACGCACGAAGCTGGCGGTGGAGTGGATGATCCGCGACTTTGCGCACGCGTATGGGCTGGGCTTCACGCTGCTGCGGTACTTCAATGCGAGCGGCGCAAGTGCGGATGGCTCGCATGGTGAAGATCACAAGCCGGAGAATCACTTGATTCCGCTGGTGCTGGAAGTGCCGCTGGGCAAGCGGTCGCACATTACGGTTTTCGGCAACGACTATCCGACGCCCGACGGCACTTGCATTCGCGACTATGTGCACACCGATGACTTGGCGCAGGCGCACCAGCTTGCGATTGAAGCCACTCACGCCCCCACTGCCACCAGCGCGGGGACGGCGGAAGTCTTCAACATCGGCACGGGCAACGGGCAGAGCGTGTTTGAGATCATCAAGGCTTGCGAAGCCGTGACGGGCCAGAAGATCGCGTTCAAGGTGGCTGATCGCCGGCCTGGTGATCCGCCGGCGTTGGTTGCTGACCCCGCGAAGCTCAAGAGCAAGCTGGGGTGGAAGCCGCAGTACACGGACATTGTGAAGACGGTGGAGACGGCGTGGAAGTGGCACAAGGCCAACCCCAACGGGTATGGAGATTGATGCAGCTCCACGCGGCGATCAAACGCTCTGCGCTGCCAGAGCGGCCACCACTCTGGCGCAAGCTCGTTTGTTGGCCGCTCATTGTGCTGGCATACGTGGGCGTGTTCCTTGCGCCGACCATCTTTCTGCTGCCCATTCGCCTCGTAAAGGCCTTCACGAGCAGCGAGGTCGCACTCATCGCTATCGGTGCGACGATTTGGCTGATTGTCGGTTGGATGCTCGTGCGCGTGACACAGCATGTCCTCGCGCAGCGGCGAGCGGGCATCGTTGATGTCGATCGTGTGGTCTTCGGCGCGGGTTGCTTGCTTTGGCTAGGCATCGCGCCGTTTATCGCGAAGCACCTCTAGTGATACAAGCCAGCTTCAGGCCGCTTCGTTCACCACGCGCTTCGAACCGCGGAGTCCATCGACAACTGCGGCGACATTGGCCATGGGCGCGCGAGGCTCGGGCATGCCGCCGTGAGCATCAAACTCCGCAGCCAGCACCGGGTCTTTCGCCATGAGTTGCAAGTTGCGCTGATTGCTCTTGAAGAAGAAGTCGGCGACATCGCCAACACCCGGAATTGCGCCGATGACAAAGTCGAGCAGGATATTGCCGATCATCATGGCGACCGTCTTGCCGCTTGCACCGAGGCGCACGGCCTGCATGACGATGTACGCCGAAAGCATGGATGTGACGAAGTCACCAATGCCCGGCACGAGACCGATGATCGCATCGGCACCGAAGCGGGCCTGCGTGCCGGGAATGCTGAAGCCAGAATCCAGAAAGCGCGCGAGGCGTTGCAATCGGCGAATGCTCGCGGCGCGAGATGGTGAATCGCGGAAGTGCATGCTTCTTCTTCGGCATCTGGCGTGAGACCTTTCCTGCTTTTGAGTGAAACCCGCTTCATGCCCGCGATATCCCATAAACTCCGCCAATGACGCATGCCGCCGGCCAACGGACAACCTCCACCGATTCGCAGGGCGCCCAGTCGCAGCAGAATGCCGACCGAACGATGCTGGCCCTGCTGCGGGAGCTAGCCGCGCCGCGGGGGATGCGTCTGGAAACCCTGGGTGACGGCTGGATCGTGCGGCTGACTCGCGGGTCGGCCCCCCACGAGGTAACGCGTCACATTTACGGCTATGGCTTTGACCTCAACCCTGCCGCGACGCATGCGATTGCCTGCGACAAAGCGGCGACCGCCGAGCTGCTGGCCCGCGTGGGCGTGCCGTGCATCGCGCACCAGTTGTTTCTGCACCCGAGCATGGCCCGCTTCGTGAAGCACGAAGGCACTTGGCGACAGATGCTCGAGGCGTTTGAACGCTGGCAGCACGATGTTGTTGTGAAAGAGAACGCAGGGACGGGCGGGCGTGACGTGACGCGCTGCCAATCCATCGTTGAACTTGAAACGGCGGTCTACCGGCTGTTCGCGCAGACCACCGCCATCGCTGTCTGTCCATACCACGAGTTGACGAGCGAGAAGCGCTTTGTGGTGCTGCGCGATCGCTGTGTGCTGGCATATGAGAAAGTTCGCACCAGTGTGACGGGTGACGGCACCAGCAGCGTGCTGGAACTGCTCGCCAAGCAGACGCGTGCAACGACCATTTCGCGGAGCGCACTGGCTGGCATGCTGGAACAGATGGACGCACGCCAGCGTGCACTGCTGCTGGATGTGCCGACAACTGGTTCGCAGCGATTGCTCAACTGGCGGCACAACCTGGGACAAGGTGCGAGCGTGCGACTACTGAGCACAGGCGACACGCGCAGTCAGTCGAGTGTTGATGCTGACACGGCCCGCGCCATGCATGTTGCGCTGCAAGCCGCGAAGGCGATCAACCTGCAGTTTGGCTCGGTCGACATCGTCTCGACGGCGACTGATCCGACACCACGCGTGCTGGAGATCAACGCGGGCGTGATGATGGAGTTTCTGGCGCGGACGCTGCCCGAGGGGCCGGCACTTGCTCGCGAGGTGTATGGGGCGGCGCTGGATGCGATGTTTGCGTGAACGGCTTTTTGCGTGTTTTTCGCAACTTTTCTTGCTTTTGTGCGTCCATCGTGTATGCTCTTTATGAGCGGACGAACGTCGTCCGTCGTTATGAACCGCGTGATGTTGTCATCACGCCCACTAGAAAGGAAGCCGCCATGCGTGTCGAATTGTCATCTGCTGCGTGCTTCCAGTTCGCGAGCTGAGACTGCGCTTCGCAGTATCGCCGCAGGGGCTGGGATCACACTGTCACCACCGTTCGCATCTCTTTGATGCACGTTGTGGCTCCATTTCAGCGTTTATCCCCCACTGACCATTGACCAATCTCCGTGCGCCCGGCTGCACTCAGCCGTGAGTTATCGCATGGATCGAAAGTGACCACCATGAAGGACCGCAAGAAACGGGACCTGCGCGATCTGTGCGCGCATGTCTTCGACGACGATCGCGCCGACCGCGTGTCAGGGCGATCACTCCACGATGACCGCGACGATCGCAAGACCCTGCAACTGTGCAAGCAGGTTCGTCAGGCTCTCGAAACCATGCTTGCACAGTCTCACTGGGCAATCGATCTCGGCGCGTATGTGCACCATGTGCGTCCCGCTCCCGATGCATCCACGCTCCAAGTGACACTCATCTGCCCGCAAGTGGACCGCGTCCGTGTGCATGCCATTGCGGCATTGCCAGCGATGCGGGCCGCTGCGACGCGGGCGATTGCCCGCAAGCGTGCGCCGATGCTCACGCTTCTCATCCTGCCGGAGATTCCCCAATGACCATGCAACAGCTTGACCAGCGCGTGTGCGCGTGGCTCGCCGAACCCCTGAGTGACGAGGCTCGCACGTTGATTCTCGCAAGCGCCTGCGCGCCAGGCGTCGAACGAATCGCCGTGATGCCTGACGCTCACGCCGCCGACGCGGTCTGCAACGGCTGCGTCATCGCAACATGTGATCGAATCTATCCGCAAGCGATCGGGCAAGACATCGGCTGCGGCTTCAGCGCGGTGCGTCTGTCGAACACCGGTATCTTTCACTTGCCGCCAGACATCGCATCGCAGTGCCTGCACGTCATGAGCCGCGCCGTTCCAATCATTCGTCACGGCAAACGAACCGTCGTGCAAGAGAGCGTCCTTGCCGCCCTGGGAGAGTTGTCGCAGCCACATCTTGACAAGGTCGCCCGACGGGATGGATTGGTGCAGTTTGGCACGCTGGGACGCGGCAATCACTTTCTTGAACTGCAGCGCGACGACGACGGCGCGCTCTGGCTGATGGTGCACAGCGGCAGCCGGGCCATGGGTCGTGTGCTGTACGAACACGCACTAGCGGAGGCGCAGCACGACTCCGCATGCAGCCTCGCGTTTCTGCCTGCAACGAGCGGACACGCCCTTGAGTACATCCACAATGCTGACTGGGCCGTTCGATACGCCGCTGCCAATCGCCTTCGCATGCTGCAACTGGCGAGTGACGCGTTGGGTGAAGTCTTGGACGTCGACCCCTCATGGTCCACGTTGCGTTGCAGCCCTCACAACACGCTGATGCGCGAGAACATCGACGGTGTCTCACTGTTCTTGCACCGCAAGGGTGCAGCTCGCGCGTTGACGACTGATGAGGGGATCATCGCAGGCAGCGCGGGCACATTCAGCGTCCACACGCGTGGCAAAGCGTGCGCCGCTGCACTCAACTCCTGCAGTCACGGCGCAGGTCGAGTCATGTCACGCACGCAGGCCCGCAGTCGCATGAGCGTGAAGGACCTGCAGCGAACCATGCAACGGGTGACCTTTGACAGTGCGCAATCACGCCGCCTGCTCGAAGAAGCACCCGGTGCATATCGCGACCTGCGCGTGGTGATGGAAGCACAGCGCGACTTGGTAACGACCGTGCGTCGGCTCACCCCGCTGATTTCGTGCAAAGCGGTATAGGGTGAGCGTGGTCGCTTACTCCGCCACGCCCAGTTCGCGCTTGGTGAACAGCGCTTCGAAGATCAAGCCTTCACGCTCCACGTTCTCGCGGGCGCCTTCAAGGCGGTCAATGGTCGCGATGATGGCGAGCACGTCGGCGCCCAGTTCGCGCAGGCTGGCGACAGCTTCAAGAGCTTGGCCGCCGGTCGTGGCGACATCCTCCACCAGCACGACCGCATCACCCTTGTTCACCACGCCTTCGAGCTGCTTGGCGGTGCCGTAGTCCTTCTTCTTGTTGCGAACGAAGATGCAGGGCAGGCCGGTTTCCAGACTTGCGGCGGTGACGAGCGGGATGCCGCCCAGCTCTGCGCCGGCCAAGCGCAGCACCTTCTTGTCGGTGCGCTGCTCGACCTTGGTGATGCGCTGGGCGAAGAGCGGTGCGAGCTGCTTGAGCAGTTCCGGACGGGTGCTGAACAGGTACTTATCGAGGTAGTAACTGCTGGTTTTGCCCGAACGGAGCGTGAACGTGCCGCGCAGCAGCGCGACATCGGCGATGGCCTTGGCGAGGGGTGAAATCGGGGCTGCGACGGTGCTCATGCCCGAGCGTACGCGGGAAAGGGCTGAAAAGGAACGTCCTGGACCATCCCCAAAGCACGAACACTTCCCGCTCGGCGGCGAACAACAATGCCGCATGAAGAGCATGTCTGTTGTCGTCACCGGTTCGGTGTGCATGATCCTCTCGCTGAGCGCGGGCATCGCCCATGCACAGGGCGCGGCCCAACCTGCTCCCACGCAAAGCGCCCAGGCCGAGCGCCCCACACTCATCAAGCGCGACGCGGCGGGTAGCCTCGTTCGCATCGATCAGCCGCTTGAGCGAGCGACGCTCGCGGTGCTCAAGCTGAGCGATGACGAGAAAGCCAAGCTTGAGCCCGTCTTTGCGGAGCACGAGCGCCTGGTGGACGGTGCGCTGCGTCACGCGACGGCGAATATCTCGCGCGTTGCTCGCGTGATGGAAGAGAACAACAACGCCGAAGTGCAAGGCAAGCTCAACGAACTTGATAACTCGGCGCCCATGCTCCGCAACCGTGGCGCGCTGCGTACCGCCATCGCCAATGCTCTCACTACGGAGAACAACGCGATGTTCAACGGCGTGATGCGCGAATACATGCAAGCTGCGGCGCAGCAGGCTCAGCGCGAGGCCCAACAGCAGAATCGCAAGGGCCAACTGGGCCTGATGGCGGTGGCTGAAGCTCGCCGCGTGGCGGCGATGGATGTTCGGGCGAGTTTCCGCCGCATCGGCATCGCCGCGTGGCCACAACTGAAGGACATCCTGCCCGCCTCCGGCATCAACAGCACGAGTGCTGCGGCGATGCAAGCCAAGATTGACGAACTGAGCGCGAGCCTGGGTGCTGACGCAAGCAGCGAGGCCAAGGCCGATGCATTCATGACGGCGATCAACGTGATCTCTGATGATCAGCAGCGTGTCTTGACTGACGCGTTGTACAAGCGCTTTGCGCCCGACATTCCGCCCATGAAGAAAGTCGAGCAGCCGGTGCCCGAAGCTGCGCCAGGCAAGACGGCCACGCCGCCCGCGAATGAACCCGTGCTGCAGCCGCGCTGAGTGATGTAAACTCACGCGTGTCTGCTGTGCTTGACATCTCCACTGCCGATGCGCGGTTGCTGCTCATGCACGGTGCATGCCTGCTTGGGGCTGATCGCACCGCAGCCACGCCTGCGCGAACGCTGCAACTCGTTCATGATCTGGGCTTTGTGCAGATCGACAGCATTCACGTGGTTGAGCGTGCACATCATCACATCTTGTGGTCACGAGCGCAAGACTACGAACACGACACGCTCGACAAGCTGCAACGCACCGGCCGGATCTTTGAGCACTGGACGCATGATGCGTCGCTGATTCCCACAGTGCACTTCCCGCATTGGCGTCATCGCTTCGCCCGCGTGGCATGGGGCACGTGGATCAAGCGCATGCTGGGGCCCAACCCGCAGGAGATGCTGACGCAGGTGCTTGATCGCATCACGCGTGAAGGCCCGCTGATGGCGAGCGACTTTGAACACGCAGGGCCGCGCAAAGCCTCCGGCTGGTGGGACTGGAAGCCTGCGAAGGCTGCACTCGACTATTTGTGGCGCAGCGGCGAGCTCGCCGTTGCGCATCGCGTGAACTTTCAGAAGGTCTACGACCTGACGCCACGCGTGCTGGGGCGTGCTGTTAACACGCCGCACGTGGATGAGGCCGCGCACATGACTTGGGCCTGCCACTCGGCTTTGGAGCGACTTGGCGCGGCAACGCCTACGCAGATCGCTCGCTTCTGGCATGCATTGTCCATCGCGCAAGCCAAAGCGTGGTGTACGCAGCAAGCAAAGGCAGGCGTCATTGTGCCGGTGCGGGTCAACACTGTCCAAGGCAAGGCGGTGCAGGCGTGGGCTCTACCCGACATCACCACACGCATCGCTCGTGCACAGCGAGAATTCGCCAAAGCCGAACGCGCCACGTGTGTGCTCAATCCCTTCGACCCCATCTTGCGAGATCGCGCGCGCTGCGCCGCTCTGTTTGGCTTTGACTATCGCTTCGAAGCGTTTACGCCCGCGCCCAAGCGGACGTACGGCTACTACGTCCTGCCTGTGCTCCACACAGATCGGCTGGTCGCACGCTTTGACCCACAACTTGACCGCTCTGCCGGAACCTTCTCGCTTGCGAAGCTGCACTGGGAACCGCACGTACCTGCCAGCGAGCGAAAGACACTCCTGCCTGCCGTGGAAGAGGCGATCGTCAGCTACGCGCGATTCTGCGGTGCAGCTCACATCACGATGCCGACCAAGCGACGACGCTAACACCCGCGCCTTGCAACGCATGCACAACCGCTTGTGCCGTCGTCAATGCATCGGGGCCGTCACCATGCACGCAAATCGTGTCGCAAGGCACATGCACTCGCTCGCCCGCCACGATGACAGCCTGCTGCGTTACAAGCATGACAGCTTGCTGTGCCGCAGCGGCGGCATGCAGCGTTGCGCCCGCCAAGCTCCGCGACCGCAAGGAACCATCTCGCTCATACGCGCGATCCGCAAACGCCTCGCGAATGACGCGTAGCCCGGCAGCCCGCCAGTGTTGCCGCGCTGCGCTGTTGGCCGGCGCCACCAGTGGCACATCACGCCCCACCGCGGCAATCACCCCTTCGGCCACGATGTTCGCAACCGCTGCGTTGTTGCAATCGTGATACAACGCGCCGTGTGGCTTGATGTGCGCCAATGTCGCGCCCTGCGTCGTGCACACTGCCAGCAGCCGCTCCACCTGCTCACGCACTGTCGCTCGTAGGACGGCGTCAGGCAGCTTCATGCTCACGCGTCCAAAACCCGCGGGGTCCGGATATGACGGATGCGCGCCAATCCGGGTGCCACTCACCTTTGCCACGCGAACCAGCCGCGCCATGCTGGCCTCGTCGCCCGCGTGCCCGCCGCACGCGATGTTGACGCTGGTCACCGTGCGTGTCAGTTGATCATCAACGCCCGCGGCCACTTGCGCGGGCAGTTCACCGCAGTCACAGTTCACATCCATGCGCGGCGGCGTCATCGCGCACCTCCCGTCAACGCATCGAGCGCGCTTGCACGTTCCACGCTCGCTGCACGCGCCTCACTCAGTGAGACGACAACAAACCGGACCCACTCACCTGCTCGCGCCTGCATCATCGCACACTGATCGGCGTCAATCACACTCGCGAGCACTGGGTAGCCGCCGGTTACGGGTGCATCTGGACCAAGCACAATCGCGCCACCGTCGGGTGTCAGCTCGATATCACCAGGCAACGTCACATGGCTGGCCATCGTCGTCACGGCGTGCGTCAGTGCCGGCCCTTCCAGCCGCACCCCCACGCGATCGCCACGTGGGGTCACCTTCCACAAGGCATCTTGCAATCGCGCGGCACAGTCCGGCACGATACTCGCATGTGGATGCAACGTCACACGCAGCACACGCGCACTGATACAGTCATGGTGAAAACGTGCCAATGCCTGCGATGAGCGTGTCACGGTGCCCATCTGCGCCGTACGCGTTGCCAGCACATCACCCGCGCGCAGCGGCTGCACAGGCCCAGTGACGCCGCCGCCAACTGCCACATACAGCCTTGCACCCGCGCGATAGCCATGCACGCGCAGCGACTCACCGGGTTGCAGCGACACCGGCGTCATCGCCTGCATCTCCACCAGTCGTCCTGACGGCTGCTCCACCACCACCGCTGCGTCCGCGCCACACACCGCGAGCGTCACGTCGCGCATTGCACGCAGCGTCGGCCCGGAGAGCGTCGCCTCCAGCACCGCCGCGTCATCGGCGTTGCCCACAAGTCGATTCGCTACCACTGCACTCAAGCGATCTGCGGGGCCGCCATCGGGCACGCCCGCATGTCGCAAGTGCGCAGCTCCGCCCGGCTGCACTGTTACAAACGTGCCCGGATGCGCCACGCTCAACACCGCATCATGCACACTTGGCGCACGCGCAACCGGTTGATCGCGCGCAATCGCGTCGAACTCCGCTCGCGAGATCGGCGCAAAGCGAACAACATCCCCCGCTTCGATCAGCGCAGGCGGCTCACGCTGCTCGTCATACATCCGCAGTGGCGTGCGCCCCAGCACGTTCCACCCGCCGGGCGTCGCTCGCGGATACACCGCCGACTGCGCCCCGGCGATCGCCACGCTGCCCGGCTCGACACGCGCGCGAGGCGTCGCCAGTCGCGGCATGTGCAGCCGCTCATGCAGCCCTTGCAAGTACGCGAACCCGGGCGAAAAACCCACAAACCCCGCGCGATACACAGACTGACTGTGCAAATCCACCACCTGCTGCGTGGTCAGCCCTCGCGCTGCCGCCACCGATGCAAGATCAGGCCCGCACTCCGCGTCATAGCACACCGGAATCACATGCTCGCGACCACGCACCGCCTCAGGCGTCATGCCGCTCACCAGGCGCTGCACCGTGCGGGCGATTGCATCACTCGCTGCGTCATCCAACCCGCGCTCGCATATCACCGCCACTGTGTCGAGCGTGCATGTTGCGTTCACGACGCCCGGCACACGCGCCGCCCTCAGTACTCGTGCGGCGTTTGCCGCCAGTGCAGGCCCTAGCTGCATCGCACACGCTCGTGCCGAAAGCCAGGAAATGGCAGGTGCATCAGCCATGGGCTCACTCACTTTGCCTGCGGCCCTGTGGCGTCACCCTTGCGCATGCCACGCGTTGCAATCGCAGCAAGCGCCAGCCCGCCCACTGCGAATGTGGCGCACACAAAGAAGTGAAGCCCAGACCCTGCAGGGGTTGTCAGTTCTCCGCGAATCGAGCGATCAAGCAATTGTGAGCCAATCAAGGGCCCGAAGATTCCCGCGATACTGTTGAGGCTCTGCAACGCGCCCTGCACAGCGCCCTGTTCTGTCGGCAACGCAGTCTGCGAGACAATCGATTGTCCCGCCGGCTGCGAAATGCCCCCGAGGCTCGCGAAGAGCACGATGACGTAGATCATCCATCCCTCGGTCGCAAGCCCGTACCCCGCATATGCCAGACAGCCCAGCCCAATACCCAGCAGCAAGCTCACGCGGAGCCCCAGCTTGGGAATGAGCCGCCGCGCCAGCCCGCCTTGCACCAGCGCGGCACCTATCCCCACGACAAACAGCGACCAGCCAACTTTCATCTCATTCCACTGATAGCGATGCTCCGTGTATACCGCCCACGTTGCATGCAGACCGAACTGTGCCAGGTTGAGCAGGAACAACGAACCCGCGAGCCACATGATGACCGGATACCGCGCAAGCATCGGCAGCATGCCAATGGGGTTGGCCTTGGCCAATCGGAACGGGCTTCGCCGCTCTGGTGGCAAACTCTCCGGCAACACAAAGTACCCATACAGCCAGTTGCACAGCGTGAGCGCTGCTGCCGCGTAGAACGGATAGTGGATGTCGATACTGCCCAAAATCCCGCCCAGCAGCGGCCCGAGCACAAAGCCGATGCCGAACGCGGCGCCGATCAGTCCATATCCCTTGTGTCGCTCCTCCGGCGCCGTGACATCGGCGATGTACGCGCTTGCCACACCAAAGCTCGCCCCGGTGATGCCATTGATCACTCGCGTGACAAACAGCCAGCCGATCGTCGGCGCAAGCGCCATTGCGAGGTAATCAAGCCCTGAGCCAAACAACGCGAACAGAATGACTGGCCGGCGACCAAATCGGTCCGACAGCGCACCAAGCAGCGGCGCGAACAGGAACATGCACGCGTAGAACGTGGCTTGCAGCCAGCCCACATAAGGCGTCGCCGCTTCCACGGGCATGCCCTTGATTCCGGTGACCGGATCAACCAACAAACTGGCCATGAGCGAGGGCGCAACGGGAATGAGCAGGCCAAACCCCAGCACATCGAGCAGGAGCGTGAAGAAGATGAAGATCGCCGCGGGCTTGCGTTGCTGCACGCAAGCATTCTTGCAGGGCTTGGCCGTTCGCGTCGCATCGCCGCTCCGTATCCTGCATGATGCTCGAAACGATGGCACAGCCTCGCAATCAGGCCCTGCATCGCACCAAACTCTCCACCGCGCTCGCGGGTATTCGCGGCGCATCACTGCTGCCCCGCTTCGTCACCAAGATGCCGGGCGTGAGCCACGAAGGCCGCCTGCCGCCGCTCACACCAGTGCAAGGCGAGCTCGCCCAGCAGCTCGAACAGATCGTGCGAGAGTTGGCCGGACCGCTTGCAGGCCGCAACCAGTTTCGCCCGCGCGTGCTCTCACGCTGCGAGGAGTTTCTCACGGCGCAGCTCGAGCACACGGGCCTGCGTGTTCGCCGACAGGAGTACACCAGTCACGGCGAACGCGTCGCGAACCTCGAAGTCGAGCTGCCAGGCGCAACCAAACGCGACGAGATCGTCATCATCGGCGCCCACTACGACGCGGTGGAGCTCAAGCCCCACTTCGGTCTTTGCCCCGCCGCGAACGACAATGGCAGCGGGGTCGCCTGCGTCATCGCCCTCGCGCATCGCGCAGCTGCGCGAGCTCGCGCGGGCAAGCCGCCCCAGCGCACGCTGCGATTCACCTTGTGGGCCAACGAAGAGCCGCCCTTCTTCTGGACTGAGCAGATGGGCAGCTTGGTGCACACACGCAGTTGTCGCGCCAAGAACGAGAACATTGTCGCCATGCTGACGCCGGAAACGCTGGGCTGCTACTTGCACGCCGAGGGCACGCAGCGTTATCCGCTTCAGCCGCTCTTTGAACCCTTCTATCCCACCAAGGGCAACTTCATCGCCTTCATGGGCATGACCGAAGCGGCCGACCTCATCCGCCGCAGCGTCGCGACGTTCCGCGAGCGTGCGGCTTTCGCCAGCATCGGCGCGGGACTGCCCGCCATCATTCCGCATGTGGGCGCGAGCGATCACTGGAGCTTCTGGCGTGTGGGCTACCCCGCGCTCATGATCACCGATACCGCGCCGTATCGCTACAACTTCTATCACACCACCGACGATGTGCCGGAGAACATGAACTTCCCCGATTTCGCCCGCGTGACCGATGGGCTTGATCACGTGGTCGCCAAGCTTGCGGAATCGCAAACCAGCGGCGGCAAAGAACAGCCGCTTTGTTGATTATTGATTCTCAACTATCAATAATCGACCATGCCGCACATCGCCACACGCCTGCCCGTCACCGTTCTTTCCGGCTTTCTGGGCGCTGGCAAGACCACACTGCTGAATCACATCCTTGCCAATCGCGCGGGGCTGCGTGTCGCTGTCATTGTCAATGACATGAGCGAAGTGAACATCGATGCGGAACTCGTCAAGACCGGCGGCCGCGTGGGAGATGTGCAACTCGACCGCGTCCAGGAAACCATGGTTGAGATGACCAACGGATGCATCTGCTGCACACTGCGCGACGACCTGCTGCGCGAAGTGGAGCGGCTGGCACGCCAAGGACGATTCGATTACATGCTCATCGAGAGCACGGGCATTGGTGAGCCGCTTCCCGTCGCTCAGACATTCACCTTCGAAACCGAGTCGGGAGCGAGTCTCAGCGACTTCACGACGCTCGACACGATGGTGACTGTCGTCGATGCTTTCAACTTTCCCAAAGACTTCACTAGCGAAGATGATCTATCGGAACGCGAAGCGGACGGCAAGCCACTGGGCAATGACGAGAATGACACAAGAAGCATCGCCGACCTTCTGACCGATCAGGTCGAGTTTGCGGATGTCATCGTGCTGAACAAGTGCGATCTTGTTTCAGCCAAGCAACTCGCAAAGGTCGAAGCCACGCTCCGCGGGCTGAACGCCCGCGCGAAGATCGTTCGTAGCACGCGTGGTGTCGTGCCTCTCAACCAAGTTTTGGGAACCGGCCTGTTCGACATGGACGAGGCCTCGCGCAGCGCCAAGTGGCTGCGCGAACTGCAGAACGAACACACGCCTGAAACGGAGGAGTATGGCGTATCCAGCGTTGTGTTCCGCGCTCGTCGACCGTTTCACCCTGCTCGCCTGTACAACTTCATCATCGGCGGCTTCCTCAAGACCGTCCGTAGCAAGGGCTTTGTGTGGCTGGCCAATCGTCACGATGCGGCTGGTCTCTGGTCACAAGCTGGCGGCAGCTTCCGCCTCGAACCCGCTGGCATCTGGTGGGCCGCTCGACCGGATCGCACGCCCGACGATCCTGAGACTCGCGCGTGGCTTCAAGCAAATTGGCAAGAACCCTTCGGCGACCGTCGACAGGAACTCGTGCTCATTGGTGTCGATTGGGACAAGTCCATGCAAGTCGCCATGCTTGAAACCTGTCTGCTCAGTGACGAAGAGATGGCCCAAGGTCCAGCGAAGTGGGCGACATTCGAGGATCCCTTCCCGCAGTGGCACATCGCCGGCATGCAGCACACCGGCCCCAATCGCGACGACGAGGTGTGAGATGCCGACGTACGTCTATCGCGTCGTCAAACCTGACGGCCGTCTGGGCTTGACCTTTAAAGTGCAGCAGAGCATGCGCGATGCGCCGTTGACGCACCACCCCGTGACACGCCAGCCTGTTGTGCGTGTGCCACAGGCCCCCATGGTGCAGCGACCTGGCTCGTCGCATCACGGACACAGCCCTGACGGCTGCTGCCCGGGCTGCAAGTAAGAGAGAGGCTCTTACACGCCGCGACTCTTGCCAGGTACCCACAGCACGTCTTTGCCGCCGTTGTCATTGGCCACGCGCGTCAGCACGAAGAGCAGGTCGCTCAAGCGATTTAGATACTTGATCGCTTCCGGGTTCACGCTTTCGCCTTCCGTGCCCTGCAGCGTGACACCGATGCGCTCGGCGCGGCGCACGATGGTACGTGCAAGGTGCAACGACGCCGCCAGAGGCGTGCCGCCCGGCAGCACAAAGCTGTTGAGCGGCTTGAGATTGTCATTGAACTTGTCGATCGTCTGCTCCAGCCGGGTCGTCTGCATCGCGACGATGCGCAGCCGCGTGCCGGCTTGCTCGTCCTTTGTCACAGGCGTCGCGAGGTCCGCGCCCAGATCAAACAGATCGTGCTGAATCAGCCGCAGAATCGCCGCGATCTCCGAGGTGGCGTGGCCATGCCCGCCATCTGCCGAGATCACCGCAAGACCGATCGCGGCGTTGGCTTCGTCGACGGTGCCATAGGCCTCGACGCGGAGATCGTCCTTGCGAACGCGCTGGCCGGTCGCGAGCCCTGTGGTTCCGTCGTCGCCTGTCTTGGTGTAGATTTTGGTGAGCCTGACCATGGTTTGTTCTTCGCTGGGGTGCGTGTGGGCGATGCGGCAAGGCAGGGGAATACGAACGGGTTCACGAAGACGCCACGCTGTCGAACACGAACGCTCACGTGCGTTCCGCGAGCAGTCGCATCGCCTCATCCACATCCTTGTCGCCGCGCCCAGACAAGTTGATGACCAGATGTTCCTTGCTGCTCATCGTCGCCGCCGTCTTCACCGCCTGCGCGATCGCGTGCGAGGTTTCCAGCGCGGGGATGATTCCCTCCAACCGCGCCAGCAGCGTGAATGCGTCGAGCGCTTCCGTATCCGTCACGGCGGTGTACTGCACGCGGCCGGCGTCCTTCCAATAGCTGTGCTCAGGACCGACGCCCGGATAATCCAGCCCTGCGCTGCAACTATGTACGTCTGCTGTCTGCCCCGCATCATCTTGCAGCACGTAGCTGAGCGACCCGTGCAAAATGCCCGGCGAGCCGAGCGACAGCGGCGCGGCGTGCTTGCCCTTCTCAGGCCCGTGCCCGCCGGCTTCCACGCCGATCAGCTTCACTTTGGCATCATCCACGAACGGATAGAAGATGCCCGCCGCGTTGCTGCCGCCGCCCACGCACGCCATGACGACATTGGGCAGTTGCCCCATGGCCCGCAGCGACTGCGCCATGCACTCACGCCCGATGATGCTCTGAAAATCGCGCACGATCATCGGGAATGGGTGCGGCCCCACCACACTGCCGATGATGTAGTGCGTGTGATCCACCGAGCCCTGCCAATCGCGCATGGCCTCGTTGGTCGCGTCCTTGAGCGTGCGCGAGCCCGTGTTCACCTCAATGACGCGAGCTCCCATCATCTTCATCCGCGTCACATTCAGCTTCTGGCGGCGTACGTCCTCGCTGCCCATGTACACATCGCACTGGAGGCCAAAGTGTGCCGCCGCTGTCGCGCTCGCCACACCGTGCTGCCCCGCGCCGGTCTCTGCGATGATGCGCTTCTTGCCCATCTTCAGTGTCAGCAGCGCTTGTCCCAGCGTGTTGTTGATCTTGTGCGCGCCCGTGTGCGCCAGGTCCTCTCGCTTCAGCCAGATGTTCGCGCCCATCTCATCGCTTGCGCTCTTGCGCACGTGCGCCGTCAACCCCTTGGCCAGGTACAGCGGCGTCGGGCGGCCTGTGAACGTCTTGTGCAGCGAATGCAACTCATCCCAGAACTTGCTGTCTCGGCACACGCGCTCGTACACATCTTCCAACTGCCGCAGCGCGGGCACGAGCATCTCAGGCACGTAGGCCCCGCCAAACTGACCGAATCGGCCAGCCTGCGAAGGCACTTCAGACACACGCGGAGCCACAGGCTTGGGAGGTGCGACAGGAGTCGGAGGCATGCACAACGGTAGTGCGCATCCACACGACCAGAGCACCCGTCTCTACCCGCACCACACGAGCTAACTGGTCCGCGAATCACATTTCACCCGGGAATCACTGGATTTCGCCGGGATCGTCATGCCGGTGGAATCGCCGCCACAGCAGCATTGTGGGCAGTATCACCAGCATCGGCGCGCACGTGACATCCAGCAGCAGCGGCAGCAATGCCCACGTTTTGTTGGTCAGCCACGGCGCCAATCCCAGCCCGCACGCGGCGAACGCACCGCCAAACCACCAGACCATTGACCCCGAACGCTTGCCTCGCACGCCTTCAATGAACATCAGCCAGTTCGCCACGATGACGAAAGAACCGAACAGCAATAGAAGCGCTGACCCGACATGCTTCAAAACCAGTTCCATCAACTCACCACATCAATCTCATCCACACGCGGGCACAGCCCCGCCTCCGCCCCTTCGCGCAGCAGCCACTCAATCGCCGTGCGACCCGTGTCGCCCATGTCCACCGTCAGGTCCGTCACGTACATGTCCACGTACTTCTCCACGAGCTCCGTCGTGGGCGGCTGCGTACCGCTGTTCTTCGCGTTGATCGTCGCGAACGGCATCGTGTACTCAATGCTCTCATCACGATGCGCCATCGCGTAATCCAGACTCGCTTGCAGCAGGCGCGAAACTTCCGCAATCGTCCCCTCGCCGAAGCGTGCATCCAGATCACGCTTCACCGCATTGATCCCCAGCGGCAGCGGTAAACCACGATGCCGCTTCCACCACGCGCCCAGATCAATCACCTGCCGCAAGTTGGCCTGCGCAAACGTCACCTGGCCTTCGTGAATCACCAGCCCCGCGCTCACCTTGCCATCGCGCACCGCGGGAATGATCGCATCAAACGGCATCTCTATGAACCGCGCGCTGTTGCTCATCGCCCCTTTGCCCAGCAGCAGTCCCAGCGTCATGAACGCACTGGTCCGCAGGCCCGGCACCGCAATCAGCACGTCATCATCCTTCAGGCAGTTCTCGCACCCGATGCTCTCGTTATCGACGCGAGCCACAACCTTGGGCCCGTACCCATCACCAAACGAACTACCGCACGAAGTGATCGCATAGCGATGCTGCACATCCGCATACGCCCGCACACTCAGCGCCGTGATGTCATACTGCGCTCCGCCGCTTGCATCCTCGCGTGCCGCAAGCTTGTTGAACACGCTGATATCGCCCGGCACCGCCTGAAACGAAAACTCGCCCGTCGCAATGCGAGGCCGCCCGTCGCGCCCGCTGTATGGCGTGCCATCAGGATTGATCTTCCCCGTGATGGGCCACCACATGAAGCAATCGTCGGGGTCAGCAGAATGAGCAAGCGTGAGGCTGGGCATGCTCGAAGCGTAGATGGCCACCGGCCTGCGTCGGTCACGCATCAGTATGCAGACGTGGCCCGTCGCCAAAGCACCTCACAGTCCCGTCAGCATCTGCTCCACCAGCTTCACCCGCTGCTCAGGCGTCAGCGCATCGTGAATCGCCTGCGCCAGCGCTGCGCGGTGCTCCGCCGTGGGCCGTAGCTTGCCCGCGCGAATGAACTCCACAAACGCACGGCGCAACGCATCCTTCTGCTCATCACTCGCCGCCGCAGCGTTGGCGATAGTGTCCAGCTTCTGCCGAATAGGCCGCAGCGAACTCTCATAAATCCGCTGCGTCTCACGAGCAAATGTCCGCGCCACCAACTGCTCCACGATCTTCTCGCGAGGCGTCTTGGCCTGCTGCTTCTGCTCGCGCGCAATCCACGCCTCCCAGTACTCATCCACCAGTTGCGTCAGCCGCGCGTGCTCTTCAGGCGTTAGCACCGTCGCAAGCGGCGACAGCAACGGATCACGCGTGCGCTGCGGATCAAACCCCTCAAACAACTGCTTCGCCAGCGCGCCCGAAATGTCCTTGCCCGTCGTGGGGTCCTTCAGCGCCGCCGGACTCGCAAACTCCTTGAGCAGTTCCACGTGCTCCGTCAAGTACAGCCGCACCGCGTCGGACCGATCCAGCACCACCTCGCGCGCCTGCATCCGCCGCGTCTCATCCAAATCAAGCAGCCCCAGCGCCGCCTCCTCTGGCCGTATATCCACCAGTTGCAGCCGACCCTGCATGTCATACCGCACGAGCGTGCGCGACCCCGGATCATCCACTCGCGGCCCAGCCAACGGGTCACTCTCCGCTGCTGCTCCTGGCGACCCACCACCGCCGCCCGACATGCCATCAGGCTTGCTCTCGTCCCGCTTCGCCGGCGCGGCAGGCGCCATCGGATCCATCGCATCCATCGGTGCGTCTGCCGGCTGGTTCTGCTCAGGCCTTTCATCCGCCGGCTTGGCATCCATCGGCTGCATTTCCTGGGCACGCACCACGCTGGCCGCGCAGCCGCAGCACAGCACCATCAGCACGCCCAACAACGCCGCTCGTTCCACCTTCGCGCACAACTTCATGCAAGCAGCGTACCCGCGCTGTCAATGACCATACATGGGCATAGCGACAAACCGCAGAAATGCCCTACAAACCGCACCGCTGGGAGGCACCGGAGCAACCGCTCATCTCGTCACTTGCCTCACCCGCCACCGCAGTGCACCCAGTGCCGCCAGTCCTGCCGGCACGCTCACATAATGCACCAGGAAGGGCAGGACCAGATACGCCAGCCCGGCTTGGGCGTCGGGCGGCTGTCGTGTCATGAATCCGAAATGAAAGATCGGCAGCGCCGCCGCCGCCCCCGCGCCGCTCGCAAGCCCCCACCACCACACCACGCGACGCGAAAGCCACCGCTGCGACACCCGCCGCGACGCAGCCACGACGAAGCACAGCATCCCCGGCATCAGCAGCACCGAAGCGAACAACCCCGCCCCCGCACTCCCAGCGCTCGCATCCGCGAAAAACGTCGCAACGCCCGCTGCCGCGCACATCAGCCACGCAACGCCGCATGCTTCCCACACATCCCATCGCCGCGCGGCAGGAGCCACGCGCCGCTCGCGTCCGCACTCTGGACACACCGCCCCCGCCGCGAGCCCGCGAACGTCATACCCGCACTCGCACCGATCCGGCGTGCGCGCCAGCCCATCCGTCAACCACATTGCCGCCAAGCCCCCGCCCACGATGATCACGAGCGGCAACACCAACACGACGATGGCTGTGATCATCCCCTGCACGAGAAAGAGTACCGCCCCAACTCACCGCAGTACAAACTTCACTTCCTCACACGCCAGATACCGCTCCGTCTCCGGCGACCACTGCGAGGAAACCGCCACAAATCCGTTCTTCTCCAGCACCCGCCGCGATGCCACATTGCTCGCCGCCGCCCGCGCATAGATCGGCCGCGTCGCCGACTGCTCCAGCAGCAACGCCAACGCCCGCGATGCAATCCCACGCCCCCACCACGCCCGCCCAATCCCATATCCCACACTCAACTCCCGCTCACTCAACTCGCCTGCACTTGGCTCTCCTCCACTCACAAAGCACCCAATCGACCCGCACAACGCACCATCTGCGAGAATCGCCTTCGCCACCAGCCCCGGCTCCCCGCGCGCAGCCTGCTCATCAAACCGCGCCCACATCGCATCAAACGCCTCCCGCGACCGCGGCTTCACCATCGCCATCGCCGCCCCCGCGGGATCACACTGAAACGCAAAAAGCGCATCATGATCCCCGAGCGTCACATCACGTAATGTCACATCCACGACATCAACTCCTGCTGCGCTGTCGATCCAATGTTACAGGCGTCATCATCCGCGCATGGTACAACCACCCCGTGCCAGCACGAATGCCGCATCACGCATGCCGAATGCCGCTTCCGCTCACTTGCCTCGCGCCGTCCCCGCCGCCGCCTTGCAGATCGTCACGAAATCCGCCGCGTTCAGGCTCGCGCCGCCGATCAGCCCGCCGTCGACGTCGGGCATCGCGAAGATGTCCGCCGCCACATCAGGCTTCACGCTGCCACCATAAATGATGCGCACGCGATTCGCCGCGTCCGGCCCATACTGCTTGCTCAACTGCGTGCGAATCTGCTTGTGCGCGTCCTGCGCGTCCTGCGGCGTCGCGGTCTTGCCCGTGCCGATCGCCCACACCGGCTCATACGCCACAATCAGCCGGTCCAGCCACGAGCCCGGCACTTCCGCCAGCCCCGTGCGCACCTGCCGCGCATTCACAATGTCCTGGTGCCCCGCCAGCCGCTCATCCAGCGTCTCACCCACGCACAGAATCGCTTCAAGCCCCGCTTCAAGAGCTTGCCGCACCTTCTTGTTGACGAGTTCATCCTTCTCGCCAATCACATGCCGCCGCTCGCTGTGGCCGCACAACACCACCTGCACGCCGCAGTCCTTCAGCATGTTCGCCGACACCTCGCCGGTGAACGCCCCCTCCGGACTCTGATACACATCCTGCGCGCCCAGCCGAATCGACGACCCGCGATCCCGCAGAATCGCACGAATCGTCAGCAGATACGGAAACGGCGGAAAAACCGCAACGTCCACGCCATCCACATTCAGAACGCCATCCGTCACCCCCCGGGCAAGATCACTGCCGGTGGTGCGATTGGTGTTCATCTTCCAGTTGCCGCCAACAAAGGGTTTGCGATCAGGCATGGGGGAAGATAGGGCGGGGAAGTGCGGAGTGCCAGAGTGCCGGAGTGCGAAGTACCGGAGTACCGAAGAGACGAAGTACCGCAGGAAAGGCTGCTGCCTTTGGGTACCCCCACGGTCCGCGTGGGGCGATCGATCCGTTGCGTCCGCTACTTGAACCCAAGTGTTTGGCAGCTAACAACACTACCGAGCAGCCAGCGATTCCCCTTACCGCACCTTACACATCGCAGCGTGCATCACCCTGCCAACTCGTACCATAATCCGTGCGCTTCCGCCGCCGCCATCTGCTTTGGATCATCCCGCTCGTCGTGATTGCCGCCGTGGGCGGCGCGTGGTGGTGGCTCGCGTATTCGCTCACCTACGGCAACGCCCAGCCGCTGCATCGTGCCGTCATACATCAAGACGTGGACAAGGTCCGACGTCTCCTGGCCCGAGGCGCTGATGTCAACGCCCGGATGCACGCGGACCTGTATCCCGACCGTTGGAATGCCACACCACTGCATCTCGGAGCCGCGAGGAATGACACAAGCATCGTGCAACTTCTGCTGCAAAGCGGCGCAGACAAAGAAGCAACCGACAAGATCGGATTCACGCCACTTCAACAAGCGTTGCGTCACGGCGCAGACGAAGCAGCTCAGCATCTGATCGACGCAGGCGCAAGTGTCCGTATCAGTGCAGATGCTGAAGACAACGCATACTTATTGGAGGACCACGGCCAACCCATCCAGATGGCGCTCAAAGACGCTTCGATCCAGACGGTCCGCCTTCTCGTTGACGCGGGGGCCGATCCTTTGCGCGATATCGGCGTACACGCGATGCAGTATGCGGAAGACCCGGACAAGCTGGAGAAACTGCGCTTCCTTGCCGAACTGGGATTCTCTCCCAGAGTCAACTTCATACTGATTAAAGCCGCAGAGCGAAACCAGACGGAAGTCGTTGCATTTCTTCTGGATCACGGTGCCAAGATCGACGGCGTCGATGTGCCGACCAATCTGACAGCGCTGCTCGGTGCATCACTTCGCGGCGCGGATGACACAGTCAAACTTTTGCTCGATCGCGGCGCGGATCCGCACGTCGGAACGCCCGATTACGGCTCAGCGATATATGCCGCCGCGTTCGGCGGACACCGCGAGACTGTTCATCTTTTGCTCTCACACAATCTCAGCATCGATCTGCAACGTGGCCGCGCGTCAGATCACGCCACCCCGCTCCACATGGCGTATTGGCACAATGACGCAGCGATGATCCAAATGCTGCTCGCCGCAGGCGCCTCGCCAACAGCTCTCACCACAGATGGCCGATCACCAGAACAGTTCCGCCGCTAGTGACGAACCTTCGCACGTCTACTTCGCCGCGCGTCTTTGCCTTTCCTCCGGTACTCCGTCTCTTCGGTACTTCGGTACTTCGGTACTCCGGGACTCAGGCACTCAGGCACTTCGCACTCCGGTACTTCCCCCACCCTCACGGCGTCGCACGCGGATTCGTAATCCACCCATAAGGCCGCCGCACGTCGTTCAGGCCCGGCGGTTCCAGTCGTGTCCAGCCGCGGTTGGCGTTGGCGTACAGGTCCCACGACCGCGTGTCGGCGTCTTCTTCCACGTTGCGGTTGCCGCCCATGGGGAACTTGATCGCCGCCGCGTGGCCTTCGAAGAACGCCACCGTGGCTGCCTGATTGTGGCGCGTCTCGGGCTGGTCGTTGTTGGTGAAGAGGCCGTCCTGATTCTCCGGCAGAGCGGTGTTGCCGTTGTAGAAAGGCGTCGACTCTTCCATGAAGATCGGCACACCGGTGAAGCGTGTGATGTCTGTCGTCGCCGTCGCGACTTCGGGCGGCTGCGTGTTGAGTGAAAGCACGCCCGGCTGCGACAGGTAGCCCACCTGCACCACCATGCCCAGCTTCGCGCCTTGCATGCGACGCATGAACGTGTAATCAAAATCCACGCCCGTCTGTCCACCCCACAGGTTGTTGGTCGCCGGCGGCGTGCCGGCCGACGTGCGCCGCTTGTTGGTCGGGCACTCGCCGGCTTCCTGCATGTTCTCGATATAACGGTACAACAGCCCCGGACCGGCGATGTTGGGATCTTCCGCCGTGGGCAGACGCGCCCACACCGTGAAGTCACGATTGGGCGGCGTGATGCGACGCACCGAATCCCACAGCACATCGCGCGATTCGTTCGCGTAGAAGTTGGCCGCGTACGCGAAGCTGCGCATATTCGCCACGCACTTGGTGCCGCGTGCGGCTTCGCGAGCCTTGCCCAGCGAAGGCAGCAAGATACCAATGAGCAGCGCGATGATCGCGATGACCACCAGCAGTTCAATCAGCGTGAAGGCTCGCGACGTGCCCGTCACTGAGAGGCTAGTCCCACGAGAAGCGGCGGTAGCTTGGCGGAAAGACAGACTCGCTCGCAACATGCATGCACTCCAAATGCGCCATGAACCATGGCTTGAGACAAACCGCAAGAGAACCTCGCGGTGAAACCTCGCGGCGGACGAGGTGCAGCAACGTCCGCCGCGAAGATTGAATCAGCCTCGCTTTCGCGAAGCGCGAATTCATTCCATTACGGGCACTGACCACCGGCCAGCACGTTGAAGAAGTCAAGCACGTCCTGGTCTTCCGGGAACACGCCGTTGTTGTTGAAGTCGATGTCGTTGCACTCGGGGCAATCACCACCGGCCAGCACGTTGAAGAAGTCAATCACGTCCTGGTCTTCGGGGAACACTTCGTTGTTGTTGAAGTCGATGTCATCGCAGCCGACCGGACCGCCGCCAATCAGCGTGCCCTGGATGCTGACATCATCGATGAACGCTTCACCGAACGCTTCGGGGAACGCGCCAGCGGCCATGTTGAACTCAATGAACGCCGCGTACACGTCGTTCGGAGGCGAGCCAAAGGCAGGCACGTTCACGGTCGCCGTCTGGTACGTCTGGTACTGGCCGTTGGTGCCGGAGTTCACGACGCCCAGCGGAGCCTGAGCAACGATCGTGCCGTCGGCGTTGAGCACGCGCAACGCGTAGAAGCCCACTGCGCCGGGACCCAGCGTGTACTTGCCGCTGAAGGTGGCGCGAACAGTCGTGCCGCCTTCGAGTGAGACAAGGCCGCCATCGCCAATGGTGTTCTGGAAGGCCGCCGCATTGCCGCCGATGGCCGCGCCGCCCTGGGCGACAAGACGCATCGCGAAGCCGCCCGTGCGGGGCGAGGTGTCGTCACGGCCAGCCGAAGAAAGCGGACCGCCCGAAGTAGCGCGGTTCCAGCCCAAGGCATCGCCGCCGCCGCCGAAGCCCGCGTCTTCGAAGCCGCCGTTGAAGACGACTTGATCAAACGTGGGGCAGGGGTTGGTGATGCAGGTGGTGTTGTCGCCTGCATACGTGCCGGTGCAAGCCACCTGCGTCGTGATCGAGCAGACGCCTTCCACGCAGCAAGCGCCCGTGGCAGCCGGAACGCAGGGGTTGCCCGCGCACGACGTGCCGTTGCCCAGATACGTGCCGCTACACGACGCCTGCGTCGTGATCGAACACGTGGTGCCGGTGCAGCACGCGCCCGTGAGCAGACCGCCCACGACATCGCCCGTGATGACGACATCATCAATCAGCGCTTCAGCCGACGAACCGACAAACGCGCCCGCGGCGACGTTCAGTTCAACAAACGCCGAGTAGACATCGTTCGGTGGCGCGCCGATGGCCGGCACGGCCACGGGGCCCAGGGTGAACGTCTGGTACTGACCGTTGGTGCCGCCCGTGATGACCTGCAGACCCGACTGCGCGACGATCTGTCCCGCGCCGTTCAGCACGCGCAGCTCACGGAAGCCCACGCCGCCCGGCCCGAGGTTGTAGTTACCGCGATAGCTCGCGCTCACCGTCGAGCCGCCAACCAGCGAAGGCAGGCCGGCGCCGATGGTGGACTGCGAGATGGCCGAGTTCGCGCCGATGCCAGCCGAACCGAACGCCACGAGCTTGTGCGCAAAGCCGCCCGAGTTCGCACCCGCGCCCACGCGCTCCGAAAGGGAACCAGGAGCTCCCGAAACAGTTTCGGTCCACGCCGCCGAATCGGCAGCGCCGTTCGTGCCCGCGTTTTCAAACCCGCCGTTGGTCGCCAGGTCGTCGGCAAACCCCACGGCCGGCACGCTCAGCAGCGTACCAAAAGCCAAGCAAATCCACGCATTTTTCATGATCATTCTCCTCGGTCCCCTGTCGCACACCAACACACCCAGCGTCGTGTCTCACGAACCACCATGGAAGTGTTGCAGAAACAGTTTCAGGCAGGCTACCTCATTTGTGCCATCACCACAAGGCCGGATTCCGAGAAGTCACCAGAATGTTTTGTGCGCATTACACCACCCCCCATCCACGTGGTGGTCCGCTCGCGCATTCCGCACTAGTATGTCGTTCAATCGAGCATCGCGCGAAGCCGCGCCGTCAGCGCCTCGGCCTTCTCGCCTTCAGTCGCTCGCACCACACCCAGAAACTCCACCTGCGAGTGACTGCGCCGCACCAGACTCTTCCACGCACGATCCGCACGTGGCGTGCCGCTGACGCGCGCAACCAGTGCTGGCGCACCGCTTAACAGCATGAGCATACCCACACCGGGTGAGAACTCGCCAATCTCTCCATTCGTGGGAATGTGCCCCTCAGGAAAGATCCCCACCACCCCGCCGCCCTTGAGCGTCTTGACCGCCCGCCGCAGAGCCGCCATGTCGCGCCCGGCCTTGCCTGTGCCCTCGCGCTCCACCCCGATGATGCTCAAAAACTCCCAGATGTCCGCAAAGCCCGGGACCATCATGTCCCGCCCCATCATCCACGTCACTTCGCATGGCAAAAACGCCTGCAGCAGCATCGGGTCCACCCCTGCCGTGTGATTGGAAACCACAATCAGCGGCCCCGCGTCGCGCCGCTGCGGCACATGCTGCAAGCCTCGCGCCCGCCCGCGATGCATGAGCGCCACGTACAGCTTCACAAACAGATACGCCAGACCCACCAGCGGCTCTTCCTGCAGCCCGGGCCGTTGGCGAGGCTGGTCGAGCACGATCCGCGCACACAGGGCCGCAAAGAGCAGCCACACCACAAGCGCGAAGAATGCAAGAGCTACCGCCATAGGGTCGCGATGTTAGTGAGGGGAAACGACAAAGACACGCGGTCGTGGCGACACGTGTTAACGAAAGTTCGTTTGCCGAACGCAGGCCGCAACAAGCGACAGCAGCGGCGTGTTGCGCCGCACGGATTACTCCATGCGTGCAAGACGCCGCTGCTGCGAAGTTCGGTGGTATCCAGCAGTCGCGTGAGTTACTTCACGCCGTGGTGCTGCTTGATGAAGTCGATCGCATCGCCGACGGTCTTGATCTTTTCAGCCTGATCGTCGGGAATGTCGGTCTCGAAGGCTTCTTCCAGTTCCATGACCAGTTCGACTTGGTCAAGGCTGTCCGCGTTCAAGTCTTCCGTGAACTTGCTGGTGCGGGAGATCTTGGCTTTGTCGTGACCCATCTGCTGGGCGACAATGTCGATCACTTTCGCTTCGATTTCTTGCTCAGTCACGATCCATCTCCGCTGCTAGGCCGTGGACCCCGCGACCATGGTGTCGCGGCGAAAGGCCACCGGCATGTTGCGACATTCCTCGTCGAGCGAGAGAGGGTCTCTCCCGACGCCGCAGGCCCGGTCGGCGTCGCAGCGACGCATTCCCGGCGAAAACCCGCGAATGGCGATGATACGCCGCACCGGTTCGGTTGGCGAGCGTAACGATCAAGGATCAAACACTTTCCAAACGATTCAGAAAGAAATGCGCAATCCCACGCCGATCCCAAATTCCAGCGTCGGACGCTCGTCCACATCTTCCCACAGCGGCAATTGCATCATCAGTTCCGCCGTCCACTTGCGGTCTTCCCACATCAGGCCGGGTGAAAGTCGCAACTCCGTGTCGCCGTTCATCTCGTATAGGCCGTTCATCTCCAGGGTGCTGTACAGCCCGCCGCTGTGCTCGCTTGTAAAGACATCCGGATACAAGCGGTACACCCAACTGGTGTTGAATGCGACGGCATCGTCGGGACCTTCGCCGCCCAAGTTGGCTTCGCGCGTGCCGCCGGTGTTCCAGGTGTAGAGCAAATCCTGATTGAACCCGTGCCGCCCGCGCACCATCGTGATGACCGCACCGACCATCGGATTAATCGACTCGCTCGAGAAGTCGTCGTCGTCGCCACTGGCGAAGTGCGCCCCGAACAGCGCCGCGGCCCGAACCGTGTCGACCGTGCCCGTGTCGCTCTTGTAGAAACGCCACTTCACCATCGCCTCGATGTCTTCCACGCCCTTGTCGCTCTCGCTGCTGCCGTCGGCAAGGTCCGTCTCTTCCCAGACGATCGGCACATCGATGTTGATGGCCCAGTCACGCACGATGCCGTAGCCCAGCGAGTGCATGAACTCGTACTTGTGCGTGCGATCTTCCGTTGTATCGACGGGATCGCCGCCGTACTGGAAGTAGTGAAAGCCCGGTCGATACGAGAACGCGCCGGGGCTGGGCATGGTCGCCGCCTGTGTGTACATCGACTCCTGCGCCAAGGCTCCGCCCGCGCACGCCATCATCGCCGCCAAACATGCGAACTTCCGCATGAGATCATTCCTTTCCGAGGTGTGACGAAGTGGCGCCCCACTTCGTCACTTCGTTACGTTGTCACTTCGTTGCTTCCCCGCGGGCTTACTTCGCCTCGATCTTCACCAGCGTCATGCCAGCGTCCTTCACCGCTTCGCTCAGGCGATACGGGCTGGGCTTGGTGCCTGCCGCCAGTGCCACCGTCACCTTACCGTTGCCAAGATCGGTGTAGACGTCATTCACGCCGCGAATGCGCTTGAGCTGGAAGTCGATATTGGTGGCGCACTGCGGGCAGCCCAGACCATTGACCCACAGAATCGCCGACTGCCCGCTCAGCGGCTCCTTGCTGTGCGTTGCGGCTTCTTCTTCCGCGGAAACGTGGTGAACAACGGCGTTCTCCTGATTGACCGATGCACCGCTGCCGCCGGATGCGCAGCCCGCAAGCGATGCGAGCATGGTGAACGTGACAGCTCCGACAACGCGAAAACCATTGATGCTCATCGTGGACATGAGATGTTCCTTGTTTGGCGGCCCATGTGGCCGCGTGATTGTGATGGAAAGTGCAATGACAGACAAACAACTTTGAGCCCCGCGCGAAGGCACGGGGATGGCTCTACCGAGCGGACAAACTCCGCGCGCAGTGCCGCTTTATGTCGTTCGTCTTCCTGTCCACACAATCGAAGCGTGCGGGTGGTCGACGACATCAAGCATCGGCGTCGCCTGCACAACCACGCTCATGCGTGCACCAAACGCCGCGGGTCCGCGCGACTTGACCACATCGCGCCGCACGGGCGGATCGCGCTTGCGTTCCGCTTGCGCCACCACCACGGTGGGCGTCGCCAAAGGGACCGAGCATCGACACGAACCACTACGCGGGGCCGGCGCCTCGGGCATGGGGCACGACTCGCAGCAGCAGCACTCACACGAGCCCGCACTGCACGCGCATGCCTCCACGACTGCCACTGGTTGCTGAGCATGCTGCAAACGCTGCTCGCGCAGCGCAAGCACTGGGCCAAAGACGGCCTGCGCGAGCAGCAGTATCGCGAGGACCACACGAGACATGCCCCATTGTTCACCTGCTGCGCCGGGCTGTTCACCCGCCAGCCCACAAACACCAGCCAATCGACGCCGCTTCGCCACTTCACTCGAAAGTGGCAGGCATCACTTCGTCGGCGGGCTGTCGCTCAGTTCGGTCAGCATCTGCTGGGCCACTTCGACCATGCTGCGACGCGTATCACGCGCCGTCTGGCGCAGCACCTGCACCGCCACCGGCTCAGCCATGCCGCGTTTGGACACCATGAGCCACTTGGCCTGCTCGATGATCCGGCGATCGTCCAATCGCTTGCGAAGATCTTCAGATGTCTTGCGCTCGCTGACGTATCGCACGTACGCCGACCACGCAATTTCGATCGCGGCCCGAAGCTGGTCGGGCGTCACCGGCTTCACCAGGTAGCCAAACACCCCCACCTCACTGGCTGCCTGCACCTGCTCCGTGTCTGAATACGCCGACACGATGACAACCGGAATGAGCAGATCGCGGAACAGCTCTTTGGCTGCCGAGATGCCGCCCCGCTTGGGCATGCGAATATCCATCACCGCGATATCCGGCATCGCCTGACGAGCCAGATGCACCGCCTGCTCACCATCCACCGCCGGCCCCACTGTCACGTATCCCGCACCAGCGAGCGCGGCGGTCATCGCCAGCGACACAAGATGTTCATCGTCCGCTAGAAGCACGCTGGATGGCTTGGCGGGCGGCGAAAACGCTTCCCATTCCGCGGCGGTCTTTACTCGAGGCTGCTTGGGAGGCGTGGGGGCTGAAGTCATGGGGTCTTCCTATGCGTCACGCAGACGAGGGTTTCAATTCCTGCTGCCACTGCGGGGGCGTCCGTTCGGGCGCTTCGAGCTGTGCCTCGATTGACACGACCCACGCGCGATCAACGCCATCCAGCCGCGGACCGTATGTGCACTCACCACGCAGTTCCGCGCGTGCCAGCCCCTCCACGATCGAGAGTCCGATACCGGATTCGCGGGATTGAGCGCTGATGCGCGGCTGCTGCACCAGGGGCATCTCCACCCAGTCAAAGTACAGGTGTGCGGACGCTTCGCCGCCCAGCGTCCACGTCACCGCAATGTGGCCGTCATCCACACCCAGGGCACCATGCTTGATGCTGTTGGTGATCAGTTCCTGCACGATCATCGCCATGGCGCCGGCCTGCGTGCCCGCCAGCGTGACGCGCGGGCCTGCAAAGCGAATGTGCGACGATCGCCCCACAGGCGCAAGCCGCGTGACGAGGCGCGAAATGATGTCGGCAAGCACGATGGGCTGCCCCGCCGCGCTGGCGAGCAGTTCGTGCACTTCCTTCAGCACCAGAATCTTGCCCTCAATCACGTGGATCAGTTGTGCCGCCGGCAGGCCCCGCTGCTTGTACGCGTGCAGCAGACCGAGCAGTCCCGCGAGGTTGTTGCGCACGCGGTGGTCAAGCTCGCGCCGGAGCGCAGCCTCGCGCATGTGCAGCAGTTGCTGAGCGCGCAGGCTCTCGCGCAGTGACATTTCCGCTTCTTTCACATCCGTGAAGTCCACCAGCGTGCCGATGTACTCGAGCTCGCCCGCGCTGTTCACCACAGGTAACGCACGCGAAATGAACCAACGCAAGGTGCCATCCGCGCGGAACGCACGCACAACTTCGTGGAACGTCGTCTTCGATTGGGCCGCCTTCTGCCATGCGGCCTGGCTGCGCTCACGATCTTCCGGATGCACGATGTCCATCCAACTGAGCCCCAGCGCACGTTCGGGCGCCATCTTGAGCACGCGGCCCCACTCCGGATTCACATACGTGCATCGCCCGTCAGGCAGCATGTGATAGATCGGCACCGGCGCTGACACCGTCAGCACTTCCAGCTTGCGCGTGACAGCCAGTGATTCCTCTTCACGCTGCTTTTCCTGCGTGATGTCCTTCATGAAGCAGAAGTGTCCCAGCAGCTCGCCGTGATCATCACGACGCGCGACCATCGCGACGCGCTTGTGAAACACGCTGCCATCGCCGCGCACGCCTCGAGCTTCCGCTTCCACGCGTCCGCTCTGCAGCATCTCGTGAAACGCCGCGTGCAGCGTCGCAAGATCGTCGGGGTGTACGGTGATCTCCCAGGGTGAGCCAATCAGATCCTCAACCGCTCGCCCGACAAATCGCGAGTACTGCTGACTGACCATTTCATAGCGACCGTCGCGACTGAGCCGGGCCACGCCGTCCATCGACTGCTCCATGGCCGACGACCACTGCCGCAACTCATCAATCGCTTCACGCCGTTCCGTCACATCGGTGCAGCCGCCCGAATAGCCCTCATACTCGCCGGCTTCGTTGTATCGCGGATAGCCCGTATCAAGAATCCAGCGATACACGCCGTCGTGGCGGCGCACGCGATACTCGATGTACACGGACTCGCGCTTGGCGGCGCGGTCGATGTAATCATGAAAGACGCGATCACGATCATCAGGATGAATGGGATCCGCCCAGCCATCGCCCACGATCTGCTCGAGCGTCTGACCCGTGAAGTTGCGCCACGCCTTGTTCGCGAAGATGCATCGGTCGTGTTCGTTGTTCACCCACAGCATGAGAGGCGACGTATCCGCGTGCATGCGGAACAGACGCTCACCTTCTTCGCGTCGCCTCGCCGCTTCGGTGCGCTGCAGGTACATCCACGCGAACACCGCCACCGTCACACTCATCAGGAGCGCGAGCAGGCTCATCGCGATGAGCCCTTCGTGCAACGGAATCTCACTCACCGGCTCATACACGAATGTGTGCACGAGCAGCATGATCGCGAGTGCGACATTTGTGATAACGCCGATCACCAGCGCGATGCGCAGCGCCCGCGTTGCGCGCAGGCGACTGGATCGTGCGTGGGAAGACGTGCTTTGCTGCGGCGTGGACTTCATGACGCTGGCCTTGGGCACACGTGGCTCAACGACGTGTGCGCTCACGCGATGCAGGTTACCGCGCGAAAGTTCGGCTGCGGGGTGCGTGAAGGCGACATGATCCAAAAAAGAAAAAACCGGCGCGAGCGTTGCCAGGAGAGGGGGTGCTCCAAGCGTCCGCCCGCCCGCGCCAGTATACGGGAGGGCCGCTGATTCTCACACTTTCGCGGAGCAAACAGCGGGTCAGATGCGATTGTGATGCCGTCAGGGGAAACGTCGAAGCCCGACGTAACAGTTTCAGTATACCACAGAACTGTGCGTGTGCCAGTTGCATTTCCGAATTTTTTGTGGACGCGTTACGTCTGAAGCAGTCCAAGCAGGCGACTCACGTCTTCAGGCGAGTTGTATCCCACAAGACTCGCCCTGATCACACCCTCTCGTGGGTCGATCCCCGTCTCTTCTAAAAGTCGCTTGCTATAAAAATGCCCATGGCGCACGCCAAGGCCCGCCGCGTTCGCACGCTTTGCAAAAGTCGCGCTCGACTCACCCGCGTGCAGGAAGCTGACGGTCGCGACGCGGCCCGATGTAACCGGCCCCACAATGCGAATCTGCGGGTGTTTTTGCAGACCTTCGAGCAGTTGCTTCTGCAGGCCTTGCTCCAGCGCAACGAGTGCATTCATTGCGTCAACAAATATCTGCCGCGTCACGTTCGTACTCGCCGGCAGCCCCAGTACCTGCTTGGCAAAGGTGCCCAACGCAAGCAGGCCCGCGCACGCTTCGTGGCTCACGCCGCCGGGCTCCCACTTCCGGGGCAACTCGGCTTTGGGAATAAAGAAGTGATTAGGTCCAGTGAGCGGCTCGAGCGCACCGTGCGTTGCGAATAGTGCACCCATGTGCGGACCAAACACCTTATACGGCGAGTATACATACCAGTCCGCACCAATCGCCCGAACATCCGGCGCGTGATGCGGCGCGTATGCAACGCCATCGATCATTGCTTTCGCGCCAGCGCGATGGGCGGCATCACACACCGCCTTCACGTCCCACGTTTCTCCCAAGATGTTGGAAACATGCGGACACGCGACCAGCAATGTGCGTTCGTCCAGCAATCGTTGCAGCGTGCTGAGCAGGGGCTGCCAATTGCCATCGCTGTCGCGCTCGGTGGGCCACAAGACGACATCAAACCCGCGCGCCGCCAGACGCATCCACGGGCCGATGTTGGCCTCGTGCCCTGCGCTTGCCACGATGATGCGGTTGCGCCGCAGCGTCTCCGCCGGACCACCCGCCGCTCGGGCCGCGTCCATCGCATCAGCGTGCGCGTTCGCGACAACGTGCACCAGCGCTGTTGTGGACGAGCCCAGGATCACTTCACCCGCGCCGTCGCCATTGACGAAGGTGCGAACCAGATCATGTGCGCCCTTGATTGTCGCGGCGGCGTGCAGGCTCTCGGGGTAATCGCCGCCTGTGTTCGCGTAGCTCCGCGTGAGATAGCTCGTCATCGCGTCGATCACGCACGCAGGTAATTGGCTGCCGCCGGCGTTATCGAGGAAGACTGTGCTGGTTTCGCGAAAGACGGGAAACAACGAGCGAACATGAGCGAGTGTGGCCATGGGGCGCAGCTTAGCCAAGGTCCGAAGACTCACAAAACACGATTCATTCGTCGTATTTCAGCGTGCGACGAGCGAGCACGAGCTTGCGCCCGCCGATGTGCCGGTATCGCGGCGGCAGCACGACGGCAGCAGTGGAGCACGACATGGACTTCGGCAACCCTTGGGCGCTTCTTTCCGGCGTCCTCATCGGACTGGTGGGCATGACGCTCTTCATGCGCGGCAAGCGCGAAGGGCAGCCCTCGTCGCTCATCGGCGGGCTTGCTCTCTGCATCTATCCATACTTCGTCGATAACCTCGCGCTTATGTGGGGTTCGTTCGCAGCATGCATCGCCGGCATCTGGTGGTTACGTCGTTTTGATTGATCACTGAGCACCGAATCACGCCCACAATCTGCCACCCAAGCGTGCCGTCGATTATGATGTCGTGCTCGCGGGTTCGCAGGAGTTGTGAGATGCGTCAAATGCTCAGCGCCGTTTTGTTCGCCGCCGTTGCGCCCGCCGCGCTCGCGCAGGCCCCGTCCACGCTTGGTGTCATGTTCCGCACGGGTGGGCAGACCTCGGGCCTGAACCCGATTCTGTACGACGTGAACCTGTCGACGGGCGCGACGAGCAACCCCCGCAACATCAACGTCAACAACGCGGTCGGCATCGCGATTGATCCAGAGTCGGGCGTGCTCTACGGCCTGACTGACCAGTTCGGCCGCATCAACAACCAGTCGGGCCAGGGTGGCAAGAACCTGATCTTCAGGGTCAATGCCGCGACCGGCGCCGCGACGGCGGTTGGCCGCGTCGATCCCACCGGCATCTTTCAGGTGTTCGAGGGTGACATCGCCTTCAACCCGGTTGATGGCGGCTTCTGGGGTGTGACGACACTGGTGAGCACCGCGCGACTCTTCACCATCGACAAGCTGAACGGCTCGGCAGCGCTCGGCGCAGTCGTGCAGCCCGCACTGGGCGGCATTGATCTTGATATCAGCGCATTGACCTTCGACGCAACTGGCCAGATGTATCTGCTCGATACCCGCTATCCCGTCAACCCCGGCCCGGCCCTGCTGCTGAAGGTCGACAAGGACACGGGCGAAATTCAGCAAAGCTGGAACACGGGCGTTGTGATGGGCGCTGTCGCAGGCATGGCCTTCGTCGACGGCAAGCTCTATATCACCGATGGTGACACAGGCGGGACTAATCGTCTTTACCGCTTCGACATCGATACGGGCCAGATCATCGACATCGGCGCGACCAACGCGGCGGGCGGCATCTATCAGGGCCTCGCGGGTCTGGTGCACGGCTGCATCGGCGGACCTTGCCCCACGGCCGGCTGTGATGACATCGACTTCAACAACAACGACGTCTTCCCCGAAGATCAGGATGTGATCGACTTCTTCAACGTGCTCGCGGGCGCAAGCTGCCCCGCGTGCAACGACATCGACTTCAACAACAACGATGTCTTCCCCGAAGATCAGGATGTGATCGACTTCTTCAACGTGCTCGCGGGCGGCTTGTGCCCGTAAGCCGGCTCATCAAGCACTAACAAACGACAAGCCCCGCGTCAACACGACGCGGGGCTTGTTCGTTTGTATTGACTGATAGCGCCCAAGCGACTGCAGCGCGGGCTTCACCCGCCGTACTTCATCTTCGCGTACCGCTTGTACACGCCCGTCTGCTTGATCGCGACGATCATGCGATAGCTGCGACTGTTCTTGATGCGGGCGAGACGCTCGTGCGGCGTTTCCTTCGCGTCGAGCATCTTCCACTGGCTGCCCCAGCGGGCGCGTGCCACGGCGTCGTACACGGGGTTGTTCTTCAGGCGCGTGACCGTGCGCCATGCGAAGCTCTGCTCAATGGCCGCGAGCTCGCGCTCCACCGGGTGGCTGTGGGCGTGGTTGGTGGGCTGGTCGAGTGGTGAAGGCGGCGCGGTGTGCTGCAACTTCGCCACATGCTCGCGCAGCAGCCACAGATCCATGTGTTCGCGGAAGAACAGACGGTCCTTCTCGGTGATGGCGTACGGCGCAATGCGCTCATACAGCCAGCGATGATGCTCCACCATGCGGGCGATCATCTCGCCGCGGCGTTCCTGCGTGCGGGCCAGCATGCTGCCGCCGGCGTGCTTGCGGTAATTGAACAGCGGCTCATCGACACGCGTGCCGTGCCAGCCCTTGCAGAGCAGCGCGAGCCAGAAGTCCCAATCCTCAAAGCCGTAGATCATGTCGGCGTTGTATCCGCCGACTTCTTGCCAAGCCTGCGTGCGGACAACAGCCGTCGCGACGCTCATGTTCTCAATCGTCAGCCGCGCCGGGTCGTACGCGGGACACTGCCACGCGCCGGTGTGCGCACCGAAGTAACTCACGGTGCTGTACGCATAACCCAAATGCGCATTGGCTTCAAGCTGGTTCAGCAGCTTCTCGACGAATGTCGGCTCGATCGTGTCGTCCGCATCGAGCGCCACGAAGTAATCGAGAGGCTCCCGCGCGTGCATATCCGCGATGCCGTTGTTGCGTGCCATCGCAAGACCCTGATTGTGCTGACGCAGCAGTCGCACGCCATCCACCGCCACTTTCGGCAGGTGCTCGCACGAAAAGGGATCGGTGCCGCCATCATCAACGATGATGATGTCATCAACCTTGCGTGTCTGCGCACGAACGCTGGCAATCGCATCGTCAATGAACTTGCCGTGGTTGAAGCACGGAATGACAACCCCCACGCGAGGCGTTCGCTTCGTAGTCGTTGCACGCGGCTTGCGAGGCAGTCCTGCCGACTGACGCTCGTGGTTGCGCTGCTTGATGTACCCGTCGCACAGATCAATGTACGACTGCGCGACAGCCTCGGGCTTGTACAGCGTCTTGACGCGCTGGTGAGCCGCTTCACCCACGGCATTGCGCTGACTCTCGCTGAGCGTGTATGCCTTGATCAGCGTGTGCGCAAGTTCCTGCACGTCGCCACTGCGGAAGATGAAGCCGCTTTCGCCGTCTTCGATCATCTCCGCCATGCCGGTGTTGTGCCCCGCCACCACACAGCCGCGCAGGGCCATGGCTTCGAGGCAGACATTGGGGAAGTTCTCAAACAATGACGGGAACACGCACACCTTCGCCGCGGCGTACATCTCCACAAGCTGCTCGCGCGGCACAGCCCGTTGGAAGATGATGCGATCCTTGATATCCGCCGGCACCATGCGTTGCAACACGGCAAGCAGGCTGGGTTCACTCGCGGAGAGCGGCGTATCACCACCCACCATGCGCAGCGTCGCATCAGGACAAGCCCGCAGGAATGTGCTCGCAGCCTGCACCAGGCTCTGCACGCCCTTGCGTTCTTCCATGCGGCCTACGTACAGCACTTCGTTGGTACGAGGCGCGCCCGCGCAGGAACGCTCAACGAAGCGCCAATCCACCGGATACGGATGGATCGTGATCTCACGATCTGCGAGCTCAGGCACCAGGGCCTGCATCTCCGCCGCGAGCACGCGCGACGGCGAGATGAGATGATCCGCCCCGATGATCGGCTCATTCTCAAACGCTTCCAGCACTTTGGCGCTCTGGCGATGGCGGTTGTAGCGATTCAGCACCACCAGCGGCGTGTGCAGTCGCACAATGGTCGGCGGGCGCTCTTCACGCCGCGTCGCCGAGAGAAACGTCGCCGCTTCGCCGCGATAGTCGCCAAACTCAATCACATCGACCTGGTTCGCGGCGATCATGCCCTGCAGCACATCGTGCACCATGTCGGCGCGAAGCTGCCAGAACTTGAGCGTCGCGCCCGGGTCGGCTCCGCCCACGTGCGGAATAGGCATGCGGACACACGCGACGCCCGCGTCGTTGCCGTCGCGCTTGGGTGTGGGGCCGTCAGTCACGGTGATGACGGTGATGTCGTGGCCCGTGCGTGCGAGGATGCGCGTCATCGCATCGACATACGTGCCAATGCCGCCACCAAACTGCGGGGGAAACTCGTAACTGACGAAGACGATCTTCATGCGTTGTCGCCCTGTGATTGCGAGCCTGGGCTCGAACGGACGCCCTCAGCGCCAAGTGTTGGCGCGGTCTTCCCGGTATAGATAGGATCAATAAAACCGAACGCGCGGGCAATGCGGAAAGCCCTGCGACGCTCGAGCGCATCAGCTTCGCTGCGCATCGCTTCATACAAGCCCCGATGATGAGCAACCGACATGCTCGCCTCCCGCAGCTGCGCCAGCAGTCGATCAATCTCCGCGGTTTGCTGCTCGTTACTCGCAACGAGTTCGGTCACGCGGCGTGCGGCGTCATCTCGCTCGCGCTCCATGACGTTCGAGTACGCCGACAACTGATCGTTATGCGCACGCAACTGGTGCAACTGTTCCGCGGCGATCTCCCACTCACGTGAGATGCGTGTCGCTTCTCGCTGCCAATTGTCGCGGTCGTTCGCAGTCGTCTGCACTTCAGCAAACAGCGCATCAACCTTGGCAGACAGCTCGCGCACGCGGGCGGCCTGCTGCGTCCACTCGCGCTCCAGTCGCTTGCTTTCGTGCAGCCACAGATCACGATCCGCCAGGATCGCCGCCTCTCGCTTGATTGCTTCGCGCTCGCGTTCCATCGCCGCTTCGAGTCCGACTTGCGCATTGCGAAGTTTGTCGTCGCCCGGCTGCTGCACAACGTTCGCAGCGGCGACCGCACGTTCCCACTCCATCGCGATGCGTCGCGCCTCGCTCCATGCGGCGTCGCGATCCTTCGCCAGGGTCTGCGACACACCAGCCTGCGTCTGCCACGCACTCGCAAGGCGACGTGCTTCTTGCCACGCCGCACGCGCGTCAGAAACTGCCGATTGCCCCGACAACTCCAACGCAAGGCCCGGGTTGTCTCGCCACTGACTTGCGAGTGCAAGCGCACGTGCACAGCGACTGGCCGCGTCCATCACCTGCGTCATCTCACTCATCGCGAAAGGCTGGGGCGAGGCTTCGTCGCCAATCACGTTGAGCCATGATGCAGCACTCACGCGCTGCGCTTCACGCAGCCCATGCGTCCACAGACGCTGCGCGTCGCGTGTGTCACCAGCTTGTATTGCCAGCACACCCGCGCGCCACGCGGCATCAACAGTCTTCGTCGCAAGCAGCGGCGAAAACACGAGTGGATCGTGCGATGCACACGCCGTGAAAAGCTCGCGTGCCCGCGAGAGATCGCCCCGTGCAAGGGAAAGCAAACCACTGGCATACTGACACGACACCAACCATCGGCGCGCATGGGGCGTGCCATCGCACGCTGCAGCAAAGCCTCTGCACTCAGCTTCCACATCAACCTCGCGCACGCCAGCGAGTGACTTGCCACTCATTGCGGCATACTGCAACACGCAGACGGCTGCGCCATGATCCGCCGAGCCGCGGCGGGCTCGCTGCATCACACGTAACGCAAGCTGCGCGAGCCGGGCATCATCGGTCAGACGCATGCCCATGGCGATCATGCTGCGCACGAGCCACGGATTGTCGTAATCGCGCGCGAAGCTCGTCAGGTGATACTGCGCATCATCTGCAACGCCACCAGCGGGAAAGACAATTTCGCGATAGTTCGCTTTGCTGCCCGTCAGCGGGTCCTTCATCAGCGTGATGAGCCACCACTCCGCCTTGTCGCTTGTCGCGTTGTCGTTCGCATCAAGCGCAACACGCTCTATCGCTCGCGGCTCGCTTGCAAGCTTCATGCCGCCGCCCGCGGTCTGGCGTGTGGCTCTCTCGATGATCCAGCCATGTTCGCCGCTCACGCTTGCACGCACCTGATCAACCAGCGTGCGCCACATGTACACATGCAGATGATGCGGATTGGGATCGCGCCCTGTTTCGTCTGTCCAGTCGTTGGGCACACTGGCGATGACACGTCCGCCCGGCGTGAGCACGCGATGGAACTCACGCAGCGCGGCGACAGGATCAGCCACGTGTTCAAGTGTTTCGAAACTGACAACCAGATCGACACTGGCATCGGGAATGCTGATCAGTTGCTGCACGTCCGCGGATGCGAAGGCGACGCGAGCGCTGCCATAGTTGTCGCTCGCATACGCAACGCTCTTCGCGTCGATATCGAGCCCCAGCACATGCGACGCGGTGGAGTTCATCGCGAGAACGTGACTGCCATAACCAAGGCCGCAGCTCACATCCAGCACGCGGTCGTTGGGACGCACAAACTCACACGCGGCGTGATAACGAGCGACATGCGCATCGGCCCGGCGACCCGCCCATCGCAGCATGTCGTTGTGCAACTGGCTCTCGGCGGTGAGCGATTCCAGCGGCCAGACGGCGGTCGCCTTCGCGGGGACCTTCTCCAGCAGAATCGTCGTGCTTGGGCCTTCATGCTCGATCTGCGCATACGGCAGCACACGCATCGCGCGACTGTGCGTGCGCAGGCCAACAGCAAAGCACTGTCGCTCCCACCACTCGCGCGGCTGAATGGTCAGGTGCCAACTGCCATCTCGATCAGCGACGGTGCTGACCGCAAGATACACGCTGCGCCGGGCCACACGAGCGAGCTCTCGCAGTGCGCGCTCGACATCAGCCGGTGCGATGTGCTCGAGCACATCGGTGCACACCACCGTGTCAAAGCTCGCATCCGCAAAGGGCAATTCAAGAATCGAGCCGAGGGAGAATCGCCCGGGCGCACGAGCGTTGCCACTGTCCACCGCCACGGGCGCGACATCAATGCCGTGCGCATCGATGCCCTCGCGCAGCAGCGCGAAGACCAGACCGCCCATGCCTGTGCCCACATCCAGCACGCGTCCCACGCCGCCCAGCAACATGACTTTCTGCGCCAGGTCGTTCGCATCAACGAAGCTGTGCTGCCCCCAGCGGTCTTCGCGCCGCCAATACGCGTCGTATGTCGCGGCGTAGTCGACGCGTTCACCTTGCTTCACGATGGCCCCGGTCAAGACGCATCCTCCACACGCGCACGCATGCGCAGATCAACCACGCCGCCGAAGAAGTTGCGATGCGGATGCGCAATCACGCTCATTTCGTCGGGCTTGTGCACCGCGACTTGGAAGAACGCGGCTTCGTCTCGCCAGTGCACCACACGCTGCGACATGTATGACAGATCAAGCTCCTCGACGATCGCAGCCTGCACTTCGTACAAGTCGGTGCCGAGCGTGCAGTCAAAATCAAAGACGACATCAAACACGCTGCCCGGCGCGAACTCGCGCCGCCACATGACCTGCTGCTCACCACGCGCAATGGCGGCAAGATCCTGACTGAACGTGCCCCAGGAACAGATCTTGACACCTTGTTTGTTGCGGATGCGCAGTGCGATGTTCGCACGCGTGAGCCGCTTGTGCACCGCCACGCGCACGCGGATGCGCATCGCATCACCTGATGTCACGTAACTGATCGGCGCTCCGCTAGCATCCTGCACAGACACACTCGTGACTTCCGCGTCAAGATCACCAAAAGATGCATCGCGCACGCTGCGTGGACGTGCCTTGGCGTCGGTCGCGTTCGCCGCGCCGCTGTCGGCGTTCTTTGCAGGCTGCCGCGCGAGTGTGCCGGCGTAGAAGCGCTTTTCCTCTTCGTGCAGCAACTTGCGATACGTCAGCAGTGTCTCGCCGCTAGGGCCCATGGCGACGGGCTTGCCGTGTTCGAGCAGCAGCGCGCGGTCGCACAGCGTGCGGACGCTCTCCTGGTCGTGACTCACAAACAGCAACGTGACGCCCTTCGTCCGCAGCTCATCCAGCCGCTGGTAGCAGCGCTTCTGAAAGAGCGCATCGCCCACAGCAAGCGCTTCGTCCACGATCAGCACATCGGGCTCGACTTGCACCTGCACCGCGAAAGCAAGCCGCACAAGCATGCCGCTGCTGTAGGTCTTGACAGGCTGATCGATGAACTCGCCGATATCCGCGAAGCTGGCAATGGCGTCGAACTTGGCATCAACTTCGGCTTTGCTGAAACCGAGCACCGCCGCGTTGAGATATACATTCTCACGACCTGTGAACTCGGGGTTAAAGCCGCTGCCAAGCTCAAGCAGCGCGGCAACGCGGCCTGCGATGTCAACCGTGCCGGTGGTGGGCGCGAGCGTACCGGCGATGATCTGCAGGAGCGTGCTCTTGCCGCTGCCGTTGCGACCCACGATGCCAATGGCTTCACCGCGGCGCACCTCGAGACTCACGCCTTGCACCGCCCAGAATTCGCGGTAGAGCTTCTTGCCGCGCCAGCGCACCAGCGCCTGCTTGAGGCGGTCCTGCGGTTTGTCGTAAATGTGGTAGCACTTGCCCACGTTGTGCAGTCGCAGAACAACCGGCTGAGGCGGCGCGGATGCGATCTCGGCGTGCGGCTCGAGGTCCGCCGCGATGTCGACAACCGGCAGGTCGCGCACCAGCGGTTGCAGTTCTGCCGTGGCAATGTCAGTTGCATCGTCGCTGCGGCGCGGCGTGGCAACGCGGGGGTCAGAGGACATCGGCAAACCCCCGTTTGCTCTTCATGAAGCACGCGTACCCGAGTTGCAGGACGACAAGCCCCACGCACGTGGCGATGGCAAGCGCGTGCCAATCAGGCTGCAGGCCGTGCAGCGTGACGTTTCTCGCGCTCTCGAAAACACCTGCCAGCGGGTTGAGTGCCAGCACGTGCTGCACCCACACAGGCGCCTTTTCCATCTTGGCGGCGGGATACAGAATGGGTGTCATGAAGAACAGAATCTGCACGCCGACCTGCACCAGGTTGCGAATGTCTCGCAGAAAGACGCCTAGGGCCGCGAAGATGTAGCTGAAGCCCGCAGCCAGCAGCACAATGGGCAGCAGCACCAGCGGCAGAGCCCACAACGTGCTCGAGAACGCACCGCGCAGCACGCCATTGGCGATGAGCAACACGATGAAGCTGATACCAAAGAGCGTGATGCTTGCAACGAGTTGCGCAAGCGGCAGCACTTCGAGCGGGAAGATCACCTTCTTGACGAAGTTGGGGTTGTTGACGATGACGCCCGGGCTGTTGCTGACGCTGCTTGAGAAGATCTCAAAGCAGATGAGGCCGCAGAACAGCGTGACCGCGAACGTCATCGTGCTGGTGTCGGGCGCGCCGGCCCACTTGGCTTCCCACACGATGGCGAAGACGAAGGTGTACACACCCAGCATGATGAGCGGGTGCAGCAGTGTCCACAGCATGCCCAGTGCGCTGCCGCGATTGCGGGCCGCGACCTCTCGCAACGCGAACTGCCAGATAAGGCCGCGACGAGCCCACAGACTTGCGATCATGCTGATCGGGTTGAGCAGGTTCGCCAGTGACGGCGTCGTGCCCACGCGATGCATGACGAATTGTGAAGGCGCACCGGCGATACTCACGCGAGGGGGTCCTTGTCGGGCCAACGAAATGCAAGCGTGCATTGTAGAAGACGTAGCGGCAAGGGGCCAAGCCTGATACAGACCGAACCGACCCGGTGATTCTCCGCCGCTCTACGCTCGCCCATGCACCCGGGCCTGCAAGCTGTGATCGACATGTACCGGCAGGGCTGGTTTCTCATGCACAATGACGAACGCGGCGTGACGGAGTGGGTGCAGTCCACCAGTCGTGCGCTGATTCCGCTGGATGAGCGGTTTCACGTGCCGCGCAGCACGAGACAGGCGATTGCACGCGGTAAGTTTGAGATCACGATCGACACGGCCTTCAGCGATGTGATTCATGGCTGCTGGCAGCGCGATCGCGACGGTGGGTGGCTGCATGCGGAGATTGTCGAGGTGTTTCTCTCGCTGCATGAAGAGGGGATTGCGCACAGCGTGGAGGCGTGGCTGACGCGGGATGGCACGCGCGAACTTGTCGGCGGGCTGTATGGCGTCGCGCTGGGCAGGATATTTGCGGGCGAGAGCATGTTCAGTCGGCCCGAAGCGGGCGGCAGCGAGGCAAGCAAGGTGTGCCTGGTGCGACTGGTGGAAGAACTGCGAACACGGAAGTTCATCGCACTCGACAGCCAGTTGCGGAATCCGCATATGGACCAGTTCGGGCTGTACGAGATAGATCGCGAGGAGTATGTGGCGATGCTGGCGGGGCAGCAGGTCGTGAGTGAATCGTGGCGAATATGAGCGTGCGTGAAACTGGGCGCCGCGGCTTCCCTATAATGAGTTGATCTTTGATAACTGGGGCCGAACTGGATTCGACCGGGCAGCGTCAAGTTTTTCGTGGCGCGTCGAGGCGCACGCTGGCCTCGTAAAAAGCGTGCAAAAAAATGTTCAACGAGCGCCAATACGCTCTCGCAGCCTAACAAACTGGCTGCGCGATTCTCCGTCAACGCCTGCTAGGCGGGGAATCGAAGACAGCAGGCTAGCGGAGATTCGAGATCTTCAGGGATCAAACCGCGAAGCTCTTCTGCAGATTGGATGATGGAGAAGCGTGTGAGTGCGCGTCGCCATCGTCGAGATCAAAATACTCAACACACGCGTAGATGCGATCTACTGACTGTCACGGGACCGGGGTTCAATTCCCCGCGGCTCCATTTTTCTTCAAGAAACCAGCGCGAGCTGGTTTTTTTGATGCGCGGATTTTTGCAAAGGCAAAGCCGTGGCCGCACGGCGTGAAGCTATCAAGCCGGAAGAACGAGCGGCGGGAGTGGAGCGTGATGAGCGAGTGATCGCAGGGGCTGGTCCTACGCTTGGGGTATGACGAAAGCTGCTTCTTCCGCCGGCGAGATTTTTGCGAAGCTTCAGGCTCAGGGCGTCATTCGTGATGGGATGACTGTCATGGTGGGCGGGTTTGGGTTGTGTGGGATTCCAGAGAGTCTCATCGTCGCGCTGCGCGATACGGGTGTGAAGCAGATCACGTGCATCAGCAACAACGCGGGCGTGGATGACTGGGGGCTGGGGCTGCTCTTGCAGACGCGGCAGATTCGCAAGATGATTTCGAGCTACGTGGGTGAGAACGCCACGTTTGAGAAGCAGTTCTTGAGCGGTGAGCTGGAGGTCGAATTCAACCCGCAGGGGACGCTGGCGGAGCGCATTCGCGCGGGTGGCGCGGGCATTCCGGCGTTCTTTACGGCAACGGGTGCGGGGACGATCGTCGCGGATGGCAAGGAGACTCGGCAGTTTCTCAAGCCGGGCGATGGCACGTGCGGCACGACGGTGCCCGGGAAGGGATTTGCAGGGCGGGCTTGGACGGAGAAGGAAGCCGCGGGCAGCATTGCACGGCAGGCGCAGAAGGGGCCGCCTCGTGAGTATGTGATGGAGACGGGCTTGTTTGCCGATCTGGCGCTGGTGAAGGCGCAGCGGGGTGATGCGTTTGGCAACCTGCGATACCACGCGACGGCGCGGAACTTCAACCCGATGATGGCGACGGCGGCCCACGTGGTGCTGGCAGAGGTCGATGAAATGGTCCCCGTGGGCAACATGGACCCGGATGACATCCATACGCCGGGCAACTACGTGAACGCAATGGTGTGCACGCGCAGTGTGAAGCGGATTGAGCAGCGGACGGTGAGTGTCGGCTGAAGCAAAATCACTAAATGGCCAAATGGCTCAATGGCCAAACGAAGCCAGTCGGGGAAATGTGGGGTCATCTGCAATGTGGGTGTGGCGGCGGCGTTCACTTAGATAGGTGATCGCGGGCGGCGATGGTGCGCGCTGGCGGGGCACTTGTGGGAGTTAGGTTATGGGTACTGCAAAGAACGGGTTGTTTGGTGCGTGGCTTGCTGTGGCATTGATGGCGACGGCGGGAACGTCACTCGGTGCGGTCACGGTGACATCGGGGTGGGTGGATGCGTCCAGCAACGGGACCGTGGGCCGGCAAGGCAGTACCTCAGGGAACAACATTGATGATCCGCCGCAACTGCAGGGAACGAGCGGGCTGCTGACGCTGAGCACATTCTCAGCGGGCGGGCCTGTGGCACCGGGCGATCTGCCGACGTTACCCGGCACGGTGGCGAGCCACGCGGAGCGGTCGTCGGTGTATCAGTGGTTTGAGGGTGATGGCAGCGTGTACATGCGCATCACGCAGCGTGGCAGCGTGAGCAACTCGCTCACGAACATGGATGGAACGGGGCTTTCGGCCAACTCGAATGCGAATGCGGCATCGCGGATGACGTTTACGGTGAACGTCGCGACGCCTTACACGCTGACGGGGACGATTGCGCTGGATGATCAAGACACGGCGGGGTTTGTGCGGCTGACCAATGGCATTGGTCTGGCCATCTACTTCCGGCTGGTGTCAAACAACGGCGATTTCAGCACGTCGGGGACGCTCAATCCTGGAACGTATGTGCTGCAGAGCTCGTGCAACGTGACGGCGACTGCGGGACAGCCGGACGTGGGCAGCGTGGGGAACTTCGCAGAAGCGGGATCGTTTCGCGCGGTGCTGACGCTGGGCACGCCGCCTGCGTGTGATGGGATTGACTTCAACAACAACGGCGTGTTTCCGGAAGACCAGGATGTCGTGGATTTCTTTGACGTGCTCGCGGGTGGTGAGCCGGTGACGTGCAATGCGGTGGTGGGATGCAACGACATTGATTTCAACAACAACGGGGTGTTCCCGGAAGATCAGGATGTGGTTGACTTCTTCAACGTGCTTGCGGGCGGCGAGTGCTCGTAAGGCGTGCGTGAAACCAGTCGATGGTGCCAGGCCCACATCAACTGATGTGGGCCTGCTTGTTTTTGGATGCAGGCTTCGACTCCGGCCGCGCGACCGGCTTGCATGTGCGATGCGACGGATCAGTTGATCGGGCGATGCCGCGCCTGTGTCAGCAGTTTCTTGCCGAGCTGTCGTGGGCCATGGCGGACGAACCAGCTTCCCGGCGGGAACATGCGCACGACCTGCAAGAAGATGCCTTTCCACGTGTGACGACAGCGTTGGTCGGGCTGCATCCACATCCAGCCTCTGGCCAGACGGCGCTCCTCGCTGTCGATCATGGTTTTCGCGATGTACTGCGGCGTGGCACAGTGCTCGATGTTCTGCAAGACACCAGCGTCGCGCGTCCACACATCCATCGCGGCGACCAGCGCTGAGGGATCACCATGTTCGATGACTGCTCGCAACTGGTTGGTCGGCTGAGGGCCTGTTGTGCCTTCGAAGGTATCGCTGACAACCAGGTCGGTGCCGTCGGAGCGGCGTGCGGCGATATCGATGCACGATGCAGTCTGAACGAGAGGAGTGTCTCGACCGGCGACTGGGACGACGCCGCGAACCACGCCGACGACTGCAACTTTGCGTCCACTGCTATGGACGAACGTCTTCACAAGGGTGAGTTGGCCTGGACCAGTGTCGCGCCCGATGAACGAGGCGACGGGACGGAATCCCGACGATTCGAGCGATTTGTCGTGCCTGTCGAGCGTGGCGATCAGGTCGTTGTCGACCGGTTCAGCTTCGGAGAGAGCCTGCCACTGCGGGCGAAAACTCTGCCACACATTCCGCCGCAACATGGCGAGCAATGCGACGAATCCGACAAGAAGCACGAAGAGCGCGTAGAGCGGAATCGCGGCATACATCGGCAGTAGTTTGAACAGCGCGAATGCGACGATCGGCAGCAGCAGGAGATAGATCAGGCCGTTCATATGACGCGACGATAGCTCGTGTGAGCGTCAGCAGGTGCCGCCGCTGAGGACGTTGAAGAAGTCGATAACGTCTTGGTCTTCGGGGTAGACGCCGTTGTTGTTGAAGTCGATGTCGCACTGCGGCAGCGAGATGTCGGCGACGGGGCAGGTGCCGCCGCTGAGGACGGTGAAGAAGTCGATGACGTCCTGGTCTTCGGGGTAGACGTCATTGCGGTTGAAGTCGATGGGGTCGCATTCGCAGCCGAGGCTGCCGCAGAAGAAGGTGAGCTGGCCGACGCTGCTTTTGGCGACGCCGCCGGGTGCGGCGGGGTCGAGGACGTGCCATTGCACGTAGAGCGTTTCGCCGGGCTGGACTTCGTAGAGATTGAGCGACCAGTGCTGGGTGGCGACGCCCATGCCCGCGCCGCTGCCGGAGGTTGCAAGTTCACTGAGCGTCCAATCGACGGTGATCTCGCCGTTTTGTGGCGGTGTGCGTGAGACAGCGAGGCGGGCGGCGGTATTGCCGAGTGCGGCGGTGAGGCCCACGCGGAACTCGGCGTTGCCCAGCATGGATGGTGACTGCACGATGATTTGGGGGACGAGTGCGCCGCTGCCTGGAACGCCGCCTCCGAGGTTGAGATTCTGATCGGCGGGGCGCTGGGTAAAGAGGAGTGGTTCGTCGAAGGGGAAGGTGCGGTTGGCGACGCGCGGGTCGGTGAGCGAGTGGAGGAAGGCGATGATGTTCTGCGATTCCTGCTGCGTGAGCGGGATGATGAGGTTCATCACGCCGTCGAGATTGTCGAGCTGCTGCGGCGGTGCGCTGGGGCTGCGGGCATAGAAGGCCATGACCTGCTCGAGCGTGCTGAACTGGCCCGTGTGCATGAAGCGCGACTTGAGCGTGACGTTGCGGAGCGAAGGAGTCTTGAAGCGGCCGCGATCACCGAAAGCTCCGGTGATGGCTTGGCGGCCTGGGTCTTCACTGACGGGGCGCAGGCCGATGTTGCGGAAACTGTGATCGGTGAAGAGGTCTTGCGAGGCGGTGTGGCAGACGCCGCAGTTGTTGGCTTGGAAGTCGATGAAGCCTTGGCGCTGCTGGGCTGTGAGAGCGTTTGTGTTGCCGGCGCGGAAAGCGTCGAAGGGAGCCTGGTTGCTGATGAGCGTGCGCAGGTACGTGGCGAGGGCCATGGCGATGCGCGGGGCGGTGATCTGAGAATCCCCAAAAGCTGCTTGGAAGAGCTGCGGGTAGCTGGGGCTGGCTTGGCGGGCGAGTTGCACGTCGGGCGGCAGATCGGTCGCGAGAGCAAGGGGCTCAACGCGCTGCAGTTTGCTGATGAGGTTGGGCCAGTCCCACGCGGCGTGGGCCATCTCGGTGTTGTTGAGCGGCGGACGCGTGGCCTGCACCTCAAGCGCGGCGCCGGAGGGAATGACAACGAGGAGCGTTTGCGGATCGACGAATGGCCCGTCGGCGCGGCCGTCCCAGAAGAGTCGTGGGGCGAAGGCTGCGTTGATGATGCTGGGCGTGTAGCGATCGGTGACTTGCGGAGTGAGAGCGAAAAGCGGATCGGCGGTGAAGTTGTTGGCGCTGTCGCTGCGGATGATGCCCGGAGAGCCGAAGGTGTCGTCGGCGGTGTTGAACAGGTTGTCGTCGCCCGGGTGGACAGCGGTGCGGGACTCGGCGCCGCCGCGATCGAGTGCGTGGCAGGTGCCGCAACTGACGACGTTGGCGGTGCTGAGCTGCTCGTCCCAAAAGAGCATCTTGCCGAGGATGCGTTTGCTCTCAGTAATTGGGTTGAGGGCGGGGACGGGCACGCGCGGCAAGGCCGCGAGGGCGCGGTGCTGCAGGTGCGAGATGATGAGCAAAGCGGCGATGGCGGCGGGCAGACCAAACGTGAGAAGACACGCAAAGACACGAGCGAGGCGCTCGTGTCTTTGGTGGGTCGTACGTGATGGGCTCAACCTTGGCATGCCGCTCTGGCTCCGCACGTGCTGGACTGGACCATGTCGATCACGCACATTATCGCGGAGATGTCAAGTGGCGAGAATCGGGGCCAGCGGGGCCGGTGGCAGGGTTATTAGCAGGAGCCGCCGCTCAGGACGTTGAAGAAGTCGAGAACGTCTTCATCCTCGGGGAAGACGCCGTTGTTGTTGAAGTCGATATCGCAGGCGGGCAGGCTGACGTCGGTCGTGGGGCAGGGTGCGCCAGCGAGGACGTTGAAGAAGTCGAGAACGTCTTGATCGTCGGGATAGACGCCGTCGCGGTTGAAGTCGATGGAGTCACAGCCGCAGCCGAGGCTGCCACAGAAGAAGTTGAGCTGACCGACGCTGCTGAGAGCGACGCCCGCAGCGGCGGCGGGATCGGTGACTTGCCACTGCACGAAGATGCGCTGGCCCGGCTGCACGTTGAAGGTGCTGAGGGGCATGTGCTCGGTGGCGACGCCATTGCCGGAGCCGACGCCGCTGGTGAGCTTGGCGGTGCCGAACCACTCGGGCGCGATACGACCGTTGACGGGCGCAGTGCGCGAGTAGGCGAGGCGTGCGTTAGCGTTGCCGAGAGCGTTGGTGACGCCGATGCGGTACTCCGCGTTGCCGATCATGGTCGGGGCCTGCACGATGATTTGCGGGACCACACCCCCACTGCCGGCGACGCCGCCGCCGAGGTTGACGCTGCGATCGGCCGGGCGATCAGCGAAGAGCAGCGGGCGGTCGAACGGGAAGGTCTGGTTGGCGACGCGCGGGTCCGTGAGTGAAGACAGGAAGGCAACGATGTTCTGTGATTCGTTGGGAGGCAGAGGCACAATCGCGTTCATGACAGGATCGCGATTGTCAACCTGCTGCACGGGAGCACCAGGGGCGCGGGCGTAGAAGCCGAGCACCTGATTGAGATTCTGGAACTGGCCGTTGTGCATGAAGGTGGCTTTGAGCGCGACGTTGCGCAGCGTGGGCACCTTGAAGCGGCCGCGGTCGTTGATGTTGCCGGAGATGGCTTGGCGGCCGTTGTCTTCGGCGATGGGACGCAAACCAATGTTGCGGAAGCTGTGATCGGTGAAGAGGTCTTGGTTGGCGTTGTGGCAAACGGCGCAGCTGTTGGCCTGGAAGTCGGCGAAGCCCTGGCGCTGCTGCACCGTGAGGGCGTCGATATTGCCAGCGCGGAAGGCGTCGAAGGGAGATTGATCACTGATGAGCGTGCGCTGATAGGTGGCGATCGCCATGGCGATGCGCGACGCGGTGATTTGGGAATCGCCGAAGGCCGCTTGGAAGAGCGCGGGGTAGTTGGGGTTGGCGACGCGGGCGGCCTGCACGTCTTGTGGCACGTTGATCGAGAGAGCAAGGGGCTGCACGCGCTGGAGTTTGGCGATGAGGCGCGGCCAGTCCCAGCCGGCGTGAGCCATCTCGATGCTGTTGAGTGGCGGACCGGCGGCCTGGCTTTCGAGTGCTCCACCTTGGGGAATGACCGTTGCGCCCGTTTGGGGATCGACGAACTGGCCCGAGGCGCGACCATCCCAGAAGAGGAGGGGCGCGTAGGCGGCGTTGATCGTGACGTTGGCGGCGCGGTCGGTGATCTGGGGGCCCAGCAGGAAGATGGGGTCGCGCTCGAAGTCGTTGTCGGCGTCGCTCTTGATGATGCCCGGTGAGCCGAGGATGTCGTCGGGCGTGTTGAGCGTGTTGTCGTCGCCGGGGTGGCGGGCGATGCGCGGGTCGGCACCGGCGCGTGCGGGGCTGTGGCATGTGCCGCAACTCACGACGTTGCTGGTGCTCATCTGTTCATCCCAGAAGAGCATCTTGCCGAGCACTCGCTTGCTTTCGGTGATGGGGTTTTGCGGCGGGACAGGAACGGGGGGCAGCGCGGCCTCGGCCCGGTGCTGGTAGTAGGCGACGCCCAGCAGACCCGCGGTGAGGGCGGGCACGCCGATGGCGAGGCCAGCGACAAGGACGCGACCCATGCGCTGCGAACGATGTTGCGCGACCATCGCGCCCGAACCGATGTGATTCGACATACCCGGCCTCCGCTTTGTCACTGACGCTTTCAACTGTGACTGATGCGGAGTAAACGGACTGTGCGGGGCGATATTGCGGTCACAAGTGAAAAATCTGACAGTGGGCTCAAGCGTCTCGTAACCTCGGGCATGGGTGTGCTTTCCATACGGGTGCCGAGCGACTTTGTGCTGGCGCGAGATGTGTGCTCGTATGGCTATTTCATGCTTGCGCCCAATCAATGGGATGTGCAGCGGCAGGTGCTGCGGCGGGTACTGAGCGTGCGCGAGGGGACGGTGAGCAGCAAACCGGTGGCAGTGGAGATTGGGCAGCGCGGCACGACGCTGCGGGTGACGCTGTCGTGCGAAGTGAGCGGCGAGGAGCGGGAGGTGGTGCGGACCCAGATTGCTCGCATGCTGCGGCTGGATGAATCGGCGGAGCGGATCGCGGCGTTTCATGGGCGCGACCCGCGGTTTGCGAAAAGCGGGCGCGGACGGATCTTTCGCAGTCCGACATTATTTGAGGATGTGGTGAAGACGGTGACGAGCTGCAACGTGCAGTGGCCCGGCACCATCACGATGAATCGGCGGTTGTGCGAGGTGCTGGGTTCGAGTGTGAAGGTTGATGGCGTGACCATGTACGCGTTTCCGACATCGGCGCAGTTGGCCAAGGCGCGAGCGACGACGCTGCGCAGTCGGTGCCGAGTGGGATATCGCGATGAGCGGCTGGTGGAACTGGCGCGGCTGTTCACGTTGCCAGTGCGCAAGGGCGGGATTGATCAGGCGTGGCTGCAAGATGCGGCGACGCCTGATGAGCAGTTGTTCAAGGCACTGGTGAAGCTGCCGGGCATCGGGCCTTATGCGGCGGCGAACATCATGCAATTGCTGGGACGATACGGACGGCTGCCGCTCGATACGGAAGCGGCGCGACATGGGCGCGAGGTGCTTGGGTTTAAAGGCACGACAGTGAGTGTGATGCGGCAGGTGCGCGAGCACTTCAAGCCGTTTGGGGAGGATGCGTTTCGGAGTTATTGGTTTGAGATGTGGCGGGTGTATGAAGCGAAGCGCGGGCCGGCGTGGGAATGGGTGAAGTAATGCACGAGCACGACGCTACACAAGCACACGGATACGAACTGATCAGCAGTAATGCAGTCACGATGTGCGTTGAGTGCGGCTACGAGTTCTCACCGTTACCGGTGTGCCCTGAGTGCGGACGTGTGACGCAAACGGAGGATGCGTTTGCACTCGCGTATCGACGTTCACGAGCGATGAGCAGGTGGCGTGCGGTCTGGCCCACGCTCGCAATCTACATCACTCTGACCATCGTGCTTGCTATCAAATCTGCACTCTCCCACTACAGCTTTCTTTCCCATTTCATCCTGTCGCAAACTGTGTTCACGTCTGCAATGCTGCTCCAACTTGCCGTGGGCATGCTTGCGATGTCCACGTATCCGGAGTCACTGCGCCGCGTCGCTCGCCGAACATGGCTTGCGAACCTCTGGATCCTTCTCCTACCCGGTGCCACTTTGCTGCCACTGACAATTGCATTTGCACTCGTCTGGCCCGTGAAGCCACCGCCCCAACTGGGTTTGTTAACCGTACTGATCTTCGGGGCAAGTTGGATCTACGCAACCATGCAGTTCGAAAATCGCGTGATGCGAGATAGAAGTCGGGCAGGGCTCGATCCTCTCGTTCGTCGCCGATTCGACGGGATGCGTAGCTTCTTGCATCTCGCAAATCATGGCCTCGCGCTACTTTGGTCGTGCGTCTGCCTTCTACTGGGAACAGTACCTTGACGTCACAATGTCTCGAGCGGGGTTTTATCAACCACGCTTTGGATGACGCGCAGACCGATGAGGCCGCGCTTCGTTGCTTGCTCTTCCATCTTGGCCTTCAGGCGCGGGAGATAACCGCGTTCGGTGCTGGTGTGGCCGCCCAGGATGACGTGCATGCCGGCGTTGAGTGCGCCGAGGACTTCGTGGTGTTTCATTTCGCCGGTGACGAAGACTTCGCAACCTTCGCTGCGGGCGAGCTTGCTGAGGGATTCGCCGCTGCCTGGGACGACGCCCACGATACGGACGGGTTTGTCATTGTCGCCTGCGAGGGCGAAACGCACGGTTTTCGCGCCGGTGAAGGCCTTGAGGCGTTCGGCGAGTTCTCGCACGGTGGCGGGTTTGTCGAGCGTGAGTTTGCGGCCGCTGCCCACTGCGCGACGCGGCTGAGGAACGAGTTCGTAGATATCGATGGGCGGCTCTTCGTAGGGGTGGAATTTGCGGAGCATCTCAAGGGCGACGGGCAGGGCGCTCTTGCTGCACACCATTTCCAAGCGCACTTCGGGCACGTGTTCGACGATGCCCTTTTGGCCCACGGTGGGGTTGGCTTTATCGCTGCCCAGGAAGGTGCCTTCGCCTGTGGTGGTGAAGGAACAGAGTTGATACTCGCCGATCTGGCCTGCGCCGGCGCTGGCGAGGGTGTTGCGCAGCAGTTCCACGTCTTTGGCCTGCGCGAAGGTCACGATCTTCATTTGCTGCGTGGCGGGCACGCTGGCGTGGGCGCTCAGGGCGCGGCAGTCGCCGGCGATGCGACTTTGCTGCATGCTGCCTGAAAGGCCTTCGCAGAGCCAATCGGTCACGCCGCCTGCGATGGCGTCGAGGCCGGTGTGAGGTGAGTAGAGGGCGATGCGGGCTTCAAGCGCGCGGAGGATGACGCGCTGGCGGGGGGTTGCGCTGGTGACTTTGGTGAGGGGCTCAAAGATGGGCGGGTGATACGCGATGATCGCGCCGCATCCCAGTCGCACCGCCTCATCGAGTACTGCTTCGTTGAGGTCGATCGTGAGCAGGACGGGCCCTTGCAGTTCGCGCTGGGCATCGCCCGCGAGCAAGCCCACCTTGTCCCACGGCTCGGCGTAGGCGATAGGGGCGATGGTCTGCATCAGAGCGGCGAGGTCGGCGATGAGCATGCGGAAGTGTTGGCGTGGTTTGGCGCGACGCAACAGGTGGCAACCGGTCGGCACGCAGGTTGCGACAGGCACGTCGTGAGCCAAGGACTGCAAATTTCGGCGGGCGGTGCGATGGCGGCGTTGTACCGGCAAGATGTGTTTGCGAACAACCTCGCGAACATGGACTCGGTGGGGTTCAAGCCGGACATTCCCAGTCAATACGCGCGGCCGGCGGTTCGGGAGGAAGACGGGCTGGGATGGATGCCCAGCAACGCCCTGCTTGAACGGCTGGGTGGCGGTGTGATGCTGAACCCGAATCGGGTGCATTTCGGCCAAGGTTCGCTGAAGGTGACCGGGCGCGAGCTGGATGTGGCGATTGAGGGCAAAGGCTTCATGGTCGTGCGGGACAGCACCAACGGCGGCGATGATCAGGTGCGGCTGACGCGCGATGGACGCATGTCGCGTAACGCACGCGGCGAACTGGTCATGGCGGGAACGGGGCTGCCTGTGCTGGCAACCAACGGCAATCCGATCACGCTGGCGGATCAGGGTGTCGTATCGATTGATGCGGTGGGCCGGGTGTCGCAGGGCGGAACGACGATCGCGCAAATTCAGCTTGTGGAAGTGCAAAATGAGCAGTCACTGCGCAAAGCTGGCAACAGCATGTTCGCCCCCACTGCCGCGATGATGGATGGGAAGACGGTGGCGATGGGGCAGCTTCGGCAAGGCTCGGTGGAAGAGTCGGGCGTGGATGAAGTGCGCGTGCTGCTGCAGATGACCAGCGCATCGCGCGAGGTGGATGCGAACGTGGACATGATGCGGACGCATGACCGGCTGATGGAACGGGCGATTGCGAGTTTGGCGCGGGGTGGCAGTAACTCGTAAGGCAACGTCAAGCCCGACTAACTGAGCACTTGGTAAACGATCAACGCCGCGAGGTAGGCGACGCCGCACATCCACGCCAGTTGGATGCCGGCCCACTTGAGGCCCCCCGCTTCTTTGGCGGTGACGGCGAGGGTGGGCAGGCACTGCATGGCGAGCACGAAGTAGACAAGCAGGCTCCAACTGACGGCGGGCGTGAAGATGGGCGTAACGCCATCGGCGCGGGTGGCGGTGGCGATGCGCTGCATGGCGGTTTCGCTCTCCGCGTCGTCGCTGCCTGTGGTGATGACGGCCATGGTGCTGGCGAAGACTTCACGCGCGGCGAAGCTGGCGAGGACGCCGATCGAAAGCTGCCAGTCGTAGCCGAGGGGTGCGAAGACGGGCTGGACGGTCTTGCCAAGGCGGCCGAGGAAGCTGTGCGCAGTGGCGGCGCTGTTGTGCTTCTCGTCGGCGACGGTTTCGAGCGTGAGAGCGAGTTCTTCGCGCTGTTCGGTCGTGAGGGTGGCGGGCGTGACTTGTTCCTTGGTGAAAGGATTGGTGATGGCGTCCGGCGTGGCGCTTGGTGCAGCGGCGACATCGCGCAGTGAGGCGGCTTGCTCGCGCATCGTGGTGACGGCCGCAGGTTCGGTTGTGAGCTTGGGATAGCTGCTGAGCCACCAGAGCACGATGCAGATCGCGAGGATCATCGTGCCTGCTTTCTTCATGAACATCCAGCCGCGATCCCACGTGGTCATGAGGGCGGTCTTGATGCTGGGCATCTTGTAGGTGGGAAGCTCCAGGGCCATGGCGCGGGCTTTGCCCTTGAGAATGGTGCGGCGGGCGACCAGAGCGCTGAACATGCCAGCGCCCGCGCCTAGCGCGTAGCAGCCGATGAAGGCGAGGGCCTGCATCGCGGGCTTGCCCGGGAAGAGCAATGTGGTGAGCAGGACGTAGACGGGGATACGCGCCGAGCAACTCATGAACGGCGCGACGAGGATGGCGGCGAGGCGCTCTTTGGTATCTGGAATCGCGCGGGTGGCCATGATGCCGGGCAGTGCGCAGGCGTGGCTACTAAGGAGGGGCACGAACGCGTAACCACTGAGGCCAAAGGGACGCATGAAGCGATCAACGAGGAATGCCGCGCGGGCGAAGTAGCCGGTGTCTTCCAGCAGGCTGATGAGGAAAAAGAGCAGCATGATCTGCGGGAGGAAGATGACCGTGCTGCCCACGCCTGCGACGACGCCGTTGGTGATGAAGTCGCTGAGAATGCCGGGCGGGAGTTTGGCTTGCAGCCACGACGTGGTGGTGCTGAAGATGGTTTCGATGAGGCCCATCGGAATGGCCGCGAGACTGAAGATGGTGTAGAACAGCCCGAACATGATCGCGCCAAAGACAGCAAGCCCCAGCACGGGATGCGTGAGCACGCGATCGATGCGGTCGGTGCGTTCGCCAGCGCGGACGGCTTGGGCGTTGTCGAGCTTGCCGCCCTTGGCACGGGTGCGGGCCATGGCCGCGGCGAAGGTCTGGCTGGCCCAGGCTTCGATGCCTTCTTGCGTGTTGGGGGGCGTGCGATTGCTGAGGGGCACGTCGCTCTTGCGATTGCAGAGTTCCTGCAAACCTTCACCCGTGCGGCCGCTGACCGCAACGACGGGGCAGCCCAGTTCGGCGGCGAGTTCGGCAGGGTCGATCGCGATGCCGCGCTTGCGGGCGAGATCGATCATGTTGAGGGCGACGATGGTGGGCAGGCGGCGGCGGAGGACTTCGCCCACGAGCACAAGGTTGCGCTCGAGGTTGGTGGCATCGACCACGACGCAGACAGCGTCCGGCGCGGCCTGCACCATGCCCGGTGCGGCGAGCGAACCGGCGAGGACACGGCGGGCGATCTCGGACTCGCTCAGTTGGAGCTCGAGCGAATAGATGCCCGGAAGGTCGATGAGATCAACCGCGCCGCCACCAAAGCGCAGGCGACCGACGCGGGCTTCTTGCGTGGTGCCGGGGAAGTTGCCCGTTTTGTGACGCAGGCCACAGAGGGCGTTGAAGAGGGTAGTTTTGCCGGTGTTGGGATTGCCAACGAGAGCGACGCGCGTGGGCGGCGCGTCGGTGGCGGGCGGGGTGGCGTGGTCGAGCGTGGTCGTCATCGGGAGAAACCCAAGGGCGCGCAGGAGATAGCTTCGCGCTGGACGCGGGGACGAGAGAACATGCACGGAGCCGACGGTCAGCGGGCGACTTCGACCATCACATGCTGGGCGAGTTCGCGCGAGAGACCGATGCGGCAGGAGCAACTGCCGGCGAGCGAGGCATCGTCGCGGCAGCACGCGCTGTCTTCAGACGCGCCGGCCATCACTTCCACGATGCAAGGCTGACCGACACGGCAGACACGAACGAAAGCGGAAGGACGCAGACCCAGGGCTCGCACATACGCGGCATCGTCGGCGGGCATGCCGGCGGTCATGGCGGCGCAGACGACAGCGGTCTGACCCTCGCGCAAGGAAGCGAGCGAAACGCTCTGCTGCTTGCACTGGCCGGGGTGACATCCGCAGGATTGCTGGGCGTTGTCCATACGAGGCTCCGGGAGACACGAAGGAGATCGACCGACGAGGATATTGTAGACAAGCAGATCCGCAAAGATCGGGATACGGGATGTACTTGCGACTGAGTCGCAACAAGATTAGCCGGGCGGGCGAGCGGGGCCACAATTGCTGAGAAAATTCAAGGAATTGGCAACCCAAACAATTCTCGGCCCTTTGGCGGGCGGGGTCGAACTGCGGGGCGGGCGCATCCGATAGCATTGGTCATGAGTCAATCCGGCTCGGTGCGGCTGCCCGAGCAAGATGCGCAGTTGTATCTCCACCCGCAGACGCTCGCGCGGCTGGGGAGCTTTGAGCTGCGTGCAAAGATGATTGTCGAAGGGTTTTCGGCGGGGTCGCACGCGAGCCCGTATCAGGGGTTGTCGGTGGAGTTTGCGCAGCACCGGCCTTACGTGGCGGGTGATGACCTGCGGCACCTGGACTGGAAGGTCTATGGACGCACGGATCGACTGCACTTGAAGCAGCACCAGCAAGAGACCACGCTGGATTTGCAGATTCTGGTGGACAGCTCGGGCTCGATGGCGTTTGGCAGCCGGACGTTTGCCGATGCGAGCGGTGCGGGGCGCGATACATCTATTGATGGGCGCACCAACTGGAGCAAGTTTGACCACGCGACCGCGCTGGCGGCGGCGCTGGCGTACATCACGCTGCGGCAGGGTGACCGCGTGGGTGTGGTGGTACACGCGGACGAAGTGCGTGGGCAGGTGAAGCGGTCGAGCAGCCAAGGCACGTGGCGGCAGATCGTGGGTGTGCTCAGCACGCATCCGGTGGAGGCGGTGAATCGCAATCGCAAGGGTGACCTGCGGCGCGTGATGGACCAGATGCTGGGAAAGACGACGAACCGGTGTCTGGTGGCGCTGATCACGGATGCGTTCTATGAGATTGAAGAGATTCGCGATGCGCTGGCGCGGCTGAAGTTCGCCGGGCATGATGTGATGATCTTTCAGGTGCTGGACAAGGCGGAGGAAGACTTCGCGTTTGATGATGCGGCGCCCTTTGAAGGGCTGGAAGGCGAAGCGACGCTGCGGATTGATCCGCGTGCGCTGCGCAAGGCGTACATCGAAGCGATGAAGGCGCACAACGCGGAAATCGACCGGATTGCGCGGGGCTTGGGGTTTGATTATCACAAGGTGAGCACGCACGAGTATTTGGGGCCGACTCTCGCGGCCTTCATCGCAAAACGCAACGCGTCGATCCGAGGAGCGAAGTAAGAGCACATGGCCTTTCTCAACCCCATGTTGCTGTCGCTCGGACTTGCCTGCGTGGCGGTTCCGATTCTCATTCACATTCTGATGCGGCGCAAGCGGCAGCCGATCGCGTGGGGGGCGATGCAGTTTCTGTTGCAGGCGTATCAGCAGCAACGCAAGCGACTGCGGCTGGAGCAGATGTTGCTCTTGGCGTCTCGGTGTTTGATCATTGCGCTGCTGGCATTGGCACTGGGCAAGCCTGTGATTGGGTCGATTCGTGAAGGGCTTGCGTCGCCTTCTCGCACGTTGTACATCGTGCTGGATAACAGCTTGACGCAGCAGGCACTGCCCAGTGGCGAAGCAAGCGGGTTGGCGCGAGCGAAAGAGCAGGCGATTGCCGCACTGAATGAACTGGACATGCAGCGGGGTGACCGTGCGGCGTTGGTGCTGGCGGGATCTCCGGTACAGAGCGTGGTGCTGCCACCTGCGAGCGACCTGGCGCAGGTGCGGCGGCTGATTGAGCAAACTGAAGCGACCGACAGCGCGGCGGACCTTGCCGGCGCGATGGAAGCGGTGCGCGGGGCGATTGCCAGCGAACGCGCGGACAGCCAGAGCGCGGCGACGGATGCGATCATTTACCTTGCCAGCGGTATGCGGGCGGGGAGTGCGAACCTCACGAAGCCTTTGCCCACGGTGGCGACGGACACGGCTGGTCAGCGGCCACGGATTCTGGCAACCTCCCCCACCACGACGACGGTTGACAACGTGGCGGTGCGCACGGTGGAGCCACTGCGAGCGCTGGTACTGGCGACGCGCGAGGGCCAGAGCGGACCGGACGCAGGTGTTGTGCCGGTGCGGGTGGAACTGTCGCGCAGCGGGCCTGGTGTGGGCATTGCGGCGATTTCTCAGGTAACGGTGTGGGCGGCGAATGCGACCGCAGTGACGAATGACACGCCCAGTGAAGATGCGCAGAGGGCGACTGTTAACTGGTCAAACGGCCAGAGCGCGGCCAGCGTGACGGTGAGCGTGAAGCTGCCAACGACGACGGCGGGCGGCGATGTGCTGCTGCTGGCGCGGTGTGATGCGGATGCGGTGGCGGGTGACAACATCGCCGCGGCACCGGTGACGCTGCGAGCGGGCGTGAGTGTGGCGGTGGTTGGATCGGTGTCGGCTGCGGGCAACCGGATTGACAGCTTTACGCCGGCGGACTGGTTCACGCTGGCGCTGGCTCCGGCGGAAGCGCAGGCGTGGCAGCGGTTGTCGGGCGAAGTGCGCGTCAACACGCTGGAATCTCGCGAACTGCTGGGTGTGGGCGAAGCTGACGCGCCGGCGAGCGTGCGCGAGGCTGATGCGATCATCGTGACGCAGCCGCATGAGCTGGATGATGGGGCGTGGCGACTGCTGCGTGCGGCGAACGTACGCGGCGCGATGCTGCTGATTGTGCCCAGTGATCGCGAGCAGACGCAGTTGTGGGCGGACAACCTCGATGCGACGCTGGGCACGGGCTGGAAGCTGGCGCGTGAAGCGACGGACGTGCAGCAGGGTGATGAAGGCGGCAGCGCGATCAGCGCGACGACGGCGGCGAGCGCGAGCGATGATCTGCTTGCGCTGCTGCGGCCTGAGTTGCCTGAGCTTTTGCGGTCGGTGCGGGTGCAGCGCGTGATGCAGGTGGTGGAAGGCGCGACGGCGGGACAAGCTTTGCTGGGGCTGGATGGATCGAATCAGCCGCTGGTGCTGGCGACGCGGCCTGTGATCGAAAAGTCGCAGCCGGGCGGATGGGTGGTGCTGTGGCTTGCGCCGCCTGCGCTGACATGGACGGACTTGCCGGCGAAGCCGCTGATGGTGCCACTGGTGCAGGAACTGGTACGGCAGGGTGTCGGCAAGAGCAGCAGTTCGCGCGTGAGTGTGGCGGGCGGCACACTTGCGAATGTGCGCGGCGCAACAGAAGGCGCGAAGCAGGTGGTATGGCGCGAAGATGCGACTGGATTGGATGCGAACCTCGCCGCGCTGAACACGGTGGTCACGCCGCGTGCGGCGGGATTGTGGTCGCTGCGTGACGCGGGCGGGCAGCGCATCGCGACGGCCGCAGTGAATGCGAACACAGAAGCGAGCGACACGACGGTGACGGATGCGCAAGCAGTTGAAAAGTGGCTTGCGGCGACGGGGGCGGAAGTGACGCTGGTGGACGAGCAGACGCAGGCGACGGGCGAAGCTTCGGCGGTCACGCTGGGAACTTCGCGGCAGCCGCCGCCGATTTCGCTTCCGATTCTGATTGCGGCGGCGGTGGTTGCGCTGCTGGAAGCGCTGATGGCGCGGTGGTTCAGTCACGCGACGGTTGAAAAGGGCGCGGAAGGAGCGACCGCATGAGCAGCTTCTTCGACTGGCTCTTTGGCACGCGGACGCTGGGCTTTGGCGACGAGGGCGTGGAGTTGCAGTTTGCGCGGGGCTGGCCCATGTGGGCGTGGGTGCTGATTGTGCTGGCGCTGGCGACCTTTGCGGCGATGACGTATGTGCGGCTGAAGGGTGGCACGAAGGCGCGATTCGCGCTGGCGACGCTGCGGACGCTTGCGCTGTTGGCGCTGGCGATGCTGATTGCGGGGCCGCAGCTTGTGAAGCAGAATGAGCGTGTGGAGCGCGACTGGGTGGTGGTGATGGCGGACCGCAGCGCGTCGATGACGATTGCGGATGCGCCCGTTGCGGGTGGGCGCGTGACGCGCGAGAGCCAACTGCGTGATGCTTTGGCGGGCGCGAGCGGGACGCTGACGCAACTACGCGAGCAGCGCAACGTGCTGGGGCTGGGCTTTGACTCGGCGGCGTTTGATCTAACGTGGAGCGACGCGGACGGCAATGGACCGTTCTCGCTGGTGGAGCCGACGGGCCAGCGCACTGCGCTGGGCACAAGCCTTGAGAGTGCGCTGCGGCGCGTGGCGGCCAAGCCCGTTGCGGGACTAGTACTGCTGACGGATGGACGGTCGTTTGATGCGCCGTCGCGTGCGCTGGTGCAGCAGTTGCAAGAGCGCCAGATTGCGGTGTATCCGGTTGCGCTGGGAAGCGCGAGCCCGATTGCAGATGTTGCGGTGTCGCGCGTGGATGCGCCGACGAGCGCTTTTGTGGGCGACATTGTGCCGGTGAATGTGGATGTGGACGTTGCGGGCGGCACAGCGGCGGGCGGACGTGTGCAACTGGTGGATGAAGCAGGCCAAGTGCTGGACGAGAAACCGCTGCCCGCGGCGGACAAGCCGCGCGTGACACTGAGCAGCAAGGCGGAAGCGGCGGGCGCGACGACCTGGCGCGTGCGCGTGATGCTGGATCAGGCGGATTTGTCGGACGCGAACAACGAACAGGCGGTGGCGATTGAGCTGGCTGACCGGCCGATTCGCGTGCTGTATATTGATGGCTATCCGCGGTGGGAATACCGGTATGTGAAGAATCTGCTGCTGCGAGAAGCGAGCGTGCGCAGCACGATGTTGCTGCTGGCGGCGGAGAAGCGGTACATTCAGGAAGGCAGTGAACGCATCACGAGTTTGCCGCGTTCGCAGCAGGAGTGGGCCGCGTTTGACGTTGTGATCTTGGGCGATGTGCGCTCGGCATTGTTCAGTGAAGAGCAACTGACGAATCTTCGCGCGGTGGTGGCGGAACGCGGCACGGGCCTTTTGTGGATTGGCGGGGAGAGCTTTACGCCTGGGTCGTGGGCGGGGACGCCGCTCGCGGATCTGGTGCCGTTTTCTTTCAGTAGTGACAGCGCTGGCGCGGTGACGCGCTTCACGGAGCCGGTGGTGATGAAGCCGGGTCCGGCGGCGAGTGGATTTGGCGTATTGCAACTGGCGGAGCGTGCGGGGACGGATGAAACGTGGCCTGCAACGCTGAGCGACGCGGACCTGGGCTGGCCCAAGCTGCACTGGGCGCAGCGCGTGGAACGCACACAACTGAAGCCCGCGAGCGAAGTGATTGCGTGGGCGAGCCCGACGCTGAGTGATACGACCCGGCAGTTTCCTGTGGTGATGACGATGCGGTATGGCGCGGGGCGCAGCATTTACATCGCGACAGATGAGACCTGGCGCTATCGATATGGACGCGGCGAAGCGCTGACGGAGCGGTTCTGGGTGCCCTTGGTGCGGCTGCTGGCGCGCGGGAGTCTTGGTCGCAGTGGCAAGCCGGCGATGATTGAAGCGTCGCCCCAGACCGCACTGGTGAATCAGCCGGTGCGCATCACGCTGCGGCTGTTGGATCAGTCGCTGATTGAGCGGCGGGCGGGCGAACTGGAAGTTGCGGTGAGCAAGGGTCAGGATGCGCGGCGCACGCGCGTGACGCTGCGACCGGAATCGCAGACGCTCGAAAACGCGAGCGTGGCGACGTATAGCGGGATGTGGGTGCCTGATGAGGCGGGCGCGTTCAGCGTGTCGCCCACGGATCCGGCGCTGGCGGGGTTGGAACTGGCGGCGAGTGTGACGGTGCTGCTGCCTGAGGATGAGATGCGGCGGCCCCAGACAGATCATGCAGCGCTGGCGGAACTGGCGCAGGCGACAGGCGGAAGGGTTCTGACAGGTGCGGAGCTGAAGGATTTGGCGACGATCCTGCCCAACCGCGAGGTGCGGCTGCTCGGAACGCCTGAAGTGGAGACGCTTTGGGACAAACCCATTGCGCTGTTGGTGCTGCTCGTGCTGCTGGGCGCGGAGTGGATCGGGCGGCGGCTGCTGCGGCTGGCGTGACGGCGTGGTGACGAAACGGTTTGTTTCGAATCGATCCGCTCCGAATCGATCCAGCACGAGCGGCGAACGTATGTTGTTTGGGTAATGCATGTGCGGCACGGGCGTAGACGAAGGGCCCAAACCGTGAACTTTGGGTTCGGACAGGGTCCGAACGCGTCGATACAGGTCGTACATTCTTCGCTCGGCCATTCATGTCGCACGAGAAAGACCATCCTGAGCACCAACCGCCTGCGGATGTTTCAACGCTGCTGGCAGCGTTGTCGCGTTTGCGGAATGCGATTCGGCTGCAACTGGTCTTTTCCCGCGTTGGGTTGATTGTCGCGACGGTGTTCGCAACTGCACTGGCGCTGGGCCTGGCGGATTACTTCCTGCGGCTGCCTCGCGAGCTGCGCGTACTGATGTGGGTTGGCGGCGTCATGACGCTTGCGATGGTCTTGTACCGTCGGGTGCTCCCTGCGCTGCGGTTTCGACCCAGTGACACGGACCTTGCGCTGCGGCTGGAGCGCAGCGAACTTGGCCAGCAGCGTGGCTGGGCGGGTGTGCTGGCGAGCGGGCTGGAACTGAGCAAAGACAATGCACTGCACGATCCGCGGCTGGCGCGGGCGGCGGCGGACATCGCTCGTGAACGATTTGCCGTGAGCCCCAGCACGGTGCTGAGCTCGCTCGAAACTCGCACGCTGCGGCGATCGCTGGGCGCGCTGGCTTTGGCGGGCGGCGCGGTCGTCGCGATGAGTATCGCAAACCCCACGATGTTTCGTGTGGGCAGCCAGCGCGTCTTGACGCCCTGGGCAGCGACACAGTGGCCCAAGCGCACGGGCGTGGTCGCGGCGGGCACACCTGCGGCGCACCCGCTGGGAACGGCGTTGCCTTTGCGTGCGCTCTTGCTGCGGAGCCCCAAGCCGGCAAGTGCGACGAACATCACGGTGCGGTACCGCGTGAGTGTGGATGGCAAGACGGGCCCGACGCAGCAGGCGCTGTTGACACCTCAGGGACGCAAGCTGTCGCATGATCCCGGGCTGGGCGCGCCGCAGATGGAAGGCGATCTGTTCGAGCGGCTGCTGGACACGCAAGGACTCGTGCCCACGGGCACACAACAGGCGACGCTGGAGTACTGGTTTGAAACCAGCGATGATGCGACGCCTGCGACGCGCGTGACACTGGTGGAGCCGCCGGCGATTGTGAATGCAAAGTTCGCGGTGACGCCGCCGGCGTACTTGGCGCAGTTGGCACCAGGGGCGGTGAATGTGGTTTCGGGCGAGATTGATGCGGGCAACGGTTTGGACCAGCGTGCGCTGGTGGGGCCGGTGCTGGCAGGCTCGCAAGTGAGCATGAAGCTGCTCATGAGCAAGGACGTGGTGACGCCCGCGACGGTGGATAGCGCGTGGCTGCAGCAGACGCTGCCCGGACTGCCTGAAGGGGCGCAAGCAACGCTAACAGCACGTGAGTGGACGGTGTCGTTTGTCGCGACGGATGCAGCGCGGATTCGGGCGATGCCGGTGGATGCGACGGGAATCGGGCCGCGAGAAGAAGCGGTGTTTCGCATGGATGTGATTGCGGATCGCGCGCCGACGGCGGCGGTGATCGGTCCGGCGCAGGACGAAACGGTGCTGCCCACCGCGGTGATTGAGACGATTGGGGAAGGACGCGATGACATCGCGCTGGCAGCGGTCGCGCTGCGGTCGCAACTGGCGAAGGTGCCGGCGGACAGCGCAGGTGCCGCGCCCGAAGCGGTTGGCGAACCGACCGTGATGGTGACAGTAACGCCTGACGCGGGCGAGGGTGAAGCGGCAACGCAGCGGACTCTCCGAGCGACCCAAATGCTGGACTTGGCGAGCTTCAACGCGACGCCTGGCGACGAAGTGTGGCTGACGGCGGAAGTTCGCGATGCGATCATGGCGTTTGAGAAGCCCGATGCGGCGGGCGTGATTTCGCCCGTGCGGCGGCTGCGGTTCATCTCGGCGAGTGAGCTGGTGGAGCAACTGCGTCAGGAACTCACGGGGCTGCGCGATGCGGCTTCGCGATTGGAGACGGACCAGAACACACTGCGCGAGCAGTTGCCGCAAGCGACGGCAAATACTGATCAGGCCCGCGCGAATGCGAAGCAGCAGGCGCCCAAGCAGGAGAGCGTGGAGCAGCGGCTCAAGCCCGTGACAACGGCACTGGAGCGGCTGCAAACTCGCGCGGAGCGGAACCGGCTGGATGACGCGGCGTTCAATCAACTTCTACAGGATGCGACGGAGGCGGCGCAGCAGGCGGCGACATCGGCACAACAGGCGAGTGACGCGCTCAAGGCGCTGGGCGAGCAGCGTGAACAGGAACAGCGTGACCAGAGCGCACGTGCGGCAGAGCAAGCGCAGCAGCAGGTGAGTGATGAACTCAGCTCGCTGATGCAGATGCTGAGCGAGGGACAGGACGACTGGGCGGCGCGGCGGTCGATTGAACAACTGCTGACGGAGCAGCGGCAACTGCGGGCGCAGACGGCGGCAACAGGTCAGGAAACGCAGGGCCAGCGCAACGAAGAATTGACGGCCAAGCAGCGTGAGGATCTGGAGCGCATCGCGCGGCGGCAGCGTGAGATCGCGCAGCGGACAGACGCGGCGATTGAACAGCTTGAGCAGCGTGCACAGCAGTTGCAGGAGACCAGCCCCGCGCAGGCGCAGGCAATGCAGCAGGCGGCGGCCAAGGCACGGCAGCAGCAGGCGAGCCAGAAGCAGCGCGATGCGGCGCAGCAGGTGCAGCAGAACCAGACGGGGCAGGCGCAGCAGAACCAGCAGGAGGCGGAGGAAGCTCTCGAAGAAGCTCTGCAGGCGCTGGATGACACGCAGAAGGCGCGTGATGAACAATTGCGTCGCACGTTGGCGGATGTGAAGCAGTCGCTGGATGAACTGATTCGGCGCCAGCAGCAGGAGATTGATCGCGCGAGCAAGGCACTGGCAGGTGACGTGACGCCGGGGCTTGATGGCGCGATGGTGCAGGTGCATCAGAACACGCTGGCGGTCTTGGCGAAGATCAAGCGTGAGGCGCAGGGCGCGGACATGCTGATCGAGTATGTTGAGAGCGCGACCGATGCGCAGGCGAGCGCGATTGTGAGTCTGCGTGATGATCCGGCGGACTACGCGGCGGCGGAGCAGACCGAGCGAGTGGCCCTGGCGCGACTGAAGGACGCGCGGGCCGAAGCGGACAAGCTGGACAAGCAGGCGGAGAAGCGCGATCAGGATCGCACGCGCCGTGAACTGAGCAAGGCATATAGCGAAGCGCTCGAACAGCAGGCGGCGATCAATGCGGAAACGCAGCCGCTGATTGGCGTGGAAGTGGATCGGCGGACTCGCAATCAACTGCGGCAACTGGCGCAGAAGCAGCAAGAGCTGCGTCAGCGACTGGCGGATCTGCGGTCGCAGACGGAAGAGCTGGGTGAGGCGAAGGTGTTTGACTTCGCACACCGGCGGCTGGATGAAGCGATGGCGAGTGCGGCGACTGCTTTGGCAGAAGGCAGAAACACGCGCACGGTGACTCGCGACCAGAATGCGGCGCAGTCTGTGCTCAGCAGCATGGTGGAAGCGCTGAAGAACGCACAGGACGAGCAAGACGGACTCTCGAAGGGACAGCAGGGCGGTGGCAGCGGCAGTGGTGGCGGCGCGGGGCAGCCGCAGCCGGCGGTGCCTCCCGCGGCGGAACTGATGCTGCTTCGCGGAATGCAGGCCGAGACGCTGTCGCGGACGAAGTCGCTGGATGAGGCGGGCGCGCAGGCGGACGCCGGCGAGCTGGACGCGGTGAGCAAGCTGCAGGCGGATATCGTGGAGCAGAGCGAAGAACTGATCAAGCGTTTGCAGGGCGGCGTGGAGGCTCCTGAAACTCCTGAAGCTCCTGAGCAGCCTGTGAACCCCGATGGCGGCGAGCAGAAGCCCGCGGAAGAGCCCGATGGAGGAAGCAAGTGATGTGGCAGCGTGTTCTGCAACATGCACGTTCGGTGAGCGTCGCGATGGCGATGCTTGCGGTGACGCCACTTGTGACGGCGGCGGCAGATGATGCGCCAGCGGCAGCGGCAACAACGCCGCCTGCGCGGGAGCCGACGCTGGACGAGCTACTGGGACTGGCGAAGCCGGATGCGGCGCAGGATGCCAAGCCGGAGCAGCCACAGGCGGTGGATCCGACGCAGACGCAGCTTGATCGTGATCTGCGGTCGGCGCCGATCAGCGATCAGTTTCTGTCGGCAGTGGGATTGATGCGTGAGAGCGCTGACAGACTGGGCAAGGCGAAGGACGCAGGCCTGCAAACACAGCGCGTGCAGGATGAGATTCTGAAGAAGCTCGACAAGTTGATTGATGACGCCAAACAGCAGAGCCAGCAACAACAGCAGCAGCAATCGCAGAGTCAGCAGGAACAGCAGCAGCAACAACAGCAACAGCAGCAGAGCAGCCAGAGCCAGCAGCAGCAACAACAGCAGCAGAGCGGAGCCAACGCGCAGGGCGGCAATGTGCCCAAGCGCGACGGGCAGCGTCGCCAGCAGTCGGCGGGGAACATGGCGGAGTGGGGCAACCTGCCCGCGCGTGTTCGTGATGCGCTGGTGCAGGGCAGCGGCGACAGCTTCAGCGCGACGTACGAGCGGCTGACGGAAGAGTACTACAAGCGGCTCGCGCAGCAGGCCCAGCCGGCACCAGCGACGAATGAGAACGGGGGCCAGCAATGAGCCCTGCCGTGCTTGCGCTCGCGGTGATGATGCAGCAGCAGTCGCAGATGGAGCCTGCGGGTCGTGAGAACCCGTTTGGCGGATTCGCTTCGACGGATATTGTCGTTGTGAACGGCGCGATGATGCAGCAATCTGACCGCGCGGTTGCGGAAGAGAACCTGGGTGACGGCCGCAGCGCGCAGAACAATCCCCTTGCGAACGAGATGACGGCGCAGCTGGATCGCACGGTGACGCGCGGGCTGGCGCAGCTGGCTTCGCGGCAGAACCCGGATGGAAGCTGGGGCGAAGTGCAGTTTGGGCGATCTGTCGCCGTCACGTCGCTGGCGTGTCTGGCGCTGATGGCTGACGGCAACACGCCCGGCCGCGGCGTGTATGGCGAGCAGGTGACCAAGGGTCTTGAGTACATCTTGCGGAACACGACCGAGAGCGGGCTGGTCGCGACGGACAGCGCCAACAGCCCGATGTATGGTCACGGCTTTGCGACGCTGTTTCTCGGCGAGGTGTACGGCATGACGCAGGGCGGCGGCGATACCGAGCTTGCTGATCGCACGCACCGTGCGCTGGTGAAGGCTGTGCGTCTGATTGAGACGAGCCAGAATCGCGAAGGTGGCTGGCGGTACAACCCGGTGCCGTTTGACGCGGATACGAGCGTGACGATCTGTCAGATCATGGCGCTGCGCAGCGCACGGAATGCCGGGCTTGAAGTCAGCAAGGATGTTGTTGACAAGGCTGTGGAGTACGTGCGCAGCTGCCAGAACAATGACGGCGGATTCCGCTATCAGTTCAGCATGGGACCCAGCGCGTGGCCTCGCAGCGCAGCGGGGATCGCGAGCCTGCAGTATGCGGGTATCTATGAAGACCGGGCGATTGACTCGGGCATCAACTACGTGACGACGGTCGCGTTTCCGGGTGCTGGCATGGGCGAGAGCCAGATCCACTTTTTTTATGGGCACTACTACGCGGTGCAGGCGATGTTCCTGCAGGGCGGGCGCTCGTGGGAGCGATGGTGGCCGGCGATTCGGAGTGAGCTTATCAGTCGGCAGCGCGCGGATGGTTCTTGGTCCGATGACAGCGCGGGCGACGATTACGGGACGGCGATGGCTTTGATTGTTCTGCAAATGCCCAAGCGATACTTGCCGATCTTTCAGAAGTAAGGCTCGCAGTCAGCGGCGCCTTGGAGTGGAGTGAGCATGCCACGTGAGCGGGTCGCAACATGGGTCGTCGCGTGCAGTGCATTGCTTGCTTTGGCGGGCACGGCGCTGGCGATGAACGGACAGGGCGAAACTGCGGAGACCGTGCGGGCGCAGAGCCAGCACATGGTGATCACGAGCGATCTTTCGCGTGTTCGCGTTTCACTGCGATCGCTGACAAGCACGGAGTTGACCGGGCGCGACAGCAAAGGCGCGAGTGTTCGGCTGGCGATGGACGATGTGCTGGCGATTCTGCCTGTGGACGAGGGATTCACGACGACCGTGGAGCAACTGGGCGGCCTGCGAGCGGCTCGCGAACGCACGGACATGGGCTGGGCGGTGCTGACCGATGATCAGACGTTGCCGGGCTCGCTCGATGGTGCGCCCAATGACGATGTGCTTTCGTGGCGCACGCAGCGCTGGGGGCCCATTCGATTCTCGCTTGAGGACCTGCAGCTGCTGCGCTTTGTTGATGCCGAGCAGACGACCGTGCTGCGCGACGTGCGCGAAGACACGGTGCTGCTGACCAACGGCGACTTGCTGCGCGGATTTGTGAGCATTACGGCTGGGCCAGGGCTGACTGTCGAAACGCAGCCCGGCAAGAGCAGTGCGGTGCCGCTCGACCGCGTGGCGGGTGTGGCATTTGCCAACCCGGCGAAGGAGCGCGTGGGGCCTTGGTTGTGGCTGATGGATGGCACTGCGGTGCGCGTGGATGCGTTCAACCTCAACGACTCGCGTGAAGCATCGATGCGGCTTGCTTCGGCAGAAGGCGAAGTCACATTTTCACTGCCCGTAGAGCAGGTGCTGGCATTCGTGCCGGCACATGAGCGGCTGGTCGGGCTGGGGAGCTTGCAGTCGCCCAGTTATGAACCCTGGCCCACGCGGCGGTGGACGGTTGCGCCGATCATTGCGCCGGCGGACCAATCGCCGCTGGGTGCAAGCCGCATTGAACTGCCCGGGCCCATGACAGCGACATGGTCGCTGCCGGTTTCGGCAACGCGGTTTGCGACGACCGTTGCGCTGCCTGAGAGCTGCCGGGTGTGGGGTGACTGCACGGTGATCGTGGCGGCAGATGGCAAGGAGATCGCGCGGGTTCGGTTGACACCCGAGAGCCCAGAGAGCCAAATTTCGGCGGCTCTGCCCACGGGCGCGGCGCGATTGTCGGTGACGCTGGACCCGGGTGATCGCGGGAGCGTGGAAGACCGGGTGGTGCTGTCGCGCGCGATGATTCGCTTGCGCTGATCAGCGGCGGCGATAGAACTTCCAGAATTGCAGCAAGCGTGGAGCGAAGCCGCCGCGATGCCAGTCCAGCGGCAGTTTGTCGCGCGCGTAGGGGCGGCCGCACTCGGGGCACGCGCCGAACGAATCACAACCGTGCAGGTCGTAGCCGCACTTGGGGCAGACGAGATACTCCATGTGCTCCACGTGCTGGCGGATGTGGCTGTAGTACACGAGCAGACCGAAGAACAGCAGAAGCGCGGGGATCCAGCCGAAGGCGGTGACGATGAGCATCGACGTGGGGATGGGCGCGCCAAAGATCTCGAGAATTGTCAGAACCGAGAGCGTGACCCACAGCGTGAGGCATGCAAGGATGCCCAGGCGGAACCAGCGGATGACGGATCGTGGATACATGACAACGCCGCACAGTCTACCACAGTGCGGCGTGTCGATGCAAACGAAAGATGTTGGGGATCTGCCTTCAGATCAGCCCAGAGCCGCGGCAAACTCGCTGGCCTGCGTCTTGACCTGAGCACGGAGTTCCGTGACCTTTTCGGTGCTGAGCTTCAGGAAGTCGAGCACGTCGGCTTCGATGTAGGTACTGATCAGATCGCCACGGAAGCCAAGGCCACTATCAGCGGCGAGGCGGTCAGCGACGTAGACCAGAGCGGGGAGCGTGCGGTTGTCGACCGACGCTTCGAGCGGACGGTGGTGGAAGCCGGTGATGAACGCGAAGCTCTTGGGGAACTTCCAGCGTTCGCAGAGGCCTGCGCCGAAGTCCTGGTGGTCGGCGCCGAAAACGGTGCGTTCAGCGGCGATCATGTCGGAGCCGGGGATGCCCTTGCTGTCGCAGGCGGTCTGGCGCATGACTTCCTGCAGCTTGTTGCGATCGTACTGCATTTCGACCATGAAGCCGATGTCGTGAATGAGGCCGCCCAGGAAGGCTTCGTCCTGCAGGCCCAGCTTGAGCGAGCCGGCGATCATCTTCGCGGTGGCAGCGGTGATGTTGCAGTGAGCCCACAGTTCGCGGCCGCTGAAGGTCGGGCCGATGTCGCCGCCACGGAAGAGCTTGGCCATGCTTGCGGCGATGGCGATGTTCTTGACGGCGTTGAGACCCAGCATGACGATGGCGCGATTGATGCTGCCAACCTGACCGGGCAAGCCGTAGAAAGACGAGTTGACGACCTTGAGGATGCGCGAGCAGAGCGCCGGGTCGGTCGAGATGACCTTGTGGAGGTCCTGCGCGGTGCTCTTGGGGCTCTCGACGAGTTCGACCACCTTGACGGTGACTTCAGGCAGCGTCGCGATGTGACTGATCTCGCGGATCGCGTTGGAAACAACTTGTTCGCGCTCGTGCGTAATGACGCTCATCGCTGTGCTCCGGTCGATAGCTTTGGCTCTGTGACAGACAGAGGAACCGAAGGAAGATCGGATAAACCCGGGGGCGACTTCACGCGGAATGCCGGATTGCGATATGTGATAACGGAGATCGGACGCGCGCAGTCGCCTGCACGATTTGGGGGGATACGGCGCAGATTGTGCGTGTGTTTCAGTACGCGTTTTGCTTACGCAGCACGATGGCATCGTGCGGATTGACGGCTGCGAGCAACTGGGCGATACGTTCACCGGTCTTGCCATCGCCATAAGGGTGCTGATAACCGGGTGGTGTGGCGCGTGCTTGGGTGATGGCACGAACGAGGGTTTCGGATGTGACGTGATCGATGTGTGTGACGTTTGCGCAGCGTTCGCGGCCGCGCTGGCGGGGACCGATATCGACGACGGGCAGACCGAGGGCGGCAGCTTCAATGAGTCCTGCACTGCTGTTGCCGACGAGGACACCTCGCGTCGGCTGGAGTATGGCGAGGCGCTTGAGCAGGGCGATCCACGTGCTGCGATCAATGTTGGGGCGAGAGGGCAGACCGGACGCGCGAATCGCTCGCATGATGCCGTCGCGGCCTGGATCGAGATTGGGCTCCATGATGAGCAGACGCTCGGCGGGCTGGGCGCGCAGGGTGTCGAGCACGGCGGTTGCCGTTGCTTCTTCAAGTTCGTCGGGCTGGCCTGTTGGGTGGAGGAGGCAGATGACACTGGGTGCGCCGAGTTCGGCACTCGCAGCGTCTGGCAGCGGCGGTATGTTGCCGAGTTCATCCATCGCCGACGACCCAACGCAGTGGACGCGAGCGGCTTCCTCTCCCATGCGGATGATGCGATCTCGCGAAGTCGGCGTGGCGGGCAAGTGCAGGTGCGCGAGCTTGGTGATAGCGTGACGCATCGCCTCATCAGCAACGCCTTCGGCACGGTCACCACCGTGAATGTGCGCGAGAGCAAAGCCGCCGATACTGGCAGCGGAAGCGGCGGCGAAGGCTTCGATGCGATCACCCAGCACAACGACCCAGTCGGGGCGGAGCTTGGCGAAGGAGCGACCAAAGCGGGCGATGCCGCGTCCGAGGGATTCAACGTCTTCGAGGCGACCCGTGCGACCGGCGATCTGCATGGGCACGACGTCGGCGATAGCGAAATCTCGCTTGACATCGTGGAACGTGAGCGCAGGCGAAACAAGGTGACTGCCTGCAGCGATGACCATGAGCGAGAGCTCTTTGCGCTGCGCGATGGCATGCATGACGGGACGCAGCAGGCCGAACTCGGCGCGGGTACCCGTGACCACAGCGATGCGCCTGGTGCCTGCGGGAATGTTGAGGTCGTCCGCGTCTTGCTGCGGCCGCACCGCAGGAACATCATCCCAGCCATCACCGATCATGCAGCGAACTCCTGTAGACGCACACCAGGCGCGCTACTGAGCGTACGCGAAGTCACTTCATGTCGATGTCGTCTGGTGAGAGCGGCATGTCGGCTTCGACAGGGCGGCGCAGGGGCTTGCCGAGGATGTGATCGAGCTCGTAGGCGGGCAAACCTGTGCCTGGACGCTTGATGGTGAGATCCTCGCGACGTAGCACATGGCCTGCGGGAAGCTGCGCTTTGGCGACGACGCTTTGACGACTGACGCGGCGGACGTCGTTCTCGATCTCGAGAACGCGCTTGACCTTGGGCAGGCGTTCAAAGGCATCTCGCATCGCTTCGACCATGTCGTGACCACTTGTGTCATCGCCCGCGTGCGGCGTAACGATGCCGCCGGAGCCGCCGTCGGCGAGGGGGAAGCAGTGCTGCATGGCGCGATGGGCGAGCACGCGGTAATCGTGGAACATCTCAGGTGTGAGGCTCGCGGCGTGATCGGGGCCTGCGGCGAGGCGGTCATAGGTTACGTGCTTTTCGAGAATGCACGCGCCCCCCACCACTGCCATCGCGCCGGTTTCGATTGCCTGGGTGTGATCGCTGTAACCGACGGGACCGTCAAAGATGTCTTGTAGCGCAGAGATGCCGCCCAGCTCCGCGTTTTCAACGCTGGTGGGATAGCTGCTGACACATTGCAGCACGCTGAGGCAACCGCGTGCAGAGCGCAGCCAACCAAGTGCGCGTCCGACTTCCTGCAGTGTGCTTGCGCCGGTGCTGACGATGATGGGCTTGCCGGTCTGGGCGAGTTCATCGAGCAGGGGCTTGTTGATGATGTCGGGGCTTGCGGTTTTGTAAGCGTCCCAGGGCAGTCGCTCGGCGAGCTCCACAAGTTCGACACTGAACACGGTGACGATCGCATGCAGACGCAAACTGTGGGCGAGTTGTACGACGGGGGCCATCTGATCAATCGAAAGTTGCAGTCGCTGCAGCATCGCGAGCGGATCCTGCTCGCCCGCGTTCTTCTGGTAGGCCGCGAGCACGCTGGCGCGGCTCATGAGCATGTGCGCGTCGAAGAGCTGGAGCTTGATGGCGTTGGCACCGGCGTGAGCGCAGGCGCGAGTGAGTTCGAGCGCTCGCTCCACGTTGCCATCGTGATTCACGCCCAGTTCGGCGATGATGTAGGGCGGTTGTTGACTGCCGATGGGGCGTGAAGCGATGTGCATGCGCTGACGCGCGCGAGCAGGTCGCGCGGTTCCTTTCTCATGAAGTCTGTGCGGGTGAGCGTTCGCGAAGGATGGCGTCGGCCACGAGGAGATCGTACTTGGCGTCGATGTCGACCACGGAACCTTCGGGGTTTATCACGCCGCGACGATCGACGCCGAAGAACTGGTGCGGACCGGGCGTTGCACCCTCCACTTGACAGAAGAGAGCCCGCCACGTGAGAGCGATGATTGCACCGTCAGGCACGTAAGCTGGCGGCAGATCCTGGCGGCGAAAGACGCCATGATTGAGCACGTCGCCTTCCCATGGCATGACTTGTGCGTCGTCTCGCAGGCGGGCAGTCCACCACGGGTGATACTTGCCGACGGGCTGGTAGCTCTGCACGCTGTCGCAGCGTGATTGCACGAGCATGTCGACCGCTTTGTCGATGAGCCCTGCGGGACGCACCGGCACGTTGGCATAGAGAATGACGAGCGGCTGTGCGGGTGTGATGTGCCCTGCGGAAGCAAGCTGCTCGGCGGCGTGGCGGGCTGCGTCGTCGATGCGGGCGGTGTCGCTCGCGAGTGACGAGGGACGCTGCACGAGCTCGCACTGGTGAGCTTTGGCAACTTCGAGAGCTTGAGGATCGTCGCTGCTGACGGCGATGGTGGTAACGCGCCGCGCCGACGTGGCATGCTCGATGGTCCATGCGATGCACGGCTTGCCCGCAACAGGAGCGACGTTCTTGCCGGGCACACCTTTGCTGCCGGCGCGAGCGAGGATGATGACAGCCGCGCCGTTCATATCGCGCGCTCCAACTCGGCAGTGGCGGCGGGCTTCATGCCGGGCAATGCAGGCCTCTGCCATGCGGCGGCATGATGGACGTCGTGCGTGGTGCTGAGTGTTGATCGCGACCACGCATCGCGCAGGCGGACGCTGGCGGGCACAGGCAGCGGCTCAAGACGGTCGGGTACCGCGGGCGCGTCGATGACACACGCGCCGGCGGTGAGCAGCCAGCGATCAAAGAAGCTGTCAATATCGTCGAGCACTGCATCGCGCTTCATGAGACGCGGAACGAGCCACGTGTGCGGCACGCTGACGACGCGCTGGGCGCGTTCGTCCAGAAAGGTCTGCACCGCATCCCAGACGGATTCTCGCGATGGTGTGATCTGCTCACGCTCCCACGTGGTTTGTGAGTCGCCCGGTAGATCGAGGCTGATGGCATCCAGACGCAGATCGAGCGCGTCGGTGAGAGGGCGTGCGCCGTCGGTGAGCGCCTGGTACGAGAGCCGCAGGTGCACTGCGGCGCCGAGCGTGCGGATGACGTCGGCGATGTTGCGCCAGGGCCCACGATCCGTAGCGGCACACAGTGTGACGGCGAGCGCGGGCTGGCGCTGCAACAAGCGACGAACGTGCTGCACGATGACGGGAATCTGCGCGTCGGGCAGATCGTCGAGTTCGATGTCGAGCGATTCGGGAACTAGCTGCTCAGCTTGTGCAAGCTGCTTCATGGCGGCATCGAGTTGCCGGGCACACTCTGCCCCGGACGCTGCGCTGGCACACGTACTCCAGATAGCGCGGAAGTTCACATCGTCCCAAGAGCAGCGCAAGAGCAGGTCGCGCATCACGACTGGCACCTTGACGCACGGGTCCTTGGCGATTGGATCGTTCTTGGGCGAGTGCGGGTGATAGCCCAGAATCGCGCCGATGGTGGCCCAGGGGCCGCGAGCGGTGGCCAGATCAGCGACGATGCTGCGGTCGACGACGCAGCCGCACAAACCGGCGGCGGCCTGCGAGAACGTGAGACGATTCTGCACGGGATCGCAGCGGTAGCGCTCGATCACTTCGTTCATGAGCGTGGGTTGCAGCGCAACCCAATCGGCGCCGACAAGCACGGCAGCGTCTATGTCGCGCTCTTGCATGGTGCTCAGCAGCATGGAAGGCTCGAACAGTTCATCGAAGATCGTGAGTCCGTTGATACCACCTCGCCAACTGTGGCGTTGGAAGATCCGGGCAGCCTTGACGCCTGCGAGGCGTTCGCGCACGCGTGGTGCACTTGTCTCAACGATCTCTGTCGGCTTGAGAAGCCGGTGCGTGCGCAGCAACTCCGCGACGCGCCGGGCGTGAGGCGTAAGCAGGATGATGCGATCAACTTGATCGCACGCTTCGAGACGTTGCAACGTGTGCGAGAGAATGGAAGTGCCCGCCACCGTGTCGGCCAGATTGCGCGGCGTGAGCAAAGTGCCTAGATCGCAGTCAACCCAAAGCATGGCAGCGACACTGCGCAAAGGCGGGGTTTCGTCGAGCACACTGACTCGCATGCCAGTGCGAGAGCCGGTCGTTTCACCCCTGCCACGGGCGATGGCATCGCCCAACAGTTCGCTCATCCGCACCGCGCCAGCGTGGAGAATTTCCATGTTGATGAAGTCGCGTTCGATGCGAAGGCGGTGTTCATCCCACTGATCGCCGTGCGCGGAAAGTGCGATCTCGCGGTCGGCTTTGAATCGCTTGAGTTGCCCGTTTTGTGAGAGTCGCTGCACAAGCCAGTGAGCATCGATCTTCTGCACCATGGCACCACGCGGCTGGATGCGTTCGACGATGGCGTTGACGCGGTTGGCGTTGCCCAGCACTTCTCGCATCGCCTTGAGATCATCCATGGTGCGCTCGCAGAGGTCCTTGAGCGTGGCGCATTCTTCTCGCAGCTTGCTGAAGCGGGCTTCAAGGCGCTCGCGTGTCACAAGCGTGGACTTGCTTGCACGAGGGAGTTTGATCGGGTCGCCCTTGGCATGCGTCGCCAGCGCTTCTCGCAGCGGCATGATGGTAGTATGCTGCTTGCGCACGCCGCCTTCGGTTGCGTCGATAGTGACGAGGCCGCGCTGCGCATCGCGCATGAAGTCGCGCTCGAACTGCAGCAGGTACGTGTGCATCTGCTCGTCGGTGAAGATCGGGCGATCATCGACGCCAGTAAGTTTGCGCAGCCAACCGCGCATCCGCATGATGCGCTCAAATTCCATGGTTTCGAGCGTGCGGAACTCGCCCAGTTCCGCCGCCCACACCTGGTGAATCGCCGCGCCGGGTGAGTAGTACTGGTGATCCGTGAATCCCAGGTCCTGACCGATGAGCAGCACGGGATCGCAGCCCAGATATCGCGCAAGGTAGTAGCAGAGGTGCGCGACGGTGGCGCCGGGCGGCAGTTCGCCGGCAGGCTTGGTGAGTTCCGGGCCGATGATGCGGTCGAGCACATCATCGCCCACGCAGCGGATTTCGCCGGGAAAAGCCTGCAAGATCGCCGGGCTGGCCTTGGGCTCAACCACCAGCGTGACACCTTCGACATCACTCGCGGTAAGGCCTTCGTAGAAGCGCGTGCTGATCTCGTGGTAGTCAAGAGCGCAGACAAAGTCGGGCTTGATGCCCATCGCGAGCAGTTGCTTGAGCACCGTCTGCACTGCAATGACGACGACGCGCTCGCGAACATGCGGATCGCGGAGCAGTTCGACGTTTTTCCGCAGGCTGGGACCGGCTGCAACAATAACCGCAGCGCGTCCCTTCGCAGCGTTTTCGAGATCGGCGATGCCGGGCCACGTGGCGTACGCGTGCACGTTGCCCATGTAGTTCATCATCGTCTGCTCGACTTGCACAAGCGCCGTGACGACATTGGTGCGTGCAGCCTGAATGACGGTGAGCAGCGTCTTGGCGAACTTCTCGCCTGCCTCACCCAAGCGTGACTTGCTGGCCGGATGATCAACGATGGTGACGCCCGCGGCGACAAGACCCTCAAGCCCGTGCAGAGCGTCGCTCATGGCACCGGTGTCGTCGGCGGTCGTCACGATGACCACGTTGCACCGCGCAAAGAGCGGCGAGAAATCCACGCGTTCCAGCACAGCTCGCAGCAACGCAGCATCGGGCTCGAACACGATGATGACGCCGTTGCGACCCATGCGCTCGCTGAGGGCTTCGATGTGCGAACCCGCAGCGAAGCCGCGCACAGCGACGAGCGCCGAGCGCTTCAGGTCGACGGTGTCGACAAGGCGTTTGGCTTCGAGGGCGGGACCGCGCAGACTGGCGAGCTGGCGAGTGTTCGCGCCTTGGCCCATGGTGCCCGTCACGCAGCCGTCGGCAGCGCGCTGAAGACTGACATGTTCGAGCGGCAGCGTTTGTGCCACGAGGTTGGCCGCAAGCGCGCTGCGCAGCTGCATCAATCGCAGGTTGCGCTCAAGCAGTCCCAGCGAAGGTTCGAGCGGCGTCGCTGCACCAGGTTTCTGAGCGTTGGTTGATGTTTCATCTCGCATGCGATGATCCGTTGGTGGCGCGGGTGCAGCCCGCTGGGCGGACCACATCGCGTACCCCAAGATCGGCAATCGGCATCACAAATGGTCAGATTCCGCACCTCTGTCGTCTGGGATGGGCGACAATGGACGAGCGATCTGGCGGACGGCCGCGAACGTACGACAACGCAGAGAGGAACAACCGTGTCGACACCGCTGAACGTAGCCACTTTCACGCTGGCCCAGCAGATGGGCAACCTGAATCAGGCTTTGGACATTCCGTCACCCCCACCGCTGCCGGAACCGCCCGTGCTGGAGCGGTATCTCTTTGAGCAACCGTGGATGCCGCTTGGCGTGTTGGTGCTGGTGGGGCTTGTTTCGCTCTTCTGGATGCAGCATCACGGCCAAGCCAAGCGGGGCGGCGTGATCGCCGGGATTTGTCTGGTGCTTGCGGGCGGGCTTGCGCTGCTGGCGACGCTTGTGGAAACATCACGCGAGCGTGCGAGGCTGGCAACGGACGTACTGGTGGCTGCCGTTGCGCAGGGCGACGGCGAGACGCTGCGGCGCGAGCTCACACCCGACGCCCGCGTGTTTCATGCGAGAACGCCAGCGGTTGGCGTCTCGCGTGACGACATCGCGGACTTCGTGTCGCGGTACTTTTCGAGTACGGGCATGTATCGTGTGAGTGACCACAAGATTGAGCAATTTCAAGCGGCTGAACTAGCAGACGGGCGTGTGCAGGTGCAGGTCAAGGTTCGCGTCACGTCACCTGCCGCAAACTTGCCCGTGCGGGCATGGCTCAAGATGGACTTTGTGAGCGATGAAACGAAAACGCTCCGATGCTCAGGCATCGAAGCGATCCATATTCAGTGGTTGAATTGACCGCGATACAACGCCGCGTCACTTCACAAAGCGCATGAGCGTCTCGCCGGCTTTGGTGAGCAGCAAGCCGTTGTCCTGCATGCGTGCACCATCGGCCGAGGTGAGGGCCGCGAGAAACTTGTTCTCCAGTTCATTCGCGAGCGGTGGGCCGGCCATCTTGGTGGACATCGCGTTGGGCAGAGCGAACTTGCCTTGGGCCAACTGCGAGAGATCGGTCTTGCCGCTGAAGCGGTTGACCCCCGAGAAGCCGGAAACGGTGCCGTCTTGCCCGAAGTTGATCGTTGGCGTGCGCAGGTTGCTGGTGGTGAGCTTGCTGAGGTCGAAGCCTTGGAGCGAATCGAGCTTCCACTCGCCTAGCACCTGCTGAGGCAGGCTTGTGAGCGATGATGTGCCGGCGAGATTGTCCAGATTCGACATGGTGGAGCAACCTCCGCACAGACTGAGACCGATCATCGCGACCAACATGACATGCACTCGCATAGCGATACTCCTTCTACTCCTTCAATCCACGAGACGGAACTCTGACGACTGCATCAGCACATCACCACTTCATCCTGCAGACAACTGGTGATGATCGGCCCCTTGACAGCGTCCGTATACACATTGATTTCCAGCCGCACGCCCAGTTCAGGCATGTAGATGCCCGGCTCAATCGTGTAGCCCAGCCCCGGCAGCACTTCGCGCGTGTCGTGCGTTTCGAGGTTGTCGAGATTCACGCCCAAACCGTGTACGCGCGGGCCCGGTGAGAGGCTGTGGCCCGTGCGGTGCTTGATGAACCGCTCATAACCGGCGTGAATGATGACATTGCGGCTTGCATCGTCGAGCTCCCAGCCCTGCACGCTTTGCTTGGCGTTCCAGCGCTGCTTGGCGAGCGTGACGGCGGCATCGCGCGAGGCTCGCACGGTTTCAAAAACTTCGCGGTGCTTGGTGGGCACCTTGTCGCCCGCGCCCTTGGTGCAGTAACCGACCCACGTGATGTCGCTGTAGATGTTCTCAAGGCCCGGATAGCGCGACCACAGATCAATCAGCACCCAATCACCCGGCACAATCACGCTGGGATTGGTGGCGGAGACTTCAAAGTGCGGGTCGCCTGCGTGACCGTTCACAGCGACGATGGGCGGCTCGCCCACTTCGAGGCCGCTACTGCGGAAGTTCTCAAGGATGCGCTGCTGCACCATGTACTCGGTGATGCGTTCGCCCTTCTTCAGGCTCGCGCGAATGTAGTCAAATGCGTCGTCCTTGATCCGCGCCACCTCGCGGCTGGCTTTCATGTGCGTTTCGAGGGCCGCGGGGCTCCACGTCGCGACGCACATCTGGAGCACGTCGGCGCTCGATACGACTTCGACACCCAGTGAACGCACAAGCTCAACGATGCCTGCGTCGACGATGCTGACCACGGGCAGGGTGCAGCCGGGGGCGTATTCCATCGCGACGCGCTTGCAAGAACCCACGCGTGTGCTGAGCCACGCGTGCAGGTCACGCCATCCCAGGTAGTGTTCCTTGGCAACGCCATCCAGATGTTCGAACTGGTTGCTGTCGAGGCCCTGGCAGAGCAAGGTGGGCTGGCCGTTGGCGGGAATCAGCAGGGCGGCGCGGCGCGTGGTGACGCGCTTGCCAGGCAGCAGCAGCGAGAAGACGGAGTTGCTGCCGCGAAAGTCGTATACCAGCCATGCGTCGATCTTGTGCTGGCGAAGCAGAGACTGCACGTGATTCCAGTTCATGCCAGGAGGATACCCCCACGCTCCGCGTGCGGAGCCATCTGCGTTTAGCGACACGCAGCGTGACCGGGGTCAACGGCCGAGCCATCACCACCCCAAAAGCAACAAGCCCGCGACGAAAGCCGCGGGCTTGCTCTTTGCATGTGTTGTCGCGATCAGTCGCGAGCGTCAATTACTTGCCGCCGCAGCTGCTCTTGCTCGCGCAGCTCTTTTCGCCGCTCACGGCGCCCATCGCGCCCTTGTCGCCACCGCAGCTCTTCTTCTCGCCGCAGCTCTTTTCGCCGCTGACAGCGCCCATGGCGCCCTTGTCGCCGCAGGTCTTGCCGCTGCCGCAGCTCTTTTCGCCGCTCACGGCGCCCATGTTGGCCTTGTCGCCCTTACAGCTACCACAGCACTTGCCTTCTTTACCGGCGCACTGGCCGCTGGTGGCGCCCATGTTGGCATCGCTGCCCTTGTTGTTGGCGCAGCCAGCGAAAGCGAGAGCGGCAACCGCGACCAAACCGGCGAAAGCGAACGTACGCATGAGTGAAACTCCTGAGAAGTGTTGTTCTCGACTAGCAGACAATGGCCGCGCTACCGACATCGATCGCGCCCCGCCAATGCGTCATCGTATACGTCATTTGCCCGCCACTGGTTTTCGTTCCGCCCGAACAAAAGAAAATGCGACCCGTGGGTCGCATTGTGGAGAACTCAGTCTCAATAAGGCACCTACACGGGTGATGTACCCGTGCATATGACCCGTGGGGCTTACTTGCCCTTCTTGAGCTTGGCGAGGAAAGCCGTGCGCTTGTCGGCGGTGCGACGGCGCGTGCTGGGCTTGCCACCGATTTCGGGGCCTTCTTCGGCGCCAACGAACTGGAGCACGCACAGCTCGGCGTTGTCGCCGTAGCGCTGCTTGCCCAGCTTGACGATGCGGGTGTAGCCGCCCGCGCGGTCCGCGAACTTGGGACCGACGTGGTCGAAGATGTGCTTCACGAGGCGGGGAGCGCTGCGGAGTTCGCCGTAACGGTTACGCTCGACTTCCTTGCTTTCCGGCACATCGAAGAACGCCTTGGCGCGGTCGCGCAGTTCGTTCACGTGGTTCTTTTCGTCGTCGCTGGCGCGCTTCGCGACAAACAGCCACTCGAAGCCGTGGCGATCGCCGCCCAGCTTGGCGATGACGCGGCGGCGTGCGGCGAGGTCACCCTGCTTGGCGAGCGTGACGATCTGCTCGACGAAGGGCTGCACAGCCTTGGCCTTGGGGATCGTGGTGACGATCTGCCCGTGCTCAAACACGCCAGCGGCGAGGTTGCGCAGCATCGCGGTGCGGTGCGCGGTTTTACGAGTGAGACGGTAACCAGCTCGGCCGTGACGCATGAGACACACTCCTGTCGCCGCCGGGCATTGAGGCCGCGAGCGGACGACGCATGAAACCTGTTTCCACCATCGCAAGCAGAAACTGCCCGCGAAAATCTCGAAACGAAACCACCCAAAGACTGTTCGAACCAAGCGCTTCGCTGACTTTCATACCAGCGAAGCGGGAACTTCAAGTTTAGGCGTTGCAAGCGGTTGAAGCCACCTGCACGCCTGCCGGCAAGGCCTTACGGCCCCTGCGCATCAGCCGGAATCTGAACCGGCGGAACGCTGTAGCCCTCGGGCATCTGCATGCCAAGGTCCAGGGCGATGTCCTGCAGCTTGCGCTTCACTTCACGCAGGCTGGTGCGACCGAACGAACGCAGCTTGAGCAGGTCGGCATCGGTCTGCGTGACCAACTGGCCGACCGTCTCGATGCGGGCGCTCTCGAGGCAGTTGCTGGCGCGAACGCTGAGTTCCAGCTCGCTGATGTTCATGTTCAGCTTGCGGATCAGTTCTTCGTCCACCGTCGCCGCCGCAGCCGCTTCCTCGCTCACGCGCTCTTCGCCAATGTCGAAGTACTGCACGAACGGATTGATGTGCTTGCGGAGAATCTTGCCGGCTTCGACCACAGCCATTTCGGGCGCGACCGTGCCGTTGGTCCAGATTTCCATCGTCAGCTTGTCGTAGTTGGTGCGCTGACCGACGCGGGTTTCTTCAATCTTGTAGCGCACGCGCTGGACGGGGCTGTAGATCGCGTCAACGAAGATGCGACCGACTTCCTGCTCGTCATTACGCACGTACTGCTCGCTCGCGGGGACGTAACCACGGCCCTTGCTCACGACCAGTTCCATCTCAAAGTCCACGGCGTCCGTCAGCGTGACGATCACCAGGTCCTTGTTCATGATGGTCACGGCGGTGTCGGCCTGGATCATGTCCGCCGTCACTTCGCCCGGACCACGGGCCGCCAGACGCATCGTCTTGGGCTCGTCGCCTTCCAGCTTCACGATCAGGTTCTTGACGTTCAGGACGATGTCCGTCACGTCTTCCATCGCGCCCTTGAGCGGCGTGAATTCGTGCGTCACACCCTTGATCTTGATGCTGCTGACAGCCGCGCCTTCGAGGCTGCTGAGCAGCACACGGCGAAGGCTGTTGCCGATGGTGGTGCCCATGCCGCGTTCAAACGGTTCAACCGTGAACTTGCCATAGGTGTCACCGCGGAAGCGGCTATCGAAGTTCACACGGGTGGGGAGCTCCAACCCGCGCCAACGAACACGCGTCGTCATACACAAACCTCACTTCTCGGCGGCCTCCGCACACGTTCCACGTGTACGGCGGATGATGAACCTGCGGGTTGCGAGCAGCGGCCGCGATGCCGAGAAATCGCGAAAGGCTCTGTTTCCGCAGGACACGAAAGACGCCCGGTTGCGTGAAACGCAACCGGGCGATCAATGACTGTCTTTACACGCGGCGGCGCTTGCGAGGGCGGCAGCCGTTGTGCGGAACCGGCGTGTGATCTTCAATCGCCGTAACGCGAAGGCCGCTGGCAACGAGGCCGTTGACCGCGCTCTCGCGACCCGCACCGGGGCCCTTGATGCGGATTTCGACTTCGTTCATGCCCATCTTGCGAACCTTGCCGCCGCTGGTTTCAGCGGCGCGGGTCGCGGCAAAGGGCGTGCTCTTACGAGCGCCCTTGAAGCCCATCGTGCCCGCGCTGTCCCAAGCGAGGGTTTCACCGTTCATGTCGGTGATGGTGACGATGGTGTTGTTGCCGGTCGCGTGAATGTGCGCCACGCCACGCGTGACGTTCTTGCGGACTTTGCCCTTCTTCGACATACTGACTCCTTCGGATCATCGAACACGCTGTGTGTTCTACCCGTTGTGAACTGATCAATACATGCCCAAAGCTCACCAGAAACCGCCCAAGCACGCAAGGCCTTGACCCTAGTGCCCAATGCCCAGTCCCAAGTGCCTCTGACTTTACTTCGCCTTGACCGACTTCTTGCCGGCGACGGTCTTCTTCTTGCCCTTGCGCGTGCGAGCGTTGCTCTGCGTGCGCTGGCCGCGAACCGGGAGGCCCTTGCGGTGGCGTTCGCCGCGGTAGCTCTTGATTTCCTTCAGGCGCTGGATGTTCTGCTGCACCTGACGACGCAGCGCACCTTCAACGAGGTAGCTGTTGTCGATGATGGCGTTGATCTGCGCCATCTTGGCGTCATCAACTTGGTTGGCGCGCTGGTCGCCGTCCACGCCCGCTTCCGCCAGGATGTCCTTGGCGAACTTGGAGCCAATGCCGTGCACGTACTGCAGGGCGAAGTAGATCTTCTTGTTCTCGGGAATATCGATACCGGCGACGCGTGGCATAGTGGAATCTTTTCCTCAACGAGCCAGCCGCTCTTGGGGCTGCTCTAGGTGATTTCCGAACAGAACGAACAGCAGGTTTAGCCCTGCACTTGCTTGTGCTTCGGATCTGACTTGCAGATCACTCGAACCTTGCCGCCACGACGGACGACTTGGCACGAGGCGCACATCTTCTTGACGCTGGCCTTGACCTTCATACAGACGCCTTTCTCAAACCGTGCCCCCATCTCGACGGACCACAACCCTGGCCGACTCACGGGGGAGGGGATGCTAGGCGCGAACCCCAGGATTGTCACGCACAAAAACTCATGCCACCTGCATGAGTCAGCCACCAAATATCCGAACAAAAACCTTCTCTGGCCGGCCCGGCCCTGCTCAGTGGCGGAACGTAATCCGCGCCTTGCTCAGGTCGTACGGGCTGATCTCCACCGTCACCTTGTCGCCCGGCAGGATGCGGATGTAGTTCATGCGCATCTTGCCGCTCACGTAGGCAAGCACCTCGGTCTTCTGCTCATTGGGCAGACGCACCTTGAACATCGCGTTGGGCAACGCTTCAGTGACTTCAGCTTCAAACGTGAACTTATCGTCCTGCTTGCTCATGCGGAAAAGATGATCCTGGGTCCCAACCGGCGCGGCACGCGCCATGGGTGCCAAGCATAGGCCACGGTACGGTGCTTTGCGCGACGCAGAATGCCACTCGCGACTACCTTGCACCTTCGACAGCCCGCAGCATCGGATCGCTCGAATGCCAGCACTGGCCGTCGGGATCAAGACCGTCGTACGACACGCCTTCGCCCACGCGCAGCATACGGAAGTCGAAGACAACCGCATGGCGAGGCAACGACGAGGCGAAACTTGCGACCGACTCATCGGCGGAAGCGCGAGCCTCATCGGCCTGCAGCACGTGGGGCGCCTGCGGCGACTGATCATGCACGTCCCACACGCGCTGTGCAAGGTCGGGCCCGTACGCCGAGTCTGCGTATCGGCGCTGCGGGCGATAAACATCAATCACCCGGTCCAGATACTCAGCCAGTGACCGACCTTGCAAGATGAGCACCTCCGGGTCGTGGCACGCATACCAGACTGGTCCGGAGGTTGCACCGCGGTTCACTTCAGCGATCAACGCGTTGCCGTCGTAATCCGCCAGTTCGAGGCATCGTGGTGCGAGCATTTGCGCTGGGCCGGACCATGCTCGCGTGAACTCGAGGAATTCCAACGACCGGCCGCTCTGCTCAATTGAAAAGCCTCCACATCGCTCGACGAGTTCGATGATCTCGGGCGGCAAGTCGTCCAACTTCTGCTCGATGAGAGAATCAGCGATCGGCTCTTCCGGATCGTGCAAAACCACTTGACACGGCACCCCGTTGTGTAGCAGTCGCTCTGACTGAGCGGCCAATAGCACGGCAAGCGCTGATTCCTTCATGCATTGAGTGTACGAATGCGATCCGGCTCCAGCCTCAATGGCCACTTTGTGATACCATCAAGATCGCATGAAACTCCCCGCTGACAAAGTCGCCCGCCTGCGTTCGTTCTACAACGGCCGGGACGTGTGCGTCACCGGCGGCGCCGGTTTCATCGGCGGCCACCTCATCGACGTCCTCCTCGCCGTCGGCGCCAACATCGCCGTCATCGACGATCTCTCCAACTCCTCCATCGAACACCTCAGCAGCATGATGGAGCTCGAGCCCGAGCGCCTCCGCTTCGTCCACGGCTCCATCTTGGACGACGAAGCCCTCGCCGAAGCCGTCAAAGGCGCCAAGACCATCTTCCACCTCGGCGCACTGGGCAGCGTCCCGCGCAGCGTCGCCGAACCGCAGCGCACGTGGAGCGTCAACGCCACCGGCACCGTCCGCGTCCTCGAAATGGCCCGACGCTACCAGGCCGAACGCGTCATCCTCGCCGCCAGCAGCAGCGCGTACGGCGATCAACTCGAACTGCCCAAAGTCGAAACGCAAACCGTCCGCCCCATGTCGCCCTACGCCCTCAGCAAGCTCGCGGGCGAGCAAGCCATGGCCACGTGGTCGCGCACCTATGGGCTCTCGACCGTCAGCCTGCGCTACTTCAACATCTTCGGCCCCCGCCAATCCGCCGACAACGCCTACGCCGCCGTCGTCGCCGCCTTCGCCAAAGCCCTCCTCCACGGCGAAGCCCCCAAGATCTACGGCGATGGCCAGCAATCGCGCGACATGACCTTCGTCGCCAACGCCGTCCTCGCCACGCTGCTCGCAGGCCTCTGCCCCAGCAAACTCATGGGCGAAGTCATCAACGTGGGCACCGGCCAGCGCCTCACGATGCAAGAACTCGCCAAGAAAATGGCCCACGCCTGCGGCATGCCCCACCTGCACCCCACGTTCCTCCCCGAACGCGCAGGCGACGTGAAGCACAGCCTCGCCGACATCACCGTCGCGAAGCAACTCTTGGGCTACGAACCCGTCGCGAGCCTCGACGACGGCCTTGCAGAAACCATCGAGTGGTTCAAGCGGGCGTACACCACCGCGTAATTGGTGGGCCGCCCGTCCCGGGCGGCCGGATGCCAATCGCTCACCAACTCAGTCGTCGATCACCGACTCAGTCAGTATCGGCACCTTCGCCGCAGCCATCGCTGCTTTCATCGACTCCAACAGTGCCTCTGCCTGCGCTTTTGGCAGCCGCTTGGCGACGCACACAGCGTCGGGAAGATCGGCCAATCCGCCATCGAGTTTGCCTGTGAGTTCGTCCATTTCGCGCTCAGTCAAATCCTTTGCCCGATTCGCTGGCAGCATCCAAACGGTCGCTTGCATCTCATCGTCTTTCAACGGCGTGTGCGCAATCTCGTCATAACAGTGCACTTCCAGCAACAACAAACAGCTCGGTGTCACCGCACGCTTCAACATCAGCCGCCTCCTTTGCACGCGATGGCAAAGTCGATCGATGCCTTCCATCACAAACACGCCGATCAACCACACCGCAATCCCCGCGAGCAATCCGTAGATCACCCCGAGGACGACCGACATGCCATTCGCCTTGGCATAGCTCGCGCCCAAAATCGCGCACACGAGTGGCAGCAAGATCAGAATTGCACAGCCACTGGTCACGAACTACCCCCACTCACCCCAGCGACCCTTCCCCCGCCAACACCCTACACCCCGTCCTCGTCACCTCAATACACCGCTCCTCATGCGCCGCCCACGCGCGGTTCGCCGTGATCACTGTCCACGCATCGTCGAGCGTCACCAGCCCCGCCGGCTCCACGCCCTCGCACACGATGGGCTCCACACACAACACCATGCCCGGATAGAGCGTGAAGTCCTCGCCACTCCGCAACCAGTCTTTACTCGTAAACGCGAGCCTTGGCGCTTCATGCAGCGCCTCGCCAATCCCGTGCCCGCAGTACCCGCTCACCAAGTGACACCGCTGGGAGCGTGCAAACGCCGCCGTGCTCTCCGCAATCGCCGACCACTTCACGCCGCCCCGGCACATGCTCAGCGCATGCCGCAGCGTCGCTGTCGCCGCCCCCGCAAGTTTCACCGCTCGCTGCGCCTTGCCCGCATCACTCCCGACAATCGGCACACTCCACGCCGTATCAATGCACCACCCGCCCACGCGCAGCGCAACATCAATCGTCACCAAGTCACCTTCGCGAATGATCCGCGAACTTGGCGGCGCATGCACCACTTCTTCATTCACGCAAATGCACACCCCGCTCGGAAAGGGCGTCGCAATGCCCGCCTGCGTGTACCCCTTCAGCAGCAACTCCCCGCCGCGTGCGAGAATCATCTTCTCCGCAACCGCCCCCACTTCCGCCGTCGTCCGCCCAGGTCGCAGTTCGCGCAGCGCAAGGTCATCAATCACCGTGTCCAAGATGCGCCCCGCCCGCGCGATGCGGGCAACCTGCGTGGGAGTTTTGAGCGTTATCGCCATGGGGAGGGGAACGGAGAGCGGAGAACAGAGAGCAGAGAACAGGCAAAGCTGGACCCGTCCAACCGCTGTTGTATGCCCTCACCCCCGCTCTCCGTTCCCCGTTCTCTGTTCTCTGTTCTCTGTTCTCCGTTCTCTGTTCTCCGCTCTCCACTCCCCGCCCCCCTACCTTCTGCCGTCAGGAGGAGCGACATGCCCGAAGGCACCCACGCGGCGGAGACCGCCACGCAAGAAATCGAACAGCCCGCGACCAATGACACCGCGCCCGCCCCGGAAATGCCCGTGGCCGAAGTGCCCGCCCCCGTGGCAACGCCGGCAGCACCAAAACGCTCGCGCCGCAAAGCCGCCGACCCAACCGCCCCCGTCACGGTCGACATGGCCCTCGCGCCGCACTTGGAAGCCCTCCTCATCTCCCTCGACCGCCCCACGCCCGCCGAGCGACTCGCCGTGGGTCTGGGCCTGCTGCCAGCCCCGGAAGGCGATGATGCCCCGCCGCCTGACAAGGCCCTGGTCGCTATCGCCGATCAGCAAATCGAGATGCTCGTCGCCGAACTCAACAAGCAGTTCGAAGGAACATCCCGCTCCTTCCGCGTCGAACTCCTCGCAGGCGGCTACCGCGTCATGACGCTGCCGGCCTTCGCCCAAACCCTCGCGACCTTCCACAAGCGCCAGACCAGCGCAAAGTTGAGCCGCCCGGCCGTCGAGACGCTGGCGATCATCGCCTACAAGCAGCCCATCACCCGCGCCGAGCTCGAGTCCATTCGCGGCGTTTCCTGCGGCGAAGTCCTCAAGACCCTTCTGGAGAAGCGACTGGTCACGATCAAGGGCCGGGCCGAAGAACTAGGCCGCCCCATGCTTTACGGCACCACGACGCAGTTCCTCAATCATTTTGGTCTTGCGTCAATCAAAGATCTCCCTGCCCCAACCGAATTGAAGCTTTCGACGTAAGAGATGGTGTGGCGCTGCCTGACGTCCCCAGCTTCTTTCGAGCCAAGCCCGATGGCGCACCAGTCATCGCGCGTCGGTATCACTTTTCATTGGCCGGCCTCGCCTACGCGCTGACGACCGCCGTGCTGGTGATCGGCGCGATCAACGGGCAGAACAACCTGCTCTTCTGGCTGTTCGGGCTGGCAGTCGCGGGGCTGGTCGTGTCGGGTGTGCTGAGCGGCTGGTCGCTCATGGGCATTCGTATTCAGCGAGAGATCATCACTCCTCGCGTCCACGCGGGCGAACCGCTGCGCATTCGCTATCGCATCGCGAATCGCAACTTCCTCTTTCCGGCATTCGCGCTCACGATTGAAGAGATGGCGGATGCGCGCAGTTGGCTGGGCAAACGCTTTGCCGCCAACTTCCTGCAAAGCACCGAGACACCCGTCGCATACGTCGGCTACGTCGGCCCGCGCCAAAGCGTGACGGTGGAAGTTGAAGTCCGCTCGCACACGCGTGGCGATGTCTCGCTCCAGGCGTTTCGTGTCGCCAGCACGTTTCCGATCGGGCTGACGCGCAAGAGCATCACGTTCGCTCAATCCGCGGCGTGCGTCGTGTGGCCCGCACTGTGCCAGCTTGCCCAGCACGTGACGCAGCAAGGTGTCGAAGGTCGATCCACGCGCCGCCTGCGTCCCAGTCCCAGTGGCGACGAGTTCTTCGCCCTTCGTGAGTTTCAGCCCGGTGACAGCGTGCGCAGTCTCGCTTGGCGTGCCAGCGCACGCGCAGACAAGCCACTGGTGCGCTCCATGGCGGTGCGGCCCGGTCGCCGCGCGTGGATCATCGTGGATGATCGCGCGACCGATGAAAACCTCGAACGCGTGATGAGCGTCGCAGCGTCGCTCGCGTTGCAACTGCGCGACCAAGGCGGCGACATTGGTCTTGCCGGAGTCTCGTGCGGATCGCTGCTGGCTCCCGCGGCGGGCGAGCGCCACACCACGCGCCTGCTGGATGCGATGGCGACGCTCAGCACCCGCGACACGGCGGCAACGCCCATGCGCACGCACACGGGTGAAAGCACGTACTTCGTCCACGCCGGAGGCGGCTCCACCCAGCCCGGCGCACGCAGCGTGAACGTACTCGAAGCCGCGACATACGCGCGTGCGCAGCTGCCCGCACTGCCGCAAGCAGCGGAAGGAGACACGCCATGACCGGCGCAACGGGCGTGCTCCGCAAGATTCGCTGGTGCTTGCTGGTTGCGGTGACGCTGGCCTTCTTCGCGTTTGCAAGCGCGGAAGGCACATGGCCCGGCTTCGCGCTGCTCTTGATTTTCGGAGCACTGGGCTGGTACGTGACCGAAGGCCGGCCCATGTTCGTGCGACCGGCGGCGGACGGGCCAACTCCCACGCGCTGGGACGGCTTGCCGCGATGGGTCGCCAACGTGGTGCTCGTCGGCGCACTGCTGGCGGCGTTGTATCGCGGTCGCTCAGGCGAGTCCGTCGTTTCGGCGTTCACCGCGTTTCTCGCGAGCATCATCGTGCTGAAGCTGTGGCAGAAGCGCGACGCGGGCGACTATGGCCAGATGCTGACGATGTCGCTGTTCCTGACCATCGGCGCGACGCTGAACAGCAACAACCTGGGCGTCGGTCTGGCGGTCATGGTCCAGACACCCGTGCTCATGCTGGGCGCCATGCTGCTGCAGATATGGAATGCGCAGCGTCGCGGCGCGCCAACCGTCTTTGACGCGGCGGCGGATTGGCGCAGGCTGCGGCGGCCGCTTGTCCTTGTCGCGACGATCTCGCTGCTGGTCGCTGTCGCGGTCAGCGCGGTTGTCTTTGTGATCGTGCCGCGCCAAGCAGCGCAGGTGCCCGGGCTGGGCGGCTTTGGCCGGCTGGTGGGCGGACGCCAAGTAGGCTTTACGAATCAAGTCGATCTGCGCGCGGGCGGCATCACCAGTGAATCGCGTGAGGTCATGCTTATCGCGGCCTTCGCGAAAGATGCCGAGTTCAAGCAGCCAGTCGGTTCGCCTGATATGCCGCAGTATCTTCGCGGCGCGGTGCTCGACTACAGAGAGAACGGACTGTGGCGCGAGGCCGAGGTACGCGGCAATCGCGAGCTTCAGCGTTCCGATCCCGTCATGGGCACGCTCGATGCGAAATCACATCACCTCGTGGGCGAAGTGCTCCATCAGCGCATCACGCTGCAGTCGGGAGCGTTGCAGGAACAGCCCGTCTTTCACGTGCATCGTGGTATCAGTTTCAGCTCGCCCATGCCCGCGGCATCTCTGAGCGATCTCGCGTCGGGCACGGCTCGCATCCGACCGGAATCCACCACCTTCATTTATGACGTGCAATCACTGCTCGGCGCCCGCCCGCGTCCGCGTGACGAAAGTGCCGAAGGTCAAGAACGCGTCGACACGCCGCGATTTCGCGATCGCCGGGGCCAGGTCGCAAACCCCGCCCTTGCGCCTTTCAGCACGCCCATCCTGCGTGAACGCAACATCGAGCCTGATCCGAAGCTCCGCGCGGTCGAAGACGACGCAGCCGCGGTGATCGCGCTGGTGAGCTACCTGCGCCGCACCCATGCCTACAGCCTGCAGCGCACGCCTCCACCCGTCAATCAAGATCCCGTCGTGTGGTGGCTTGAGAACAAGCAATCCGGCAGTTGCGAGTACTTTGCAGCGGCGCTGGCAGGTCTGTGCAACAGCGTGGGCATCGACGCTCGCGTGGTCGCGGGGTACCTCGCCGCGGAGTTTGATACCTCCACAAACCAGTACATCGTGCGCCGCAGCGACGCGCACGCATGGGTGGAAGCCTCCATCGGCGTGGGCCAATGGCGCACCTACGACGCCACGCCCATCGCGGAGAACATCCAGGAGCGCATGCGTGATCGCTTCACGCTCACCGGGCGGCTGCTTGGCTTCCTCGATGGCATGCAGGCCAGTTGGAACACACGCGTCGTTGCGTTTGATATCACTTCGCAGCAGCGCCTCTTCAGCCCGCAAGGCGAAGTGCCGCCGATCGTGGAGCGACTGACCCACCTGCTCCGCACCAACCGCGACCGCGATCCGATCATCTCCACACTCACGTTCACGCGCGCCATCACCAGTCTGCTTGCAGTTGTCTTCATCGGCAGCGGCATCGCACTGCTGCTGTGGGGATTGCTGCGTCTTCGCAAGCGAAAGAGCCCCGCATTGCAAGCCGGCTGGGCAATCACGCAGCCTCAGCAACGGGCATTGCTCGAGAGCATCACCCGTCGCGTGGGCCCGCGCGACGGAGCCGTGCCCTTGCGCGACTGGGTGACGCGCGCCGCCCCGCCGCAAGCACGAGACGCCCTCCTCGCCTCGGCTGATGCCCTCTACGCAGCTCGGTTCTCCCAAGGCGAAACCGACATCGCCGCGGCCCTCGCAAAGCTCGAAGCGCAGGTCCCGGCGACAACCCCCACCACATGATGCCATCCCACCTGTGCGGCCTATGCAGGCAGCGCACCGCGTTCGCGGACCTGCCGCGCACGTTTCACGTGCGCAGCGCCCTCAGCCTGACCGATGACCCATATGGCGGCTTCGGCCGCAGGGAGCATCATCATGCCTGCAAACCGGTCACGCAATGAACGCTGGCGCGAATCGCTGCATCAGATTTACGAACGGGGCGGATGCCTCGAGTTCTCGCTCGCGCCCGATGCAGGCCACGCCGATGCCACGCCTGACTTGGTCTGGCGCGTCCGGCTGCTTGGCGTGAAGGACAACGAACTGCTCGTCGAGCGTCCCAGCGCCTGCGGCAAGGCAGTGCCTCTGCAAGACGGCGCCAATTTGGTCGGCGTCATGATCATCGGGCAGAACCGCTGGATGTTCGCCACCCGCGTGCTGAGCCGCGCCGACGGCGCAAGCCCCTGGCCCGCTTCGCTGGTCGGCCTGCGCGTCAAGATGCCCGACAGCGTTGAACGCTGCTCACGCCGCGAGAACATGCGCGTCTCCACCGCCGAACTGCACGCCCCCACCGTGGAGTGCTACAAGCTGCTCGAGCCTTCGACCGTTGCAACCGCCGAGCTGGCCAACAAGTCGCAGATTCTGGAACTCGAGCGCACGGGCGGCACGCTTTCGCTCCATGAGCCTTCGCAGCTTTCGCTGCCCGAAGTCGGACCCAAGTTCACGGCCAAGCTGGTGAACGTGGGCGGCGGCGGTATGGGCCTGCTCATCGACAAGTCCGAGTCGAGCGCCGCCAACAACGCCAAGCTGGTGTGGATGCGCATCGACCTGCGTCCCACCATCCCCGCGCCGCTCAGTCTGGTGGGCAAGATCGTGCACACCCACATCGACAGCGCCCAAAACGTCTACGCAGGCGTCGCGTTTGAATTCGCGTTCAACCCCCAGCATCGCGACTTTGTTGTGGCCCAGGTGGAACGCTACATCAACACGCTCCAAGCCAAGCGCAAGGCCGCCTAACTCCTTCCTAAAAAGTCCCATAAATCGCTCAACACAATGCACTTGTGTTGTGGCGATGCAATTTTGCGAAACTTTCGTCCCGCTACGTCGTCTAAGTTAGTGGAGGCTTTACCCCTCCGAGCCACGACGGGACAAACGAAATCCCCCGCCGTGGCGCAACGAACACAGAACGGCGTGACCCTCGCACCCCACGCCGACAACGCTCTGAGGAGAGCACCCATGAAGACCACTCGCTATCACAAGCCCCTTGCAGTTCTTGCGCTCACCGCCGCCACCTTCAGCCTCACCGGCTGCAACAACGCCCTCGAAGGCGGCGCCAGCGGCGCTGCTGTCGGCGCACTCGCCGGTATGGGTATTGGCAGTCTGTTTGGCGACATGGGCGCAGGTGCCGCGGGCGGCGCCATCGGCGGCGCAGTGCTGGGTGGCATCATCGGCGACCAGAATCGCCGCAACGCTGGCGGCGGCTACCACGGCGGGTATTGATACTCGCTCGCAGAGCAGAGATCGGATTTCACGAACCTCCTGACTGACCCCCACGCCCGCGCCCCCAAGCGCGGGCGTTCTCGTTCTGCGTTTGCTCGCGGTCTACCATCCGCCCCCTGCACAACGCCCATGCCGCGTTGCGGTATACGTTTGCGTGGGGCTTGGCTTTCTTGCTTGACCTTGAACGACCGTCGTGGGATGGACGTATTTGCCCAAAGGATGTGCGTGTTGAACAGGCTGAATCGTCACACTCGCTTTGTCGCCGCCGGCGTTTTCGCCTGGGCTCTGGTCACTGGTGCCGTCGCTCAGCCTGCGCTGCTGCCCGCGAACCTGGTGCAGGCCGGCTCGCTCGCGCCCGATCAGGTCGCCGCCATCGCTGCCGCCATCAAGCCCCATGTCGAAGCCTTGTCGGGCCCAGCCGATGCCATTGGCGCCGCCCGCCGCCAGTTGCTCAGCCCGCTTGCCGCCACCGGCAACCCCAGCGTGCCCTTCCGCCTGCGCTACGCCGAAGAAGTGAGCAAGCAGCTCGCCCCGGTGCTGAGCGGCAGCAACCAGATGGCCAAGATCAACGCATTGGTCATCGCCGGTGAACTGAGCACGTCGGACGCGGCTCGTCTGCTTGCCACCTCGCGCAAGGACACGGACCCCAGCGTGCGCTTCCAGGCGGCCGACGCAGGCCGCGCGATTCTGGCGACCTACGCCAACTCCCGCGGCAGCACGCTGCTTGCTGACGACGATGCTCGCAGCCTGGTCAGTGACATTGCCAAAGCCATCGCCAGCGAGAAGGACCCGCTGGTGCAGGATGCCCTGCTCGCCAGCCTTGAAGCGGCCTTGCCCAGCACCAAGCTGCAGGAAGCTGCCGCCAAGAGCCTCGCGGACGCGGCGAACACCATCGCTCGCAACGCCTCCAAGTCGGCGGCGGATACGCGCCTGCTGGAAGCCTTTGAACGCGTCGCGAACACGATGTCAGACCTGCTCATTCGCCAGGGCAACGCCATGGTCGCCCCGGTGAAGATCGCGATCGGCGACTTTGCGGCCAGCAGCCTGTGGCACACCAAGCAGGCGATCGCCGCCAAGGCCGTGCCGGGCGGGGCCGACCAGCCGCTGCGTGACGCCTACTCGCGTCTGGCGCAGAGCAGCGAGAACCTGATTCTGCGGGCCGGCACCAGCCTTGACCCCACGCTCAAGGTCTCGCCCAAGAACACCGGCTCCAAGGTCGGCCAAGGCAACACCCAAGGTGACGCATCATTCGTGGCAGATGCCAACGAACTGATCGCCGTCGTCACCACTCCGCCCTTCGGCGTGAACGCCTCTCGATATAAGTGAGCGGCACGAAGGCCTCGTGTCTTCGTTGTCGCACCACCATGACTTACGCGCCGCAAGGCGCGTTGTTTTCGTTCACTCATTTCGATCCGCTGTCCCCTCGAATGCCGAATCACGAATGCCGAATGCCGCAACACGCCGCTTCGGATCAACCCAGAGGTATGCTTCCCCATGACCACCCCCGACTTCACCCCGCGCTCCGCCTTCCTGCAAGACATGCACTGGCGCGGCCAGATCAATCAAGGCACCGACCTTGCCGCGATGGACAAGTGGCTCTGTGACGGCGACGCGGCGAGCAAGAAGGCCTACGTCGGCTTTGACCCCACCGCCGACAGCCTGACGATCGGCAACCTCGTCGGCATCATGACACTTGCTCGCTGGCAACAAGCTGGCCACACGCCCGTTGCGCTGATGGGTGGCGCAACAGGCCTGATTGGCGACCCGAGCGGCAAGAGCGCCGAGCGCACGCTCAATAGTGAGGACACGGTTCGCAAAAACGTCGAGCGCATCGCGACGATCTTCGCGGGCGGCGAGCTGTTTAACACCAACGCCACGGCCAACTCGCTCAAGATGGTCAACAACATCGACTGGCTCGGCAAGATGGGTTTCCTCGAAGCCCTCCGCGAAATCGGCAAGCACTTCTCGGTCAACATGATGATCCAGAAGGACAGCGTCAAAGCCCGCCTCGAAAGCCGCGAACAAGGCATCAGCTACACCGAGTTCAGCTACATGCTTCTGCAGGCGTACGACTTCTTCTGGCTGCACAAGCACGAACACGTCGCCACGCAGATGGGCGGTAGCGATCAGTTCGGCAACATCGTTGTTGGCAAGGACCTCATCGATAAGAAGTCGGCCGCTTCTGCCGTCACTGCACACGCTGCCCACGGCCTCACCTGGCCCCTCGTCACCAAGGCCGATGGCACCAAGTTCGGCAAGACCGAATCGGGCGCGATCTGGCTCAAAGCCGATCGCACGTCTCCATACGCCTACTACCAGTTCTGGCTCAACGCCGCCGATGCCGACGCCGTGCGATTCCTCAAGACCTTCACCTTCCTCAAGCGTGAAGAGGTCGAAGCTCTTGCTGCCAGCCAGCAAAGCAACCCCGGCGCGCGCGAAGCCCAGCGCGCTCTGGCACGCGAAGCGACGCGCATCCTCCACGGCAAAGCAGCGATGGAGAACGCCGAAGCCGCAGGCAAAGCGCTCTTCAGCGGCGAAGTTGCCGGTCTTGATCTTTCGACGCTGCGCGATGTGTTTGCGAACGTGCCCAACAAGTCGCTCAGCAAGGCGAGTTTGGAAGGCGAAGGTATCGCCGTGCTCGACATCCTGACCGACCCCGATCTCAAACTCGCCGCCAGCAAGCGCGAAGCTCGCGACTTCCTCACCGCCAACGCCGTGACCGTCAATGGCAAACCAGTCACCGCCGATTCGCGCCTCAAGACCAGCGACCTGCTGCACGGCTGCTTCATCGCTATCCGCCGCGGCAAGAAGCAATGGGCCGCGACGGAATGGAAGTGAACGCGGAGACTCTGGAGTGCGTTCGCCTCGGGGCGGGCGCACGCCACATGCTTTTCATGCGCGCGTTGACCGCTCCACGAGTTCGCGCCACGCCGGAGTCAACTCGTTCACGTTGAACACGCCGACCTCATCCGTGCCGCTGGGCAGGAAAAACTTCTCATAGTCGTCGGGCCAAGTCGCCTTGGTATCAGCGGCGATGAACTGCGGACCCTCTCCAACGGCCGACAGCAATCGCGGCGGCTTGGTCTGAGTAAGTCGCAGCGTGACACGCGCGAAAACCAGCGTGTGGAACTCTTCCTCTCGCTCGACGCGCAGAGCGACTGACTCCGGCGGGTAGATCAACGAGACACATGTTCCGTCATCGCCCACCAGCAGCAACGGTGGCTCGATATCAACATCCGCCCACGGCACCAGCCACGCCTGCGTGACGTGCAGCGTCAGGACATGCACAGAGCCGCTTGCCAACGCAGCATCCCACGCGGCCCGCTCTTCATGCACATGTCGACGGAACGCGAATGCACTGGGCAGCCGCAACACGACGATGGCGATGTTGATACACCCGATGACAAGCATGCCAACCGCCGCGAGCACCGGCGCACCGCCGCTTGATTGCGACGAGCTGTTCATCGTGACAAATGCAAGCACTATGAGGGCAACAGCCACCACACCGAGAACGCTGTCGCGCAGTATGGGCTTCCATGATGGTGGCGGGACGTCATTGCGTTGCGCAACAGCTTCGGCGCGATCCGTGGCGGTCATGGGAACGGTGGAGCGCGCCATATCAATGATGTCCTCTGAGGAAGCGAACTCTCGTGAGGAGACAACGCCGCTTGCTCGGGCGAAGCGTTTACACGCCCAACTTCTCCGTCAAGAACGGCACGACTTGATCCATGCTCATGCGCGTCTGCTGACCGCTGTCGCGGTCGCGCATCGTCACGGTGTTGTCCTTCGCGGTTTCGCCGTCGATGGTGAAGCAGAAGGGGCAGCCGGCTTCGTCCATGCGGGCGTAGCGCTTGCCGATGGTCTGCTTCTCATCAAACTCGATGAAGCCGATCTTGCCAAACTTGGCGCGGATGTCGTTGTACAGCTTCTCGGCGATTTCCGGCATGCCGTCCTTCGCCACCAGCGGGAAAATCGCCGCCTTGATGGGCGCAATGCGCGGATGGAGCTTCATAAACTCCGGGCTCGGGCGAGATTCGTCCTTCGTATAGGCCTCGCACAAGAGCGCAAGCACCCCGCGATCAAGACCCGCCGCGGGCTCGATGCAGTGCGGCAGGTACCGCTCGCCGCGACGGCTGCCATTGGGCAAGACCTCGCCGCGCTGCTGATCAAAGTACTCTAGCTTCGCACCGCTGTGCTTCTGGTGCTGCGTCAGGTCGTAGTTGCCGCGGTGGGCGATGCCCTCAAGCTCGCCATAGCCAGGCGCGGTAAAGGGGAAGCGATACTCAACGTCGCTCGTACCCACCGAATAGTGCGACAGCTCGTCCTTGTCGTGCTCACGCAGAATGAGATTGTCGCCCGCAAGCCCGATGGACTGCCACCACGCCATGCGGAAATCACGCCAGAACTTGTACCACTCGAAAGACTCGTCGGGGTGGCAGAAGAACTCCAGCTCAGCCTGCTCAAACTCGCGAGAGCGGAAGGTGTAGTTGCGCGGCGTGACTTCATTGCGGAAACTGGTACCCGTGTTGCCGATGCCGAAGGGCACCTTGACGCGCGTGGTGTCAACGACGTTCTTGAAGTTGGTGAAGACACCCTGCGCGGTTTCGGGCCGCATGTACGCGATGTCATTCTCACCCGCCGTCGCACCGATGTACGTGCGGAACATGAGGTTGAACTGCTTGGGCTCAGTGAGCGTGCCGACCTTCTCCGCATCCGGTGCAAGCACTTTGCCAAACTGCGCGACCGGAATCGTCGTGAGCATCACCGTCTTCACGCTGCCATACGCCTTCTCGGCCTTCTTCAGTTGCTTGGCTTCGCTGGGCGAATCCTTCATGTACGCAAAGAGCGGCTTGTCGCCTGCATCACCACTGGCCGGCACATACACGCTCACATGGTCGTAGCGATAGCGGCCCTTGGTCTCTTTGCAGTCCACCATCGGATCATTAAACCCGCCCACGTGACCGCTTGCTTCCCACACCTTGGGATGCTGGATGATGCGTGTCTCGACGGGCACGCAGTCCACGCGTTGCCCGCTAGGCCCCTTCTGCCCCCAGCACGGATTGAGAATCATGTCCTGCCACCACGCTTCGCGCAGGTTCTTCTTCATCTGCGCGCCCAGCGGACCGTAATCCCAGAAGCCGTTGATGCCGCCGTAAATCTCGCTGGCTTGGTAGATGAACCCACGGCGCTTGCACAGCGACATGATGGCATCCATGGACTTGGGAGCGGGGCTATTGGCAGGGTTCACGGCGTGGTCAGCGGTCATAGGTCGCGATGATATGAGGGTGGGCCCGCTACGGTCTGGATTATGCGTGTTGTGATCATCGGAGCGGGTCTGGGCGGCGTGACCGCAGCGCTGGCACTGCGGCGGATAGGTCTTGAAACAGCACTGTTTGAGCGAACACCCGCACTTCGCGAGGTTGGTGCGGGAATAACACTGTGGAGCAACGCTCTGCACGCTTTGCAGCAAATTGGCGCAGATGGACCCGTGCGGGAAGTCGGCGGCCTGGCACGAACCAGTGAACTTCGAGGCTCTCGCGGCAAGCGAATGCTGCTGCGTACCGACGTTGCCAAAGTGGAAACGCGATTCAGCGTGCCCAACCTGATGCTGATGCTGCACCGCGCGGAACTGCTCGATGCGCTCGCAAAGCAGTTGCCGACGCATGCGATTCAGTTGGGTCGCGAAGTCGCTGAAGTGACCAGTGATGACCATCAAGCACATCTGCGATTGACGACAGGCGAAGTGGTCTCGGCTGATCTTGTCATCGCGGCCGATGGCCTGCGTTCTATCTCGCGCCAGTTTGTCGCGCCCGATGTGCCGCTGCGCAATGCGGGGTACTTCTGCTGGCGGGGTGTGTGTGAGCTGCGCCCGGATGAACTGGAAGAGGGATATCTGGGCGAATGGTGGGGACGTGGGCAGCGCTGCGGCATTTTGAGCTTGCCGCGAAATCGAGTGTACTGGTGGGCAACCAAGAACGGCTCCATGCAAGAGGGTGATCAGCGGGCACTGGCCTTGCAGGCATTCAGCGACTGGGCACGACCGCTACCTGCGCTGATTGAACGCACACGCGAAGTGCTTGTGGGCGACATTGCCGATCGCGCGCCCGACGCCAACTGGCGGCGCGGCCGCGTCATGCTGCTGGGAGATGCGGCACACCCAACGACGCCCAACCTGGGTCAGGGCGCGTGCATGGCGATGGAAGATGCCGTCACGCTCTCGCTTGCGCTGGCACGCTCGCCACATGATGTACGAGCCGCGTGCAACGCGACTATCGCGGCTCGCGCGGAACGCACGAAAGAGATCGTGACGATGTCGCGACGTGTGGGGGACGTGGGACAGTGGAGCAACCCCTTGGCGTGCAATCTGCGAGACATCTCCTTTAGTGGCATGCCGCCTTCTCTGTTCCAACGCGAGCTGGTGCGATTTGCACGCCACCGCTGTGTCGCACCCATCGTGGCGCCCCACGCATCGACACGTTGATGTATCATGCCGCGATGTGGCGACGCTTCCTCATGCCCCGCGTCGACCCCGCTCTCACGCTGGGCGTCTTTCGCATCGCCCTCTGCATTGCCTGGCTGGTCGAAGTCTCGCCGCGCCTCGTCCGCCACTTCGCTCTCTACCCCCCGCAGCTCTGCTTCCCGCCCGGCATGTGGAGCCGCTTTGTCGAGCACCTGCCCGTCAACGTCGCGTGGCTCCCCGCCATCTACACCGTCTTCGTCATCGCAGCGCTCACCGCCGCAGTTGGCGTGTGGACCCGCCGCTCACTCGCCGTCATGCTTATCGCAGGCGGCTGGCTCCTCACCGTCCCGCAGTTCTTCGGCCATCTGGTCCACTACAACCACCTCATCTGGTTCGCGCTCGTCATGCTCGTCGCACCGTGTGACGACCGCCTGAGCGTGCGCGCATCGCTCGCGACACGCCGCGGCCACCGCGAGCCCACCGGCCCCGCCCACACCGTCGCGCTCTGGAGCATCTTCGCCCTGCTGGGCGTGCTCTACTTCTTTCCAGGTCTGTGGAAAATGATCCAGACCGGCTCCTACTGGCTCACGCCCAGCAACCTCATCACCATCATGCATCACAAGTGGTCGGGCGAGCCCGCAGGCACATTCTTCCTGCGCGTCGACCACATGCGCTGGCTGTGCGGCAGCGGTGCCGTCATGACCGTCGCGTTCGAACTCTCCTTCTGGTTCCTCGTTTTCCGCCGGCGCACACGCGTCGCGATTCTTGCGATTGGCATCGGCTTCCACCTCGCCATCTGGCTCGTGCTCGTCATCGACTTCATCTCGCTCATGGTCTGCCTCGCCGGCCTGCTTCTTGGCGTCATCGCATCCACATTCGCTCGCCCTTCCGCTGCAATGCCAACCACGCTTCCCACTCGCCGCGTGTGGCCCGTCGCTCTCATAGGCAGCACACTTCTCGTCGCGAACATCTTCGAAGGCATCACACGCCGCAACGACTGGCCCCTCGCCTGCTATCCCACATTCGGCAAACGCTCCCAGCCCACGCGCAACTTCCTCATCATGCACGCACGGCTGCCAGACGGCCAGATCATCCGCCGTGATGAGATCTCTCTCAGTGCGTACAGCACCACGTCTCGCGCACGCTCGCTTTGCGATCGCGCCGACGCGGTGGACGACGACATGCATCATCAATTTCGTGCGCTGTACACGCTTTGGACACGCCTCGAACCGCCGCTCGCGGCAGCAACCGAAGTGTGGTTCGTGCGCCAGCACAAACTGGTGGACCCCGACGCACCCCAGCCGGTGCTGAGTGAACTCGAGCTGTTTCGCTTCTCGCCTCTACCATGACCCATGGCGCAGGACGCTGTCGCACATGCCGAAAAGATCACGCTTGTGGGCATGCTCGTGAACGTCGCGCTTGCCGGCATCAAGCTCACGGCGGGGCTGGTGGGCCACAGTTACGCTCTGGTTGCGGACGCCATCGAATCCATGGGCGACATCGTCGCCTCCGTCGTCATCTGGGGCGGCTTGCGATACGCCAACCGCCCGCCCGATGAAGACCACCCCTACGGCCACGGCAAAGGCGAAGCCCTCGCCGCGCTCGTGGTCTCCGCCATGCTCGTCGCCGCTGGCATCGGCATCGCCTTCAAGTCCGTGCACGAGATCATCACGCCGCATCACGCGCCTGCGCCGTTCACGCTCATCGTGCTCGTCGTCGTCGTTGCCGCGAAGGAAACGATGTTCCAGATCGCCCGCCGAGCCGCACGCAAAGCCGGCAGCAACGCGGTGGAAACCGACGCCTGGCACCATCGCGCCGACGCCATCACCTCCATCGCCGCATTCATCGGCATCTCGGTCGCTCTCATTGGTGGCAAAGGCTGGGAACCTGCCGACGACGTCGCGGCCCTCGTCGCCAGCGCGGTCATCATCATCAACGGCGGACTGCTGATGCGTCAGCCCCTCGCCGAACTCACCGACAAAACCCACGTCGCCACCGCCGCCAAAGCCGAAGCGATCGCCCGCAGCATCGAAGGCGTGCACGGCACGCACAAGGCCCACGCCCGCAAAAGCGGCTCGCGCGTGTACATCGATATGCATCTCGAAGTCGACCCCACTATGAGCGTCGCCGATGCGCACATCGTGAGTGGCAAGGTGAAGTCCGCCATCCGCCAGCAGATGTCCGAAGTCGCCAACGTGCTGATTCACATCGAGCCGGCACAAGAGCGCACGGCCTGAGAGCCCGGGCCACCTACGCCAAACCGCTCACTTCCTCTCCGTCGCCTCAACCGCCAGCATCGCCGCACCAAAGATGCCCGCCGCGTCATTCAGCTTGCTCGCTACAATCTCAACCCGGTCCGCGATGTTCCGCGGGAAGATCAACTCGCGCGCGTGCTTCGCCACACGATCCACAAACGGCTTGCCGCACGCCTCCGTTAGCCCGCCGCCCAGTACAACCTTCTCGAGGCTCAGCAACGTCACGGCGTTCGCCACTGCGACCGCGACCATCTCCGCTGCGTCATCGACAACTTCGATAACAAGCGCATCCTCGCGCTCGCCGCCCCGGTAGTGCTGCGCAATCAGCTTGCTCTTCACTTCCTTGCCCCACTTCTCCGGATCGTCACCCAGTTCGCTCGTCAGCTTGCTCTTGTAGTTGCTGTTGATGAGCTTGATGACGCGATTGCTCACGTTCGTGCGGCTCGCGTTGTTCTCCAGCGTGCGCGAACCCAGCGGGTGGAACGGGAACAGAATCGTGTGCCCGATCTCGCCCGCGCTCAGGAAGTGCCCGTAGTGCAGTTTGCCATCGAGAATCAGCCCGCCGCCGATGCCCGTGCCGATCCACAGCCCAAGCATGTGCCGGCTGCCCTTGGCTGAGCCCAGCTTGTACTCGCCATATACCGCGACGTTCACGTCGTTGTCGACGACAACTTTCTTGTTGATCCGCTTGCTCAGCGCATCAGCCAGCGGCGCGTCATTCCAGCGCAGGTTCACCGCCTCGACGACAACGCCCTTGGTCGGCTCAATCACGCCCGGCGCACCAATACCCACGCCGCCGATCTGGGCCGGCGTGATCTGCGCCGTCATGCACGCTTCGTTGATGCCTTCGATCACGCGCTCAACAACCTTGTCAAATCCGTCCTCGGCCCTGGTCTTCTTCTTGGCCTGGCCGATGAGCTTGAAGTCAGGTGACACAACACCAATCTGCATATTGGTGCCGCCGAGGTCGATGCCGATGAAGGGTTTGGTGGGCATGGGAAAGTGACGAAGTCGTGAGAAGTCGTGAATGGAAACGCGAAACAGCCGCACCGTGCGGCCCGGCAATCATTCGCGGGGTACAGCGTGCACGCACGGACCCGCGTTCGCCGCCCGCCGGCGTCCGAAAATCAGCCCGTCACACAGTCTTGCTCACCACCACATTGCACGCCCCCACCTCTTCCCGCACCGCTTCCAGCGCCTTGGCCACCCGTCCCGTCATCCACTCCACCTTCTTGGCCTCAGGCACCACAAAAACGCAACTGCCCGAACCCGTCACATGCGCGGGCGACCGGCAGATGTTGCTCAGCGTCGTCACCAATCGCCCCAGCCGCGGCTCCACGCTGAACGCCGGCTTCGCAAGATCGTTGAACAAGTCATCGGAATCGATCTTGCTCGCTTTGATTGCCCGCTCCACGCGCCCGCGCACCATCGTCTCACGCGGCCCCGTTGTCCGCTCGCGCCCCTTGGTGCCCGACAGCGCACGCTCAATCTCATAATCGCGCATCTCTTTCGCGCGCTGTTCGTCAAACGCCTTATACACCTCGCCCGTCGCGCACCCAAAGCCAGGCACCACCAGAATCACATCACTCTCGATACGCTCCACGCGCTCGATCAACTCTCCCAGCCCGCCCACAATCGCCGGCCGCGGCGCATCACCTTCATCAATAAAGAACGCGATGTCGCTCCCCAGCGTCATCGCCATCTCGCGCAGCGTCTCATCCGTCACATCCAAGCCATACACCTCGCGCACCGCCCGTAGCATCGCAGCCGCGTCGCTGCTGCCCCCGCCTAGCCCGCCGCCCGTCGGCACGCGCTTCTCCAGTCGCATCGCCACAGGCAACGCCTTGCCCACATGCGACTCCAGCGCACGATGCGCCCGCACCGCAAGATCCTTCTCAAGGGGCCAATCAATCTCCGCGCCGCGCGGCGCATCGCTCGCCCAACTGATTTCATACCCGCTGCTCGCCGCCTTCGTCACCGTCAGCGTGTCGTGCAGATCAATCGCGTGAAACCACGACAGCATGGGGTGATAGCCCGCCTTCTCGCCCTCGGGCGGCAGCGCGTTCCCCACGCTGAGCATGAGATTGATCTTGCCGTGGGCGCGTCGTGTCACTTGCGTGGTTGCCATACCGATTGGTAGGCGTCCGGGTTGCGCGTCGCGCGACATCGCGAGCATTCTGCCACATATAGTCGCTTATGGGCCTGCGAAAGGGCAGCACCTCCCCCACTGCCTCGCCAACACCGCGAAAGAAACGCCGGTGGCTGACATGGCTGCTCGCTGGCGTCGCCGCGACCGCCGGCCTGTACTGGATTGCAACCGACTCATTCGTCACCCGTCTTGTCGTGACCGGCGCCATCGGCAACGCACTACACGCCGACGTTTCTGCAACCAGCGTGCGTGTCACACCCGGCGGCTCTGTCACCATGCAGGGTGTCCGCATCCGTGCTCCCGGCGTCAAGGGCGAAGCGGGCGAATTCTTCCGCGTCGAGCGCCTCGATGCCGACGTCGATCTGGGCAAGTGCCTCACAGGCACCCCGTGGGTCCACCGAGCAGTGCTCGATCGTCCCACCATCCGCGTCAGCCGCGCCGTCGATGACGGCAGCGTCAACGTGGGCGTTCTCGCCAAGGGCTTCTCCAAACCAAATACCTCCGCGCCCACATCCATCCCCAAGCTGGGCGAAACGTTCAATATTCCTGACTTGCGCGTGCAGCAAGGCGTGATTGAAGTTGGCGAGCACGCCTCCGCGACCGGCGACTACAGCGTGCTCAAGCGCATCAACGTCTCGGGCCAGGTAGAGCAAACCGCCGAAGGTGACGCCAGCGTGCTGAGCTTCCGCCAGGACGACTCGGCCAGCGAAGCGCTCGTGGTCCGCGGGCGCGTGTGGAACGAAGGCGTCTCCGTCGCGCTGCAAGGCCTCGACCTGACCGCCGTCACGCCTGAAAGCACACCCACCGCCGCGCGCGAGCTCTTTCGCGAAACCGCCCTCGAAGGCAAAGTGCCCGAAGCCACGCTCACGTACCTCTTTTCAGGTTCGTGGGAAGGCCAGCTCACCCTCGACAACGTCGCGCTCAATCTGCCGCTTGATGTCCAGCCCGACGAAGACGCCGAAGGTAACCGCCTGCCCGTTCCGGCCGAAGAAAAGGGCGAACGCCTGCGCATGCGCAACACCAGCGGCGTCATTCGCCTCGCGAGCGATGGCGTGAGCGGCGAAATCGCAGGCCAGCTCGAAGAACTTCCATACAAAGTGACGTTCCAGAGCGAAAGCCCCTCGCCCGATGCCGCCTGGACCATGACGCTGACGAGCAACAACGTCGTCATCCAGCGTCAGCCCGCCATTCTCAAGTTCGCGCCGGGCCTCGTGCGCCGCCGCCTGCGAGACTTCTCCGACCCCCAAGGCTCCGTCGATGCCACAGTGACGATCTCGCGCGGCGCAGTGACGAAAGATCCGACCAAGAAAGACGGCCGATCAAACCCGCCGCTCCAAGTCAGCGGCGCAATCAAGCTCAACGACCTGACCGCAGCGTTCCACAAGTTCCCCTATCAATGGCGCAACATCCGCGGCACCGTGATGTTCGACGATCAGTCAGTCCGCTTCGACGACATCACGGGGTCTTCACCCAGCGGCGCGACCATCAGCGCCACAGGCAGCTTCGTGCCCCCCACCGACGACGCCAAAGTCGAGATCAACGTCCGCGCCGCTCAAATTCCAGTTGACGACCGCCTCGAAGCCGCGATGTACGCACGCGGCTTGGAAGATGTGCTTCCCCAGCTCTTCAGCCGCGAGCAATACAACAGACTGCTCGACGCCGGCCTTGTCGTCACCAGCTCAGCACATACCGCAGCACAACGCACACTCGACACACTGACGCGCGAAGGACGCACCAACTCGCCCGAGGCAGACGTGCAGCGGCGCATCCTCGCCACTCCCGTCTTCGATCTGGGCGGACCGCTCGACGTCGCCGTGCGCATCTGGCGCGAGTACGGACCCACCGGCGAGTGGTTCGACGAAGTCAACATCGCCCTGCCCGATGTCGGCGTGCTGCTCGATGTGCTGCCCTACCCCATGCGCGTCAAAGGCGCCACCATCTCGCAGGCCAACAACGTCGCAACCGTTTCAGGCGGCACCTACACAGGCCTGCGCGGCGGCGACATCGCCATCGGCGCACTCGTTGACTTTGAACGCATCCGCAAAGCCGGCGGCGAGTTCGTGCCCGATGTGGACGCAACCGCCAACAACCTGCCGACAGACGATCTGCTGCTCTTCGCCCTCCCCAGCGTGGGTGCGGAAGATGCCAAGCGCCCGCTGCGCGAGTGGCTCGCGCCGCTCAACCCGCAGGGCGCCGTCAAAGCCAGCGCCACCCTGCGCCTGACCGACAAAGGCACCACCAACTACGACATTCGTGCATGGTTCACCGGCGCACTCTCGCCCGCACCACGCGGCGAGAACACTCTCGCCATGAAGAACGCGCAAGCGACCGTGCGCGTGCAGCGTGAACGAGTGGAAGTCCTCGCGGAAGCCGACGTTGGTCCTGTGTTCGGCGACACTTCCTTGTCACGGATCCGCACCACCCTCACCAGCGACATGCCGCGCGAAGAAGGACGCGTGGGCCAAACTTCCATCACCATCGCCGCGCCGCGGCTTGATCTCACATCGCCCGCCGAAGACGCCGTGCGCGTTTTTGCTCCCGGCGCCGCAGACCAGATCGCCCAGATTCGCTCCAAGCACGCGCCCATCGGCCTTGCTGACATCACCGCCGACATCTCCTGGCGCGACAACGAAGCTCCCGCCGGCACCGTGCAGGTGACCAAGCCCCAGCAGTCCACCGTTCGCTACGCAGGCGAGCTCTTTCCGGTCAGTCCCGAAAGCTCGGTGCTCGTCACCTTCTCGCCGCAATCAACGCGCGTGCGCATGGAAGGTGCAACAACTCTCACAACGCCCGTCGGCAGCACCGCAACCGCTCGCCTCGCCAGCGAACTCGCCTTCAATGCAGATGGTGAACGCACCGAAGGCCAGACCAGCGTGCGTGCCGAGGACGTTGACTTCGCAAGCCAGCAGTTGCACGCCGTCCTGCGTGATGCGGGCCAAGGCTGGGTCGCTGACCAGCTCATCGCGAAGAAAGTCTCAGGCCTGCACTCGGCAGACATCCAAATCACTTCGCGCGATGCCGACACCTTCGTCACCGGCACGGTCAAGCCCACATCCCTCGCCATCACCGCGGGCGACGAGTCCATCTCGTTCTCGCAGGTCGAGGGACTCATCCGCTTCCTCGGTGCCAAAGGCGGCAAGCTCGAAGGCCTCCGCCTCGCAACCCGCGACTGGTCCCTCGCCGCCGATGCTGCATGGAGCAAAGACGCCCAAACGCCAGATGCCCCAACCGGCATCGATGCCACCATCTCGCTGCAGGCCGCGTCGCTCACGCCCACCTTCCTCGCCGTCTTGCCCAGCGCAGTCGCCAACTCTCTCACCGAGCTCGACGTCCGCGTGAATGGCGGCCTCGAACTGCGCGACGCACCCATCGCCGCCCAAGTCTCGCCAAGTGGCGAAGTGCAGCGACTCTCGACTTTCGGCACCGTGTCGCTTGCCGATGCGTCCGCTCAGATCGGCGTGAGCATGCAAGACGCCACCGGCACGCTCGATTACAGCTACGAATTCCAGGACGGCAAGGGCAGCGACGTCTCCATGACCGCGCTCTTGTCCTCCGTCCGCGCCGCCGGCGTGCACATGCAGGACTCTCGCATCGACCTCTCCACCGGTGCCGATGGCGAAGTGCTCATCCCCAGCTTCTCCGCTCGCGTGCACGGCGGTCGCCTCGCAGGCAAAGTCCGCGTCGGCGCGCCCCTGCCCACCGTGGGTGAGCTCCCGCCGCGCTTCTTCGAGATCTCCACCAACGCCAGCGGCGTGCGCTTCGCCCCGCTGCTCGCAGACCTCCGCGCTCGCAACAAACCGCTCGACCCGCTCGCCCAAGTTCCGCAGGAAACCAGCACCGACGAATCCCGAGGCATCCTCTCCGGTAGCTTCTCCCTCACGGGCCTCACGGGCCGCGATGTCGGTCGCCAAGGCCGCGGCACCTTCACCATCCGCGGCGGCGAAGTCTTGAGCCTCCCCGCCCTCGTCCCGCTCGTGCGCGTCACCAACCTCCAGTTGCCCCGCGCCGAAACACTCGACTACGCCTTCGCCGACTTCTACATCGCTGGCACCACCATCAACTTCGAACAGCTCGCCATCAGCAGCGAAAGCGTCGGCCTCTACGGCGTGGGCACCGCCACGTGGCCCGATCTCAACCTCGACCTGCGCTTCAAGACAGGTAACCGCGCCCGCATCCCCGTCCTCACCAGCGTCATCGAAGGCCTGCGCGAAGAACTCCTGACGACCCGCGTCCGCGGCGCAATCGACAACCCCGAAGTGAAGAACGAATCCTTCACCGGCACACGCGACGCATTCGCCACCCTCTTCGGCTCCGCCAACAACGACCGCCGCCGCCTCGACGCGATGGAACAAGCCATCCCCGCCGAACAACGCCGCCGCCGCCAAGACGAACCGCCGGCAATCGCGCCGATTTCGGCTGTTGAATGACTCTTTGCAGAATTGCCGCCACGCGACCGCGTGACCCGTGCAACCATTGACCCACACACAGAAGTCGTCGCCCGCATGCATCGCGGGTTGCAACAAGGAATTGGCATGGCACTCAACGAACGCCCCCTCGAACCCCAGGCCCAGCGCGCCGCCGAAGCCCTCGACCAGCAGCCCGCTCACAAACGCGTCGACGACCCCGCCATCATCGAAGCCCTCGACGGCCTCATCGCCAAAATGGGCGGCGATCCCAACGACTCCAAAATGCGCCTCGTCCGCGACATGATGCAGACCAGTCTCCGCCTCGTCAATGACAACCGCGATGTGGGCGAAATGAAGCTGATGGTCAACAGCTACAAGGAGATGCGGTACGCCTACAAGATCTTCGGCAAGTACAAGAAGCCCCACAAGATCACCATCTTCGGCTCCGCCCGCACGCCCGAAGGCCACCCCGACTTCACCGCCTGCGTCGACTTCAGCAAGCTGATGGCAGACGCCGGCTGGATGGCCATCACCGGTGCAGGCATGGGCATCATGAAGGCCGGCCACGTCGGCCCAGGCCGCGCCGCCAGCTTCGGCGTCTCCATTCGCCTGCCCTTCGAAACCAACGCCAACGACATCATCGCGGGCGACGAAAAACTCATCCACTTCCGCTACTTCTTCACGCGCAAGCTCATGTTCGTCAGCCAGGCTGAAGCTGTCGCCCTCTTCCCGGGCGGCTTCGGCACCCTCGACGAAGCCTACGAAACCCTCACCCTCGTCCAGACCGGCCGCAGCACGCCGCTGCCCATCGTCTGCGTCGAAGGCAAAGGTGGCGACTACTGGACCACCTGGCACGCGTGGGCCAAAGAACAGCTCCTCCGCCGCGGCTGGATCAGCCCCGAAGACACCGGCCTCTACTACATCGCCAAAGACCCCGCCGACGCCGTCGCCCACGTCCTCAAGTTCTACAAGAACTATCACAGCTCGCGATACGTCAAGGACGAGTTCGTCATCCGCCTCAAGAAGCCCCTGCACGATTACGACGTCCAGCGCCTCGAGCACGAGTACGCCGTCCTCATCAAGCAAGGCGGCATGGTCCAGCGCGGCCCCGTTGAAGGCGAAGAAGACAATCTCGAACTCCCGCGTCTGGTCTTCACCCACACCAAGCACAAGTACGGCGTGCTGCGTCGCCTGATCGACCGCATCAACGACCTCACGCCCAGCGACGACGCGTGGACCCCGCCCGCGCACACCTGAGCGACTGGAGCCACGCATGCTCATCGATTCGTTCAAGCGCCAACTGCCCGCGCTGCGAGCAGCCGCTCTCATCGCGCTCAGCGGCGCATTGCTCCACATTTCAGCATGCGCATCGCGCACACCCGCGCCAGGCTCCAACGCAGCGCCGGGTGCCAGCCTGCCCGCAGCCGACGGCACCGGCCTGCAGATCATCACCTGGACCATCGACAACACCAGCACCCTCACCATCCCCACCGCAAACGAAACAGCCGCTGTCGCCCCACGCATGCAGGAAGCATGGCAGAGCGCCAGCATGCTCATCGCCCGCGTGCGCGTGAGTGATGTCGAGGCAATCGCCAGAAGCGTCGCTCTCACAACGCCGCCTCAGCAGCAGCTACTCGCCTTCAGTCCGCTGCGTTCCGAAGCCATGCGAGGCGACGCCACCGCCTACGACCTGTTGCGACTGGAATCAGGCACCATGCCCCTGCGCAACGCCGCAGCCCGCATGCTCATCCGCGGCTGGCCCGTCCCCAATCTCCCGGTGCAAACCGACGCGACGACCGCTCCATCGCCTTTGCGCTCTGCCGTACATATCGAACTCGTGCCGCAAGTGCTCTCACTCACGCGTCCGCGCCGCACCGGCCTCGAGCCCATCGACAACTCCCCCGAGTCGCAAGGTGTCGTGCTTTCCCGACTCGTCCTCGAAACAACCTTGCTCGAGGGTGAAGCTCTCATCATCTACCCCGCGCAGGCCCCCACACCAAGCGAAGCAACCCGCATGCGCACACAGGCCGAAAACGCCAACGTGCCCACGCCCCAGCCTGCCCCGCGCCGCCCCCGCGCCGGCACCGACAGCACCGACGCGCCGCCGACAACCCAGCCCGACACCCTCGTCGTCGAAGCCGAAGAAGCCGGCCCCGCCATCCCCACCGCCGAAAGCCTGCCCACCTTTGGCGACGCCCTGCTCACCGACGCTCTCGCCACGCCCATCCAAGGCACACGCCGCGTCCTCATCATCATTCCCAAGCCCCCCGCGAGCTACTCGCTGCTGCGCTAAAGCAGTGGTCGTCGTGCGTCGCTTCATGTTCCATCATCTTGCAGCATCTAACTGCCTTGCATGCCGAGAATCACCGCGTTGACACCGTCAGAGTTGGATTTGTCTTGTAAAAACACATCGAGCTTGGCAGCGGCATCGGGCGATATCTGACCATGCTTTTGCAATGTCAAAAGAAGCGCATAGCTCAGCAACTTGTAGTCGCGCATCGGATGTTGAGCAATCCGTAATGCCTCGCTCTCGACGGATCGTGCGATTTCAGGGAATGGAACCGCCGAATCTCTTGAATGGTACCAGGAATGCCCGACGGTGCCCATCACAAATCCAAGTGTAGAGGTGCGATGGCTGTAAATCGCCTCCGCGTCATCGCTCGCTGGAAGCGTGTACGCCATCATGTACATGAGTAAGGGCTCTAAATCCCTTGATGAACGAACCTTGCCACGTATCGCAAAGCATCGAGCCGACATTTCCCGAACGTCTGCCTCCGGGATCTGGTTGACAGATGCTCGCTGCTCCGGCGTCAGCACACGTAGCAGCGATTCGTCATCGGCTGAATGAGTCGAACCTGCCGCGACACGCACGTCAGATTGCTGTTTCACAGCTGACACGTCGTTCGGCGTTCCGTTGCTGTTGCATCTGTACAACAGCACACCAGTTCCGGTCAGAACGAGTGTGCCAAAGATTGCGACTTGTGCACTCATTTTCATAGGGTCCCGCTCAAAGTCGACGACGGTTCAATTCTCTGGAAGACCGCTAGGACCGGGTGTCATCGTCGGCATGGTACACGAATTGTCACAAGTCGCTCGCTCGGACTTCCCCGCAGTTGTGAAGCGTGCGCCGCACGCCGTGCAACCAGATGCGCCACCCTTCTTATCTGCCGCTGAGCACAACGAAGCATTTGTCGCATAAGTGACACTGTCAAGCGTGAAACCCGCGCCAGTGATTGCAGTGGTTGATGAGACTTTACAGGAATCAGAGTGCCGTGTCAAGCGAATAATCAAGGCATGCATATCTCATCACCACACCCGTCTGTCAGAGGGTTTACACTGGTTGAATTACTTGTTGTAATTGCAGTCCTGGCTGTCGTGATCTCGCTCATTGTTGCCACTGTTGGCGCAACTCGTCGAGGTAGTCGGGAACTCAAATGTGTTGTACAAATTCGTGAGTGCTCAACGGTGCTGGCTCAGTATGCGGCCGAGTACAAAGAGTTTTATCCAGCCTGGGGCGCGCGGGACTTGCGACAATCATTTTTAGAGTCCGATGACCCGCCGCCGACATGGTGGGGATGGTACTTTCAAGCGCAGCGTTGGCCGATGGTGTGCCGCGGTTACTTCGGAGCCGACGGATTGACTTCCATTGACGTTGCTGTGTGTCCGTCCAATAGGCCCAACAACACACAGGCGGTACCAACTAACTTCGTATTCGGTTCAAGCTATATCCTAAGCTTCGGCTTGTACAGCACCCCGCAAGCATGGACCGGCGAAATGGATGCAGCCAGTGTGGATGCCATGAAAGCCGTTCGTATCAGCGACGTCGTTTGGCCGGCCCAGAAAGGCGCAATGGTCGAACGCTTTCTTTACCACAGTGCACAATCATCTGATGCCGTCTCCCAGATTGACAAGAATCCGTCTCAGGCCGCTCGCTTCCCGACCGCATTCGTGGATGGCAGTGCGGCCGCTATCTGGTACGCAGACTTCGCGCGGTGGCAGACGACCTCGTGGTTCATCGACGACCGTACCCGCTATGCCGGCCCCGTCCTGACAACAAAGGATGGATATCGAGGCGTCGATCGTAAGTGAAACACGTTGTTGGCTGATCAAACAAAAAGCGGCCCGCACTTCACGTGCGGGCCGTCGCTTTCATTGCAATCAACCAATCGGTGTATCGCTCACACACGCACAATCACGTCATTATCCGCGAAGCGCACCTTCGCCATCTTCGCGAACATGTCATCATCCGCGCGATAGCCCGCCGTCGCCACCACCGTCGTGGTGTAGCCCGTGCCCTTCAGGTTCAGAATCTCGTCATACTTCGCCGCATCAATGCCTTCCATCGGGCACGCGTCGATGCCCAGCATCGCCGCCGCGCTCAGGAAGAATCCCAGCGCGATATACACCTGCCGGCTGTTCCACACCGCGTGATCCGTCGCCGGATTCTCCGCCGTGCCCACCATCATGTTGCGATAGTCCTTCATCACCTCACGCGGCACCTTGCGCACTTCCACAATGCGGTCCACATACTTGTCCACGTCGGCTGCCGTCACCTTTTCCTTCCGAAGGAAAACCACCATGTGCGACGCATCCGTGATCTGCGACTGATTCCAACTCACCGGGCGCAGCTTCTCACGCACCTTGCTGTCCTGCACCACCAGAAACCGCCACGGCTGCAAGCCGTACGAGCTGGGCGACAGCACCATCGACTTCTCCAGCGTGCTCCACGTCCCCGGCGCGATCTTCTTGCTCGCGTCAAACTTCTTCACGGCATAACGCCAGTTGAGCTGCTGCAACAGAACTTCAGGACTCACGGTCTGCATCGCTGTATTCCTTCCATCACTGTGGAATCGTCTTTCCAACTCGCGTCGCATGGTTCGCCGCGTCGGCTGGTTCCGATGCCACACCCCCCGCTTTCGTTACACCCGGAATGATCCCTCCCTCACGAATTGCCGATAAACTGCTCGTTTGCAATCGGTTTCGTGCACCTCTCGCGGAGCTCCTATGCCCGGCATCCTCACGCTCGCCCTTCTCGCCACCTTCACCGTCCAGCCCAGCCAGCCCCCGCTGCTCGCACCCACCGACCGCTCCGACACACTCGCCAAAGCTCCAAACCAGCCCGGCGACATCCCCATCGAGCTCATGCTCGACCCCGCCGTCGGCACCACCCAAGTCGTTGAACTCACCTTTGACGAAACCTTCAAGACCTGGGACAACGCCGAAGCGACGTACGACATCAAGCTCCCGTCCCGCACGTTCACCTTTGTCCTCGAAGTCACCGCCGAAGACCTCACCCTCGACGAGCGCACCGTCGCTTTCCGCATCGAATCCGTCGCGACCGATGAGAACAACTTGACGGGCAAGTTGTCCGATGCGTTCAAGCAGTCGCTCCTGCCGGAACTGCTCGCCTACAAAAATCTCAGCGGCGTCACCGGCACGTTCAAGCTGCACGCCATGGGTCGCCTCTCCGACTTCACACACGAGGCCCCAGAAGGCACCGACGCCGACGCCATCGAAAGACAACTGCGCGCGGTCACCAACGCACTCACCTCACTCGTCCCCGCGATCCCCGCCGAGCCCGTCGGTCTCAACGCCACCTGGTCCATCGAAAGTCTGGACAAGCTCGGCTCGTCCTCCGTCCGCTGGCCCATCGACTGCCAGCTCACCAGCCTCGCGGGCGACATCCTCCACGTCACCATGACCGGCGACACCTACATCGATGTCACCGTCGAACAGCTCCCCGAGCTGCCCGAGGGGACGGTCAACAAGAAGGCCGAACGCCGCTACGCCCTTCACACCACCACCAACCACAACCCGCGCCTCCCCGTCCCCAGCGAAGCAACCTCGGTCCTCACGACCAAGCTCGATGCCGAATATCTCGTCGCCGACAAGCCCGCGACATTCCGCAGCGAATCCATCATCACCACCACGCTGCGTGAACGCACCAGCGAAATCACCTTCCGCCAGGAAAAACTCTCCCCGGAAGACACCGCCGCTCGCGCCGCGCTCGAAGGCACCATTCTCGAAGTGATCGACGACGGCGCCACCGATGGCGATGAACTCACGCAGCTCGCATACCCCGCTGGCCAAGGCCCCTGCGAAGTCGTCTTCACCAGCGCAGTCGCGCAAATTAGCACGGGCAGTGACGCCACCGGCGGCATTCTCCCCACCGTCCGCTGCTCATTCGATGTCTCCAGCGATGACAACGCCACCACGTGGACGCTGCGCGATGTCCGCGTCGCCACGGAGAATCAGCAGCAGACCACCGTGAACACCCTGAAGAACTCGCTCGAAGGCGTGCTTGTCAAACCCATGCAGCATCGCTCCATCGCGGCCAAGATCTTCAGCAAAGCAACGCAGTTTGGCGATCAGCCCGCCGGCACAACCCAGCCCAACATGCTGCTCGAACTCACCAGCCTCGTGAAGCCCCCGCTCCCCTTTGAACCCGTCGCCAAAGGTGCCACCTGGAACTTCGCCCGCCCGTGGATCGACAGCGAAACCGGCGCGCCCATCTGGCAGAGCGGCCAGGCCACCCTCGTTGACCGCACCGCCGACACCTTCACCATCGAGTGCAAGATCTCCAGCGCTCTCATCGACGACACCCACACCCTCGCCGACCGCTACCTCAATGGCCTCGCGAGCGGAACGCTCAACACTTTAACCTCCGGCACGCGCGTCCGCGTCACGTGGAAGAACGATCTCGCCGTCCCGCTCGAAGCCGAGGTGACCCACGCCCAGCGCACCGTCGCCGACGTCGCCAACTGGGTTATCTCAGGCAAAGCAACCAACTACCAAGCCTGGACCGCCAACTTCCGCAGTGCGCCCGCCTTCACCGACACGCCCGCACCCGCCATCATCGCCCCCACATCCGAAGTGCTCACGCCTCTTGAGCGCGACACATCACGCCAGAGCTTCCGCAACTTCCAACTCACCAGCGCTGGCGACGAGCCGCGCAGCCCACTCGCCTATCGCGTGCCGCCCGCCGACGCGGAAGACGCTAACAACGCGAAACGCGAAGTCTACTGCCTCTCCGTCCGCCAGCGCACCGCCCAGAGCAACGGCACGCAGCAACTCAACTCCGCCGGCCTCACCATGCACTTTGTGATTGCCTTCGATGCTCCGCCGCAACTCTTCACCTCGACGCTCGAGCCCGACGCCAACGCTCCCGCCTTCCGCAATCTCCGCTGGAACTTCCTCGACGCCTTCGTCACCCTCGAGCCCGACGCGCCGGCAGATCAGCAGCAACTCGCCCAGCAGTACACCGAATTCTTCAAGCACGTGAGCGGCGCTGAAGGCGTCTGCTCGCTCCAGTCCACTGGCGAGATCATCTTCGAAAACACCACGCCCGCCATCGGCGCTCTCCCCTCCGAAGAAAAGGCCCTCCGCGAACTCCACGAATGGATCGCACGCATCTTTGAAGCCCTCCCCAAAGACCCCGTCGGTCCCAACGCCACCTGGTCGCGCGACATCACCGTCCCCCTCGTCGGCGTCAACGATCCATGCAGTCTCGTCACCGCGCTCACCAAGCGCGAAGGCGATCTCGTCACACTCGCCACCACCGCGCAGGTCACCGCCCGAAACCGCTTCATCTACATGCCCAACCTGCCGCACGGCCGCGCCGCTTCAGCCCTCGAAGCAACCACCACGCGCACCATCGCCGCGACGCTCGACCCGAGCTTCATCGCCCCCACCAACTGGACCTGGACCGAAACCATCATCGACCAGCGCGTCATCAAGGAAGGCAACGCCCTCATCGACTGGCTCTACTCCAACAACCAAACCATCGCCACGCTCACCCGCCTGCCTGAGGACGCCACCAGCGCCCCCGCACGTCCCACCCCGCCCACGCTGCCCCCCTTCGACGATGTCGTCTTCCCACCAAGGCCGCAGTAACCACGCCTCACCTGCTCACCTCCCCCCCCGCTCATAACCTCCCCCCGTGGGCCGCCTCGTCCATGTCCGCACCCTGCGCCGCCAACGTCGCCACGCCACGCAGGCCTGGTGCGCTTCGCTCGCTATCCATTGCACTCTGCTCGCATCACTGGGCGTCTTCGGCCTCTGGGGCCGCGCACTCCCGCCGCGCCTGACAGACTTCTCCGCCGCCACCGATCTTGATCTCTCGTCTTTCCCCACCGGCGCGACAGCAACACCGCAGCCCACCCCGCCGCCGCCAGCACCACCAGAGCCCCAGCCCGAGCAGCCCGAAGAACCCGCGCCGCCAGAGCCCGCCGTTGCACAGTCTCCCGCGACCGACGACATGGCCGAAAAAAAAGAGCGCGAAGCCGTGCAGGCCCTCATCCGCGGCGCGCTCAGTAAAGGTCCCGCCGGACTCGCCGTACCCAAGCCTGCACCACCACCGCCAGCCCCGCCCGCGCCCGCTGAACAACCCAAACCACCCACCGCCACCTTCGCCGGCGTCGAAGCCACACCCGCGCGCCGCATCGTCTACCTCGTCGATGGCTCAGGCAGCATGGCCGCCAGCATCAACTTCGTCAAGAGCGAACTCAACAGTTCCATCCAGCGCCTCGCCGAAGACCAGTACTTCCAGATCATCGTCTTCCGCCAACCCGCCAACACCAACCAGCCCGCCACCGTCGCCTTCGCTCGCAGCGATATGGTCAACGCCAGCGCGTCCAACAAGTCCTCCATCGCGCCGTGGCTCCAGGAAATCCTCCCCGTCGGCCGCAGCGATCTCACCATCGGCCTCACCGAAGCCATGCGCTTCCAGCCCGACATCATCTTCGTCCTCTCCCGCGGCATCTCCCGCTCAGGTGTCAACGTCGAGCAGCGCAACGTCGATGTGCTGAACGCTCTCGACCGCATCAACCCCGTCATGCTCAACGGCCAGCGCAACGCCCGCATCAAGACCATCCAGTTCATCGAAGACGACCCCACCGGCCTCATGCAACTCATCGCCGCCCGCCACGGCGACGGCGAAGGCAGCTACCGCCTCGTCACCCGCGACGAACTCCGCCGCAACTGACGCAATCTTCACGCAGCCCACTCGCCCGCACATTCCAGCGCGCGCCGCCCCAACGCCGATGTTGCAACATGCGTCCGCAACGCGTTGCCATCGTTCTCCCCGCCATCCTCACCACCCTCGCCGCCGCCCAGTGCGCGCCCCAGCCCTCGTTCAACACGCCCGGCATCGGCGACATCGGCTTCTACGCCGTCAACCGCCTCCTCGAAACCGACCCCGACGGCCCCGGCCCCGCCGCCCCCTTCACCATCGTCAGTGGCGAATTCCGACGCGCCGGCTTGCTCAACACACCGAACTTTGCCGCTTGGGACGGCACCCGCTGGCTCCCCACCACCCTCCCGGCACTCCCGGATTTCTACAGCGACGGCAACCTCCATCAAACGAGCGACGGTCGCCTCTTCAACCTGGGCGACCGCAGCGAATTCGTCCTCGAACTCGTCGATGGCGCGTGGATCAACCGCTCCGCCAACCTCGTCAACGGCCCCCAGAACTTCAGCAACCTCGCCACCAGCATCACCATCGCCCAAGGTCAGCTTTACGTGGGCGGCTACCTCCGCATCGGGGAGCGCAACTCTTACGCCGCTCGCTGGACAGGTTCGCAATGGGAGCCCATCGGCCAAGCTTGGGGTTCGCTCAGCACCGGCGGAACGCTCTACACCCTCAACGATCAGTTGTACATGTTCGGCACCATGCGCGGCGGTGAATTCACCACACCTCTGCTCATCGCGCGTCTCAACGAATCCGACCAATGGGTCGAAGCCATTCCCAACCGCTCCATGAACACCAACGACGTCATCATCTCCGCCATCCCCGACGGCGACGGTGTCCTCGTCAGTGGTGCCATCACCATCAACGACAACGGCGTCTTCCGTGTTGTCCGCATCGCCCGCTTCTCCGCCGCAGGCTTCGAACCACTGCTCTCATGGGGCACCTTGCTGTGGTACATCCCCAGCGTCGCCCGCGTCAACGGCGAACTCCTCGCCGTCGTCGAGCAAAACAGCCCCCAAGCCACCGACTACATCGCCCGCGTGCAGAACAACCAACTCATCCCCATCTCCAATGAGCGCTTCCTCAACGGCCCGCGCTTCATCGGCGTCACCAACCAAGGCGTCTTCATGCGCCCCGCCACCAACGACGTCCCAGGCAGCCTCTCAGGCATCTGCACCCTCGCCAACAACCGCCTCGCCCCGCTCGTCGAAGGTTTCGCAGGCACCGCGACCGACATCCTTAGCTGGCGCAACCAGACCATCATGCTGGGCCGCTTCCTCAACCCCCAAGGCCAGTTCCTCCTCGGCCCCGCCAAGCGTGTGAACGGCGTCATCACACCGCTCGATGCTCGCATCACCGCAACCCAGCCCGCCCACGCCGCCGCCGTCATCAACGATCAACTCGCCTTCGCCGCCGACAGCATCTATACCTGGGACGGCACCACCATCCGCGACCTGGGCTCTCCCGCCCCCGCCGCGCATGTGCGCCAACTCTTTGCTTTCAACAACACCCTGCTCGCCCTCGTCAGCGAGCAGCCCCAAAACCTCCCCGGCAGCGGCTCACTCTTCGCCTACTCCGACGAAGGCTGGCTCTCGTGGAACGCCTCGCAACCCACCGAACGCATCGGCCGCCTCTTTCTCGTTAGCGGCGAACTCTTCACCGCCGCCCGCGCCGCAGGCATCGCCCAGCAAGAGCTCCCCGCCCGCTGGACCGGCTCCGCATGGCAGCCGCTCGATCCCACCGACGTCAACACGCGCGTCGTGGGCGTTTGGAACAACACCCTCGTTGGCCTACGCGCAATCGACAATCGCGATCACACCTTCCTCTGGCGCAACAACGCATGGCAGCCCACCGGCGCCATGCTCTCCGACACCGCCACACTCGCCAGCCGCGAATGGGAAGGCGAAGCCACGCTCGAAAACGAACTCATCATCGCCGCCCAGCAAATCGGCGGTGGCCGCACCATCTGGGGCTTTAGCGGCCAGAACTGGCGCTCCATCACGCGCTCACAGCTCGACGTCACACCGTCCATCGCCTTGGGCACAACCAGCGAAGGCCTCGTCTCCGGCAGCGTCTTCAACGCCGCCCCACCCCGCCCCTCGCTCCTCGAACCCATCACCACCATCACCGCCCTCGAAGGCGACACCGTCCAACTGCGCATCGCCACCGATCCCGGCGCAAACGTGCAATGGACTCGCAACTGGCCCCCGCTCAGTAACGGCCCCCAGCCCGATGGCTCCATCATCGAAGGCGCTAACTCACCCGTGCTCACCATCCACAACGCCCGCCGCAGCGCAACCGGCACCTACAACGTCACCGTCTGGCTGGCTACACCGTACTGGCCTTGCCCGCAGTTCGGCCTTCTCGCCAGCACATCCCTCACCATCCTCCCCCGCCCCTGCGACTCCATCGACTTCAACAACAACACCATCTTCCCCGAGTCCCAGGACCTCATCGACTTCTTCACCGTCCTCGCCGGAGCCGACTGCCCCACCTGCAACGACATCGACTTCAACAACAACGACGTCTTCCCCGAAGAGCAAGACATCATCGACTTCCTCACCGCCCTCGCAGGCGGCACCTGCCCCTGAACAACGCAATTCGTCTTGTGCCCGCCGCCCCCTGCCTGTACCATGTCTCAAGTTCTCGTACGGGGTACAGGAGACTTGCCGATGCGTCCGCCGCTTCCGAGTCATCGTTATGTCATGGCAACCGCCGCGTTGCTTTCGCCATCGTTTGCTTTCGCGCAAGCGACCGATGATCCCGTTCACACCACCCCGCCCATCTACAGCCTCTCGCCAACAGGCACACTCGTCCCCGCAGGCTTCACGCCTCGCGGCACGAGCTTTGTGTACAGCCCGGCGCCCGTGCTGGGAAACATCACGCTCTCGACCCTCGTCTTTCAAGGCATGTCGCTCGTGGGTGAGGACATCGCCTTCGCGCCCGGTCCCTGGAGCACCTCGACCGGTCGCCTGACTGAAGTTCGCATACCAGTTCGCCGCAGCTCCGGCACGTTCAGCATCACCAACGCCGACGTGGTCGTGTCCTTCTACACCGCCGCCGATCGCACCGCAGATCCCATGATCACCACCGCGCCCTTCGCGCGCCTCACCGCCGAGGACGTAGGCAGCACACTGCAGCAATTGGCCCCCAACATCTTTCTCACGCTCACGCTCCCCGCTGGCGACGTGCAAGTGCCCAATACCCCCGAGATCTTTGTCACACTGGCGTGGCACGAAGCACTCCCCGGCTCTGGCAACGCAGGTCAAGGCCCGCTTCTGCCCGGCCCCACACTCACCCCGCCATCAACCGCTGTCATCAACCACCCCTTCACTTTCTGGGGCTTTGTTACTTCAACTGATGCCCGCGACAATCCCGCCGTCGGTGCAACCTCCACCGCCCTGTGCATGGATTGGAACAGCAACGGCGTCTTCTCAGGCGGCCCGCTCCTCACCGTGAACTGGCCCGGCTACTTCGTGAACAGCCAACTCTCCAGCAACGAACACCGCGCCTTCACCCCCAACGTACGCATCGCCCTCAGCCTGCTCGGCACAGCGCCCACACCCACGTGCGACGACATCGACTTCAACAACAACGATGTCTTCCCCGAAGACCAGGACGTCATCGACTTCTTCAACGTCCTCGCCGGCGCCGATTGCCCCACCTGCAACGACATCGACTTTAACAACAACAACGTCTTCCCCGAAGACCAAGACGTGATCGACTTCTTCAACGTCCTCGCCGGCGGCACCTGCCCCCAGTAATCGCTCATGAGAGCACGAGGGCGTAAGCCCTCGACTCACTTTCACACATGAATACCCCGTCGCCTGCACGCGACGGGGTCTCTCTCATTGAAGCCGCAATCCAGTGCAGATACGAGAAGACGCACCGACCGCTCAAAGCAGCGGTCGTTGGCGCGGTTTGCGTGGCACGCCATCGTGTGACGCACGAACATCTTGCACATTCGCATCTCTTCGAGAACGTGATCGGTGCTTGTCACCACGCGCACACACTTTGTTTCGGCCCAGCGAGCCGGCGCAACGAGCAGACACGAGAACTGCGTGGCCTCATGGTCCGCGTTGATGCCGACGCGTCCACCATCAGCGGCGATCGGCCCAACGTCCCCGCCCAGTCCAGTACGCCAGAGGCAGCAGCAAAGCCGGCAGCCTTTGGCACGTGGTCAACTGACTCTCGAACTTGTGCCGCCTGCCGAGGGCGGGGATTCCTGGAGTTCGAACCAGACCTGTGTGCCGACGAACGCGAGCGGGTATTCGATTTCGAGGCGGTGTCGTTCGAAGTCGCGGGGATCCCAACCGAGTTCGCGCATAGCGTGCTGAAGCATCGGCAGGTAGGTGTCGCTGTGGGGCGTGCCGGGGCGAGAGAAGCCGCGTCCCATGGGCACGAACGCGGCATTCGTATCGAGGATTTCGCGACGATTGCGGGGCGGCCCGCCGATGGGATCGGGGAGACTTTGCGGAACGAGCGTGATGTGCAGGCTGGGTCCGCCGAGTCCGACAAGGTCGGCGTGCACGAGGACCTCGATGACCAGAAGTCGTGTGGGTCTTCGGATCGTGTAGGTCGTGGCGGCGAAGTGAAAGCGATCCGACTTGTGGGTCTCAATGAAGTCGAGGTACTTCATTCCGAGGGCGATCGTGGCGGGTGTATCGAGCGGCGGGTCGCGACTGTCCATCCAGAGGATGTACGCACGGTCGTTCTTTTCCGCCCGCAGCCTGTCCACGGGGCCGTCGCAGAATTCCCGCAGCAGCGCGCTGGTGGGATCATCACCGATGGGTCTGCCGTCGAGGCAGATGCGTGTCGGGGCGGTCTCGTTCAGGGGTGAGCCGTACACGCCACCGACGGTAATCGGGGGGCCGGTTCGCAACCGGCGCAGTCCGACCGTGGCGTTCATCATCGCCTGGTGCGCGCGGCCCGGGGCGGTGCCAGGGTGAAGGAACCAACCGTGGACGGCTGCCTCGACCCAGATGCCTTGGAGGTAGCACTGGGAGTTGAATGCCGCTCGTCGCGCGGCACGTTCGCGGGAGACGCTGGAGGCGATGGTTCGGTCGCCAGAGCGGTTGGGGGTGGCGCCGACGAGGACGGTGGCCAGTCCGGCACGTCCGCCTGGCAGCGAGCGGATCTGGGACTCGAGGGCGGCGATACAAAGTTTGGCACGGCGTGCGTCGGCGTCGGTAACTCCGTGCTGCTGGCACGCGGCGACGACAGATCGCAGTCCTTCGCCAGAAGGGAATTCGCGCAGTGAGGTGACGGGATCGGTTGCGCGCAGTCCTCGGACGACGCGGCTGGCGGTGGACTTGTCGATACCCAGATGTGCGACGAGTTCTCGGACTCTAGGGGCGGGAATGCCGACGGTTTCGAGGAGTGTTCGCATCTCTTGGCGGACGGTGGTGGTCGCACGGAGGGCTGCTTCGAGGGTCTTGGCTGGCACGGGATAAGGGTAGCGCGACGGTGCGGGCCATGGAATTTGGGGAAAATTTTCTCTTAGAGAAGATCTGGACGGTCCTGGGCTGCGAACGACATGTGTCGGCTGCGTAGAACCCCACATTTTCCTTTGGAGAGCCCACCCATGCAACGGTTTCTTGCGCTCACTTCGATTGTCATGACCAGCACCACGGTGCTCGCCCAGATGTTTGTTCCGATGCCCGGCATCGGCGAGGAGCCCGGGTGTAATCAGAACGTCTGCATCGTGAGCGGTTCAGGTGGTTACTCCGGCGTGCGCATCAGCGATGACGGGCGGTTTGTGGTAAGTCTTGGGTACCAATCTGGGTTCATCGACGGGGCGATTCCGCGGTTTGTGGTGCGATGGTCTCCAGGCACTGCCCCGGTAGTGATCACGCCCGAGCTGCAGTCGCTTTATCCGGCCGTGGGCATCTCGGCGGACGGGAGCGTGGTGCTCGGCGACACGTGGCGGTGGTCGGCCGCGAACGGGTATGAGGATCTGATCCCGCAACTGCGTGACGAACAGGGTCTCTGGAACAGCTTGTTCTTCGGCCTTTCGGACGATGCGCAGGTGTACGGCGGTATCCGAGGGATTTACCCTGACCAAGGCGACATGTTCACGTTCCGGCCGCAGACCGGTCAGCGAACGATCTTCGCGCGGCCTGCGCAGGTTCCGACGGGCTATTACTACTTCAACACGATCAGCGGTGACGGCCAGGTTCTCGCGGGTTCAGCGCGGCAAATTCCGACTATGTCGGGCCAGTTTGATGGGTACGCGTCGGTGATTATCCGCAACGGGGTTCCAACGCTGCTCTTGCCGGTGACGGATAGCAACTTCCAGGGTGTGAATGACCTGAACTTTGACGGGTCGGTGGCGGTAGGCGTCTTTGCGCAAGGTTTTCAGATGAAGGCGTTCCGCTGGACTGCGACAGAGGGGGTGCAGGCACTCGATGAGGACGTCCCGGGCAACTTCGGCAGTTCCTTCGCTCGGGCGGTGAGCCGCGACGGGTCGGTGGTCGTCGGCGAGTATTTGCAGTTCGGCACTCCAGGCACGCGTGCGTGGATCTGGAAAGCCGGCGTGGGCTTTCGAGATCTGCAGAATGAGCTTGAGTGGACCTACGGGCTGAGCGAGGCGCTTTCGGGGTGGAAGTTGCTGGTAGCGACCGACATTTCGGGCGACGGCAAGTCGATCGTGGGTCAGGGTCGCAATCCGGACGGGAGAGAGCAAGCGTTCTTTGTTGATCTGACAGTTCCCACTGGCTGCGACGACATCGACTTCAACAACAACGACGTCTTCCCCGAAGACCAGGACGTCATCGACTTCTTCAACGTCCTCGCCGGCGCCGACTGCCTCGGCTGCAACGACATCGACTTTAACAACAACAACGTCTTCCCCGAAGACCAAGACGTGATCGACTTCTTCAACGTCCTCGCTGGCGGCTCCTGCTCGTAACGCACGCCGATTGACAATTCCAGTAGACTGCAGTCCCGATCCATCGTGTGTCCGCCAGGCGTTGGGTCGTTTTCTTTTCGCACAAGGAATCTGCCCATGCGCCCAACCTGCCTTCTCGCCGCCCTGTTCGTTGCGCCCGTCGCCTTCGCTCAACCCGCGTGTGTGCCGCAGTGGTCCTCGATGGGCGGCGTGACCGGCGTCGACAACCAGGTCAGCAACACCATCGTCTGGGATCGTGACGGTGCAGGCCCACTGCCCCCGTGGCTCGTCGTCGCCGGCGAGCACGATGTCGCGGGCAATGTCATCTCGCCCAATCTCGCCGCATGGGACGGCACGCAGTGGATCGCCCTCAACTCTGGCGGACTCGACGGCGTCATCGACGGTCTGGCTGTCCACAACAACGACCTCATCGTGGCCGGTCTCTTCTCCACGATCGACGGCGTGGCTGCGGAAAACATCGCCCGCCTCACGCCCACCGGATGGCAGCCGCTGGGGGCAGGCCTCGACAGCCGCGTCTATTCGTTGGGTGTTTACAACAACCAGATCTTCGCCAGCGGTGAGTTCACCGCGTCGGGCTCCACCAGCCTTCCGCGTCTGGCCCGCTGGAACGGCTCTGCATGGGTTCGCGCAGGCTCCGCTGCCGGCGCCAACGAACCCATCATGGCCTTCACGACATTCGGCCCCGATCTGATCGCCGTCGGCGGCTTCACCAGCATCTCGGGCGTGCCCGCCAATCGCGTCGCGCGCTGGAACGGCACGTCTTGGAGCGCGCTGGGCGCGGGCGTCGACGAACAAGTCCGCTGCGTCACCGTCTACAACAACCAACTGCACATCGGCGGCTGGTTCACCGCCAGCGGCGCAACACCCCTCGCAGGCAGTGCCCGCTGGAACGGCACTGCTTGGGAGCCGCTCTTCCCCGGCGAAGACAACACGCAGAACCTTTACAACTTTGCACAGTTGAATGGCGACCTCTTTGCCACGGGCACTATCGCCACTGGCGGCTTCGCTTACACCGGCGTCGCCCGACTCACACCCACCGGCTGGAGCAAGCTCTCCGCAGACCCCGATGAGCAGTCGGACGTCTTCGCCTCTTACGCCATCACGACGTATGCCGACGCCCTTCACGTCAGCGGCCTCTTCCGCACCGAAGGCAATGAAGCAGCCACCCGTATCGCACGCTGGACCGGCGACACGTGGACGGGACTGGGTACAGGCAATGCCGCCCGCGTCTTCGGCGGCATCTCTTTCCAGAACAAGGCCATCATGTACGGAGACTTCCGCCAACTTGGTGGCGTTCCTCTCCGCGGCATCGCCGCCTTCGACGGCACCTCATGGACTCCGCTGGGCGCCGGCATCACTGATCCTGTCGGCACGCCCGGTGCAGCCTGCATCTGGAACGACAACCTTGTTGTCGTCGGCAACTTTGGCAGTGTCGACAATCAATCCATCCTCGGCGCCGCGATCTGGAACGGCTCCAGCTGGAGTGCACTCGCGCCCCTCGCAGGAGCCGCGCAGGGCTGCGCCGTGCTCAACGGCTCGCTCTACGTCGGCGGTTTGCTCTACGACGAGCAGGGCAACGAACTCGGCACCGTCGTCCGCTATACAGGTTCTGGATGGGAACCCGTCGGCACAGGCACCAACGCGGCCGTATATGCCGTGGCCACCTACGACAATAAGCTTTACGTGGGTGGTGACTTCGATCAGGCGGGTGGTATCTCCGCCAACGGCATCGCCGCGTGGAACGGCTCTGCCTGGGAATCGCTCGGCAGCGGTTCCACCAACGGCGTCAACGGCACCGTTGGCTCACTCTTCGTCTTTGACAACCAACTCATCGTCGGAGCGCGCCTTTTCACGCAGGCAGGCGGGCTTCCTGCAAGCTCCATTGCTCGCTGGAACGGCTCAAGCTGGGCCGCGCTGGGCAACAGTCTCGACTTCCCCGCCACCGTCACCAGCATGATCGAACTCAACGGCAAGCTCCTTGTCGGTGGCCTCTTCGAACGCTCCGCCGATGTCGAACTGGGCAGCGTGGGTTTGTGGGATCCGGATACCCAACTCTGGAGCAGCGTCGGGACCGGCACCAATCAGTACGTCACCGGCTTCGCCCGTGTCGGCACTGGTCCGGCAAGTTCCATCATCGCAGGCGGCCTCTTCACCATCATGAATGGTCAGCCCAGCGCCTACGTCGCCCGCCTCGACTGCGCTGCGAATGCGTGCGACGACATCGACTTTAACAACAACGACGTCTTCCCCGAAGACCAGGACGTCATCGACTTCTTCAACGTCCTCGCCGGCGCCGACTGCCCCACCTGCAACGACATCGACTTCAACAACAACAACGTCTTCCCCGAAGACCAAGACGTGATCGACTTCTTCAACGTCCTCTCAGGCGGCGACTGCTGATCGTCGGTGGACCGCCCGTCCCGGCCGCCTGTTCCGTGGCGGCAGCCCAGCAACGCTCTTCGCAATCCTCCCTCATCACCCGCACCCAACGCCCGGCCACCAACGCCGGGCGTTTTCATTCCCACCCGATTACGTCAATTCCCACCTTCATCCACACGTTTCTATCAGACACCCCACCCCGGCTCCCTAGGACCACCAACCCCAGAGGAGTCTTGCCATGCGTTTGCGTTCCCGCTCAGCTCTCACCCTCGCGTCCCTCGCCGGCCTTGCCGCCAGCGCCCACGCCGCCGTTTTCACCTTCACCCCGCTTTGCGACAACACATGGGGCACCGTCTGCAGCGCTGGTCCCAACAGTTGCGGCGTGGGCGGTACGCTCTTTCGCAACAACTGGGCGCAGATCGCATGCGATGTCGGGCCGGCGTTTCCAGGTGTCGCCGACGACGTGGTCTTCGGCGTGGACGGCGTGCTCAACAACTTCGCTCCAATCGTGCGCTCGGTCACGATCAATGTGGGCGTGAGCTTCGCGTTTCAGAACAGCATGACCACGAGCAATGGGTTCACCAACAATGGCTTGGTGAGCACCAGCGGCAGCGGCAACACTTCGTATGTTGGCCCCTTCACCAACAGCGGCGGCGCAACCTGGGTCGAGAACAGCAACACTCGTTTCTTGGCGGGTGTGTCTTTTTCTAACGCTGGTACGCTTGAGTTGCAATCCATCGACCTTATCACCAACGGCGGCTCCAACAGTTACACCAACACGGGCACCCTTCGTAAGTCCGGCGGCAGCACCGCCACCATCAACGTCCCCGTCACCAACAACGGCACCATCGATGTCCAAGCAGGCGGCGTCCTGACCATCTTCAGTACCACGTTCACCGGCTCACCCACCTCAACCATTGCCGTCGCAGGCGGCGGCGCAGCGCTCAATCTCAGCAACTACACCCTCGTGGGCCGCATCAACGGCACAGGCGTCGGCGAAATCAACAGCAGCGGAGATGCTATCGCCTCCGGCGCAACGATCTTCAACGTCGCCAGCAACCTGCGCATCAGCGGCAACCTCAACGCGAGTGCGATTCCCGGCTCATCTTTTACCAATAACAACCGCGTCAACACGGGCGGTGCAGGCAACCTCACCTACAGCGGCTCCATCACCAACGCCGCGTCAGGCCTCTGGGTCGAAAATAGCAACGCCCGTCAGTATACAGGCTGCACTTTCACCAACGCGGGCATCCTTGAGTTGCAGACGATCAGTCTTTCAGCCAATGGTGGCGCCAACAGCATTACCAACAGCGGGACGATTCGCAAGACGACTGGCGGTACGTCAACGTGCAACATCGCGCTGAGCAACAGCGGGCTCATCGACGTGCAAGCGGGCACGCTTGACCTCAACAGCTTGACGTACACGGGCGTCGGCTCGGGCAGCGTCTCGGTTGCGTCTGGAGCAGCCTGCAACTTCAACACCATCAGCATCGGCGGCACCGTCAACTTCACCGGTGCGGGCACGCTGACGAGCACGGGTTCGCTCAGCGTGATTGGCAATGCTTCACTCAACACCACCGGCGCGTTCCGTCTCTTCAGCAACGTCACCGTCAATGCAGGCAATAGCCTGACGAATCGCGGCCTGCTCAGCACCAGCGGCGCGGGAAACATCAACTACATCGGCGTCCTCACCAACGGCGCCACCGGCACCTGGATCGAAAACAGCAACAACCGCTTCTTCGCCAACAGCTCCTTCGTCAACAACGGCATCTGGGAGCTGCAATCCATCAACCTCGCGGCCAACGGCGGCACCAACTCGCTCATTAACAATGCGACGATGCGCAAAGTCGGTGCTGTCACAGCAACGACCGACATCCCGATCACCAACAACGCGGCAATCAACGTGCAAGCCGGCACGCTCAACTTCAACAACACAACCTACACGGCTGTTCCTGCCGCAAATATCAACGTTTCCAGCGGCGCATCGCTCAACCTCAACTCCATGACGCTCGCAGGCACCGTCAACTGCACGGGCTTGGGCAACTTCGCGACCACCGGCACGCTCACCGTATCGGGCAACGTGACGACCTCGACCACGTCACCTTTGCAAGTTCTAGGCGACGTCAACGTCACGGCAGGCAACAGCCTTACCAACCAAGGCCTCATCAGCACCAGCGGCGGCGGCAACCTCAACTACGGTGGCCCGCTCGTCAACGGCAACAACGGCACCTGGATCGAAAACAGCAACAACCGCTTCTTCGCCAACAGCTCCTTCGTCAACAACGGCATCTGGGAGTTGCAATCCATCAACCTCGCGGCCAACGGCGGCACCAACACCCTTACCAACAACGCAACCGCCCGCAAGACCGGCGCGGCAATCGCCAGCACCAACATCCCCTTCACGAACAACGGCCCCTTCAATGTACTTGCCGGTGCCTTGAACTTCAGCAGCACAACCTACACCGGCAATGGCTCAGCCGCGTTCAACATCTCCAGCCCGGCAAGTGTGGACTTCACCAACATGACTGTGGTCGGCACGATTCGCGCAACCGGCACCGGCGCAATCAGCAGCGGCGGAACGATTACCGCCAGCGGCAACGCTGCCATCAACACCGCCCAGCCCTTCACGATGCAAAGCAGTATTGCCGCCGGCGGCGCGGGCAACTCCCTTACCAACGAAGGATCGCTCAGCACCAGCGGCGCAGGCAATCTCGGTTACGTCGGCACCATCATCAACGGCCCCACCGGCACTTGGGTCGAAAACTCCAACAACCGCTTCTTCGGCGGCGCAACCTTCACCAACCAAGGCACGTTCGATGTCCGCAGCATCAACCTCGCCAACAACGGCGGCGTGAACGCGCTGAACAACAGCGGCACCATGCTGAAAACCTCTACGGGTGCGTTCACGACCAACCTCAACTTCACCAACACCGGCCTCGTTGACATCCAAGACGGAACGGCATCGTTCACAGGCACCTACACGCAGTCAGTCGCCGACGCCCGCACTGTCATTCGTCAAGGCGCGACGCTGAGCGGTGGGGTGCGCACGTTTGCGGATGGTCGCCTCGAAGGTCGGGGCACGCATGCTGGCAATGTCACGACTGTGAGCGCGACGATTGCTCCGGGTGATCCGATTGCCGTGGGCAGCGGCGCGCTCAACATCACGGGCACGCTGAACATGCAGATCAACTCGCGAGTTGAAGTTGACATCGCCGCGCCGTCGAACCCGACGTCCGAGCGCGTCATCGTCAGCGGCGCAGCGGCGGTCGCGGGCGTGGTGGTCGTGAATGTGCCCAGCGGGTACAACCCGCCTTTGGGCGAGGTGTATGAAGTTGTTCGCAGCAACAGCAACCAGCGCACCGGTACGTTCAGCAACGTGACGGTCAACGCCGACCCGGGCATCGGCTTCTCGCTGTCGTACACCAGCAGCAGCGTGCTGCTGACGGTGATGGCGACCAACTGCGATGACATCGACTTCAACAACAACGACGTCTACCCCGAAGATCAGGACGTCGTCGACTTCTTCGCGGTGCTTGCCGGCGCGAGCTGCGTGCCCTGCAACGACATCGACTTCAACAACAACAACGTCTTCCCTGAAGACCAGGACGTCATCGACTTCTTCAATGTCCTCGCCGGCGGCGGCTGCTGATCGCCCCAGTGGCCCGCCCGTCCCGGGCGGGCGCCTGCCAACAACGCCCACGCACCCAACAACGCCCGGCCACCAAGCCGGGCGTTTTCATTCCCACCCGATAACGCCACTTGCGACTTCCAATCACATAATTCTGTCAGACGCCCCACCCCGGCCCCCTAGGACCAGCAACCCCTAGAGGAGGCTTGCCATGCGTCTGCGTTCCCGTTCCGCCCTCACCCTCGCGTCCCTCGCCGGCCTCGCCGCCAGCGCCCACGCCGCCGTTTTCACCTTCACGCCCACCTGCACCCCCTTCAACTGGAACTCCCAGTGCTCCGGACCCGCGTGCGGCGTCGGCCAGTTCACCCAGAGCAACAACTTCGGCCAGTCCTCCTGCGGCGGCACACCGCTGCTACCGGGCGGGGGCGATGATGTGATCTTCGCCGGCAACGGCACCATCAACGTGGGCATCAGCGTGCGCACGCTGACTGTCAACAACGGCGTGAGCGTGTCACTGCTGGGCAACAGCACAAGCACCAATGGCATCACCAACAACGGCACTATGAGCACCAGCGCAGCTGGCAACATTGCGTACGCGGGTCCGTATACCAACGCGGTTGGCGCGACATGGATCGAAGAAAGCAACACCCGATTTCTTAACGGCATGTCATTCACCAACAACGGTCTGCTGGAGTTGCGCACCATCAACATCGCGAACAACGTTGGTGTGAACTCCTACACCAATAACGGCACGCTGCGCAAAGCCACGGCTGGCGCAGCTTCCATGAACATCGCGTTGAACAACAACGGCGCAATCGATGTGCAGGCTGGCCCTTTCACCCTTTCCGGCGCCACGTACACCGGCGCGACCGGTTCCAGCGTTACGGTCGCCGCGCCAGCGACCGGTGCAGCGTTCACTCTCAGCAACGCCAACATCACGGGCCGGCTGAACGGTGTCGGCCCGGGTGAAGTCACGACCAATGGTCCGCTCACAGCGAACAACGCCGTGACGCTCAACGTCGCGAGCAACTTGCGTGTCCTTGGCAATCTCACCGCATCCGCAGCGGGCGCTTCGTTCACCAACATCAACAAAGTGACGACCAGCGGCGCGGGCAGTATCACCTACGTCGGCCCCATCACGAATGCCAGCGGCGGCACGTGGGTTGAGAACAGCAACGGGCGCTTCTTCAACGGGATGACCTTCACCAACGCGGGGTTGCTGGAACTGCAAAGCATCACGTTCGTCAACAACGCAGGCACCAACCTCATCTCCAACAGCGGCACGATCCGCAAGACAGTGCCCGCGACGACCGCAACGATTTCGGGAGTGCCCATCAGCAACAGTGGCACGATCGAGGTGCAGGCAGGCACGCTGGACTTCAACAGCACCACATACACAGGCGTCGGCTCGGGATCGATGATCGTCGCGAGCGGTGCGGCGGCAAACCTGAATTCATCGACGCTGGCGGGCACGCTGAACTTCACGGGAACTGGCACGCTCACGAGCACGGGCTCGCTGACCGTCAGCGGGAACGCAACGCTCAACACGACCAGCGCGTTTCGCGTGCTGAGCGGTGTCACGGTCGGTGCTGGCAACAGCCTGACGAACCAGGGACTCGTGAGCACCAGCAGCGCGGGCAACATTACATACGTGGGCACGCTCACCAACGGCGCGAGTGGCACGTGGATTGAAGAGAGCAATGGTCGGTTCTTCAACAGCGCGACGCTCGTGAACAACGGCCTGCTCGAAACGCGAGGCGTGACCTTCATCAACAATGCAGGCACCAACGCGCTCATCAATAATGGCACGCTTCGCAAGACGACCGCAGCGACGACGACGATCTCCTCGTTGCCCATGAACAACAACGGTCTGATTGAAGTGCAGGCGGGCACGCTCGACTTGAACAGCCTTGTGTACGCAGGTGTGCCCGCGGCGAACATCAATGTCGCGGGCGGCGCAGCCCTCAACTTTAACAGCGTCACGCTGAGCGGCACGGTCAACTGCACAGGCGCAGGCCAAACCAGCACGGGCGGCACACTCACGGTTGCAGGCAACGTGACGACGGCAACCACCGCGCCGCTGGGTCTGCGCGGCAATGTGACTGTGACTTCGGGGAACAGCCTCACCAATCAGGGGCTTGTCAACACGGGTGGCGCGAGCAATATCACCTACGTTGGTCCCATCGTCAACGGTGCCAACGGTACCTGGATCGAAAGCAGCAACACCCGCTTCCACAACTCAAGTTCCTTCACCAACAATGGCATCTGGGAATGGCAGTCCATCAACTTCAATAGCAACACGGGCACGAATCTCCACACCAACAACGCCACGCTCCGCAAGACGAGCACTGCTCTGGCTACAACCGACATGCCGATGGTGAACAACGGCACCATCAACGTGCTCGATGGCACGATCGGCTTCAGCAGCACGACGTACACCGGAAACGGCGCGGCGGTGTTCAATGTCGCCGGCGCGAGCCAAGTGATCTTCACCAACATGACCATTGCAGGCACCGTGCGCGGCACTGGCACCGGCACGATGCGCAGTGCAGGCACCCTGACGGCGAGCGGCAACGTGACTCTCAACACCGCACAAGCGTTCGGCTTGCTCGGCAACCTCACCGCGACGGGACCCGCAAACAGCCTGACGAACGCCGGTTCGCTCAGCACGGCGGGCGCGGGCAATCTGACCTACACCGGTGTGTTTACGAACGCAGCATCAGGCACATGGGTTGAACAGAGCAACGCCCGATTCTTCAACAGCGTGTCGATCAACAATCTGGGAACGATGGAACTTCGCGACATCAACATGGTGGACAATGCAGGCACGAACATCATCACCAACGCGGGAACGTTGATCAAGACGACATTGGGCGGCGCTATCAGCAGCGTTCGCCTTACCAACACCGGCGTGATCGATGTCCAGCAAGGCTCATTCACGCTGTCAGGTACGTTCACGCAGCCCAACGCATCAGCACGCACGCTGATTCGTTCCGGTGCCACGCTCGCTGGCGGAGCCAAGACCTACGCCACCGGCCAACTCGAAGGCCGCGGCTCGCACAACGGCAACGTCACCCTCACCGCCGCCACCATCTCCCCGGGCGACCCCATCGCCTCCAGTGGCACCTTCAACATCAACGGCACGCTCACCATGCAGCCCGGCTCCGCCATCGAGATCGACGTCCCCGCGCCCGACAACCCAACCAGCGACCGCGTCATCGTCAGCAACCAGGCCGCCGTCGCCGGCACCGTCGTCGTCAACGTCCCCTCCGGCTACAACCCCCCGCTGGGCGAGGTCTACGAGATCATCCGCAGCAACACCAGCCAGCGCACCGGCACCTTCACCTCCCTCGTCATCAACGCCGATGCTGGCATCACCTTCGGCCTCACCTACAGCCCCACCAGCGTCCTGCTCACCGTCACCGCAACCAACTGCGATGACATCGACTTCAACAACAACGACGTCTATCCCGAAGACCAGGACGTCATCGACTTCTTCAACGTCCTCGCCGGCGGCACCCCCACCACCTGCCAGCCCGTCGTCGGCTGCAACGACGTCGACTTCAACAACAACAACGTCTTCCCCGAAGACCAGGACGTCATCGACTTCTTCAACGTCCTCGCCGGCGGCGGCTGCCCGTAACCCGACGCCGGACCTGAGGCCCTGCGAAGCTCCGGATCAAACCACCACCCCACACACGCCCGAGCACCAAAGCTCGGGCGTTTTCACATCCACTCACACAAGCACACCGCACGCCGCATCACACACTGCGAAACACCACACAGGCGACACGTGCGATAACCACTTCCTCACTTCGTCACGCACCACACTCACAAATTCGCACTCCACTCCCACTACCATCTCCCTCCTGGTGGTAAAGGGAATCGCTCATGCGTCAAGTCTGTTCGTCCGTCGCGCTCTTCAGCGCACTGCTCTGTTACTCCGCCACTGACGCCCTCGCCGCCGTCAAGTACGTCAACGTCAATCTCACCACCGGCGCCGACGACGGATCCTCCTGGGCCAACGCCTACCGCACCGTTGACGGCATCAATCGCGCCGTCACCGCCGCCGCCATCAACGATGAAGTCTGGGTCGCCGCCGGCACCTACTACCCCACCGCCACCACCAACCGCAATCTCGCCCTCAACCTGCGCACCGGCGTCGCCATCTACGGCGGCTTCTCAGGCGTCGAAACCTCGCGCGATCAGCGCAATCTCGCCACCAACATCACCAGACTCTCCGGCGACCTTGGCCGCAACGACCCCGTCATCACCGACAACAGCTCCCACATCGTGAACGGAAACAGCGCGAACGCCAGCGCCATTCTCGACGGCTTCACCATCACCGCTGGCAATGCCAACGCCACCACCACCACCGGCGACCTCGATCGCGGCGGCGGCCTCATCTTCCTCAGCAACTCCAACGCCACCATCCGCAACTGCCGCATCGTGAACAACCGCAGCTTCTTCGGCGGCGGCGGCACCTACATCCGCCAGTCCTCACCAACCTTCATCGATGTCACGTGGGAGAACAACGCTGGCGGCGCATTCGGCGGCGCAATCGACATGTTCAACACCTGCAACCCCACCTTCACCCGTTGCACCTTCCGCAGCAACACCGCGACTCGTGCAGGCGGCGTCGAAGTCTTCGGCAATTGCCAGCCCACCTTCACCAACTGCCTCTTCGCAAACAACACCGCCGGCAATCAGGGCGCGGGAGGCCTGCTCGTCGCTTCCAACTCCACCGCCACGCTGCGCCACTGCACGATCGTCGGCAACTCCACCACCGGCTCAGGCAGCGCCATCCTCACCAACCAGTCCACCACGCGACTCTTCAACAGCATCGTCTACTTCAACACCACCAACGGCTCCACCGCCGCGCAGCTCGTCGGCACCACCACCACCGTCACCTACTCCTGCATCCAAAACACCACCGCCGGCACCGGCAACATCACCGCTGATCCTCAGTTCGTCGATCGCCTCGCAGGCGACTACCAACTGCGCGATACCTCCCCCTGTATCGACGCCGCCAACGCCGCCGACATCGGCGCCGCCAACACCCTCGACCTTCGCAACCAGCCACGCCGAGTCGACGCACCCCTCACCACCGACACCGGCCCCGGCGGCACCCCCGTCCCAGACATGGGCGCCCTCGAATTCCAACCCCCCGCTCCTCCCGCCTGCGACTCCATCGACTTCAACAACAACCAAGTCTTCCCCGAAGACCAAGACGTGATCGACTTCTTCACCGTCCTCAGCGGCGGCGACTGCGCCACCTGCAGCGACATCGACTTCAACAACAACCAAGTCTTCCCCGAAGATCAAGACGTCATCGACTTCTTCACCGTCCTCGCCGGCGGCAACTGCCCGTGACCCGACGCCGGACCTGAGGCCCTGCGAAGGTTCGGATCGAACACACAATCCACCGCACGCACCGCAAGTACACGCAACACTCTCTCGCCTTCACCACCATCCGCGCAAGCAGCACACCTCTCCCGCGTTGTACATCACTCCCCCGCCCTGACATAACATCGCGCGTGTCCGAATCCTCGCCCGCCTCACAACTCGCTGCCGATGTCCAGCGCACGGCCGACACCCTTCAACGCGTCTTCGTCCGCGTGCTTGCGCAAATGCCGGGCAATCGTCTCGTCGACTTATGCGGCAAGCACGGCCTCTCCCGCACGCTCGCGTGGAAAATTCTGCGTCTCGCCAATACCCAAGACACACTCGCCTCCGCCGACATGGTCCCTGGCCCTCGCGGCATGAAGATATTCGCCGACGCCGCCGCCCGCGCAGGCGTCCAGCCTGCCCTGCTCGCAAGTTTGCAAACTGCGTGGGACGACTTCCACGCAGTCGCGGGCAGACACACCCGCTCGCGCCCGCAAATGCGCTCGCTGGTCGCCGCGATGTCTCACTCGGGCGACCCCAGCCTGCTGCATCGCAAAGCGGCAACAAAAGCCAACGCACACATCTGGGGAAACCACGCCCGCGTCTTCTATCTCGCGGCGTGGCTCTTTGACGCCAGTACATCTGGTACCCCCAACGAAAAAGCCGACGTCATCTTGGTCTCTGGCCCCATCGGTCTCAAATCCATGAGGCCTGGCCATCCGGTTGTCATCACACGCCTGCGCCCCAACGCCCTCGCCAACGCTGCTTCACAACCACTCGTGCCGCGTCCGTCAGGCCTCAACCTTTCCATCCTCCCCGACTTTTCCTCCGCGCCACTTCCAGCCATCAACACCACCGCGCTCCCTGATGGCAGTATGCAATACGACTACACCCCCAGCGTGCTCGGCGAACGCGGCGAACTCAACCTCCTCTTCGGCATCCGCATCGCGCAAGGCGAGTTCCATAAACTGCCCGCTCCCGAGCCATCCATCGGCATCCACGCCAACATATCACGTGCCTGCGATCTGCTCGTGCTCGAGCTCTTCCTCGACAAAACGATCTATCCGCAATCGCGAACTTGGTCCGCCATCCTCGATTCTCTTCAGGTCAAATCCCCCTCGCGCGAAAACCCCCTCGACTGGCTCCAGATTCCCTGTCCGCTCGTCACCCACGAAGATTCCTCCCTCGCGCCCCCGAATCCCAACGTCCCCAAGCACGAGCAGCTCCGGCAATTCGTGTGCGAAACCGCCGGCGTCCCGGCGAGTCGTTTCCGCCACCACACGTTCAGCTTGCCGTATCCCCCTGCGCCGTCAGCACCTGCGATCACGGTCGATCTGACAAACGGCGTCCCATAACTGTTGCAGCCGCTTATTAGCGCGATATTGCTCGAAACTGGCTTGCATCAACCTCGTCCTGCGATTAGTTTTTGAAAACTGTTTTCAAGTATGCTTCTGCCACGCCAGCCGATGATCGAGGGACCCCATGCGACTCCATCTCCTTTCCGTACTTCTCGCCGTCGGCGCAATCGCAACCGCGACGCCCCACGTGCGCGCGCAAGGTGCTGACCTGTGCGCAAACGCGCAGCCGCTCGGGCTGAGTTCTCCCGGCACGGCAACCGTGCAATGGAATGCAACTGCCGCCACCGACGATGGTGACTTTGGTTGCGGCTGCCCAGCCCAGCCCGATGTCTGGTTCAATGTCCAGCCCACTGTCACAGGCATCATGACCTTCGCTGGCTCGGGTGCCAGCTTCGCCATGTTCAGCGCTTGCGGCGGTCAACCAATCGCCTGCGCCAACAACACTGCGGGCGGTCCCAGCGTCCTCAGTGAGTTCCCAGTTGTCGCAGGTCAAACCTACAAACTCGCCGTCCAGCCCGGCAATAGCGATATCTGCGACAACGAACTTACGACTGCATTTCAGTTTGATGTCATGCTCAGCTCAAGCACGCCGCCCGCCAATGACACCTGTACAACGGCGACAACCGCCGTAGTGGGCGACAACGCGTTCGACAACCGCCTCGCCACCACCGACAGCACTGCCACCTGCGCCGAATCAACAAATGACGTCTGGTTCTCGTTCACCGCACCCGCCACCAACATCTATCGCTTCTCACGCACCGGTCTGTTCTACGTTTCGCTGACAAATGCCGTCCTCACCGTCTTCGACAGTTGCAACGGCACCCAGCTCGCATGCTCGTCCAATACTTCAGGCGTTCTCACAGCCAACGCCGACGTTCTTCTCCAAGCGGGCCAAACTGTGCGAGTGCGCATCGCCAGTCGCACCAGCGCAAACCCGTTCAGCCCAAACGCTGGCCCGGGCATACTGAAAGTCGCGCTCGCGCCCATCGCCCCCAACGACACGTGCGCAACCGCGACACCCGTCCTCGCGGGCACCACACTCATCGACACGCGCGAAACATTCGACGACAGCATCATCGCGCCGTGCAACCCCTTCCCTGCAACTTGGGTCGATAAAGAAGTCTGGTACACCCTCACGCCCACCGCAACCGGCAACATCACCCTCTCCATCTCACGCAACTTCAGCAACCCCGCACCGTTTCTCACGCAAGCAACCCTCACCGTTTACTCCGCGTGCGGAGGTTCGGTGTTGGGCTGCGCAGCCCTCGCCGTCAGCAGCAGCGACGGACCGTGGTTGTGCAACGTTCCCGTCACGCAAGGCCAGCCCATTCGCATTCGCGTCGGCTCGCCGTCGACGGGTGGCGTTGCAAATCTCAACATCACCGCCCCAGGACCTCGCCCCACCAACGACAACTGCACTACCGCCCAGCAAGTCGGCAACGGCACCTTCAACTTCGACATCACGCGTGCCTGCGGATCACCCGCTGGCCAGCTTTGGTATCGCTACACCAACACCACAACCGGTCGCCGCAACATTCGCTTCCGAACCTGCGGCAGTACCTTCGCCACACAAATCGCCGCAGTTCCTGATGGCTCGTGCGCCAGCACCGATCAGAGTTACCTCACAGCCAACAGCGGCGGGGGCTGCCCCAACGACCCCAACGGCAGCACGATTCGTCTCTGCCTTGAAGCTCAAGAGAGCATCCTGATCGCGATCTCTTCGGCCGGCGGCACCGGCGCTGGCACGCTCAACGTCGCAAGCAGCTTGCCAGCCACCAACGACAACTGCACAACAGCAACAGCACTTAACGTCGGCAACAACTCTTTCAACACCACACTCGGCTGCGGCAATGGTGTCGTCCCCTGCGACCAGTGGCAAGGCCAAGTTTCCTTCGGCCGCGACGTCTGGTACTCATTCACGCCTGCTGCAAACGGCTACGTCTCGTTCACCATCAACACCGCGAACAACCGTGCGATGGGTATGAGTGCCTTCGCCGACTGCAACGGCACCTTGCTTGGCTGCACCGACACCAGCTACCGCGAAGATCTCTGCATTCCCGCCGTGCAAGGTCAACCCATCCTCGTCGCTCTCAGTGAACTCCTCGAGCAAGCAGTCTCCGCCGCGCAGCTCGACTTCGGCACCGGCACTCTTCGCGTCACCTTTACCGCTGGACAATACAGCCCGCCCGAAGAGACTATCGAATCGCCCGAAGATTGCGTCGCCTTCAACTTCGAACCCTGCGACTTCGCGCCCGTCGGCCTCGAAATGCAAGTCGGCACTGCTTACTCCGACACCGCCGCTAGCGTCCATCTGCCAACTCCCGAGGGTGACATCGAAGACAAGTTCTACTTCAACATGACCGGTCCCGGCTTCGTCCGCTTCGTGGGCCAGACTCAGTTCCCAGGCTACATCAACTTCCGCGACAACGGCTTTGACTGCGAAGACAACGACAACAACTCTGACATCACGCTCACCAACTACTGCCTCAACAACATCGACACCGGCCAAATCTTCTTCCCCCGCGCAGGCCGCCACTCCATCTCCATCTTCTCGGATGCTCTACCCACCTGGCGCCAGTGCTCAGACCCCGACATCAACTACTGGATCCAACTCGTCGAGTGCTCAAGCTGCTCCGTCGTCTGCGACTCCATCGACTTCAACCAAAACGGCGTCTTCCCCGAAGACCAAGACGTCGTCGACTTCTTCAACGTCCTCGCAGGCGGCGATTGCCCAACCTGCAACGACATCGACTTCAACAACAATCAAGTCTTCCCCGAAGACCAGGACGTCATCGACTTCTTCAACGTCCTCGCAGGCGGCACCTGCTAACCGACGCCGGACCTGAGGCCCTGCGAAGGTCCGGATCAAACCACCAACCCACACACGCCCGAGCACCAACGCTCGGGCGTTTCTCGTTCCAACACCAAACGACAATCTTCCCCATCTCCGACATTTCCTGTCCCCTTGAACCGAGAACTTCGCATGTGCAGCGTCAGACCACCCATTGATGGAGGCCTCTATGCGCTGCGTTCGTCGTTCTCTTGCTCTCGTCAGTTTCGCGGGCTCGCTCGCTGCTGTTCACGCCGCCCACGCTCAGCGCACGCTCGACTTTGAAAATCTTGCTTCCGGCACCGTCGTCACAACGCAGTATCCGGGCGTCACATTCAGCTGCATCGACGGCGTCGCCGTCGCGCCCCCGCCCGAGATCTACGCCACTCTTGGCACCAACACCAGCAGCCCCACGCGCTGCCTCGTCGCAGGCGACCCCGGCGCCGACGCAGGCCCCGAGTTCCTGCGCATGGTCTTCGCCAACCCTCAGCGCCGCGTGCAGTTCACGACCGGCAAAGGCTTCGGCCTGGCCGGCAGCGGCAACCAGACCGTGCGCGTCCGCTGGTACAACGCCGGCGGCACCATCCTGGGCACGCGCCTCGTCGACACGCAGGACTTCGTCTGCCAGACATACGTCAACCTCGGCAGCGACACCGGCGCCGCCAACATCACGCGCGTCGAAGTGCAAGCCTTCAACGACGCCGGCACCGCCCCCATCGCTGATCTCGAATACATCGACGATCTCACCTACTTCGCCGACGTGACCGCCCCGGTCGTCAGTATCACCAGCCCCGTCGCCGACACCTGCGTCTGTCCCAACCCCACCGTCATCGGCCTCTCCTGTGACAGCGACGGCACGCTCGTCTCCCGCGCCCTCGAGTTCAGCGCCAGTCCCAACGGCCCTTGGACACTCATCAACTCCGCCACCACCGGTGTCTGCAGCCCTGCGGCTCTGGGCGCATGGAACACCGGCGCACTCGGCAGCGGCCAGTATTACCTCCGCGCTCGCGCACTCAACGCCGACGATCTCGAAGGCTCCTTCATTCAGCGCGTCGTTCTCGACAAGAGCGCGCCCGCCGTCACGCTGCGTTTCCCCACCACCGGCGGCATCTTCAGCACCTCCGTCTGTTTCGACGGCACCGTCGACGACGGCGGCTGCTCGGCCCCCAGCTATCAGATTCTCTGGCGTCCCGCCGGCGGCGGCGCGTTCGCGCCCATCAACCCCGCCACACCGAGTTACAACGGCCCTGTCTATAACGACCCGCTGGGCGAATCCTGGAACATCGCCGCTCGCCCCGATGGTCAGTACGTTGTGCGCATCACGGCGACCGACCCGTGCGGCAACGCCTCGGCGCCGATTGATCGCACCATCACGGTCGACAACACGCCGCCGGTGGCTGTACTGACATCACCTGCCATGTGCAGCATCTTGGGCAATGGCACCGTCATCGTCCGCGGCACCGCAAGTGACGCCAACATCTCCGGTTGGGTGTTGCAGGTGGCGGGCGGACCCTTCACTGGCTGGCAGACCATCGCCACGGGCACATCCAGCATCACCAATGGCGTGCTTGCGTCGTGGAACACCTCATCGCTGCCGGCGTGCGCGTATGTGCTGCGGCTGGTTGTCAGCGACCGCTCGCAGATCTCCTGCTCGGGCAGCACGCAGCAACGCGAATATCTCACGACCGTCGCGATCTCGCCCAACGCGCCCTGCGACGACATCGATTTCAACAACAATGGCGTCTTCCCGGAAGATCAGGACGTGCTTGATTTCTTCAACGTGCTGGCCGGCGGCGGATGCTGATCATCCCGCCGGGCCCCTATCTTCCTGTCGCATGAAAACGCCCCGCCGGGCCTTGCCGTTTGTTCGTTCCCGCACGCTGCTCGCGCTCGCGCTGTGCGCTGGCATGCCGCTGGGCGTGCGCGCCCAGACTGTCGAGCCTGCGCCCGCGCCGGCGACGATCGATCCTGCGCTGGAAGCCTTCGCCGGACGGCCCGTGCGGCAGGTGATCTTCCAGAAGCCGGGCGACAAGCCGACCATCGATGCTTCGCTCGAAGAACTCTCGCGCAACCAGTTGCGGCTGCGCGAGGGGCTGGCGTTTGATCCGGCGATCGTGACTGACGACCTGTCGCGCCTCAACCGTCTGGGCCGGTTCCGCACGGTGCGGGCGGATGTGCAGCCGCTGGCTGATGGTGGCGTGGCGCTGGTGTACACGGTGCAGCCGCAGTCGGTCATCACGGCGGTGCAGACCGTCGGCAACACCGTGCTGGATGACCCGGACCTGGCTCGCGAAGTCGGCCTGCTTGAAGGCACGGCGGTGGACCGCACGCAACTGGACCGCGCGGCACGGCGCATCGAAGCGTTGTATCGCGAAGAGGGGTATTACAACGCGCTGGTCACCATTGACGAGAAGGAACTGGAAGAGACCGGCGCGGTGGTGTTCCGCGTGCGTGAAGGTGTGCGCACGGTCATCACGGCGATTCGCTTTGTGGGCAACAACTCTATCAGCAACGATGAGCTGGACGGGCAGATTGAGAGCAACGTCAAGAGCCTGATCTTCCGCAAGGGGCTGCTGGACAACGACAAGCTTGAGGATGATGTCGCGAAGATCGTGAAGTACTACAAAGACCGCGGCTTTATTGACGTGCGTGTGGGCACGATCATCACGCCCAGTCAGGACGGGACTGAGGCGATCGTTGAGTTTGTGATTGAAGAAGGCAGCGTGAGCGTGCTGCGCGATGTAAAAGTCGTGTACGCCGATGGTGATGAAGGCGTGTATACGCCTGCGCAGCTCGTGGGATTGATGCCGCTGAAGCCGGGAAGCATTTACCGCGATGAGCTGCTGCGCAAGAGCATCGAAGCGGTGCAGGCGGCGTATGGCAAGATGGGATACGCCGATGTGCGTGTGAGTCGCCGCGAACTGCGTGCGCAGGATGGCACCAATCAGGTGGACCTGTTGCTGCAGATTGACGAAGGTCGGCGGTTCCGCACGGGCGTGATTGAAGTGATCGGCAACCGGCTGACGCGCGACGACGTGATTCGGCGGCATGTGCTGCTCAAGCCGGATCGGCCGCTGGACTCGACGGTCGCGAAGGAGACCGAGACGCGCCTGGAGCGATTGAATCTGTTTGCGCCGCGATCGGTGCAGGTGGCGATTGCGCCGGAGAATCAGGACAATCCGGGCTATCGCGACGTGGTGGTTGAAGTCGCGGAGACCAATACGGGATCGTTCAACATCGGCGCGACGGCGGGCAGCGACGGCGGTATCGCCGGTCTGTTCAGCATCACGCAGCGCAACTTCGATGTGCGCGACACGCCGGACACGTTCGGTGAGTTCATTCTGGGTGACGCGTTCCGCGGCGGCGGGCAGACGTTCAACATTCTGCTCAGCCCGGGCGACCGCGTGCGCAACTTCCAGATCAGTCTGTCGGAACCGAGCATGTTCGACAGCGACTTTTCGGGGACCGGGCGGCTGTACTTCCGCGAGCGGTTGTACGGGGCATATGACGAACAGCGCGTGGGCGGTGAGTTCACGCTGGGGCGGCGATTCGGCAGTCTGTGGACGGTCAACATGCCGCTGCGCATTGAGCAGGTCGAGCTCGACAACATCGATGCGGATGCGCCCACTGAGTACTTCGATGATGCGGAGAGCACGCTGCTTAACTCGATTGGCATCAACCTGGTTCGCTCGAGCGTGGACCGCAACACGTTCCCGACGGCGGGGTATCGCATTCAGGCTGGGATCGAACAGTTCGGCGCGCTGGGTGATGATCAGTTCACGGTGCTCAACGGTGAACTGGCGCAGTACTTCGAGCTGGAAGAAGACGTGCTGGGACGCAGCACCACGCTGCTGCTGAAGGCTCGCGCCAGTTACATTCCCGGCGCGGAAGATGTCGCGCCGTTCTACGAGCGGCTGTACCTGGGCGGCCAGAACTTCCGCGGCTTTGCTCTGCGTGGCGCAAGCCCCGTGGGCATTCGCAATGACACGGGCGGCGTCTCGGACGATGCTGTGGGCGGCAACTGGCTGTTCTTCGCTGGCGCTGAACTCTCCAAGCCGCTGTATCAGGATTTCCTCGCCGGCGTGCTGTTCGTCGACACGGGCACTGTGGAGCGGGACTTTGGCTTCAGCGAGTATCGCGCCAGCGCGGGCTTCGGCTTCCGGCTGGTCATTCCCGCGCTGAGTCAGGTGCCGCTCGCCTTTGACTTCGGCTTCCCGCTGCTGAAGGAAGACACCGACCGCGAGCGGTTCTTCACGTTCACGCTCGAGCTGCCGTTCAACTGAGCTGGTCGCTGGAGGCTGGGGCACAACTGGTGCGGGTGTTGGCGCAGGTTGCGCCGGTGCTTTGGCGAGAGCTTCTGCGAGTGCTTCTGCGATGTGCGGTTGGCGGGACCACCAGAGGACCTGGTAGTAGCGCAGGTCGCGGTTGTACGAGACTGTCTGCATGTCGCCTTTGGCGGCTAGGATGAGCTTGATGAGATCGCGGTCGTAATCGGTGAGACGCATTTGTGTGGCCCTCCATATACACCCCCATGTGGCATGGTGCGCGCGCACAAACGTGCTGAAAATCCAGCTTTTTTGGGCGCAAGTGTTTGGAGGGAAGGGAGAAGAAAAAGTTGGAAATGCTGGCCGCGAGGCTTGGATTTCGGCTGCGGCGCGCGCACAAACGTGGTTGTGTGGGGTTGCGCGGATTCGAGGCCGGGTGGGGTGGATCAGGTGTGCGGAATGGTGGGGCGCGAAGGCACACGGGCATCCGCAGAGCCGGAAGCCCGTGGCACGGCTACGAGGTCAGTCGGCTGTCGAAGTTGTGCCACCCGCCCATGTTACAATGGATCGTTGCAAGAAGATTCCAAGTTTCCCCACTTAGACAGCATAGCACCTAAAAGTTTCGCGCCACGCTCATGCGAGACAAACTTTAGCAACCTTTCGTCCGAAAAGACAGCTCTTCCGAAAACAGGTTCTGCCTCGTCTGCGTCTACTATAAAATACTTGAAACATGAAGAGTCTTGATTTTTTATCATCACTCCCACGCATATACGATCAATCCATACATAATACTCAATTTCCCAACCAATCCTCCGTTGCTCAGATGTCGGAACAACCGTTTCCCCGAGACGCTTGTTGTCGAATATCTCCACAGGTAGACGCATGTCGTAAAGTTCCAAGCGAGACGGCGATGGCCAACTATCGCCTGAAGCAAAATGAAATAGCCGACCCGTCATGCGGGAGACAAAGAACCCGGCGACAAGGCAGACTCCTGCGAGAATGATAACGAATGCTAACCGCAAGAAATCCCTCGATTCGCTACCAAGGACATGGGCAGGCAGGTGGCACAACTTGACGAACGGACCAACCCCATGCAACAGGCTGCCGGCTTTGCGGCTGCCTGTGCGTGCGGCTGGCGAGCGTGTGTGTGAGAGATGGGCACGCTTGACTCCGTCATGTCGTCGGGATGGTATGTTTTCGACTGTCGCCGCCGCTCGGGTCAGCGATGACGCGGGCAGCAGCGCGAGAGAGCGGCGGCGAGGACAGCTCTGCACTGGCACGAGGTCAGTTTGTTGGTGAAGTTGTGCGGCCTGCCGCGCGCGAAGAGTGGAGTGGGGATGTGGTGTGGGTTCGCTCGCCCCTGCCGGGGCGATGGCGTTTTGTTGTGCTGATCCAGACGCTGGCGAGTCTGGCAACAGACGCTCGCCGCGCTGCGGCGGGGAGGCGGTGGAGCCATGCAAGGCGCAGAACGAGAAGACACACAGGGAGCCCGCAGAGCTGGGCAGCCTGTGGCACTTTACTGGGGCGTTGGTGAGGGTGTGGCAACGGCCACGAGATTACATGATTCTGAAAGGTGTGCGACCTGCGTGAGCGTTGTTTGGGCTACCTGCCTCGTGGTGCATTTCTCTCTGTACACGCATGCCGGATGCTCTTGCGATTTCACGATCGGTCACCGCTGGTGGCAGGAGCGATGTGTAGGAGACGGAAGGGCTCGGCACGGAGTGCCGAGGTACCCAAAGGCATGCAGTGGTCCGTGGGTATCGCTTCGCTCAACCCACGGCTATTGACCGGCATCGCGTTGCGATGCGGGGGTGGTTTGGGCAGTTGTATGTGATTGGGGCGTTGAAGCGGTCGTGCCGCTTGTCTGCTGGCGAGAGTGTGCGCGGGTTGGTGGACTGATGTTTGTGCTGGGCGGCCGCCCATGCGATGCGGGTGATGACGTGACACGGTCCATGTGAGGATGACAGCGGCTTGGGCGTACTCAACGAGTTTCCGTGGATTGCACGATCACGCCGTCGGCAATGCGAATCACAAAGCGGAAGCAGCCCGATACAAACCCGACTACATGTTGTTCGTCATAGCGATGGACACTCATGAACTGGTGCGATCCGTCCGTGACACCGTGCATGACAGGCAACTGCTGACACCGCCAGAGCAGATTGCCATGCAAGTCGACGCACACAAGATTGTTCTCCACACTGGACCCGGTGTGAGGACGAAAAAACGGCTCGCCGGGAATCACGGCGCGGATTTCACGGTCCGCAAGTTTGACGGTGCGTTCTTCCTCTTTCGCGAACAGTTCCATGCTCTCTCCAAGGAATGGTCTCTGTGCCACCAATGCCCGGAACATCTTTCGGTTGGATCTGTCAAGCAGCACTATGACTGGCGGCGGGTGGCGCAACTTGACGACGTGACTGACGCCGTGGTGCGGATGCGAGGTCAGTTTGTTGGTGGAGGTGTGCCACCTACCGGCTGGGGAACTGCACCGCTGCGCGGTGCGTTGGGGTTGTCGGTGTGGTCCGTGGGTATCGCTTCGCTCAACCCACGGCTATTGACCGGCATCGCGTTGCGATGCGTGATTGGTCGGTGCCGCTGGCGCGCGGGTGTTGGTGTGGTGGGTCCAGACGCTGGCGCGTCTGGCAACAGACGCTCGCCGCGTTGCGGCGGAGAACGGGGAGCGGAGAACGGGGAGCGGGGAGCGGGGAGCGGGGAGCGGGGAGCGGGGAAATTGTGGAATGTGGTTGATTGGGTGATGATGATGTGTGGGATGGCGTGGGGATGAAAAGGCCCGCTGGTGCAGCGGGCTTTGTGCGGCGTGATGATGTGGTGGGCGGGATTACTCGGTGCAGTTGCCGCCGGCGAGGACGCGGAAGAAGGCGATGATGTCTTCCTCTTCGGGGAAGACGTCGTTGTTGTTGAAGTCGATGTCGCCGCAGATGGGGGTGCAGAGGGAGTCGGCGACGCTGAGGGTGATGGGCTGGGACTGGACGAGGCCGCAGGGGGTGTAGGTGACGACGTCGTAGATTCCTGCGTCGGCGGGGGTGGCGTTGAGGAGGGTGAGGGTGGTGGTGCGGGCGCCGAGGTAGCCTTGCTCGGGAAGTGCGACGCCGTTCCTGCGCCAGATGAAGGATGCGTTGCCTGTGAAGTGAGCATCGACGGAGAGCGTGACGTCGGTATCGGGGCATGCGGCGACGGACTGGGCGGGTGAGTTAAAGCCGACTGTCACGCGGGCGGGGCGCAGTTCTCGAAAGTAGATGGGATTGGCGCTTGGTCCGAAGTAGACGCGGTTTCCGGCGGCGTCGGTGATGGCTCCGCGCGGCGTGAGGCCCAGGCTGGTGGTTGTGCCGACGAAGTTGACGCCGTTCCAGCGGCGTGTGCCGGCGAAGAGTTCGCCGTCGATGGTGGTGAGGGGGGCGGCGAAGTCGGTCTGACCCATGGATTGCCAGACGCCTGCGCGCAGGGTGAAGACGGAGGCTTCGTTGCCGGACTGTTGACTGGCGACGAGCTGGCCTGCGTACTCGGTGAGGTGCATGCCCATGATGCTGGTGCCGGTGGGCAATCCGGTGGATTCCCACGTGGTGCCTGTCCAGCGGATGACGAGGCCCAGCGCGGTGCCGAAGTCGCCGATTGCGTAGAGATCGCCTTGGACGACGCGCAGATCGCGCACGACGCTGCGGGCGGGCAGAGAGCCCATGGTTTGCCACACGCCGTTGACGCGACGCGCGATGCCGATGGCGGGGACGCCGCTCACGCTTAAGAAGTCGCCGCCTGCGATGAACTGTCCTTGGTGCATGGCGAGAGCGAGGATGACAGGCTTGAACCCGCCGGTGGCCTGGACGGCGTTCATTTCGTTGCGCCAGGCGGCTCCGTCGAAGGACTTGATGCCGTTGGGGAGGATGGTGGCGTTTGTCCGTGTGAGGCCAACGACGACACGGGGGGCTTCGGGGCCGGGGCCATCGAGGTCGAGCAACTGCATGGACTCGACGGGATCGACGGGAGACGCGGCGGCGGTGAAGTCTCCCGTGGTGCGCGAGCGGCGGACGAAGTTGGTGGAGTAGACACCTCCGATGCCGTAGAAGCTGCCTCCGAAGTAGTCGAACTGATCGTCGGAGATGGCGGCGTTGATGCCGGGAAAAAAGCCAAGGGGCTGGAGGCCCGCGCCGATGGAACGCCAGCCCTGCTCGGATGTCAGGTAGAGAGCGATGTTGCGTGCGAGGGCGTTGCCGATGCTCTGGAAATCGCCGCCTGCGACGAGGCGGCCCTGCCAGTCGCCCAGAGCGGCGATGGGGACATCGCCCGTGGCGTAGACAAGCGCGTTTGTGCCCTGGTAGACGCGGATGATGGGCGAGCCGAGATTTGTTTCTCCGACGACGGCGACGCCGCCGGCGAAGCGGTGCACGAGCGACGGGTTGAATGTGGCAGGCGTGATGAGGTCGGTGAGCACGCCTGCGGTGCTGAGACGGTACAGGGCCGAACTGCTGATGTAGAGACTTGTGCCGTCGCGGGCCATGGATGTGATGCTGAGGCCCATGAAGGTCGTGCTCGCGGCGGCCCATGCGGAACCGTCCCAGCGACCGAGAGTGACGCCCGGCAGGCCCACGGCGGTGAGCGTGCCGGTCTGGGCGGTGCCGACGATGAGGACGTTGTTGAAGGATGCAGTGGTGTTGATGGAGGGCAAGGGCGAGGTTGATGTGAAGGGCAGGGGCTGCCACTGCGTGCCGTCCCACGAGGCGATGCTCGCGGCGGGCTGCGCGCCTGCGAGATCGAAGCTGCCGGCGGCGTAGAGCAAGCCGTTGTGGATGGTGAGTGAACGGACGGTGGCTTGCTGACCGCCGGCCATGCGGAGCCCATCGCCCATGGCGGACCAGGTTTGGCCGTCGTAGCTGGCGATGTTGAGCGCGGGCTGGTTGTTCACGGTGGTGAACTGACCGGCGACGATGAGCTTTCCTTGGAAGGATGTCATCGCGAGGATGTTGAAGTTGGGAGAGAAATCGGCGTTGAGCGAGCGCCAGAGGCGGCCGTCCCATGCGGCGATGTTCATGGGTGTGCTCTGCGGCATGAGCACGCGGCCGGCGGCGATGAGGGACTCGGGCTGGGGACCTGTGCCGTCGGGATCCCAGCGGGTTAGTGCGTTGACGGGGCCGCCAACGCCGACGGGGCCGGCGTTGGGAGAGAGCGGGAGCAACGTGGGCGCGCAGTTCTGTGCGAGGACAACGCTGGGCAGCAGGCACGAGGTGAGGAGAGCGAGAAGTCGCGTGATGTGGTTGCGTCGCATCATGAGCAATCTCCTCCGCTGAGGACTGTGAAGAAGTCGATGACGTCCTGCTCTTCGGGGAAGACGCCGTTGCCGTTGAAGTCGATGGTGTCGCAGGCGGGCGGGCAGTCGGTATTGACGGTGACGGTTGCGGCTGCGGAGATTGTTTGGCCGCAGCCGCTGGTGATAACGAGCGTGTACACGCCTGCGTCGCTGGGCGTGGCGCGAGCGATGCGCAGCGTGGGCGTGCTCGTGCCCGTGATGAGGCGATTGGCGATGACGGGTTGACCGTCGCGCAGCCAGCGGTAGCTGATCTGGGCGCGAGGCTCGACGCCCACGGTGAGGTCGATGGATTCGCCGCGGCAGACCGCGCGACTTTCGGGCTGTGAAGTGATGAGGGGCGCGGAGCCGGCGGGGGCCCAGAGTGCGAGTGGATTGCCGGCGATGAGCAGGCGGCCGTCGGCGGTGGGCGTGATGTCGACGATTTGTGTGGTGATACCGGGGAAGGCGGGCGCGAGTCCGGCCTCGGTCAGTGTGGTGTTACCGACGTAGAGCTCACCGGCGACGGCGGCTAGTTTGGTGTTGGCGGGGACGGCAGCGATGGTGATCCACGCGGAGGAGCTGGGAATCCAGAGGAGCAACTGGGTGGCGGTTGTCATGTAGACGCCGCCATTGGACAGTTCGAGATCGACTGCGGGAGCGGACCAGTTGGCGAGGGACCACGCGGAGCCGTTCCAGCGGACGGCGTTGGTGACGGCGGTGGTGCCGGCTGTGCTAAATGAGCCAGCGATGAAGAGCTCGCCATTGACGACGGCCATGCCGAAGACGGAGGCGGGTGAGGTGGACTGCCGCAGGCCGCCGCCGACCTGGGACCACGTCGTGCCGTCGAAGCTTGCGATGCCGGTGGCGGCGACAGTACCAGCGGGCGTCACGATACTGGTGAACTGTCCGGCGATAAAGAGGCGGTCGTTGTAGACGGCCAGTTCGATGGCGGGTTCGCTGAAGTTGGGCGTGACGAGGTTGACCGCGAGGGTCTCCCAGCGACCGTCGCGCAGGCGGAGGATGCTCCAGCCGCTTGTTACGACGCCGTCGGGCTTGGTCATGACGATCAGGTCCTGACCAAGCGGGCCGGGGCCGTCGGAATCCCAGAAGAGCATGCGGTAGATTTCGCTGGTGGAGCCGAGCGATTCGTAGTTGCCTGCGGCGTCGCGTCGGGCGATGCCTTCGATGACTGCGCCGCCCATCATCTTGAAGTCGCCCGCGATGTAGTTGTACGTGCCATCGAAGAGCAGGTCGCGGACTTTGACGGTGCTGGTGGGATGCGCGAAGCCGTTGCCCAGCGCTCGAAACTGGTAGCCGTCGAAAGCGGCGATGTTGCTGAGGTAACTTGTGCCGAAGTCGGCGAGGGTGCCGGCGAAGATGTTCTGGCCTTGGAACGAGTTGATGGCGCGAACGGCGCCGAAGTCGGCGTAGAGATCGATGTAGCTCTGGCCATCGAAGCGAGCAAACTGGCCATCGCGAAAGCTGATGGAGAGGGAACCGTCGACGACCTGCATGTAGTCGGCGATGGAGCTGACTTGCAAGTCGGGCAGCACTTGCCAAGTGACACCGTCGAAGACGACACAACGAATGCCGAGGAAACCGGCGAGGGCGTAGACCTTGCCGTTAAAGACGACCAACTGCCTGGGCCCGTCGGGTGCGGGCAGTTCACCCATGGCGGACCAAGCGTCGAGCGCGGGGTCGTAGCGGGCGACACCGCTCGCGGTCACACTGCCGGCGGTCGCGAAGTTGCCGCCGACGATGATCTGATCACCATCGGCGGCCATGGCGCGAACGGCAGGGAACTGGACGCCGGCGACGCCGCCAGCGAGTGAGCGCCACTCGGCGCCGTCCCAGCGGATGATGGCGCGGGAGGTGACGGAGCCGACGGTGGTGAAGGGACCCGCGAGATACAAACTGCCTTGATGTTCGAGCGAAAATTCGGCGGCTTGGGGCAGGCCGGTACCGAGCTGGGACCATGTGACGCCATCGAAGAGTGCGATGCGGCTGATGGGCACGCCATTGATGCTCTGGAAGCTGCCCGTGAGCAGGAGCTTGCCGGCGTAGGTGCTGATGTGTTGCACGCTGGATGCGGCTTGCCCCAGGCCTGGCAGTTCACTCCACTGCTGACCGTCCCACAGGGCGATTGGTGAGTTGACCTGTCCAAACTGAGGCGGGTTATTCGTCGCGGCGCGGGCAACGAGCTTGGGCGCGAGGGGGCCGTCGCCATCGCTGTCCCAGACGAACGACTGGAGCACGCCGGTGCGACTGCCGGCCCAGCCCCACTCTGGCTGCGGAGGCACGAGTGTTGCAGAGCAGGGTTGTGCGCGGGCAATCCCCACGAATGACATCACCACGAGCGCGGCGATGCTCGCGAGGCAACAACGTGTGGTCGGCAAGTGATCCCTCCTTGAGACGTGGGCGGAAGCTGGAGGCACTTTACACGAGCGTGAAGGAGCGTCAAGCGGAAACAGCGAGGTTTGAGGGCCGATATCGGTTGTGATGACGTGCTGCGACGGACAGGCCGATCCGCAATTGCAGGTGGATTGACCTGGTGGTGTTGGTCGTGGCAAACGAGGCGGCGATCACTCGATGCAGTTGCCGCCGGCGAGGACGCGGAAGAAGGCGATGACGTCTTCCTCTTCGGGGAAGACGTCGTTGTTGTTGAAGTCGATGTCGTTGCAAGTCGGGCACTCCGCGCCTGCCAGGACATCGAAGAAGTCGATCACGTCCTGATCTTCGGGGAAGACGAGGTTGTTGTTAAAGTCGATGGAGTCGCAAACGGTCTGGCAGGAGATGTTGAGGATGCCGATGCTGTAGGATGGCATTTGATCCACGAAGGAGATGCTGCCATAGAACGTGACTTCGGTGGGTCCGGTGCGACGAGCCCAGTCGTCGGTGCTGAAGCCGATGCCGCGGCCCACATTGGACCATTCGCCACCGCTGTAGCGTGCAATGTTTTCGGCCTGGATGGTTGCGCCGGAAGCGCTCTGGATCGAACCGAAGCCGCCAAGCGCGATGAGATCCTCGTTCTCGAGAGTCACGAGTTTGTTGAAGCCGCCTGAGCCGATGACGGACCAGCGAGCGCCGTCCCACTCACGGATTTCGGGGAGGCGAAACGGAGCAGGTGGGAAGGGGAACGTGTGGATGATGCGGATGACGCCTGCGGGCGAAACGTTCACGTCCTTCACATTGATGCCCGCACTCATATCGACCCACTGACCGTTGACAGTGCGCGCGAGTTTGCTGATGGTGACGCCCTGCGTGGTTGTCATGGGGCCAGTTGCAATGTACTCGCCGTTGGGCAGCGAACGAATGGACTTGAATACGCCCTGCGGCGTGTCAACCAAGCCAAAGAACGGCGCGGCGGGCTGCCACAGGCCATCGACGAGGATGAAGGGTCGGAAGTTGGAGTAGGACGGGTACGCGACGACTCGACCGTCCGCGAGCAAGGTCAAGTCCTGCAGTTCGGTGTCGATGCCGTTGTCGAAGGGCGTCCACTGCACGCCGTCCCACAACGCGGCGTAGACAACACGGTTCAAGGCTACGGAGTAGTACCGCCCCACTCCCAGCAGGCGCCCGTCGGGCATGGTGAGCATTTCGCGCGGGCGACGGAAGACTGGCGAGGGATCACCCACGCGCTTCCAACGGTTGGTGACGGGATCAAGTTTGGCAAAGCCTTCTGCGAAGTCTTCGCCCGCGTATTGGAACATGCCGGAGATATAGAGTGTGCCGTCACCTAAGCGAGCGGCAGACTCGATGCGGTCGTCGACTGCGGACTGCGGAACAACGAACTGGCCATTTCGCACCAGCCGCATGGCCTGATCCACACCCAGATAAACTTCACCTGGGTTGAGTTCGTGAGCGGTGTATACCCGCTGCGAAATGGCGGGTGAACTTGCGAAGGCTGTCCAAAGGCCGTTCTCCAAGAAGAACACACCGGCAGGCGTGGAGGCGAGAATCTGTCCGCTGAGTCGCGTGGAGAAGTCTTTGACATCGGTCGGCGCGTTGAGGCCTGCGGCAATAAAGGCGCTGCCGTTCCAGATGACAGCGCCGGGCGCGGTGACGGCACCGGCTGCGGTGATGGAGCCTCCCAGCAGGACGGAGTTGTCGGGCAGAGGGTGAAGGGCTTGCACGCTGGTTGCGGCAAGCGGCCCTGCGGGATCGATGACGGGTTGCCAGGCGGTGCCGTCCCAGCGCGCAAGGCGAGGGGCGGGCGTGCCATCTCCCAGATGCGTGAAATCGCCGGCGGCCCAGAGCGTCCCGTCGGGAGTCGAGGTGAGCGCGCGAACCGGGCCACCGGTCAAGCCGACGCCAACGGGGCTCCACGACTCGCCGTCCCAGCGTGAGACGCCGTTGCCAGCCGAGGAGACGAAATCGCCGCCGGCGATCAGTGAACCATCGGACATGAAGTGAAGAGCGTGTGTGTCTCCGCCAGTGCCTGCGTCGAGCGGATGCCAGCGGGAACCATCAAAGCGAGCGACGTTGCGGATGGGTAGCGGAGCCTGCGGTCCCTCGCGGAAATCCTTGCCGCAGGCGTAGATCTGATTGTCGGGGCCGACAGCAATATCTCGCAGCCACATGACGGAGTAAAAGAGGACTGGATAGAGATCACGCGGAAAACCGCGGAGCCAGCCGGTCGCGGGATCAACGTACGCCAACGGGGTCGAGCCATCGTTGCCGGCGCGGTTGAAGCGTCCGGCGAACACGACTCGCGGGGCCAGCGGGCCCGGGCCGTCGGGGTCCCAGGTGACCATGCGCTCAATGTGACTTGATTGATCAGGCGAGTCGGCACTGGTCTCTGCGCGGGGCCGTCTGAGAACCATGTCCACGGGCATGGCTGGGCCACAGCGCACGCAGCGGTGAGCAAGGAAGCGAGACAGAACGTCGCGACAGGCAGGTGTGAACGCATGGGAACCCCTCGTGGACAATCAGCGGTGCTCGCTGTCGAGACTTGAGAATCTGTTCGCATCGTAACGCAAAGCGGCGACGCTTACAAGCAAGAAACCGGCCGGCGCGAAAAACGCCGGGGGACAGGTGGTGTCCCCCGGCGTTATCTATCAACTTAAACCCGCAGTCAGAACCTGAAGTCGATCACTCGCTGCAGTTGCCGCCTGCGAGGATGCGGAAGAAGGCGAAGACGTCTTCGTCTTCGGGGAAGACGCCGTTGTTGTTGAAGTCGATGTCTTGACAGCCGAGGACCGCGTCGCAGGTGACGGGGTTGCCGCCGGCGAGGACGTCGAAGAAGTCGACGACGTCTTGGTCTTCGGGGAAGACGCCGTTGTTGTTGAAGTCGATGGAGTCGCAGATGTCGTATTGGACGCGGTAGGTGGTAGTGACGCCCAGGCTGCCGCTTTCGAGCGAGTTGGCGGCGATGGTGACGCGACCTGTAGCGGCGTCGAAGGTGTAGGGGTGCGCGACGTCGTTGCGCGTGACGCTGCGGATGGGAAGGGCCGGGTTGGCGCGGATGACCGTGCCGACGTTGACGGCGATGCCGAGATCGTTGGTGAAGGTGTGGGTTTCGCCGAAGGCGTCGCGGCTGACGGTGACGTCGATGGAGTGGACGGGCGCGATGGGACTGGGCTGCATGCGGACGTTGTTAAACGTCATGGTGTTCCACGCGCTGGGGAGCTTGGGCTCGAAGCTGATGGTGTTGGTGCGAGCGCTGGGGGTGTAGTCGAGGAAGAGCATGAGCGAGTCAGTGAAGAAGCTCATGCTTTCCCATGCGTTGGGCCACGCGGTTTGGAGCATGAAGTCGTTCTGGCCCGGGTAGAGGAGCGAGCCGGGCTTGGTGTTGTCGACGAAGCGAGCGCCGATCTGCTCTGCGCCCAGGCCCATGGGGCCGACGCGGTCGAGGAGCAGGTTGAGGCGGTACTTGTGGTTGTCGATGTCGCCGGTGCCGGGCGTGAAGTCCTGGCGCATGGCGTAGTACGCGCCGTACCACATGGTCGTGAGGAACCAGGGGCCTGCGCCGTGGGGCGTGCCGCCGCCCCAGTAGCCGTCGCCCCAATAGCGGTTGATGAGATCGGTCCAGCCGTAGCCGTCGTTGGGGAAACCGGCGTAGTTCACCAGCGGCTCAGCGGTGGGGTGAGCGTTGTTGAACTTGCGGCGCACGCCGTTGATGCGGTCGATGACGCGCGTGGCCTTGAAGTCGGTGGGGCTGTAGACCTCGAAGGGGTAGACGATGCCGAGCTGGCTGATGTCGGTGTTTTCGCCGTCCCAGTCGAGGCGACCGTCGAGGCCGCTCTTGACCCAGCCGGCGCGGGTGAAGGCGTCGTTGGCGTCGCTGGTGAGGCCGAGGGTGTTGGCGATTTTGCCCGCGTCAACGAGGCCGCGGTGCATGTTGGCGTTGCTGAAGATGAAGGTGTCGTAGCTGTCTTCCCACAGGTTGTTGCTGTAGGTGAGGTTGAACGCTTCTTCCCAGCGGAGGCGGCTGTCGCTGCTGTCCTGGGTCATGGCGAGGACGCTGTCGCGCACGGCGGGGTAGTTGAGGTTGAGGTAGGCGGTGTCGGCCTGGAGGTTGTCGAGAAACTGGACGGCCCAGGGGAAGACGGCGGTGCCGTCGATCTGCGGCGCGCCCCAGACGGTGAAGCCGTCGGTGGTGCACTTCTGCTTCCAGAAGCCCTTGCGGCCCCAGGCTTCGAAGTCGCGGTAGCTGGTGTCGCGCATCCAGTCGATGGCCTTGCGGGCTTCGGCGAAGTGGCCGGTGCGGGCGAGGGTGACAGCGGCCCACATGGCATCGCGCGGCCAGACGTAGTAATACGCGCCGTTGTGATACCCGGCGACGATGCCGCCGAAGACGCCGTCCTGGTGGAGGGCGGTGGCGAGCAGGCCGCGCTTCATGAGCTTGTCGTAGCGATCATCGGGGGCATCGAGGGTGACACCGTTATTGAGCCAGTTGGTCCAGTAGGTGTCGGTGGTGGACTGCACGGCGGCCATGTCGCTGGTGTAGAACCAGTCGAGCATGGGGACGATTTCGTTGTTGTACACGCCGTCGCTGCCGGGCATCGGCGCGGTGATGGGCTCGGGGCGGAAGTGAGCGCCGGCCATGAGGATTTCGACGTTGACGTCGACGCTGGGGGGCAGCGTGACGCGGCGAGCGATCCAGCCTTGGCTCTGGTCGGCGCTGGTGTCGCGCCAGGTTTCGTTGGCAGGCTGGCCGTTGACCTTCATCGCGGCGGTGAGGTAGAGGGCGATGTTCTTTTGGTAGCCGCTGAAGGTGGTGATGTTGTATTCGTTGGGATCGGAGATGAAGGGACCGGTGCCGGTGACGGTGCGGGTGGTCTTGTCGAAGGCGGTCATCGCGCCGCGGGCGGCATCCCAGAACATGGCGTCGTACTGGTCGCCGCCGTTGAGGGCGGGGTCCATGTAGTAGTAGATGGTGACGTCTTGGGCGGTCGGGAGGTTGTTGCGGAGCGTCATGCGCTTGATGAGCATGTGCTTCTGCTCACCCGTGCCTGCGAGGCCATCGGGGAAGTCGATGCCGGCGGGGGCGAAGTCGGTCTGGGTGACGCTGATGTTGTTGCCGTTAGCGAAGAGGGTCTGGCTGGTGGCGACGGTGTTGGTAGAGTCGGTCAGGTAGCTCTGCTGGACGTTGTTGAAGCTGATGCCGTTGGGATTGCTGAGCCAGTGGGTGACGTTGTCATTGTCGCTGCGGATGCCGACCATGGCCTGGTTGAGGTGCATCTGGCCGCGCTTGTCGGGGCTGAGGCCGCCCGGGAAGGTGTCGGGGCCTTCGCTGTAGCCTTCGTTCTTGGTGCCGACGCCTTGGACGCCGCCGGGCGTGGGGAAGTACATGTCCCAGAGGGTGCCGTTCTGGTCGAGCATGGCGGCGGTGAAGGTGTTGCCGATGAAGGCTTCTTCCTTCCAGAACTTGACGGGCGGGTAGCCGAGGGCGGGCAGGGGCTGACCAAAGCCGGCGCCGGGCCATGCGGCGAGGACGCGGTATTCGAAGACGTTGGTGTTGAGCTCGCCTTGGGGCAGGCCGCCGGGGCCGTTTTTCCATGCGGCGATGCGGTACTTGATGGTGCGGCCGTATTCACGGGCGTCGAAGTCGGTGATGCGGATGCGCCACCAGTCGTCGTTGCCGCCGAAGCCGTTGGGCTGGTTGCGGACGAAGGCGAACTGGGTGGGATTGGTGCTGCTGCGGATGACGCGGGTGCTGGAGTTGTTGGGCACGCCGTTTGCGCCGCTGGGGTTGGTGCCGTCGATGGTGTAGTAGACGAGGACGACGTCGTAGGAGAAGGAGGGACCGATCTTGGCCCAGAGGTCCACGCCTTCGCTGACGCGCACGGCATCGGGCTCGCGGCCGGTGATGCCGGAGGGCTCGCCAAAGACCTGCTGGGTGGGGGTGTGACCCACGAAAGCGGGCTGGGCGACGGCGACGCCGGTGATGGCGAGGCCAGCAAACGTGAACAATCGATGCGCAACGGTCATGAAAACGATCTCCATTTCGTCAACTCACTTGCACCGGCAGCGCGCGATGGAGGACCATCGCCCGGTTGCTGGAGCATTCCTTGGGTCACTGTCTTTTCCGAACCCACCCACTGCCATGTTTCGCTTGCGCCGTGTGGACCCTCTCCCGCGCGCTGGTGACTGGCAGGAGTAGACTATCCATCGGCAAGTGGCTGTGGTCAAGGACTTTTGAATAGAAAGCACCAGAATTCGCCGGGTTTGGGTTGCGTGCTTGTGGGTGAAGTCTGGTATTGTGTTGGCAGATGGTTGGCGGCGGGTGCAAAGCCCGAGAAACCAACGGAAAAACGAACACGCGGGCGTGTCACGATGACACGGTGCGTGTAAGAAAGGACGAGGCATGATGCGTGCGCGATCGACGATGATGTGGGCAGCGGGGACGGTTTTGTCGCTGGGGCTGCTGAGCGCGGTGACTGGCCTGACGGGCTGTGAGAAGAAGGCACCTGCACCTGCGGCACCCAGCACCACGACTGCACCGGCAACGACGGACGTGGCGAAGGCTGAGGCGACCAAGAGCGACGCGCCTGCCGCGGCACCGGTTGCGGCGGCTGCGCCGAGCGGTGATGCGATCCTTATTGGGCACTATGGCTCGCTGACGGGGAGCGAGGCGACGTTTGGCCAGAGCACCAGCAACGGGATTCGGCTGGCGATCAAGGAAGCCAATGCGAAGGGTGGCGTGCTGGGTCGGCCCGTGGCACTGAAGGAGTACGACACGCGCGGTGACGCGGGTGAAGCCAAGCTGGCGGTGGAGCGTTTGGTGAAGAGCGACAAGGTGACGGCGGTGCTGGGTGAAGTTGCCAGCAAGCTGAGCCTTGCGGGTGGGCCGGTGTGCCAGGAAGCGGGCGTGCCGATGATTACGCCCAGCAGCACCAATCCGAAGGTGACGGAGATTGGCGACTACGTGTTCCGCGTGTGCTTTATTGATCCGTTCCAGGGATTTGCGGGCGCGAAGTTCGCGCGGGAGACGCTGAAGGCCGAGAAGGCCGCGGTGCTGGTGGACCAGGCGCAGGCGTATGCGGTGGGTCTCGCGGAGCAGTTTGAGCTGAACTTCAAGGCGAAGGGCGGCGAGATTGTGACAACGCAGAACTACACGGGCGGTGCGCAGGACTTCACGAGCCAGCTCACGAGTATTCGCGCGGCCAAGCCGGATGTGATTTACATTCCCGGGTACTACACCGACGTGGGCAACATCGCGATTCAGGCGCGGCGGCTGGGCATCACGAAGCCCATGCTGGGCGGTGACGGCTGGGACAGCGATCAGCTTGCGAAGATCGCGGGTGATGCGATTGAAGGCAGCTACTACACGAATCACTACGCGCCGGACCAGCCGGATGCGAAGGTGCAGGACTTCATCAAGGCGTATCGCGCGGAGTTTGGCGGGGCCACGCCGGACGGGCTGGCTGCGCTGGGCTATGACGCAGCGAAGATTCTGTTTGAAGCGATGGAACGCGCGAAGACCACGGATGGCAAGGCTCTGCGTGATGCGATCGCGGCGACGAAGAACTTTGGCGGCGTGACGGGGAACATCACGATTGATGCGAACCGCAATGCGACCAAGAGCGCGGTGGTGGTGGAAATGGCGGGGAACCCGCCGGCACCGAGTTACGTGACGACGGTGGAGCCGCAGTAAGGCGGGTACGGAGTAGCGAAGTACCGGAGTACCGCAGAGACGAAGTACCGAAGGAAAGGCAGTGTGACGGGCATGGGTGACTGTGCCCGTTTTTTCATTTGGTGGAGAGTTGGGACTTTGTCGCTTCGTTCCTCCGTCACTTCGTCGCTTTCGGGGCGGGCTTGCGCGGTGATTTTCTGCTACACTCTGGGCCCTTCAAGGAACCTTGTGCGTGGATGCAGTGCTTCAGATTCTCATTGCGACGATCGCTGTGGGGAGTCTGTACGCGCTGGTGGCACTGGGGTACACGCTGGTGTATGGGGTCCTGAAGTTCATCAACTTCGCGCACAGTGATGTGTTTGTGCTGGGGGCGTGGACGAGCTTTACGACGGCGGTGGTGCTGCGGACGACGGTGGGCGAGGGGGAGACGGTGCCTTGGTGGGGTGTGGCGCTGGTGTTTCTGGCGGCGGTGACGGTGTGCGGGGTGGTGGGGTATTGCATTGAGCGCTTTGCGTATCGGCCGCTGCGGAAGGCTCCGCGGCTGAATGTGCTGATCACGGCGATTGGTGTGTCGCTGCTTTTGCAGAATCTTGGACAGATCACCGGTCCGGCGGTTGCGCGCGGGCCGGAGAAGTCGGTGGTTCGGGACGGGCAGACGGTGACGCAGGAGGGTGACCCCTTGGCGACGGTGCCGTTTGGCGCGACGCCCAAGAGCATGCCCACGCTGATTCCGAATGTGGTGCTGAATGAGACGGTGATTGAGAAGGGCACGATTGCGGGCGGGGCACTGCGTGGGACGGTGGTGTTTGACAAGCCGATCACTTTCAGCGAAGGGCGGCAGTACCGGCTGGAAGTGACGCGGACGGTAAACGAAGCGGACGGCACGGCCAAGGTTGTTGTGGACCGACTGAGTCTGGATGCGGAAGCCGGGACGATTGAGCCGGGGACGGAAGTGCGCACGACGCCGCGGCGGTCGGCGGCGGAGTTGCAGGGCGCGACGTATGAACTGGTGCGCAGTCCGCGGGTGCCGATCGGGCTGATTGATGTCATCATCGTGACGGTGAGTCTGGCGCTGATGACGGGGCTGCAACTGCTGATCTTCCGCACGAAGCTGGGTGCGGCGATGCGGGCACTGTCTCACAACATCGAGACTGCGTCGCTGATGGGTGTGAACACCAACTTTGTGATCAGCTTCACGTTTGTGCTGGGCGCGGTGCTGGCGGCGAGCGCGGCGTTCCTGTATCCGATGAAGTATCCGGGGCTGAATCAGACGGCGCACGGGATTTGGGTGCTGCTGGGGCTGAAGGCGTTTGTGGCTGCGGTCGTGGGCGGCATTGGGAATGTGCGCGGCGCGGTGCTGGGCGGATTCCTGATCGCAGCGATTGAGTTCTTTGGGGCGTACTTCTACGCACCGCTGCGTGACGTGTATGTGTTCACGCTGCTGATTGTCGTGTTGCTGTATAAGCCGAGTGGGATTTTGGGGCGGGCGGTGGTGGAGAAGGTTTAGTGGGGAAGGGGTCAGCGAGCAAGCGAGCAAGCGAGCGAGCGAGCGAGGGGAAGGCAGTTGGAAACGGTCGGTTCGTGGAGTAATCGAGAAGATGCGGATGGATGTAAAGCAAGCTGATGCAACGACGACGCTCGAAGCGATGGGATTTTTCCCCCGCTCGCTTGGTCGCTTGCTCGCTTGCTCGCTGTTTTGCTCCGCCGCTGCGGAGTCGGTCGCATGAAGACTCTGGCGCAGTACATCACGGAGGTACCCAAGGGGCGAGCGTTCAAGCCGGTTGCGGTGTTTGTGCCTTGGGTGGTGTGCGTTGCGCTGGCGCTGGTGGTGCAGTTTGTCGCGCCGGTGGTGGTGAATGAGTACTGGCAGAGCGTGCTGCAGCGGATGGGCGTATTCATCATCGCGGCGGTGTCGCTGAACATCGTGAACGGGTTTACCGGACAGTTCAGCATGGGCCATGCGGGGTTCATGGCTATTGGCGGGTATATTGGCGCGGGCGTGACGTATTACGGCTCGCTGTTGATGCACGGCAGCGTGAATGATCCATCGTTTGTGACGCAGGGCACGATGCTGATGCTCGCGGGGATCGTTGCGGGCGCTTGTGTCGCTGCTGCTGCGGGGTACTTGGTGGGCTTGCCGAGTTTGCGGCTGCGTGGCGACTATCTGGCGATTGTGACGCTGGGATTTGGTGAGATCATTCGTGTGGTGCTGGAGCTCACGCCTCAGCAGATCACGGATGCGAGCGCGGTGGCGGCGAATCCGGTTGCGTCGTTCTTTCACTTGAACGGCGCATCGGGGTTTATTCGCACGCCTCCCTATGCGACGCTGTTCTGGGTGTGGTTGTTTGTGGCGATCACGTGCGTTGTTGCGTATCGCATGAAGACCAGCAGCAGCGGGCGGGCGTTTCTGTCGATTCGTGAGGATGAAATCGCGGCGCGGGCGATGGGTGTTGATCTGACCAAGTACAAGGTGCGAGCGTTTGTGCTCGCCGCGTTCTTTGGCGGTGTGGCGGGTGCGCTGTACTCGCACACGGGCGTGAACCCGAGTCCGACGGACGCGGGCTTTCAGCGGTCGTTTGACATCATCATCATGGTGGTGTTGGGCGGGCTTGGGTCGGTGTCGGGCTCGGTGCTGGCGGCGATCATTCTGGTGTTGATGCCTGAACTGCTGCGCGATTTGCAGCAGTATCGGCTGGTGCTGTACGCGCTGCTGCTGATTGTGATGATGCTTGTGCGGCCGCAGGGGTTGTTTGGCGTGAAGGAGATCTGGGACCTTTCGCGCGGCGACCGCAAGCAGGCGAAGAAGGGAGGCTCCGCGTGAGTTACCTTCTGGATGCGCAGGGGATCGGCATTACGTTCGGCGGGCTGAAGGCAGTGCAGGATTTGACGCTGCAACTGCCTGGCGGCGTGCTGTATGGATTGATCGGTCCCAACGGGGCGGGGAAGACGACGGCGTTTAACTTGATCACGGGCGTGTATGCGCCGCAGACGGGATCGGTGAAGCTGGCGGGTGATGTGGTGAGCGGGCTGCGGCCCCACCAGATTGCCAAGGCCGGGCTGTCGCGCACGTTTCAGAATATTCGGCTGTTTGGTGAGCTGAGTGTGCTGGAGAATGTGATGCTGGGGAGCCATGTGCGTGGGAAGCACAAGCTGCTGGGCACGCTGTTGCGCACGCCGAGGTTTGTGGCGCAGGAAGAGGCGATGCGCGAGCGGGCGATGGCGCTGCTGGAGATTTTTGGTCTGGGCAAGCTGGCTGATGAGCAGGCGAAGAACCTGCCCTATGGCGACCAGCGGCGGCTGGAGATTTGCCGGGCGCTGGCGACGGAGCCGAAGGTGCTGCTGCTGGATGAGCCGGCGGCCGGGATGAACCCGAGTGAGAAGAAGAGCCTGGCAAAGACGATTCGCGATATTCGTGATCGCTTCGGGCTGGCTGTGTTGCTGATTGAACACGACATGGGTCTTGTCATGGAGATTTGCGAGCGGATCACCGTGCTGGATCACGGGCAGGTGATTGCTGCGGGCACGCCGAAGGAGATTCAGGCGGATCCGAAAGTGATTGAGGCTTATCTGGGCGTGGAGGCGAGCCATGCTTGAGGTGCGTGATCTGCATGTGAGTTATGGTGCGATTCGCGCGCTGCATGGCGTGACGCTGAACGTGAACAAGGGCGAGATTGTCACGCTGATTGGCAGCAACGGGGCGGGGAAGACGACGACGCTGCGGGCGATTTCGGGATTGGTCAAGGCGCAGAGCGGCAGCGTGACGTATGAGGGCAAGAGCATTGCGAAGCTCGCGGCACATGAGATTGTGAAGCTGGGGATGAGCCATGCGCCGGAGGGGCGCGGGATTTTTCCGCTGATGACGGTGGAAGAAAATCTGGAGTTGGGCGCGTACATCCGCAATGACCACGCGGAGATTGCGAAGGATCGCGAGAAGGCGTTGACGCTGTTTCCGCGGGTACGCGAGCGGCTGAAGCAGATGGCGGGGACGCTCAGCGGCGGTGAACAGCAGATGGTGGCGATTGCGCGAGCGCTGATGGCGCGGCCCAAGCTGCTGCTGCTGGATGAGCCGAGCCTGGGGCTGGCGCCGCAGATTGTGCAGACGATCTTCAAGATCATCCGTGACATCAACGAGTCGGGGACGACGATTCTGCTGGTGGAGCAGAATGCGCACATGGCGCTGCAGATTGCGCATCGCGCGTATGTGCTGGAGACGGGGGCGATCGCGATGGAAGGCGATGCGAAGGAACTGGCCAAGAGCGACGAGGTGCGGAAGGCGTACCTTGGGGTGGCGTGAAGGCAAAGCGATAGAGCGATCAAGCGAAAAGCGGTAAAGCACTGTGGCGCGTAAGAGTCGGCATTCGGATGTGAAGATCACGGTGCTTGCCATGGGCAAGCATCCGGCGTGGCCTGATTTCATCGATGATTTGGCGCAGTATCCGGCGGGCGTGGTGGCGGCGAAGGATGCAATGTGGACGCGCGGCTTGCAGCGAGCGTGCCAACTTGGCGCGTTCAACACGCTGGTTGAGGCGTCGCGTGTCAGCTTCTCGCACGATGCGCTGATTGTGACGAGTGATGGCACGTGCGTGGCACGCGTGTGGCCCAGCCTTGATGCGAAGGGCGCGGCGGGGTGGCCCATGATCGCGATGGCGCATGCAGAGCCGGTGGACGCTTCGTGGCTTTGTGAGTGTGCGCCGGCGCGGCTTCGTGCGGTACAGGAGATGAGCGGGCAGACGCGAAATCGTCAATTGGTTGCGCTGTCGCTGGGTGAAGCGGCGCGGCAGTTGGAAGACACGCTGGCGCTGGTGGTGGGTGTGCCGCGTGCGAGTGTGAGTGATGGTGCGCTGCTTGCTCAAGCGGATGCGGTGAAGATCGCGGCGGGGCTGGAGGCGGCGCGGGAGCAACTGACGCCTGATGCGCGAGGCGAAGTGGGCGCGACGCTGCGGCTGCCTCGCGTGGTTTCGCCGGCGGCGCCGCTTGAGAACGCGCGGGTGTGGGCGGCTGCGCTGCGGAGCCAGATGGAGCCGTCACTGTCGCTGGTGGCGATGGAGCGTGATGACAGCGATCATGTTGATGTGATCATCGGGCATGGACGCAGTGATCGGTGGGGATTGATTCGCGATGCGAGCGTGAAGGATGCTGTCGCGGGGCGGGGTGCGCCCAGTGACACGACGCTCGCTCAGGTGAAGCAACTGAAGCAAACGCTGGGGGCTCGCACGCGCGGAGCAACGGCGACGCCCGGACCGGACAAGACGAGCCGGCGGTCAATCGCACTGCTTGCGGCGGGTGGGGTGCTGGTGTTGACGACGATTGTGGCCGCACTGCTTTTGCGGAGCAATCCGCCCAGTGGTTCACAACCTGCAGGGGTGCTTGCGGAAGCGCGGCCTGGGGCGAAGGCGACCGCGCGACCGGGTGCGACAGAGCCGCGCGAGGCCGTGAACGATGTGGGGAGTGACGTGGTGACGGCGGCGATGGTGGAGCAGTCGCTGGCGGAAGCGGAGCGGGAGAGTGCTGCTCAGGGTTTGGCGGTGCCTGATGAGGTTGCGCAGCGTGCTCGCAAGGTGATAGCGGATGGTGCGGCGACGCAGGCTGAGGCGCGCGAGGCGCAGCGGCTTCTTGATGCGTGGCGCAGCGAGCTGGCGGGGCGCGTGCTGGCGGAGGTTCGCGAGAAGCAGCAGGTGGCGGGCGAGCTTGACGAGGCGCAGCGTGTGGTGGCGGATGCGTGGCGGACGCGGCTGTCGACGATGAATCCGCGCGAGGGAATGCTCGCGACGAGAGAACGCATTGCTCGCGAAGAAGATGGTTTCACGGCGGCGCTGGACGCGTTGGGCGAGACACGACCCGCGCAAGAGATTGCGCGAGATGAGCCCGTGCTCAACAATGCGATCAACGCCGCGCGGCGTGAAGGGGCGATGCGACTTGCGGAGCTGCTGCGTGAAGGTGGGGATGTGCAGCGAGTGCGCGACACGGCGAGTGCGCTGCGGCGTGATGTGGCGAAGCTGCGCGATGACGTGCGTGATGAGCTTCCGCAACTGCGGCGCGTGCCTGTGCTGCAGGCGACTGCTCGCGATGCGCTGGCGCGTGGGGAATCGTGGGAGACGCTGGCACCGACGTATGAGGCGCTGCTTGCTGCGGCGACGGATGAGAGCGTGCGGACAGCGGTAGGCGATGAATTGCGGCGGTTGGAAGCGGTGCGCGACGTGAGCGTGTTGCCGGTAGACAAGCTCGAGCCGGCGATGCGTGCGGCGGCGACTGACACGACAGGCAAGCGCATCGCGGAGATCATGCAGGGTTGGCGTGCGCTTGCCGCGGCGGATGATGTCGTGCAGGTGCAAGCGAAGGCTTACAGCGAGGTGGTGAAACCGGCGATTGGGTATGTGCCGGAGGCTGGGGCGCGCGAGCGGCTGGGGCGCGAGGCTGCGGCGCTGGCGCGAGATGCGTGGCTCAAGGCGCAGGCAGCGGCGATTGATGACGAAGGCTTGCTTGCAGTTGCAGAGCTTGCGGTGAAGCTGGATGCGCAGCAAGCAGGGAAGGCGCCGGCGTGGATTCGGGCGGAAGCGCGGCTGGAAGCGGCGCGGCTGCGGCGCGCGATCGCGGAGAGCGCGACGGATGACGTGCTGCTTGCGCATGCACGTGAACTGTCGCGACATGTGCAGGCTGCGGGCGATGCGCTTGAAACGTGGCCAGACGCCAAGCGGCTGCGGGCGCTGGATGTGCTGGCGCGGGAGGCGATTGCGCAGCGCGAAGGAAAGCGGCAGTGGCTGGGCGTGCAGGGGCCGGGCGCAAAGGGATGGGTGATGCGGGATGATGGCAAGGGGCAAGTGATCTTCACGTCACCTGCGGGAACGGCCGTTGCCTTTGCGCGAGCGGAGACGGAGGATGCGGAGCGAGTCACCTATATCGCACGCGGAGAGTGCAGTGTTGCCGCGGTGATAGATGCAATGCGTGATGATGCGACACGCGCAGAGGTGGATGGACTGCTCTGGCAGTTTGATGACGCGACGGATCCTCGCGTGGGTCCGCGTGCATGGACACGGCGCAATGGCGTGATCACGCCAACACGCGAGTGGCACGCTCGCATCAACGGACGTGAGCCGCTGCTGGCAGCGGGATTGACGGCGGGTGCGCCGGACGCATCGATGCCGATGAACTATGTGAGTGCAAAGGCAGCGGAAGCGATTGCCGCGGCGATGGGCTGTCGCTTGCCGACGCAGCGAGAGTGGGAATCGGTGGCGGGTGTGGCCTCTGACGCTGAGCAGAACAGGATTGATATGCAACTGCTGGAGCAAGAGGCATTCGCGAAGCGCACGGGAGTTCGCGCTGCGAGACCAGCCGCGGACACAAGCGTGGCGAGCGAGGGCGCGGCGGATGTGCCGGCGCGTGATGGTGCGCTGTGGCTGTGGCCTGCGGAGAAGGGAACGCAGAAAGCGCGGTTTGCGAACCTTGGCGGGAATGTCGCGGAGTGGGTCAACACGCCTGTGGGACCTGTGATCATCGGTATGTCTGCACTGACGCTGCATGATGGCAGCGCGGTGCGTAACACATCGAGCGATGCGCTGCGCGGCTTTGCTGATGTCGGGTTCCGGCTGGCCTTTGACGTCGCGAAGGAACTGCCCACGACTGATGCAATCGCGGAGTTGCGATCGAAGGGACGCCAGTAGGGCACTCAGGCGCGAGCTTGCACTGCGGCGGGCTTGAGTTCCTGCCATGTGGCGTAGCGTGATTGAAGGCTCGTGAGCACGCGCTCCACGGCAGTGCCGCGTGAGCCTTTGAGCAGCACAAGATCACCGGGCTGGAGGGCGGCGGCGATTACATCGCAATCTGCAGGCGTGGTGGTTTCGCGTGTGAGGGCCTGTGTCGCGGTTTCTTGGGCGGCGCGGGCCATGTGGGGGCCGAGCAGCGCGAGAAGATCAGGCTTGGCGGCGGCAGCAGCCTGCACGACTTCTGCGTGCATCGCGGCGGCGTGGTCGCCTAGTTCGAGCATGTCGCCCAAGACCAGGACCAGTCGCTGGGCGCGTTCCTGCTGCTGGACTTCGCACATGGTGGCGATGGCGGCGAGCATGGACTCAGGGTTGGCGTTGTACGCATCGTTGATGATGCGGATGCTGGCGGCGCGGGTGTGAATGATGTGGCGTTCGAGACGCATGGGGGGCGGCTGCACACGTGCGAGGCCCGCGATGGTGGCCTGGTCGGGAAGCTTGAGCGTCCGCGCGACGGCGATTGCGGCAGCGGCGTTGGTGGCGTTGTGCAAACCGAGTGTGGGGAGCGTGAAGGTGAGGCCGTCGTCCAGTGTGACGGTGATGCCGGCGAATGACTGCGAACGCGTCACGACGCGGAGGTTGGCGTGGTGTGAGAGCCCAAACGTGATGGTGCGGGCGTTGTTGTTTTCAGCAGTGAGCACGTCGCGCACGCTGGTGAGCAGCAAGGGGCCGGGATCGTCGAAGGGGGCGATGATGACGCCGCCTGGGCGCAGGCCGCGCACGAGCTGGGCTTCTTCACGGGCGACGCCTTCGAGCGAGCCGAGGCCTTCGAGGTGTTCGCGACCGAGACTGGTGAGCACGACGACGTCGGGGCGGATGGCGCGGGAGAGGGGTTCGAGTTCGCCCGGAGCGTTGGTGCCGACTTCGCAGATGACGAACTGATCGTCCTCGCGCGCGGAGAGGACGGTGATGGGCACGCCGATAGCGTTGTTGAAGCTTTTCTGCGAGCTGGTGCCTCGCAGCGATTGCGAGAGGGCGGCGTGCAGCATGCGCACGGTGGTGGTCTTGCCGTTACTGCCCCCCACTGCGATGAAGGTGGCGCCACGGGAGGCGAGGTGATCGCGATAGGCGGAGGCCAAGGAAAGGAGCGCGGCGGCGGTGTCGGGCACGAGAATGACGGCGACGTTTCTGGTTGCCGCGAGATCGCGGATGCGATCGAAAGCCTCGGCGCGGTCGATGACCAGCATGGCTGCGCCGCCTGAGATGGCCTGGTCGAGGTAGGCGTGCGCATCGTGCTTTTCGCCGCGAAGCGCGATGAAGAGTGCGCCGCGGGAGATGGCGCGGGTGTCGGTGCTGATGCCTGGTGTGAGCGACTCGCTTGACTTTGGCGTCAACCAGTGAGCGGCGAGTGTGTCAGCGATGGTGGCGCAGTTCCAGAACATGGTGATGGGTTGAGAGAGCTGGTGACGGAACGGGCAAACAACGAAGTTCACTTGCGGCGTTTGGCGGCTTTCGCGGGTTCGGCGAGGATGGGGATGTCGCGAGCGATCAGGGCTTCGCGGGCGACTTCGCGATCATCAAAGTGTGTCCGAATGGTGCCGCCCTTGCCGTCGGGGAGAATCTGCTCGGTCTCGTGGCCTTTGCCGGCGATGACGATGACGTCACCTTCGCGAGCGGATTCGATCGCGGCGTGGATAGCGCGGGCGCGATCGACCTGCACGATGAGCGATTCGCGGCGAGCTGCGGGGATGCCTGCGAGGATTTGATCGACGATGTCGCTGGGGCGTTCGGTGCGAGGGTTGTCGCTGGTCACGACGACGGCGTCGGCAAGTTCGCTGGCGGCGAGGCCCATGCGGGGGCGTTTGGTGCGGTCGCGATCGCCACCACAGCCGAAGACGCACCAGAGGCGGGCACCGTCGCGGCGAGCGCTTGTCGCGCCGGCGGCGTGTTCGATGCTGGCACCGGGCTTGACGCGGCCTGTCATGACGCTGCCCACGGCGCTGAGCACGTTGCGGAGGGAGTCATCGCTGTGGGCGTAATCAACGAAGACGCTGAAGGGAGCATCGACAGCGGTGACGCGTTCGAGCCGGCCCGGTGGTGCGGTGAGGAGAGGGACGCCATCGGCGATTGTCTGCGTGGGCACGCCCAAGGCGTGTGTGCTGGCAACGGCGGCGAGGATGTTGAAGGCGTTGTAGAGGCCCACGAGGCTGGTTTTGGCGGTGAAGTCGCCCCAAGGGCCGCGGAGGCGGAGGCTCATGCCGGTCATGTCGTGCGAGAGGACTTCGCAGGATGCGTCAAGACCGGCGTGCTGCTTGCCCTGCTCGAGCACAGCGACGCGCAGGATGCGGGCCTTGCAGTCGCGCACCATGCGCTCGCTCCAGGGGTCGAGCGCGTTGATGATGGCGACGCCGTCTTCGTGCACGAGAGTGAACAGACGCGCCTTGGCGGCGGCGTAGTTTTCCATCGTGCCGTGGTAGTCGAGGTGATCGCCCGTGAGATTGCTGAAGACGGCGGCGCGGAAGCGCAGGGCGTCGGCGCGTTTCTGGTCGAGGGCGTGGCTGGAAACTTCGAGCGCGGCAGCCTGCACGGCGCACTCGCGCATGCGGCTGAGGGTGCGGCTGATTTCGATGGCGGGCGGCGTGGTCATGTTGGCGGCGGCGACTTCGACGCCGTCGTCGATGATGACGGTGCCGATGAGGCCGCAGCGGGTGCCGACGCGGTTGAGCAGTTGCCAGCAGAGGAAGGTGGTTGTCGTCTTGCCGTTGGTGCCTGTGACACCGATGAGATGCAGTTGCCGCGCGGCTTCGCCATAGAAACGCTCGGCCATGAGGGAACTGGCGAGGAGAATGTCTTTGGCGACGAGGATGGGCGCGCCGGGCAGGCGAAGGTTGGCATCGTCAGTCACGACGGCGGCGGCGCCAGCTTCGATGGCGGCCTGGGCGAACTGCTTGCCATCGGCTTTGAGGCCACTGCGCGCGATGAAGAGGGAGCCGGGGAGGACGGTGCGGCTGTCTTCGGTGATATCGCAGACGCGGGTCAAGGCGACATCGCCGGGCAGGTGGGCGGAGAGCCCGGCCTCGCCGGCGAGGTGCATGTCCAGTCCTTGGACGAGATCAGCAAGTCGCATGGAATCAGCGTATGCGGCGGTGGGTGCAAGGCATTGCGTACAGGCCAACGATGTCGCTCGTCATGAGCCATCAGGTTGTGGGCATTCAGCTGTTTCCGGCACGCGACGCGAAGGTCGCGGCGGTGACTGTGCGTGTGCGGGCTGAGCGCGGCTGGGAGCACGTGATGGCGTGGAACCTGGGCTCGGGGGAGTTGACGCACGGGGCTTGGACGACCAAGCGGCTGCGTCGGAGCCATACCCGGTTGTCGCCTTGCGGGCGGTTCTTTCTGTACACCGCGCAGGACGGCGGGAAGAGCTGGCACCCGGCGACCCGTGAGCGAGTCTTTGCGGCGGAAGACGGCGGCGGCACGGCGATTTCACGGCTGCCGTGGTTGGCGGCACTGACGCGGGTGCACAGCCGAGCGATCTACAGCTCAGCGGTTGCTGGGAAGCACACGTTGTCCACCGCGGAGGAAGCAGCCCTGTTTGCGAAGTTTGAGGGGCTTGAACGGCACGAAGCGTTCCCGCATCAGCCGGGGTGGGAGTCGGTCGATGCCCATTCGCTGCCTGAGGAAGCGTTGCCAAAGAATCGCTCGGCCCGGCGAGCGATCTCCCGGTTTCAGGCGGCACGCATCGCGCCTGCAGACAGGGATGTCATGCTTGTGGCGGCCTGGCCGCAAGCCCGTGGCGCGAGGCCTGGAAAGATGCAATGGACGCTGGTAGCGCAGACGTCAGACAAGACCGTGAGCAAGCGCTTGGATGTGTCCGCAGCCTGGATGTCGCCAGCGACGGGACGCTTGCTGACCGCCGAGCCGACGGGGATCATCACGCTGTTTCAGCCGCCGCAGATTGGTCGCGGCGAGGCTGGGCCGGACATTCGCCTGAAGGTGGTTGCGCGACATGACCTCTCCACGCTTGAGCCAAAGCCCGAGAGACCGCCTGCGAAGGCGTTCGTGCCGCTTTCTGCGAGCGAATTGGGGTGAATTGAACGGCTTTCATTGTGTTGAATCCACACGCCAACCTGTCCCTCCCCCACCTCTTCCCTTGCTGACCTTGGTGGTGAGCTTCCCTAAACTGGATGTTCCGCCGCGTGCGCATCTTCCGCCGCTGCGTCATTTCATGAGGTGTCCATGACCGCTGCTCCTGCTTTTCCTGGTCTGCCCGAGTTCAAGACCCTGCCGTCCCGCGATGGCGACCGCGTGATTCAGTTCCGCGAAGCGCTGCGCGAAGCGATGAGCGAGGAGATGCGTCGCGATGACCGCATGTTCCTGCTGGGCGAGGAAGTTGCGCAGTACAACGGCGCGTACAAGATCTCACAGGGCATGCTGGATGAGTTTGGGCCCTTGCGCATCATCGACGCCCCGATCTCCGAGAACGGTTTCGCGGGTCTGGCGGTGGGTGCCGCGATGTACGGCCTCAAGCCCATCATCGAATTCATGAGCTGGTCGTTCAGCCTCGTCGCTGCCGATCAGATTCTGAACAACGTGCCCAAGATGCTGTACATGAGCGGCGGCCAGTGGGGCTGCCCGATCGTCTTCCGCGGCAACGACGGCGCGGGCGGCCAGCTTGGCAGCACGCACAGCTGGTGCGTCGAAGGCCTGTACAGCAACGTGCCGGGCATGAAGATTGTCATCCCCAGCAACCCTTACGACGCGAAGGGCCTGCTGAAGACCGCGCTGCGCGAGCTTGATCCGGTGTTCTTCCTCGAGAGCGAACGCATGCTGGGCGACAAGGCCCACGTGCCGGCCGAGGAGTACTACATCCCCTTCGGTCAGGCTCGCCTGGCGCACGAGGGTGACGCGTGCACGATCGTGAGCTTTGGTCGTCCGGTCAACTTCTGCCTCGAAGCGGCGGCAGAACTGGAGAAGGAAGGCATTTCGTGCGATGTGCTCGACATGCGGACCATTCGCCCGCTGGACATCGACAGCATCATCAAGAGCGTGCAGAAGACCAACCGCGTGGTTGTCGTTGACCAGTGCTGGCCCTTCGCCAGCGTCGCGAGCGAAGTCATTACGCAGGTGTGCGAACGCTGCTTTGACTACCTGGACTGCCCGCCCGTCCGCGTGAACACCGAAGACGTGCCGACGCCTTACGCGAAGAACTTGGAATATGCGTACTTGCCGAACAAGGAGAAGATTGTGGCGGCGGTGCGGAAGGTGCTGGGATAAAGCGATAAAGTGAAAAGCGAAAAGCGAAAATCAAGGCATCGCGTGTCGGTGACGAAGGGAGAACATCGGATGGGGCGGCTCCGATCTGAACTTCTGGACCGTGTCGAAGCCTTCTCGCATCGCGTTCTCGACGTCGTCGGCATCATGGACGAACAAGGAATTTCACGGCGTATCGTCGATCAACTGGCCGCGTCTGGAACATCGGTCGGCGCGAATCTGTATGAGGCCGATGAAGCGATGAGTCGCAAGGACTTTATCAAGTGTCTGGCCATCGCGAACAAAGAGATGAGTGAGACGCGATATTGGCTCCGAATCGCCATCAATCGTGACTGGGTTTCGCAGGTCAAGGGCGGCCCGGTGCTCATTGAGGGTCTCGAACTGCAGAAGATCATCGGTACCATGATCATCCGCAGCCGCAAACCGTCCCCGTACCGGAAAACTGACACCGACTGACATTCCGCCTTCACTGCCTTCATTTTCGCTTTTCGCTTTTCACTTTATCGCTTTGAGGACTCCCCCATGCCCATCGACATCACCATGCCCCGCCTCTCGGACACCATGCAGCAGGGCACCATCGTCAAGTGGAACGTGAAGGAAGGTCAGAAGATCAAGAGTGGCGATGTCATTGCTGACATTGAGACTGACAAGGCCACGATGGAGCTGCAGTCCTTCGACGACGGCGTGGTCGCCGCGATTGCGGTGCCGCAGGGGCAGACTGTGCCGGTCGGCACCGTCATGATCGTGCTCGCGACGGCGGGCGAAGATGTTGCGGCGGTGAAGGCCAAGGCTGGCAGCGGCGCGGCTCCGGCGGCGAAGGCTGTTGGTGGCTCGGCGACGAACGCTCCGACTGCTGCGGCGACGGCGGTGATGGAGCCGGCGAGCAACGGTGTGAACGGATCGCATGGCGAAGGGCACGGCACGGGCGGGCGCATCTTTATCAGCCCGCTGGCTCGCAAGATTGCGGATGAGGCCGGGCTGGATGTGTCACGCGTGCAGGGCTCGGGTCCGGGTGGACGGATCGTTCGCAAGGACGTGGAAGAGGCGATTGCTGCGGGCAGCGCTGCTCCGCGTGCGGCGGCACCTGCGGCGAAGGCCGCTCCCAGTGCGGCACCTGCGCCGCGTCCCATCGCTGTGCCGGCCGCATCGGCGACGCTGGCTGGCAAGCTCATTCCGGTTTCCAACATGCGCCGCGTGATCGCGCAGCGTTTGAGCGAGAGCAAGAGCAGCATTCCGCACTACCAAGTGTCGTTCGATGTTGATATGCAGCCGCTGATGGCTCTGCGGGCGCAGCTCAATGAGCAGTTGGCGAATCAAGGCGTGAAGCTCAGTGTCAACGACTTCCTTGTGAAGGCGTGTGCACTGGCGATGCATCAGCATCCGTATGTGAACGCACGCTGGGTGACGACGCAGGCCAAGCACGGGCAGATGGACACGTCGATTGAGTACCTGCCCGAAGTCAATGTCGGCATCGCGATTGCGCTGCCCATCAACGACGACGGCACGGGCGGCGGGCTGGTTGTCGCCACGCTGCGGAATGCCGACAGCCTGGGGCTGCGGCAGATCAGTGCGCAGAGCAAGCAGCTTGCTGAGAAGGCTCGCGGCAAGGGACTCGCTCCCAACGAGATGAGCGACAGCACGTTCACGATCAGCAATCTGGGCATGTACGGCGTGAGCCACTTCAACGCGATCATCAATCCGCCCAACGTCGCGATTCTCGCGGTGGGCGGCGCGATTGAGAAGCCGGTGGTTCGCAACGGCAAGATTGAGCCGGGCCTTGTGATGACCATGACCATGAGCAGCGACCACCGCGTGGTGGATGGTGCGATGGCGGCGCAGTATCTGGCGACGGTCAAGAACTTCCTGGAGAAGCCGGCGACGCTGCTGGTGTGATGAGACACCAAGAACCTCTGGCGACCAAACCCCGCGACAGCCGCGGGGTTTTTTCATACTGCCGCGCGACGGTTGCGACTTCGGCCCGGGTGTAGGCCTCCTTCCAGAGACCTGTTCGCTTTCGCCCTTGGTCCTTACACTTTCTCGTGTGTCACTTCTTGCACATTGGGGTGCCCGTTGGAGCTGCTACGTGGTTTGTTGAGCAGCGATGGCCTCACTTCTCGTGCGCGCCCATGCATCCTTCTCACGCTCAGCGCTTGCAACCGCTCACGAAGGCTGGCTACGCGTTGTTCCAGTTTCCGCGCGGCAGTTGCGGATGTGGTTGCTTCTCACCGACAAAGCCGGAAACGCCGCCGCCTGACGCTGAGGCGCTGGTTCGCAAGTACGTCGCCAAGGGGTGGAAGGAGAGCAAGGCGCGGCGTGCTGCGGAGCAGGTTCTTGCCCAGACCGACACATCTCGCGTCCCTGGCAGCTTGACCGACGGTGCCTGGCCCGTGATCGCTGACGTCATCCGTCATGCAGGCTCGTGCGTGCTCGTGACGGAATGGACAGAAAAGGACAAACAGTTTCCGGCGCAGGGCCTGGTTGAGTGCACGTGCGCTGACTTGCAAGAAGATCGTGTGGACATGCTGGAAGGTCGCGGGTATGTCATGCGGGCGTGAGTCACGTGCGTGTGATTCACGGCCAGACTTTGGGCTTCGGCGTCGGCCCCGTGATCTTGGTCGGGTTCGGCGGCTTGGGCAGTTCGACACCCGTGAAGCCCTTGCCCCAGATGAAGATTTCGCGTGAGACATCGCGGCTGGCGCGGGGTTTGGTGGTGCCTGCTTCGCGGAAGAGGCGTTTGGCGCGGGCGATGACGTCGGGCGTGGGTGAACCTTCGAGGATCTTCATGACCATGTTGCCGCCCGGGCGCAGCAGGTCGTGGCACAAGTCGAGTACGCGCTCGCAGAGGCGCGCGGAGAGGAAGTCGTCGCCATGGCCGCTGGTGTTGGGGGCCATGTCGCTGATGACGGCGTCGTACTTGTCGTTGCTCTTGCCTTCGCCGTGAAGGAGTTCGTTGATGGGTGCGAGCAGCTCTTTGGCGGGCGTGGCGAAGATGTCGCCCTGCATGATGTAGACGCGATCAGACAGCGGCGCGGTGGTTTCCTGCAGATCGATGCCGACGGCGCGGCCTTTTTGGTTCAGGTAGCCATCGAGGACCTGCAGCCAACTGCCCGGGGCGCAGCCGAGGTCGATGACGAAGGCGTCGCGGCGGACGATGTGGAGGCGTTCGTTGACCTCCAAGAGCTTGTACGCGCTGCGAGCGACGTAGCCATCTTCCTTGGCTTTCTTGAAGAACTCGTCATGCAGGACTCGGGGTTTGGGCACGGGGAATCGTAGAGGCCGAGGAAGGCGGGTTTATCGCGAAGATGCGAAGGGCGCGAAGAAGATGGAGAGATTGCGTGATGTGCGTGGCGCGACGTTGCGCTCAGCTTTGGAGGGCGGACGTGGGTGAAGTGTCGAATGTCTTTGGGTGTCACGCGGTTATCAGCCAGAGTCAGGCACGATGATGTGTCTTCCTACGCTTGAACGTGCCTTATCTGGACAACAACGCGACGACGCAGCCGTCGCCAGCGGTCAACGCGGCTGTGGCGCGGGCGTTGACTGAGCTGTGGCACAATCCCAGTTCGATTCATCGCTCGGGACAAGCTGCGCGGCAGGCGGTGGAGCTCGCTCGGGCGAGTTGCGCGCGGCTGATCAACGCGAAGCCGCGGGAGATCACCTTCACCAGCGGCGGCACGGAAGCACTGGATCTTGCGATTCGCGGGGTGCTCGCGGCACGGCGACCGGGCTCGGCGGCAACGCTTGTCACGAGCAAAGTTGAGCATGCGGCCATTCGTGATCTGGCGGAGGAACTCGAACGGGGCAAGCACGCTGGCGTCAAGTGGCTGCCTTTGACACACGATGGACGAATCGATCCCGCGCAGCTCGATGTGATTGACGCGAGCACGACACTTGTTGCAGTGCAGTGGGCGAACAACGAAACCGGCGCGATACAGCCCCTTGCGCAGATTGCTCGCAAGTGCAAGGCTTGCAACGTGCCTTTGCTGGTGGACGCGACGCAATGGGTTGGCAAGATGCCGACGGATGTGACGCGTCTGCGTGATGCGGGCGGCGATGTCACTGATCCGTTTGATTTCCTTGTGGCGTCAGCGCACAAGTTTCATGGGCCCAAGGGTGTGGGGCTGCTGTGGGCGCGTCCGGGTGTGCGTATGCGACCGCAGTTGCTGGGTTCGCAGGAGCTGGGGCGACGCGGCGGCACGGAGAATGTGCCGGGCATCGTGGGTGCGGGTATCGCCGCGGATGAGGCAGTGGCGTTTCTCGCGGACGACGCAGCGCGCAAGCGGATCACTGAGCTGCGCGACGTTTTCGAGCGCGACGTTCTCGGGGCGATTCCCGATGCGAGCGTGAACGGCCCCACCACTGCAGAGACGCGACTGTGGAACACCACCAACATCGCATTCCCGCGGCTTGAGGCGGAGGCGTTGCTGCTATTGCTGAGCGAACGCGATGTGGCTGCCAGCGCAGGCGCGGCATGCAGCAGCGGCAGTTTGGATCCCAGTCCGGTGCTGCTCGCCTTTGGCGTGCCTGATGAATTGGCCCACGGTTCTGTGCGATTCAGCCTCAGCAAGCACACAACGACTGACGAAGTGGCGACAGCAACACGCGAAGTGATTGACGCGGTGAAGCAGTTGCGACGGAGCTGGAACGCGATTGGGTGAGAGCGGGTGCGAGGCAACGCGGGCGATTGCGTGTCGTCCATGCTGAGTGCATGAAAGAAACAAGGGATGCCGATCGGCATCCCTCGTTCGCTTGTTCGCTCGTTCGCTCTTCCTTCACTCACTGCGGAATCATGATGAGGCAGTGCTTCATCCATTCCTTGCGCTGCTCGAGCGTCAGCACATCGCGCAGACCGCGGAAGGCGGCGAGCTTGTCTTCGGGCGTGCCGGCAGCCTTGACAGCTTCGCCGATGCGAGCGACGTCGGCCTTCTTGGACTCGTCGAGGTTTTCCATCAGGCCGAGCACGGAGTCGAAGTTCTCGATGCTTGCCTTCTTCGCTTGGTTGTACAGGAAGGTGTATTCCTCGAGCGAACCGTTCTTGAGAAGCTGCGCGGCGCGAGCCATCGAGATGCGGGCCTTCTCGCCCTCTTCGCCACCTTCGGGCGGCGGCGGGTTGAGCGTCAGCGTGTAGTCGCGTGCGATCTTCGCGGCGAACGCATGCTGCACGTCGTTCAGCTTGCCGGCCTTCTTCAGACCTTCGAGCAGACCGTCTGGCGCGGCGGGCGGCAGGAAGGGCTTGGTCACTTCGAGCAACTGCTTGATGCTTGCCTGATCGCGCAGGTTGACCTTCTCGAACACGCCATCATCGACGCGCTCGAGCAGATCGAGGTTCGAGACAAACACGGTGTGCACCGTGAGGTTGCGCTCGGCGAGGAACGGCTTGATGTCTTCGAAGAACTTGTCCTTGTTGTCGATAGTCGGGTTGGCACGCAGCGCCGCCATCTGGAGGGGCTCGCTCAGCGGCTTGAAGTTGCCCGCATCGTCCTTCTGCGCAAGCGGTTCGTAGGGCAGATCGGGCAGTTGGATGGGCTGACGCGCGGCCACTGGCTGGGCCTGCACGGGTTGAACCTGCGCTTCGGGACGCGGCGGCGGCACGGGCATCTTGTCGATGTGTTCATCGACGGGAGCGACTTCTGCCGGAGGCGGCGTCACCACCTGAGCCCACGCGGGAGCACACAGGCCCGCCACCGACGACAACGCCCACAGCCCGCCGCACATCGCCAACTTCGCCTTACGAACCTGCATGGAAAAGCCCTTTCTGGCGCACGGCACAGCCTTTCGCGCCGGCGCGGGTGATTGTTCGCCGGTCGGAAGGGTGCGCTTTGGGGCTTTGAGCAGGTGCTCAAGCACCGGAGACACGGGGTCCAAAGACCGAACAAACGTACGCGTTGGCTCTTTACAGGGGCAGGCGGCGTGCGAGCGCCATGTATGCGTCGTACTGGGCCCGGACCTCGGTGAGCGAATCGCCGCTGAACTTCTCGCAGAAGACGCGAGCGACTTCGAAGGCCGCGACGTTTTCCAGCACGACGCTGGCAGCGGGCACGGCGCAGATGTCGCTGCGTTCGTACTGGCTGTGCTGTTCTTCTTTGGTGTTGAGGTCGACGCTGGGCATGCCTCGAAGGAGCGTGGCGATGGGCTTCATGGCGGCGCGAACGACCACCGGCATGCCGTTGGTGATGCCGCCTTCAGTGCCGCCGGCGTTGTTGGTAGCCCGTGTGAAGCCCAGGTGCGGCGCGATGTCGCGCGATGCGGCGTCGTAGCGAATCGCGTCGTGGACTTCGCTGCCTGGGCGGCTGGCGACATCTTTGCCAAGCCCGATCTCGACGCTCTTCATCGCTTGTATACCCATCACGGCGTAGGCGAGGCGTGCATCGAGCTTGTCGCGCCAGTCCATGCAACTGCCAAGACCGATCGGGCAGCCGAAGATGTGGGCTTCGATAAGGCCGCCCACGGTGTCTTTGCTGAGCTTGGTATCGCGGATGATCTGCTTGTGCGTGTCGCCCAACGCGGCATCAGGGCAGTAGGTTTCGCTCGCGTCGCGGATGGCCTTTATGTCGCGCCAGTTGGCGGTGGTGACTTCCACGCTGGTTGCTGCTTCTCGAATGGAACGTACGAAGCCGAAGGCCTCGATACCGAACTCGCGCAGCAGACAGCGGGCGAGTGCGCCGGCGGCAACCCTGCTTGCCGTTTCGCGGGCGCTGGCACGCTCGAGCGTGTCGCGGCAGTCGGTGGTGAGCCACTTCACGCTCCCAGCCAAGTCGGCGTGACCTGGGCGCGGGCGCGAAATGGCGGGCGTCTTCTTGAGATCGTCAAGACGAGAGTCTTTGTTTGGAATCGCGAAGACGATGGGGCCACCCATGCTCAGGCCCCGTCGAACGCCGGTCAGGATGGTGACGCGATCTTCCTCGATGCCCATGCGGCCGCCGCGTCCGTAGCCACCTTGACGGCGGACCAGTTCACCGTCGATGAAGGCGGTGTCGACTGCCACGCCAGCGGGCATGCCAGCGATGGTGACGACGAGCGAGGGTCCGTGGCTCTCGCCCGCGGTGCTGTAGGACAGGTTGGGCATGCCTCGATCATACCAGTGGCGTGGTCGGAGGCCGAGGGGGTATCTGTAGGGGGTATGGTCGTCTTATAACCGGCGCCCAAGTTTCCACCGACTCTTCACAGCGTGAATAGATCGCAACACAATGCGAGGTAAGGGGTTGACGCAAGGGTCGCACCCCGGGATACTTCCCACCCGACTTGTGCCGCTTTGGTGGTCTCAATGCGTGCTACGGTGCGCAACTACTTTGGACGGAGCAGGTTGGTCAGACCGGTGGGGCTGATTGCTCACGTATCTGGGTGGAGCCATGGGGCTCTTGAACACGAATGACGGCGGCGCATGGGCCCGCGGCTGATAGAAGGACACCTATGGCGACCATCACGAAGAAGGACCTCGTTGAACGCATTACCACCAAAACCGGTGTCAAGCGTCACGAAGTAAAGGATGTCTGCCAGGAGTTTCTCGATCAGATCATCATTGAGCTCCGCCGCGGTAACCGGCTGGAGTTCCGTGACTTCGGCGTGTTTGAAGTGAAGGAACGGGCGGCTCGCATCGCTCAGAATCCCAAGACGATGCAGAAGGTGGAAGTGCCGGCCAAGCGGGCGGTGAAGTTCAAGGTTGGCCGCCTGATGCGTGAGAGCGTGGAGATGCCGCCCCAGCCGGTGCGCACCGTCTCCGCGACCAGCCCGACGGTGGAAGTGAAGCCTGCGGCGCCCAAGGCTGCCGCCGTTGCTCGCTGACCGACGCGGCGGCAGGCGGATTCCCGTAGCATTCCACGTTGACGGAATCATCAACAGGCAAGCCCGATCTGTCTTTGCCGCGCACGCGGCGGTTGTGCCATGACCTGGAGTATCAAGCGGTCTACGGCGCACGGATGAAAAAACAGCGTGGTCCGATCACGGCGTTTGTTGCGCCGAACGGTCGATCACACTGGCGCATCGGGCTGGCGGTTGGCAAGCGCGTGGGGAACGCGGTCGCGCGAAACACGGTGAAGCGTGCTTTGCGTGAGGCGTTTCGCCATGTGCAACATCAACTGCCATTCCTGAGCGACGGGCAAGGGTGCGACATGGTTCTCTCTGCAAGTGCACACGACACGCTCGACGCCCCAACCTACGCGTCGCTGATACTGGAACTGGCGACGCTCGCACATCGTGATTGGATGCGCCGCGAGAAGCGAGACGCGTGATGTGCACCGGCGGGGACCAACATGAACATGCATCGCGCGCGCAGGCGAATGCGCTGAGTGACGCGCCTCGACTGCGCGCGATGGATCGCGTCGCGGCGTGGCCACTAATCGTTCTTGTGAAGATCTATCAGTTCACGCTGTCTCCGATTCTGGGCAGACAGTGCCGGTTCTACCCGACGTGCAGTTGGTACGCACTCGACGCGTTGCGGCGGCACGGCGGCTTTCGTGGCGGGTGGATGACTTGCAAGCGACTTGCGCGATGCCATCCGTTCAGCAAGGGTGGCTACGACCCCGTGGTGTAGAAACGCACACTGCGACCAGTGTGCTTGCTGCGTTCGCGGCACAGCGCCCAAGGCAACGTTCACGAATTTGAGTTTTCCACATGGTCACCGTTGCGCACCATCGGCAATTTTGCACACCCAAACAGAGCATATCAATTCGAACCGATTCGTGGCCCACGAATATATACCCATGGGTGGTATACTGGCATACCGGGGCAGGGTATCTCATCCTACCCGCCGCCATCAACGAGGAGTCGCATCTTGCAAACACCAGACAAACACGCTTCGACACACACCCTCGCCATCGACGGCATGTCGGGCGACACCTGTGTCACCAATGTCAAGTCCGCTCTGCACTCGGTGCCGACGGTCAAGACGCAATCCGTCAATATCGGCTCGGCTGTCATTGACGCTGATCAGCAGGGCTGCGAAGCGGCTTGCGTCGCGATCAGCGGGGCGGGATATCGCGCAACTGAGAACATGAGCCAGAAGCCCGGCGACAAGAAGCCGATGTCGGCAGTTGAGGCTAAAGCCGGCGTGACGCCGAGCGACGGCACACGAATGAGCGGTATCCCGGCGAACACGCCTGCGAAGCCCGCCGCGCCAAAGATGTGATGCGGCTCATGCCGCTCACTCGGAGGCATTCAGCATGGCTCGCAAGGCCGTTCGTTCCAAATCCCCTACAGCTGTTTCTACCAAGTCCGGAGCCAAAACAAACGCTGGTCGCCTTGCGGTGAAGGTGGACCCTGCGGCGAGAGCGGCCAATCTGCTGCAACTGCGACGAGCATCCGGGCAACTGGAAGGCATCAAGCGCATGATCGAGGATGATCGGTACTGTGCCGACATCATCGTGCAGATCACTGCGGCGCGAGCGTCGCTGCAAGTCATCGCGAAGTCGCTGCTGCATCAGCATCTGAAAGCCTGCCACGAAGCGGCGATCAAGAATGGCGCGGCGGAAGCGGACGCGATGTATCAGGAATTGATTGAGCTGGTCGCGCGCATGACCAGGTAAACGCGGGTCTGCAGGAAGATTGCGTTGCGGGCGGCGAGAAGTTTGAACCGCCATTGTGATTGAATCGACTGTTCATGTTGTCAAGACGACATGGAAAGGCTGTGTCATGGACATGATTCTTGTCCTCGTGCTTTCTCTCGTGCTTGTCGGCGTACTGGCAACAAAGCCCCGCAGTAAGAACTTGCACCGGATGCCTCTCGCAATCGCTGCGTCGCGTCTGATATCGGTGATGGCGTTCATCGTCGACAACGTCATCGCTGCAGGTTTGTGGCCAGATCGGAGATACACACATGCATATCTCGGCACGAAGCGAAACTCGCTTACAGCAAGACAGCGCAGATACGCGCGAAGATGCGGTCGCGGTTGCGCGATGGGAGAACGAGGGCGGAGCGACCAGCGATCCGATTCGTCACGCGAGCTTTTTCGCCGTGATGTTCAACTGGTTTCGTACGCCAACGCGAACGCACACGCACGCGACCACACACGCGACGCCGGTGGAACGTGAACATGCGTCACGGGTTAACGCATGAACGCCGCTCTACACGGCAACGAAGTACACCGGCACATCACGTCGCTCCGCGTCCACATCAGTCGCGTGGCGAGGATGATGTGGAGCGATTCGCCTTCGGCGACCATCGCTGCTGAATGCGGCGATGACATGAAAGAGAGCGGTACGAGTTGATTCACACGCCAGATATTCGTCTTGTCATTCCCAACCACACCCTTGATCGCACGGAGAACGTCCTCATGTCTACCCAACCCGCTGGATTATTCAGCAATTTGTGCCTTGTCCTTGGGCTCGCATCCATTCTTGCGTCGATCGGTATCTGGTTCTTTTATGCCTCAGCGGATGCCGCGCACGCGGAGCGCTTCGGTATCTTTGTGGGACTGTGGGCTCCCACCTTCATCGCGCTGTCGGAGAGAGTGCGCGAGCGGACGGTGTTGAACAGCGTCAAGTGAGTGGCCACCCAGCGGAAGGAGTGCGAGCATGACGGACAGCGAGACCGTAAGCGTCGCGAATAGCACGTTCGCCGGCGATGTAGATGTACACCCGAGCGAGGTCGCAGAGAGTCTGCGTATCGAGGAAGCGATGTCGCACTTGCGCGCGGCCCATTCGACCATGCGCTATGCGAGCACGCGCTATCTGCTTCCTGAGTTTGAGCCCGCGTATCGCTACGGAGTCGCGGCGTTCGTGCACGAGCCCGACAAGCATCGCACCTTTGAATCCATTACCAACGAACTGGCGAGCGGCTGGGCGGGCGTCAGGGGTGCTTCTCGCCTCGCGTGGAAGCACGCGCGACACGCGGTGGAGGCCGGCTGGCATCGGATGCAGTGCACGACCGACAAGGGTGATCTGTCGCGAGATGACCGCAACGAATGCGATTAACCACGTTCATCGGACGACGCGTGGCTGCAGTATGTTCAATACCACGCACGTCTTGTCGTGAGCGATCCGCGAGAGCGATCGCTCACGAATACGCAGCGAACCGGTGACTGAAGTCCAGCCGCTTAGATCAACGCCTTAGGGTTGACCGGGGCGGGCGGGGGCGGCGGGAACAACTTGCGATCAAGACTGATTGCACCAGCTCCGAGCAGCGCGAGTGCAAGCGCGGACGTGAGCAGCGACAGTTGCCAGAACAGGGTCTTCCATACGTCAATTGCGAAGAAGTCTCGTTCCGGAATGAAGCCAAGCACGACCTTGCCGGTTTGCACGGCAGGTCCGACTTCCGTGAGCCAGATCGCGCCGATCATTGTGCCCGCGAGAACGATGGCCGAGAAGCGCGTCAGCAGGCCAATGACAACAAAGAGCCCGGCGATCAGTTCGCACAGCGCAACAGTCCAGGCGAGCCAGACAGGCCATGCTCCCTCGGAGAGTCGGGTGGGCCACAACGCCCGCAACTGTTTGGGGGCGTCGGCCGGGGCATTGGTGTCCATGGGCGGGTGTCCCGCGCGATGAATCAACATCGCGAGGCTGTAGACACGCGCAACTTGCAGCTCGTCTGGGAACTCGCTGGCGGAGTAGACCCGTTCACTGAGTTGACTGGCACCGGGATTGGACGGGGGCGCGGTCACTTGTGCCAATGTCCACGTCCCGGCAAGCGAGGCTCGCGGCGCGGGCTCCGCCGGCGCGGCATCCGGCGCTGCTTTCTCTTGTGGCAGCGGCCAAGGCGGGCCCATGGGCTCGCTGGGAGTCAAGACCGGTTCCGGCGCCGTGGGGGCGGGTTTGGGCGTTGTGGGCTGAGGCGCGGGCGTGAGCTGCGGGGCGTTAGGGCCGATAGGCAGGGGCGCAACGTCCTTGACACCTTGCTTTGCAGCATCGGGCGTTGGCGGGACGACGGTCTTGCCACTCGATGCAGCGGCTCGCAGCTTCTCGACCCCGAGATTGGCAAGCAACGCGGCCTGTTCACCCTTGACGGCGAACGTTGCCTCGATCTTGCCCAAGCCGGCCCAGATAAAGGTGAGGCCAAGGGCGAGGCGCAAGAGCAAAGGAGCGAGAATCGGGCCGGAGGTCTTGGCCATCTCCGATCATAGTGACGGGAATCTGTTGTGCAATTCGCAGAATCTGGTATGCTGACCCGGTCAGGATGCGGACAGATATCTGGGACAGAAGGAGTCGCACATGGTTTTGCGCGCGGATGGCTGGATGGGTATCACGATGAAAGCAACCTTTGCAGCCATGCTGCTGGCGGCGGGGACGGCCCACGCCCAGCTTGCGGAAGCGCCTCTGACGGCTGAGGAACTCGGCCGACTGCCCGCCAACGAAGCGACTGTCCAGCTCTCAAGCGTGCCCATCATGCGTGTGAGTCGCACGCAGGCAGCGCAGTTGATTGAACCCGCGCAGGTTCCCGGCTTCGGCGTTCGTGGTCCGTGCCAGTCGGTCGGATCGCACACCAACGCGAATTTCGGCGGCGGCCAGTTCACGGTGCAAGCCGGCTTTGCTCAGGGCGAGAGCATCGCGGCAACCTACAACGTCGCTGCGAACCAGTTCCCGCTGCGCATTGATCTGGCGGAGATGATCCTCGCGACCAGCAACGCAACGGTGCAAACCACGACGATCTGGGCGGTGGAATTCTGGGCTGGCGTGCCCGGCACCGGCACGTTGGTTGACACGATCGTTTCAGACGATCAGTTGCTGCCGCACGCCCGCATCGGTCCGGGCACGGCGGGTGTCAACATTCAATTCAGCGTTGATCCCAACGATCCTGATCAGATCATCATTCCTTCTAACCCGAGCAACAGCTTCACGACGGTCTGGCGGATCGTGCAGCACAACAACCAGACGGGTAACCCGTGCGTCACGGCGCCATCGAGCGCGACCAACGCTTTTCCGACGACCGACAACCCCACGGGCGGCCTGAGCCAGCCAACGCTCAACTGGCTGTTCGGGCTCAACTGCGGTTCGCTGGGCTGTCCTCCCAACGGCGGCTGGGCGCGGTTCAGCAGCCTGAACGTACTCTGTCGCCCCAACGGTGACTGGGTGACCCGGACGAGCTACAGCAGCGTCAACTGCGCTCCGCCCACGGGCGCATGCTGCCTGACTGATGGAACCTGCTCCATCCAGCTGCAAGCTGACTGTGCCGCGATTAGCGGCACCTATCGCGGCGACAACACGACCTGCGCGACGGCAAACTGCCCGATTCCGACGGGCGCGTGCTGCTTGAGCAATGGCTTCTGTCTCAACTTGTCCAGCAACGATTGTGCAGGCGTCGCGGGCACCTTCCAGGGTGTGGGGACTGCGTGCGGCGCGGGCAACTCATGCCCCAGCGGAGCGTGCTGCCTGCCCACCGGCGCATGTGCGATCACCACGCCGGTTGGGTGCACCAGCCAAGCCGGGACGTTCCGCGGCGTGGGTACGACGTGCGCGACGGCCAACTGCCCGCAGCCTAACGGCGCGTGCTGCTTCAGCACGGGCGCGTGCCTCAGCCTGACCAACGCATTGTGCAGCGGCGCGGGCGGCACGTGGCAGGGCGCGCTGACGACCTGCGGCGCCGGCACATGTTCCGCGGCCTGTGACGACATCGACTTCAACAACAACGAAGTCTTCCCGGAAGACCAGGATGTCGTCGACTTCTTCGACGTGCTCGCGGGCGCGACATGTGCAGCGTGCAACGACATCGACTTCAACAACAACGGTGTCTTCCCGGAAGATCAGGATGTGATTGACTTCTTCAACGTGCTTGCGGGCGGCCAGTGCCCGTGAGTACGAGAGCAAGGCAGCAAGAACGAAATCGCGACTGGATGGCCGGTCGCGTTTTTGTCCTGACAGCGAGACGAACGAGGAATCCAAGATGCGCATCAGTGGATGGGCGGCAGTTGTCATCACAGCAGGAACTGCGGTTGCACAGCCGGTAGCGATGGACGGGCTGCTGGATGAATGGGCGACGATGCCTCTGGCGGCCACTGACGCGGCGGGCGATGCAAGCGGACCACTGGATGTGACGGGACTGCGTTTGCGCTCAGCGGGTTCAACGCTGTGGCTGCAGTTCGATCTCGCGAACGTGACCGGGCTTCAGGCGGGTGCACCGGGCGAAGCGACGCTGCGCGTGCGCATTCGCACGGGGACTCGCGAGGTGCTGATAGACACACGCGGGCGGGCGGCGTTTATCGATGGTTCGACGACTGCAACGCCCTGGGCGACGCTGGACTTTGTTGCACAACCGACGGTGGCTTCCAGTCGATTCGAAATGCGCGTCAATCTGGCGGCGATCGGGGCGACGGCGGGAGCGATGTGTCAGGTGAGTCTGGAAGGTACGGACAGCCTCGCGAACACGGTGATGCACCAGTTGGGGCCGGCGGAGCCTGCGCCGGCGCCACGCCCCCTGAGACGACCGGCCAGTGGCGCGCTGCGCGTCGTGAGTCTGAACACGTTTGTCACTGGACTGACGAACGCAACGCGGCGCCCCGCGCTGCTGCGGTTGATTGACTCGGTAGACGCTGATGTGTACTGCTTTCAGGAGGAGTACAACAGCACACAGGAGCAGATCTTGACGGCGCTGGCACAAGCGGATCCGCGCGAGAACGGACTGCCTTGGAATGTGATCAAAACGGGCGAACTGGTGCTGGCATCGCAGCGGACGCTGTTGGCGGTGCCTTTCAGTGCACGGTACCAAGGGGCTGTGGTGCGGGCGGACCCCAGCATACCCGGCTCACGTGACATACTGGTAATCAACAACCACATGTCGTGCTGTGGATATCCCGGTGATCCGAGTGATGTGGCACGTATCACGCAGTCGACGGACGCCGCGGCGGTATTCATGCAGTTTCGCGCAGGCACGCTGAGTGGCGAGCTCGCGCCATTTGCCCAGGTGCCGGCAATTGTCGTGGGAGACTGGAACCTCGTCGGAACCTCCACGCCAGCGGATATCTGGGCGGGCGCGCCTGGACTGCGGCGGCAACTGACACCACACCTGACGAGGAGTGACGCGTGGACATGGCGGAGCAACTCGGGACTTGACTTCTGGCCTGGCGCACTCGACATCGTGATGGTCGATATGTCTCGTACGCAGGTGCTCAACGCGTTCGCGCTGGACACCTTGCGACTGGACGCCGCGACGCTCTCGGGTGCCGGGCTGCTGGCGACGGATTCGAACGCGTCGGATCATCTGCTGATCGTGGCAGATCTGACAGACAGCGCGGCCTGTGACGATATCGACTTCAACAACAACGATGTCTTCCCGGAAGACCAGGACGTGATTGACTTCTTCGATGTGCTCGCCGGCGCGACCTGTGCGCCGTGCAACGACATTGACTTCAACAACAACGGCGTGTTCCCGGAAGACCAGGATGTGATTGACTTCTTCAACGTGCTGGCGGGCGGCACGTGCCCGTGAATGCGAGTGACTTGCGTTCGTTTTTACGCGACGATGGCTCATCAGCGGCGCAGTTGACCGATAGCCTCGGCGCAAGCTTGAAGCTTGCAGGGAATTGTGCGAGCTTTGCCTTGCATGCGTTGACGAATTGCAACCTGCGTTGTATGTTTCACTCCACGCGGAGAGTTGACGCGATTGCTTGCAATAGCGATCGTGCGACTGAACATCTGGCGGCGAGACGGGCTCTCGCGGCTGAGCACTGAGATAGCAACATGCAGAAACAAGCGTTCATCGGACTGGCATGGGCCAGTGTCTGTGTCATGACATCGCATGTCCATGCGGGCTGGACAATCACCACTTCACACCCCTCAGGAGGTGCCGTGTCGCGCGCCCTTGCCGCTGGTGGCACAGGCGTGGGTGGACGGCTCGAACTAATCGCGACCGGCACAGGCATTTCTCGTGCTGGCTTTTTGCCCAGCAGTGTCACCACATGGAGCGATCTCACGCCGGCGGGCGCGTGCTGCGGCGAGATTCTGGGTGTTTCCGGCGAGGATCAAGTGGGGTGGGCCACGTTCCAACTGGTTGATCGCTCCGATGCGGGCATCTGGCGCGGGACGTCGGCGAGCTGGGTCAGTCTGCACCCTGCGGGCATGCGTTACTCGGTTGCCTACGCGACGGATGGCGTGCAGCAGGTTGGGTTGGCTACCAATGCAAACAATCGCTGGCGTGCATCGCTGTGGACCGGTACCGCGGCGAGCTGGGTCAATCTGCATCCTGCCATCGCCACCGAGTCGATCGCATACGGCGTGCACAACGGGCAGCAAGTCGGCATCGTCAACATCGACGGCGTCGGCACGCGCGCGGTGATGTGGACGGGATCAGCGCAGTCCATGATCGAGCTGGCACCCAGTGCGACGTGGTCTTCGTATGCGTACGCGGTGCACAGCGGCCAGCAGGTGGGTGTGGTCTATGGCAGCAACGGCGCGCGAGCGACGGTGTGGAACGGCACGCCGGAGTCAGCGGTGAGTCTGCATCCACCGCGTCCTGCTCCGTACTTTGATTCGCACGCACTTGCGGTGCATAACGGCAAGCAAGTCGGATACGCCACATCGGGTCAGGGTCCGCACGCGATGCTGTGGAGCAGCACGGCAGCATCCTTTGTTGATCTGCACGCGTTGCTGCCCGCTGACTCATTCTCCAACAGCTACGCGACCGGCGTGTGGACCGACGGCTCGACGATCATCGTGAGCGGCTACGGACTCGCGAACAGCGTGTTCGCTGATCGTGCGATCGTGTGGACATTCACGCCCGACGCGCCGGCATGCGATGACATCGACTTCAACAACAACGGTGTCTTTCCGGAAGATCAGGACGTGATCGACTTCTTCAACGTGCTCTCCGGCAGTACGTGCAGCACGTGCAGCGATATCGACTTCAACAACAATGGCGTCTTCCCTGAGGATCAGGACGTCATTGATTTCTTCGCGGTGCTTGCGGGTGGCAGCTGCGTGTAACTGATCATGCGGTCAGTCACAATCTGGAGATTGGATCAGGTCACAAACCCGCGGAAACTCGCGGGTTTTCTGTTTCACGTCCGCGGAACTTCGGAAAGACAGGTGATTTCGACGGGATTTGAACGCATCAGGGAAGTGTGCATGGACGAACCCATTGGTATCCTTCTTTACCGCGATGATGATCTTTCCGCTCTATGCCCTGTTCATCTGGTACCTGTGCTTCAAGCACAGGCGGCGGTGGCAAGGCGTCGTCGCGTGGCTGGCTGGCATTGTGGGTGTCGTCACGTTCGCCGTGCTTGATGTTCGGATCCGGACGTGGCTTGGCTTTCAACCGGGTGCGCTGCTGAGTCTGCAACTGCTTTTGTGGATGGAAGCTGGCGCGGTGGCTCTGGTCGGTGGATTCATTGTGATTCTGCCGCGAAGGTCGGCATTTGTGCCTTGCCGCAAGTGCGGGTACGAACTGCGCGGATTGGAAGAAGAGAATCCGCGTTGTCCCGAGTGCGGTCTTGAGCACGCGGCGTTCAAGCCGAAGAAGGTTGCCGCACCCGCACCGGTTGTTGACGAACCGAAAGTCGGCGCAACGCTCACTTCTGTGCCGCTGTCGCCTGATGCGAACTAAGGTTCGTGTGTCTCCAGACGGCGTGATAACTGTGGCTTGAGCGCAGGGCATGCGCGGAAATGTCCACAGAGCGTCCACAAACCAGGGGGCGACGCAGGATTCATCGCAGATCCCGTTGCCTTTGGACGGCTTCGCGGTAGGCTGTCTGTGCATGGATGCAGTGAACACGAATCCGCTTTCGTTCCGTTTGGCGGCGGCGTACGGCGCGACGCCCAAGGCTCGCGCCACCACCCCCACTGCTCCTGCAGCGCCCACGAGCATCACGCCGACGCAAACCGATCGCGTTGACGCGTCGCTCACGCGTATTCGCCCGCTGGTGGCGGCAACCGTGCCCGGCAAGATTGACTTTTCGGCGAGTGCGCCCCAGCAGACCAGCGGCGCGGTGCCGATGTATCGCCACCCGTATGACAAGAACGCCGCGGCGACGGGTGTTGCGAGCGGCAAGGCGATTGACGTCACTGGTTGATCGCGAAAACAGTTGCACCGCAAAGACACAAAGAGCGTAGAGATGACCCGGGGTGGCTGTGCACGTGCAATGTGTGCGGCACTGAGCTGTGTTACGCGCTTAGGGTGTTGCCGCGTGCGTGGAGTTGAGGACGAGCGCGGTGGCGGCGGCGAGCGCGATCCACAGCACAATCGCCTGCGTGAGCGCACGCCAGCCCATGGCCTTCAGTGCGGCTTTGCTTACGGCAGCGCCAATCAGAAAGAGCGCGAGCTGGAAGCCGCATGAGGTGATGAGTTTGATCTCGTCACTTGCGCTGGCAAGTGCGGGAATGAGCGTGCGGATGACACTCGCCAGCAGGAAGAGCAGAATGAACCAAGGCCACTGCATCTTTGCCTGCGCAGCAGCGGGCGTTGCAGGATCTGCCGGCACCTGCTGGCGATCGCGGCGTGCGGCCCACCACGCCGCGGCGAGCGTGATGGGGATGATCCAGAGAACACGCGTGAGTTTGACGACGTTGGCTTGATCGAGCGCGGCGCTGCTCAGCGTGACATCGGTGTGATAGCCCTTGGCAACCGCACTGACACTTGCCATGTCGTGAATGGCCACGCCGGCCCACGTGCCGAATGCGTGGTCACTCATGTTGAGAGCGTGACCGATAGATGGCAACGAAAAGACGCCCACGGCATTGAGCGTGAAGATGACAGCGGTGGCCATTGCCATATCCGCTGACTTAGCGCGAATCGCGCTGCCGACGCTTGCGATTGCGCTGCCGCCGCAGATGGCGGTGCCAGATGAGATGAGGAGCGAGAGATCGCGCCCGACGCCGAGGAGCTTGCCGAGGAGCAAGCCGAGCGCGAGTGCGCCGAAGATGGTGGCGATGGCGAGGGTGAGCCCGTCGAGAGCGGCGTGGGCGAGCTGTGAGATGTCGAGGCGAAGGCCCAGCGCGACGATGCATGCCTGCAGCAACCATCGCGAGAGCGTCTTGGTTTGCGCGGGCCAGGCCGTCACGCTGAACAAAGCGAGCACGATTCCCACAGCGAGGGCAATAGCGCCCATGTGCGGCGTGGGCCAAGGAGCGGCACAAGCGGCGGCGGCCAGAAGAAAAAGGAGTTGCTTGACGCGTTCAGGCAAGGGGACAGGTTAGCGCGAAGGTTTATGGATGGACCGACCGGTCGATCACGCGTAACGCGTGGGATCGGGCACGTGCGCGTTCGCGAAGCCTTCACGGCGAATCAAGCAACTGTCACATTGGCCGCAGGCGAGTATTTCTGAGCCGCGCGTAACGGGGTCGTAGCAACTATGTGTGAGGGAGAAATCAACGCCCAGCGACGCGCCGGTGGCGATGATCTGGGCTTTGGTCATGCTGATGATGGGCGTGTGGATGCGCAGCCCGCGCTCATGATGTGCCGCCGCTTCCACACCCAGCTTGGTTGCGAGGTTGGCGGTGCGTTCAAAGCTCTCAATGAAGGCGGGGCGGCAGTCGGGGTAGCCGGAGTAGTCCACCGCGTTAACGCCGATGTAGAGATCGCGCGAGGCGACGACTTCGGCGTAGCCGATCGCGAGTGAAAGAAACGTGAGATTGCGCGCGGGGACGTAGGTGATGGGAATGGCGGGCTCATCGCTCATGCCACGGGCGGTGGATTCGTCGTGCACGTCGCGACCCTTGGGCACGGCGAGCGTGTCACTCGTGAGCGCCGAACCACCAATGGCGCGAAGGTCGAGTGGAATGACTTTGTGCGATGCCGCGCCAAGTTGCTTTGCGACCGCTGCCGCTGCGCGAAGTTCGTGATGGTGACGCTGGCCGTAGTTGATGCTGAGCGCGTGGACAGCGAAGCCGTCTCGCTTGGCACAGGCGAGCGTGACGGCGGAATCGAGGCCGCCGGAGAGCAAGAGAATGGCGGAGGGTTGAGCAGACATTAGGCACAGGGCAGACGGCACGAAGCGAAAGAGACTGCAGCGGTGATGCGACTGATGCGCGGGCCTAGTCCCGTTTCTTCAGCACACAAGCATGCGGTGGGCGATCGACGCACATCTTGCGTTCGTAGTTGGTGGCGACGGTCTGCCCCTCACCGACCCATGCAGGCGGCGTGAAGGGAAGCTCGGTGAATGGCTGCGCGGGCATGGGCCACAGCGCACGCACCGCTTCGGGCACTTCGTGCCAGCGAGCGGCGTTGGTCCACACATCGAAGTGCTCACGGTCCCACGCCCAGAGTTCGTCGTGATCGGTCACGATGCGAAGTTCGCCGCCAGGCGCGAGTACACGCCACACTTCAGCGAGGAAGCGGTACTGCACGACTCGATTCTTGTGATGCTTGGTCTTGGGCCAGGGATCACTGAAGTACAGGTGCACGACTTCAGCGATGTTGCTCTGTACCCGCCAACGCAGAAAGTCGCTGGCATCGGTGTGCAGCATGCGCACGTTGCCTGCTTGCGCGCGGCGAAGGCGGTCGGCGGTGTACAGGTAGTACTCGCGAGCCCACTCGATACCGAGGAAGTTGGTCGTCGGTTCGTGCTGGCTGGTTTCCAGAATGAACGTGCCCTTGCCGCAGCCGATTTCGATCTCGAAGCGACGCGCAGGATCCTTGAACCACCGGCGCGGATCGAAGTAGCCTGCGGTGCGATTCGTCAGTGCATCATCCGGCAAGGGCGGCAATTCACCACCCGCACCGATGGTGATACCGATGACGCCGAGAGCGTCGTCCAAGGTTCTACCGCGACCAAGATCAAAAGACATGAAGTGATTTCACCACGAGGACATGCAGAAGGATGGGAAGGACAGTGGGATTACTTGCTTGCGCGTTCGCCCGCGGGCGTCGTCGCGAGATTGCGAAGCGTGTCGCTGACTTGCGAGAGAGCGTCATCGCTGGTTTCACCAGCGAGCGTGAGACGGATGATGCCTTCAGCGTCGATCACGACGGTCGTCGGATAGACGGAGACGTCGTACAGCTTGGCGACGTCATCCGCGTTGACGAGGTGCGTGTACTGCTGGCCCGAGGCGGCGAGTTCGGTGGTCGCGTTCGCGCTGTCGCGCTCGCGCACGCTCAGAGCAAAGACCTTGGCGTCGCCGACAGACTTCACCGCTGGTGCGAGCTTGGCGTGCCAGTCCTTGCAAGGCAGGCACCAACTACCGAAGAACTGCAGCACGACCGGTGAACCCTTCAAGTCAGCAAGCTTCACCTTTTCACCGGTGGGGGTTGAGAGTTCAAACTCCGCCGCGGCCTTGGGGCCTGCAGGTACCGGCGCGGGGGCGGGCTCGGGCTGCGCAGGCTGCGCGGGTTGCGCCGGCGCGATGTCGCTGGGCTTGCCGTCGGGCTGCGCGGGCTCAACTGCGGGCTGAGGCACCGGGGTCACTTCACGGCGGACAACCGTCTTGCGGTCTTCGGTAAAGCCTTCGGGCACGTCCACCTTGACCATGTCTTCCGTCAGATCGGGGGGACTGTTGCGGTCCGCACGCATGTTGGTGATCTCGATGCGCGTGATGCCTTCGGTCATGCCAGTCGAAACCACTTCCTTGAAGCGCGGCAGGCCGTCGGAGCGGGCGAAGCCCCACTTCACCGGGCGCTTGTTGCGGTCGGTGAAGGCGACGATGTCACAGACTTCGCCGCCGATGGTCTTTTCGCCTTCGAGCGCGAACTCGCTCAATGCGAGTTCCGCCGAGAATGGTGTCGCGCCGAAGAACTCGGGCAGACGAGCATTCATGGCGGATGCAACACCAGGGCCCAGCTGCGCCTTGCCCGGCTCTTCCTTCACTTTCTTCTCTGCCACTCGCAGAAGATCGATGCTGGCCGCCTTCCAGGCGACATCGAGCTGCTGCTCGGCCTTGTCCTTTGTGAACGTGCCCTTGGCACGAGCGATCCAGCCGCCAAACTGTGAGCCCGGCACACGCAGCTGCGTGACGCTGAGGTTCATGTCGTGCGTGAAGTTCGCGATCATGCTGGTGGCGGGACCTTTGCCTTCCTTGTCCAGCACGGTCATCTTTGCGTCGTACATCACCGCGTTGATCTTGGCCAGTTCGTCGACCGCGCGCTGGAATGCCGCCTTGCCGTCAGTGGGTGCCGCGGCGGGCGCATCAGTCTGAGCCAGCGCAATCGCGGGAGCGCCGGCGACGGTTGCGAGGATGAGCAGCACACTGGAAACGGTCGCACGCATGGAAGGCATGATCATGAGGTGATCCTGTGGGTTTAGTCTTTGGGTTCAATCTCTTCAACGGGCAACGCGGAACCCGGTTCACGGCCCAGCAACTCGGCAAGGGCTGATCCGGGGTCAGTCTGACGCATCAAGTGTTCGCCGACAAGAGCGATGCGGACACCTTGGGCACGAAGACGAAGCAGGTCGGCGTGCGTTTTGATGCCCGACTCACTAACAAGAATCGAACGGTCGTCGACGAGTTCGAGCAGCCGCAAGGTGTGGTTCAGATCCACCTTCATGCTCGACAAGTCTCGGTTGTTGATCCCCAGCAGACCGTAGCTGGCATGCGGAAAACCAACGTGCGGCCGGACGCGGAGCAGGTTTTCGAGGCTGTGGACTTCCAGCAGCACGGTGAGCTGCAGCTGCTGGGCCAGAATTTGCAGATCCACGATTTCGGCTTCTGTGAGGCATTCGGCGATGAGCAACACGGCATCGGCCCCCGCGGCGCGGCTTTCCCAGAGCTGAAAGGGATCGATGATGAAGTCTTTGCGGAGAACGGGGAGCGATACCCGATCCTTGATCTTCTGTATGTATGACAAGTGGCCGCCAAAGAAGCGTTCGTCGGTGAGGCAGGAAATCGCTGCCGCGCCGTTGCGTTCGTACTGGGTGGCGAACTCCTCGGGCGCGAAAGCTGAGGTGTCGTACTCCGCACGTATCCAGCCGGCGCTGGGGCTCTTACGCTTCACTTCAGCGATGATGGCGGTGTGCGCGGCGTTTGCATGCCGGGTGACGGCGGCGAAGAAGTTGCGCGGCGGCTCCTGCTGGGCGACCAGCGATTCAAGTTCGCCGAACGAGATCGCTTCCTTGGCGCGAGCGACTTCCTCGCGCTTGTGGGCGACGATGACCGCGAGGGTTTCAGGCATGCTGTGCGACAAGGTCAGGATTCTTGGCAAGCCCGGCTTGTTTGGCGCGGCGAACGGCACTGCGATTGTCGCAATGGCGATTGCGCTGTTGCTTGCGGCATCACCCGCGTTGGCTCAGGCCACCAGTGGCGCGGGCGGCGAAGGCGCCGTCGAGAATGTGCGTGAAGCACTGCAAGACGCCGGCACCGCGACGAAGACAGCGGGCAAGAGCTTTTGGGATCTGCTTCAGAGTGACCCGTGGAAGTACGGGCACCTTGTCGTTGCCGGTCTGGTTGTCATCATTCTGCTGTTTGCGGACGTGATTCGCCCGGGCTCACTTGAGCGTGCAGGCAAGCGAAGCGTCGAGCCGCACAACTGCTTGCTGTGGTTTGCGTGCGGCTTGATCGTCTACTGCGCGATGGCCTTGGGCGCGGGGCTGATGCAGTTCATCCCCAGCGAGTACCGCGGCGGCGACGACGCCCTCAAGGCGCAGGCGCTGCAACAGGGACTGACATATCTCTCCGCGATCATCACCGGTCTGGTGCTGTGCAGCCTCGTGAACGCGGGAAGCAAGGGCGCGGGGCTGACGTTTACCGCTCGCTCTCTGGCGTGGGGTGCGGCCGGCATCATCTGTGCATGGCCTGTTGTGCAAGCCGCCGGCATCGGATTTGTCGCGCTGCATGAGTATCGCACGGGCAGCGAAGTGGCGCAGCAGGTTTCGCACCCGACGCTGAAACTGCTGCTGGACAACCAGAACAGCCCGTGGGCCTGGAGCATCGCGGCGCTGGCCATCATCGGCGCGCCAGTCGTCGAAGAGATCATCTACCGCGGCTTCCTGCAGAGTGCATTCCTGAAGCTGACGGGCAAGCCCTGGCTGTCGATTCTCATCACGAGCGCGCTCTTCATGGGCGTGCACATGATGCCCGGCAGCAACATTCCCTGGTACAGCGCGGCGACTGTCGGCATCCTGGGCCTGTGCATGGGCATCGCGTTTGAACGCACCAAAGAAATCGGCGTGCCGATCACGATGCATGTGCTGTTCAATCTCGCGAATGTCGTGCTGGCGATGATGTTTGCAAAGTGATACGACTGTCGGCTTTAGCACCTCAGGGGCGTCTTGGAACCGTTTGACCATCTGCACAATCCCGTCGATCCGGGCCTGTCTGTCGCCGCACTGCGAGGGTTGCCGCCAACCACATGCACGCTGGTCGCCGCTCGCGTCGCAATCCGCGTGATGCCCATCATGGCCGATTCATTATCACGTTTGACGCGGCACGTCGACATTGACGCCGGTCTTCCGCAGCGGTGCGACGTCGCTTTGCGGTCGCTCGTCGACAACGACATCCAAAGACCTGATGACCTAAAGCCGCTGCGTTCGGAGCTTTCGCGCACCTTGTATATGACGGAGGACTGCCGCAGCGGCCCTCGCGGCGTGAGCATTCCGCGCGATACATCGACACAGTTGAGCGCAGAGCTCACGTGGAGTTGCCGAGCGTTATTCAACTCGTGCAAAGTGGTCGAGCACGCGATTCAGACGCTGCATTGTCCGCACCCCCCGGACGACGACCTCGCCCCGTGGGACCACGTGTATCTCGGCGTCTACTTCGCGGTGCATGCCGAGGCTTGTCAGCTCATTCTGCTTGGAAGACGATTCGACACGTACTCGCACGTGACCCTTGCCACCAAGTTTGACACTGAGCTTGCCGCGGCCGAGCCACAGGCGCTCCGCAACTTGTCAATCTGGCCGACAGAGCAACCGGATTGGGCCTGCTGATTCGTGGACGTTGTCGACGAGTGATGCGATTTGCCGCCGTATTGTCCCCGATGCCCCCCGTCTTCAGCGAACGCCAAACCACCAGCCTCGTGCCCATCGGCGCGTTTGTCGCGTTGTACATGCTGGGCCTGGGCGGCTTTGCCGTCTCGCAGGGAAACAAGGAGTTTCTCTTCTATGGCGTCATCATGCTCGTGCTCATCGGGCTGGTCATGTACATGCACGGCAAGGTGCGCTTCACGATGACGGTCTTGTGGTTGCTGGCGATCTGGGGCTTCCTGCACATGGCCGGCGGCACGATTCCCATTCCGCGCCAGTTCATGGCGAGTCTGGTGCCGCCCGAGGGCACGGGCAACGTGCTCTACAACTTTCGCCTGTTCAGCTTCACGCCCAAGTACGACCAGCTTGTCCACGCCTTCGGCTTCTTCATCGCGACGCTCGCCGCGTGGGAAGCGCTCCGCGTGAGCACATACAACAACCTGCGACCCACCTTTGGGGCGCTCTTCGCCATCATCTGCGTCGGCATGGGATTGGGCGCGCTCAATGAAGTCGTCGAGTTCATCGCGGTGCTCATGATTCCAAACACCAACGTGGGCGGGTACGAGAACACGGGTTGGGATTTGGTGAGCAACCTCGCGGGCTGCATCTTCGCAGCGTTGGTCATCCCGCTGCGATCGACGCGGCGTTAGACGGGCGTGTCGAGGTGTCTCGCTCGGTAGCGTCTGGCCCATGTCTTCGCAGTCGTGCCTCTTTGCGTGTGCTGAGTGACCCACATCTTCCGCTTGACAGCCCAAACCCCTTCCTGTAAGCTGCGTGACTAGCGACAACTTTGTCTGAGTTGTCAAGCGTCAGAGAAGGGGTGCATTTTGATCATCATCTATAACGTGTCGGGCCTGCTCATTGGTGCAGCTGGATTTCTCGTGGGCGTATTCGGTCTCGTCCTGACCAGATCATTCGCGCTGGGGCTGGTGTTCGCGTCCATCACGTGGTGCGCGCTGGGGTTCTGGTGGCGTCGCAAGCCCACGGCGGACGGCACCGTTCGTGCGTATCCCAGCATCTTCTTCATTCCTGTGCCATGGATCGCCATCGTGACGCTTCTCGCGGGGCTCGCGCTCACGCCGGTTGAGTTCATGGCGCGAAGCAAGCGCGAGAATGACCCGCGCGGGCAAATGCTCGAATCGGTTGAGCGCAGCGTGCGGGCTGCGGCCGTGAGTGGCGAGAAGGAAGTGGCGACGCTCGTGCGTGATGCGGTGCTGCAAGGCAATTTCGCAGGTGTCATGGCTGACTCCGCAAGTGTGCACGTGGCGGCAAACGAGACAGGCGCGCTCGCGGTCATCAAAATCACCAATCTCAAGCGGTTCACCCCCGAAGCACGCATGAAGCTTCTGGATACGGTGGCGACGACGCTGAGTGCTCACGAGCGCTGTGCCGGCAAGCAGCAGTACATCGGCATCAAGGGACCGCTGATGTTCGGCGCCATCCGCACACCCGCGGGCACGACATCCAACTCCGGCGCCGGCGATGAACTCAGGGCCTACTTCGGCGCTGAAGCATCGACACCAGTGATTGCGTCGCCAGCAACCGCAACCACTGACGCTCAGACGAAGTAAGCGCCTCGCGCGGTTCAATCTCGCCACGTGGGAGTCGTCGCGGGCAGCAGCTTCAGTTCCGCAGCCATACCGAGGAACGTGTGTACAGCATCGCGCTCGCGCGAACCTACTTGATATCGCAGCAGTTCGCCCACGTACTGCGTCGCGAGATCGATCGGCCAGCCCGCGTGCGGCGCGCGAGTGTGAACGATCCAGTCGAGCCGTGTCGCGTTGTGGCGACGCTGGCGATCAAGCAGCGCGGCCGCCGTCGCGATCGCGGGATCGGTCGCGCGATCAGCACGGCACATCCACATCGCATAGACGAAGGGCAATCCCGTCAGCTTGCGCCATGCTTCACCCAAGTCGAGCTGATGCGGAAAGCGAACCGCGGGCGGACTGTCCGTGACGACCTTGTCGCCGATCATGAGCAGCGACTGGGGCCAGGGGTCGTCGCTGGCAGCGGAGTTGGGGCCTGGCGCGACGGGCATGCGCTCGCGCACGTGGAACGACGCGACGCGCGGCGCGACGTCGAACAGTTTGCGCAGCAGCACCTGCGCGAGGATGACGCTGGTATGACTGTCGGTGTCAGCGCTCAGCGTTGTGATCTGCTCAAAGGGCACGCTGCTGTAGAGCCTCACCGTCAGTGTCGGTCCGTCGCAGCCGATCATTCCCGAGGGGATCAACGTGAGCGGTGTCTCACCGATGCAATCCACAATCGAGCACAGCCCGATGTCGGCCTCGCGGGCGATGACCATGTCGGCGATGCGGCTTGGCACGGCGGGCAGGAGCGTGAGGCCCTGCAAGCGTTCAAGACCTTCGATGAGCGGCGCAGTGTTGAGATATCGCACAGCGGCGATGCGGGTGGCGAGCATGGCGCATCGTACGAAGCTATCACGACGCGTCGATAGGCCCGGTCACGACCACAAAGACCTCCAGACCATCGATACGTCGAGGAACCTGTACGTTCGCCCGCAACGCGTACACGAAGATTGCCTCCGAGCCTGCGGGCCCAGTGCCGGCACCTACGCCTGTCACGCCGTCGACCTGCATCAATCGTTGCTGATGCGTGGCCAACACCTTTCCCACGCGGCCCGACGGAGGCACGTCGTCTTGGGTGGGGTCGTAGGGAATTGGGCCGTCATGTGGCATGACCATCTCCTTGTGGAGTCGAACGAGGGTACTCCGAAACATGCACGCGCGACAGTCTTCACCGGCGCGCGTGTGCTTGACGTGATTCGTCACACGATGAGGCGAATGTCCAGCGCAGTCAACACGCGCGAGATGCGGTTGGCAAACGTGAGACCGCCCCCACCGGCGAACAGCAGACCCACCGCGGCGCGGCGAGCGTCAGCCGTCCAGATGAGTGATCCCGAATCGCCGCCCGCACTGAATGGGTTGGCGTTGTTGCTGCGAATGGCGATCTGGTCAGCGAAGACGGCGCTGCGTCCGCCGCCGAAGTTGACACGGATCGTCGTCGGATAGGTGACGATGCGCCCGGACGTCAGTTGCGTCGTGCGACCGCTCTTGGCGACGGGAAGTCCGACGACCGGATTGGCGATCGTGTTTCCGATGCGGAAGAACACCGGTCTGCCGTTCTGCAGATACACGAACTCCTTGCGGACGAGGTTTGGCCAGGCCCAACCCGTGGCGCAATCAACGTAATTGACTCCGCCCGCGAAGTTGATGGGAACCCATCGCTCCAGAATCGCGATGCGATCGGCCGGGTTGCGCCCGCCGTCGAATGCGCCGGGCTGAAGAATGCTGTCGCCAGCCACGGCGTTGTTGGAATTGGCCAGCACGTGGTTGTTGCTCAGGATGAGCATGCGGTTTGTGCGCGGAGCGGTGCGACCGGTCGCGAGCGCGCCAAGTGTGCCGGCGGTGATGCGGAAGTTACCCACCGACACTCCACACGGCGCGGGGCGCATGCGGAACCGATGCGAGTTGGCCTCGATGACACCGGTCTTGTGCACAATGATCGGCAGGCTGTCGTCACTGGCGGCTTGAACGCCCATGGAGTCACAGAGGGACTGACGCACGGACTCTTGATCGGTCTCTTCGACGGTGTACACCACGAGCGATGCCTGACCGGGCAGGCCGGAGCCTTCAGATCCGTCGCTGATGCCGGCGCCGACGATATTGCCGACACCCTGATAGTCGCTGCCGTCCTCGGATCGAATGCTCGCGCTCTCGCTGACCGTCTCGGCCAGTTTCGAGGTGAATGCATCAAGTGCACCCAGCAACTGTGAGGACGTTTCACCCTGATCTCCGCCGCCGCCAGCGTCATCACCGCCTGAGCCGCCGTCGCCAGCGGGAGGGAGTTCGAAGTCGCCGCCCTCACCGCCGCCGCCACCCGTACCGCCATCATCGCCCTGAGGCGTGGAGTAGAAGGAAGATGGATTGGGACGCTTTGCCATGATGGAACTCCTCGTCCGGCCAAGTGATAACCCGCGCGAGGCTGACACAGCCTCGCGAGCGATGAACGCGCAATTGGCGTTCCACCCTCACATTGCGCGAATGAACGGATCATCGCGCCGGACAATCGCTCCGCGACTGCTTCTCCGTCGACGTGCGAACACGGCGCACTATCATCAGTGCGGCGAACAACCCTCATGCAAACGCTCGCATGAGCACCCTGCGGTCCGTGCAATTTGGCAGTGACGTGCTCCCCGGCGTCTCACGTCAGAACGCGGCACATAGGCCTGTCACCACAGAGTGAGCATACATCAAATCACGTGCTCACGCTACAGTCTCGCCGCGTTTTTCTTGAAATCATCGATTTCGCTCGCGCACGAACGTGGCACGTCTGAACGAATCCCTTGCGCGATCCTTCGATCACTGAACAATTCACAAGCACTTTGTGCTTTGGCGCGCGATTTGGTCCACCGTTTGTCGTTATCGCAACGCGCCTGGACCGAGTGTAATGACGTTCTTGCCGGCCTTCTTGCTGTCCAGCAGCAGGCGGTCGGCGTGCGCGAGCAGTGCCGCAGGAGTCTGGCCATCCCAAGGGAAGGTTGCAAGCCCGCCAGAGATCGTGAGCGTGCCTTGCGCCTTGTCGGCCAGCTTGGGGAACTTGTACTCGCTGACCTGCTTCTGGAAGCGCATGGCAATATCGCGCACGTCCGCCGGATGCTGACTGCCTTCCTGGCGAGGCCCCTGCGGATCGTGGAAGATCACGGCGAACTCATCGCCGCCCAAGCGGCACACGCGGTCTGTCGGACGCAACGCCGCACGCATGAGCCGCGTGACTTCGACGAGGATGTCATCGCCCGCCTCGTGGCCGTACAGGTCGTTGTACTGCTTGAAGTTGTCGATGTCAAAGAGGAGAATCGTGACGTAGTGACGCCTCTCTCGAGCTGCCGCCAGCGCACGCGCTGCAAAGAGATCAAAGAAGCGACGGTTGTTCGCGCCAGTCAACGCATCGGTGAACGCCGCTTCACGCAGCTGTGCCTGCTGATCTGCAAGGCGGAACCAACCCGCCAGCCAGCGAGCGGGCGCCGCGAGTTGATCCGAAGAACTGCTCGACGACCGCAGCCAGCCGTACACCGCTTCATCCCACGCAACGCGTGCGGCATTTGCCGGAGCGTTCGCGTCGACAGCGACAAACTCGAGCGTTGCGTCGTTGAGCCGCTCGCGCAGCAGCGAAATGGCCTGCGGCGTGATATCGCCGCCGCGCAGCATGGTGGCAACCAGGGCAGCGTCGCCAGGTGACGCAGAGGCAGGCTCGCTGGGGGCAACTGTGGCTGCAGCAGGCGTAATGACAGGGGGCTTTGCCGCAGTCGCGGTGATCGACGGTGCGGGCTTGGGCGCGGGAGCGATCGGAGTGATTGGCGCGGGCGGCACCACGGCAGGCATCGCCTGAGGCGCTTGCGCCACAGGTTGCTGCTCGGGTTGATGGGGTTGCCCCTTCATCGCTCGCATCATGCTCCGCACGTCCCCGCTAGGGCTCTCCGGCCCAACGGCATCATCGAAGCCCCAGCTTTCGGGCTTGAAGGCATTCGGCGTGTCGCCGCTTCTTGAGAGCAAGATGCGCGTGTGCGGCAGGATTGCACGGAGTTGCTCGCATAACCGGATTACGCGGCCTTGCCCAGCTTCACGCGCCAGGTCGTCGCCCACCACTGCCGTGACATGGTCGGGCTGTTCAGGCAATGGAGACGCAACCTCCGCCACCAGTTCTGCGAGCGTGCTGACGCGAACAAGCTCAAGCGATTGGTCCAGACGCAATGCCGCATCGAGGCCAGTGCGACCAGCCAAGATCACACGCGTGTCGGCCTGCATGAAAGACGGGATGGTCGGAGCAGCGGTCATCGTGGATTGGCGCCGTTCGAACGGGGATCGGTCTCGCCCAGCAGCATCGTCAGTTCTTCGTTGGTCAGGAGCGGCGGGTTCGCCGATGCATGCGATTCCTCACCATCAACTCGCTCCACTGGAGTCACCGCGCGTGTCACAGGCGGAGCGTCATCCGTCAATCGCAGGGGTGCGGCTGGGCGACGGGGCGGCAAGGGCGTGGGTTTGCTGGGTGAACGCTGTGCCTCATCCGTAGTCGCAAGCGTTGTCCATCGCTGCGACGCTTCTGCGACGACCGGCCCCACCCATGTCGGCGCCGACACCACAGCATCGCGTGCAGCAACCTGCGGCTTGGCGGCCTTTTCGAGCAACTGCGTGAGCTCAAACTGCGTGATACCCCGCAGCACCGGTGTGCGCGACGGATCAAACACCCACAAATGCACAACGGGAAGCCGACTTGCGATAGCCTGCAAGGAATCGCGCAAACCGACCAGCCGCAGCGGCTCGATGAGCATCAAGATCATCGCGCGCGGAGCCTTGGGACCGTGCTTGGCAAAGTCGGTGCACAGCAGCGCGACGGTCTCGAAGTCATCGCGGGCGTACTGCAACGTCAAACCCGGGCGGGTCAGCTCGCGCTCGAGCTTGGGATCACGCGTCCAGCCGGGCGGTGCCCATGCGACACACAGGCCGCTGGGAGTAGGGGTTGTTGCGCCGGAACCGGGCATGCCATAGATTGTAGGGGTTTTTGCGGTGATGGGATAAGGATCCGTCGCCGCTCGTGGTTCTCGGGCCTAAGTCAGCCCGAACTGACGCCTCAGGATGGCTTCAAACCATGAATATGGCAAGAACCGGCGGAGCAGAGCTCCGATCTTGGCGTCTGGACCGACCAGCACGTGGGCGGGTGCGTGCTTTGCGAGCAAGCTGCGCAGCAGAGCGGAGGCGACAACACAGTTCGCTCGTTCGCTTGATTGGCTTCTTGACAGTATTGAGAACACCGCGAAGCGATGACTCGCGCGCGTCAGCGACTGGCCCATTCAATGGTGCGTGTCTGCACGTGCACATCGCTGGGCACGCATTCGCTGGCCGCTTGGAAGGCGCAGGCTTCGTCGCAATTGGACTGCGGCACGCAGCGTGCAAGCTCGCGGGCATCGTTGTCATGGAAGGGCAGGAGCACGCGCGGCCCTGTGATCTTCACGAGGGTGAGAGAACTCGCGTCACGCATGCACGGCTGGCGCAACACCTGCTCGAGCACGCCCGCCTTGGTCTGTTCCCAGTCGCCCGGCGCTTCCACGCTCCACGCAAGGCAGTCGCACGCCGGATCAGCTTCACCCTGGTACACCGCAAGCACCACCGAGCGCTGCGAGCCCAAGCTCGGCAGGCCCGTCGCAATATCCGGATCGATGTCGGCGAACTGCTGCAGATCATCATCGCGCACCACGTGGGATGCGACCGTTGTGATGACCGCTTCGGTTGGCTCAGCGTCCTCGGTCACCGCCTCTGCCACATCCATCGAGGACGCGGAGGTGTCCTGCATCGCGATGGGCTTGACGGGCTTTGCAGTCGGCTGCATCATGACAACAGCAAACGTGACTGCAGCGGCAGCGGCAAGGCCCGCACCCAGCCACACTGACAGCGTGCGACGCGGCGCAACGACGGTGACAGGTGACGCGAGCCGCAACGGCGCGGGCTGAGCATGCACATCCTGCTCGAAGGACTCCAGATCAAGCGTCTGGCGCGCGAGATCGTCCATCACGAGATCATCGTGTTCGAAGGCATCGGGTGAGTTGTGATTGCTGGTGGTCACGAGCCGATACTCCGCCGATTCCGCGCACAGGGCCACATGATGGTTCGCCGGTCAGGCCTTGCTGTTCAGGGGGCGCTTTCCCGGCAAATCTCACGAATCCTGCGCATCACGCGGCTCGGCGCCGAACCCCAAATGGGTCAGGTATGCCCGCAACTTGGCATATGCCCGTTGTTTACGGACATTCACGTTGCTGGGCGCAATCCCCATGACCTTCGCCAGATCCCGGTCTGACTGGCCGCTCGCCCAGTTGCGCACCAGCCAACGCTCCTCGTCGGTCAGTTCCGTCGCCGCTCCGCCTGCGAGCGCCTCACGCAGACTTTCGAGTAGTGCCGCGTGCTCGGTCGGCTCTGCGGGAGATTGCTGCTCACGCTGCTGGCCCACCGCGATCAGACGCGTGTAGCGACCCAGCGCGGCATCCGCCCGGCCAGCTGCCCGGATGTGCTGTAGCCACACCTTGTGCGCGACGGCATAGGCGAAGGTCGTGACCGCCGACCGGGCCGCGTCGTAGCGGTTTCCCGTCAGAGCCTGCCACAAACCCACCAAAGTGCGCTGCGCTAGATCATCTGCGAGGTCGGGCTTGGCCGACATCTTCTCAGTGAACAGGCGAACCAACGCGGGTCGCAGGCGATTGGAAAGATCGGCAAATGCAGCTTCGTCGCCTTGGGCGCAGCGCGCGGTCAGGGCGCGCAATTCGTCGCGACGAGCGGCGGAGGCGGGAGATTGATCGTCGCGCGAGGGCATGCAGGCATCGCATTATCGGCTGGAAGACATACAAGCACGAAACCAGAAGCAATAGGAAACCGCGTGCATGCCGCCAGCCCGCAGAGCCTGCGCGATGCGTGCAGATTCTGCGGGAAAAAGCCTGCACTTTGCGCGTCATGCGACCAACAACGCAAGCGTGCCCGCGGACGCTTGCACCTTGCAAGAGGGAGCTATTCGCCGACCGTGAACTCGCGTTCAGCCGTCAACGTTTCGCCGCTCGCGAGGAGCAGCGAAGCCTCCACGCGAATCGTGCTCTTCGACTTGAGCAGTTCGGGAGGGAGCGGAGCTTCGAGCGCGTAACGCGTGCCGAGTATGCCGGAGCGGTACGCCTCTCGCAGTGCGGCGGGCTGCATTGTGATCTGAGCGATCGGCTGCTGCGACGAAGGCGATGTCTGCTTGGCCGTCACTTCCAACCGGCCCACAGCATGCGTGAATCGCTGCCGGCCATCAAGCGTTTCGACATCCATCACCAGCACCGGCTTGTCGGGGTTGCGCCGATCAATGCCCGCGGACCCCGCAAACGCTAACGTGACGACGCGCGGCATCGCCAGGGCCAGTTCTTCGGGTTTGAAGGGTGAAGACTGAGCCTGCATTGCTTGCGTGATGCGAGTGGCACCAGACTCACGAGCCACGAGCTCCTTGATCTGACCTTGCGCAACGGCCAACTTGTCACGCAATTGCTGATTCTCGGTGCGCAAATCGGCCAGCGTCTTGTCGAGCGACTTGGAGCCGCCCAGGCGCACGCTGCAGCCGGCAAGCATGACGCAGGGAATGAGCAACACCAGAGAGATCGCAGCGCGTGCCATGGCAAACGATACGAACCCAACACCCGTGGGTGTCTGTCGTGCGAGTCATTCACCTACAGTGGCGCGAAAGGAGCGGGTATGCGCATCGCACTGTCGGCCGACCATCGTGGATATACGGGGATCAAGCAACTTCAGGAGAAGCTGCAGCGCGAAGGGCATGAGGCCGTCGTCATGGGCGATGTGTCAGGCCCGCCGGCGGATTATCCCGATCGCGCCTTCCAGGTGGGCAAGGCCGTTGCCGAAGGAAAAGCTGATCTGGGCGTCCTGCTGTGCGGCACGGGCATCGGCATGAGCATTGCCGCCAACAAGGTGCCGGGCGTGCGCGCTGCTGTGGTGCACGACGAAATGACGGCGCACCTGGCCCGCAGCCACAACAACGCCAATGTCGTCTGCATGAGCGCGGATCTGCTGGGTCAGCGATTGATCGAGAAGATCGTCGATTCTTTCCTGGGCAGCAACTTTGAAGGTGGCCGCCACAGCCGCCGCATTCACAAGATTGAAGCAATTGAGAAGGGGAAGGACCCGGCGGGCGTGGTGGAGTAAGCTGCCGCGTTGGGCATTGGGGCTTAAGAAAACGAACTGGAATGCAAAGGCACCGCCGTCGCGCGGTGCCTTTGTCTTTCACGGGTACCCAGTGCCCGATGCCCAGTGCCTTCTACTGTCCCGTCATGCTCACCCTCACCAACCTCCGCAAGCACTTTGGCCCGGCCAGTCGGCGGCTGACAGCGGTGGATGGCGTGACGCTGAGCGTGCGCAAGGGCGAAGTGTTTGGACTCTTGGGCCCCAACGGCGCTGGCAAGAGCACGACCATTGGCATGGCCACCGGTCTGATTGCGCCCGATGAAGGGACCGTGAACATCGAAGGCGCAGGTGCCCCCACCAGCAGCGCGGCACGCATGCACCTGGGTGTCGCCCCGCAGGAGCTTGCTCTTTACGACCAACTGACGGGCGAAGAAAACCTGCGTTTCTTCGGCAAGCTCTATCACTTGCGAGGCGATGCGCTGCAAACTCGTGTCGATACCGTCCTCGATCTGGTGGGCCTCACGCCTCGCCGCGCAGATCGCGTCGCAACGTATTCGGGCGGCATGAAGCGCCGGCTCAATCTCGCCGTCGCGATGATTCACGATCCGCCGCTGCTGCTGCTGGATGAGCCCACCGCCGGCGTCGATCCGCAGAGCCGCAACAACCTGATGGAGGTGGTTCGCAAGCTCGCCAGCGAAGGGCGGACCATCATCTATACGACGCACTACATGGAAGAAGCCAGCAAGCTCTGCGATCGCATCGCGATCATCGACAAGGGCAAAGTGCTGGCCCAAGGCACGCTCAGCGAGCTGACCAAAGCCCACGGCGGCCACACCGTCGTCACTGTGTCACACGGCGAAACGCACGAACGCATCGAGACCTCTGACCCCGTTCGCGAAATCGCCCGGGTCATGGCTAGCGGCACCGCGACCAACGTGCGCATTGACCCGCCCGACTTGGAATCAGTGTTCCTGTCGCTCACCGGTCGCAGCCTGCGCGATTGACAGGGCCATGCCCTCGCCACCCTGAAACCCCGACCGGGTGGTGTGCAACAGACGCGTATGCACACACGCACACATGCCGGTCTGGTGGGTTTGGCGGCTTTCGTCATCTGTCTTGCGGGCTGCAAGACGACCTCACCGCACGCGGACGAGAACACGATGGGCGCCGAACACGTCGATGCGATGCCACATCGCAAGGGTTCGCTGCACATGCGGCCCGACCTGCATCCCGAGTGCCCGGTGTGCAACCTCTACACAACGCATCGCGAGGGCATTGTGCGCATCGTGACAGCGACGGGCCAAGGCTCGGGCGTTGTCGTAACAGCAGATGGCGACATTCTGACAAGCGCACACGTCGTGACGGAGCAGGACGTTGTTCTCATCAGCACATGGGGCGGCAGCGAGTACGCGGGCACCGTCGTCGCCAAGAACGAAGCCAGCGACCTCGCAGTCGTTCGTGTCACCCAGGCCGCCACCTGGCAACCGATCGAACTTGAACATGGCGGCGAAACACCCGTGGGCAGCAAGGTCTTCGTCATCGGGCATCCGGTGGGCCTTGGCTGGACGGTTTCGCAGGGCATCATCTCGGCCCAGCGCCGAGCGAGTGAAATTGCGCCAACGGCATTGATTCAGACCGACGCCGCCGTGTCGCCCGGCAATTCAGGCGGCGCACTCCTCGCCGAGGACGGCCATCTGCTGGGCATCATCCGCTCGAAGCTGGTGGGCCAAGGCATTGAGAACGTCAGCTTTGCGGTGCCGCTTGCCGATGTCGAGGTGTTTCTGGCCAAAGTGCCGGCGCGCAAGTAAACATGTGGCGCGAGCCGTACGCTAGCGGAGCACGGCTGCTCGTGCGATGCATGTCCAGCGTCATCACCATCGCGTTGAAGGACTTCCGTCTGCTCTTGCGAGACAAGGGCGGTTTTTTCGCGGTCTTTGTCTTTCCGATTCTCTTCGCGATCTTCTTCGGCCTGATCTACAGCGGCTCGAGCGGCAGCAGCGGCGGCATGCGCGTCGCGATTGTCAACGAGGATGGCGGCGCGATCAGTCGCGCCTTTGTGAACGACATGCGCAGCGACAGCGTGCTGCGAGTGCTGCCCGCGACCAAAGACGACGCGGGCAAGCTCATCTCTCCGGAACCGACGCTGTCGCGAGAACAAGCCGAGCAACTGCTCCGGACAGGCGGCGCGAGCGCCATCGTGGTCATTCCCAAGGGCTTTGAGCAAGCCGCTGATTCCTTCTTCTCGGGCGGTGCTCTCGAACTCGAAACCGTGGTCGATCCCTCCCGCAAGGCCGAAGCGGGCATGCTTGAAGGCAAACTGAATCAATACGGCTTTCGCGTGCTGGGCAGTGCCTTGACCGACACCACACGCACCAAGAAGCTCGTGGGCGAAGCACGCACACGCGTGGCGCAGGCCAGCGACCTCAACACGGTGCAAAAACTCGCCATCAACACGCTGCTGAGCAGTGTTGAAACGATGCAGCAAAGCGGCGTGACTATGGGCGGTTCCGACAGTCCGAGCGAAGGCGGCGCCAACGCACTTGCCGATTGGACGCCGGTCCGCGTCAAGACCAGCGAACTCGCCGCACAGGACGACAAGGAACGCCCCACGTCAAGCTGGCAAGTATCGATGCCGCAAGGCGTGGTGTGGGGGCTTATGGGCTGCGTGCTCGCATTCACCGTGTCCATTGCGGAGGAGCGCAGCGCCGGCACGTTGCGACGCCTGCGCCTCAGCCCCATGACACGCGTGCAGGTTCTTCTTGGCAAGGGCCTCGGCTGTGCCATGGCATGCGTGCTGGTGCAAGCGATGCTGACAGCCGTCATGCTCGTGATGGGCGTGCGCGTGGGCAACTGGCCCATGTTCGTGCTGGCGATCTTTCTCAACGCCGCCGGTTTCGCAGGCGTCATGATGGCGCTCGCCGGCCTGCTTGCCAGCCGTGAGGGAGCATCGGGCATCGCCCGAGGCGTGGCGCTGGTTCTGGCCATGATCGGTGGCGGCACGATCCCGCTGTTCTTCATGCCCGGTTGGATGCAGACGCTCAGCAATATCAGTCCGTTCAAGTGGGGCGTGCTGGCGTGCGAAGGAACCATCTGGCGCGGCATGACCACGCGGGAGCTCATGCTGCCCTTCGCGGTGCTGATCGCCTTTGCAGTCGCCGGCTTCGCGATCGGTGCCATGGGCATCCGCCGCGTGATGGACGGTGAGAAGTAGTTCATACACGCCGCAGTGCGTCGCGCAGCACGATGTGTGCGAACAGTGATGCTGTGCCGGACCTGTTGACCAACACCGAAAAGGGTTTGTACTGCCCGCTGGGCGGCTTCTACGTCGATCCATGGCGGCCTGCGCCGGGCGATCGGGCGATCATCACACACGCGCACAGCGACCATGCACGATGGGGTGCGAGCGACTACCTCTGCGCACAGAGCGGAGTCGCGGTCTTGCGTGCACGCCTGGGCAATGTGCAGGTGACGGGCGTGCCCTTTGGTGAAGTGCGTGATATTGGCGATGTCCGCGTGAGCCTGCACCCCGCAGGTCACGTGCTGGGCTCCGCCATGGTGCGCGTGGAGCACAAGGGTGAAGTGTGGGTCGTCAGCGGCGATTACAAGACGCAACGTGATTGCAGCGGCGAACTCATGGAACCTGTCGCCTGCCACACGTTCATCACCGAGAGCACGTTTGGCCTGCCCATCTACCGATGGCAGTCGCGCCAAAGCGTGGGCGAGCAGATCAACGCGTGGTGGGCAAGCAATGCAAGCGAAGGCGCGACTTCCATCGTCTACGCATACGCGCTGGGTAAGGCGCAGAGTGTTCTGGCTCTGCTCGATGCGAGTGTTGGCCCTGTTTACGTCCATGGAGCGGTCGAGAAGTTCCTGCCCATATATGCGGCAGCAGGTGTCAAGCTGCCGGCGTGCGAACGAGCCGACAAGACCAACGTCAAGAACGCCGCTGGCAAGGCGATCATCATCGCGCCTCCCGGCGCAGACAACAGCGCATGGGCTCGCAAGTTCGGCGAACGACGCGAAGCGTTCGCCAGTGGCTGGATGCGAGTCCGCGGCCCGCGACGACGACGAGGTGTGGATCGCGGCTTTGTGCTCAGCGACCACGCCGATTGGTCAGGTCTGCTGGCAACCATCCGCGCCACGGGTGCAACACGCGTGGGCGTCACGCACGGATACACCTCGGTGCTCGCGCGATATCTCAAGGAGCAAGGGCTGGAGACATGGACACTCGCAACCCGCTTCGAAGGCGAAAGCGGCGCAAGCGACGAGAAGGCCGCCGAAGACGACACCCCCAGACCGACCGACACGGGAGGGAGTTGATCGTCATATCTGTTGTCAGTCGCACCTCGTCAGCCCGACTTCATAGGTTCAGACGGAGCGTCAACGTCTTTCCTTCGCATGCAAGCCTTCACCGCCATGTACGAATCGCTCGATGCGTCGACGAGCACCAACGACAAGGTGGCGGCGCTGGTGGCGTACTTGCATGCCGCGCCACCTCGCGATGCCGCGTGGGCCGCTTGGATTCTGACAGGCGGACGCGTCAAGCGAGCTGTCAGTCACACCGATCTGCGGCTCGCGCTGCAGGAAGCCACGAGCATGCCCGTATGGCTCATCAACGAGAGCTACGAAGCAGTCGGCGACCTGAGCGAGACCATCTCGCTACTGCTGCCCGATGACGCAGCGGGCGAGCCCATGACACTGGCCGAAGCGATGGAGTCATTCATTCTGCCGCTGCGCACCATGAAGAGCGATGAGAAGCGAGAAACACTGCGCTCCGTGTGGACTCGCCTGCCAACATCGCAGCGATTCGTCTTTCACAAACTCATCAGCGGCTCCTTTCGTGTCGGCCTCTCTCGCACGCTTGCTGTGCGAGCTTTGGCACAAGTGGCGCAGGTTGATCAAGCGGAGATGGCCCACCGCGTGATGGGCAACTGGGATCCAACGCCCACCGACTACGCCAAGCTGCTCGCTCCGCAACGCGCCGACGCCCGCGGTGCCAAGCCCTATCCGTTCTACCTCGCGTCGCCGCTTGAACAGCCTGTCGAGACACTGGGCGACATCAACCAGTGGCAAGCGGAATGGAAGTGGGACGGCATTCGCGCGCAAGTCATCGCACGCGAGCAGCGCATCACGATCTGGTCACGAGGCGAAGACATGCTCAGTGATCGCTTCACGGATCTCGCGAGCGTGCTTTCGCGTCTGCCCGATGGCTGCGTGCTCGATGGGGAGATTCTCGCCTGGGAACCTGGCTCAGCGCGCCCGCTGCCGTTCAGTGACTTGCAACTTCGCATCGGCAAGACAACCCAGGCACGACACGACGAGTTGCTCTTCGTGGACACGCCCGTGCGCTTCGTCGCATATGACGTGCTCGAGTGGCAGGGCGAAGATCTACGCAGCATGCCGCTCGCCGATCGCCGCGCCCGGCTCGAAACCTTGTTGCACAATCTGAGCGGCGAACCCGTCATCTCACTCTCGCCCGTCATCTCCGCAACATCATGGAACGATCTGACACACCTGCGAGCCACCTCGCGCCAGCGCGGCGTGGAAGGCATCATGCTCAAGCGTCGTGCAAGCGCATACGGCACGGGTCGCGAGCGCGGTGACTGGTGGAAATGGAAGATCGAGCCCTTCACCATCGATGCTGTTCTCATCGCAGCCCAGCCGGGCAGCGGCAGACGCGCATCGGTCTTTACGGATTACACCTTCGCAGTGTGGACAGGCGAAATACCAGGCAGCGGCGAACTCGTCACTATCGCAAAGGCTTACTCAGGCCTGACCGACGCGGAGATTGATCGCGTTGACGCATTCGTGCGTGGCAACACACTGAGCCGACACGGCCCCGTTCGTGCCGTCAAGCCCACCATGGTCTTTGAACTCGCCTTCGAAGGTTTGCAAGACTCCAACCGTCACAAGAGCGGCATCGCGCTGCGCTTCCCGCGTATCGCACGAATTCGCGACGACAAGACGCCCGAGCAAGCCGACACGGTGGCGAGCGTGCGTGCCCTGATGCGCATCGAAGCGACGTGAAGCACTCGCCGCTTCAGCCCGGCTCCAGAATGCCCTTTTTGCGAGGGAGCGTGAGCGTGCCATCTGCCGTCAACCGCGTGCGAATGAAGTTCGCGATCGCTTCCGCGGTCTGCACGTATGTGGCAAGCGAGCTGCCGATGGGGTCGGCGACATCGCGCCCGCTGGGATCAAGAATCTGAATCTTGTCCTTCGCGGCTGGCACCATCGCGATGGCCTGCTGAGCATGCGAACGTGTCATGGCGTAGATCACCGTTGCATCTTCAACCATCTCGCGCGTCAGCACACGCGAGCGATGCCGACCCGGATCGATTCGCAGTCGCTCGAGCGCCTCCTTGGCTTCAGCCGTCATCGCAAGACCATCACTCGTCGCAACACCCGCGCTGGCAACGCGCGTGGGCTTCTTGGTTGCGTGAGGCTTGGACAGATAGTGACGTGCGATCGCCTCCGCCATCGGGCTACGACAGGTATTGCCCGTGCACAGAAACAGAATCTGCGTTTCAAACTTGCTGCGCAGCGTGCGCTCGCTCCACGCGCCCGCACCCTCGATTCGATACCAACCGCCATGCGTTAGACGCACTGCATTGCTCGGCGCACCGAACTGCGTCGGACCGGTATCAACCACCACGCGAACACCAGCCTTCGCCGCGATCGCCGCAGCGTCTGCCGCAAGCACCCGCCCGTCACCCAGTCCAATCAAGCCAACACGCTCACCAACAAGCAAGCCGCCAGCTTTGGCCACCGCCGCAAACGTCGCATCACTCGGCACACGAACGCTCATCACGCGGATGGAGGCATCCTGCTCAAGCGCAGCATCAAGCACATCCGGCCCGCAACGCTGCGTCACCGCAGCGAGCGTCGCGCCATCGGACTCCACAATCAGCCGCACCGGCCCAGGCAACACCGCACCGGCGATGTGGCGATGAATGTCATGCACCAGCAAGGGCTGCACCTGTGTGGCCTCCGCAGCATGCCATGTCAACGGTGCATGCGTCGGCGCACCGAGCTGTGCCCGGGCCGCTCTCAACTTGCTCAGCGCCTGCGGCTGCGTGGCATCAGCAAAGACCCCGTAGAGCGTTTCCGTCGGCAAAACGACAAGGTCGCCCGACCGCAGCGCGTCCACCGCTGCGTTCACGCTCGCCGTCGATGCAGGACTTGGGACATCGCCACCAGCCATGGCATAGTTTACGGAGTGGGGCGATCGAAGGATTCTGTAAGATGCCTGTCAGGGCAAAGATTGGCACGAGGCGGCTAGGATTGAAGATCTGCAACCGACCGAATCGGGCGGCGGTATCGCGCAGGGTGTCTTTGTCAGCAACAGATAGACCGTGGCCCGCGAATAGCCATACGTCCAGCGAACCGCCAGAGTGGTAGGAGCCAGCATGCAACGCGTGAACGCATCGTCAAATCAACGTTTCGCCAACACGCCGCGCGGGGGCTTCACGCTCATCGAGCTGCTCGTGGTGATCTTCATCATCATCGTGCTTGTGTCCATCACGGTGCCCGCGCTCTCCAGCGTGCGCACCAGCGCTCGCGTCAGCGAAACGCGCGGCGTCATCGGCGGCCTTGCGGCCGCCTGTCAGGCCTTCGAACTCGATAGCCGCAACCCCGCAGGCTACTTCGCTGCACGCGACATGGGTCGACCGGAGAACGAAACCGGCGGCTTCAGCGGCATGCAGAACATCATGCTCGATCTGGCTGGCGGCTACTCGGTGCCCAACCCCACCAACCCCAACACCCCGCCTGCACCTACCGGCTGGAGCAAGATGGGTCCCGATCCCACCGCCGATGGTCTGTGGGTCTGGGTCAACCCTGATCTGATCGGCGCAGCGAACGCCACCGGCAAGCAGTACTTCACGCCCACCGCCAAGAACTGGCGCGTTGTGAATGCCAATGAAAACGGCGACCGCACCAGCGTCGGGACAAACAAGCTCATGCCCGAACTTGTCGACGCCTTCGGCACGCCGATTCTCGCCTGGAACGAAGACACCACCGGCCCCAAGAAGATCACCGCGATGAACACCTTCGCCCGCGAGAACTCGGGCAATCAAGGTGTCAACGCCGCCCGCTTCTACCGCGCCAACAACGCCGCATTCCTGACTGAAGGTGTCCGCGTGGGCACCAAGGCTCTGAATCAGAACCGCAGCCTCCTGCGCATGGGCATCACCGCGAACGAAATGGCGGCCAACCTCACCGGCTTCCTGGGTAACCCCGCGTCAGCCCTCAATGCGAACGACACGGCCGTGGCTCTGGCCGACATCCTGCCCTCTGCCGGTCGTGGCAGCATCGTGCTGCACAGTGCAGGCAGGGACGGTGTCTATCTGAGCGAGGACGACAAGGGTGCAGCGGTGCGTGGTGGCGGCCAAGAGCTCTACTACGGCCTCAACTTCCGCACCAATGCCAACGGCCAGTTGACCGACCCGCAGGGTCGCCCCACCAGCACGGACATCATCTCTGGCTTTGACGATCTCGTCCAAGCCGCTGGCACCTAAGCCAACCGATCAGGCAAGTCTCCACAACCGCGGCGGCAACGCCGCGGTTTTCGTTTGTGGTATGCTTCACGGCATGAGGGCGGGTGCCACACAGCCAGACCGCGACGTGCGCGAGACGACTGCTCAAGAAGTCGCTCGCGCTCGATTACGCATCTGGTCCGCCGTCGCCTGCGCCATTACAGGCATTTTCACCAGCTTGGCCCTCGCCAACGCCGGATGGGCCATCCCAACCTGGAGCTGGTTCGCCTTGGCAGGCATCTGCATCCTGCTTGCCGCCGTCACCAGCGATCGCGCCGCGTGGATTGCTCGCAGCTCGCTTCTCGTTGCAATCATCGCGTTCTTCGCCGCCCTCAACACCGCACGAACGCTCAGTGCCAATGACACCTATCTGCCCAGCGTCGTAGGAGCGATGACAGACGACCAGTCACCTCGCGCTGGTGTCGTGCTGGCGCTGGAGGGGGTGGTGCAATCCACGCCGCGAGCGAGTCCGCCGCCGCAAGGCCCGCTTGCACCATTCATGGTCGTCGCACCAACCACGCGCTTGTGGATTCGCGTCGACCGCGTGGAAGACCAAGGCATCTGGCGTGCAGCCAGCGGTCGTGTGCTGGTACTGACCCAAGGCGTTGACGTTCCGCGCGTCACCGCCGGACAGCGTGTGCGCGTGCTGGGCATTTACGAACCGCCGAGCCAACGCATGAACCCGGGCGAGCCGCATCGACAGCGCCGCGCCGTGCACGACGGATACGCCGGCATCCTCGAAACCAGCGCGCCTGAACTCGTTGAGCGCGTGTCTGACGCAACGGGCTGGGGCTTTGTCATCGCCCAGCGAGAAGCGATGCGTCAGCGTGCGCACGATGTTTTCGCGAAAGCAACAGCCCACGCTGCGCCCGAGCAACGGGCTCTCGCGCGCGCACTGCTTCTTGGTGAAGAAGATGACCCTGCGACCGCCGAAATCACACAGACGTTCACACGCTTGGGACTGTCGCACGTCCTTTCCATCTCGGGCTTTCACCTCACCGTCATGGCCATGGTCGCGTTGTTCGTGCTCCGGCTGACCGGCGACCGCGGCTGGCTTGAACCGACGGTCGTTGCAGGTGCAGTCCTGCTCTACACGGCCATCGTCCCGTTGGAAGCGCCCATCCTGCGGTCAGCACTCATGGTGCTTGCCCTGCTCGCGACGGAGGCGACGGGACGACGCTACGACCGCGTCTGCGTCCTCGGATTCATCACGCTCGCGCTACTCATCTGGCGACCGCTCGATGTCACCAGCCTTGGCTTTCAACTCAGCGTGGGCCTCACCGCCATGCTCCTCTGGGCAAGTGAGGCCATGCAGTGGCGACTCTTCGGCCAACCCGTGCTCGGTCTCATCGACGACAAACCGAGTCTCCTGAGTCGTGCCTTCGCGGGCATCAAGAGTGCCATTGCCATCAGCGTGATGTGCTGGCTTGTTTCGCTGCCTCTGCTGATTCACACCACGGGCCTGATCAGTCCCCTTGGCATCGCCGCGACGCTGGTCGTCTCACCCGTCATCGTGCTCGCGCTGTGGGCGGGGTACATCAGCCTTGGCCTGGGCGCACTCGCCTCATGGCTTGCGGTGCCAGCCGGCTGGATCCTGACCGGAGCCACCGCTGCCGCCGCGTGGGCCGCACGCCTCATCGACAGCGCACCTTTCAGTTCCATCCGCATGCCAGATCCCGGCCTTGCGTGGACGCTGCTCGCGACCGCTGCGCTCGTCATGCTGGCTCGCTGGGGACACAGCTGGAAGAAACGTCACCTCACCGCTGTCATCGCCATCTGCGCATGCTCCTACGCCCTCATGGTGTTCAAGCCCTGGCGCGCCGACGAGAGCGTACTGCGCATCACCACGCTCAACGTGGGCGATGGCACGTGCATGCTCATCAGCACGCCGCAAGACGCTGTGCTGTGGGACTGCAAAGGCGCTGGACGAGCCGGCAATCTGCCTGGCATCGTCGCCGCCGCACGTGAACTGGGCGTTCACCGCGTGCTGCGTGTCGTCATCACTCATCCCGATATCGATCACTTCGCTGGCTTGTTTGATGTCATCGAAGCCCTCTCTGTCCGCGAAGTGCTCGTTCCCGACCGCTTCATTAAGCAAGCCACCGACCAGCCGGGCGGTGCGGCGAGTGTCACACTGCGCGAACTCGCAGCCCGCAACGTGCGTGTCAGCACACTTGCCGCCGGCGACACGCTCATGATCGGCCCCGTACGAGGCACCGTGCTCTCTCCACAGTCACAGGCCACGTTCACGAGCGACAACGACCACTCCATCACCATGCTGCTCGAAGCGGCGACAACCAAACCCATGCCCAGCCGAGTGCTGCTCACGGGCGACATGGGTCCCGAGGCGATCGACACGATGCTGAGTTCCACCTCGCTCCCGGCGGTTGACATCATCGAGCTGCCCCACCACGGCTCCTTCAACGCCGCAGCCCAGCGACTCATCGCCGCACTGCAACCTCGCATTGTCTTGCAGTCCACCGGCCCAAGGCGACTCGACGACCCGCGTTGGGCTGACTCTCGCAACATCGGAACCTGGCTGGTCACTGCACGAAACGGCGCAATCGATGTGAAGATTGGGCGAGATGGCACCCTGCATACTCAGACCTTCGCCCCCGTGTCCGCGAACAGGCGATAATGCTCCATGCGCGTGCTGGTGGTGTGTAATCCCGCGTCGGGCCGTGGCAAAGGGCCGCGAGTAGCCGCTGAAACAGTCGCCGTCCTCACGCGCGCAGGCATGACCGCTGCGCAGCTTGATGTCGATCGTCGTGACGCCGCGGCATTCCTCGCGCAGCTGCACGATGCAGCGCAAGTGCACGACATCATCGTCATCGCCGGGGGCGATGGCACCGTCCACTTTGCCTTGCCCGCTCTCATCGGCGCACGCGGCGCGTTGTACCACCTGCCCATGGGCACCGAGAACTTGTTCTCTCGCGAGTTCGGCATGCGCCGCGCCCACGACACCTTGCTTCGCGCAATCACCCGCAGCACGCGCCTCCCTATGGACATCGCCACCTTGCAACGTGACGATGGCGCGGTCCGGCACTTCGCCATCATGTGCAGCGTCGGACCCGACGCCGGGGTCATCGAGCGCCTCGCCGCGGCGCGAACCGGCGCAATCTCCCACTTGTCGTACACCATGCCCGTCCTGCGCGAAGTCGTCAAACCGCGCGTCGCCACCATGCGCGTGGAAGTCGACGGCAAACCGGTGGTCATCGACGGCACAGGCATGCTGGTCGTGGCAAACACCCGCCAGTACGCCCTTCGCATCGATCACGCCCATCGCGCAAACGCCAGCGACGGCCTGCTCGACGTCGTCTTCATGCCCGCGAATGGAGGCATCGACGCGCTGCTCTGGACCCTGCGTTCACGTCTGCGCGAACGCCACGATGCTGACGGCTCCATCTACGCAACAGGCACCAGCGTCCGCGTCACGACCGACGATGCACGCGCCGTCTATCAGCTCGATGGCGAACATGGCGGCCACGCGGCACAAAGTCCGCTGACATTCGGCGTGCTGCCCGGCGCCCTCACCGTGCTCGACGCACGCGAGGTGCCCGCATGACACTCGCCGCCTCACGCGTCTTCGCCGGCTTTAACCCCACGCACGACAACGTCCTGCGAGATGTCTCCTGCGAGCTTCAAGCAGGACGCGTCACCGTCATCGCCGGCCCCAACGGCGCAGGCAAAAGCACTCTGCTGCGCGTGCTGCTGGGCGTGCTGCAACCAGGCGCAGGCAAGGTACTGCTCGACGGCCGCCCGCTGCGAGAGCTCGACGCGACGCAACGAGCCAGACACATTGCCTACATGCCGCAGCGAACAAACGTCGCGTTCGCATTCAGCGTCGCAGAACTCGTCGCGTTCGGCGCGCTCGACGCAACACCCGCTCGTGCCAAAGACCTCGCGCTCACCGCGCTCGAAGATGTGGGCCTTCGAGATCGCGCGGCCACGCCCTTCGCCGCCCTCTCCGTGGGCCAGCAGCAACGAGCCACACTCGCGCGCGCACTCACACAGCTCCGTAGCGATACCTCCCCAGTCGGCACACGCGTCCTGCTCGCCGACGAACCCGTCAGCGCCCAGGACCCCGCTTCCGCCCTTCGCATGTGCGACCTCCTCGTCACGCTCGCCAAGCAGCACGGCCTGGCGGTTGTGTGCGTTATGCATGATTTGACGCTCGCCTGTCGTATCGCGCACGACATGCTGCTGCTCTCCTGCGACGGACATGTTCTCGCCAGCGGACCAGCGCAAACCGTGTTGACGGCGGCGAACCTTGCGGAGGTGTTCGGGGTCCGATTTGCCTTGTTGCAGACAAAGCACGAAGGCGAAAGCGTGCCAACGATTGTTCCGCTGGGCACCGCGTCGCCACACGATGCCGTCGCTGAACGCCCTCGCACGTGAGTGACCCATGAGCTTCTCAAGCATTCTTCAGTGGATCGGCAACAATCTCCAGATCATCATCTTCGTTTTGGTTTTCGCTGCGCCCGCCATCGGCAAGGTTCTCAAGAACATGAGCGAGGCCAGGCAGAAGCGCCTCGCCAAGCTTGAGCGCGAGCGGGCCGAGATTGATGCACTGCGCACCGGCGGCCGGCTCGAACCGGTCAATCGCCCCTTGGCGGAACCGAGTGCGAACCAACGCGCGCAGCAAGCGGCGGAAGAACGGCGTCGCCAAGCGGAAGCCGCTCAGCGTGCGGCTGCGGCGCGGCGGAATCCCTCCCCCACCATTTCAACGGCGCCCACCACCATGGGCGCGCCAGGCCGCAACGCGGGCATCCGCACACGCCAAGTCCGCCTTCCGGGCGGCATCGTGCTCGAAGTGCCGGATGAAACATCCGATACCTCGCCTCAAACCGCACCCCAACCAATCCCGCAGTCACAAGCCCAGGCCCAAGCTCAGCGCGCCCGCCGCGAGAAGAAAGCTCGCACGCCCGCCCGCCCCGCTCAGCCCTCGGCCGCATCGGTCGTTCCCGAGGCCGCGCCTATCGCGGCCTACGCACAAACAGCGCCCGCAACCTCTGCAGAAGCCTTTGGCAAAGTCGGTGCGATTGCCCCGCGCAGCCAAGCCCCCGCCGCCCGATCCCGCGGCAGCGTCACCTTCATGGGCCAGCCGCAATCGCGCGACCAGCTTCGCAAAGCCATCGTGCTGGCGGAAGTCTTTGGCCGCCCGGCAGCCGAGCGTCTCTGATTTACCACCCCAAGCGAGGCAGCAAACGAAAAAACGTGACGCTGAGCGTCACGTTTTTGTGTGCAATTCACTTTCCAGCGAGCCCGACTCAGAACGGAATGTCGTCCGGGTTCATCTCTTCCGCCTGCTGACGCGGAGCCGCCGGGCGCGGGTTGTTCGCGGCGCGAGCCGGCGCACGTGTCGGCGTCTGCACGTAGCCGCCTTCTTCGCCGCCACCACCACCGCCGCCGCCACCACCCTTGCTGTCGATGAACTGGAAGGCTTCAACGACCACCTTCATCTTGCTGCGCTTCTGGCCGCTTTCCTTGTCGTCCCACTGGTCCAGCTTGAGACGACCTTCCACGTACACCGGGCGACCCTTCGCCAGGTACTTGTGCATGATCTCCGCGGTCTTGCCCCAGGCTTCGCAGTCAACCCAGGTCACTTCTTCGCGCTTCTCTCCGTCCGCCGACGTCCACGAGCGATTGATCGCCAGCCCGATCTGCGCGATCGACTGGCCGCTGGGCAGGCTGCGCAGCTCGATGTCGCGCGTGATGTTGCCCATAAGCATGACTTTGTTCAGGTTCGGCATGGACGGATCCTCCGTGTGCCCGGCGGGAGTTGCGATGTGCGTGCGAATCCAACTCGAAATCGCACGCGAGGCATGGGCCTGGGCGACGGTCGCCACAGGGAAAACCAAGCCCGGGAACCAGCCGGGGCCATGCGAAGCGTACCACAACGCGCGGGTCTGTGCAAGGCGGTTTGTTGTGAAAATGTCAGGGTACCCATTACTGCATGCCCCATTCGCATCACTACGATGCAGCATGTCTAGTTTCAATCCTGTGCCCGACCCGGTTCCGCCGTTCAACCCCAACGCAGCCCACCAGCAGCGTCCGAAGCTGCGTCCTGTGCGCGTCTTCCCGGCGGAAATCCAAGGCAACACGCTCATGGGCATCGCCGATGCTCGGCAGATTTCGCCCAAAGTCGTGGTGACTCACCCAGCGGCGCAGTTTGTGCTGCCTGTCATGGACGGCCAGCACGGACTCGACGAGATCGTCAAGACCGCCGGTCGCGGACTGACGCTCGACATTCTCAAGCAGCTCATCGCCCAGCTCGATGATGCCGGCCTGCTCGTCGGCCCCACGGCCGACGCCCTCATGGCCAAGGTTCGCGCCGAGTTCGATTCGCAGGACGTGCTGCCTCCGGGCGGCACCGCACAGGTCGCCGACGCACTTGCGATGCAAGCCGCCGGCAGCCAGGAAGCCTTCAACGCCATGCCGCTCGAGGAGCGCGATGCGCTGGGCGCCAAGAAGCTCGCCGAAATGCTCGACGAGTGGATGAACATGGCCCTCAAGGACGTGCCAAACCCCGCCTTCGACACCCTGCCCAAGGCCATCATGGCGCCCCACCTCGACTACCCGCGCGGCTGGATCAACTACGGCAGCGTCTACGGACGAATGCGCGTCGTCGATCGTCCCGACCGCGTTGTGGTGCTGGGCACCAACCACTTCGGTGAATCAACAGGCGTCTGCGGCTGCGACAAGGGCTACGAGAGCCCGCTGGGCACCTGCGAACTGGACAAGGATCTCGTCGACACGCTCCGCCGCAAACTGGGTGACGAGAACGCTACCAAGCTCTTCGCCAACCGCTTCGACCACGAGCGCGAGCACTCCATCGAACTGCAAGTGCCGTGGATTCAGCACGTCTTCGGTCGCGACGCCAACGGCAAGTTCCCCCGCATCTTCGGCGTGCTGGTGCACGACCCCGTCGTCAACAACGGCGAAAGCTACGACGGCAACGGCCTTGCCTTCGAGACCTTCGTCACAGCCCTGCGCGAGACCATCGCCACGCTACCCGGCAAAACGCTCATCGTCAGCAGTGCCGACATGAGCCACGTCGGCCCCGCGTTCGGCGACAACGTGCAACTCGCGGGCGAAGGCGAAGAAGTCGCCCAGAACCGCAACAACGTCTTCCGTAGCGACCGCGACATGATCAACATGATCGTCGCCGCCAAGCCCGACGAACTGATCGCCGCCATGAGCTGGCAGGGCAATCCCACCCGCTGGTGCAGCGTGGGCAACATCGTCGCGACGATGAAGATCGTGAACCCCGAGAAGATCGAACTGCTGAACTTCAGCGGCGCGATGGACGAGCAGGGTCAAGCCTTGGTCACCAGCGCGGCGATGGTCATGGTGTGATCCACATCGAGAGCGCGTCATCGCTCTACAACGCTCCTGCAACACAAGAACCCGCGAGATTGCTCGCGGGTTCTTTTCTCATTACCCTGCCTCACCCATCGCCGCATCAGGCTCACTCTCATTCTCTCATGCTGCGGCGACCGCAAACTTGAGACACGGAAGCGGCCCTGAAAACACCAGCACGACACGATTCCTGCGATGTGGTAATCTGTGCACATGGCCACCGTGCGCCCATGGCATCGCAAACTCCGCTACCGCGTCGCGCTCACTATCGCCGTGAGCGTCTCTCTCGCCATCGCAGGGGCCGCATGGTTTTCGCTCTCCTACTGGGGCTATCTCTTTGCACCCCGCGCGATGGATGAACGGATCAATCGCATCGATCGCGTCACTGCCTACGCCGAAGTGGCGGTCGGAGACGATGGCCAGCTTGTTGCGTATGAAGGCTACACGCCACCAAGTGTGCTGCCTCGATCGTCAGACCCAAGCTACCTGCGCGAACCCTACTACCTGCCCAAAGTCCGGATCGAAGAATCCCTCGAAGCCCGCGGCCTGCTGCGTCGCGATCTGCCCCGCGTGTCCAACGAACGCGTCCGTCCGGTTCCGCAGCTCATGAGAGAAGCAGGCGTCGCAGTCCCAGACTCGCCGGGCTACGACCACCTACTCACAGGTCGCACAATGGCGACTTTCATCGAAGCGACAACGACCGATGGCGAACAACTGCTCATCGCGATCTACAGCGGCGGCGAAGTCTCGAATGATCACCTGCCGCACTACGAACTGATCTTTGATCGCTCTGTCACACCCATGCGACTGCTGTCCTCTCGCCAGTGGTACTTCGATGTCGCGGGCATCGAAGGCATGACGTTCGAGCGTGTCGCCGTCGCGCTGATCATCCTCTCACAACTCATCACGCTTCCGATCATCGCGGTCGTCGTGCTCGTGCGCCGATTCACTGCCGCTTCGCACATGCGGGCCGGCAAGTGCCCCAAGTGCAAGCATGACCTGCTGGGTGACTTTCAAAGCGGATGCACCGAGTGCGGCTGGCGAAAAGAGGCCGACGCCAACGAACCCGCTGACCCGGCGTACTACGCCGCCCATCGCGCGCTGCTCCGACGAATCATGCGACCGCGCAGCGTGTTCACCGCGACACTCGCGCTCCTGGCAAGCGCCGCATGCTGGTGGGCCCACTCACTCCCGGGCGGCATACCGCTGCTCACCGTTGGGCTCCCACGCGTGCTCGTCGTCGCTCTATCCATCATCGTCATCAAACTCGCGTTGGGGTTCGTCCGCCCCCAGCCTCACATGAGCACGCGAGCACGCGCATGGCTCATCATCCTGATCTGCATCGGCGGCGGAACGCTTGCAGTCCTGCCATCGCGTCTGCCTCTCCACCTGCGCTTTCGCCTGAGCGAATCAGCACTGAACGAGCGAGCCGCTCGCGCAGCTCTCGTGCCGGGCACCGTGGGTCTCTACCGCATTCGCCGCGTAAGTCCGACGACCGACTCTGCTGGGACAATCCTCTGGGTGGGCACACCGGATGTCGGACAAAGCGAACGTCCCGCACTCGTGTACTTCCCTCACAAGCCCAACACCTCCCTGCAGTACGTACGCGGCATGGAGCTTCGCCCCTTACGCGGCAACTGGTATCTGTTCGAGTACCGATAGCCATCCAAACACCGCAAGCTCCATCGCACTCGACCGCGATCCCGCCTCCGCCTATCATCTCGACCCACCCGGTTGCGGCTTTTCTCGCGTGTTGCGATCAAAGGCTGCTAACTCAACGAACGATCGGCTCCTCCCGTCCTGTTGGACGGCCAAGCAGCCGGGCCGAATCGTTGGAGGACAGCGTCATGGCGAAGAACGTCTCCCTTTTGCTCATCGAAAACGTCGAAAACGTCGGCATCGTCGGCGATGTTGTCAACGTGCGCATTGGCTACGCCCGCAACTTCCTGCTGCCCCGCAGCCTTGCTACCAAGCCCAGCGAAGAACTCGTCAAGCAGCTCGCCACCAAGCGCGCTGATGCTGAGAAGCTCGTCGCCGCGCAGCGCAAGGACCGCGAGGCCATGAGCGAGAAGCTCAAGGGCGTCGAAGTCGACATCATCCGCTCGTGCAACGACATGGGCATCCTCTACGGCGCCGTCACCCAGCAGGACATCGCCAGCGCTCTGGTCGCCAAGGGCTTCAAGGTCACCGGCCGCGATGTGCGCATGAGCCAGACCATCAAGCGCATCGAGAACATCGATGTGCACGTCAAGCTCGCCAAGGATCTCGACTCAGTCGTCAAGGTTCACGTCAAGCCCGATCGCGAACTGCCCAAGGATGTGGGCGGCGCGTCCGCTTCCGATGCTCCCGCCGAACAGGGCGCGGGCGGCGGCGAAGGCAAGGGCAAGCGTCGCGACGCGCTCAGCATGGCTCTCGAAGCGGCCAATAAGCCCGCTGAGAAGGGTGGCTGGGGCACCGACAAGAAGGTTGCCGCTGAAGCCGCTGCGGAAGCCAAGGCCGACAAGCCCAAGAAGGCTGCCAAGGCTGACGGCGATGCTCCCAAGGCCGAGAAGGCTGAGAAGCCTGCCAAGGGTGAGAAGAAGAAGTAAAGCACGAAGGCACACGGGCACGCAGGCACAAAGTGCCTGCGTGATGAGTGCCTGAAGCGCGAATACAAACCGGTCGCATCTGCGACCGGTTTTTTCATGCGCTGTTGGTCACGCGCCACGCGGTCACAGAACCCTCATCTCATGCACGAGAGTCTTCTCGTTCTGTCTTGGGCGGCGCTGTCACATCATCGTCCATCGCCACGCGCATCGCGGGCGTATCCAAGTCATCAAACTGCCCCGCCTTCGCAGCCCACGCAAACGCAACGACAAACGCGCCCGCGATCAGAATCGCCAGAGGCAACACAATGAAAAGCACGCTCATACCGCTGCTCCTTTCCGCACGCCGAACGTGCCCGCACGCACCGCGATAGCGAGCACGCTCAGACTCGCCATGGGCATGATGATCGCCGCCAGCAACGGCGAGATGTACCCCGTGATGCACAACGCCGCCGCCACGATGTTGTAAAGCACGCTCACGATGATGCACAGATGAATCGCACGCATCGTTCGGCGTGCCCCATCAAGCAAGTGCGCCACATCTCGCAGTCCCCCCCGCGCCAGAAAGATGTCTGCCGCCGCCAGGCTCGCTTCCGCACCACCCTTGACCGCGATGCCCACGTGCGCCGCCGCGAGCGCAGGCGCGTCATTCACACCATCGCCCACCATCACCGTCGCGTGCTTGTCTCCCATGCGCTGCGCGCTATCACGCACCGCCGCAAGCTTGTCCTCAGGCGTCGCCCCGCCCGTCACGTCCCGATGGCTCAGCCCCAGCGCCGCGCCCACACGCTGCACGATGCTCGTCTCATCTCCCGAAAGCACACGCACACGCCAGCCTTCATCACGCAGATGCGCCACAATCGCCGGGCTCTCCTCGCGCAGTTCGTCACCCAGTCCAAGCACCGCCACCACACACCCGTCCACCTCCACCAGCACGGCCGACAGCCCCAGTTTCGCCGCTTGACTACGCGCATCCTGCATGCCATCGGCGTACTTGGCGCCATGCTCGCGAGCATCGACGCTCGCGGGCGACGACACCCGCACAAGCCGCCCACGCACGTACCCCTCAATGCCCTTGCCCGTCACTTCACGCACGTGTGAAGCCTGCGGCACGTCCGCGCCATCACACCGCGCCGCAAGCCCGTCGCACACTGCACGCGCCACATGGTGACTGCTCTCGCGCTCAATCGCCGCCACCATCGGCATCACGCTCTCATCGCCCCACCACTTCACGAGGCGCGTCGCCCCGTGCGTCAGCGTGCCCGTCTTGTCCAAGACAATCTCACCACGCTGCGCCAGCCGCTGCAACGCTTCCGCGTTCTTGATCAACACGCCCTCCCGCGCCGCGCGACCCATCGCCATCGTCATCACCAGCGGCGTCGCCAGTCCCAATCCGCATGGACACGTGACCACCAGCAGCGCAACCGCGTTCTCCACAGCCTTCGTCGGATCAATCCGCCACCACAGCACCACCGTGATCGCGCCAACCACCAACATCACCGCAATGAACGCGCCCGCCAGCCGATCCGTCAACTGAATGATCGGCGCACGCGACCTCGCCCCTTCTTCAACGAGCCGCATCAGTCGACCCACCCGTGTCGCCTCACCAGTCCCATGTACCAGCACGCGCAGCACGCCCGACAGATTCACCGTGCCCGCATGCACCGCATCACCTGTCTCCACCGCCACCGCACGAGACTCACCCGTGAGCAGCGACTTATCAATCGTCGACACGCCGCTCACCACCACACCATCAACCGGCACGCAATCCCCCGCGCGCACTTCGACCACATCGCGCTCGCGAATTGTCTCCATCGGCACATCCCGCACCGCGTTGTCATCACCAACTTTCCTCGCAACGCTGGGAGTCAGCGTAAACAGCAGCTCCACACTGTCCGCCGCCGCCCGCTGCTGACGCCGCTGAATGAACCGCCCCACCAGCAGAAAGAAGATCAACACCGCGATCGAATCAAAGTAGATGTCACCGCTGCCGCGAATCGTGTTGATGACACCCCACAACACACCCGCCGCCAGTCCCGCCGCGATCGGAATGTCCAGATGCAGCGTCCGCATGCGAATCGCCGCAATCGCTCCGCGCAGGAACACCCGCCCGGGCCACAGCAGACTGATGACACTCAGCCCCATGCTCACCCAGCGGAACATCTGCACGTGGCCAGCGTCCATCGTGTCAAACAGCCCCGCATACAACGCCACAAATATCAGCATCACGTTGCTGCCGATCGCCCCCGCAATCGCCAGCTCCATCAGCGCCCTGCGATCTTCCGCCTGCCGCACCTGCCGTGCCTTCACACCCCGCGCCGGATGCGGCGGGTATCCAAGCGTCTCCAGCACACCCGCAATGTGCGAAAGCTTGGCTACCCGCGTGTCCCATGTCACTGTCAGCGTCGCCCGACGGAAGTCCAGCGTCGCGCTGAGCACGCCCTTCACCAGTTGAGGCAGCCGCTCCACCAGCCACACACACGCCGCGCAATGCACATTCTGCAGGAACAGCTCACACCGCAAAATGCCGGGCTCGGCCGTCGTCGCATACAGCCCGTGGAACGTTGCATCGTCATACTCGCTGTACCGCCTGCCCGAGCGCTGCACGGGCCCGTTGCTGGCACGCGCTTCTTCGCGCAGCGCGTAGTAGCGGTCAAGTCCGCACCCGTGAATGACTTCATACGCGCTCTTGCACCCTTCGCAGCAGAACTGGTGCACCGCATCATGCTCGACCAATCCCGCCGGCACAGGCAGCGTGCAATGTGCGCACTCATGCACGCGACCCACATCCGCGCGAGCGACACCCTGCACTGCACTGCGATCAGACTTAGTCGCCATGGCACACCGGCCTTTCACCGCTTTGCAACGCACTCAGTTGCTGCATCGCTCCGTGCAATCCCGCTTCACCCGCGGGCAACTCTCGCTGCATGCTCGCCGCGTGTACCAGCGCCTGCGTCGGCATCGCCAGCCGCCCAAACACGGCGAACATGCCACACACCAGCAGCAACACCATCGTCAACACCGGCAGCCGCGCCTTCAGCGGCCCCGCAAGTGAACTCGCGCCAACCCCTACCGCCACCAGCATGGGCAGCGTGCCCAGCCAGAACACTGCCATGACAAGCGAGCCCGCCAGCGGATCGCCCGTGCCCGACGCGACAAGCACAAACGCATACAGCCAGCCGCAAGGCAGCAGTGTCGTAAGCAATCCCGTCGCAAAGGCTCGCGACACACCAGGCCAACTCGCAATGCGCCGATGAGAAGCCAGCAGCGCACCCTGCATGATCTTCGGCACAGGCATCTTCGGCACGCGCACACCCGCAAACCGCAACAGCGCAGCACTCGCAAAGGCAATCATGCACACGCCGGCGAACGCCAGCGCAACTCGCTGCACACCGATGATCGCTCCGCCCGTATCCAGCACACCGCCCACTGCCCCCGCAGCCATGCCCAGTGCCGCATATGTCACCAGCCGTCCGACGTTGTACGCCGCATGCAACTGAGCAAGCTGCCCACGCGTCTGACGCTCACCCACGACCGCAAACGCGACAAATGCACCGCACATGCCAGCACAATGCGTGCTGCCCAGCAAGCTCGTCACAAACACCGCGCTGACAAGCGACCAGATCACGATTCAATCCTTCTGTGAGACAGCCGCAGGCACAGGAACCGGCAGATCAAACCACACATCACGCTCAAGCCGCGACTCCGACACATCGCCGCCACGCGACACACTCACATCAATCACCCACGTGCCTTCACGCTTGGGCACAAACTCGCACATCGCCAAACCCTCGCTGTCCGTCAGTACCACATTTGTGAGCTGCGCCTCCTTGGGCCACCCCGCCTGAAACGCGCTCACCCGCACGCGGGCATCGGTCAGTGCCTTGCCTTCACGATCCTTCACGTTCACACGCAGCGTTCCGCTGCCGCTCGTCGCGCGCTCCACCACACACGCAACCTGCCACCCCAGTTGCGCCTGCTTCTCCAGCTTCGCCTTGTGCTCATCCCATTTCAGAGCCTTCTGGTCATATCCCTTCTCCACAACATACCCGCCGCCCGCTCGCGACACAGCCACCGTCAGCGCGACAATGCCGACATTCGCGCCCAAGATCGTCACGATGATGCCCGGCCACAAAATCGAAGCTTTCACTTGTCACCTTCCTTCTCAGATTCCTGCTTCTTGTCGTGTTCCTCGTCGTGCTTGTCGCCGCTGTTCATCACAGGCAGCCCGGGAGACGGATCCTTCTCATCACGATCGCGATCCACGCCCTTCACACGGTGATCGCGCGACGGCCCAAGCAGCCGATACGTCACCTCGCGCGCATACCCATCACTCGCCCGCACGCGCACACTCGCGTTGTACGTGCCGTTCACAAATGCATCCGGCTGCACCACGATGATCCCGCTGACCTGCCGCAGTTCACCGGGCTTCAGCGTGATCTGCTTGTCTTCGATACGCACCTGCGCAATGCCGTCCGTGCTCGTCACCGCGTATGTCACATCGCCCTCAGTCCGGTTGATGAGCTTGAGCTTCACCGGGTTGGCGACTTCGCCGCTAGGCAGCGTGTAGAAAGGCGCACCCGTCCCGCGCAGCACCGCGATGTACGACGGAGCCTGATTCATCAGCACGCCGATGAAGAGCACGCCCAGCACGATCATGATCACCGGATACAGCAGCACACGCGCCCGCAGCAGCTTCGGCTTCTCGCCATCTATCACCGCCTGCGATGCATATCGAATCAGTCCCGTGGGCCGGTTCAGCTTCGTCATCACACTGTCGCAGGCATCAATGCACTGCGCGCAGTTGATGCACTCCATCTGCAAGCCGTTACGGATATCAATTCCCGTGGGACACGTCGTCACGCACATCTTGCAGTCCACGCAGTCCGCCGTGCGTGCGTCCTGCATCGCCAGCACCGGAAGCGAGACATCGCTCGTCCCAGCCTTCTTCTTGACACCGCGCGGCTCGCCACGCTTGCGATCGTAACTGATGATCATCGACTGCCGATCAATCATCACGCTCTGCATGCGTCCATAAGGACATACAACCAGGCAAATCTGCTCGCGAAAGAAACTGAAGTCCAGCATCATCAGTGCCGTCACCACCGTCATCACGATGAACGGCGTCGGATGCTCAAGGGGCGATTGCGTCACCCACACACGCAGCTTCTCCACACCCACGAAGTACGCCAGAAACGTGTGCGCCAGGTAGCACGAGATGACGAAGTACACCACGTACTTCAGCAGCATGCCGAATCCCGATTGCTGCAGCCAACCCTGCACGCCCTTCGTCTTCTTGGGGCGACCCGGCGCACCTTCAAAGAATCGCTCGATCGGCCGATACACAAACTCCATGTACACCGTCTGCGGACAGCCCCACCCGCACCACACACGCCCCCACAACGCCGTCACCCAGAACACGCCCAGCGCAATCATCATGCACAGCAGGCTCAGCAACAACGTGTCCGTGGGCAAGAATGTCTTCCCAAGCAACGTGAACTTGCGCGTGGTCAGATCAATCAGCATCAGCGGCTTGCCGTTCATGCTCATGTACGGAATCGCCGTGAACAACAGAATCAGCGCATACGCGACGATCCGCCGCGCTTGCCAGAACTTGCCCTCCGACAGCCTCGGCTTCAGCCATTTGCGCGAACCATCGGCATGCAGCGTGGTGAGTCCGCCACCTTGCAGGTGCGGCATCTCTTCAGACTTCACATCACTCTGCAGCGCCGTCGCAACAGGCAGAACCTGAGCCTGATCATGGTTTGACTTTCCAGCTACCTGCGACATGTTCGCGTCCTCCTTCATGAACGCTTTCGAGGCAATCGGCAGGCACGTCGTTCCCAACGCACCCACCGAGAAGGACCGTTTCCCCCGTTTAATCCACGCACATCGCGTCATGGGTCCGGCACCACGCGATGCGATCACGCTTTCACTTGCCCGCCACCGGGAAGGGCTCAATCACATCACCTTCCGGTCCGCGCGGCGCGCCGGGCGTCGTGCCGCGGAGCGACGCGACATACGCGCTCAGCAGCACACGCTCGTTCTGACTCAGCCGGTTCTCCCAAGGCGGCATCGCGCCGTTGTTCGCGCCCTTCGTGATGACTGCGAAGATGTCCTCGAGCTTCTTGATGTTCTTGTAGTTGTCGTCACACAGGTTCACACCCGTCAGCCCGCCGCCATCCTTGGCGTGGCACGCGGCGCAATTGCCTTCAAACATGCCCTTCGCCACAGCCATCATCTTCGGATCCAGTTGCATCTTGTGCATGTCCGCCTGCACAGGCTGCAAAGCGAGCGTGCCGAACAGCTTCTTGGTCTCGACATTCTGCTTGCGCGTCCACTGTTCCTGAATGGTCCAGCTCATCGGGCTGATGTGAAAGAACGCCACGTAAAACACGCTGAACACCACCGTCGCGATGAAGATCGCATGCCACCATCCCGGCGTGGGGTTGTCATACTCACGAATGCCGTCGTACTCGTGGTCAAGCAGCGATGCCCGCTTGCGCTTGATGATCTCATACTCGCCGCTCTCGTCGATCACTTGATCGCCGCGCTTGTCATTCATCTCGTTGGGGACTGAAGTCACAGTTCACCTCCGGTGCGAGCATCTGTGTTGCGTGTGTTGATGACCCGCGCTTCCTCCAGAGGCAGCATCGCCGCCTCCTTCTGTTCCTGCCGGCTGCCGCGTGCGAACGTGCGAATGCCGATCATCACAAACGCCAGCAGAAACAGCACAAGTCCTGCGATGGGCCAGAAAGTGAGCCCGGCCGAGCTCATGATCTCCGTGAGGCTCATTCCGCAGCTCCTTCCTGCTTGGGCATGCTCACGCCGTTCGTGCTGCCGCCCGCCGCGACCTTGCCCGACTTGTCAGCGCCGCCGTTCCGCAGCACCTGGTCAAAGCCCTCGTACGGGTTCCAGTCCGCAGGCTTGTTCAGGTCGACGCCGATGCGCTGCAGATACGCAACCAGCGCGATCACCTGCTTGTCGCCCATGTCGCCGTAGCCGCCTTGCGATTCCAGTTCCTTCGCGATCTTCTCCGCCTGCGCCTTGGCAAGCGCCTCACCATGCTCCAGCGCCGCGCCGTAAGGCACGCCCAGCATCGCATGCGCCTTCACCTTTGTCTGTGCCAGCGAGAAGTCCAGCTTCTCCCGCAGCAGGTGCGAATAGCTTGGCATGATCGATTGCGGGATCACATTCCGCGGGTTCTCAAGGTGCGCCACATGCCAGTAGTGGTTGCGCAGCCCGCCTTCACGCGCCAGGTCCGGACCGATGCGCCGGCTCCCGAATTGGAACGGATGGTCATACACCGCTTCGCCAGGCTTGCTGAACTCGCCATAGCGCTTCGTTTCCGCCCAGATCGGACGGATCATCTGGCTGTGGCAGTTGTAGCAACCCTCTGCGATATAGATGTCACGTCCGACCAGTTCCAGCGGCGTGTAAGGCTTCACGCTCGCGATCGTCGGCACGTTGCTCTTGATGAGGAACGTCGGGATGATCTCGAACATGCTCGCCACCGCCACCGCCAGCAGCGTCATGATCGTGAACTTGATGGGCTTGCGCTCCCACACGCGGTGCCACCAGCCCTGCACAAACACGTCCGCCGTGCGGCCGATCGGCAGGTTCATCTCACCCACGCGGCTCGGAGCCGGCGCGCCGTCGTCATACACGGGTGAGAGGGCAGGAGCTGACATGACCGGCTCCGCGTACGTCACGGGACGCGAGCGCCAGGTCATGAATAAATTGACACCCGCCATCACCACGCCCGCCAGATACAGCGAGCCGCCGATAGCGCGAATCCAGTAGAAGGGCACAATCGCGTTGACCGTGTCAACAAAGTCCGTGTACTGCAGTTCGCCTACTTCATCAAACGCTCGCCACATAAAGCCCTGCGTCAGACCGCTGCCATACATCGCCAGGATGTACATCACCATCCCGATCGTCGCGATCCAGAAGTGCCAGCCCATCAGCTTCTCGCTCCACAGCTTGGTCTGGAAGAGCCGAGGCAGCAGCCAGTACATCATGCCGAACGTCAGGAAGCCGTTCCAGCCCAAGGCGCCCCCGTGCACGTGACCGATGGTCCAGTCGCCGTAGTGCGTCAAGGCGTTGATGCTCTTGATGCTCATCATCGGGCCTTCAAACGTGCTCATGCCGTAGAAGGTCACGCCAATCACGAAGAACTTCAGAATCGGATCCTTCGTGACCTTGTGCCACGCGCCCCGCAGCGTCAGCAGCCCGTTGATCATCCCGCCCCAGCTTGGCATCCACAGCATGATGCTGAACACCATCCCAAGCGTGCTCGCCCACGCGGGCAGGCTCGTGTAGTGCAGGTGGTGCGGCCCAGCCCAGATGTACATAAACACCAGGCTCCAGAAGTGCACGATTGACAGCCGGTACGAATACACGGGCCGCTCCGCAGCCTTCGGCATGAAGTAGTACATGAGCCCCAGGAACGGCGTCGTCAGGAAGAACGCCACCGCGTTGTGCCCGTACCACCACTGCATGAACGCGTCTTGCACGCCCGCATACACGGGCCAGCTCTTCACGAAGCCTTCCTTCGTGGGCACAGTGCCGCTCATCACCTGAGCCAGCGCGTAAGGCAGGCTCAAGTTGTTGAACACGTGCAGCACCGTCACCGTCACCAGCGAAGCGATGTAGAACCACAGCGCCACATACATGTGCCGCTCACGACGCTTCACCAGCGTCATGATGAAGTTGGTCCCAAAGAACCCCAGCCACACCACCGCGATCGCCAGATCGATCGGCCACTCCAGCTCCGCATACTCCTTGCCCTGCGTGATGCCAAACGGCAGCGTGAGTGCGGCGGCGACGATGATCCCCTGCCAACCCCAGAAGTGCAGCTTGCTGAGCTTGTCGCTCCACATCCGCGCCTTGCACAACCGCTGCGTGCTGTAGTACACGCCCGTGAAAATCGCATTGCCCGCAAACGCGAAGATCACCGCGTTGGTGTGCAGCGGGCGAAGCCGCCCGAAGTTGATCCACTGGTACTCATACAGAAAGCTCAGCCACGCCAGGGGCCGCGCCCCCGATGCCGTCTGGTAGCTTCCCAGGTACGGCGCGCCCAGCTGAATCGCGAGAATCAGCCCGACCAGCATCCCGACAAAACCCCACACGACCGTCGCCGTGAGGAACATCCGCACGATCTTGTCGTCGTACGTAAAGGTTTCCATGGGCCCGGTTTCCCGAGTCGCATGACCACTTGCACTAGCCATCCGGCACCTCCGCGTGAAGTGGCAAAGCAGCCAAAGACCGCCGCTCTTGCCCGTTCCGCCCTGATCGACACCCTTCCGAGCCGACACCAGACAAACGGATGTGTTGATCCAATGCCATTGTGTCGGCAAAGGACTTGATTGTCAACAATAAAACAGATAATTTTGTCTTGTGCCTGGGTCCACCCGTGTGAAGTGGATACCGCCCGGCTCATTGCCGCCGGAATCTCAAGAATCTCGTGAAATCTTCTGGAATATTGGACAGCAAAGTCCGAACTTCACTATACTTTGGGAACGTATCCGGACTCGTTGGTCCCGCATACGCTGTCGCGCGAATTGCGGGCGGGTTGGAGGGTTTTATGCTCAGTCAAGCCAGCGGCTACGCCGCCAGCGCGTTGGGGTACGTTGCCAACTGCGATAGCAAGTCCGTCCTCGTCAAGGACATCGCGGAAGCAACCGCCATCCCCGCTCCCTACCTCGCCAAAATCGTGCAGATCTTGAGCAAGCGCGGCATCGTCCGCACGCAGCGCGGCATCGGCGGCGGCGTGGTCCTCGCTCGCGAAGCCAAAGAAATCACCTTGCACGACGTCTGCGTCGCCTTGGACGATCCCGCCGTCCTCAACCGCTGCATGCTCGGCACCGCCATCTGCAGCGACGAACGCGCATGCCCGTGCCACGCTTTCTGGAAGGTCAACCGCGGCGACTTCCAGGACTTCCTGCGCAAGACCACCGTCGCCGACATGGCCGACTTCGAGAAGCGCGCTAAGGAAACCGGCAAGGGCCGCACCATCTGGCCGGCCGCTCAAGTCGCGTCGTGATTGCGCGAAACCGGCCCCGTTTGATTCTTCATCATGGAATCGCGACGACTTGTGTTCACACGGAACCAACTGGTGACGTACGAACGCTTGCGGACACACTCGCGCGCGAGTTGCTGTCGCCAACCGGAGATTCCCCATGGCTCGGCTGCCGTCACCCGTCATCGTCATTCCCGGCATCACCGCGACGTATCTCCGCGACGAGTACACGCTCCCACCCGAAGCTGTGTGGACCGTCATTCGCAAGGACTACGCCCGCATCACGCTGCACCCCGATGACCTGCGCTACGAAGCCACCGAGCCCGCGCGGGTCATGCCCGATCAGATCTACGAAATCTCCTACGGCGAACTCGTCAAGGAACTGCGATACAACCTCGCCCTCGCACCCGATGTGCCGGTGCCCGTCTACCTGTTTGGCTACGACTGGCGACAACCGCTTGCAGCCACCCAGCGCCGCCTGGCTGACTTCGTAAGCGAAGTGATTGATCGCACGCAGTTGCTGCATCACTACGCGAAAGACGACTGGGCCGCGGACCCGCGCGTCAACTTGGTCGGACACTCCATGGGCGGCCTCATTGCCGCGGGATATCTCGCAGAAGCCGGCGCAAAGGCCAAAGTCGACAAAGTCGTCTCCCTCGCGAGCCCCTTCCGCGGATCATTCGAAGCCGTGTTGAAAGTCACGACAGGCACCGCGGCTCTGGGCGGCCTCGAACCCGCATCACGCGAACGCGAAGCCTCGCGCCTGACACCCGCGCTCTACCACCTGCTGCCCGAGTTCAAAAACGCAATCAACGCCGACGCGGGACTCACCACCTCGCTGTTCAAGCCGGAATCGTGGCAAGCCAGCGTCCTCGCGACCATCACCCAGTTCATCAAGGCTTACGGCCTTCCGGATGCAACTCCCGCCAAGAGCCGGCTTTCGCCCACGGAACGTGCGACCAAAGTCTTCCAGAGCATGCTCGATGAAGCCAAGGCACATCGCACAAGCATCGAGAATCTCAAGCTCGCTTCCGTCGGCATGAAGCCAACCGACTGGCTCTGCGTCGTCGGCGCCGATGCCAAGACCCGCGTGGCACTTCACATCCGCTCCGATCGCGGCAAGCCCGTCTTCGATCTTGATTCCGACGACCGCCGCAACCTCTGGTCCGAAGCTGATGTCGCCAAGCGCATTCACACGGGCGACGGCACCGTGCCCTTTGAAGGCGCCATGCCCGGATTCCTCGGCCGTGAAAACATCGTGTGCGTCACGCCCGATGACTACGGCTACTGGGAGGTGCAGGATCGCATGGTGACCAGCGTCGCTGGCTTTCACGGCATCCTGCCCAACATGGACATGCTGCACCGCATGATCGTCCGCTTCCTGACAGGCAGGCCTGACAAGAACAAAAACACCTGGGGCCGCCCCGCACCAGGCATCTCGATCGACAACTGGTCGCCGCCGCTGACGCTTAACTGCAAGCTTTGATCTTCGGTCCGCTCGCCACCGTGCCGTGTCTGGCAGATACTTCGCCATGAAGTATGCCGCTGGTTGTCTCACCCTACTTGCCTTCTCCGCACTCGCCGGCTGCGCCGCCAACTCAACCGGTTCCGGCTCCGGTGGCAAACCCGCCCCCGCTCGAGCCCCCGAAGTCCTCGGCGCTCTCGTCACCCTCGACGGCGATGTCAGCGAGTGGCCCGCCAACGTCATGCTCGCCAGCGACGAACACCACACCTACGTCCGCTTCCAGACAACCGGCGAGCCCTACACATTGCAGTCTGCGGGCAAGACCACATCCATCTTCTTTGATGTCGACAACAACCCGGCGACAGGCATGCGTCCCGAAGGTGGCTCCGCCGCCGTACGCGGGCTGGGTGTTGATCTCGAAGTCGCCTTCAGTTGGCCCCGCACCGACAACCAAGGCAAGCGCGGCCCTGGCCGCGGCGTGGTGCTCTTTACGTACGATGCAGCCGGCAACCGCCAGCCAGTCGCTCGCGAAGACTGGGATTTCGCCGCGGCGCCCACGTACGCAAGCAACTGGTACGAAGCCCGCATCAGCCGCACGCCTGCCGGACCCGTGACCATTCCCCAGCAAGGCCTGCTCACCAATGGCATGCTCGCCGGCGCCGTCGTCACGCGCGACCTTGACGGCACCATCACCAGCAGTGGCGAGATCTTCAAGGGCAAGCTGCCTGATCACTGCATGACCGGTGCCCGCCGCAGCAACATGCGCGTGCCCGCCAAGGCCGACGGCGCGTATCGCGTGGTGAGCTACAACGTGCTCCGCAGCGCGCCCGAAGCCAAGCCCGACGTCTACTCGCGCATCTTCAAGTCGCTCGACGCTGATGTGTACCTCTTCCAGGAATGGGAATACACCAGCAACGAAGCTCTCGCCGCATGGTTTAACACCAACGTTGGCGGCACCTGGTACGCCGCGGGCCTGCCCGGCACGGTGCGCGACAACCGCGGCGTCGCCGTCGTCAGCAAGTATCCGGTCGAGCTCGTCACCCCTTACCTCAAGGTGCACCCCGAAGGCCAGCGCGAGCCCAGCAACGTGCGCTTCGCAGGCGTCCGCGTCGATACGCCCGGCCCCGACATCATCGTCAGCAGCGTGCACCTCAAGAGCGCGGGCAGCAACGGCAGCCCCGAAGACATCCGCCGCATCGCCGAAGCCCGCGCAATCGTCGAAACCCTCGACAAGCTGGACAACGAGCCCGGCACCATCACCATCATCGGCGGCGACTACAACCTCGTCGGCTCGCGCACGCCGCTTGACGTACTCATGACCAAAACCGACGTCGACGGCAGCGACAAAGCCATCGCCGACGCCATGATCCTCGGCGACCGCACGTACACCACCTGGACTGAAGCCGGCAACCTCTTCGGCCCCGGCCGCCTCGACTGGCTGGTCTACAGCGACAGCACCGCCAAGCCCGCCCGCTCATTCGTGCTCGACTCGTCACGCCTGACCGACGACAGCCTGCAACGCGCGGGGCTGGAACTGACGGATACGGCTGAGGCGAGCGACCACCTGCCGGTCGTCGTCGACCTGCTTCGCACTCGCTGAGTCAGCGTGAAACTGCCTGTAACCGTCCTTCGCTTGCCGCCGAACAAGCGATCATGAAGCGTCGCGTGTTCATCATGCTCGTGCTTGCTGCCGGATTTGCCGGCTGGCTTGCCGCCCGTGCGACGAGTACGCGACACGCCGATGTCGACGCTGCCCGCGAGCTCGGGTATGACAGCTCCGCATCCGTCGCGCCTGCGCCCGGCGCCGTGCCGTCAGCAGTTGTGTCTCGCCAGGCGCCCTTGCTCGCACTCAAGCAGCCACACACGTTGACGGCGGCACCCGTTTCACCTACGTGGACACCCGCCCCTGCCGAGTTTGCCCAAGCTGTGGTTGAGCGTCTCGTTTCAGTCTCGAAAGCCCGGCCGGGCATCGTTAAACTCGGTGTGCAGTCGTCCGCGCGGGCTGTGCAGCCGCAGCCTGAGACCCAGTTCGTGGTCGAGATGAGTTTCGACTCGACGAGCTCCACCATCACGTTCCAATTCGCGTCGCAACCTGCCGACATAGACCGCAACGGCGCGGTCAATACGGAAGACCTGCGCGAACTCATCACCGCCGTCGAGCAAGGCAACTCCACGGCGGACGTCAACGGCGATGGCATCGTCGATGGCCGGGACATCGCCGATCTGCTCACCCAGATAGGTCAAGAAGATCAGACCGAGCCGGGCTGACCTCTGTTCGCCGCGCGAGTACTATCGAAATCCAAACAAGTCACGCCACCCTTGGGAGGCCCGCGCTTTGCCCCTCCTCCTCCCAGCGCCTATATTTCTCCCCGCGGCCTTTGGGAAGAACCCGAAGGCCGCTTGTCACCTATGAACTGTCTTGCGTCGCGACGCCGATGGTGGTTGGGTCGCGACGGTGGAAAAGCGAACGCCCGTTTGAAAGTGAGTTGAGTCATGGCGAAGAAGAAGTCGATGGCCCGTGAATTCGTGTGGCTGCAGTGCAGCGAAACGGGTGACCTGAACTACCGCTCGTCCGTCAACACCAAGGGTGGCATGCCCGAAGGTCTCAAGGACGGCCTGAGCAAGTACAGCCCCCGCCTGCGCAAGCACACCATCCACAAAGTCAAGCGCAAGTAAGCGACCAGCCCAGGCAAACTGGCCCAAAGGCCATCTCGCTTGCGGCTGCACAGACATTTGGCCATTTGGTAATTTAGCAATGTGGCCATTTTGAAACGCCGGTAGCTCAATTGGCAGAGCAGCGGATTCCAAATCCGCAGGTTGCGGGTTCGATTCCCTCCCGGCGTGCTTGACGGTTTTTCGCGGGCTCAGCGTTTCCGCTGATTTTCGTGCTCGAACCGGCGCCTTGCGGCATCTCAGTGTCTCAACACGCGGATGCGAATGTGGTTGAACCAGTATGGCCGAGCAGACTCTGACAGTTCGTGATGCCTCGGGCGGCGGCCAGCCTCCCTCCACTCCCGCTTCGCGCGATGCGAGTGACGAGGGCGGCTTTGGCATTTACAAGTGGGGTCGCGGCTACTGGGTGCGCGTGCTCACCGCCATCACCTTGGCCATGCTCTTTCTCGCCGGCGCCGGCTGGGCGTGGAAGAACCTCGCGACCGTGAGCCTGCCTGCCAAGGCCTACAAGGCTGAAATCGCCTTGCCCGCCGGTGCGACCATCGCGCCGGGCACTGCTGCCAGTTTCGTCAACGTGCTCGACGGCAAAGACTTCCCCGTTGGCTCAGGTGTTGTCGAAAGCATCAGCCCCTCGCCCGACGGCAAGCGCGCGACCCTCACTGTCGGCCAGTTCCAAGCTGGTGACGGCGTGATGCGTGACGCCAAGCGTGTCGACATCGGTACGGGCGACAGCGCGGTCAAGGCCAACATCCAGCGCGAGAACAACGCGCTCACCAAGATTCCCGTCTTCAGCCCCACCTATCTGCAAGGCGGCGTCGCCGGCGCCATGATGCTGGTGGGCCTCATCGCCATCTACACCTACGTGGGCCGCAAGCCCTCGTCCGTTGACTTCCTCATCGCCACCGATGAGGAAATGCGCAAGGTCAACTGGTCCACACGCAAGACGATCACCAACTCCACGCTGGTGGTCATCAGCGCCACGTTCCTCATCGCCGGGTTCATCTTCGTCTGGGACACCATTCTGAAGAAGGCCCTGATGGACTGGATCGTGGCGTGGTAAGGGTTGGTCACCGCAGCCTCGCGTGAGCGCGGGCCTGCAGCATCGTGGAATCGCTGGCCTGTTTGGCGGCGTTGCCTCAGTCTCGTGTTTGGGGTCGGTAGTCTCTGGTTTGGTTGTTTCCCGGCGCTGGGCGTGTGTTGTTCGCGTGCTTTCGCGAGCAAAGACACGTTCAACGCCGGTTATCACAAGGTTTGCGAGCGGTTTTTCAACTGGCTCTCCAACTGGGTTCATTCAGCACGCGGGCACCCGCCCGAGCTGGTTTTTCGGCGATAAGCACGCCAAGTGAGGTTCGTCATGAGCGAGAAGCATTACGAAGAAGATCAAGCACCCGTCAAGGGCGAATCCGTCATTACCGGCAAGATCGCCGCCGATGACGTCCTCACGCAGCCGGGCATGAACTGGTTCGTGCTCCGCGTGGCGAGCAACAAGGAAAGCAGCGTGCAGGCCACCCTGCTCCGCAAGGTGCAGATCGAAGGCATGACGCACCTGGTGGGCCGCATTCTGGTGCCCACCGAAAAGACCAAGAGCGTCAAGAACGGCAAGCAGAAGATCACCGAGAGCAAGCTCTACCCGGGCTACGTCTTCGTTGAAATGAAGCTCGAGCCCGACGGCCGCATCCCCCAGGACGTCTTCTTCCTGATCAAGGAAACGACGGGTGTGGGCGACTTCGTCGGCACCGCCGGCCGCCCCACCGCCATGAAGGAGCACGAGATCGAGAAGATGCTCCGCGACAGCCGCAAGCCCGAAGACGAGCCGGTCATCAAGCTCAGCTTCAGCAAGGGCGAGCACGTCATCATCAAGGAAGGCGCGTTCGCGACCTACGAAGGCACCGTCGACGAAATGTTCCCAGACAAGGGCATCATCCGCGTCCTCGTCACCATCTTCGGCCGCCAGGCTCCCATCGACATCGAAGAGTGGGCAGTGGGCAAGCCGGACCAGGAGTAAGGGCAGAGAACAGAGAACAGAGAACGGAGAGCCGGAAGCAACAGCTGACCGCTCTCCGTTTTTTCATGGCCCCGTTCTCCGCTCTCCGTTCTCTGTTCTCCGTTCTCCGTACCCTCCCCGCCATGATCACCCGCATTCGCGGCCATCTCGAATCCGTCCTGGGCACGCGGGCCATCGTCGTGCCCGCGGGCGAGGCGTTCGCCTACGAAGTGCTCGTGCCCGCCTTTGTGGGCCTTGCACTCGCCACCAAAGCCAACCAGACCGTCACGCTGCACACGCTGCAGTACTTTGAAGGCCAGAACCAAGGCTCGTCGTTCATCCCGCGCCTCATCGGCTTCGAGAACGAATCGCAGCGCGACTTCTTCGAACTCTTCACCACCGTCAACGGCATCGGCAACCGCAAGGCTCTTCGCGCCCTGGTCCACAAGCCCGGCGTCATCGCGCGAGCCATCGCCGAAAAGGACGCGAAGCTGCTCTCCACGCTGCCCGAAATCGGCAAGCGCATGGCCGAACGCGTCATCGCCGAACTCGACGGCAAGGTCGATGCCTTCCTCACGCCCGGCGAAAGCGCAGGCGACCGCGGCGGCACCGGCGAAACCGCCCCACGCATCGAACTCAAGCGCATGCAAACCGCCTTCACCGGTCCCGCCGAAGACGCAGTGCTGGCTCTGATCGCCCTGGGCCAAACCCGCAGCGAAGCCGAAGACAGCGTGAGCAAAACCCTCGCCCGTGCCGCGAAACAAGGCCGCACGCTGACAGCCGCGGACAAGATTGTGGAAGCAGTCTTTGGCGGGTAAGGCGTAAGACGAGGGCACAGGTAAGAGGCACGAGGCACGAAGCGCATCCTCGATGGACGGCCCTGCACGCCGCCGTCGCGAGGTACGGCGTTTGAGCACCCCGTGCTCTGCCAAACGCGGCGAGCGGCTCTTCCACGTCACCAGGCCACTCACATCGAGCTTGCAGACCCAAGCCAGACATCGCCGCTGTCGCGATGCAACCCATCCGAGTGGGTAATGACATAGATATTAGTTTTACACGACGACATACTACATAATTAATCAACGGATATAATTATCCGTGATTCATCACGTGGGCCGATTCCGCAGTCTACGTGCTGCTTCACTGGGTCTGAGTGCCTGACAACGTCATGCACTCACGATCCGGAAAGGTTCGTGATGCTCACCATCTTGAATCGTTGCGTGCTTGGGCTTCTCACCATCCTGCTTCTCCATTGTGCAGCGCCCTCCGCGTTTGCGCAGTGCGAGCCGGATTGGCTCGCCCTCGCAAGCCAGCCCGGCGTCAGCGCCCGTGTCCTCGCCATCGCGCCAACGTCCGATGGCGGGCTGATTGCCGGCGGCGATTTCACTTCAGCTGGCGGCAACCCAGCGAACCGTGTTGCGCGATGGGACGGCAAGACATGGTCGCCGCTTGGAACTGGAGTGAACGGCATCTTGACCAAAGTCACCGCCATCACGATCGCCCCCAACGGCGATGTCATCGTCGGCGGCCTCTTCGACACTGCAGGCGGCATCCCCGCGAAGAACATCGCGCGCTGGAACGGCTCATCATGGTCCGCGTTTGGCAATGGACTCGCCAGCCAGTTCGGCGATGGCGTCACCAGCCTCGCATTCTTGCCAAACGGTGATCTCGTCGCAGGCGGCTGGTTTACGACACAGGCTGGTGCTGCAGCCAATCACATCGCGCGATGGAACGGCTCGACATGGTCGCCACTTGGTTCCGGCACCAATCAACCAGTCCTCGCTCTGCTCGCGCTACCGAACAACGATGTCATCGCAGGCGGTTACTTTCGCATCGCGGGCGGCGAACTCGTCAACCGCATCGCTCGCTGGAACGGCTCGGCGTGGACGGCGATCGGCTTCGGTATGGATTCTGAAGTCACCACACTTGCGCTTCATCCCAACGGCGACATTATCGCTGGCGGCTACTTCGCCAACGCGGGCACGACCTTCGCAAACCACATCGCGCGATGGAACGGCACGTCGTGGGTCGCACTCGGTACAGGCACAGGCGAACCCGCGCCGGTCAACGCCGTCGTCGTTCTCCCAGAAAGCGGCGACATCATCGCTGCCGGACGATTTACAACCGCAGGTGGTTCGCCCGCCAACCGCATCGCTCGCTGGAACGGCTCAACATGGACGCCCCTCAGCACCGGCACCGACAACACCATCTTCGCACTCGCGCTGCTCAACAACAGCAACCGTGATCTGGTCGCAGGCGGCTTCTTCTCAACCGCAGGATTCGCCACCGCCAACCACATCGCGCGCTGGAACGGCTCTGCATGGTCGAGCCTCAGTTCGGAACTCAACAACACAGTCAGCACCATCGTCGCATTGCCCGACAGCAACTACGTCGTCGGGGGCAGCTTCACCACCGCGGGCGGCGTCGCGGTCAATCACATCGCTCGCTGGACAGGTTCCGCATGGGCCGCGCTTGGCTCGGGTCTTGACACAGGGCCCAGCACATTGCTCAGCATGCCCAATGGCGACATCATCGCCGCGGGCAACTTCACCACCGCAGGCGGCATCACGGCCAATCGCATCGCTCGCTGGAACGGCACGACATGGAGCACGCTGGGTGACGGACTCAACGGAACCGTCTTCGCGCTCGCGAAGCAGATCGGCTCGCCTGACATCTACGCGGGCGGTTCGTTCAGCATGGCAGGCGGCATCGCGGCCAATCACATCGCTCGCTGGAACGGCTCCACATGGTCCAGCGTCGGCACGGGCATGAACGCGACCGTCAACTCGCTTGCCGCAGTCGCAAATGGCGAGATCGTCGCCGGCGGTGACTTCACGATCGCCGGTGGCGCAGCCGCCAATCACATCGCACGCTGGAACGGCGCACACTGGTCGCCGCTTGGCAGTGGCACCGACGGTCCCGTCTACACGCTCGCCATCACGCCCATCAGCAACCTGGTCGTTGGCGGACTCTTCTCAACCGCCGATGACATTCCCGTGAACAACGTCGCGCGATTCAACGGCTCCTCATGGAGCGCGTACGGACCCGGCATCGGCAGCCTCGTGACGGCCTCGGCCATCTTGAGCAATGGCGACGTCGTGGTCGGCGGCCTCATGCCCGCAGGGCTCACACGATGGACCGGCTCGGCGTGGACATCACTGGGCACAGGCGTCGGCGGCGATGTCTACACGCTCGCGGCCCTGCCCAACGGTGATCTCGCCGCCGGAGGCGCGTTCCTCACCGCTGGCGGCCGGGCCTCGCGGTACTTCGGCGTCTGGGGCCTGCCGCCCGCATGCCGATGCGACCCCATCGACTTCAACGGCAACGGCGTCTTCCCCGAAGACCAGGACATCATCGACTTCCTCCTCGTCCTCGCAGGCGGCCCGTGCAGCCCCGGCAACATCTGCAACGACATCGACTTCAACAACAACACCGTCTACCCCGAAGACCAGGACGTGATCGACTTCTTCACCGCGCTCGCCGGCGGCCAGTGCCCGTAACCGCTCCTTGTAGGCGACGCTGACCCTCTCCGTCACAACCCCCGGCAATGCCCAACAGGCTGCAGAAAACGCACGATCCTGATGGCAAAGCCATCACGGTGAATAGCCGGGGGTGAAGCGGAGCGACACCCCCGGAGAGCAAACACGACACGAGTGCACCGCACAGCGGTGCGGGTGAGCCAGGCAGTTGGCACACCTTGCTGAACGAACTCGCCTTGTGCCACCTGCCACGGGTTTAATCAACGCGCGAGGTTGGGCCACCCGCCCCACAGTTCCGAATCATGTGTCATCCGCGCTCTGGACAAGGCGTGCCGCAATCGCCTGCATGAAGCTGTTACTCGTATCGTGATTTATCGGATAGATAACAAAGTCGTGTTCGCTACCATCAGGCCGAGTCGGAAGACGAGTAATAAACAGCATCGCCCGTTGACCGTCATAGTTGGTCACGATGTACTTTACATCTTGCTGTTCTTCAACATCGGTTGCACAAGTATCCCGAACCACTTTCACATCCAAACCGCCGCTTCGAAGCCAAGCCTGTGGGTCGCGTGCCGCGACTATGCCACACCACGAGGGAAGGTCTTTAGGACTCATGGCGGAATTCTCCATCCTCTGGTGAAGCCTTTCACTGCGGCGGCGGGTCGCATCACTTCCCAACCAACAATTATCTGCGCACCACGGGCCGCTGGCTTTGCAGCTGCCCATGTGCCTTGCGTGTCCTTGCCCATCTTGTCCGCCCGTGCATTTCCGGGATGGAGGTGCCGGAGGAAGGGGTCTTGCAGACGGCGTGTCAACACCCCTTCCTCTGGCATGAGGAGCGCGCAAACGCAAGCACGCACCAATCGCGCGCACGCCCTCATGCCCACCATTACTCACGCCGCGTCGCGCATCAACGCACGGCATACGAGCAGTGAACAAGCACAAGCCGCCGCAAAGCCGGCAGCCTGCGGCTTCGGTGCAGTCAATCCTTCAAGTTGTGCCACCCGCCCATATCGGAGGAGCATTGAATGACACATAAGTTGCGAGTTCGCATAGGTGAGATACGACAGGAAACTGGACACCACCTCACGGGTGTGATCGCCGTTGCGTGTCGAGGACGGTGGTTTCCAGAGAGGAACTGGGACGATCTCCCGCCAAGTGTTGTCGCTTGGTGGTCACATGAACTATCTCGCTATTTTCAGGGACGCGTATCTCGATTGAGGCTGCCGTTCCTCGACGGTTCATACGGCATAGCCGTGCAACGCACGATGACGAACGATTGCACGGTTGCGCTCTTGCCCCTGGGTATTGGTGACCCTTGCTGGAACACTCTCGCGAAGAACGGGACAAAGCTTTCGCATGCGGAACTCGCGGACGTCGCTCGCGACCTGTGCACGCAGATGCTGGTGCGTGCTTCGACTCTCAGAGACAACCGCGAAACTTGCGACGAAGTTTATCGCGTGCGACTGAACTGCATCAGGTGTCTTCAAGTGCTCGACAGGATGGACAGGACCAAAGTCGGCAGATCACCGCGTTCGGTTTCGCGAGCGTGACGGGCAGGGCAAGCTGCACGGCAGGTGGCACCATGTCAGCGGATGCGTGCTACCGGCCGCCGGGTCAGGCACACTCATACACGTCGCCTGCCGCTGGCACGAGCCGAGAAGCAAAGCCGCGTATCGTGCGCGGCGGACCAGATTGCGAAGGCGATGTTTGAGAGGTGAGCGATGGGCTTGGATTCGGCGGTCATTTTGCATGTCAGCTCGAAGTCGCTGGAATCGATTGAGCGATATCTGGCGAGCTTGATCGCCGTCGTCGCTCCAGATTGCACACCGCGCGTTGCGTGCTACGCGCTGCCTGGTGCCGACATCGAAGTTGATCTCGATACGAATCAATCGTCGCGAGAGTGGGCAGCGGTCGCGATTGCGAAGGCGTTGGAGTACCCGTCAATCTGGCGATTTCATATGTCGGTTGTGCGAGGGACTGAAGTGACAGTCAGCGTGGAAATCACGAAGTCCGACCCACCGAGCACCTCGACGCCTCAGGTGATTTGCCATATCTATTTTGATTTTCACCGGCAGTCTCCGCGCTTGGCTGGTACTCGTCTGCCTGACCCGAGTCACGAGGTACTCTTCGCGTACTCCACGCTTGAAGCGGATGCTGCCGATGGTCTGTGGTGTTCCCGCGTGACATGGGACGCTGACTGGTGAATTTGGGCAAGGCGGCTGGCACGTCTTTCACACTCCATTCTCTGCGTGCCACGGGCTTCCGGCTCTGCGGATGCCCGTGTGCCTTCGCGTACCACCAGTTCGCACACCTGATCCACCCCACCCAGCCCGGCTCCCCACACAACCACCTTTGTGCGCGCGCCCCAGCAGAAATCGAAACCTTTCGGCCAGAATTTCCAACAATTTCTTCTTCAGTGCTTCCAAGAACTTAGGCCCCACACCCCCCGCATTTTCAGCAGACTCGTGCGCGCGCACCACGCCACACGGGGGTGTATATGGAGGGCCACACAAATGCGTCTGACCGATTACGACCGCGACCTGATCAAACTCATCCAAGCCGCCAAAGGCGACATGCAGGCAGTCTCGTACGCGCGCGACCTGCGCTACTACCAGGTCCTCTGGTGGTCCCGTCAACCCCACATCGCCGAAGCACTCGCAGAAGCCCTCGCCAAAGGCCCCGACCAACCCGCGCCGCAACCCCCCGCGCCCACACCTCAACTCGCGCCCCAACCCACGACACATCAACCCACTGCACATCAGCCTACGGCACACCAACCCACGCCAAACCAACCCGACGCAAGCCCGCCCAGCGCCCATCAGTCCCACCCAAGCGAGCAAACCAGTTCGAACCAACCCACGAAATCAACGGCCCCCAGCCCGGTGCCACAGCCGGCGGATTTTGCGCCCGCCCGCGCGGTGTGCGACAGCGATCAAGCACCCAGCGGTCGCGCCAGCCAGACGGGAGGGCAGGGGCTGGCAGTTGTTGTCCCCTCCCCCGCTCGCCCCCTACCCTCCCAGCCCATGCCCACCATCACCATCAACGGCAAGAAGTGTGACTTCACGCCTGGTCAGATGATTCTTCAGGTCGCCAACGCCAATGGCGTTGAGATTCCGCAGTATTGCTATCACGACGGCCTGTCGATTGTGGCCTCGTGCCGCATCTGTCTGGGCGAGGCGTACACGCCTGATGCCAAGACCGGCCAGTTGGCCCCGTACATGGGCGGCAAGCTTTTCCCCACGTGCCAGACGCCGTGCGTGGATGGGATGGTGGTCTACACCGACAGCCCCAAGAGCGTGGCCAACCAGAAGGCGGTGATGGAGTACCTGCTCATCAACCACCCGCTGGATTGCCCGGTGTGCGATCAGTCGGGCGAGTGCTTCCTGCAGGACTATTCCTACGCGTACGGCCGCGGCGTGAGCCGGTTTGAGGAGCAGAAGGTCAAGCAGCCCAAGAAGGACCTGGGCCCGCACGTCTATCTGTACAGCGATCGCTGCATCATGTGCACCCGCTGCGTGCGCTTCACGCGCGAAGTCACGGGCTCTGCCGAGTTGTTCGTGGGTGGCCGCGGCAACAAGGAAGAGATCGACGTCTTCCCCGGCGTGCCCCTCGCCAACGAACTGAGCGCGAACGTCGTGGACCTGTGCCCGGTCGGCGCGCTGCTCGACAAGGATTTCCTGTTCGCCCAGCGCGTGTGGTTCCTCAAGGAAACGCCGTCGATCGACCCGCTCACCAGCAGCGGCGACAACATCTCCATCCATCACAACGATGGCAAGGTCTACCGCGTCAAGCCGCGCAAGAACCTGGGCGTGAACAAGTGGTGGATCACCGATGAAGTCCGCTACGGCTGGAAGTTCGTGCACAGCGAAAACCGCCTGCGCTCGCCGATGCGCAAGCAGTACAACAGTCTGGTCGAATGCGACTTCACGCGCGGCTACGACGAAGTGATCGAAGGCCTGCGCGCCGCTGCCAGCAAGGGCAAGAAGGTCGCGCTCATGGTGAGCCCGATGCTCACCTGCGAAGAGGCCTACGCGTGGGCCAAACTCGTGAAGCAGATCGCTCCCAACGCCGTCTTCGCCGTCGGCCCCGTGCCTACGCACGGCACCGACAAGGTCTATCCCACCGGCGTGGACGCCAATCACCCCAAGGCCTTCCACATTCGTGCCGAGAAAGCCCCCAACGCCCGCGGCGTGCGGCGCGTGCTGAAGCAATTCGGTGGCTCGATGGAGTACGCCGACCTGCTCCGCTCGCTGGGCCACGGCACCGGCAGCAGCGACATCGGCGCGGTCGTCGTCATGGGCAACTATCCCAGCGACTGGGCCACCAGCGAACTCCGCAGCTCGCTCTCGGGCAAGTTCGTCGTCGTCGTCGACACGCTCAGCAGCGCGATTCTCGATGTCGCGGATGTGGTGCTCCCCGGAGCAACCTTCGCCGAGAAGGCCGGCACGTTTGAAAACTGGCAAGGCAAACTGCAAGCCTTCGAGCAGGCCATTCCCGTCATCGAGATGGCCAAGAGCGAAGGCCAGATGGCCCTGGACATGCTCGCGATCCTCGCGGGCAGCCCCGCGCCGACGCAGGAACGCACCACGGTCGTCGTGCAGAGCACGCTGGGCCAGGTGGCCGGCGGCGCACAAGTCACGCTGCCCTACGCCCAACTCTTCAACGCGGCCAACATCCGCAGCGAAATGGCCAAGGCCGGCCTGCCCGAGTTTGCGACCGATGTGAGCGTGCCCGCGAGCAACGAAATCCGCGAAGCCGACATGGAAATGGTGACGCTGTAAAGCGATAAAGCGAAAAGTGAAAAGCGCAAATGAACGCGCGCGATAGCGATCTCGGGGCAAGCAGTGCGCGAACGGAGCGCGCGGTGTGGCGTAGCAGTACGGCTCTGTCGTCGGGCGGCCATCGTCTGCATCACGCTCTTGCGATCTTCATTGCGGCTATGAGTTGTGTGACAGGTTCCATCACCGGTGCCACTGCTGTTGCTGCCTGTCTGCTCGCAACCGCCGCAATCGCCCAGCCCGACGCGCCCACGAACACCAAAGACCGTACGACGCGCGATCTCCGCCAATCCCCCGTGCCCCCGCACGGCGAGAAGATTCCCGTGCGCGATGTGGATGGTTTGCCACCGTGGCACTGGCGGCAGCCCGGCATGCCCAGCACACTGCTCGCAACGCCCGAGGGCATCGCCCTGCTTGCCCAGCAGGGCATGGATTACGCGAGGCAAGTGCGGGCAACGTGTGACCTGCGCACGCGGCCCGTCATGCGTGTGGCGTGGGGCATGCAGGCCGATGCCCTTGCGCTCGCGGGCGATTACGCGGGTGCGCAGGCCGCGCTGGCGGAACTGACACGCAAGGCTGATTCGTTTGATCGCGATGAGGCCATCGCGCAGTCGGTGATGCGCGAAGCACTCGCGTATCGCATTGCGGCAGACACGCAAAGCGACGAGCAACGCCGCGAAACGTTCGTTGACACTCTCGCCGCATCACTCACCGCGTGGCTCACCGCACCAGAACGCAGTGGTATCGCGTCGGGCCTGAAGCGTGAAAACGAGAACGACGACATGCGCATGACCAAGCCCGAGCAACTGGGCTGGTTCCTGGAGAACGCACGCGCGTGGTCGCTTCTCAGCCTGCGCAGCCTCGCCGAACTGAACGCCGACTGGCACGTGGACTTCGTCACGCCCAACATGTCCCCGCGCGAAGCGCGTCAGATGCTTGCCATCGCGCGCACACAGCAACTGTTCCTGCCGCTGCGCGATGAGATTGTCACGGCGGGAACTAAAGCCCTCGCGAGCATCAACGACTCTGGCGTTCGTCCCGCGTGCTGGGATGACCGCATGGTCACGCTCGATGCGAGCGAAGTGCAGCAGCCTGTCATCGTCGCTGTGTGGGATACTGGCGTTGATCCCGCCATCTTCCCCGGTCAGATGTACGAGAATCCCGGCGAATCGGGCGACAAAGCCACCAACGGCATCGATGACGACAACGACGGCTACATCGACAACGTGCACGGCCTCGCCTTCGAGCATCAGGGGCACTCGCCCAAGCCCATCATCGACATGACCGACTACCGCCGATTCGTGATGCGCGAATCCGGCATCACGCGCTTCCGCGCCGGCATGCAGCCCATGCTTCACGGCATTCGCGGCCACGGTACATGTGGCGCGAGCCTCATCGCCGCGGGCAATCCTGCCGTGCGCCTCTTCAACCTGCGCAGCACGTTCTTCAACGAGGGCGGCATGGCGGGCGTCGTGGAAGATGCATGGATTCCCACCATCGAAGGCGTCATCACGTACATGCGCGATCGCGGCGTGCGCATCGTGAACATGAGCTGGGGCGGCGCGAGCGAAGAACTCGAAGCGGCGTTGGAACGGGGCATCGCCGCCAGCCCCAACGTGTTGTTTGTCGTGAGCGCGGGCAACAGCGCACGCGACACGGGCGATGAACGCCGCGTGCTGGGCGACAAGCGCTACGACAATGTCATTCTCGTCGGTGCACTCGACCCCAAGTGCGAGCCCACAGACTTCACGAGTTACGGCGAGTTCGTCAATCTCTTCGCATGGGGCCGCCGCGTGCCCGCAACCACCATCGGCGGCCTGCCCGACTTCTTCGGCGGCACCAGCGCCGCGGCTCCGATCGTGAGTGGCCTTGCCGCCAAGTTGCTTGCACTTGATCCGTCACTCACGCCCACACAATTGCGCGACATCATGATGGAAACCGGCACCGATCTGCCGGGCCACCCGGGTTGCAAGATTCTGCACATGAGAAACGCGGTGGAAACGCTGCGTTCACGCCGGTGATGCCCATGCCGCGCCGTGCTCCATCATCGCAAGCACACGCGCCAGCGAGTGGCGAACTGCCGAAGCTGCGAGCGGCAGCACTGGTGCCGCCGCTTGTCAAGTGGTTTGGCCAGTCGCGCCGCGATCTGCCTTGGCGGGAGATCGACCCTGCAACCGGCCTGCGCAACCCGTACTTCAGCCTCGTCAGCGAGCTCATGCTTCAGCAAACGCAGGTATCGCGCGTGCTGGAGAAGTTTGAGCCCTTCGTCACTCGCTTTCCCACCGTTCGTGCTCTTGCCGCCGCGAGCGAAGATGATGTGCTGAGCGCATGGACGGGGCTGGGCTACTACCGCCGGGCACGCTTGCTGCACGCCGCGGCGAAGGCGATCGTTGAACGTCATGACGGCGTTGTGCCGCGCAGCGTGGAAGCACTTGTCGCACTGCCTGGTCTGGGCCGCTACACCGCGGGCGCCATCGCATCGATCGCGTTTCACGAGCCCGCGCCGCTTGTTGATACCAACGTGTCGCGCGTCATGCTGCGCGTGGGCGGCGTGCCACTCGCGGCAAATGACAAGACTGCGCTTGCCTGGGTGTGGCAACAGGCTGAGTCTCTCGCCACGTACGCCCACGCACGAGGCGATGTCGCGGCGTGCAACGAAGCGTTGATGGAACTGGGTGCGCTGATCTGCACCAGCGATCAGCCCGCGTGCCTCATGTGCCCGCTGCGAGATGCGTGCAAAGCTCGCGAGTTTGGTCGCCAGCATGACATTCCACTGCCCAAGAAGCAAGCCAAGCGCAAGCCGGCGGCACACACCGTGGTGGTGCTGACTGTTGGTGCCAAAGTGCTGGTGGAGCGTCGCCCGAGCACCGGCTTGTGGGCGGGCCTCTGGCAGGCGCTCACCATGGAAAGCGAGAAACCCTTGAGCGAGCGCGACGTTCGCGCTCGACTTGCACTGCCCGAGAGCATCACGTTGCAACGTCGCGAAGATTTCGTCTTCCAGACGACCCACCGCGACATCACTTTCCGCGTGTTTGTGGGAGAATTCCGCGAATCTGACGTGTCGCAGGCTGCAGATATCATCCGCCGTGTGGTCACTCGCGAAGAGCTAGCATCGCTGGGCATGTCCAGCCCGATGCGCAGAATTCTGATCGAAGACATGCACACACAGACAGTCCAACCAGCGGAGCGTCGCGCAACGAGCAAACGCCTTTCCCGCAAGTAGAAGCCGCCACGAAGACCCAGGCATGTTTCATATCGCACTGCGCATGTTGTTCGGCGACCGCACCAAGTACATCACACTGGTGCTGGGGCTGGCATTTGCCGCGTTACTCATGAATCAGCAGGGCGCGATCTTCCTGGGTTTGCTTCGCCAAGCGACGGGCCCCTTGCAAAACGTGACGCAGAACGACTTGTGGGTTGCCGATCCTGATACGCCTTGGATTGCCGAGTTTCGTGCGCTGCCTGATCAGAAACTGGCCCGTGTGCGCAGTGTGCCGGGCGTGGCGTGGGCCGAGCCGTTCTTCAACGGCATCGCTGTGTGTGAGCTTGATTCGGGTACGTTCAAGCGCGTGCAGATCGTGGGCATCTCTCGCAGCACGCTGGCGGGCGGGCCGCCTGAGATGATTGAGGGCCGCATCGAGGACCTCTGGATTCCCGACGCGATCGTGGTCGAACGCAAGAGTCTGGAACGGTTGGGCGGCGCCAAGGTCGGCGATGTGCTCAAGATCAATGATCGTCGTGCCGTGATCGTCGGCGTGTGCAAAGCTCGCCTGGGGTTTGAAGGCAACGCCGTCATCTACACGACGTTCGACAACGCCACGCGATTCACGCCGGTGGGTCGCGAGCGCATCAGTTACATTCTCGTCAAGGTCAAGGACGGCTTTGACAAGCTCGCCGTGCGCGATGCCATCAGCGCATTGGGAGATGTGCAGGCCTTTACGACGCAGGAGTTCACCGATCGCAGCAAACGCTTCATCGTGGTGGCGACTGGCATCGGCATCAACTTCGCGGTGACCATTCTGCTTGGTCTGGTGGTGGGGCTGCTGCTCAGCGCGAGCATCTTTTACCAGTTCACCGTCGAGAACCTGCGCCATTTTGCCGTGCTGAAAGCCATGGGCACGCGCACGCCCACGCTGCTGGGCATGATTCTGCTGCAAGCCCTCGTCGTTGGCGTGATCGGCTTTGGTATTGGCGTGGGCGCGGCGGGGCTCTTCGCCATTCTGAGCACAAAGGCCGAGAGTGAGTTGCAAGTGCAGTTCCCGTGGCAACTGCTCGTGGGCAGCTTCGTCGCCACGCTCGCGACCATTATGCTGACGAGCCTGATCTCCGTGCGGCGCGTCATTACGGTGTCGCCAGGGCAGGTGTTTTCGAGCTGATGGCGGGTGGACGGAAAGCGGAGAACAGAGAACAGAGAATAGAGAATGGAGAACAGGCAAGCCGCTCTGTTTCTACCTGGTCACTTCTTTGCAGCAGGACGCTTGCTTGCTGCCTTCGTGTTCGTGGCCTTTTTCATCGTCTTCTTTGCGGCACTCTTCGCAACACTCTTCTTGGCCGCAGGCTTCGGGGCCTTGTCTTTCGCTGGCTTCCTCACGCGATCGCCCAACGCGGCCTCATACCCCTCAATGAACCGCTTGGCGGGCACACGCTTGATTGCCTCGCCGATCACGTCCAGCGCCAAGTCCTCAACTTTCGTGAAGCGAATGCAGCTCTTGCCCATGTCGAGCTTCTTGCCGCTTTTCGCCCACGCATCGCGGAACCACTGGGCGTGCTCCTTGTGCTGGGGATCATCCACGCAGCCGCAGTCCGGACTCATGAGGTACACGCTCATGTAGTTCTTCTGGCTTGCGATAGCGGCGAACGGCAGTGGCTGCCTGGGGTCGCAGTGATACCCAGCCGGATACACGCTGTGCGGCACGCTGTACCCGATCATGCCGTACTGCATCGCTTCCTGATAGTTCTTGTCCAGGTTCTTCAAGATCACCTTGCGCACCGCCTCAATCGCTGCGCGACGATCCGCGGGCAGGCTTGCAAGATACTCGGCAACGGTTCCAGCTTTGCTTTGCATGCGTGCAGTCTACCACGCTCTTGCCGCGACGCAACACGATCACCCCGAATCATCCGCGTCACTTGTGTCAACACACACTTACCATGCCGGCGTGACCGACGCATTCGCCCGCTACCACCGCCAAATGCTGCTGCCGGGCTTCGGACCCGCCGCGCAGCAGCGCATCGCCGATGCTCACATCGCCATCGTGGGTGTGGGCGCGCTGGGCTGCTCGCTCGCGGACCAGCTCGCCCGCGCGGGGGTAGGCACCATCACACTCATTGACCGTGATGTTGTTGAACTCACGAACTTGCAGCGTCAGACGCTCTTTACGGAAGCCGACGCCCGCGCCGGCACGCCCAAGGCTGAAGCTGCGGCGGCGCGACTTGGCGCCATCAACAGCGCTATCCGCACGCGCCCGTTCGCCGCTGATCTCACCGCGCGCAACGCTGAAGAGCTGCTCGATCTCCAAGCAAGCAAGCCTGTTGTCATCCTCGATGGCACCGACAACTTCGAGACGCGCTATCTGCTCAATGACCTGAGCGTGAAGTACGCCATTCCTTACGCGTACGCAGGCGTTGTGGGCACGCGGGGCATGCAAGCCACGTTTTTGCCTGACGCACATCGCACCAGCCCGTGCCTGCGCTGCATCTTTCCCGACATCCCGGCGCCGGGCAGCGTGCCCACGTGCGACACCGCGGGCGTGCTTGGGCCCACCATCGCCATCGCGACTGGCGCGCAAGCCGCCGACACACTCAAGATCATTACGGCCAACACGCATCTGCTCAGCGGCACGCTGCTGGAGTTTGACGTGTGGAACAACATCCGCCGCCGCATTGATCTGCGGGCGCTAGGCGCGACACCTGACTGCCCGTGCTGCGCCAGACGCGAGTTCACGTTTCTGGAGGCAACAGCGAGTGACACAACTGCCACACTCTGCGGCCAGCGCGCTGTGCAGATTCCCGGTCGCGGCCCGATTTCCTTCGACACGCTTGTCACCGCGCTCACGCCGCTGGGCCGCATTGAACGCAGCCGCTTCATGCTGCGTTTCTTTCCAACCGGTCGCGATGCGATTTGGCTGAGCATCTTCGCCGATGGTCGCACCATCGTGCAAGGTGTGGATCGCATCGAGGAAGCCAAGTCTCTGCACGCCCGCTATGTTGGCGCGTGATAGGGCCTGAAAGCACGTGCACCACACGCTGCCGCGAGCGCAGTTCAGCAGTCCACTTCCTGCACCACCCACGCGTTGTCCGCGGGCATCTCGACATTCATCACTGCAGGGTCAATTTCGCCATTGGTCGAGACCCCTTTGAGTTCCACAAACGTCGTGTCGCCCGCCTTGTTCTTGGTCCATGCCAAGCGAGGCAGCCACTCGCCCGCTTTGTTGGGGCGATACCACAAGCGAATCTCCACAATATCGCCCTGCAGGTTCGCGTCGGGCTTGGGCAGCAGCCGCAACTGCTTGCTTCCCTCGACGAATTTCTCCGCGCCCTGCTGCTCGCCATCCACATGCCACACCAGGTCGCGCGTCGGCTCCCACAGTTCCACTTCAAAGCGCTGCAGAATGTCGGCCTTCTTCTGCCCGATAGGCAGCGGCACGGGCCCTTCACCAATTCGCATGGGGTCGCGCGTGTCGCCTTCCTTCACCACGCAGCGCTTGCTGTAGAACTTCTGATTGTCGTTGCGCTCGATCAGATCGCGACCCGTGAACACAAACGTCTGATTCTCTGCGCTCACGACGCCATCGTTATCAAGCTCCGTGAACTTGACGGCAAAGCGCCGCACAGGCATGACCGTTTCTTCTGGCGCGGGTTTGCGATGCTCGTAGTACACCACGCCTGTGCGCCGCTGCAAATCGCCTTGCAGGTCCTTGAGTGTGCCGATGCGAATGTTCGCGCGCAGCGTCACCAGATCCTGGTTCGCGCGCTCCAGCACATCCAGCATGTCTTCCGCCGTCACGATGCTCGCGGGGTCATCAATCGCTGGTTTCACGACGATCGTCGCCGTCGCGCCGCTCACCGCGCCGTCACTTGCGGGCTGCGTCTGCGCGGGGGCTGCGGGCTGGTCCTGCATCGCTGTGCCGCTCATGACCGTGAGCCACGATGCCGAGAGAACCGTCAACGTTGTCAGAGAGATACTCATAGTGCTTTCTCAGCGTACTCGGTTCCTTCCGTAGCGCGCTGCCTCGAACTCTCGCGTGGGCCCGAGCCTCAGCCCGGGCACCGCGCTGCGGACTCCAGATTAGACGCCCCCATCCTCATCTTGTTCGCGCCCATCCACGTCCGATTCAGGTGCGCGAACGCCAGACGAACCACCACCAAACGCCGCGCCACCTCCGTCCAAACCGCCTAGAAAGTCCTGCAAAATCGCGGCTGCAGCAAGTGCATCTCGCCGCGCCTTCTTCTGACCGTGCGTGAGCCCCGAGCGTGCCATCTTCCAGTCGGCCTCCACGCTGCTGAGGCGCTCATCATGAAAGTGCACCACCCGCCCCGTCGCCTTTGCCACGCGCTCTGCAAACGCTCGCACACCCTTGGCTCGCGGCCCTTCGGTGCCATCCATATTGAAGGGCATGCCCACGACCAGTTCGCCCGCTGTGCGAGCATCGCCAAAGTACCCATTCACCTCGCGCACGATCGCCGCGACCAGACTCTCGCCGCCGCGCTCCGCGATTGGCACCTCCAACACTTTGAGTGGTGACGCCAATCGCGAAAATGCATCGCCCGCGGCCAATCCGGTCCGCTTGTCGCCAAGATCAATGCACATGTATCGCACGCGTCACTGTAGAGCGTGCCTCTCGCACGCAGGGACGATCACTTCGTGACTTCCATGCTCGTCACTGGCCGACGGCGGTTGCGCATCCAGCGCACCACGAGCAAATCGTGCAGCCCGGGCAGTGCCCGCTGCGTGATGCCGAAGCCGTACTTGGTCTCACCCGCCAAGCGGGGCCGGTGCGTCACGGGCATCTCAATCACCGTGTATCCCAGGTGCCGCGCCATAACCGGAATGAAGCGGTGCATGCCGCGAAACTGCAGGGGCAGTTGCAGTGCAATCTCGCGCTTCATCACGCGGAGCGAGCAGCCCGTGTCACGAATGGTGTCGCCCAGTAGCCAAAGCCGGAATTTGCGCCCCACCCAGCTTCCGGCCTTGCGCACCACGTTGTCCTTGCGGGCATGGCTGCGGTCGCCCTGCACCATGTCCGCCGAGCGCTCGCGGAGCAGCTTCACCATTTGCGGAATCTCTGCCGGATCGTTCTGCAGGTCGGCGTCCAGCACTGCAATCAAGTCACCACGTGTCGCGCGAAAACCCGCGTGAAACGCCGCCGATTGTCCGTTTCCCTTGCCTTTGGGCGTATTGGTCATCGCCACGCAGCGCAGCCATGGGCGCGACGCCATCATGCCGGCAATCTTCGCCCGCGTCTGGTCGGTCGAGCCGTCGTCCACAATCACAAACTCGTACGTCAACCCGCTCGCCGCCAGCGCGTCGCCCACCTGCGTCACGAGCGCGTCGACGTTGTCCTGCTCGTTATGGGCGGGAGCGACGACCGAGATATCCAGCGATCCATGCTGCAAGCGGAGGCCCTCAATGACTCGATGCTTACGTGAACGCACGAGTGCGAACCAGATGCACGCAACCCGCACACCCACGCACCCGGGCATCAAGCCACGAGTGCGGCATTATTGACCTTCAAGTCCGGTCGCATCCATCAGGCACCTCAGCTTCGTACTATTCCTTGCAATGCACCTCAAGCACTCCGATCGCCCCCACGGCCCCGACGTCGTTCCCGTGACCTTCTTCCTTGAAGACCCCGAAGGTCTGACGGGCAAGGCCATCAAGGAATGGAAACTCATGGGCGCCACCGGCGAAAGTCTGCTTGAGCTTGCCATGGAGCATGGCATCAACATTGAGCACGCCTGCGGCGGCGTCTGCGCGTGCAGCACCTGTCACGTCTATGTCGAAGACGGCATGAAGAACCTTGCGGAAAGCACCGAAGCCGAGGAAGACCGCGTCGAAGAAGCGCCGGGCCTGCAGCGCAATTCGCGTTTGGCCTGCCAGTGCGTCATCGAGAAGGAAGGCGCCATCCGCGTGCGCGTGCCCGCGTGGAATCGCAACGCCGTGAAGGAAATTCCCCACTGATCGCGCTGCGAGACTGAGCCATGCCTGACGACACATTCGACTGGCTCGAAACCGACTACATCGGCGAATTGCTCCATGAGCACTACCCCGATCGCGATCCGCTGCGCATCGGCTTTATTGAACTCAAGAAACTCGTCGCCGCACTGCCCGGCTTCCGTGAGCGTCCGGGGCACGTGGTCAACGAGAAGATTCTCGAGCACATTCAGGCCGCGTGGATCGAAGAACGCGCAGGTGGCCGCAAGTCCGATGACGACGACTAAGCGTGCCGTACCTTCGCATAAAGTGGCGCGATGCCTTCGCCCCACAGCCACGACGATCCACCAGCCCTGCTCGCCCACGAAGCCACGTACGACTTCGCGACCGGCGGCTATCGCACCACGCCGGGCGAGCCGCTCTCCTACGGCAGTGTCGAAGTTGAAGTTGGCCGCCTGTGGCGCTCCTTCACCCGCCTGCTGCGCCCGCGCCGCGTCCTCGAAACTGGCACGCATCTGGGCTATTCCACCACGTGCATCGCTCTCGCCCTGCGAGAGATGACAGCCATCGACGGCCTGTCTCGCGAGGTTGTTTCGATGGACTGCGCTCTGCTGCCACACCTGTGGGAGAATCACGACGTTGCTCGCTTCGTGCGCTGGATGCACACGTCCAGCATTGACGCGGTGAACATGCGCGACCCGCGGATCTACACGGGCGTGCCCTTCGACCTGCTCGTGCTCGACAGCGACCACGCTTACGAAACCATCATCTTCGAACTCATCGCGTTCGAGCCGCTGCTGCGCCCCGGCGGCGCGATCCTGCTGCACGACAGTCTCTACTTCGACGGCGTAGGCCACGCTGTTCGTCAACTCATGGCCAACCCGCGCTTCGAGTGCGTCACTTTGCCCTCACCGCGCACCCACGAGCCGCCCCAGCGCTGCCCGGGCATCACCATCATCTATAAACGCCGGGACGGCGAGCCGCGCCTCACGCAGATCGACTCGCTCGTCGGCAAAGGCAATGGCGATGCGATGACGCCCCCGCTGCTGCGCGCCACGCCGTAATCGTCGCGTTACGTCCGCCGATCACGCACCATTGCGAGCAGCGTGGCCATTTCGTCGGGCTCAAAGTGCTCAGCATCAAGAATGTTGCCGATCAACGTGACCAGTCCGCGCCTGCGCATTGCTGCCTCATCGGCTGGGATTTCTTTGGACGCATCAAGCTCGCGCAGCGTGTCCCGCAACTGAAAAAACTGTTGAAGCCGCGACGCCTTCTCTGTCAGCAGCAGTTGCCGGCGCAGGTGGTGTTCCTGCCGCTCCGCCAGTTCGCGCATGCCGCGAGCTTCTTCGCGACTGAACCGATGCTCCTCGCGCATCAGCCGCAGCTCTTCCGTCTGCTGCACCAGCGTGATGAAGAAGATGCCGTTGCCGACAAACGCAAAGCCCGAGGCGAAGATCTGTCCCCAGAAATCCGCGTTGGGCTGAATGTCCTTGTAGTCGTAGTTTGACTGCCACGCGAAGTAGAGCGCGTAGAGAAACCACACCATCGCGATGAGCAACACAACCACGAGTGAAATCAGTTGCCAGCGTTTCATGCGGGGTTTGGTTGCCGCAGGTTGGTCGCAGGCTACACCCATCTACGGTGCGAAGCGTCAAAGACGCGCGGTTCATTTTGCCACGCAGCACTAAAACTGCTGACCAACAGCCTTGCACTCAAGACACGTGCTGCAGGTAAACACATAGAAGCTCGCGACATCATGCCACCAGTGCTTGTGCTCGAGTGGAGGCTCAGCGCAGATGTTGTTGTCGTCGATCTGTCCGACGAAGTACATCGGCTTGCCACAGCACAGCGGCACCTCGTCGCCCTGTATGAATGTCGCGACGCGATACGCCTTGCAATGCTCCTCCGTCGCCACGCAGTGAGCACGAAATGACGCCGCCCGCACGTCATACGAGCAGAGCAACGACTCGAAATCCCTGCACCAATCGACAGAGTCAGCAAGGTTGATCGGCTTGACGACAAAGCGATTCTGCTCAACCGTGCGAACATTGATGGATGAGACGAGTTGGCCCGATGTCGTGATCCACTCAGCACGCGACGACTTGGGAACAGTGGGCACAAGCAGTGGCACCGACGATGCCTGCGCCAGCTGATTCCAGAACTCGGGCGGCAGATTGAGCGGCATGAGCTCAGAACTCCGCGTTCTTCGGCGTCCGCGGGAACGGAATCACATCGCGCACGTTCTGCATGCCCGTGATGAACATCATCGCGCGCTCAAAGCCCAGCCCGAAGCCCGCGTGGGGCACCGTGCCGAAGCGCCGCAGATCGCGGTACCACCAGTATTCCTTGATGGGCAGTCCCATCTCATTGATACGCGCATCCAGCACATCGATGCGCTCTTCGCGCTGGCTGCCACCGATGATCTCGCCCACGCCCGGCACCAGTACGTCCATCGCTGCGACCGTATCGCCCGGCGCACCGTCGGTGCCCGGTGCGTTCAGCCGCATGTAGAACGCCTTGATCTGCTTGGGATAGTTCATCAAAATGACCGGCTGCTTGAAGTGCTTCTCGGTCAGATAGCGCTCGTGCTCGCTCTGCAGGTCGGTGCCCCACTTGACCGGGTACTCGAACTTCTCGCCCTTCGCAATGGCCTGCTCGAGAATCTTGATGGCCTCGGTGTAAGGCAGCCGGCGGAAGGGCGTCTTGAGCACGTGGTCAAGCCGCGCCAGCAGGCCCTTCTCGATGCGCTCGTCGAAGAATTTCATGTCATCCGCGCGTTCTGTCAGCGCGGCGTTGATGAGGAACTTGATGAAGTCTTCCGCCAGTTCGCTGTCCGCCTGCAAGTCGGCAAACGCGATCTCCGGCTCGATCATCCAGAACTCCGCGAGGTGGCGGCTGGTGTTGCTGTTCTCTGCGCGGAACGTCGGGCCGAATGTGTACACGCGCGACATCGCGCAGCAGTATGTCTCGACGTTGAGCTGCCCGCTCACCGTCAGGTGCGATTCCTTCCCGAAGAAATCGCCGCTGTGATCCACCTGCCCGTACGTCCACGCGGGCATGTTGGCCTTCTTCGAGAACTCCTCGCGCAGCTTCTTGGCTTCCGCTGATTCGTTCTCTGCAGGCACACGCGGCAAGGGCCGCATCATGTCCAGCGTGCTGACCTTGAACATGTTGCCCGCGCCTTCACAGTCGCTGCCCGTGATGATGGGCGTGTGCACGTAGTAGAAGCCGCGCTCGTGATAGAACCGGTGAATCGCCATGCTCAGGCAGTGCCGCATGCGGGCCACCGCGCCAAACGTGTTGGTGCGCACGCGCAGGTGCGCCTGCTCGCGCAGATACTCAAAGCTGTGCGGCTTGGGCTGAATCGGGTAGTGGTCGGGATCTTCCACCCAGCCCACCACCTTCACGCTGCCGCCGCTCGCGGCTTCCACCTGAATTTCATTCCCGCCCTTGGGCGTCTGCGCGATCACGCCGGTCACTTCGACCGAGCAGTGCGTCGTCAGCTTGACCACTTCGCTCGCGTAATTGGCAATGTCGCCCTTCACCACCGCCTGAATGGCGTCAAAGCACGTGCCATCATGCACCGCGACAAATGACAGGCCGCCCTCGGCCTTGCTGTCTCGGCGTGTGCGAACCCAGCCCTTCACGGTCACGCGGGTGCCGACAGGAGCCTTGGCGGGAGAAAGAGCATCAACAACGCGAAGCCAGGACATGGGAAGCCTCCGAGAAATTGGAGGCGATTCTAAGGGGCCTGAGCCTCCGACACCGCCGGGTCAGGACGTTGCCCCGGCTGCAGTGCACTTCCGCATTCCGGACACGTTGCTGCACGCAAACCCGACACGTCGTAGCGGCAGAACGCGCACTGCCACGCCTGACGATCCCAGATCAGGAGCAGTTTGCGCACACCGAGCACAATGACGCCGAGTGCGATCAGTGGTGCCCCGAGGATGAGATAGAGCAGCGGTGCAATATTCTCAAAAGCCGGTGCCTCGCTCTGGTTCGCGATCGGTGCAGTAAACGATCGCGCGTGCAGAACCTCCCACTTCGTTGGATCACCCCGCACCACGACCTGCACGATGCGAGCCCGATAGATGTCCGGCCCGTAGATTGACAGAATCACTCCCACAAGCGGCTCGTCGTCTGTCGACGTGAAGTGAATGACCGCCCCTTCAAAACTGCTTGGTACCTCGGGACCAAACACCGCCGCGCTCAGCACACCCTCTTGAACCAGGGTCTCAAACAACCCGTCGGTGGCCGGTGGTGGCGGCAACGTGGCCGAAACATCTGGCGGTGCGAGCTTTACGCCATACGCCAGCAGAACGGACTCATACGTTTGCCACAGTCGCGGAATCGAGGTTTGCGGACGCGCGAGCGAAGGTATGTCGCGCTGAAACGTCTTCACAACCCCGTTGCTTGTGTAAACGATCTCGACGCATTGGATCGCTGCGGGATTGCGCAACCGCGCGTCTGGCAGACCCGGCCCCAGCACGTATCCGTAGTTCGCGTATCCCACAGCCGCTGCCACGACGCAAGGTCCCACGAGCCCCAGCCCCAGCAACACCCATCCCATCCCCCAACTGACACTGCGGGGCCGTTGCGTGCTCTCGTTGGAATCGCCCCCTCGCAGCATGCTGCATCGTAGTGACACCATCTCCGGGCGAACTTTGTTCACTTTTCACGCTGAAACCCGATATCCCAAACTCCAAACACACTCGCGCCGCGCGAGAGCGCTGTCATGCGCCCACGCCCGGCAGGGAGGCATTGCTCATGCTCGGCACGTTCATCCTCATCCTCGCCATCATCGTCGCGCTGCTCTTTGTGGTCGCTGCGTTTCGCTGGCAAGCCAAGTCGGCCAAGACCGCCGCGCTCGTCGCCGCTGGCCTTTCCCTTTTCGTCGGGCTGGCCTTCTGTAGCGTCGTCTATGTGCCCAGCGACCGCGTGGGCGTCGTCAACAAGAACTGGCTCGGTCCCTCGCTCAAGAACGGCAAGATCATCGCCGTCAACGGCGAGATGGGCCCGCAGGCCGACACGCTCCCGCCGGGCCTGCACTTCTGGTATTGGCCCTTCATCTATAGCGTCACCAACCAGCCGCTCACGGTTGTGGAAAGCGGCATGATCGGCATCATCGAAGCCACCGACGGCCTGACACTAACGGGAGGCCAGCTCTTCGCCCCCGAATGGAGTCAGGCCACCTTCGAGGACATGCAGGATGCCCGCTACTTCCTGACGGCGGGCAAGGGCTACAAGGGCAAGCAGGTCAGCGTGCTGCCGCCCGGCACCTACCGGCTCAATCCGCTGCTTTTCCGCGTGAAGATGGTGGATCAGACCGAGATCCTGCAAGGCGAAGTGGGCGTTGTGAAGTCCAACTTCGGCACGCCGGGCAGCATCTTGGTCGACGCGACCACCAATGCCGAAATCTCACCCGAACAAGCTGCCAAACTGCCCGATGAACGCGTGCTCAGTTTCGCGAAGGATGGCGAAATGGGCATCCGCCGCGAAGTGCTCAAGCCCGGCAAGTACCCCATCAATACCGACGCCTTCAGCGTCATCGAACTCTATAGCAGCGTGATGGTCGCCCACTACACCGCCGCCCAGTACGGCAGTGGCAGCGTGCCCCCCAGCCAGCCCCGCAGCGGAGCAATGCAGGATCCCGTCGCCGAAGAACGCGAAATCCGCGTCACTACCAGCGACGGCTTCAAGTTCCCCGTTGATGTGCGTGTGGAGTACGTGATCGAAGCCGTCAACGCACCCGTCGTCGTCGCGAGCCTGGGTGACGACGAAGGCGAGCGCTTTCGCAATGTGATGAACAGTGCGGTCCGCGCAATCTTCCGCAATAACGCTGAAAAGGTCCGTGCCCTCGACTACGTCCAGCAGCGCAGCCTGCAGGAAAGCCAGTCGCTCGCCATGCTTACCGAGCAGATGTCACGATTCGGCGTGAAGGTCACCGCCGTCCGCATCGGCGAAGTGGGCGACGAGCAAAGTCTGGGCAGCCTGCTCAAGACGCAGACCGACCGCGAACTCGCGAAGCAGGAACAACAGACTTTCCAAGAGCAGCAGAAGGCCGCGGAACAGAAGAAGCAACTGAGCCGCACGCAGCAGGAAAGCGATGAAGAAAAGAAGCTCGCCACCGCGGCCTATAGCGTGAAGATCGCCGGCGAAGACCAGAAGCGCCGCATCGCTGAAGCCGAGGGCGAGGCGCAGGCCATCAAGATCAAGGCCATGGCCCAGGCCGACGCGTACAAGCAGATCGCCGAGCAGATCGGCAAGAGCAATGCCGCGCTGATTGAACTGCTCAAGATCGTGGGCGAGCAGAACATTCAGATCACGCCGCGCATCATGGTGCAGGGCCAAAGCTCACACGACGGCGCGACCACCGCTCTGGTGGGCACCATGCTCGACCGCATGTTGACCGATGACGAAAAGGCCCAGCCCGTCAAAAAGTGATCAGAGCACGTAATGAGAGCAAGTGATCACAGCGAAGCCAGCGTCTTCTCCACGCTCGCCTTGACCACTTTCCACGTCGCCTCCGGGGCCTTCCCGACCGTCACCCAATTCCCAACGATCAGAACATTGCGAACGCCCTCAATCGCAAACAGTTTCGCCGCGACCGGGTCCCCCGCGGCGCCAGCGGCATCGCGATAGCTTCGCACCTTGTCCGCGCGCTCCAAAGCGGGCAAGGCCGCATCCAGCACGCACTTGATGGCGTGCGGGTTGGGCGTGGTCACATACTCCGTCACTCGCGGCATGTGCAACGGTACCCGCGTAGCAGCCGCCCATACCAGTCAAAGGGAGATGATCCGCCCGCGACGTTGCAAGCAACTTTCAAGATTCACCGAACTTCCAACCCATACTTGCACGAAGTTACTGACGCAGGCCGTTACAATCGTGGGGAGTCTCGTGGCTGCGTCGCCGCTGCTCCCGCTTGCACCGACCTCCTCGCGCGAAGGGACCCTCGTTGGGCGTGCTTGACCGCATCCAGAGCCTGCAGAACCGGCTGCTGACCTACCAATGGTGGGAAATCGCAGTCGAGTTCGCTGTCATCTGGTTGGTGGTCTGGCTGGTCGTGCGATTTGTGCAGGGCACGCGGGCCGCCGGCGCCATGAAGGGCCTGCTGGTCATCCTCATCGTGCTCACCGTCATGAGCCGTCTGTTCGGTGGTGATGGCTCCTTCCAGCGGCTGGGCCTGCTCTACGACAAGTTCCTGGCCCTCGTCGCCGTTGCGCTTGTCGTCATCTTCCAGCCCGAGCTCCGCCGGGCCCTGGTTCGTCTGGGTGAAACCAGCTTCCTCCGCAGTACGCCCAAAGACATCCGCATCATCGTGGAAGAAGTCTCCGACGCGGTCGAGTACCTCAGCCGCGCGAAGTTCGGCGCGCTGGTCGTTATCGAACGCCAGACAAAGCTCAGCGGCTTGGTCGAAGGTGGCACCAAGATGGGGGCCGAACTCTCCAGCCGCCTGCTCCAAGCCATCTTCTTCCCCGGTGCCGCACTGCACGACCTTGCCTGCATTGTCCGCGGCCGCGTGATCGACTCCGCAGGCGTGCAGCTGCCGCTGGCTGACCCTCAAGACATGCCTGACCCGCGTCTGGGCAGCCGCCACCGTGCTGCCGTGGGCCTTAGCCAGGAGTGCGACGCACTCGTCGTCGTCGTCAGCGAGGAAACCGGCAACATCCGCATTGCAGAACGCGGCAAGCTGACCAAGCCACTCACCATTGATCAATTCAGCGAACTACTGACCTCTCGCCTGACCACCACGATTGATCGCCGTCGAGGCGGCAGCACCGTGCCCCCGCCTCCGCCCGTGCCCGACGTGCCCACCGCCGCCGAACGGCGCGAAATGGCCATGGCCGAAGGCCCCAGCAACGACTCGATTCTGGGCGCGAACCCGGGCGACAGCATCGCGGGCGAGACGCTCGCCGGCGCGTCGCTCGCGGGCGACACCAGCATGAATGAGGCGACCAACGGCGGCTCGGGCGTTTTGGGCATGAGCAACAGTGATTCATCCGCCGCGGGCATGACCGCGGGCGAACGGGAGCGAAAGGCCTGAGTGGCCGAGCAAGAGCATGTGGCAGACGATCAAAAATCTCGTCATCACCACCTTCGTCGCGGTCTTCGTGTGGATCTTCGCGGAGAGCGAGACGCTGCGCGAGCAGAAGATGCCCGCACGCCTCACGCTGGTCACGCCGGAGAACGCTCGCTACAGCTTCGTCACCGCGGAGAATCGCAAGGAAACTACGGTCGACGTTTGGATTCAGACCAACAGCTCGCGCGTGGAAAACGTCGAGCGCCGCCTGCGTGCGCCGCTGGAAGTCATGGCGGGCACCGTCAACGTGCCGGTCGTGCCGGGCGTGGGCGCGATTGATCTGGCTCAGGTGCTGCGCGAGAACCCCGACATGGTCGAGCTGGGCGTGAGTATCCGCCGCGTCGAGCCGCCCGTGCTTGATATCGTCTTTGACGAGCTCGAAACGCGCGAGATCGCAGTAAGGCTCCCGGCGGAGATCAGCACCGCTCTGGGCAGCAACGCCGTGCCCGTCATCAGCCCGCCCACCGTCAAGCTCACCATGCCCTCGCGCGATATCGCCCGCCTCGCGCCCCAGGACATCGTCAGCATCGCCATGCCCACTGAGCTGCTTGACAAGCTGCCCGGCGGCAAGACCGAAACGCTCCGCGGCCTCTCGCTCCGCCCGCCGTTCGACATCGCCGACCGCGCCAAGATGCGCATCGAGCCCTCCACTGTCGACGTCACCCTCACCAAGCCCATGCGCGGCACCGAACTCACGCTGTCGCAAGTGCCCGTCTACGTCCGCGTCGAGCCCGATCAACTCACGCGCTGGAACATCCAGATCGCGCCGCAAGACCAGTTCCTCACCAACGTCCGCGTCATCGGCTCGGAAGAACTCGTCGAGCAAGTCCGCAACCGCACCCTGCCCATCACCGCCCTCGTCAGCCTCACCGTGAGCGATCTCGAACGCGGCATCACCGCGCAAACTATCGAGTTTCCCAATATCCCCGAAGGCCTGAAGGTGGAAAGCACCACCAAGAGCGTCCGCATCAGCGTGACGCGGCGGTGAGGGCGGGGACAGAGAACAGAGAACAGAGAGCAGGGACGACGCTCGTGCTCGGGGTGCCGCCAAGCGTTGTTCGCATCACGAACGCGACCGTGTGCGTTCTCGAATGTTCCTGTTGACGCATACCCCACGACTCCCCCTGTTCTCCGTTCTCCGTACTCGCTCCCCAAAAAACAGACCGCCCCGCTCGCACAATGCTTACGGGACGGCCGTGGGTAGGGGCTGTTTGCGCCGGCGCTGTTGCGCTGGCACACGCGATACGCCGCCATGAATCGGTCGGTTTCGATAAATGAGACTCAATTTTCATATTGCTCACTTCCGCAAATCGCTCTATTCCAGAGAACACACTCTGCATTTACCAGCCAAATCCCACTGATGTTCGCCTTGCCAATCACTCGCGTCGGTGTGAGAATCCTCAGTCCATCCACCATGCTCCAAGGGGCTTGCATGCACTACAACCAAGTCTGCGTTCAAGCTGGAGCGCTCGCATGAACTTGCATGTGGTCATCACCATCGCGCTCTTTGTCATTCCCGTAGCGCTGCTCGGGTTGGCGTGGTGGGCGTGGATGGGTGACAACACATACGGCAGTCGCCGCTGCCCGCGTTGCCAGTACGACATGTCGCTGGTCTCGGGCAAGAAGTGCCCTGAGTGCGGCACCGTCGCGCCGTCGGCCTACGCGCTGCACCAAGCCAAGCGGCACCCGGTGATGGCGCGTGTATGCGCGGCTATCGCGATTCTGCTGCTGCCTGTCGCGGTGTGGAATGCCATTCCTGTGCCATGGACAAGCAAGCTGCCCCGCGCGGTGCTGCGTGAGATCGCTCTGCGCGACGAGCAACCGCCGCGCAGCCCAGCGGGATTGCCAGGGGTCGACGCAACGCTGCACAAGTCAACATCCGCGTGGGATCGACTGCGCTGGCAGCAACAAGTGGCGTCTGCCATGCGAGTGTGCTACTCACAGCTCACTGCACAAGATGGCACGATCTCCGACGCGGAGTGCGTCACGCTCGTGCCGATGATCGACGAAGTGAACTCACACGTCCTGACCGTGCTCGAAACACCCGAGCAAGACACATGGATGGTGCGCGAGGTGCAGCGCCTTGCACAAGACGCGTACGACCACGAGTTCGCGGTCGCACTTGGCCAGCCGCCATTCCTGCGGCGCGCGTGGTTCATGAGCGCGATGGTTAACTTCTCGCTGGGCACCGGCTACCCCGACATCAATCAGGCGGTGCACATTCCCAATCAGATCATCGCCCAGGTGCTGCGTCATCCCGATGCCGCAGTCCGTGCATATGGCCTGCGATGTATGAGTGATCGCATCGCCGCGGAATTTCAGATGAGTTCCACCGGCCCACCGGATGAGTGGGCGCTGCTTGAGCAGATGTCAAAGTCTGACCCTGACGCATCAAACAAGCAGCGTGCCGGGGAGCTGCTGCAACACAAGCCGTGGTGATCCGCGCGAGGCTCACGTCGCCGCCGGATAGTCCGTGTAGCCCTTCGCGCCGCTGCTGTAGTACGTGCTGCGATCCGGTGGCGTGAGCGCCACACCCTTCGCAATGCGTTGTGGCAGATCGGGGTTGCTGATGAACAGCTCACCAAACGCGACTGCATCCGCGTCGCCGCGTGCAACCCACGTTTCCGCCTCATCGGGCGTGAACTTGCCATTGGCAACCAGCGTGCCCCGATAGATATCACGAAAGACGCGCAGCGGAATTTCGCGGGCCTTGGTCGCTGCGTCATCTCCCCAGTATCGCAGCAGATGCAGAAACGCAAGGTTGTAGCGATTGAGCTCGTGCACCACATGCGTGAAAGTCTCGCGCGGATTGTCATCGCGATGCGTGGACGTTTCGCCGCTGGGGCTCAGTCGCAGGCCCGTGCGATGACTGCCGATGGCGCCGCACACGCCGTCGAGCACTTCAAACAGGAATCGCGAGCGATTCTCCAAGCTGCCGCCATACTTGTCCGTCCGCGTGTTGCTGCCCGTGCGCAGGAACTGGTCAATCAAGTACGTGTTGGCGCCGTGCACTTCCACGCCATCAAAGCCCGCGGCAATCGCAATCTTCGAGGCGTACACGTAATCGTGCACGACTCGCGCAATCTCGCTGGTCTCCAGCGCACGCGGCGTGACCCGCGGCTTGCGCGAACCATCGGGCACGCGGCACTCGCCGCCCGTGTTGATTGCACTGGGAGCGACCGGCAACTCGCCATCGTGATAGTCTGGGTGACTCACGCGGCCCACGTGCCACAACTGACACACGATGGCGCCGCCCGCAGCATGTACCGCATCGGTCACCAGCCGCCAGCCATCGACCTGCGCCTTGGTGTAGATGCCGGGCGTATCGGGGTAGCCCGTGGCCTCGCGGCTGATGTTGGTCGCCTCGCTCACGATCACGCCCGCACCAACGCGCTGCGCGTAGTACGTGGCGTTGAGCGCCGTCGGCTCACCGCCCGGCGCACGACAGCGCGTCAGCGGCGCCATCCACACACGGTTGCGAGCGCGAAGCGATCCGGCGGTGAGTGATTGCATCAAATGCATGCGGTTTGGATGCCGTCGTTGTGTTTCGGCTTCGCTCAGAGCTTCGCAACCGCCGGCACCTGCTGCGTCAGGCAGTGAATCGCGCCCAAACCCCAGATGAGCTCGGTGCAATCAACGCCCACGACCTTGTGCTCAGGCAGGTAGCGCTGCAGAATCTCCAGCGCCAACTTGTCATTCTTCTTGTGCCGGAAAGTCGGCACCAGGCACGCGCCATTCACAAACAGGAAGTTGAGATATGTCGCCGGTAGACGCTGGCCGTCGTACGACACGTTGCCCGGCATCGGAATCGCGATGATGCGGAACGGCTCGCCGTTTTGATCCTTCAGCTCCGAGCAGCGGCGCACGTTCTCTTCGAGCAGTTCGTAGTTCTCGTCCTTGGGGTCTTCCTCGCGGGCCACGACGATCGTCTGCGGATCAAGGAATCGCGCCAGATCATCAATATGGCCGTCGGTGTCATCACCCGCGATGCCATCACCCAGCCAGCACACGTGCTGCTGGCCGTAGTAATCCTTGAGCAGCTCTTCGATCTGCTTCTTGGACAAACCCGGATTGCGATTCTTGTTGAGCAAGCAGCTCTCGGTTGTCAGCACGGTGCCCGCGCCGTTGAACTCCACGCCGCCGCCTTCCATCACCACGCGGCGTAGCTTGCCCACCTGTTCACCCGCGGCCTTTGCGTGCAAGGGCTCAAACACGCCCGCAAATCGCTTGTTGCTTGCGTACTTCTCCGCAATGCGAGCAGGAACGGCATCGTCGCTGTCATACGGAGGATACTTGCCGCCCCACGCGTTGAATCCCCAGTCCACAATCGCGAACGTGCTCTTGCTGCCCGCGCCCTTCACGACAAACGCCGGACCGTGATCGCGGCACCAGCTTTCGTTGGTCGCGATGAAGTGGAACTTCACGTACTTCTTGACAAGGTCCGCAGGCACCTTCGCGTCTTTCAGGTGGCCACGCACGATGTGCTCGTAGTTTTCATTGGGCACATTGATGTGCACCGCCTGCTTGCCATGCTCCATGATGGCATGCATGATCCGGCAGATATTCTCCGGCACCGTGCGATACTTCGCCGGAAATGAAATCCCCTCCGGACGCGGCCAACTGAACCACGTGCCGCTCTGCGCCTCCCACTCTGCAGGAAAACGAAAGCCGAGCTTGCGCGGCGTGCTGGAAAGATGCTTGACCTTGGGAGACTTGGTTGCTGCCATGCCGCCAGCGTAGGTGAACGCATCGCGTGCGTGGCCTGACTGCGATCACTGGCCTGTCCGCGCCACCAAGTGGTACGGCGTCTCGTCGCTGGGCTTGGCATCCGCCGGCACGCGACGCACATACACCCGCAGCGCGGTGCCGCTCGGCACGTTGGTGCCGATGCTGTGATTGGTGATGACCTGCGGATAGAAGTAGAGCGGGCTGGGCTCCTTCAGCGTGATGTACACCTCTTGGGATCGCCACGCCTGCCGTGTTTGGTCATTGACCGGCTGCCAACCCGGGCTTGGCGCTTCAATCTTCACCGCGTGCGTCGCTTGCGAGGAGTCGAGGCTGATCGCCGGGCCGTTCCACGCCTCGGACGCGATTGCGGGTGGAGCTTTTGGAGCCACACAGCCGATAGGAATGATCGCGGAGGCGACAAGGCCCACGGCGATTGCGCGCACACATGCCGGTCGCACCAGGTTTGTCCGCCAAGTTGCAGGTCGGAGATCAGTCATGAGCAGAGCGTACAGCGGTTGGTCGATGCAAGTGAAGACGCGGCTGGCAATTATCGCCGCAGGTGCAACCGCGCTGGTCGCAAGCCTGACCGGCTGCCAATCGGTGCGCGAGTTGGAGCTGCCCTCGCTTTCTTCCAAGCCCGCCGTCATCGGTCCGGCCACGACCGTCTACCGCCAGGAACCGGACATCCGCGTCCGCGTGAACAAGGGCGTGAGCAGCACCGTCATCAGCGGCCCACCGCGCGTCATCCTCCGCAAGGCTGGCGTCGGCGCAGGTACGCCTGAATACGTCGCCACCCCCATCACCGTCACCAGTGGCAGCAAGGGCGTGCGCATCGTGGACGGCCAGAAGCGCACGCGCGAATGGGGCTTCGGCAATGACATGGAAGTCGTGGTCGGTGACGGCACCGCCGACGGCTACCCGCGCACACCCGAGCAGTCGATCCGCGTCGACAAGACGCCTTACCCCGGCTTCATCACCATTCGCCCCAGTTGGAGCACCAACGCCGGCGCGTTTGATGTCATCGTCACCATGGGTGTGGAGAGCTACATCCCCGGCGTGCTGACCCATGAACTGTTCAAAGACTGGCCGCGCCAGACATACGAAGCGCAGGCTGTCGCCGCCCGCACCTACGCATTGCACGAACGCTGGCGCGCTCGCAGCGAGAATCGCGCATTTGACGTGGAAGACACCACCGCCGATCAGGTGTACGGCGGCATGACCACGGCGAGCAAAGCGCTGGAAGCAACGCGCGTCACTCGTGGCCACGTCATCACGGAAGATGGTCAACTCGTGCGCTCGTACTACAGCAGCACCTGCGGCGGCCGACCTGCCAGCGCCGTGGGCGCGTGGGCGGAAGATGAGGCCAAGCCCTTCAACAAGGCCCAGTCGCTGCAAGGCAAGCCACGCGAACATGGCTGCCAGAAGGCCACGTTCTATCGCTGGACGCAGACTCGCAGCGATGACGACGTCTCACGCCGCATGCGTGTGTGGGGCCGCGTCAACAAGCATGAAATTGCCGAAGTGGGCCGCGTGCGCCAGATCCAGGTCGCGGAAGTCAACGATGCCGACCGCCCCAACATCTATCGCGTGACCGACGAAACCGGCAAGCGCTACGCCATGACCGCCGAAGAACTTCGGATGAGCGTGAACCAGCCGATTCCCGATGCCATGCCGATGACACCCGAGAATCGCGTACACAGCGGCGATACGGAAGTCAGCATTTACGGCAGCCAAGTCACCTTCACCGGCCGCGGCTGGGGCCACGGCATCGGCATGTGCCAATGGTGCGCCAAAGGCTTCGCCGACCTGGGCTGGGACTGGCGGAAGATGATCCGCACGTTCTACCCGGGCTCAGAAGTGCAGAAGGTGTACTGAAGAAGTACCGGAGTACAAAAGAGACGAAGTACCGAAGGAAAGGCGGATCTGCCACCGGGCCCGCAATGTCTTTCCTGCGGTACTTCGTCTCTTCGGTACTCCGGTACTGGTTTACTGCCACAACTCCCTCAACCACTTCACATCCTCATGCCCCATCGGCTCGTGTGAAGTTGCCGTGATGTTGCACGCCGCCTGACGCGGATTGCGGAAGCCGGGAATCACGCTCGCGACATTCACGTGCGCCAGCAGCCAACGCTGCGCAATGCTCGCCAGCCGCTCAATGTCCTGCGGCGTGCCGATCTTGAAGTCACCCGCAGGCAGCCCAAAGCCGCCGGCATTCGCGCGTTGCCGCACCATCGCCAGCTTTTCGCGCACGTCGCGCAGCGTCGCTGGCGCAAAGTCCTTGCGGCTGCTGCGATATTCGCCCTCACCAAAGCTCGGCGGATTGTCCGGATCAAACTTGTCGAGCAGAATGCCCTGGTCCAGCGGTCCAAACGCGACAAAGTCGCACTTGTACTGCTCCATGAGTTGCTGCAACTTGCAGCCGGGCTTGATGAAGTCCTGATAGCGCAGGTTCGCCTTGTTCTGCAGCGCGTGCGGCTTGAGCACCGGAATCGCCCGCTCAAAGTCCTCGTTGCTGTACGCACTCTGACCGATCGCACGCACTTTGCCTTCCTTCACCAGCGCGTGCATCGTTGCCGCGGCTTCGTGCAGATAGTCGTGCTGCTGGCCGTTCACATCCTCACCCACGTACGACCCGTGGTGGAAGTAGTACAGATCAATCACATCCACCTGCAAGTTGCGTAGGCTCTGCTCGCACTGGTGGCGAATGTGCGCTGGGTGATACGCATGCGAGGCGGTGCCGCGAAAGTGCCCGACTTTCGTCGCGATGACCTGCGTGCCCGGCTTCACGCCCAGCCTCTTGAGGCAACGCCCCAGAATGCGCTCAGCGCGCCCGTTGCCGTACACGTCGGCGTTGTCCCAGTGGTTCACGCCCGCATCCAAGCCGACCTTGATGGCAGCCAGGATCTCATCTTCATTCACCTCAGCCCAGCCAATAGCCTGACCGTTCTGGGGCGACCAGTTGGGCCCGCCCATCGTCCAGCAGCCAAAGCCGATCTCAGAAATGCGAATGTCGGTGTTGCCAAGAGTGCGGTAGCGCATGCAGCATCTTAGATGACCCACTCGCGTGCCAGCACGCCGTACACCTTCACGTCGCGATACTCCTCGCCTTTGCGAATGTGCTCGCGCATGAGACCTTCGTAGCGCATGCCCAGCTTCTCCATCACACGCCCGCTCGCTCCGTTCTTGGTCATGTGCTGCGCAAAGATGCGATGCAGCCCGCGCGATTCGAAACCCCAGGTGCAAAGAGCCTTCGCGGCTTCGGTCGCGTAGCCCTGGTTCCAATAGTCAACCCCCAGCCAGTAACCCAGTTCCGCGTTACTCCAATCAACCTTCGGATGCAGCCCTGTGAATCCAATGATGCCCTCACTCCCCGGCACATCGCGCAGTCGCATCGCAAACACAAACCCCTTGCCCTCGCGCCACCACGTGTCGTGCCGCTGATAAAACTCCTCCGCGTGCGCGAGCGTGTAAGGAATCGCAATGCTCAGCACCGTGTCCGCCACGCGCGGGTCGTTGGCTATCGCCGCGATGTGCGGACACTCCTCCAGCGTGAAGGGCCGCAGCACCAGCCGCGCCGTGTGCAGTTCAACCGGTCGAGGGTCAACATACGTCATAGCGATCCAGCGTAACCCCTCGCGCCCGCTCACGCCCGCGCACCCTACTTCCTACGCTGGGCCGGAGGACACTTCTGTCACCAGTTGCCGCACAACCCGCCTCACCATCACGCGGCATCTCGCGTGAGCGGTTCGCCGCGCTCTATGAGGAACACTCGCGCCTGTTCTGGGTCGTCGCCGCGAGCGTGACAGGCGACCGCACCCGCGCCGCCGACATCGTGCAGGATGCGGCAATTGTGGCGATGAACAAGCTCGATCAGTTTCAGGAAGGCACCAGCTTTCAAGCGTGGATGTGCCAGATCGTGCGGTACGTGGCAATGAACGACGCACGCAAGATGCGTCCCATGTCAACGACACAGGAGCACCTCGACAGCAAGCAAGCCCGCACGCACGCCGTGCCGCACGGCATCACACACGAGGCATTCTCAGACGAAGTCGTGAGCGCTCTGTCCACGCTTGATCCCGCAGCCCGTGAGTGCGTGCTGCTGAAAGTGATATTTGATTGGCCTTACGCAAGAATCGCCGAGCTTCTCAACATTCCTGAGGGCACCGCGATGAGTCACGTCCACCGTTCTCGGGGCGTACTTCGCAAGCTCCTCGCCGCTTCGTTTGGCGGCGTGCGTTCCGGAGGTTTGGCATGACCATCACGCGGCACATCCTGCTGCATCCCGACGCCGCCAGCGGCGCGGGCGATGCCATGCCCCACATGCCCCACATGCCCCCTCTGCCGCCCGAACTCGCTGAACAGGTCGAGCTCTATCTCGACGGCCTGCTCGATGCATCACAGCGCGAAGCGCTGGAAGCTCGCATGCGCACAGATGAGCAGTTGCGCAAGCACGTGGACGAGCTCCGCGCGATGGACGCCGCCATCGGCAGTTCCCTGCGAAGCACCTTCGCGCCGCAAGCGGTGTCGCTGCCAGCCACCGCGTCGCTGAGTCTTGATCAGACCGCCCAGCCCGCAGCGACAGGTCGCACGCTCCTTCATCGCATCGGCTGGCTGCGCATCGCCGCGGCGATTCTGCTCGCCGGCGCCGCGATCTTCACACTCCACATGCGACAGCAATACGCCACGCCCCTGCTAAGCCCGCAGAAGGCATATCGCAACATCGTGGACGCGGGCTTCCGGCCCTATGTCGTCTGCACGGGCGAGCAAGAGTTCATCGATTACACCCATCGCTTCCTGGGCGTGGGCCTGCGCGTCAAGCCGTTTGATGGCCTCGTGCTCATCGGGTGGAACAAAGATGGCGACATCTTCAGCGAGCACACCGACTCACTGCTCGCCACGGTGGATGGCAAGCAAGTCATCGTGTTCATGGACAAACAGTCCAACAAGCGCTCGCTGCCCAAGTCAGCTTCAGGCCTCAACATCTTCCAGCGCGACCTCGCCGGCATCACGCTGGTCGAAGTCACGCCGCTGAGCGAGCCCAAGCTGCTCAACAACTTCGAACAGCCCTAAGCCATCACACGGCAAAGACGAACCCAAAAGTAAACGGAGAGCCAGCGATTCAATCTTGCCCGTTCTCTGTTCTCCGTTCTCTTCTCCCCGCCCCCACTCACGCCCGCCGCCGCACACTGCGAATCACCCAAATCACCATCGCCGCGCCAATCACACCCAGTGGCATCGCTGCAATGTTCACCACGCGCATCGTGGTTTCAAGCTTCTCAATGTCTTCACGCAGGCCGCGACGCACATTGCGCAGCTCCGCACGCGTTGACACCATCTCCTTGCGGAACTTATCGATCTCCGCCTGCTGCTCAGGCGTCAGTACAAGCCCGCCGCTCTGAGCGTCACCCTGCTGGTTCTGCAATTCGGCGATGCGCTGCTGCGTCTCCTGCAGCTTGGTGTTCAGCGCGACTTCTTCCTTCTGATACTTCTGCTCCGCTGTGCGCTGAATCTCCTGCACACGCGTGAACGGCCGCGCCGTCTTCTGACGAGCACGCACCGCGATCAAATCGCTTGAGCCCGCGAAGTTGTCCACCGCCGCCAGCGTCATGTCGCTGTTGTCCGCAAGCTTGCGAATGCCGCGCATGCCCAGGAAGTTGGTCTCCTGCATCCACATGCGGTCGGCCAGCACATCCGCGTCGGTAAAGACAAGCACGTTGATGTCGCCTTCCTTCACCTGACTTGCCGCATCCGCCACCGGCTGACCGTCCGCGTTCTTGGGCGGGCCGTCGGCAAAGGCCGTCTGCGCCTTGCCCGACAGGCGCGCCGCCAGCGTCAGCTTCTCGGTGCCGGGCACAAACTCCGCGAACATCTTCTTGGGGTCCGGCTGCATGCCCAGCGTCGCGCTGTTGAGCGTGGTGCCGCGCTGCGTGGTCGTCACGAGCGGCGTGACCGACACGCTCGATTTGCTATCCGCGATCTTCCGCAGCACGCCCGCGCTCGCAAAGTTGACGTTCTTCACCTGCCCCGTCACCGCATCTTCCTTCGCGAGTGCATCGCCCTTTGCCTCGAGCCACAGCACAAATGGCACCTGCTCGGGCGCGTTGCGATTGCCCACCATCACGCGCAGCGCGATGTCCTGGTCCGCCGCCAACTGGTCCTTGGGCACTTCCACGCCCCACGCGCTCAGCAGCTTGGGCAGTTCACTCGCCTTCTGCGATGCATCCGCAAACTGATCGCCAGTGTCCATCTCGCACAGCGGATCGATGTACAGCATCAGCCGCCCGCCGCGCAGCACAAACTGATCAATCGCGTACTGCGTGGCATCGCCCAGACCCTTGGGGTGCACGACCATCAGCACATTGATGTCATCGGGAATCGCGACGATGTTCGCGTCGAGCTTCTTCACGGTGTAGAGCTGCTTGATCTCATCAAACACCGCCCACTGCCGTGTCGGCGCGGGCTGGCGCGTCTGCGGATTGATCGTGTAGCCGCCTTCAAGCTGCAAGTTGCTGATCCACCCCACCGTCGGCTTCTTGGGGTTCGCCAGACTGCTCAGCAGCTTGCTGAGGTCATACTCCAGAAACTCTTCCTTCGCTGGATCAAAGAACGCGATGACTTCACGCGTGTCGATGGTGTTGGTGCCCACCAGGCCGAAGTAGAACGACTCGCCGCCCGGACCCACCGGCACGCCGGTCAGTCCCGCCGCAACCGCCGCGTCTTCTTCAGGCGTGTCAGCCTTGGGATTGATGATCTCCAGCTTCACCTTGCCGCCGCTCTCGCGCGCGTATTCCTCCAGCATCTCGCGCACGCGCTTGGCGTACGTCTCGATGGGCGCCTGCCCTTGCGCAAGCTCGGGCGTGTAGTAGAAGCGCAGCGTGACGGGCTCTGCCGGGCTCTTCGCAATCGCGCGGCTGCCCGCCGTCAGCGTGAACTGCTTGTTCTCCGTCACGTCAAGTCGTGCGGAGCGCAGCATGCGTCCGCTCACCACGTTGAACGCGACGAACGCCACAATGACCAGAAGAATCGCGAAGGCAATGCCGAATTTGCGAGTCATGGAGAGATTCCAGTGACGAAGTTCCGGAGTAACCAAGTGCAACGTGACTTCTGTCTTTTCCCTAGTGCCTAGTGCCCAATGCCCAATGCCGAATGCCTAATGCCCGATCTTTACTGCTTCTTCGCCCCCAGCACCCACGTGGTAATCAGCAGGCACACCACCATGAGCGACGCGAAGTACAGCAGATCGCGCAGTTCAATCACGCCGCGGCTGATGTTCTCAAACCGCGTCAGGAAGCTCAGCCCCGTGATCGCTTCCACGATGCCGGCAGGCAGCCAGCCCTTGATGAAGTTCACAACGGGCGACAAGCCCGCCAGCAGCAGCACAAGGCACATCACAATCGTGAGAATGAACGCAACCACCTGACTCTTCGTGCTCGCGCTCATCGCGCTGCCGATAGCAAGAAATCCGCCCGCCATGAGCAAGCTGCCCACATACCCGGCAAAGATCGCGCCGTTGTCCGGCTCACCCAGGAAGTTCACGCTCCACCAGATCGGAAAGGTGAGCGCGAGCGCAAGACCCACGAAGGCCCACGCCGCGAGAAACTTGCCCAGCACCGCGCCAAACGGCGAGATGGGCAGCGTCAGCAGCAGCTCCATCGTGCCCGTGCGCCGCTCCTCAGCCCACAATCGCATCGCGACGGCCGGCACGAGGAAGAGATACAGCCACGGATGGAAATCAAAGAAAGGCCGCAGATCCGCCTGCCCGCGCTGAAAAAACCCGCCTAGTTCAAACGTGAACACCCCGGCAAGCACCAGGAAAATCACGATGAACACGAGCGCCACAGGCGTCGCGAAGTAGCCGCCAAACTCACGCTTGAAGACTGCATGCCAACCAGCCAAGCGAACCTCCTGCCGAAGTGACGAAGTGTCTTTGTCTTCCCCTCGTGCCTAGTGCCCAGTCCCTCGTGCCCACTGCCTACTCCTACCCCACCGTCATCTCCCTGAACACATCATCCAGCCGCCCTGTCTCCATGCGAATCGCATCCACGTTCCAGCCGCGCTGCTTGCACAAGTCCAGAATCTTCGGCGCCAGCCCCGGCCCCATGTGTGCCTCGTGAGGCAGTGCAGTCCAGCTCGTCGCCGCCCCTTCACGCACTTGGTCTTCCGCAATCTCCACGTTCTTGACGCCTTGCAGCCCCATCAGCTCCTCGCGCACTCGCGCGCCGCTGGGCGTGCGCACCGTCACGGTCACTGCGTTGTGGTATCGGCTCTTCGCAAGCAGCTCCGCAGGCGTGCAATCCGCCACCAGCTTGCCCTTGGCAATCATCACCACGCGCGAGCACACGGCATCCACTTCTTCGAGAATGTGCGTGCTCAGCACGATCGCCTTGCCGTTCTCGCCGCCAGTTGATCCCTCGCGCGCCATCTCGCGAATGAGCGCACGCACTTCGTGCTTCTGATTGGGGTCCAGTCCGTCGGTCGGCTCATCCATGATGAGCACGCGCGGCTCGTGCAAAATGGCCTGCGCCAAACCCACGCGCCGCTTGAAGCCTTTGCTGAGCGTTTCGACGCTTTGCCGCACCACACCCTGCAGGTTGGTGCGGGCAATCGCCTTGTCGAGCGCCTTCTTGCGAGCGTCACCCTTCAGTCCGCGCGCATCAGCGCAGAACTTCAGGAAACCTTCGGGCGTCATGTCGGGGTACGCCGGCGCGCCCTCAGGCAAGTACCCCAGTTGCTGCTGCGCCTGCCGCGTGTGCGTCTGCACATCAAAGCCCGCGACCTTCGCCGTGCCCGACGTAGGCGACAGATAGCCCGTCACCATCTTCATCGTCGTGCTCTTGCCCGCGCCGTTGGGCCCAAGAAACCCAACGACCTCGCCCGGCTGCACGCTAAATGTCACGCCGTCCACGGCGAGAATCTCACGCACGCCCGAGTCACCGCGCGACGCAAACCGCTTCGTCAGTTGCTGCACTTGGATCAACGCTTGTGTTCCAGCCATAGCGAATTGTTTTGACTCCCATGCCGGTGGTCAAGTTGCACAAAGAAAGACGCCCATTCAATCCAAATTGCCGCCCGACCACAAAGTCGGGCACCCACGGATAGTTCGTCGTCTCGCGCCCGATGTTCAGCCTACGTACGTCGTTCCTACGATCGTGTATCGTTGCCCCCTCATCCGCCCGAGGAGTTTCGCGATGCAATCCAATCGTCGTGCATTTACGATCTACGAGATCATTATCGCTATCTCAGTGCTTGTGCAGTTCATGGTCATTCTCATGGTCATGCTGCGCCCGCCCCGGGCAAACCCGGCCAACGCACAACTGCGGGATTCCACGCAAATCCGCGGCATTCACCAGGGCATGATACTCTTTGCCCAGAACAACGCGGACCAATACCCGGTGCCGAGCCAGCTGGACAAAGCCCACACCACACTGACCGCACAATCAGCCAAGGACGATCTGGGCAACACGCTTTCGATCTTGCTTTACAACGGCTTCTTCTCGCCAGAGCTTGCCGTCAGCCCCGCCGAACGTTCCAAACTCATCCGCGTGCACAGCACGTACGCACTGATCAATCCGCCAGCGGCGGTCAAGGCCGCCAATGGTGGCGATCAAGCGCAGTGGGATCCCGCTTTCCGTGGTTCCGGTGCCGAGCAAGTCGCAAAGAACGGCACAAAACCCCTTGGCACACTCGGAGCCGACGCGAATGTCGTGGCGCACAACAGCTACGCCCTCGTGCCATATTTCGGCGCGCGTCGCGATCGCTGGAGCATGACGTTCGACGCTGGCCAAGCGGTCATTGGCAATCGCGGCCCTTCGTTTGAACTCGTGGGCGAGAAGGGCGAGGCGACCTCTCGCTTGCTCGACACGAACGCGCAGCCGAAGTCTGCCGCATTCACAAGTGAAGTTGGCAAGGGCACCACATCCGTGACGCTCGGGATCTTGGGTGACAAAGATGCCTGGCAAGGCAACATCGCGTTCAACGACAATCACGTGGAGTTTCTCACTCGTCCCGATCCTGAGAACATCCCGTTCCGATTCAATGGCTTGGGAGCCGGCGAACAAGCCTCGCGGCCCGACAATCTCTTCATCTCCGAACACGACGACACTGTTACGCCGCTGCCAGCACAGCTCGGCACCGTGTCGTTCGATGACGACCGCGCTCGCAACCCGATCCGGATGAAGAACAACTGGCTCAAAACATGGACGGTGTCGAGCAATACAGCCGGCGGCGCGGCTTCGGCCATCACCATCGTCGTCGATTGACACGCACACGCGCCATCGCGTTCAAAACACCTTCCGCAGTCGCGCCGGCTGAATCTGCAACTGGTCCCGATACTTCGCAACCGTGCGCCGCGCGATGTCGATGCCGCGCTTCTTGAGTTCCTCCGCCAGCGCGTCATCGCTCAGCGGCTTCTTCTTGTCTTCGCCATCAATCACTTCGCGCAGCGCAGCCTTGATGGCATCCCACGCCACTTCTTCGCCGCCTTCGGTCTGCACGCCGCCCGAAAAGAACTTCCGCAGCGGCATCACGCCGCGAGGCGTCGCGAGAAACTTCTCGGCAACAGCACGCGACACGGTCGCCACGTGAATGCCAAGCTCTTCGCCCACTTGCGTCATGGGCAAAGGCCGCAGCGCCTGCGGGCCGTAATCGAAGAATTCGCGCTGGTGCTCCACCACCTTGTTCACCACGCGCAGCAGCGTGTGACGCCGCTGATTGACCGCATCCAGCAGCCACTGGGCGTTGCCCAGATTGGTCTTGATGAATTCCTTGTCGCGCTTGGGCATCGCCTTGTCTTTGGTGAGCAAGGCGTACTCCATGTTGATGCGCAGGTTGGGCAGATGGTTGTCGTTGAGGTACGCGAAGTACTTCCCCGTCACCTCGTCAAACTCCACGATCGCATCAGGCACGATGGGACGCTCGTTGGTTTCCACCAGTCGCCGGCCCGGCGCAAGGCTCAGCCGCCGCAGCAGCACCAGCGCGTCCTTGATCTGCTCCATGTTCAGCCCCGTGCGCTCCGCCACGCGGGGCAGCCGGTTCTGCATCAGATCATCCAGGTACTTGCTCACAAGTGTGCGAGCATTCGTAAACACGGCGGCGGGCCAGCCCGCACCGGCCTCATCAGCTTCAAGCGCGTCAAGCTGCAGCAACAGACACTCCGCAGGCGTGCGCGCCGCGATACCCGCCGGTTCCAGAAACAACTGCAATGCCTTCAGCCCGCGTTCAAGCTGCTCCACCGTGGGCCGCACCGAAAACACCGGCACGCCGCTGCTGCGCGTCGAGGGCAGCTTCTCCGCCCCCTCCACCACCACCGCGCGGTCGACCATGGTTTCGAGCGGCGTCTTTAGTGAGCCGTCTTCCTCAAGGAAGTTGAGAATCAGTTCACCCAACGGACGCAGCGAAGCTTCAACATCTACCAGCGCCCACTGGCCCCGCAACTGGTCGAGCAAGCTCGCCGAGCGCGCAGGCGCCGCGGCCATCGCTTCAAGTTTGGCGTCACTCTCCCCGCTCTCGCGCACGCGGTGGATCGACATCGCGTCCAAATCAGCCGACCGCTCGACGCGCGACTCATCAAACTCGTTCTCAACCGCGTCCGGATTGCTCTCTTCAAAGTCCTCGAGCCGCTCAAAATCCTCCGCGTTGGTCGGGGCATCAGCTTCCGACGTGCGAGTGGCTGATGACGGATCAAGCTGAGGCGCTTCGCCCTCAGCAAGCTCAAGCGTCGGATTGCTTTCGAGCTCCTGCTCCAGCCGCTCCTCAAGCTCGGCGAGCGGCATCTGCAGAATCTCCATCGACTGGATCATCCGCGGCGCCAGCTTCATCGACTGGCCGAGCTTCATCGATTGGCTGGTCTCAAACCGCATCCGCCGCCTCCGCGACTCGCTTGGGTGGCACAGGCGTCCCGCCTGTGGCGTGACTCTCCGAGTCACCATGGGCACAGCGCAGTATCGGCGTGAGGGCCGCCGCTCCTGCAAGTTCCATGCCAACTGTATTCGCACGCGGCCGCGCGCTTGCTTACTCCACCTGCGTCGTGGAATACGTGATGCGCACCGATCCGATAAGCATGTTCGCGCCTGGCCAATCCGAGCAACTGGCCGACAGCGTGTACTGGAACTGATCGTTATCCACCGAGAAGGTGGTGAACGAACTGGGCGCGAACTGCCGAATGCCGGAGACATTGCCGGTTGTTGCAAAGTTCGAGAGCGTGTCGGGCGTCAACCCCGTCCGCACCGCACGCGTCAGCGTGAACGACATATCAAAGGCATCGCGATCTTGCGCGAAAACAGTGATGCCGGTGACTGTCGCGCCGTGCGGCAGCCTGAGCGGCAGCACAAGTGTCGCGAGCGTCTCCCCTGGCGCCACGAACAGCCCATTGGAACCCCGCAACGCCACCGTGTTGCCGTCAGCAAGAAAGTCGTTGCCCGAGAAGTACAGTGTCTTCGACTGCGTCGACACGTACACGAAGCTATTGGCCTTCACCTGCCCCACCACGCGCGTGTCGCCATTCACTACCAGTCGCTCAGGCCCCAAAGTCGTCGAACCCAGCGCGACCAATCCGCCCGCCGACACGTTGATCGCCGCGTTGTTGTTCAGCACGAGCGAGAAAGCGCCCGTCGCGCCCGACACACGCGCTTCCGCCTTCGAAATGCCATTGGCAAACCAGCCGTAGTACGAGTTCGTCGATGCCGATGTCCCGCCCACGTACATGCCCGCAAATTCGCCCCCGCTCGTATTGCCCGACACCGTCAGAATGGAGTCGGCCAAGACATCCGCCGAGCCGTTGACAAACAACCGCGACACGCCCGGAACGGTGCTCGCCGACGCCCCGCTCACCGTCCAAATGTCACTCAGCGAACGCGCCGCAAGCGGCGTGGGCGTCACCAGTTGCCGGGGCGTCAGCGCTGTGAACCCGCCGCCCGACCCTGCAGGACGCACCGAAATCTGCAGCCACCGGTTCGAGCCCGTGCTGCCGTTCCACACCTGCGCCGGAAAACTCGGTGCCACGGTGAGCAATCCGCCCGTGACCGGCGTGCTCAACAAATCAACCGAACTGAGCGGCAAGCCACCCAGCGAAAGATCGAACAACTCAGCTCGAACATCAAACAACCCGCTCGCCGGCGCACCGGCCTGATCAAGCCGCCCTTGGAACGTGCAAGGCACCAACTGTGCCAAGGCGGGCGACGCAAGCAACGCACAAGCGACCGAGGGCGCAAACAGATGACGACGCATGTCAGTTCTCCGAAATTGGAAGCATGCCGCTCCCACTGCGTACTCGGAGAGTGCCCGCCAGACTGGACACGCCAACAAACAAAATCCAACGATGACGAGCGATAATCACCCGATCGGCAACGACGTCACCGGCGACGCTATCACTCCGACTCGCAATCAGGCCAGCGGATCCTTCTTATACAGCTTCGCCCCGTTCAGGGCCCACTGCTTCTCCGTGAAGTTCCCGCCGGTTTCGATGGGGTTGGTTCGCTCTGGCCGCGCCGCGGCGACGCACATGACCGTCTTCGCGTCAAGGTTGTCGATCAGGTTGATCATGATCGCCTCGGGCGTACTGGGAATCTTGGCCGCGCCAAACTCTGGCTCCCCGTGGTGGCTCAGGATGATGTGCTGCAGCACCGTGATGAACCCGACAGGGAAGCGAATGCCCTGCTCGCGCATGATGACCTGGCTCTTGTCATGCAGCATGATCGCGCCGTCGACAATGTGCCCGATCAGCTCGCCCCGGTCGCTGTAGCCGAACGCACGATCAAACACCAGCTCGCGCGTCTTGCCCAAATCGTGCAGGAAAAGGCCCAACATCACCAGGTCACGATTGATCTTGGGGTAGAGCGGACAGATCCGGTCCGCAATCTGCATCAGCGTCAGCGTGTGCTCAAGCAGCCCGCCCAGGAACGCATGGTGCATGCTTTTGGCCGCTGGCGCACGCCGAAACGCGTCCATCAGATACTCATCCGCGAGGTATCCCTTCGCGAGCGCCTGTGCGGCAGGATGCTTGAGCGTGCCCAGCAGTTGCGTCACTTCCGCAAACATCTGCCCCACATCGCGCTGCGTCACGGGCAGCAGTTCCTGCATCTCCTCCGCCGACGGATCCGCCGGATCAATCGCGTGAATGATCATCTGCAATTCGCCGCCATACGGCTGGGTTTCCCCCTCGATGTACACAAACCCGTCAGTCGGCAGCCGCTTGAACGTGGGCTCATCAATCGACCACATACGGCCGGGCATCTCACCCGACGAATCGCCCACGATGCACTTGAGATAAGGCTTGCCCTGCCGCGTCTGGCCGAGCTGCAAGTTGGCAACCGAAAAGATCCCCCGCACAAACTCGGGCGCGCCCATGTCCTTGATGTAGCGACGCTGTGATCGGGAAGTTCCGGCGGGAGCTGAAGTCATGGGGCGAGGGTAGGGACGAAGAGTCCGGAAGTGCCCGAGTACCGCATCAGAACTGCCTTTCCTTGGGTACTCCGTCTCTTCGGTACTCCGGTACTTCTTCACCCCCCATACACCCTCTCGAGCCGCTCCACCATCACCCCCGCATCAAACTCCCGCTCGCACTCCGCCTGTCCGCGCGAGATCATCGCCGCCACGTCGCCGGGGTGTGTCGCTGCCCACGTCATCGCCTCGCGCAGTCGTGCGACGTCTCCGGCTGGCACCAAGCGGCCCGTCTGCATGTCTCGGCAGATCTCGCCCGTGCCGTCAACGTCGTATGCAATGGGCAGCGCGCCCGCCAGCAGCGCCTGCGGCACCGTGCGTGGCAGGCCTTCGCGGTAGCTGGGGTGCGCCAGCACATCCATCGCGCGGATGAGCGCGGGCACGCGCTGCGGCGGCACCAGGCCCGTCAGCGTGACGCGCTCGCGCAGCCCCGCGTCGCGCAAGCGCGCTTCCAGTCGCTCACGCCACCATCCATCGCCCACCCACAGCAAATGCCAGCGAGCGCACTGATGGCTCTTGAGCTCATCGCGCAGCGCATCAATGATGTCGTCGTGCCCTTTGTGCTGCGCCAGCCGCGCGACGGTGCCAATCACAAACGCATCTTCCGCGATGCCCAGTTCGCGCCGCAGCGCGCCGCGATCCATCGCGCGTGCGGCGACAAACGGCCCCACTTCCATGCCGCTGCGCACGGTGATGTACTGGCTGGGCGTGCCGATGCCTCGCGCAAGAAACTGGTTCGTCATCGCGTCAGCAACGCTCACAATCGTGTGGCAGCGGCGAGCCGCGTACTTCTCGGCAATCGTGTAAATCGTGTTGTTCACGCCAACCTTGGTGCGTTGCAGCAGCGAACCTTCAACAGGCATGAACGGCGGCCCGTGAATCGTGTGGATGACGCGCATGGTCGGAAGCTGCTTGAGCAGCGACCACGCCGCCGCCCGGCCCACAATGCCGGCCTTGCTGCTATGGGTGTGCACCACATCGGGCTTGATGTCGGCGATGAGTCGCTTGAGTTGGTAGAACGCACGCAGATCCCGCCGTGGCGATACTTCGCGGATCATGTCGGGCACGACATGCGTTGTGATCACGCGACCATCATCGCTGCGAAACTGCTGCACACGGTCCAGCAGCGATCCTTCAGGCCCATAGATGGGCCCAAACGCCAGATGGACATCGTGGCCACATCGCGCCTGACCTTCGCACGACAGCACGGTGTTCTCCTGGCTGCCGCCGAGAATGAGCCGGGTGGAGATGTGCAGAATGCGGGCCACGTTGAAACGTACGCGCCGAGTGGATCAATGCCTACTCGTCCGTACGCCACTCGGAGCTTTGTGTGATGATGTCGCTTTGATAGAAGGGACCAAACCAGTAGCGCAGACGAAACTCGAAGCTGTCGATCCGCTCGTACTGCCACTGCCTGTCGCCCACGGTGGGCTGCTCAATCACAGCGAGATAGGTGGGCACCAGCTCTGACAGCGCGGCGGGATACGTGCCGGTGGCTTGCTGATGTGCCTTCAGCGCGGCCACGATCGCATCACCCCGCTCGCGACTGATGCGTTCGCCTTCGGGTGTCGGAGGCGTGACGGCGAAAGGGTTCTTCTTCGAGAGAACCATGGCGGCCCAGCCGTACGCACCGTTTCCCGCGAAGAACAGCGACAGAAAGCAGGCCACAACGCACGAAATGATCGTCCACCGCAAGCGAACTCCGCGATCACGCACTGCGTGCTCCGACATGCTTGTTCACCCCTGTGTGCTTTCGTACTTGATCCACTCCAGACACAAACCACTTCCCGGCAGCGTCGGCCCCGCCCGCCGCCGATCCTTCGCCGCGAGAATGGCAGGTATGTCGCCAGGCTTCATGCGGCCCTTGCCCACTTCCACCAGCGTGCCGCTGATGATGCGAACCATGTTGTACAGAAAGCCGCTGCCGGATACATCAATGCGCACGCGTCGCACACCTGCCGCCGCATCCACCGTGTCCGCACTCTCCACTTCACGCACGCTGCACGAAAAGACCGTCCGCACCGTCGTCAACCGCCCATGGTGCAGCGCGGCGAAGCTCACAAAATCATGCTCACCTACAAGCTGCTGCGCAGCTTCATGCATCGCCGCAACATCCAGACGCTCGCGAATGTGATGCACAAAGCGCCGGTCACGCAGCGCCCGCATCTCACCCGTGTGCAATGTGTATGAATACGCCTTGCTCGTCGCGTCATTCGTCGGATCAAACAGATGCGAAGCTGGCTCGATGGCACGAACAATGACATCATCGGGCAAACGACTGTTCACCGCACGCAGCAGTCGCTCCGTGCCGCGCTCAAGCGGCCAGCCCATGCCGCGGCCTACCGCATCTCCCGTCGCGTCGCCCCCAACTTCGCCTACTGCGACATCACCCGCACTCTTCTGCTCCCACGGGCTGCAACTGAACGCCGCCACCTGCCCCCACGCGTGCACTCCCGCATCCGTCCGGCTGCTGCCCTGCAGCGTAATGGGCTCGCGAACAATCTCGCGCACCGCTCGCTCCACCACTGCCTGCACCGTGCGCAGCGCAACACGCGGCCGTGTCTCACCCTCGCGCGTGCCCAGTTGCTCCAAGATCATCGCATCGTGCGCAAGCGCCGCCGCACCGTCAGTCTCCGCGCCCGGCGCCGTCCGCTCGCCAGACACCAGCCGCCGAGCCTCCTTCGGCGGCGTGTGACTATCCACAAACGGCTCCTGCTTCTGCCACCCGCAGAAGTCCGTCCCGTCATACGCAATGGTCAACTTATACCGCGGCACCACGGCATCGTAGTGACATTACCCGCGCCCCCACTCCCCCTTCGTGCCTCCGTGCCTTCCCCCTCACCTCACCCCCGCCACCACCAGCGTCCGATCATCACTCCGCGCTGCCAGCCCCGCAAACGCCCCCACGCTCTCCACGATCGACGCCAGCGTCTCGCTCGCCGTCGCGCCGCTCTTCATCGCATCACGCAGTCGCGATTCGCCAAACATCTCCGTCTTCGCGTTAAACGCCTCCGTGATGCCATCCGTATAAATCGCCAGCATCTGCCCCGGCTGCAGCTTCACCGTGTGCGTGCCGTACTTCGCTTCTTCCACAATCCCCAGCGGGAAGCCGGTGTCGGGATGCTCGATCGCGCGAATCGTCCCATCGACATCGCGCAGCAACGGGGCCGGGTGCCCCGCGTTCGCAAACGTCAGCGTCCGCTGCGTGTCGTCATACACCCCGTAGATCATCGTGACAAAATCACCCCCGCCGCGCGTGTACCGGCTGCTCAGCGCGCGATTTACAAACTCCATCGCCCGGTCCGGCGGCATGGGCTCACCGGGCATCAAGTGTGCAATCGCATGCACCACCGCCATCAGCACCGCCGCAGGCGTGCCGTGGCCTGAAACGTCGGCCACCAGAATGCCCCAGCGATCATCCGGCAGCTTGAAGAAGTCGTAGTAATCCCCGCCCGCACGCGTCGATGTCTGATAGTGTGTCGCCACGTCCAGCGTCGTGATCGCAGGCGTCTCACTCGGCAGCAGCGACAACTGAATGTCCTGCACCGTCTTCAGCTCCGCGTCCATGCGCTCGTTGGCTTCACGCAAGTCGCGCGACAGCACCAGGTTCTTCGTGCTGCGACCAAACAGCATGCTGGTCTGCACAAACTCCGGGAACTTCTCCGGATCAAACCCGTTCTCCTCAAAGCTCGTGTGCACCACCATGTTGAACGGCTCGCCATCCTCAAAGTGCGGCACCGCAACAAGACTCTTGGCGTGCTTGAAGTAGTCGTACGCCGGGTCGGCGGGATCTGCCTTGAAGTGCTGAAGCACGACCGACTTGCCGTTGTGCATCAGCTCGCTGAGCATGCCGCCTTCGAAGATGGGCAGTCGGTTCGTCTCGCGCCACGGGTCAGGCTGATGGTTCCACAACGTCGACCGCGTCATCCGCACCAGCGGCTTCTTGAGCCCGCGCCGAGAAATCGCAAGCGTGTGCCCCGGCGCCAGACTGCCGCGCATCCGCCGGGCATACGCCGCCACCATCTCCGCCGGATCGGTGTACGTACTCACCACGCGCATGGTGTCTTCCACGTGGGCAAGACGCGCATGCCAAGGCAGAGCCTGGTAGTTGATGGGCACGGCATCGCCCACAACGACGCCTTCGCGGGCGGGATCGGGCCTCATCAGGTTGATTGGTTGCGTGTGCCCGGCCATAGCTGCGTTCCTTCTGCGTGCGTGTGAGCTTCGATGCCTCAAGCCACGAACACGATACCACTCTCGCCCAAACCATCTGTTCGCACAACGTTCGTATCTTTCGACGGGCGGTTCGCCTATTATGGGAGCGTGAAGGCGGATGCCCCGAACGCTGGGATCGCCTCGTCGTAGCGCTCGCTACGTGCCGCGAAGTTCCGACCCGAGTGGGCGTCGGCCGCGAGCAAGGGAAAGTAGTCAAACACACGGAGTCATGCACATGAAGATTACGAATCTGCTTTTGGTTGTCGGCGCGGCCGCCCTTGTCGGCATCGCAGGCTGCGAGAAGAAAGAAGGCACCGGCGCCAGCGCGGGCAACGCCCTGGACAAGGTGACCGAAAGCGCCAAGAACGCCGCCAGCACCGCCACCGACGCCGCCAAGGACGCCGGCAACAAGGTCGCCGATGGCGCGGAGAAGGCCGCTGACGCGACCAAGGACGCGGCTGCCAAGACCGCCGACGCCGCCAAGGACGCCGCCGCCGCCGCTGTCGACGCCGCCAAGGAAGGCCTCGCCAAGCTCCAGGCTGAAAGCAAGAGCTGGATCGACAACACCGTCACCAAGCAGTGGCCCGAAATGAAGAAGGGCCTCGACGACGCCGCCAAGAAGGTTGGCAGCATCACCGACGGCGCCAAGAAGACCCAGGCCGAAGGCCTCGTCAAGGACCTCCAGGCCAAGGTTCCGGCCATGGAAAAGCTCGTCGGCGACCTGACCAACTTCAAGGAAGGCGACTTCAGCAAGCTCTTCACCGAAGCCAAGACCATGTGGGACGGCTTCACGGCGAAGTTCGCCGACCTCAAGAAGCTCCTGCCGGCCTAAGCCCGCATCAGCCCATCAACCAACGAAAAACCTCCGCACCATGCGGAGGTTTTTTCATGTCACAACGCATCACCCCGCCAGCCGACATCCCGCTCAGCGCCGCCGCCGACGCAGGAGGACGCCGCCAGCAACGCTGACCAGCGCCAGCCCGGCTGGCGACGGCACGACAACCAGCGTCGTAGATTGTGTCAATGCCTGTGTACCAATCGATGTGAAGCCTGGCGGGGGAAAAGTTGCAACGCCGATCGGTGACTGCACAGCCGCATATACCAACCCCACTTCACGAGAGCCAGCCGACCCATCGAGGTTGAGGCGATAGTCAAAGACGGTAATGGGCGTGCCAAAGGTCACAGTGCCGAACGCTGGAGAGTTGCCCACCACAACGACCGTACCCAGCCCAAGCGGTTGGGAATCACCGCGATCAATCTTCACCAGGTCTGTAGCTACACGCCGCCCAGCAATGTTGAGCGCGGATGGCGCAGGCTGAAATGCACCATCATAAAGCATGCTGATCGCGCTGACGCTATCTCCCGCACCTGCGCCGCCAACGCCCCGAACGAAGCCATCAAAGGACGCAGCAACCAAGTACCCGTTTGGATCCGCCATCGGCGGCGTCCATGACACAACCATCCGCACACGCACGTTGCTGGTGCTTAGCGGCACCTGCGTTTCGCCGCTGTTCCACGTCGCGCCGTTGTTGGTGGAGATCTGCCAGGTCGAGGTGACGGGTAGGGTGAAGGTCTGACCCTGCGCCACACTCGCCAGAAGCGCGACCGCTGTTGTCGCCGCAATCAATGCACGCACTCGCATCACATCGTCCTCCGCCGACGCAGCAGCACCACGCCTGCAACGCCAGCAACCGCGAGCCCCGCAGGTGAAGGAATGACGACGAGCGTGGTGCTGTTGTGCGCGAATGTATAGGTGTACGGTCCCGGGGTGGCCGCAGCGACAACGTTGTAGCGCGAGCTCGTATCTGTCCAGTCACTGATCACGCGTTCTCCAGCCGAGCCGTCGAGAGTGAGCTGAAACTGCAGAACATCGATGGGGTTGCCAAACGCCGTCGTTCCGAGAATCGGATCGAACCCAAAGAACGTGATTGCACCGGTCGGGGGTGCAGAAACACTCGCGGAGACCACCAGCTCATTCCCTGTGAATCGGCGCCCCGCAATGATCGATGGCGTCGGTTGCATGACGATCTGTCGGCGCTGAATGCTCGACGCGGTGTCGCTCAGCCCGACAAGTCCGGTTGTTCGCACGGTCGGAATGACCCCGCCGTTCACAATGTAATCGCCTTGCCCCGGCGTCCCCCATGTCACGACGTGGCGGACGAGGACGGAAGATTGCGACTGAGGCACCTGTACCGTGCCAGCCTGCCATGACAGACCGTTGTCGGCAGAGACTTCCCAATTGGTCGTGACGAGCATGGGGGTTTGGGCGAGGGCACTGCTGGCGATGGTGACAAACGCGATGGAGAATGCAGCGAGGTTCATGGAGTCTGCTCCTGAAATCTGGGTACGAATCAAGGGTCACAGGGCTCGATCGGCGGACATGATGCAGGCAGGCCAAACATCGCCGCGGCGTTGATCACGCCACCGGCTCGGCATGCCGGATTGTTCTGGTTTGCAGGAAAAGCTTGAAGTACCGGCACTTGCCTGGCCGTGTTCACGATGAGTTCCTCGACATCCGCCGGTGTGGCCGACGGATTCTCGGCCAAGTAGAGCGACACAATGCCCGCCACAAGAGATGACGCACCGGAGGTAAAGCCGTAGACACCATCCAACACCGGTAGTCGGTTCTCTCCCGGAGCGAACACATCGACCGTCGTTTCGCCCCAATTTGTTGAATAGAAAGGTGGCGTGAACTGGTACGGGGCATCGTTGCAGTCGCTTGCACCAACAGAAATCACGCCCTTGATGTTCGCGAAAGCGCCCGGAAAGAAACGCCCATTTGGCGGCGGCCAGGGTACATGCACGCCCGCGTTGCCCGCTGCGCAGACCAGCACAATACCGTTGTCAACTGCAGCCTGCGCTGCTGCCTCCAACGCGCCTGAGTATTCGTACGTGAGCGGGATCGCAGCGACGCGAACTTCCGGCGTGGCAATCATGTAATCAAGCGCGGCGATGAAGTCGGACACGAATGGCATCCGCCACGGCGTGTCCATGACGCGCACAGCCATCATGCGTGCTTCCCATGCAACGCCGCTGGCGTGGAGAGCGTTGTTCCCACGAGCGCCAATCATCGCCGCAGTCAGTGTACCGTGACCGAGCCACGTGGAGTCGCGAGTTGGGCAGGGGCAAGGCGGGTCGAGAAAAGCAGGATCGAAGTCGGTGACTGCGGGCCCATCACGGTCAAACGGATCATCCGAGATTCCGTCTGAAAATAACTGAAGTCCATTCCAGACGTACTCGCACGTTCCACCGCAGCGATTGGTTGTCCAGCAACTTGGTGGGTTTAACGTTCCATTCGCCTCCGCGCATGCCGGCGGCGACGATGGATCATTCCAGATGAACGCGGCTCCGATGATGTCGTCAATCACGCCGTTTCCATCATCATCAACTCCTGCGACCCCGTTTTTTTCATCCTGATTCTCCCAAAGATTTGGGATCAAGTCAGGCTGCAGATAATTGATGCCGGTGTCGATGATCGCAGTGACAATCTTTGTCGAACTCGTGTAACCTGCTTCCCACACAGGATCAATGCAGACCCGCGTTCGCCAAAAGTCCATATCACCGTTCACCGCACGAGGATCGCTTGGCCCTGCTTCTGTACCACCCCACGTGTCCCAAGCGATGCTCTTAACCTCGCGAGACATGCGAGCGATTTCTGCGACCACGCGCTCGTCGCCAGGCCGCACCTGGAGCAAGACCATGCCGGGCAGCAGCCGTGTGTAGCGCCTCAACACGCGGCCGTCAAACATACGCGTCATCGTGCTGATGAACTCTTCACCTTCGCCGGTGCGAACTGCCTCTGGGGTCAATTGAAGGAAGATCCGCCCGGGCACGCGCATTTCGACCGGTGTATCCAACCTGTGCGGCGGTAGATCTTCAGCACGCTGGGCCAATGCGACAGCAGGCATCAACGTCACGCCCGCGACCAACGGCAGAACGGCAGAACGGCAGAACAACACAATCTTCATGTGCACACCCCTTAACTTGAGTCCCCTTACTCGACACCGGCGGACGCCCGGTATCCCAAACATACACGATCTTTCTAGCTCTGCAACCAAACTGAGAACTTTTCATAGTCACTTCATGCGAATCGACCTGCCTCTTCAGCCCGTTGTCACCCCAACAATCCCCCATGCTCGCCCCCGACACCCCCGCCGGCATCAAGCCCTTGCAGATCATCTATCTCGCGTTCGGCGCAGGCGTCATGATGTTCGTGCTGGCCACGCTCGTGCTGGGCGGGGCGCAGCCTGCGCAGGCAGCAGGGTCGCCGCCGCCGGCCAATGTGCTGGTGTTGGCACTGCTAGCCGTTGCGCTGGCATCGGCGGGTGTGGGGTGGTTCTGGTGGTTTCAGAGCGCGAAGCTGGCCGGGCGGCAATGGGCAGCGCGGACAGATGATGAAGCCGGCGCAGCGGCCATGCTCAAGCTCTTCAGCACGCGCTCCATCCTCGTTGGCACTCTCGCCGAAGGCGTGGGCCTCTTTGCCGCCGTCATTCTGTTCCTCTCCCGCAACCCACTGGCCCACATCGGCATCTTTGCGAGCCTCGCCACGCTCGCCCTTCTCTTCCCGACTCGGCAAAAACTGCAGGAATTCGTCCGCCTGGCGACCGAATCCTCCCACAAATCCCCCTGAGTTGCAGCTTGGCGGGCCAACGCCCGATTCCCGCTCCAGCCGCTAACATCTTGCGACGATGTTTCTATTGTCGTCCGCGGGCTGCCGTCAGCCCGCCGTGTGTCTCCATGTCCCCCGTCGCTCATGGCTACTTCGGCTCATGTTCATGCACAGGATCGTCTTGCAAACGGCACACACCGCAGCAAGATTGAGGGCAAGCTGCGCACACTGATGCTCGCGTATCTGTTCATGATCGCCATCATCCTCGCGTCGGCGGTCATGGTGTATCTACTGGTCACGATGGAAGCCCCACGCAGCACGCTCTCACAAAAGCGCCTGCTGATGCCGCTGGTGGCCCTGGTCTTCGCGACGACCGGCGCGGTGGGACTGGTGCTGGGCCGCGTGTTCATTCAGCAGTCGTACCAGCGCGTCAGCGGCATGAACATGCAGCGCGCAGTGGACATTCTGCATTCGTCGTACATCGCAACGCACTGGGCGCGTGCGGTGCTGCTCATCGTGCCTGCGATACTGGGCAGCGTGGCGACGATGATCACGGGTGAGAAGTCACTGCTGCTGGTGCCTGTCAGCTGCGCCTGGATCATGGCGTGGCTCACGCCCACGCACGGGCGCTTTATGAAGTTCGCAGAAGCGTGCTCGAAGAGCAAGTGACCAGCGGCGGCGATCTGATCACAACCCGGAAAAGACAAACCGGCGAACTTGCGTCCGCCGGTTGCCCTTGCCTCTCATTGTCTCGAAACGCGTGATCTTCGCATCAACCGGTTACTGGCAGGAGCCGCCGGAGAGGATGCTGAAGAACGCGATGACGTCTTGATCTTCGGGGAAGACTTCGTTGCGGTTGAAGTCGATAGGATCGCAGTTGCCCGTGCTGCATGAACCGCCCGACAGCGTGGTGAAGAAGTCGACAACGTCTTGATCTTCAGGGAAGACGCCGTTGTTGTTGTAGTCGATGTCGGCGCAGCCCGCGTTGCACTGCACGCTGCTGATGCGGAGGTTGTCGATGGCCCCTTCGACCAGCGAACCACCCGCGCCTTCGTCGGCCGCCGTGAATCGCATGCGAATGGTGCTCGAGCCGTTCATGTCGGGCACGAAGCCGCCTTCGCGCCAGCCGGTGCCGGTGTTGGCCGGACCGACGACTTCGCCCACGTTCCACGTCGAGCCGCCATTGACGCTGTATTCGATGGTCATCACGTCTTCATTCGGGAAGGACGTGCTGGCGTTGTTGATGAACCAGCGCTGATAGCTGACGACCGGGGTGTCGTAGCCGGAGACGTTGTAATCGCCCGTCGTGAGAACGGTGCGGCCGTTATCGATATCAGCTTCGCCCAAGCTGTTGCTGTTGGTGCCTTGGCCCGTGAACCAGCAGTTGGTGCCATCAAAGCCGCTGGCAGGCTGAGCAGCGGTCTGGAGCGGATCGCCCCACGTCCAGTTGCCCGCCGTCGCGGTGTCAGGGCCGACGACCCAGCCGGCATTGTTGTCTTGCAGACCGGTGACCTGCTCAATCGTGCCGTCATCAACCGGAACGGAGTAGCTGGTGCCAGCAAGACAGCCGAAGGGGAAAGCAAAGGTGCCAGCAGCGGTGCCGAACGTAAAGCGGTACTCGATGGTCTGACCGCAAAGGCCGGCGGGAATCGTCGCGCTGAAGCGGTTGTTGCCGATGGGCTCCATCGATGCGGGGTAGAACTGATTGCTGGCGCTGTGGCGGTAGAGGACCGTTGCCGAGCCGGCGGTGACGCTGCTCGTGCCCGGGAGAGCCTCGACGACGACGGTGAGCGGCTGGCCGCTATCGAGACGCGAAGGGTTGGTGGAAACCAGCGATGCGTTCAAACGTGCATCAAACGGCGGCACCGTGATGCCGTGATTGATAAAGCCCTGACGGATGATGCTGAAGTTGGGCGTGCCGTTGCAGATGCGGCCATCATCGTCGTCGACGGTGAGATACTCGATGGCGGTTTCAGGATGCATCGAGTTGAGGCCAATGCCGCCGTTGGTCAGGATCGCCCAGTCAACGTGCGTCTGGCGGGCAAGCTCAAGGCCCTGGGTCGAGCCGTACGTGTTGATGAATCCCGTGCGGATATCCCACGTCACGCCGCCCAGAATCAGCCCGCACGTGTGAATCGCCGTCGACGTGCACGGAAACTGCCGGTTCGCCGTGTCGGGGTTCCGAACCAGACCATTGGTCGCCGTAAAGCCACGACCCATGACAGCATCGTTGTACACAAGCAGCGCGATGCTGTCAGAGAACCCTTCGCCGAAGGCGCCCTGCGCCAGGCCCAGACGGTTCACGATGTGGTGCCCGTACTCGTGCGCCACGACGCTCGGAATCGCGCTGTTGTTGCACTGCGTCGTGCCCGAAAGCCCCGACGCGAAGTAGTTGGTGCTCGACCCGTTGTAGAACGCATTGCAGACGTCGTTGAGCATCACGTTGATCCCCAACCGCGCGGGCGACGTGCTGCTGCCAATGGTGTCCAGCGTGTTCGCGAACGTCGGCGCGCGATCCGCGAAGAAGTTGCGCGAAATCGTCGTGTGAATCAGCGCGTTCAACTGCGACGTCGGATTCTCGCTGGGCGTCGCGTTCAGCGTGATCGTCGCCGGCACGCCGGGCGTCACGCTCTGCGTCACCGTGATCTCGCCGTCCACCACGCTGTCCACCACGCCGCGAGCGGCGTTGGTGACGGTGACCGTGAGATTGACCGGTGCGGTGCCGCTCCACGGAATCGTGAAGTTGCCGTTGCGGTCGGTCGTCACAGTCGTGCCCGTGCTCTGCTCGGTCACGCGAATCTCAGGAATGTTCGTCAGCGCAGGCGGGTTGGTGGGAATGTCCGCGGTGTTGTTGGGGCTTGCGAAGCCGCGCACCTGGCCCGTGATGTCCGCGTGCAGAATCTCGCTGCGAGCGTGAATGAGTTCGCTCGTGCTCGCGTCCACGAAGAACGTGAACCGCTGCATCTTGCTGACATCGGCCATCTCGCCGACAAACTTCCAGGCCTTGACCGGCTCCATGCGCTGGTCAAAGTCACCTTCGCCGAAGAAGACGACCAGCTCAGGCTGCGACCAAGTATCCAGCGACGCGAAGCGACCGATCTTCTTCGCGGTGGTGATCGCGTCCTGGGGTGTCACGTTCACAGGCGCAAAGCCGCCTTCAGGCATGGTGGCAAGGCGGCCGCTAGCAAGCACCACTTCGTGCGCCATCACGCCATTGACCTGCGCGTTCTTGACCAGCACACGGCCCTGGCTGAGTTCGACGGGCAGCCCATCGAGATACTGGTCGTACGCAAACACGGTGAAGCGACCCATCGCGATGGGGTTCACGCGGCGGAGGCGGAGATCAAGGTCACCAACCTGAAACTGCTGGCCATAGGTGGCGAGCCACGCATCCGCGGCTGCTTCGGCGGTTGCGCCGCTGTTCATGGGCACGCCATAGAACATCGAGGGCCGGCCCTCGATCATCATGGTCTGGACACCGGGGAAGTCAGCCGCGACATTCCGCGCGGCTTGGTCTGCACCCAAGGTCTGGCCAGCAGCAAGCACAAGCACCAACGCCAAAGACGATCCAACGATGCGACGATTCATCCGGGCTCCTTCCGCGAACGGGAGCGAAACAGAAGACCACCGGACGCAAGGCGTTCGGCGGACACAATCCCCAGCCCCGATAGCAAGCCGTGGCGAACAGAGCTGTTCGCCGTGACGACGGACCGGACCCATACGTCCGAAGGACCCGTCGCGGTTGCATCCAGTCAGCCTAACGCACAGTTCACAATTGTGCAAGGCTTATTTTGATGGAAGAATGTGTTCTGGCCCCCACGGATGTACCGGCAATGCGGTCTGGACTGTTCTCGCCCCGTCAATATCGCAGTAATTCAGCGCATTTACGACGAATTTGATTGGCATTCCTCCCCGGAGAAGTACAATCTTCCAAGGTTCCTTCGATCGGGTCGGCGGAGAGATGTCCATGGTCCAGCAACTTGCTACTCGTTCGAAACGGCTTGCGTTGCTGGCTGTCGGCTGTGCATCACTGCTCGCCACAGCGGCCCAAGCCGACCCCACGTGGGGTGACAACCTCATTTTCAACGGCGATGCGGAGCAGGGCACGACGTCACCAATTGGGCAGACGGTCGTTCCGATTCCCGGTTGGTCCGTGACGGGCTCGCTGACGGTGAATACCTACGGCGCAACGCCTTCGCTGCCGGATACCGCACACGCGGGTATCAATCCCGGCTCACAGTTTTTCGCGGGTGGACCGTGGTCAACAGTGACGCAGGCGATTCAATGGGTTGATCTTGCCCCATTTGTGCCTGTGATCAGTCTGGGCGGAGCACGATTTGAACTTTTCGGCTCGTTTGGCGGTGTTGCAGACCAAGAAGACGGCGCTCGCATGGTCGTTGTGTGGCTCGATGCCGCAGGGCAAAGCCTGCGAACGGACACGCTGCTGGGGCCCAACATCTTCGAGCGCGACAACCGCACCGTGCTCGTCAATCGTCGCAGTGAGGGCATCTTGCCCGCCGGCACGCGCTCGGCCCGGGTCCTGCTTCTCATGACTCGCGTGACCGGACCCGCAAACGACGCATATGCGGATGACCTGCGGCTTGTCGTGTATCCCGGCCCGTGCTCGGACTTGGACATCAACAACGACCAAGTGGTGCCCGACGATCGTGACGTGACGGCGATGTTCGAGATCCTTGCCGGCGCGACCTGCGAGGCGTGCGATACGCCCGACTTCAATGATGACTGGATCTTCCCGGATGACCGCGATCTGGTCGACTTCTTCCAGGTGCTGGCCGGCGGCCCCTGCGGCGACTCGTAAGGACGAGTTGGCACCGGTTCCAGCTACGGACCTCTTTGCGCAGATTTCAAGATCGCCGCAACCCCGGTCGCCGCCCAGACGGAAGAGTGCAAAGCAGGAAGTCTTGCCGCCGCGACTTCCGACGGGGCGTGTCCTCGCGTCGTGTTCTCGGACGGTTCTCGTCCGACGCCGAGCATCTCGCACCGCGCACAACGTCCGGCATTCATCCTCGTCGATGAATTCCGGTGAGATTTGCTTGCAAGTCAACCATCTTCGGGCACACTGAGCAGGTGAACTGTCGTTGATTGGGGATTGAAATTGGGCAGGGGACCAGCTTGCGGAAACCGGCGATCGCCGGGGTTGCAAGTCATGGGTCGTCGTTTGGGCTTTCGTCCGTTTCTGGGTCAGTCATCGCGGAGATCAGTCTCATGACCAATCGCTCTCGTTCTCGCTCCCATGCTGCTGTGTTGGCACAGGTCGCCGGTTTCGCATTTGTCGCGACGCTCGCCGCCTCAGCGCACGCCGCGGATTCCGCAGGCCTGCTCGCCCGCATGACCGGCAAGTCAATCCAGCCGACGACGGGCGCAACGCCCGAGTACGTGCCGCAACTCATTGACGCCGCGTACGACGTGGGCTTCGCCGACGCTCGCACCAACACCAGCATTCAGCACGACATCGCCCGCGTGATGGTTGATCCCAGCTTCATCATGACGCTGGGTGATCCCACCAACCCGACGGAAGCGATCCACGCATGCTTTGCGAAGAACCCCGACGGCTCCGTGCCCGAACCGGAAGTGATCGCGACGGTCAACCAGTTCATCTTGGACAGCTTCAGCGGTCGCTACCAGTTCTTCGGCGGCGAACCGAGCTGGGCCAGCAACGTGGGCACGCCCGTCAATCTCACGTGGAGCTTTGTGCCCAACACCGTGAACATTCCCAACGGCATCGGTGAGCCTGCCGCCAACAGCGCGCTGTTCGAGCCGGGCACCAACACGATGGATGACCGCTTCGGCGGCAACCGCGCCCTTTGGATCAGTCAGTTCCAAAGCGTCTTCAACCGCTGGCAGGCCCTGACCGGTGTCAACTACACCCGCGTCACCGCCCCAGGTGTCGACTGGGACGCCGGCGCCAGCTGGGGAACCGCAGGTAACGGGTCCACGATCGGCGATATCCGCATCGGCATGAAGCCCATCGACGGCGCGAATGGCGTTCTCGCCTACAACGCAAGCCCCACCAACGGCGACATGGTGCTCGACCAAGGTGAAAACTGGGGCGCCAGCGCGGGCACCTACATCTTCCTGCGCAACGTCGTCGCTCACGAACACGGTCACGGCCTGGGCATGGCGCACGTCTGCCCGATCACCGTCTCCCCCGCCCAAGGCAAGCTCATGGAACCCTTCTATGAGGATCGCTTCGACGGCCCGCAGCAGGATGACATCCGCGGCGTGCAGCGTCGGTACGGCGATATCTATGAACCCAACGGCACGCCCGCTTCCGCCTTCAACCTCGGCACGCTCGCTGCCGGCACCGCGACCAACATCGGCACCGGGTCGGGCGTGCCCAACGCTTCGACCGCGGGCCTCGCTGGTCCCGAGACCGACTTCTACCGCTTCACCGTTGATCAGCCTCGTCTGATCAACGTGTCCGTGACGCCCGTCGGCACAACCTATCTGAACGGCGTGCAGAATGCCAACGGCTCATGCTCCGCCGGCACCAATCTCAATGCGCTGAACCAGCACGACTTGGTGCTCGCCGTCGCGCCACCCAACGGCGCAGGCATCGGCACCGCGTACATCACCGTGAACGCACAGGCCGCCGGCGCGGCTGAAAGCCAGACCACGGTGCTGGTGAATGCAGGCGACAACTTCCTGCGCATCAACAACGACACCGACACCGCGTCAATCACGCAGACGCAGTTGTACACGGCTCAGATTCAGGTGCAGGGCACGAACCTGACCACCAACGCGAGCGACGGCACCTTCGCCGACAAGATCACGGTCGGCTGGTCGAGCGTCGCCAACGCGACGCGCTATCGCATCCGGCGCAACACGACCAACAGTCTTGTTGGCGCGGTCGCCGTCGCAACCATTGATGCGCCGACCAACACGTTTGATGACACGACCGCAGTGCCCGGCACGCAGTACTTCTACTACTTCGCCGTCGAGCAGTTCGGCAACGGCATCTTCCGCGAAGCGCAAAACAGCGGCGCGGGTGATGCAGGTCGTCGCAACGCGGCGCCCACGGCGAACGCTGGCACTGACCAGACCGTCACCGATACGGACAACAGCGGCAGCGAAACCGTGACCCTCACGGGCTCTGCCACGGATATCGACGGAACCATCGGCACCTATACCTGGCGCCGCCTGGGCAACTTGATTCTCACGGGCCAGACCGGCAACGTTTCGCTGCCTGTCGGCACGCATGTGATCGAACTCACCGTCATTGACAACAACAACGTGACGGGCGTTGACACCGTGACCATCACCGTGAACGCCCCGGCCCCCACCGGCTGCGACAGCATCGACTTCAACAACGACAGCGTCTTCCCCGACGATCAGGACGTGGTTGACTTCTTCGCAGTGCTCGCAGGCGGCGATTGCACCGCGTGCAACGACATCGACTTCAACAACGACGGCGTCTTCCCCGACGATCTGGACGTGGTTGACTTCTTCAACGTGCTCGCAGGCGGCAATTGCCCGTAAGCGGGTGCGTTGCATCCGCAACGGGCAGCAAACTCGTATCCCACACGGGGCGCTCCGAAACGAGCGCCCCCTGTTTCTGAATGGATCGTGGCTTCTGGCGTTCGCTATCGGGCCATCTCGCGGAGTCGCTCTCATCATGTTCAAGCGCATTGTGTGCTGTGTCGCTCTCTGCTCGCCTCTTGCGCTCGCGCAAGAACACGGCGATCTCTTTGACCCCACCCTCATCGATCCTGCGTTTGATGTCGCGTATCCCGATGGCTCCACGCTGACCTCGATTCAGCGCGAGATCGCAGCCGCCGTCGCGCTCAACGCGCGCGGCCTGCCCACCACGATGCATCTGGCTGACCCCGAGAACATGGGCACGGTGCAGGCCTGCTGGGATCCTTCAGGTTCAGCCCCGACCGCCGCGGAACTCGCCGCGATGAAGGCGCTGCACACGGTGGGTTTCAACCCGCGCTACCAGCTCAACGGCAGTTGGTCGCCCGCGCAAGGATCACCCGTCACCATCACGTGGAGTCTGGTGCCCGACGGGCTCAACATTCCCAGCGGCAACGGCGAGCCGGCGGCGAACAGCACGCTCTTTGCCACCATGGACTCGCGCTTCGCCAGTCAAGGCGGCCGCGCCACGTGGATCGCTCAGTTTGAAGCCGTCTTCGCTCGCTGGTCCGCCATCTCAGGCATCAACTACGTGCGCGTCAGCGCGCCGGGCCAACCGTGGGACGACGGCGCAGCCTGGGGCAGCGCAGGCAATGGCACCACCCGCGGCGATGTCCGCGTCAGCAGCAAGCCCATCGACGGCGGCGGCCGTGTGCTCGCGTACAACTTCTTTCCGACCGTGAGCGACATGGTCATGGACTCGGCGGAGAACTGGGGCAACACGAACAACTCGTTTCGCTTCCTGCGCAACACGCTGGCGCACGAACTCGGGCACGGACTCGGCTTCGCTCACGTGTGCCCCATCAATCAGTCCAAGCTCATGGAACCCTTCCTCTCCACGAGCTTTGACGGCCCCCAGCAAGACGAGCTGCGCGCTGCTCACGCCAACTATGGCGACGCCTTTGAACCCAACGGCACAGCCGCCAACGCCTTCGATCTTGGCACGCTCGCCGCAGGCGCGATCATCGATCTTGGCGCCGTGCCCGCACCCGCAGTCGCGAACGGCTCCCTGCTGAGTCTCACGTCCTCGGGCGATCGTGACCTGTTCAAGTTCCGCCTCAACGAGCCCCGACTGCTGCGCGTCACGGCAGTACCCGTCGGCAGCACTTATAACGAAGGCCCGCAAGGTTCTGGCGAAGGCGGCGGCTGCGATCCAGGCGTGCCGCAGAACTCGCTGACAGCCGCGAACCTCATTCTCACCGCGCTGAATGTGGACGGCACCACGCCGGTCAACGCGGCGGATGTCAACCCCGAAGGCCAGACCGAATCGCTCGCCGGCGCACTCTTCAGCCAAGGCGTCAGCTACCTGCGCGTCTCTTCCAACGCTCCGCTCGGCCCCGTGCAGTTGTACACGCTGCGCGTCGAAGTGCTGAGCGCCAGCCTCAAGCCCATCGCCAGTGATGGCCTGTTCAACGACAAGATCACCGTCTCGTGGCCCGCCATTCCCGACGCAACCAACTACCGTCTGGTTCGCAACACCATCAACAGCCCCGGCGCCGCGGAAACGCTGACGACCACGACTGACACCTCGTTTGAAGACACCACAGCCCTGCCCGGTGTCAACTACTTCTACTTCCTGCAGGTCAGCCAGTCAGGCGGCGCCGGCTTCCGCACCACAACGCTGGCAGGCAACGGCGAACCGGGTTTCCGCGCCCAGTCACCCTGTGCATCCATCGACTTCAACAACGACGGCGTCTTCCCCGACGACGCCGATATCGCCGACTTCCTCGCAGTGCTGGCAGGCTCGGGCTGCCCCGAATGCAACGGCATCGACTTCAACAACGACGGCATCTTCCCCGATGACCGCGACGTCGCCGACTTCTTCAACGTCCTCGCAGGCGGCGAGTGCCCCTAACCAGCCACACCTTGGCCCAGCACCCGCGCCCCCCACGCGCGATAGAATCGCCCGCATGTCCCCCACTCCCACCACCCCCTACGCCGCTGGCCAGCGCGTTCGCGTCACCCAGCAGTTGCCCCACCTGGGCAACGGCCGCCCCACGTTCAGCACCTCCATCGAAGGCACGGTGCTGGGCTTTGAGCAGATGAAGACCGGCAGCTGGTTTGCCCACAGCAAAGACAAGAAGCTCTGGCTCGACCGCCTGCAAGTGCGCAAGGACGACGGCGAGATCGTGTACGTCAACCTCGACCAGTACTCGTCGGTTGAAGTGCTGTAAGGCACGGAACAAAGAACAGAGAACAGAGAGCAGAGAACAGGAAAAGACCATCTCGGCCCACCATTCTCCATTCTCCATTCTCCGTTCTCCGCTCTCCGCTCTCCGCTCTCTTCCCACCCCTCCCCCATGTCCCGCTCCCTCGACATGATCGCGTCGGTGCGCCTGGTCGTGGGCCTTGAAGTCCACGTGGAACTTGCCACGCGCACCAAGGTCTTCGCACGCGTGGCGAGCCCTGCGCACGCAAGCGTGGGCGATGTGGAACCCAACACGCTGATCGATCCGGTAGTGCTCGCGCTGCCTGGCGCGTTGCCTGTGCTCAACAAACAAGCCGTTGAGATGTCCATGATGGTCGGGTTCGCACTGCGATGCTCCATCGCCGATCTCACCAAGTGGGACCGCAAGAGCTACTTCTACCCAGACTTGCCCAAGGCCTACCAAATCAGTCAGTACGACCTGCCTGTGTGCTTCGACGGCAGCGTCGATCTGCCCGCCGTCGACGACAAGGGCTTCCCGGATCTCACCAAACCCTCCAAGCGCATCGGCATCATCCGCGCCCACCTCGAAGAAGACGCCGGCAAACTCCTGCACGAAGCGCCCGGCGGCTTCGCCATCGACTACTCCATCGCCGACTACAACCGCGCCGGCACGCCGCTACTCGAGATCGTCACCCAGCCCGACTTCGACAACGCCGACGATGTCGTGCTCTTCGCCAAACTGCTCCGCAACGTCTGCCGCTTCCTGAGCATCTCCGAAGGCGTCATGCAGAAGGGCCACATGCGGTTTGAGCCCAACATCAACTGCATCCTCACGCTGCGTGACGGCCGAACCATCAAAACCCCCATCGTCGAAGTCAAAAACCTCAACAGCTTCAAGAGCATCAAGGGCGCCATCGACGCCGAGCTGCGCGATCAGCCCGCCCGCTGGGTGCAAGACGGCCGCGAAATGGGCCCAAGCACCAAAGTCACGCGCGGCTGGGACGACCACGCCAACCGCACCTTCGTGCAGCGCGAAAAGGAAGACGCGCAGGACTACCGCTACTTCCCCGATCCCGACATCCTCACGCTGACCATCGACGACGCATGGAAGCAGCGCGTCCGTGAAAGCGTCCCCGAACTGCCCATGCAGCGCTTCGAGCGCTATGTCAACGAAGCCGCGCTGGGCGTGAAGGAAGCCTTCGCCCTCGTCGAAGAGCGCGATGTCTGCTTCTTCTACGAGCAGATCGTCGATGCCATGACCCTCCAAGGCATCGAACGCCCCCGCGCAGGTAAAGTCGCAGCCAATCTCGTGCTGCAACAAGCCTTCAAGCGCGCCAACGAGCGAAGCGTCCTCGCCAGCGAACTGGGCATCACCGCGTTGCAAGCAGCCGCCATCGGCATCCTGCGCGAGCAAGGCAAACTGGGCAACCAAGCTGTCGACGAACTCTTTGATCTGCTGTGCAACTCAAGCGAATCATCGCCGCACAGCACACCCCAGGCCGCATTCGCCTCCGTCGAAGCCCTCGCTCGCGACAAGAACCTGCTCATCGTGCGCGACGATGCAGCCATCAACGCCGCCATCGATCAAGTCATCGCCGCCAACCCCAAAGTCGCTGACGACGTGCGCTCAGGCAAAGTCCAAGCCGTGGGCCGCCTGGTGGGTGAAGTCATGAAGCTCGCCGCAGGTAAAGGCGACGCAAAGACCGTGCGCGAAGAGCTGCTCAAGCGGCTCACGCCCTGACTCAATCCACCGCAATCTCCCACGATTCACTCGGGTCAGGCCCCTTCGCGTGGGTGTGCACATACACAGACCACATCGCAGGCTGACCATCCTCATCATCGTTCGTGGGCGGCATCTCCACAGGCACCACAAACGTTGCAACCGCTCGCACCACATCGCGCTTGGCCGCGCTGATCTTCTCCGCTTCCATCACCCGAGCCGTCTTCGACCACAGCAGCGCGTACTTCTGCCCCACAGGCCTGTCACATCGCAGCGTCACATCAACCGCCTGCACCGCCGCAGACTTCCGCACGCTGCGCTTCACCACAATCCGCAGCGGCTCACCACGTTGCGCCCGCACGCGATCAACCATCACGCGCATCGACGCCGCATGCCGCGAGTACCACAGCCCGCCGCCGCTCACCAGCATGTATCCCGCGCCGCACAAACTCGCAAGCCCCGCAGGCAGCAGCAACCAAAGCTTGTTGCGATCCTCCTGCGGCACCGACACCCAGCCGGAAATACCCACAAGCAGCGTGAGAGCCAGCAGCACGCCGCCGACAATCAGCTTCGTCAACCACCGCGCCCGAACGCTCGATGCACTGCGCAGCTCCCACAACGCAGGCGTCACACCCCGCACCGGCGTGAGAGACGCCTTTCTCGCCTGTGGCAAAGCTCCCGTGCCAAACCCCATCATCCCTATGCACGCCAACAGAAAGAACGCAAACGGCTCCGCTCGCGATCCCTTCAGCAAAAAGCCCTTCTCCGGCGCACGATCACTGACCCACACAGACACGGTCGACCCAGCCGCGAACCGCGCCGCAAGCTCCTGATACTTCGGCCCCTCCATCAGCAGTATGCAATCCGCCGCGTAGATCCGCTCGCTTTCATAGCGCGCGCCGTTGTATTCGTATGTAAACGTGATCCACACGCGACCGTGAGCACGATGCCGGGGTGACTGCGCATCACTCCGCGTCACGATGCCCTGTACCTGCGTGGTCGCCTGATTGAGTACAAACTGATCAACCAGCGCGCGAGCCTGGAAAACCGCGAAAACCACCGCCCCAAGCATGAACAAAATCGAAATCCACCGCATGCTCGCCCCTTACCTGACGCGTGCAACCTGATCGGCCGCGATCGCCACTACTCCACAGTCACGGGCCACACCGCTTTGTAGTCCGGCCCCGCCGCATGCGTGCGCAGCCGCAGCGCCCAATCAAATCGATGGTCCACCTGACTCTTCGCACTCGTCGGCATGGTGCTCACCGGCACATCAAACGTCACCACACCACGCACAACACCATCGCCATCCGCCATCACACCGCCCGCCTGCAACGGGCTGTGCAGTTCACTCCACGCCTCGCGCTTCTTCACGCTGCGACTCTTCCCCGCGCCCGTCACAATCGTCTCCGTGCACACCAGCGATACATCCATCGCATCCACCGGGCTTCCGCTGCGCACCGGCTGCTCCACCACCACTAGCAGCTTCTTCCCGCGCACAGGCCGCGGCGAGTCCAGCATCACGCGAGCATCCGCAAACGCCCGACTCACCCAGAACACCCACGCCCCCACACCCACCGCCACAACCGCGCACGTCACACAAAACCCAGCGAAAATGTAAAACGCCACATTAACCTGATTCCACCCCACCATCGCCACATAGTGCCCGCCCACCCCCGCCAGCGTCGCAAGCCACACGCCCCCACCCACGAGCAGCGTCATCCACTTCGTCAACAAACTCACCCCCGCCGAAAGCTCCCACAGAGGCGGCGTCGCCCCCTCCACCACCGCAGGCTCGCGCACACGCGATGCCAGCAGGAACATTCCCACACCCGCCGCAATCGCGCTCACACCAATGATCAAAAACGTGTACGGCTCGTGCCGCCACTCCTTCACCAGAAACCCCTTCTCCGCGAAGTTCGGGCTGACAAACACCGGCACCTGCGACCCCGCCGGAAATCGCGCCACCACCGACGTCGCCCGCGTGCTGCCCGTGACGTCATAGTCCGCAGCGTTGACCCGCCGGCTGGCGTACGTCACGCCGTTCACTTCATACTGAAATGCGATCTCAGCCCGATACCGCTTGCGGTTCTTCCGCCCGCGATACTCGTGCACCCGGCTCTCCGTCACCGTGCCTTCCACCTGCTTGGCCGTCTGATTCAGAGAATGTTGCAGCCACACCGCCGGCCCCATGAAAAAAGCCAGCACGCCGCCCGCCAACGCGATGAAAAGTCCGAGCCACCGCATAGACCGCTCCAGTACCGCCCCCTTCATCATAACGTCCGGGCACCTATCATCCCGCCCTATGGCGTGGATCACCAAAAACTCCGGCGGCATGCAAATCGAGCGGCGCAGCGAGCCCTACCTCTCGCAGGCCATGAAGGACAAGCTCTCGCGCGACGTGCTGCCTCGCTACGAAAACAAAATGGGCGCACTCATGCCCTGCCTCCACGCCGTCCAGCACGAATACGGCTGGATTCCCCATCAAGCCATGATGGAAATCGCCGCCTTCCTCAGCATCAAGCCCGCGGATGTCATCGACACCGCCACCTTCTATGAGGAATACTGGCTCAAGCCCAAGGGCAAATACCTCATCCAGATCTGCCGCTCCATCGCCTGCGAGTTCTGCGGCCACGAGCAGATCACCAGCGCCGTCCGCGAAAAGCTCGGCATCGAGCCCGGCGAAACCACTGACGACGGCCTCTTCACCCTCATCGAGCTCGAATGCCTCGGCAGTTGCGACACCGCCCCCGTCGCCCTCATCAACGAAAACCTGCACGAGCGCCTCACGCCCCAGCAGATCATGTCGCTCATCGACGAATACAAGAGCGGCAAGCACGACGGCCATCACCACTGATCATCACTGATCATCACTGATCCAAACGACGCACCCGCGTCGTCACGTGCCTCGCAAAGCCGATCGCCCACACTCCGGACACTGCGCCAGTTCCCCCAGTGTGTACCCACACTGCGCGCATCGCCCGCGCGATGTCCGCGATCGCTCGCGCACGCGCACAAACGCTGCATGACCTCCGGCCAGTAGCAGCGCAAGACAAACCACATTGCCCACCCACGCCATGGGTCGCATCCGCGTCGGAATCACGCGAACAGCGCTATACCACGTCCGCGGCTGCACAGGCTGCATCACAATCCCACCCGCCACACGAACCACACCGTCCGCCGGAACTTCACGTCGCCCGTGTGTCTCGATGCTCCACGTCCAACTCCGCCATGGCAGCCCCACCAATCGCTGCTCGGTGTGGCTATCACGCCGCGCCGTGTCTGCGAAAGCCGTCCACGTGAACCAATCCTGCGGCAGCGTCGTGCCCTCGCCACCAACAGACGCGGCACCTTCTGGTTGCAATCGTCCCCACGCAAACGCATCACCATGCGCAATACTGCGAGAGAAGTTCACCCAGTACACGCTCTCACCTTCCCCGCGCTTCGCACCCGTCGCAAACGCTCGCGAGCGATCCGGAATCAATCGACACCCCTGCACCAGCCCAATCGCGTAATCCACAACCACCGCCAGACAGACAACCGCCACGACGCGCCGCCACACATGTTGTGCTCGAAAGTGCCGCACGAACCTCTCATCTCGCAAACGCAATCATCGTACTGAACACCCCACCCCCTCATCTTCACTTTATCGTTCTCCGCGTCATCGCCCAGACTCCCAGCCACCTCTTCACCTCGTGCAATTGTCTCCATATCGACCGCGTCGTGCACAACTTCACCCGCCGCGAGAAGCGGACTCATGACAAAGACGAACGCAACCAGAACCAGTCATGACGAGCGGAGCCGTACTCCAAGGTCAACACACAAGCTTGCACTCGGTAGAATCGTCTCAAGCTCCGATGAAAAAGACTTCCTTCCAAGATGGTGACATCTTCGCACTGCCGCTCAAAGCCGAATTCGGCGGCGGTTACGCGTGCGTTGTCGTTCTACGCAAGGCGGTCCGTGCTCACAAAGTCATTCTCGCTGGCATCGTGAGGCGTTGGCGTAATCGGCCCAAGTGGGAAGACGTCAGGAATCTGCAGCCTGGCGAACAAATCCTCATCCACTTATGCGTGAGCAACGACGAACTGCGCAATGGCAAGTGGCACCGTCTGGGACCCCTCGAGGACTTTTCTTACGAGAAGTGGCCAACGCCCGCCACGTATGACGAGGGTTGGGTTTCAACGCTCGCGACGCCGGATACGTGGTGGTTTCCAATGCCAGCCGAGAAGATCGAGCTTCCCCGAAAGATCCGAAAATACCTGCTCAATCGAATGTCGCTGCCGCACTCACTGGCAGAAGGGATGGAGTGGGCTATGGGCATGGTCTTGGAACAACGCAGCACGCCGCACTGGGAGTGGCAAAGTGAACTCATGCCATTCACGTCGGAACATCGAGCCGCATGGGCCTTCGTCAATGAACAGATGTCAACGCCGGTAAAGCGCTCTTACGCCCGGCGGCGGAGCCGATGAACCCAAAGGTCGGAATTCATCGAGAGGACACTCGCCCCGCCTCGGCGGTCGCGTGTTTGACGAACTGATCCCTCAGCACACGCTGATGCCACCAACTTGGTCCCGCTGTTCAATCCCAGCAGCTCACCCCCGCATTTTCACTTTATCGTTTTTCGCTTTATCGCTTTCTACGCTTCCCCCGTGCGCTTCCATGGCCTCCTCATCGCTCGCGATGAAGGCGACATCATCGCCCAGACGCTCACCCACCTGCTCACCTGGTGCGATTGTCTCCACGTCTTCGACTCTGGCTCCACAGACAACACCTACGACATCGTGCAGGACTTCGCCCGCCGCGAGAAGTCGCGCGTCATTCCCTTCGGCCAGGCCCGCACCATCTTCTCGCCCACGCACCGCGCCAAAATGTTCGAAGCGCTGCGCCACACCTTTCGCGCAGGCGATTGGGTCGCCCGCCTCGATGCCGACGAGTTCTATCACATCTCACCCGCAGACTTCATCGCCAGTCGCCTGCGCTGGCCTGCCAGCCGCATCTTCGCGCGCCACTACGAGTTCGTCATGACGCGGTCCACGTTCGCCGCCCTCGACGCCGACCCGATGCTCGCCGCCCGCCACGCCGCCGACATTCAGCGCCACGCGCGCATCTACCTCCCCGATACGTCCATGTGGTATGAGACACGGCTCGTGAAGTTCCGTCCCGGCATGCGCTGGGGCAAAGCCCAGCCCGTGCCGTTTGATCCCGGGCTTCCCGCGTTTGAACGAATTCCGGTGCGACACTATCGCTGGCGCTCGCCCGCCCAAATGCGCGCCCGCCTCCGCCTGCGACTCATCCAAGCCAAGCTCGACATCCATGGCGACCACTGGATGCGCGACCAGCTCGACCAATGGCTCCACGCCGACGACGACCCCAGCCTGCGATTGTGGGACGCCGCCAGCGACCTGCCCCACTTCCACGATCTGCGGCACCTGGAAGATCCCCGCAAACGCATGCTGCGGAACGTCTACTACAGGCTGGGCATCCCGTATTTACGTGATATAACTCGCCGAGGCTGGCCCGCAAACGAGGACTTTCCGCCAGATCCCACGCCAGTCGCGGAGATCGTGCCGCACCCCGAGACCGCTGGCGAACTCGAAACAAATCACACTTCCGTGCGAATCATGCACACATGAGGTTTGTCGCCCTCATTTCGCTCGCTGCGGTCGTGCTCGCGCTTTGTGCGGCACCCGTCGCAGCACAGGCACCCGCGCAGCCGGTGGATGCTGCGGAGCAGTTGCCGCGCCGCGTATGGCTGGGCGCGGTCTTCGACTCGCGCCAGTTGAAGATCGATGATCCCTCGCCGCCATCGCTGACAATTTCTGACGTGGTTGCGGGTGGCACAGCAGCCCAAGCTGGCATTCGCGCAGGTGACATCGTGCTGGCGATCAACGACACGCCGGTGAATCAGTGGACCGACATCGCGCCGCTGCTTCGACTCGCGCGCACCGATCAAGCCGGCTTCGTCACCGTGCGGCGTGATGACAAGCCGCTGCGCCTCGCAGTCACGTGGGTCAGCACACCGCTTGAAACAGTGCCCGGCGCAACGGTGCGCTACAGCAGCGTGCAATCGCCGCGCGGCTACGCGCTTCGCACGATCATCGCAGCACCCAACCGCCCCGCGTCTGACACGCGCCGCCTCCCGGCCTTCCTCTTTGTGCAAGGCCTCGGCTGCGCCACCATCGATCGCCCCTCGATGACCGGCCTGCCCGATGTCGAACTCGCGCGCGAGCTCGCCGCCGAAGGCTTCGTCACCTTGCGCGTCGACAAGCCCGGCACAGGCGACAGCCTCGGGCCGCCGTGCGATCAGATCACCTTCGCCGAAGAGCTCGACGCCTACCGCGCCGCGTTCGACAAGCTCGCATCACTGCCCGAGGTTGATCCCTCGCGCGTTTACATCTTCGGCTACTCCTTCGGCGGCGTCTTCGCTCCCTTCATCGCCGAAGGCAAAGACGTCGCAGGCATCGCCGTCTACGGCACACATGCCCGCACATGGCTCGAATACGAACTCGAGAACACACGCCGCCAAATGACCGTGCTGGGCGAAAGCCCCGCGACTGTGAGCAAGCGTCTGCAGCACGTGGGCGCGTTCCAGAGCATGTTGCTGCTGCGCCAAATGACGCCTGCCGAAATCTTCGCGGAGCGCCCTGATCTCAAGTTCGAAGCGCCGTTGATGGATGACACCCACCAGTACGGCCGTCACGCGCGGTTCTTTCACGAGTTGCAGGAACGCAATATCGCTGAAGCGTGGCAGAATCTCGTCGCGCCCAATGTGCTTGCGCTGCATGGCGAGTATGACTGGGTGAGCAGTCCGGAAGACGCCGAACTCATCGCACGCATCGCGACCAATGGCAAGGGTCAGGGCGAGATGCAGTCACTGCCCGGGCTTGATCACGGCATGACGCGCCACGACTCGCTCACGGAAAGCGTCACCAACTTCGCACGCGGCGAGTGGACGAGCATCGTGACAAACACGCTGCTGAATTGGACTGACCGCACCTATCGCCCACCCGCGCGCAAGCCGCTGCCGCCCGAAGTAAAGCCCTGAGCGCATCAGAGCTGCAAGTACTTGCCAAAACGCATGAGATGTCCGCACTCGGGGCAGGGCTTGCCTGTTTCTGTCGCGCGGAGGTCATACATGCAACTCGCACACATCTCGCCCACGCCAGGCTGCGGCGCACCGTGTCGCTCCAGTACGCCGCGACGGCTACCTCGCATCGCGGCGATGACTTTGACAGCACCACCCGCGAGCATGCTGATGCCGACCATGGACATGGTGCCGGATCTTTTCTGGTACGCGTTATACGTGACACTTGCGCCGACGAGCAGAACTCCCGCCAGAATGCTGATGGGTACCGCCATGAGCGCAATGGGATATCGCTTGGCGGCATCGCATGCGGCAGATTGCACGCCGCGCCACAGCAGGAACCAGACCATGAGCGCGAAGACAAGCAGTACGCACGCGGATGCGACCGGCTGATCTTTGCGCACGATGTAGAGCGCGACGGTGCCGATGACGCCGAAGATGAGCGGAGACACGGACATGCCGACAAACAAACCGAGCGTGCCGTTATAGACCGTCGCTGCGAGCTGCTTGCCGTGGAACTTGATCATGCCGCACCCCTTGTCACATTGCTAACTGCACTTGAGGCCGCTCATGGCAGCGACGACTTCGCTGCGCTCGGGCATGCTCGGGATGGCACCGTGCTTGGTGGTCGCGAGGCTGCCGGCGACTGATGCGGCGATTGCCGCTTCCTCGACGAGGCGGAACTCGTTGGGATCTCGCTTGCGGATGGCCTCGTGCACGCCGGCCCACCACGTGGCGAGTGCGCCGCAGAAGGCGTCGCCCGCGCCGACGGCGTCGATGCTCTTGACGACGGCAGGCGGCACGCGGCGGGGGCGGCCCTTGTGCGCCAGAATCGCGCCGTGTGCGCCGAGAGTGAGCAGCGCGGTGGGCGGGCCCATGTCGGGCAGGCGCAGGGCGAGTCGCGCGGGGTCGAGGTTGGCATCCAGGCCCATGATGCGGGCGGCTTCGGACTTGTTGACGACCAGCACGTCGATGAGTTTGAGCAGATCGGCGGGAAGCACGCGGGCCGGGGCGGCGTTGAGGATCACGGCGCGGCCGCTGCCTTTGGCGATCTTCGCGGCGGCGATGACGGCGGCGTTGGGGATTTCGAGCTGCATGAGCAGCACGTCGGCCATCTCGATCTTGCCGCGGTGCTGTTCGATGAGTTCGACGGAGACTTCGGCATTCGCGCCGGGAGCGACGACGATGGCGTTTTCGCCGCCTTCGGCGACGGTGATGAGGGCGAGGCCGGTGGCGGCCTGGGCGCGGGTGTCGACGCCGGAGATGTCGAGTTTCTCGCGCTCGAGGGCTTCGCGCACTTTGAGGGCGTGCTGGTCGAGGCCGACGCAGCCGATGAGGCTGACTTCGGCGCCGAGGCGTGCGGCGGCGACGGCCTGGTTGGCGCCTTTGCCGCCGGCGTAGGTGCGATAGCCGCCACCGAGGATGGTTTCACCGGCGAGGGGAATGCGGGGCGTGCGGATCACCAGATCCATGTTGAGGGAACCCACGACGCAGACGCGCGGCGTGGCCGAGGGCGATTGGTCCATGGTGCAGTTTAGAAGCCAGAGCGCGGCGCGCATCGGGCGAGAGAGATTGGCGGAGAACTTGAGAAAAAGGGTGATTTTTTCTCGAGGCGGGACACATGAGGTGGGGCTATGCAGAATTTTCGACGATTGTCGAGGTGTGGGGCTCAACCACCCCCGGGGGCGGTTCCGATAGTCACGGGGGAAAGTACCCGCTGCTTTTGTCCGGCAATCGGTCGATCGCTCGACCCCGGCGGCAGCCACGGAGATTCGCATATGCAACGCAAGACCATCGCTTCGCTTCTTCTCGCCGCCGCCGCTGTCACGGGTTTGGCCATCGCGCAGGACACGACTCCGGCGACGACGCCTGGCAAGGACCTGATCAACAAACCCAAGGAAGTGATCAAGGACGCGGAGGAAGTGGCGAAGAAGAAGGCAGCGCAGGCTGAAGAAGCCGCGCAGAAGGCGGCCGAGCAGGCCGGACAACAGGCTGAGCAGGCGGTTGATCCGAACGATCCGATGGCGATGTGGACGAAGGCGAACATGCCGACGAAGGAACACGCGCAACTGATCGCGGACATGCTGGGCGAGTGGACGGTGGAGAACGAAGTGACGTTCGCCCCCGGCGCGCCGGTGGAAAAGAGCACGGGCACGGCGAAGTGTGAACCGATCTTCGGCGGTCGCTTCGTGAAGATGGACTACGACGGCAACATGATGGGCCAGCCGTTCAAGGGCTTCAGCCTGTGGGGCTACAACACGCCCAGCGGGAAGTTTGAGAGCACCTGGATCGACTCGACCAGCGTGGGCATGATGTACAGCACGGGCGTCAAGCAGGCTGATGGCAGCATCGAATGGACGGGCACGTGGGTGGACCCCATCACCAAGGAAACCAAGACCAGCCGGTCTGTCACGAAGATGACGGACAAGAACACGATGGTGTACGAAGCGTTTGACAAGACGACCGACGGCACCGAGTTCAAGATGATGACCGTGACCTACACGCGCGTGAAGGGCATGGGCGCTGAAGGCACGAAGTGAACGTGACGACAACGTGAAGTTTGCAACGGGCGAGATGAGAGTCTCGCTTGTTGTGTTTTTTGGGGGGGGAGGAGCGGGATTCGGCGGTGAAGGCTCGGCATTCGGCATTCGTGATTCGGCATTCGTGGTGGGGGCGTCGGGGGGGACGGCGAGGCACATGGCGATGGCGGGTTCGGCGGCCCAGCGTTCGATTTCGAAGGCGGTGAAGCGGAGGTCTCTGGCGAGGGCGTAGAGGTCGCGGCTGAGTTCGAAGTAGCGGAGGACGCGCGGGATGTCGTGGGGCTCGATGCAGGCGAGGTAGGCGTCGGTGAGTTGGGATGGGCGGGTCATGGTGATCCCCTTGTGGGCGGCGCGGGAAAATGTCGCGCCTCCGTATAGAGGGGTGCGGAAGCCATGTTGTGCGCGCGCAGCGTGTCAGTCTGCGGCGTAAGTGCTTGTGGCAACTGGCGGCAGAATTTCGGCGGAAATCTGGCAGATTTTTTGGGAGGGGTGATGCGCGTGCTCAGGGCATGCGGCCGCCCCGGAGGGGCGGGCCACCGGGGGGCGCAAGAAATTGGCGCGGATTGGTGGCAGGGGGCGAAACGTGTGGCATATTGGAGGTATGAGCACGCGTGCTACTGCGGTTGTGACATTGGGTGTGGTGGTTGCGGCAGCGGCATGCGCGCATGCGCAGACGCAGTTTTTCACGGACCCGCTGAGCGGGGCGGAGTTCTCGCGGATTGGGGCGGTCAATAACCCGGCGTATGGCGGGGTGGACCCGTTTAACATTGGGGTGACGGGGCGCGGGTCGGTGGGGTATGAGTATTCGATCGGGCGGTTTGAGGTGACGACGGCGCAGTGGGTGGAGTTTTATAACGCGGTGCTGGCGCGGCCGGATGCGATTTCGTTTCCAGCGCAGACGCTGTGGACGCCGACGGTGTGGGGAGCGGTGCGCGACACTTCGTATACAGGGCCGGGGACGAGGTATCGTGTGAATCCCAATGTCGCGAATGCGGCGATGCTGCCCGTTGGTGGGATTTCGTGGCGCACGGCGGCAATATATTGCAACTGGTTGCATAACAACAAGTCAACGGATGCAAGTGCGTTTTTGAGTGGGGCGTATGACGTGTCCACATTCAGCGGCGGGTTTCCTACGTTCACCGATCAGGCGTCGCGCAGCGCGGGGGCGCGGTATTGGATTCCGAGCTGGGACGAGTGGATGAAGGCGGCGCACTACGACCCGAATCGGCCAAATAGTGATGGTTCAACGGGCGGGTGGTGGCTGTATCCGCACATGAGCGACTTGGCTCCGACGTACGGGCCGCCGGCGGGATTTCCGGGCGGGAGTGCGGCGAATCAGGCGAATTCGGGATTCAACACGCCCGACGATGTTGAATACAGCATCCCGCTTGGTGCATATGCGAATGTGCAGTCGCCGTGGGGGTTGTTTGATGTAGCGGGGGGCACGGCGGAGTGGACGGAGACGATTGTTAGTAACGCCGCAGGGCAATGGCGCATGACTGATGGAAGTCGTTGGGGGGCCGATCCATTTGACCAGGTGTATCTTCGCGGTTCGGATTCGCCAAACGCGCCGTTTACCAGAAACGGTCTTCGCCTCGCCAGCAGCGTTCCGAGCCCTGGTTGTCTCACACTTGTTGTGATTGGCGGCGCACTTTCCTCGCGCCGGAGACGTCGGCACGCTGTCTGACGGGCTGGCGGGCGTTTGAGACCACTCTGGGGAGAGCGCAAGCCTCGGTCGAATCGACGGTTGTAGAAAAATCACAAATTCTGGGTACCTATCGGACGACTTTCCGGTATGCTGCATGCATGCTGGGGGGCATGCGGCTCCCCACAATAGGAGCAGCACCATGAACAGTCGTTTGGTTTTCGTTGGTGGGGCGATCGGTCTTCTGGCTGCCGCAGGGCAGGCAATCGGTCAGAGTGTGCAAGTTGAACTGCGTGACAGCGGAGGAGCGCTGGTTGGCACGGCGCAGAACTTCGCGAGTGGTGCGGCAATCAATCTGGGAACGATCCCGACGAATGTCGCACGGGTGAATGTCTTCAGCGTTGGCGGGAGCGCGAATGTCGGGGCGATGAGTTTGACTGTGGGCGGTTCATCCAGCAGCGTCGATCTGTTTCTCGGGCAAGGCGCGCTTCCACCGGACAACGTTGAACTAACGCCTGTCGCCACCAACTGGGCCGGTCTCGACGTGTCTGCAGCAACGCAATCCAAACTGCGCGTCGCCGCAGGCATTTCCGGCAACATCACGGGGCCAGTGCGTGCCGCGACAATCACGCGATTGCAAGTGGGCGGGGCGATTAACGCGGAGATTGATGCGTCGGGCGAACTTGGGGCGGCGGCGGACATTGGCGTCATCGTCGCGGGCAGCGTTGGCATCGATGGCGACATCGGCGCGGGTTCGCCGGGGAATCCGGGGTTCATCGGCTCGGTGACGACGACGACCGGCGATCTTCTAGGTGACGTGATCGCGACGAGCGAGATCGGCGAAGTGCTGGCGACCAACGGGACGCTGGGGGACGCAACGACGCGCGTGGCGATCACGGCGGTGGACGGGATCGACAGCGTGGTGGCGGAAGCGATCAATGCGGATATCACGGCGAATGCCTTTGGCGGAAGTGGAGATCTGAGGCAGTTGCTGGTGACTGACGCGGGCAGCGGAGGAATTGCTGGCACCATTTTCGCGGACACACTCGGTGATCCGGCAACGGTTGATCCTACTGAGTTCGCCTTCAGCGGTCGCGGGACGACGACTGGTCTCAGTATTGTCGCCAACGACATCGTCGGTAATTTTCGACTTGACGCCCAGTCCACCAGCGGACTCATTTCAGTTCAGGTGCTTGATGATTGGCTTTCGAGCAAGGTTCACATGGACGACTTCGATGCAATTGTCGTTGGTGGAGACATGCTAGGTCCGCAAGGAACGATGGTTCTGTTCACTGCCGATCAGGTGGGGCAGATGGAGGTCGATGGCCTTTTTGACGGGAATCTGCAGATCACAAGTGCGACGCTCGTCAGTCTAGGAGCGTTCGAGGGGCTGCTGACTGGATCCGGCCAGTCTATGCTTGACTGTTCGGACGATGGAATCAACAACCCCGTTTTGCTCCTTTCGGCACCGCCGTTCATTGACCTTTTGCACATCCAAGGCGATGCGTGCGTCGCTCGCGCGGGAGTCATTGCGGTTGGTCCCGTGATGCGTGTGCAGATTGATGGCACGTTCGGCAATGTGGCCGGAGTGGTGCAACCCGAGTCCGAGCTCACTCTGCCGTGGGGGGCGCTGATCGAAGGTGAAACCCAAGTGCGCGTGGGTGGTGATATCCGGGGATTCACAACAATCGGCTGTCCGAGAATCTATTGCACGGAGACTGAACTCGTATGCAATTCGTTTCTCTTCAGCAACATCATCTCGAATGCGTCTGGAGGCGACGAAACCACTCAGAATGGTTGGCGCGGTGTGCTGGCGTATGAGGGCGGACCCGAGATTGAGGGACCGACCTTGTGGCTGCCGCCGTCAGTGTTTCCGCTGACATCCACAGTTTTTCTGTCAGGCGCGACGGGCAGCGTGCCTTTCCGTCTCAGCGACTCCCGCAGCGCTCCGAAAAACTATGCTCGTTTTCCCGTTCAGTCGGTCCCAATGCTGACGTCGGCATTTAACGGCACCCACGAGCCTTCGAGCGTCCAACTTGACTTCCAAGGCCCAGTGGCACTTGCGGGCAGTACATCGCAACCGAAGGTGCAAGTTTTGCTGCTTGGATCGAATGATGAACCGATCCTCGACGTCTCGCGGTTCGTGATTGCAGAGCCGCAGTTGAACTCTCGAGTAATTGGCCTGCGAGCCAAGGACGGAGGGTCGGTGCCGTTGCCGTCAGGTCGGTATCAAGTCAAACCGCTCCCTGGAACTGAACGTCTCGTCTGCGCGGATTTGCTGCCCGGGAGCCCGATTCGAGAGGTTGCCGACTTTGAGTATGAGTTCATCCTGGCACCGGATTGCAACGCGGATGGAATTACGGACCCTGCGAATTGCGGCGACACGTCCATCTGCGACTCAATCGACTTCAACAACAACGGCGTCTTTCCTGAAGAAGACGATGTGACGGACTTTTTCAATGTGCTGTCGGGCGGTTCGTGCAGCACGGGCGATTGCAACGACATCGACTTCAACAACAACCTTGTCTTTCCTGAGGAGCAAGACGTGATTCTCTTCTTCCATGTGCTCGCTGGGGGCGAGTGCTGAAGACAGTCAAGACGGATGCTTGACGGGCCCTGCGGAAAGCGGGGCCTTTTTTCGTTTTGTGGCGGGCGAAAAGCAAGGCGGCGTGACGCTCAGGGCATGCGTCCGTTCCGGAGGGGCGGGCCACCGGGGGGGAGCAAGAAATTGGCGCGGATTGGTGGCAGGGGGCGAAACCTGTGGCATATTGGAGGCATGAGCACGCGTGCTACTGGGGCTGTGACATTGGGTGTGGTGATCGCTGCAGCGGCATGCGCGCATGCGCAGACGCAGTTTTTCACGGACCCGCTGAGCGGGGCGGAGTTCTCGCGGATTGGGGCACTCAACAACCCGGCGTATGGCGGGGTGGACCCATTTAACATTGGGGTCACCGGGCGCGGGTCGGTGGGGTATGAGTACTCGATTGGTCGTTTTGAAGTGACGACGGCGCAGTGGGTGGAGTTTTATAACGCCGCGTTCGCGAGGCCTGATCCGTTGCCGATTCCGGCGGGGACCGTGTTTCTGCCGCCAGTGTCATGGGGCGCGATCACGGACCCGGGCTATGCGGGGCCGGGGACGCGGTGGATCGTGAACCCCAACGTGGCTGGTGCAGGCATGCGCGGGGTGCCGGTGTCTTGGCGGACGGCGGCGATTTACTGCAACTGGCTGCACAACGGGAAGAGCACAGATGCGGCGGCGTTCATGAGCGGCGCGTATGACGTGAGCACGTTCAGCGCGAGCGACTTTCCAACATTCACGGATCAAGCATCACGCAGTCCGGGTGCGCGGTATTGGATTCCGAGTTGGGATGAGTGGTTGAAGGCGGTGCATTACGACCCGCTCAAGCCGAATCTTGACGGGTCGCTTGGTGGGTGGTGGCAAGGACCACTTGGATCAGACGCGTTGCCGGTGTATGGGCCGCCGGTTGGATTTCCCAACGGCAGCGCGGCAAATCAGGCGAACTCAGATTGGTCGGGGCCGAATTTTCCGGGGCGTTTGGTGCCGTTGGGTTCGTATCCGAACGCACAGACGCCGTGGGGGTTGTTGGATGCAGCCGGGGGGACAACGGAGTGGACGGAGTCGATCCTATCGATAAATGGGCAAACGTACCGTCGCATAGACGGATCCCGATGGGATGCCGATGCATCGGGCGACGAAATCTGGAGCGGCGGCGCAGTGCGACCCAATTCGAGTTCAACTGGCTGGGGACTGAGAGTTGCCACCAGTATTCCACAACCGGGAATTCTTGCAACTGCCCTGCCGTGTATCTTCTTGACTCTGCGTCGTTCGCGGCGGCGAATTGCGCGAGCAACGTTGGTCATTCACGCGGAGTCGGCGGTGGCGCGATGAGTGCTGATTGCGCGATTGACGTTGTTGATGGCGCGATGACGTATGCGTGATGGAGTGGGCGTGTTGGTTTCCCTGGGAATGGAGTGGTTTTGTGATTGGTTGACGTTGGCATGCGCCGCCCCGGAGGGGCGGGCCACCTCGGAGCGCCCGCGCCGGAGGGGCGGGCCACCGGATTCATGCGAGCTTGCGGACTTCGGCTGTGCTTGTTTCGAGGAGGATTTCGTCGGCTTCGGTCAAGAAGAGGCCGTGGTCGACGACTCCGGTCACGTGGTCCAAGTCGGTGGCGAGTTGCTCGACGTTTTTGCCGGTGATGTGCATGTCGAGGACGACGCCGCCGCCGTCGGTGATGACGACTTCGCCGTCCATGTTGCGGCGGACGATACCTGAGAGGCCCAGGGCGCGGAGGCGCTCGCGGATGCTGGCGATGCCGAAGGGGATGATGACGACGGCGAGCAGGGCCTTGCTGCCGAGTTGGTCAACGAGTTTTTCTTCGCTGGCGAGATAGGCGACGTGATCGGCGACTTGGGCGACGAGGCGCTGGCGGGTGATTGCGCCGTGCTGGCCCTTCATGACGCGGAGGTCGTTGTCGACTTCGTCGCAGCCGTCGAAGAGGTAGTCGACCTTTTGGACGTCGGCGAAGGGGATGGTTGGCAGGCCGAGTTCGCGGGCGAGTTGGTCGGTGGCCATGCTGGTGCTGACGCACTTGATGTCGAGGTGTTCTTGCTGGACGCGGAGGGCGAGGGCGCGCATGGCGCGGCTGCTGCTGCGACCGGTGCCAAGACCCACGGTCATGCCGCTGGCGATGGGGGCGATGGCGGCTTGGGCGAGCTTGTCGTGCTCGGGGGCGACGGCGTGACCTTTGCCTGTGATGGGGCCGGCTGTGGCACCAGCGGCGGCGTAGGCCTTGGGCATGCTCTCTTTGAGGCGGCTGGCGATGGGGTCAATCAAACTTGATTCCTTGTGCGAGTTTGAGAGTGTTGCCAAAGTGGACGGTGTTGGTCTGGCGACGCATGTACGCCTTCCAACTGTCGCTGCCGCTTTCGCGGCCGCCGCCGGTGTCTTTCTCACCGCCGAATGCGCCGCCGATTTCCGCGCCGCTTGTGCCGGCGTTGACGTTGGCGATGCCACAGTCTGAGCCGGAGGCGGAGAGGAAGCGTTCGGCGCTCCTCATGCTATCCGTGAAGATGGAACTGGAGAGGCCTTGGTCGACGCCATTGTTCATGGCGATGGCTTCTTCCAAGGTTTTGAATGTGAAGACGTAGAGGATGGGGGCGAAGGTTTCTTCGCGCGAGATGGGCAAGTTGTTGGACTTGGGGGCGCGGATGATGGTGGGCTGGACATAGACGCCGTTTTCGCAGCCCTTGATGGTGACGCGTGCGCCGCCGATCAAGACTTGGCCGCCTTGCTGCTTGGCGCTGGCGACGGCGTGGTCGAAGAGTTCGCCACTGCGGGCGTTGATGAGTGGGCCGACGAGCGTGCCGTCTTGCAGCGGGTTGCCGATGCGGGTGTGGATCTGCTTGTAGGCGTTCACGAGTTTGGTGCAGACATCGTCGGCGATGCTTTCGTGGACGATGAGGCGACGGGTGGTGGTGCAGCGCTGGCCTGCGGTGCCCGCGGCGCCGAAGACGATGGCGGGAATCGCCAGCGAAAGGTCGGCGTGCTGATCGACGATGGCGGCGTTGTTGCCACCGAGTTCGAGCAGGCAGCGCGCGAGGCGATTGGCGACGACTTCTCCGACGCGCTTGCCCATGCGGCAGGAGCCGGTGGCGCTGATGAGGGGGAGGCGGCGGTCGGCGATCATGCGTTCGCCGACTTCGCTGTCGGTGCCGATGACGAGGGTGAAGAGATCGGGATGGCCCATGCTGGTCGCGACGCGCTGGGCGATGGCGGTGCTGGCGATGGCGGTGAGAGGCGCGAGCAGGCTGGGCTTCCAGACGGTGGTGTCGCCACAGACGGCGGCGAGCATGCTGTTCCAGGCCCAGACGGCGTTGGGGAAGTTGAAGGCGCTGATGACTCCAATGGGGCCGAGCGGGTGCCACTGTTCCATGAGGCGATGGTGCTCGCGCTCGCTGGGCATGGTGAGGCCGTAGCACTGGCGGGAGAGGCCCACGGCGAAGTCGGCGATGTCGATGGTTTCCTGGACTTCGCCCCAGCCTTCTTGGAGGATCTTGCCGACTTCGAGGCTGAGGAGGCGACCCAGGGCATCTTTGTGGGTGCGGAATTCGTCGCCAATTGCGCGGACGACGAGGCCACGCTGGGGGGCGGGGACGTCACGCCATTTGAGGAATGCTGCGTGGCTCTTGGCGACGGTGGCGTCGTAGGAGGCGGCATCATCGAGAGCGATGGTGGCGATGGTTGCGCCGTCGACTGCGCTCTTGCAGGTGTGGATGCGAGAGGCGGGGAGACCCTTGGTGTTAAAGCGAGAGTCAGAGGCGATGCCGAGTTGTTGGAAGAGCTGTTGGGACATATCGGAAAACTCTAGCAGGGCGAGCAGAGGGGCCAATTTGGGTGGGTTGCGGGGCGCGTGGTATGTGTTCACGGACGTTTCACGATTGCATAATCATGCATAGCGAGTTCTTGGCGTGTGAGGAACCACATGGAGTGAGTGTTGCAACGTCTATTGTGCGACCCCGCAATACGGGCGGGCGAGCGCACAGGTGTGGGTGAAATCGCGGCAAGTTGGCTCGCGGCGGTGGCGGTTAGCGTGCACTTCATGTATGATGCGAGCGACGGGGGCGAATTGTGTTGCATCGTCCTTGGAGATAAGTATGCAGTCGCCAGCGGGAGAAGAGCTAACAGCGGCGCTCCAGCGCTTTTTAACGACGAAACTGGAAAACGATCCGACGACACGGGCCCTGCTTGTGGCGCTGGCGAAGGTTGTTCTGGAAACGTGTGAGGCGAAGAAGACTGACGCTGACGCGGGGCCTGTGAATGCGTCTGTGGGTCATGCTGCGCTGGCGGAACCGCCAGCAGAGCCGGCGAAGATCATTGCGCGTGCGGGGGAAGTGACGCCAGCGAAGGCGGCGATTGTGGGTCCAAGGGTGATGTCGGAAGGGATTGTGCCGCTGAAGATCGGCGGGGTGCAGATGCATCTGCGGGTGGAGGGGAGCAGCAGCGACCTGGCGCGAGCGAGGCAATCGATCACGGAAGCGGAGACGATTGAAGCGAAGCACAGTGTTGCGGTTCCGGCGGATGAGGGCGAGCTGCTTGAGCTGATTGTGAAACGCGCGGGCATCAAGATACGTGCGTGCGAGGTGGCGAAGCAGCGTCGCGCGGCGGAGAAGTCGGGCGAGGGACGCGAAGCGATACGAACGCAGGTTGCGGGGCTGATTGCGGAAGCGAAGGCGCTGCCCAACTGCTTTTTGTGGATGTTTATGCCGGGGCATGACATTCCTGATGACAACGTGATGGACATGATTCGCGACTGCTATGAGGCGCTGCAGGGGTGCGCGAAGACGGCGGCGACGTTGCATGGTGCGGGGAGCGGGGCGAATCCGGCGCAGATGACGGCGTGCATGAAGATGCTGGCGGAAGCGCAGAGCGGGCTGCGGCTGATTCTGAAGCAGACGTGGCTGGAACGCGATGACATGGACCAGTTTGACGCGTTCATGTGGCTGCGGCGCACGGCGGAAGTGCAGCACATTTTCGTCGATCGGTTCATGCGGCTGGATGATCCGGCGGACCCGGTGCGTGCGCCGCAACTGCGGGATGAGATCAAGGCTCTTGGGACTGAGGTGGAGCGCACGACGACGGACACGAAGCAGAGCAAGAAGGCTCTGAACAAGATCAAGTATCATGCGCAGCGCATTGCGGAAGCGGGCGAGGCGAGTGAGGCCGGCGACTGGAGAAGTCTGCAGACGGGGGTGGCTGGACTGGGGAGTGTGAGCGGGCTGGATTCGCGATCACGCGAGCAACTGGAAGAGATGCTTGCGCCGGTGGCGAAGCTGATGCACGAGGATGGGGTGCCGACAGAGGTTGAACTGGAGGAGTCGTTTTCGACACTGCTGGACACGATTCAGCGGAAGATCGAGCGACAGGCGGAGAAGGAAGCGGAGCGCGAGGCATCGAGCGGGCCGCGATATTCGGCGGATGTGCTCCATGTGCGCGGGCTGCTGGGCGGCAAGCGGCTGGTGCTGATTGGCGGGACGAGATTTCCGCAGCAGGAACAGCGACTGCGCGATGCGTTTGAGCTGGCGGACTTTGATTGGATTTCGCTGCGAGAGCACGCGAGCAGCGCGCCTATGGAGCCGGTGATTGCGAAGAGCGATACCGCGCTGGTGGTGGCGATCACGCGGCTGGCGGGGCACCACCATATTGATGACGCACGCGATTATGCGCGGCGGCACGACAAGCCGTTTGTGCAGTTGCCAGCGGGACACAGCCCGGAGCAAGTTGCGAAGGCGGTGATGGAGCAGGTTGGCGAGCGGCTTGGCGCGGGGAAGTAGACGTCAGAACTTGAGGACAACGCCCAGCATGAGGCCTTGGTGGGCGCCGGCGTATTCGAATTCGTCTTGGCCATCGCCGCTGGCGAGGCTGAAGAATGCGCTGCGGTAGCCGAGTTGGATGCCCAGGTTGGGAGCCCAGCGCGGTTCGTAGGTGCCGCCGACGATGACGTCGCCTGAGAAGCTGGTGGCGTCGCCAAAGGGGCTGGCGCCGAGCATGAGGGTGAGGTCGACGCCCCACTCTTCGTTGAAGGCGAAGGCGAAGCGGCCGCCTCCCAAGAGCTGGATGTAGGTTTCGTCGACGGCGGCGCGGGAGCCGCCCAGGAAGACGGAACTGGTGGAGATGCGTTCGACTTCCCAGTCGATGTCAATGAGGCGGAGGCCAGCGATGCCTTCGAGGCGGGCGGTGAAGCGGCGGCGACCGTCGGCGGTGGTGTTTGGATTTTCGAGCACTTCGCCGCCGTATGCGGCTTCGATTTCGAAGGTGCTGTAGTCGAGGCCGCTGCGCATGGTGGAGGTGTTGTCGAAGCCGATGTCGCCGATGCGGCCAGTGCGCGACATGAGGGTGGTCTGGTCGTCGCTGAAGGTGAAGCCGCGGACGCCGAAGCGCCAGTTGCGGCCAGCGAAGACGTGAGCTTCGATGTGGGGGACGAGCTCGGGGCTGTCGAAGCCGAGTTCGTCGATTTCGAGGTCTTCGCCTTCGCCGGCGAGCGTTGGGCTGGGGAGTTTGAGTTCGCCACCGGGGCCCATGTACCAGAGGCTGGGCTCGACACGGAGGCGGAGCTGGGCGTGCTGCCAGGCGGGTGCGTCGGTGGTGGTGGGCGCGGTGACTTCTTGCGCGCGGGCGGGCTCGGCCGCGGCTTGCGGCTGCGACGCGGCGGGCTGCGTTTGCGAGAGTGTGGCGGCGAGCAGGGCGAGTGCGAGCATGGGCGGAGTCTAAGCCGGTGCAGGAACGGTTGGCGATGGGCCTAGCGTTGCGGCATGACGCGGCCATTGGTGCTTATTGCGGAAGAACTGGATGCGGCGGCGCGGGCGTGGCTGGAGGAAAGCTGCGACGTGGTGGCGTGTCACTTCACGCAGACGGAGGAGTTTGAGGCTCTGCTTGCGAAGGCGGATGGGCTCATCGTGCGGACGTACACGCGCGTGAACGCGGAACTGCTGGACAAGGCATCGCGGCTGCGGGTGGTGGGACGCGCGGGGGTGGGGCTTGACCGGATTGATGTGGAGGAATGTCGGCGTCGCGGCGTGGCGGTGGTCCACACGCCTGATGCCAACAGCACGGCGGTGGCGGAGTATGTGTTTGCGATGCTGATGGACGGCGTGCGGCCGCGGGTGTTTCTGGATAAGTCGATTCCGGCGGCGGAGTGGAATGCGCTGCGGAAGGAACTGGAAGCGCCGAACCAACTGTGCGAACTGCGGCTGGGGATCTTGGGGCTGGGGCGGATTGGATCTCGCGTGGCGAAGATGGCGCGCGGGTTTGAGATGGAGACGGCGTACTACGACGTGGCAGAGATTGCGGAAGAGCGGCGGCATGGGGCCAAGCCGATGCCCATGACGGATCTGCTGCACTGGGCGGACATCGTGACAGTGCACGTGGATACGCGGGCGAGTAACCATCGACTGATCAACACGCATGTGTTTCGGCAGATGCGGCCCACGGTGATCTTTGTGAATACGAGCCGCGGGTTTATCGTCGATGAGTTTGCGCTGGCGGCGTTCCTTCGCGACAACAACAAGGCGACGGCTCTGATTGATGTGCACGAGCCTGAGCCGTTTGGGCCCACGTATCCGCTACTGCAACTGCCCAACGCGCATGTGAGCCCGCACCTGGCGGCGGCGACGGCGACGGCGCATGCGAACATGAGCTGGGTGGTGAAGGATGTGTGGGCGGTCTTGAACGGCGAGCGGCCGCGGCACTTGGCTTGGTAGGGAGGGCTTTTTAACGCGAAGATCGCGAAGGGCGCGGAGAGGGGAAGGGTTTGCGTGCGCTGGCGGGGGAAGACTCGTTGAGAGCCTTTCTTTCCCTCGTTCGCTTGTTCGCTCGTTCGCTCATTCGCTTTCCCCACTCACACGCTTGCGAGCCAGTCGGGGAGGGCGCGGAGTGCGCCTTTGGCGTCGACGCACGCAAGCAGCGTGCTGGCGGTGGCGCAGAGGATGGGGACGGGGCTGGCGGCGGTGGCGGCGATGTTGCCCATGGCGTGGCCGCCGTGTTCGATGACCCACAGTTCGTAGTCGTGGATGATTTTCACGCGGCCGCCGCCTTTCCAGGTGGTGCGGACTTCGACGATGTCGTCGTAGCGGATGGGGCGCTTGTAGTTGATCTCGAGTTTGGCGATGACGAGGAAGACGCCCTCGGTTTCGAGCTTGGCGTAGCTGACGCCGCTGGCGCGGAGGAGTTCGGTGCGGCCCATTTCCATCCATGGGGCGTAGCTGGCGTGGTGGGCGACGCCCATGGGGTCGCACTCGCTGTATCGCACGCGGAGCTGGATGCTGCAGGAGCTGGAGAGCGGGGCGGCGGCGAGCTTGGGGGGCTGATGGGGCGAGTGCATAGGTATGAAACCGCGTGTATAGTTATGCGAAAGAGAAGTGTCGGCGTTTTTGGTTTGGGACAAAGGCCGACGCAGCATCATTCGCGGCGTGAGCGGGGTGAGCCAGCAGTTCATGCGGCGCGAGCCGAGGGCAGGGCAGCGGGAACCAGTCGCGCAGCGGGGCAGCAAGCCCTGGCGGCGGCAAGTTTTCCATCGGGCGGATCGTTCGCAACAGGTACAGGATCACTGAATTGGCACGAGCACAGACTACACTTCTTTCGATGTCGCACGAGAAGGCGCAATCTGACGGACGCAAAGAGCCGGGCAATGCCTCGCAGGCACTGCCGCGGGCGGATGCACCGAACATCACCGTGCGGCGACTGAGCCCGACGGATTCGATTCCGGAGATCACCAAGCTGCTGCACCGCGCGTACGCCAAGCAGCTGGCGATGGGTCTGGCCCCGCTGGCGGGCCGGCAGACTGATGCGCAGACGGAACAGCGTTTGTTCAGTGGCGAGGCGTGGGTCGCGGTTGAGCACATTCCGGTGCCTGACCCCGAAGATGCCAACGGCGTGTTGCCTGTCGCGCAGCAGAAGCTGGTGGGCATCATTCTCTATCACGAGATCGAAGAAGCCGAAGGGCCCGCGTGGTTTCACCGGCCTGATGTGGCGTGGTTCAGCCAGTTCGCGGTTGATCCCGATTACCAAGGCTGCGGCATCGGCCAGATGCTCTTGGGCACCGTCGAACGCCGCGCACGTGAAGACAAGGCGAAGGAACTGGGCCTGAGCATGGCCGAGCCCGACACGGACCTCATGAACTTCTACATGCGGCGCGGGTATCGGTTTGTGGAGCACTGGCAGTGGCCTTACACGAACTATCGGAGCGTTATCTTGAGCAAGGCGCTGTGAGAAGGGTTCAACGCGAAGATGCGAAGGACGCAAAGAAAGACAGGAGGCGGGGTCGCGGAGGTTGCGGAGGGGATGCGGAGAGGCGGAGTTCAAGACAGCAAGGCCTGTGTTCAAGACAGAAAGTCAGGGGTTCGAGACAGGAATACAGGTGTTCAAGACTGAAAGGCGGGCGTTGCGATGGGGCACAAACCCCATCACAACGCCTGCCTTTTTCTTTGTGTTCTTTGTGTTTTTGTGGTGAATCGCTGGCTTGGCGAGCTTGATGATCTCCGGGCCCTGCACGCATCCGCGCTGGATGCAGCAGTAGCTATCTCGCAGCATTTTCTGCGAAGATGTGCTTGTGGGAAAAATTCTTTGAAATCATGATCTCCCCGCAACGTGGATTGCGCTGTCAAGGCAGTGACGGGTGGTGTAGAGGTAGGGTCGGGCGACGACCCCCTTGCACGCTGCCGTGACTGGACACGTGTGATGTGGAGGTGTGCGATGGTCTTGAACTTGCTGCGGAAGATGGGTGTGTGCGGGGTGAAGGCGGCCGCGTGGCTGGCGGTGGGCGTGGGCCTGCTCTTTGGTGATGCGGCTCAGGCACAGTGCAGTGGTTGGCTTGGGCCCGCCATCCCGGGCTTTACGGCGGGGATGGGCGGGCTGCCGCCGCTGCCCAACCTGCCGCCGGGCGTGATTGACACCCTGCCCGCTGGCGGGCCGCTCTATCCCGTGCTGGTGGCGGGCGCGCCCGATGGCAGCGTGGTGGTGACGGCGACCAGCGAAATCGGAACGTGGAGCGATTCGACCCTCTGGGTGCTGCGCGGGGATGCGAACGGATGGACGTTTCTCACAACGCGACCTGATCTGAGGGCGGTGGCAGACGTGGCGCAAACGGGCCTTCAAGGCCTCGTCGTGTTACCCAACGGCAACATCGCCACCTCGTACTACTCGGTTTCGCAAAACGACGTCACGGTCATCATGTGGAATGGCACGCAGTGGCAACAGTTGGGCACACGGTTTGTGGTCAGCTCCTCGACTAGCACGCTGATCGCCATCGTGCTGGAGATGCACCCCTTGACGGGCGAGATCTATGTGGCGGGCAACTTCAGGGCATTGAGGAACACCGACGGCACGGAAGGGCCGCCCGCGGCAATTGCCCGCTGGACCGGCAGTGCGTGGAGCGTCGAAGCCGTGCCCACAGACTTCCCCACCGGCATCCGCTTGCTCGCGCTGGACTTCAACCCTGAGGGACGCATGGTCGTCTTGAACCTGGGTGGCACTGGCCCGAGCGGCGAAACCCTGCCCCCGACCGTGCGCGTGCGCAACGCGACCTGGACGGAATTGCCCGGGCTGGGGTTGACGACGACGAACTTTGGCCTGCTCAGGCCGTGGACCCAGCAAGACCCGCTGCTGGTCGCCAATGGATATCTGTATGTCATGGGACTGTCAGATGTGGGCGGCAATCCGCGGGCCACGATCCGGCGGTACAACGGCGCGTGGTCGACGGTCTTTCTCAGTCCTGATCGCCGGTACCCATCCAACGACATGGTGGCGTTGCCGAACGGGACGATTGTCTTCAATCACTTCCACAGAGGGTCGCTTGAGGCGCCTGCGCAACTGCTGGGCCTGCAGCCCGACGGCACGACCGTGGAGTTGGGCCTCAGCGGGCTTACCCTGAATCAAACTGTCGAACACACCATTTACAGCATGTCCTTGCTGAACAACGGGCGGCTGGCGGTGGTGGGCCGGTTCAACGCCAACATTGTGGCGCCGGGGTCGGCTGCGAATCTGGCGCTGTATGAAACCGGGTTGGCTCCCACGATTGTGGGCGAGTCGGTGCCCGGGGCCACGGTGAGCACCGGACAGACCGTGACGCTGACGGCGATGCCCTGGGCTGGCCTGGCCGAACTGGTGCCGGGCGGGATCAGTTATGAATGGACACGGCGGGTCGCGACGGCCTCGCCCGGCGGCGTCGTGAGCGGCGCAGCCGGTGTGCTGACGACGACCGGGCCCATCACGCTGACCATCGACAACGCGCAGCCCGGCGACAGCGGCGCGTACGAGTTGCGCCTGCGGACTGCCTGCCAGACGATCACGTATCAGACGAGCGTGACCGTGCAGGGCCAGCCCGGCTGCGATGACATTGACTTCAACAACAATGGCGTCTTCCCCGAAGAGCAAGATGTGATTGACTTCTTCAATGTGCTGGCGGGCGGGACGTGTCCGTAAAGGCGGGGGTTCACCACAAAGACACGAAGGGCACAAAGAAAGGCAAAGGCGTTGAACACAGAGGTCTCAGAGGACACAGAGAAGAGGTAGAGACTCAAGACAGGAATGCAGGGGTTGAAGACAGAAAGGCAGGAGTTGCGGTGGGCTTTGAACCCGTCACAACTCCTGCCTTTGTCTTTGTGTTCTTTGTGTCCTTGTGGTGAAACTCGGTCTTGGCTCTGTGTTCTCCGCGGGCTCCGCGGTGAACCTGCCTTAGCGCTTCGCGGCGGCGGGTTCGGTCGCCACATCGAGTCTGGTGCGGAGATTGTCGAGGACGTTCATGAAGTTGATGTAGGCGTCGTAGGGGCTGTCGTAGGGGCTGAAGTACTTGTGGACGTCGCCGTCGGCGAAGTACTTGGTGCACATGTAGTAGAAGTGGTCGCTGGTGGTGAGTTTGCGCCAGTCGTTGAGCAGGTGCCAGGCGTCGTGGCGTTGCTTTTGGTCGCCGGCGATCATGGCTTTTTGGTAGGCGTCCTTGACGGATTTTTCGAGGGCGAAGGTTTCGTTGAGGGCGTTGTGCTGCATGGCGTTGTCGCGCCAGGCGCTGAGGTCGCGCTCGGTGTCGGCCCAACTGATGTAGTCGTGCACGTCGTACTCGCCCACGGGTTGGAACTGGTCGAAGGCCATGCTGGGGGTGATGAAGTGGTTTTCGGTTTCGCCGTTTGTCTTCTTCGCGACGTCGAAGACTTTCTCGGGCAAGGCGGCGAGGAACTCGAAGATGCCGGTGTCGGCCCACTGGTGTTCGCCGAAGGTTTCGTAGTCCATGAAGAGGTTGCAGAGGTAGCCGTCGCCGTTGATCTGGTTGACCCACTGGGCGAACTTTTCGGCGCTGAGGGGCCATTCGGCCCAGCCGCGGTTGCTGAAGCGGAAGGCGATGTCGTCGCTCAGACGGTAGTTCTTGAGGAGCACGCCAAAGGGCTTGTTGTCGCGCCCGATGGGCTTGCCCGGCGGGGCGTAGACGTAGGTGGGTTTACGGAAGCCCAGGTGACGGTCGACGCCTTCGCAGAGCATGCCCTTGAAGCGACGGTTGCCGTCTTTGTCGGTCATGTTGCTGACGTGCCAGGCGAGGTCGTTGTTGTAGATGAGCTCGGTATTGCGGAAGACGCGGGGCGTCTGGCCGAAGAGCTCTTGGATTTTGTTGGTGTGCATCTGCACCTGCTCGTCAAACTCGACGCGCGAGTAGAGGGCGCTGAGCGAGTGGAAGTAGGTCTCGCCCACGAATTCGCAGCAGCCGGTCTTCGCGAGTTCTTGGAAAGTCGCGATGACATCGGGGGCCCAGCGTTCGAGCTGGTCGAGGACCGTTCCCGTGATGGCGTAACTGACGCGGAAGTTGCCCTTGTGGCGCTTCACGAGGTCCAAGATCAGCCGGGTGGCGGGGCGGTAGCACTTGTCGGCGACCTTTTTGCAGATCTCGCCGTTCTTGGCGTCGTCGAAGTAGAAGGGGTCTTGGTCAAAGACGCTGTAGCGACGCAGGCGGTGGGGCTGGTGGACCTCGAAGTAGAAGCAGATGCTGGCCATGGGGGCAGTATACAGGAGGTGGGAAGAGCGTGGGGACGGCCGGACGGCGGGGTTGCGGCGGGGTCTTGTGTGTGGTAGGCTGTGGGCGTCTGCATGAGGGCATGGGCTGGGTACAACGGGAAAGGGTGAAACATGCTGTATGGAAATGGTCTTGCGCGACTGGGCTGGGTGGCGGCGGTGAGCTTGGTGGCGTTCGCCGGGGCGGCTCGCGGGCAGGAGACGGTGGCGAATGAGGTGTCGCTGGGGAGCAGCCTGTTCACGGTTGAAGATTTGGAGAACCTGACGGAGGCGACGAAGCTGACGCAGGAACAGAAAGACGCGGCGCTGGAACTGATGCGGTCGGGGATGGCGCGGGCGCGGACGATCACGCTGCGGGCGTATCGGTCGATGGATGACTGGGAGGCGGTGGAGGACGCGGCGGATCAGGCGAAGATGATGGAGGAGTGGACGAAGAAGGCGGAAGAGCGGAAGACGGAAGTGATCGACCTTGAGAAGTCGGTGATGAACGACCTCAAGACGCTGCTGGAGCCTGAGCAGGCGAATGAAGGGTGGCCCAAGTTTGAGCGCTCACGGCGGCGGTTGCTGCTTCGCGGCATTCAGCAGGTGCAGCAGCAGGTGCAGTACGCCATGCAGCAGCACAGTGCCGCGGAAGGCGAAGCGATGAGCTATATGTGGGGCGGTGAGGAATCGGGCGTGCCCGATCTTGTTGGTATTCTGCGGGCGAGCAAGTTGACGGCGGCGGATATGGCATCGCTGGACTTGCTGCTTGAGCAGTATGCGACGAGCATGGACACGCTGATCAAGGAGTATCGCGTGGCGGCCAAGCCGGTGATGGGGAGCGAGTGGGGTATGTGGCAGACGAATGAAGAAGGCCTGAGCAAGGGCGATGCGGAGACGATCAAGGATCGCATCGAGAAGATGCGGCAGACGCACGTGCGCTACGCGCGGCAGATGGCGGAAGTGCTCAAGGGCGAGGCGCATGATCGCTTTATGCGGCAGCGACTGCGGGCCGAGCACACGTGGCAATGGCAGCCCAGCAAGCGACTGCCGCAGGTGAAGGCGGTGCTGAAGCTGCGCAGCCTGACGGACAAACAGCGTGAGCAGGTGAACGCGGCGGTGAACGAGGCGGACGCGAAGCTGCTGCAGTTTGCGATTGAAGACTTGAAACAGAAGGACGAAGACACGATTGCGGGCAAGAAGGATGACCGGCCCGCGTGGCAGCGCATGCAGACGCCTGAAGGCTTGGAACGACAGAAGAAGGATGCGCGGGTGCGGAAGGACCTGATCAAGCTGATCGTGGCGATGCTGGATGACAAGCAGCGCAACGCGTATGAGACGGGCATTGAGAATGAACAGGATTTGGCAAATGCGTTTGAGAAGCGCCGGCACGGCAGCGACCCGTGGGGTGGCGCGGATCAGGAGTTGATCGGGTGGGATTACAGTGATTGGGGCGGGGAGGATGAGGAAGAGCAGGAGAAGTGAGCATGATGACTCATGGTCGCTCGCGGGCGGGCAGGGTGGTTTGGTTTATAACAGCAGTGATGATGCACGCATGTGTGGTTGCGCACGGGCAGATTTCACCCCGGCCGGTTGGGACGGAGCAACTGCCTGTACAAGCCGTGACGCGCGAAGACGCGTTGCTGCTGGCAGAGTACCTGGATGCGACGGCAGATCAATCAATCGCGATCGAGTCTTTGACGAACGCAGCGATGACGCGGATGCGTGAAACGGATTGGGAGTTTCGGCGCGCGGAGCGCAGGCGCGTCGCGCTGCAAGAAGCGGCGACGATGACGTATGAGCAGCGACAGGCGCGATTGCTGGCAGTGGAAGTGGAGTGGTTGACGGATTGCAGAGCCGTGGTGGACGAGACGAGTCCCGAGCAGATGGAGGGGTGGCGGCGTTTTGAGATGAGCCGTGTGCGCCTGCTGACTGGTGCCTCAGGTCGGTGGAACGTACGACTCTCGCTCGACCTGGGCAGCGTGCTGGCCCTGGGCGGTGTCGATGAAGATGACCATCCGGAACTCAAGGCGAAGTTGATTGCATGGGAGCGGGACGTTGACGTGGGTCTGCGCGAGTGGTTCATATCCATGGCGACACTGAACAAGCTGACACAGGATCGCGCTGCATACGAAGAGGTGAATGCCGCCGCGTTTCGCAGCGGAGAAAGTCTGCTGGCGGTCATGCAACTGCAAGCGCGCGGATACCGGTCGCTTCTGGAAGCCGCGCCGGAATCCGGCAAGCGAGCGCTGCGGCTTCATCGCATGATCGACTTGCCACAGCACGTGTCACGCCCGGCGCGGCGGCGCGACGCTGTGCGTGAGTTGCTGGCAATCCCCGACCTGTCAGGAGCGACGCAGACGTTCATGAATACTCGCCTGGACGAGAGTCAGCGCGAAATCGACGCTCTCGTCGAGGCTCGTATCCGGACAGGCGATGACTTGGTGCTGGCGGCACGAACGCTTGCGGAGGCGATGGATCAAACACTGGCGTCTCAGTTGGACGACGACGCAGACGCCATCGTTCAGCGCGCTGTGAACGACATCGTGGCCGCGCTGACGGCTGCGGAAAGGGAGGCGTACGCGCGTGTGCCCGTTACCAACACGTACTACGGAGAAAACACGGACCGCGAGTGGCGTCATGACTCGCTGCGTCAGCGATTGGCCGAATAAAGCCGGCAAATGCTCCGACGGTGTTGTCACGCTTGGCGGCGGAGTTCCTGCAACACATAGCGAAGCAACTTCTTGCCTGTGGGCCATGCGGCGAAGTGGGTGGCGCCGTGGGGGCGGGGCTTTTCGATGCTGGGGAACTCGGTGATGCGGAAGCCCTTGCGGTAGCTGCGGACGACCATTTCGAGGTCGAGCGAAACGCCGGTGGGGAGCGGGTCGATGGCGAAGAAGTTGTCGCGGCGCATGCCGCGGAAGCCGTGGAGGACGTCCCAGACGATGGGCTGCGGGAATGTGCTGCGCTTCCAGAGTGCGGCTGCGAGCAAGGCGAGGGTTTGGACGAACCACTTGCGTGGGCGGAGCAGTTTGGTGTCTTCTTCGTTGCGGCCGCCTTGGATCATGCGGCTGGCGATGACGAGGTCGCTGCCGTTTGCGAGTGTTTGTTTGCAGCGGAGGACTTCGATGGGCTCGACGCTGCCTTTGGGGTGGTAGAGCACGACAGCGTCGGTCGTGCAGTGTTCGAAGCACTGGATGATGGCGGCGTTGTAGCCGCGGCTGCGCTGGGCGTGCACGGTGATGCCGCGGCTTTGGAGGTATTCGATGGTGCCGTCGGTACTGCCGCCGTCGACGGCGTAGACCTCGTCGAACTGGTCGAGGGGCAGGCCTGGGATGTCGAGCTTGCAGCCTTGCAGTTCGTTCCAGACGAGCAGACAGAGGGACACGCGGAGTGTGGCTGCGCGTGGGAGCGGTTTTCCTTCGAGGATGGACGCCGGGTGGACGGCGGTGGCGGCACTCACTTGTGATTCTCACGTGACGGGCGTGCTTGGGTACACGCGCTGGAGCGTTGTGGCGGTGCGCGGCTGGTTGGCATCGCGCGGAAGTGCGCCACACTGCTTGTGCGGCATGGTAGTCGGGGCTCGTGTGTTACTTTCAGCGCGGTAGTGCGGCTTGGTGGGCGGGTGCTTTGACTTCGATCAACGGGCTTGTGCTTTCGCCACGCACGCGCGTGAGATCGTGCAGCCATGCGTCGAGCAGCGCGAGCTCCTCACGCGGGAAGAAGCCATAGGCGATCAGTTCGGTGTAGCACGCGCGGAGGTTGGCGAACGTGTGCTGCTCGCCGGGTTGGAGCGTGAGTGCTTGGAGCGCGGCGCAGATTTTGGAGTTGTGGGTGTAGCCGCTGACTTCATCTTCGAAGTCGCGCATGAGGTTGTGGTCGTTGCGGAGTTGGCGCACGGTGGCGTTGTGGAAGAGGATGGGCCAGCCGTTGGCGTGGCAGATGCGCTGGGCGATGAAGCTTCGCCAAATGTCGGTCATGCGGAAGCTGCAGAGCGCGGGGAGATAGAGGAGTGGGAAGGCCTGCGGGAAGAACGTTGTGTTCTGGCTGTTGAAGGGGCACCAGGTGCCGTGGGCGAGGGCGATGTCGGGGTGTGCACCGAAGTAGACGGGGAGTGATCGCGTGAGGCGATAGATGGCATCGACGTCGGGGTTTTCGTCGGCGAGGCCTTGTTGAATGGGACACGCAACGGGCTGCGCGGGCGTGTCGGCGAGACTGGGGACGCTTTGCTGGATGTGCTCGAGTGGAAAGCCACGCGGCCAGATGTCGGTTGCGCTCCAGTAGCGATAGACGTTGAGCCAGCCGTGATCGCGAAGCACTTTCGCGGAGCGACGCAGGGATCGCGGGGCGAAGAAGGTTGCGGAATGCTGGTTGTGATCGCGAGCGGGAGCGAACTCGATGGGCTGGTTGTCGTCGTCGGTTTCGACGATGAAGGGGGCGCCGGCGCGGATGGCTTCGAGGTAGCCGATGTTCTTGCGGGCGTAGTGCTTCGTGGGGCAGAGCGACGCGTAGGTGAGGTTGTGCGAGTCGCTCCACGCGACTTGATCGGCGACGCTGAGGAACTCGCACTGTGGGAGCGAGAAGGTCGCGGGGGACTTGGTGTCACCGATGATGAGAAAGCGCCAGCCGGCGGCGTGGGCTCCACGGGCGAGTTGCTGCAGGATGGGGTTGGTGTCGCCCGCGATCGATGTGACGACGAGGGCTGGCCTTGCGGGCATACGTGCAGATTACGCACGCTGTGTGAGATGGAAGATCGCGTTCTTAGGCAACTGCCTTTTGCGTGCGGCACTGGAGGCCCAGACGCCAGCCGTCATTGAACTTCTCGCAGCGAACGACGATGCCGATCTGGCGGGGGCTCATGGCGTGTTCGGGGATGACGCTCACGGCGGTGCCGGGCTCAACTTCCATGGGGCTCACGACGCCTAGGCCGGTCCAACTGGCGTCGAGCAGTTCGACGCGGGCCAGCGTGCCTGCGCCGCGGCCTGAGGAGAAGACGGCCATTGCGCCGCCCTTGATCTCGCGACGCGGAACCTTGCGGCGCTCGTGCTGGAGCTTGAGCTGCGCGTTGTCGCTGGCGACTTGGCGTGTGACGCGCGGCGCCGGGTCGGTGGTGAAGTTTGCGGTGGAGGGTTCGCTCAGGCCGCCGTCATCGAAGATGTGAGCGGCGGTTTCGTTCGAGGAGTCGTTGTTGTTGATCCGCATCATGACCAAGCTCCGAGAGACGTTCGAGTGACGGCACGCACGCCGACATAAGGGCTATCGGGCTTGGGATGGGGGGCGTTGAGCGAGGAGCGAAGAATTTTTCGGACGGGGGGTGTGTTCGGCAGAGGTTGCGCCAAGGCGATGCAACTGATTCACTTGGCTGGAAATAAATGAGGCCTGAAATTCATGGGACGGATAGGTCACATGGGACTTATCGCGTGGCGGTTACCGCAGCGGGGCGAAGTCGACGCCTGCGAGTTTGCCGAGGCGTTGCTTCATGGTGTTGAGGAGCGTGCGCTCGCGGGTGGAATCTCCCAGGTTGCCGATCGAGGCGGAGAGAGTGATGGGGATGGTGCCGGCGCGCTGGAGGGAGCGGTCGTCGCCGGACTCGCCGGCGGTGGCGGTGACGGTGGCGGTTTCGTCGCGGATGCCGCGGAGGGTCCAGACGCGCTGGGTGCGGCCGCGGAATTCGGCGGGGGGCTCGGCGTGTTCGAGGGCGAGCTCGACGGAGGGGGCGGCGAGTTCGAGGGCGGCGTCGAGGTCGTTCCAGTCGCCGATTGCTTGGACGGTGGTGCCTGTGCTGGGGCCACCGAGCTGGGCCCAGCCGGGGCCGGAGCAGCCTGAGAGGAGGCATGAAAACCCTAGCAAAATCCAAGCAACCGAGGGGCGGTTCATGCGTCCAACCGACTTAGAATCACCGCTCGTTTGTAAGTGGCGTGGCGGGCTGGCTTGCGGGGCAGTCTGGAGAAGCTTGTTGGAAGTCACAGTCAAAGTCCCTTCTGGCCCGGACCGCGTGGCGGTTGTCGGGTCATCTGATCGCAATCTGAAGTTGCTGCGTGACGCGCTGGGCGTGCAAGTGTTGGCGCGCGACAGCCGCGTGGTGTTGAGCGGGGCGAATCATGCGGTGGGTGCGGCGCGCCGGGTGCTGGAGACGCTGATTGACGCGGCGGAGAACGACAATCCGCTGAGTCGGCAGGCGGTGCTGGACTTGATCGCGGAGCAGACGGCGGAGGCGGCCAAGGCGCGCAAGGGGTGGAAGACGGCGCCCAGGGAATCGGGCGAGGCGCAGTTTGGCACGGATACGGCGACCACGGACGAAGAAGACTTTGACGAGTGGGAGCAGCGGCTGAATGTGTATGTGGGGGGCAAGCCGGTGCGGCCTCGCACGCCCAATCAGCTGGCGTATTTGCGGGCGATTCGTGAGAACGATTTGGTGTTTGGATTGGGGCCGGCGGGTACGGGCAAGACGTATCTGGCGGTGGCGGCGGCGGTACACCTGCTGCGGTCGGGGCGTGTGAAGCGCGTGGTGCTGACGCGGCCTGCGGTGGAAGCGGGCGAGCGGCTGGGCTTTTTGCCTGGTGATCTGCGCGACAAGGTGAACCCGTATCTGCGGCCTTTGTTTGATGCGTTGAATGACATGATGGACTTCGCGACGGTGCGGAGGTTCATGGAGAATGACGTGGTGGAAGTTGTGCCGCTGGCGTTTATGCGCGGGCGGACGCTGAACCACAGCGTGGTGATTCTGGATGAAGCGCAGAACAGCACGCGCGGGCAGATGCAGATGTTTCTGACGCGCATGGGGCAGGGGAGCAAGATGATCGTGACGGGGGACCCGTCGCAGAACGATCTGCCTGAGAACATGGAGAGCGGGCTAGTTGATGCAGCGAGGCGACTGGCGCGTGTGGACGGAGTCGCGTTTGTGGGCTTTGAGCAGCAGGACGTGGTGCGGCATGAGCTGGTGAAGCGCATTATCCGCGCGTATGACGACGGCGATAACGGCAGGTCGGGCCTGCGAGGCATGCGCATGGGCGCACGGATGACGGACGGGCGTCGGGATCGCACGGGCGAGCCGCGGCCGGAAGTGCAAGAGCCGGGGAAAGAGGCATCAGCGAGCGGGGAAGACCCGATAGTAAGGGAAGACCCAAAGGACTGATCAGCCGCGGACGTGGAGCACGCGCGGCGCTTGTATGAGTCGAGATGATTCCAGATTGACGAGCAGGACCGAAGCGCTGGCGCGAAGTGTTCACGCGCGCAAGCGTGCGCTGAACCAACAGGCGCTGGGGATTCCGGGTCTATGGCGCGTGCTGGAGGCGTTGACGCAGCCGAGCATCGGGCTGGGGCTGATCATCGTCGGGCTGTTTATCGCGGCGGCGTCGTGGCTTTCGATCTGGGCGCGGCAACAGCCGATGGTTGAGGTCGGGCGGGTGATGGACACCACGCGGCTGGTGCGCGTGGAGCAGGTTGTCATCAAGGACGAAGCGCAGACTCGCCTGCAGCGTGAACGAGCGCGGCAGAACGTGCCTCGGGCGTATGTCGCGGATGATGCGGTGCTGGAGCGGTTGGTTGCGTCGGTGCAGAACTTTCCGGCAACGATCGCGAGCGCGAAGTCGCTGGAGGATGTGGACCCTCTGGTTGTGGGGCAGTTCGGGCTGACGCCTGAGATGCTCAGCTTTCTGGTTGATCGCTTTCAGCAGCAGGCGGAACTGGACCGCTGGGCGAGGAACACCGCCGAGCTTGCGTATCAGTTGCGGCTGCGACCTGTTGTGGACACGCAGACCTTTCAGCGCAGTCAGCAGGAAGGCACGCACGCCACGATTCGGCTGGTGAGCATGGCGCCGGATCTGTCGTATGGGCCGCTGCCGGTTTCACGATTGGGCGGGGGCACGTATGAAGTGCTGCGCAGCGATCTGGTGAATCTGTCGAACGTGGCGATGCTTGAGCGGAGCATGGACACGGTGGCTCGTGAGGCGGGCTTTACGCAGCCCTCGCGACAAGTGGTGGTGAATCGGCTGAAGTCGGTCGAAACGCCCACGTACGTGTATGACGCGAACGCCACAGCGGCAGCGCAGGCGGACGCGGCGGAACGGGTGATGCCTGTGATGCTGCGCATTCCGCGCGGTGAAGTGATCTTCCGTCGCGGGGATGTGCTGGAGTCAGACCAGCGCGATTTGTACGCGACGGAACTGGTGACATTCGCGAAAGATCGGCCGTGGTTGGCACGCATGCTGGACGGCACCAGCCGGACGCTGGCGGTTGCTGGGATCGCGGCGGCGATGGCTGGGTACTCGTTGTTGTTTGCACAGCGGATACGTCGCAACGCGATGCGCGTGCTGGGCGCGGCGACGCTGATTCTGGCGGCGCTGACAACAAGCTGCGTGGGTGCGGCGTCGGCACCGGCGTTTGTTCTGCCGTTTACGGTTTTGCCCACGTTGCTGGTGGCGATGCTGTTCTGCATTGGTTATGACCGGCGGACGGCACTGGCGTTTGGCCTTTTGCACGGACTGCTGACGTGTGTGGCGCTGAGCGCGTCGGTGGCGACGCTGGCGATGTGTGTGACGGGTGTGGCGTGCGTCGCCGCGTCGCTGCGGGAAGTGCGGGATCGCAGGAGCTTGGTGCGGACGACGCTGGCGGCGAGCGTGGGATTGACGGCGGCGGTGTTTGTGTTTGGCGTGATCGGTCGACCTGTGGATGTGCAGCCGCTGCGTGTGCTGCGCGAACTGGCGATTGACGCGGGGTTGATCTCTGCGGGTTCGCTGGTCGTGGGTGGGTTGACGTACTTCATGCTGCCGCTGATTGAGCGGCTGTTCAATGTGACGACGGGGCTGACGCTGACGGAACTGCGCGACCCCAAGCAGCCTTTGCTGCGGGAACTGCAACTGCGTGCGCCGGGCACGTATACGCACTCGCTGAATGTGGCGACGATTGCGGAAGCGGCGGCAGAGGCGATTGGCGCGGACAGTCTGCTGGCGTATGTGGGCTGTCTGTATCACGACGTGGGCAAGATGAACAAGCCCGAGTACTTTGTTGAGAACCAGCAGCTTGGTGTGAACAAGCATGACAAGCTGAGCCCGGCGATGAGCCTGCTGCTGGTGGTCGGGCACGTGAAGGACGGCGCGGAGCTGGCGCGGGAGTTCAAGCTGCCGGGCAAGTTGATTCACTTCATTGAGGCGCACCACGGCACGACGCTGGTGGAGTATTTCTACCACCGTGCGAAGAGGCAGGCTCTGGAAGCGCTGGCTCGCGAAGACGATGAACCAGGCGAAACGCTGATGCCCGATGAGTTTGCGTATCGCTATCCCGGACCCAAGCCTCGCAACCGCGAAGTGGCGATTCTGATGATCGCGGATGCGTGCGAGAGCGCGTGCCGGACGATGAGCGATCCGAGCCCGGCGAAGATCGAGTCGCTCGTGCATGACATCGCCAACAAGCGGCTGCATGACGGGCAGTTTGATGATTGCGAGCTGACGCTGAAGGAACTGCACCTGATTGTGCAGAGCGTGTCGCGCACGATCACGAGCATGTATCACGGGCGTGTGCCTTACCCGACTGGCCGGCGCGAAGAAGTGCGGGCGACGGCGGCGAGCAGCGCGAGCGAGCCCAAGCCGGCGGCGACGACGCGGGTGTGAACGCCGCGCGGGATGGGTTACTGCGGCGGATCCCAGGCGGACTCGGGCATTTCCTTCTTGATGCCTTCTTGGACGCCTAGCACGACGGCGTCCTGCTCAGAGATGCCCATGTCTGTGGCGAAGTGGCGGAAAAACTGGTCGTGCGAGTCTGTCTCGCGCGAAAGGTCGAGAAGCCACATGCCGGTGCTGGCGTCTTTGGTGTAGTGTTCACGATATCGGTAATCAGTGTCGACGATGCGCCACGTGATAATGGCGGCGCCGTCGAGGAACTCGATCTTTTCGGGGCGGTCATCGGGCGCTTCTGTGTCGCCGGACCAGAAGCCGCGGGCGATGGAGACATCGACGTACTGGCGACCCGTGAATGACTTGACCTCCTCTGGCTCCAGTTCGGCGCGAATGGCAAGGACGTTGTACATCTCCGAGGGAGCCATCCGCTCAACCTGCTGGCGCGGGGCAGTGCGGGCCAAGACCATCATCTTGTCGAAGTAGGCGTAGGAGTCCGGCGCCATGTAACGCATGGCCTGCTGGGAGTCTTGACTGTCCAAGGCGGCCTGACGAGCCTTGATATCGGCGAGCAACTGCTGACGCGCTGCTTGCTCGCAGCCCGTCAGGCTGAATAGAGAGCAAAGTGCGAATAAGAGCGTGAACAGACGACCGGCGGACAGGTAGTGTGTCATGACCCTATATGAGCAGATTTTCCGCAGGATGTCAAGCGAAGTCGTCTGGGGACACGCAGGGTCTCAAACGTAATGCTCTGCAAGCACGCTCATCCAGTCCTGCGTGCCTTTGACAGCGATGAAACGCTTGCGGACATCGTCGCCTCGCGGGTGGTGCATGGCGAAGCGGATGCCGAACTTTCGCATCATCATGGCGGTGGCCATTTCGGGCTGACGGAAGCGACGCGTGCAGGCAAGACTGAGTTCGAAGTGCTGGCGCAGGACTTCGCGCTGCTCAGCGATGGTGGGCTGGGTGGGGGCTTTGCCTGCCATCATCTCGCGGGCTTGGCGGAAGATCCAGGGGTTGCCGATACAGCCGCGGGCGACGCTGACGCCGCTGACACCGGCGTATGCGATCATGCGGAAGATGTCGTCGACGGACCAGACGTCGCCACTGCCCAGAAAGAGTTTGTCCGGGTGACGCTGGCGCAGGTCTTTGAGGAACGTCCAGCGTGAGGGGCCGATGTACTTCTGCTCGACGGTGCGTGCGTGGACCGTGGTCCATGCGTAACCGATGTCATAGCACGCGGCGAAGATGCGATGGAAGTTGTCGACCATTTCCGGCGTGTCGTCGAAGCTGCGGCGCAGTTTGACGGTGCAGGGGACGTTCGCGGGAACTGCTTCGCGCACGGCTTCGAGGAGTTTGATTGCGCCGCGCGGATCGGTGAGCCAGTGACCGCCGCGCGACTTCTTCTCGATCTTCTTGACGGGGCAAGCGAGGTTGACGTCGATAGCTTGGAAGGCCATTGACGAAGTGGCGGCGTGACTTGGTGACGACGAGTCATTTGAGATAGCTTCTGCGAATGCGCTGGCGTCGGGTTCGTGGTCGAGCGGATCGCAGCTGTCGATCGCTTCGTCTTCGAGGCCTTCGGTGGGATCGAACTCCCCCACTACTTCGCCGCCCGGGGCGCGGAGAATCTGCTTGCGGCCACCTTCGCTCGATGCGGGCTGCGTGGGTTCATTGCCGCTGTAGGCGAGCAGGCGATAGGCCTTGTCGCTGCGCTTGCGCTGCTCCATCGCTTTGATGGACGCTGCGGCCATCTCGGCGGGATCGCTGCCCATGATCTGACAGGTGAGGGGGTGATCTTCGTTGCCGCCTGGGATGTTGTCGTGCAGTTCGCCCAAGTCGGCCTTGTCGAAGCCGCGTCCGCCGGCGAGGAGAGTGCGATCGAGGAGCGCTTCGGTGACGCACATGGGGCAGCCGTGGCGGCGCGCGATGATGCGCATGGCGGCGTCGCTGTAGCCTGCGAGACCGGCTTGGAAGAAGGGTGCGTCGAAGCCGGGCATGAGTGATGCGACGCGCGGATCGATGCATGCGGCGGGGTTGGGACCGCCGCCGGGCCAGTGCCATGTGCCTGCACCGATCGCGGCGGCGACGGCGCGGACGTTGATCTCGTCCGCGCCCGGCGCGATGGCGGGCGTGGGCGGTGTGGCATTTTTACTGGCGGTCTCGCAGGACATCACCCAAGCGTAGTTCGGGCGCGGAGAAGCTTTGGCGGAAGGGGCTTGTTCGCTGGGGAAAACGGCGAGATTTGTCTTGGCAATGGATGCGAGGCTCGGTATGCTGCTCGAAGAGAGGTCCTAGCCACTCGGGGAAAGCAGCATGTTTCGTTCAACATCGTCGTCGGTTGTCCTCGCCCTCGTCGCAGGCGGCGCTCTCGCCGCGCCCGCGCTTGCACAGGCGCTTAGCGTCGTTGGCCATACGCCCGGCCACCACACGCCCAGCGTCGATCGCAACTCGCCCATCAGCGTCGGCTTCGACACGGCGGTGAATCAAGCGACAATCACGCCGGCGAACTTCCGCGTTTTCGGGCGGGCGAGCGGGCCGATTGCTGGGGCGTTTTCATTTAACGCAGCAGGGACGGTCGTGACCTTCACACCCAACCAGCCGTTCAAGGCTGGCGAAGTTGTGATGGTCACGCTCTCGCGCAATATCGCACGCGCGAGCGGAGGCACGCTGCGCAGCGCGGGGTATCACTTTGAGTTCAACGCCCGCGCGGGTGTGTCGAACTATCAGTTCCAGCAGATCGGCAGCATCAGCAATCGTGATGCGACGGGTGCGCAGACGCGGATTTACGGCGGCATCGCGGCGGACTTCAATCGTGACGGGTGGACGGACATCGCGACGATCAATGAAGTGTCGGCGGATTTGCGGGTGCTGCTGAACTTGCAGAATGTGAACACGCCGTTCGCTGGCATGGTGACGCCTTACACGCCCATTCCGTACGAGAGCAGCCCCAACATGCCGGCGGACTTCAACAGCGATGGCTTCATTGATGTGGTGCTGTCAGACTATGACCAGCGCATCGCGGTTGCGCTGGGTAATGGCAATGGCGGCTTCTCGAGCGTGCAGGAGATCATCGTCTCGCAAATCCCACGCGATTTTGGCGTGTTTGATGCTGATGGCGATGGCGACTATGACATCACCGTTGCGTGCGCGGGTGGAAATGCGATCAACTACTTGGCGAACAACGGGAATGGCACGTTCGCCGCGCCGGTGGTGACGACTGTGACCGGTTCGCCCTATGGCATGGCGGCGGCGGACTTCAACAACGATGGCATCTATGACCTTGCGGTGGGCTGCCGCAACAGTCAGGAAGCGAAGATTCTGCGAGGCAACGGCAATGGCACGTTCACGCAGGTGTCGTCGCGACCCATCGGTGGTGCCACATGGGTGGTGATGGCGGGTGACCTGAACAACGACGGGAAGGTTGACATTACCGCGGCGAACTCATTCAGCAGTAATGCAAGCGTGCTGCTTGGCAATGGCAACGGCACACTGCAAGCGGCGACGGTGCAGCCCACAGGTGGGCACACGGTTTCGACTGATCTTGCCGATCTGGATGGCGATGGCGATCTGGATTGGATCGTCAGCAGCTTTGGAGCGGGGCGCTGGTACACGTACACCAACAACGGCAGCGGTGTGTTCACGCCTCGTGATGAGTTTCCCGCGCCGGCGAACCCGAGCTGCGCGGTGCCGTTCGATTTTGACAATGACGGTGACATTGACCTCGCGCTGACAGATGAAATCGCGGATGTGATCATTCTGATGCGGAACATCACGTCGTGTGATTCGATTGACTTCAACCAGAACGGCGTCTTTCCTGAGGATCAGGATGTGATTGACTTCTTCGATGTGCTGGCGGGCGGCACGTGCGGGGCGTGCGCGGATATCGACTTCAACAACAACGGGGTGTTTCCGGAAGATCAAGATGTGATCGATTTCTTCAATGTGCTTGCGGGCGGTGGGTGCCCATAAGCACATGCCTTAGTGCGTGGGGCGGGATGGCCCGAAGGGAGGCGCGACGGGAGGCGATTGTGCCCCTAAACTTACCCCCTATGACCACCATTTCCACCGTCGCAGTCACGGGTGCAAGCGGGTTTGTCGGCCGCAACATGGTTCGGGCTTTGCTCGATGCCGGATACAGCGTGCGTGCGCTCGTGCGTGATCGCGAGAAGGCTCGCGCGGTGCTTCCGGCTGCGGCGGGCAAGCTGACGCTGGTGGTTGGCGATGTGACTGATGCTCGCAGCGTGGAAGATCTGGTGCAGGGCACGCAGGCGTGCGTGCACCTGGTGGGCATCATTCGTGAAGTGAAGCGGCTGGGGCAGACGTTCCAGCGGATGCATGTGGATGCGACTCGCGTGGTTGTGTCCGCCTGCGAAAAGGCCGGCGTGAAGCGATACCTGCAGATGAGCGCGCTTGGCGCGCGTGATGTGGGTGTGGCGGAGTATCAGCACACGAAGTTCGAGGCCGAACAGATCGTGCGGCGCAGCGGGCTGGCGTGGACGATTTTCCGTCCGAGCCTCATTCACGGCAAGGACGGCGAGTTCGTGCATCAGGCTCAGAACTGGCTGAAGGGTGAGGAACAGCCCTACTTCTTCCTGCCTTACTTCCAGGGCGGCGCGCTCGAACAGCGCGTTCCGCTGGGGGATGTGAACCCGCGTGATCCTCGCATCGCGCCGGTGGCGGTGGAAGATGTGTGCGCTGCGTTTGTGCGTGCGTTCAAGCATGACGCCACAGTGGGTGAAACGTACAACCTGTGCGGCGGCGATGTGATGACGTGGCCTCAGATGCTGAACTTCATGCAAGAGAACACGCCCGGCGCGCTGCCCCTGCAGCCGTTTGGGATTCCTTCGTGGATCGCCGCGTTGCAGGCGCAGGCTGCGAGCCTTGTGGGTCTTGGTCAGTTCCTGCCGTTTGATGCAGGCATGGCGAAGATGGGCGGCGAAGACAACGTGGCAGACATGACCAAGACTCGCGATGAGCTTGGCATGCAGTTCAAGGGCTTCAAGACCACGTACGCGGCGTACGCGGGCAGTGGGCACTGAAGAAGGCACTAGGGACTAGGGACTGGGGACTGGGGACTGGGGACTGGGCATTGGGCATTGGTGAAAAGACAAAAGGCATCGCGTGAGCGATGCTTTTTCTTTTGATGGTTTTTCACCAGTGCCCAATGCCTGATGCCCAGTGCCTGTTCAACCGATGTCGTCGATGGCGTCGTTGCGCAGCGTGAGGATGTCGCGCAATTGCTCGGTGCTGAGTTCGCTGAGCCATGCTTCGCCTTGACCGATGATGTTCTCGGCGAGTTCGCTCTTGCTTTCGATCATCTGGTCGATGCGTTCTTCGAGCGTGCCGCGGACGACGAACTTGTGGACCTGCACGGTGCGCGTCTGGCCGATGCGGTAGGCGCGGTCGGTTGCCTGATTCTCAACGGCGGGGTTCCACCAGCGGTCGAAGTGGAAGACGTGCGTAGCTGCGGTGAGGTTGAGACCGACGCCGCCTGCGCGGAGGCTGAGCAGCAGGACGGGGTACTTGCCGCCGCCTTTTTGGAATTGCTCGATCATCATCTGGCGCTTGGCCTGGGTGACGCCGCCGTGGATGAAGAGCACTTCGCGCTCGAACTGCTGGCGGATCATGACCTCGAGCATGCGGCCCATGGTGCGGAACTGCGTGAAGATGAGGCACTGGTCGCCTTCGGCGAGCACTTCGTCGAGCATTTCGAGCAGACGAATGCACTTGCCGCTGCGCGTGGGATCGAGCGTGCCTTGGTTGCCTGCAAGGCCGCCGGTTTCGTCCCAGTCTTTGAGGACCTGGGACGGGTGGTTGCAGACCTGCTTGAGCTTGATGAGCGCGCTCAGGACCAAGCCGCGGCGCTGCATGCCCTCGGCATTGTCCACTTCGTTGAGCATGCGCTTGACGTAGGTTTCGTAGAGCGTCGCCTGCTCGGCGGTGAGGTGGCTGAACTCCTTGCTTTCGAGCTTGCTGGGCAAGTCGCTCACGACTGTCGGATCGCTCTTGAGGCGGCGAAGCACGAACGGACGAATGAGGCCACGGAGCTGCTCGCCCTTGTGCTTGTCGTGGTAGCGCTCGACCGGCACCGCGAAACGCGTGCGGAAGCTGCTGGCGCTGCCCAGATAGCCGGGGTTCAGGAAGTCCATGATGGACCAGAGTTCGGTGAGGCGGTTCTCGACGGGCGTACCGGTGAGGGCGACGCGGTGATCGGCTTCGAACAGGCGAACGGCCTGGCTTTGCTTGCTGCTGGGGTTCTTGATGTATTGCGCTTCGTCGAGCACGACGCGGCCCCAGCGCACTTTGGCGAGCAGTTCGCGATCGCGATGCGCGAGCGCGTAGGTGGTAATGATGAGGTCGGCTTGTGCCGCGTGCTCGAGGAATGACTCGCCCTGGTAGCGCTCGGCGCCGTGGTGCACGAGCACCTTGAGGTGCGGGCAGAATCGCTTGGTTTCGTGCACCCAGTTGCCGACGACGCTCATGGGGACAAGCAGCAGCGTGGGCGGCACGCCGTGGGCGAGGCTTGTCGTAACTTTGGGCTCGCTGGGAGACTCGCTTGTGGAGTCTGCTTCGCTGGTCGCCTTCTGCTGGCTCGCGAACGCAACATCGGCCATGCTGGCCACGGGGCCTGCGGGCGTAATGGGCGCGCCCTCGCCTGTTGCGCCTTCGCGCTCATAGGCGAGCAGCGCGAGAAGCTGCACGGTCTTGCCGAGACCCATGTCGTCGGCGAGGCAGATGCCAAAGCCAAGGCGCTCCTGGAACATCATCCAGCTCACGCCGCGAGCCTGATACGGACGCAGTGTGCCTTGGAAGTCCTTGGGCGGGGGCAGCATTTCGAGCTGCTTGGTTGCCGCTTCACTGTTCATGAAGCCCTGCAGCCAGCCGCTGGCTTCGAGGCCCACCACCGGGATGCCGGTGGTCTTGAGTTCGCTTGCGTAGGCAAGTCGCATCGCTTCACTGAGACGGATGCGGCCGCCTGGATTCTCGCGAATGAACTTGATGGCGGCGTGCACGTCCTCGGGGCGAATTTCGACCCAGCGGCCATTCACGCGCACCAGCGGCACCTTCTTGGCGGCGAGTGATTCGAATTCTTCGAGACTGAGCGTGGTGTCGCCGACGCTGATTTCCCAGCGGTAGTTGACGAGCGTGGCGAGGCCGAGCTGCGCCTTGGCCGCGTTGGAGAGGCCTCCTGCTGCGGTACGCGGATCGGTGCCGTCGTCGGCTTCGAGCATGAGCTTGGCGCCCAGGCGCGCGGTGGGCGTGTCCCACCAGATGGGAGCTTCAACGCCGAAGCCCTGCTCGATCAGAATCGGACGGACTTCGCGCAGGAAGTCGTACGCGTGGCGCGTGTTGAGCTTGAGTTCGCTGGGTTCGCTTTCGTCCAGCGCGACTTCGAGTCGCTTGTAGAAGCGCGAGGCACGGCCCAGTTCCTTGAGCAGCAGTTCCTGCGGCATATCGAGGCGGCGACCCATGATGGTCGCGCTGTCGCCTTTGATGATCCAGACATCGCTGGCATCCACGACGAGGTTGGGCTGATCGACGCTTTGCAGGTGGAACGAGAGCAGCCAGCTTTCCTGCCCGGGGTCGGGAGCCTGATCGGGCGCGAGCATCTTGGTGTCGGGCTCGCTGAGTCGCAACACCAATCGCCATGCGCTGCTGGTGCCGCGATCTTCGAGGCCGCCGATCCACACGCGCACGCGCTTGGCGAGATCCTGGCGAATGGTGATGGGGCCGGGAATCGCATCGGCGGTTGTAATCAGGCCGCTGAGCCACGCAACGTGCGCGTCGGTTGACGGGTCTTTGCCGTGAATCGTCGCGCCAAAATCCTCACGCACGAGTGCTGCGCGACAGGCACTGTCAACGAGCGCGGCGAGGAAATCCTCGGTGATGCTCCACGCATCGTGCTCTTGCGCATCGACGATGGCACGCGCAGCGGCGGGCATTGCGCTGATCAGCAGTGTTGCCTTGCCTGCCATCGCTTCGTCGGAGAGCCAGGGACGCCAACCGCCTTTGAGCTCGCCCGTCAACGTCTGCACGAGCATGGGCACAAAGCGCTGCTGCGCGATGACGTGCTGTGCGAAGCGTGCGGCGAGGATCCAGTACTCCAGATCGCTGCCAACGGCGATGCGTTCGTGGCTCTTGTCGGTGTCTTCGCCGTTTGCTTGCTTTTCGAGCGCGTCGGCGATGGCGATGAGCACGTCGCCGGTCTGGTCGGGGCCGAAGGCGACGGTGTCGATGGTGCATTCCCGCAGCGTGATAGTCGCGACCGCCGTTGCGACTTCAGCGACGGCTGCGGTTTCATCCTGCGACTCTGTGAGAGCGGAGGGATCTTCGTAGTCGACGTCGTCATCGCCGGCGAGCGCGTTGCCGGCGAGGCGCTCGAGCGTGGTGCTGGGCGCTGGAGCTTCGCCCATGAACGGGAGTCTGGCGACGAGCTGCGCGGGCTGAGCATCGCGCAGTGACGGCAGCGAGGCGAGCCATGAAAGGTCGCTTTTGGCAAAGGGGTGTGTGGCGGCGGCAACTGTGGAAGAGGCCGCGACGGCGTATTGCCGTGCGTCTTCAGCCCAGAGGTGCAAGCGACCGGAAGACCAACTGGCGTGCAAAACCTTGGGCACTGTCGCTCCCTCGACGGATCAACCACTTCGAAACGGAATGAGGACGCTGGGACTCGAACCCAGGACCTGCGGATTAAAAGTCCGATGCTCTACCAACTGAGCTACGTCCCCGAAGAGGGTCTGCGACTGTGTTTTCAGCAGCGCAGGTTCGATTGTAGGTGCGGGATGGATGCGGGGGAAGGGGGGAACAGAGAGCTGAGAACGGGGAGCGAGACAACGTTTGTGCTGGTAATTTGATTGGGTTTGGGGATTCTGCTTGGTAGGCGGATGAAAAAGGCCGCCCGAGAACGAGCGGCCTTTGTCGCAGTATGTGAGTCAGGTTCAGCTGACCGGCGCGGTGATGCCCAAGGGCGTGCCCAGCGTGGCGAATGCACCCGGGAAGAGCAAGTCGATGTGATTCATCGAGGCGACGATGGGCTGAGGAGCCTTGATGAAGATACCGAACGACTGGTTCGTCAGGCGGCGGTTGCCCTGAATGAACTGATCGAGGTTGAACTCGCTGACGAGTCGTGCAGGCAGCGTGCGGCGGTAGGTTTCGGTACCTGCGCCACCAGCCGCATCGAAGTTGAACGTGATTTCGATGGTGACCGGCTGCGACTGGGGGTTGTAGAGACGCAGCGACTCGGTGAGACCCGGGTGACGCTGCACGCCGGGCAGGTTGGCGTTGAAGTCCACGTTGTCGCCCGGGCGGAAGCCTTCACCGAAGCCCCAGTAGGTGTACGCCTTGGACGCGTCGGTGACGCTGAGTGCGTCGCTGAAGGTGGTGCCAGTCTGCGTGACGGGAGACGTGATGTTGACGGCGACCGGAACGCTGGCGGCGTAGCGAATGCCGTAGGGCTGCGCCGTCGGGAAGTTGGGGATGCTGGAGGCGTTGAAGGTGCGGTGGCTGTTGGCCGGCACTTGGACTTCCTGGCGGACGGATGAGCCGTTCTGGAAGGTGTAAGTGAGAGCGACGGTGGTCGCGGTGTTGCTGGGATTCAGAATGCCCAGCGTTTCGGTGCTGTTGCGCTGACCGAACTGACCTTCGGGCAGGACGCCGGCAGTCGTGCCGAGGTTGTCGGAACCGATGGTGCCGGTGGCCTGGCGACGGCTGGGGTCGTAGGTGGTCTTGGCAGCGACGATCGGGCCGTCGGCCTGAACGGTCACGCCGTACACGCCGTTGGGGATCGTCGCGAAGATCTCAGGAGTATCCGTCAGATCGTCCGCCAACTGGAACTCGCTCATGTAGATACCGGAGCGGCCGAAGGCGGGGATGTCGCGAATGACGCGGTAGACGCGGTTGTTGTCCGTGTTGAAGAGGCGAATCTCGGCGCGGACCAGCGTGCTGCCGGGGTTCTGGAAGAGGATGTAGCTGTTGACCACCGGTGCACCGCTTTGGACGGCGGGGTCACTCTTCTCGACGTTGGCAAAGCTCCAGTCACGGCCGACGACCGGCGTGAAGCTTTCGCCCACGGCGACGGGGCCGCTGGCGATCTGAGCCAAGTCGTAGTAGCTGAAGGTCGCTGCGATGGGGAGTGTCGAGCGGATTTCGAGCGAGTAGGCGCGGTTGCGCTGGTCGAGCGGAATCGCGGTCTGGTCGGCGTCGGGGTAGACGCCGGCAGCGAAGGTGTCGGGACGGTTGATGTCAACACCGCGGCGAGCGAGTGCGGGAATTTCGACATCGAGCACGCGCTCCACGGAGCCGTTGTTGTCGGTGTCGCGATATTCGAACGCAGCCACACGGTCGCGGTTGGCGGCGTTGTTAACGCCTTCGAACCGCTGGATAACAACCACGCGCACGGGCTGGTTGTTGGGGTTGGTCATGGGGATGAAGCTGAAGATGTTCGCGCCGTTGAATCCTTCGGGGTAGTAGACGCGGTAGGGGTAGTTGGCGACCTGCTGACCGGTCGAGAGCGTTTCGAAGGAGGTGACACCCGTGTTACCGGTGAGGAAGCCCGTGCCGGTGTTCTGATTCATCGACGTCACGAGGCCATCGAGCTGGCCCTGGCTGGTCGCGAAGAAGACGAAGTAACGCATGCTGCGCGAAGCACCGGCGACGAGATCGCCCAGATCGAACGACACAGCGAGCTGGCTGTCACTGCTGGCACCGTTGGGGTCCGTCGCGCTGGTTGCGATGAGCTGGGCGGAATCGCGAACGGTGAAGTTGGCGGGCAGGACAAGAGCGCGACCCGTGCCAGCGCTGGTGGGCGCGATGGCAAGAGCGGCGAAGAGGCCGTTCTGGAAGATGTTGTTGGTGTAGCGAGCCTGCACCACGCGACCGTCCGTGCTGCGATCGTTGCTGGTGTCGGTGCTGCCTTCTGACAGACCGATGCCGGGGTCGGGGTTGAAACCTTCCATCCACGACACGCCGGTCATCGTCGACGCGCTGGTGTTGGTCACGAAGACGTCGATAGCGATGAAGGAATCGGTCACGGCGTAGCTGAGCGTGCGTTCGATACGCAGACCGCGATAGTTGCCGTTCGTCTTGGCGCGATTGTTGAAGCTGTCGCTTTCGCTGGTGACAGCGAAGGGCAGCGTGGCGGCCGCGTCGGCGTTCACGAAGCCGATGCCGCTGGCGGTCGCTCCGAGGAACGCGTTGTTGACGGAAGAGACCTGGAGGAACTCAATGTTCGAGTAGCTCAGGCGAGGCGACGAAGCGCCAGCACCCAAGGTGCCCGATGCGCCGACCGTCGCATCGACCAGATTGCCATCGAGGCGAGTGGAACCATCGCTCACACCGGCGGCGACGTTGACGGACAGGGTGTAGTTGCCGGTCGTCGCGGCGAGTGTGCCACCTGCGGGCAGGAGCGGGTTGTAGGCGATGTTCGACGATTCGCTCACAGCGACGTAGTAGCGGCCTGCGCTTGCGACCACGTAGTTGAGGATCGCGCTGTTGAGCGTGCCGTCGAGGTTGCTGATGGCGATTTCAACGCCTTGGCTGTCGAACAGGCGGAGGGCCGTGTTGAGCACCGAGGTGTTGGCGACGGGGTTACCTGCCTGCGTGAGAGCCGCGATGGGCGAGCTGGTGATGTTGATGGTCGCGCCGGCTTCAGCGGTGAACGTGAAGATGTCGCGATCGAGGCCGCCGAAGGAGCCGTCGCCGATGAACGCGCGTTCGATGGTCTGGCTGCCCGTGCCCACGACGTCGGCGAGGTTGGTCGCCGTGTTGATGGTGTCGTTGCTTTCGTTGGGGCCTGACGTGTCGTTGCGATACTCGATGTTCATCTTCCAGTCGATGATGCGACCGTTGGCGGTCGCGCGCTGGTCGCGGATGAGCAGCGTCCACGTGCCCGAGAGGCGCTTGCCATCGAAGGCGCTCAGGCCGGCTTCGGGAGCGAAGGAGCCGCTGAAGGGGGCGGCGCCGCTGGCGATGGGCGAACTGACAGCTTCGTCATCGAAGGTGGTGTACGTCAGAGGAACGCCCGAGCCGTTGCGGGTGCCCATGTCGGCGTTGTTGCCGCCGCGACGGTTGTAGAGCAGCACGGTGGTGTTGTCAGGACCGATGAGGCTGATCTCAAGGTCGCTGACGTTGGCGTGCTGGATGTTGAGGCTGATGTTGACGTCGAGCACTTCGCGCGTGTCGAGGATCGTCATGGCGACGCTGCTGACACCTTGCGTTGCGGTGCTCGCGGGCGGGTTGGGTTCGCCGCCGCGAGGGATGTTGATCGGGAAGGCGGGCTGACCGGTGACGGCGTTGGTCGCACCCGAGTAATCAACGACGTCGTTGCGCGACAGTTCGACACCGAGCTTGAGCGTGTACGCGCCCTGGCTCTGGGGGCCGGTACGACCGGAGAGGTCGGTGGCGGTGTACGTGGTGTTGCCGAAGCCCGACACGCCGATGTAGTAGGTGCCGGCGGTGCGGACGAAGAAGTCGATGTACGAGTCCTGGCCGAAGAACTGGTCGTTGACCGCGAGCTGGGCGCCGTTGGCGTCAAAGAGACGGATGACGCTGTCGAGCGAGCTGGGGGTGCCCAGACGACGCGCGACGACTTCGGCGGTGATCTGGCCGCCGCGGGCCATATCGATGCGGTAGATGTCAACGTCGAGCGCGGCTTGTGTGCCGTTACCGACGAAGACACCGGCGAAGGTGGCCTGGCCGCTAGCGTCGAACGTGACGGGCGTGGCGAGGGCGGTGGTGTCGTTGAATTCGTTATCGCCGTTGGTGTTGACGACGCGAATCGTGCGAACGTCGTTGACGCCTGCGGATGTGTTGCCGTTGAGGCGGTTGCCCGTGGAGTCACGGAAGCCGCCGTTGAGCAGCGTGAGTTGCAGCGTGTCAAGCGGCAAGCGACCGCCGAATGCGCCGAGGTTGAGGTTGATCGTGACCTGGCGAGGATTGGACGCACTGCGAACGACGCCGGTGACGGGGATCGTCACATCGTCGATGGTGCCGAAGGTGTTGTCCGTGCCGTCAGCGCGAAGCTGGACTGCGCTGGCGTTGAAGAACGTGGGGTTGTTGTCGATGGCCTCACTGAAGTTCACGGTAAGGCTGGTGATGGGCAGACCGGTCGTGGGATCGAGCTGCGTGGTGACCGGGCCGGGGTTCACACCTTGCACGAGCGGACCGTCGGTCAGAGCGGCCTGCACGGCGCGAAGGGCATTCACGCGGCCGCCGCTGGCGACCTTGCCTTGCAGGCTGGGGAGCGGATCGGCGGTGTTGAACAGGATTTCGCGGATTTCGACAGCGCTGGCGGTGGGCTTGACGCTCTTGATGAGCGCGGCAATGCCTGCGACGAGAGGACCGGAGAAGCTGGTGCCATCGATGTACTGATAGCCGCCGCCCACTGCCGTCGTGAAGGTGTTGACACCCGGAGCGGCGATATCGACAGAGAGCACGCCGAAGTTGCTGAACTCGGCGAGCGCGTCGTCGTTGTCTGTCGCGGCGACGGTGATGATGCCGGGGTTGGGATACGACGCGGGATACTGCGGAATCTGATCGTTGTCGTCGCCGATGTTGTCACCGCCCGCGCGGCCGTTGCCGGCGCTGGCGACGAAGACGCCGCCCGCAGCGATGTAGCGGTCGATGGCGGCCTGCTCGCCCACGATGCCGTTGGGGTTGTCGTCGGTGTAGAAGTCAGGAGCGAAGCTGCCGTATGAGTTGGTGGTGATATCGACGGCGAAACCGCGCTGACGCATGAGCGTGGCGTAGTCGTGAGCCTGAATGATGGCGTCGGTACGCAGAGCGCCGGCGGAGTCGGCGATCTTCAGCGGCAGCAGCGACACGAGCCAGTTGATGCCTGAGATGCCTTGGCCGTTGTTGCCCACTGCGCCGACCATGCCGGCGACGGCGGTGCCGTGACCTTCGAGGTCGCGCGGGTTGTTGTCGAACTCACCGAAGTCGAAGCCGTTGACGTCGTCGACATAACCGTTGTTGTCGTTGTCGATGCCGTCGCCTGCGATTTCGCCGGGGTTGGTCCAGATGTTGTTGCGAAGGTCGGGGTGATCGATGTCAACGCCGGTGTCGATGATGCCGACGATGACGTTGCGCGAGCCGATGGTGATGTCCCAGACGGATTCGGCGCGGACGTCGGCGCCTGCGGTGCCCGGGTCCAGACCGCCCGGCACGCCCGTGAGTGTCTGGCCGTTGTTGTTCAGCCAGTACTGGTTGCCGTAAAGCGGGTCATTGGGAACGCGGTTGGACTTGAAGACCTGATTGGGCTCAACCCAACGAATGCCCTGCACGGTTTCAGCTGCTGCGCGAGCCTGATCGACTGTGAGACGAACGTCGGTGACGAACGTTGCGTAGTTGCCGCGAGCGATGGAGCGAACATCCCACGCGCGGATACCGAGCGCGTTGGCGAGGTCCTGGGTCGCGAGGACTGCGTTGTCATTGCTCAACTGTTCGTCGAACGTGACGATGTAAGAGCCGCGCACCTGGGCGACGGGGGCACCGCCCCACGTGCTCCATTCGGCGTTGCTCGGCAGCGCGTCGCCGCTCAGCATCTGACGAGGTTCGAGGGCCTCAATTGAGTTGCCACTGGTGGAGACCAGTCGGGAAACAACGCTGGCGGCCTTCTCGAACAGTCGGCGTGTACGGCTCGGCGACATACGAAGACTCCAATCTCGCCCCATTCTCTGAACGGGGTCACTGCGACACAACAAACACAGTTGGCTGGAACGGGGCGACGGGACTGAGTGCTTGCGGTGTCTCCACGCGCGCACACGATGCATCCGCTGCTTGCCCGCTGGCTCATAAAGCTTACGGGCCCCGCTTCATCCTGTTCCTATCTTCTCCGAAAGTGACTATACGCACAAGTCGGGATTCGTCCGGCCTGCCCCAAATTTCTCAGGGGTGCGAAGCAATACCAAACAGAGTTCTATCGAGGGACGAGTGTCAAAATCAACTCCGCGTGGCGGGCGGAAGCCCCCTGTCGCTCGCGAATGACACCTCGGCCGGCCTCGGCGACGGCTCGTCGGCGAGCCGGATCAGCCAAGAGTTGCGACAGGGTGTCCCCAAGTTGTTCACGTGAAACTTGGAGGAGCCCCCCCGAACCGACGAGATCGCGCACGTTTTGCGCGAAGTCGCTCGTGGCGGGACCGATGACGGTCGGCTTGCCCAGCGCGATGGGTTCGATTGGGTCGCTTCCATATAAGGATCCGAAGCTGCGGCCGACCACGACCACGTCGGCGAGGCTGTAGGCCTTGCGAAGTTCGCCGATGGTGTCGAGGAGAAACAGACCCTTTGAAGGGTCGCCGGCGACGTTGGATCGACGGACACAGCCGGGCATGGCGCGCGCCGCGACTTCGAAGTGTTCGGGCTTGCGGGGGGCGCAGAGCAGTTGGACGCCGGCAGGCACCGCGCTGACCAGCAGGGCTTCTTCATCTTCAGCGGTGCTGCCTGCGACGATGAGTGGTTTGCTGCGGTCAATGCCGAGTTGCTGGGCGAGTTCGGCGGCGCCGGGCACCTCGTCGACCAGACCTGCGCCGTCCCACTTCATGGTGCCGACGATGAGGCACTTGTCGGCGGGCAGACCAAGGGCTTCGAATCGCTGGGCGTAGTCGGCATCTTGCACGGCAGCGAATGCGAGCTTGTGCAGTCGCTTGCCGAAGAAGCCGTCGATCTTCTGGTAGCCTTTGAAACTGCGTGCGCTCAACCTGCCATTGATGATGCAGATTGGAATGCCGCGATCTGCGCAGGCGTCGACGAATTGGGGCCAGATTTCCAGCTCGACCAGCGCGACGACGTCGGGAGCGATGCGATCGAGGAAACGTCGCACGCTCCACGAGAAATCCAGCGGGTAGCGCTCGACTCGGCAGGTGCTGGCGAACAACTCGCGGGCGCGAGCGAGGCCGGTGTCGGTGGTGGTGGTGATGACGACTTCGGCTTCCTTCGTCAGAAGTGGCACAAGAGCGCGGAGGGCGGAGACCTCCCCAACTGACACGGCGTGCAGCATGACGCGAGGCTTGCCGGGCTGCTTGGCGGGAAGCGTTTCGCCCTTTCCGAATCGACCAGCCCAGCCGCCTCGTTTCTTGAGGGCCCAGAAGGGTGCGGTGACGAGTGCGAGGGGGATGTAGAGGAGGTCGAGGAGCGACATGGGCACGAAAGGCTCGGGATGAGGCAATAGGGATTGGGCATTGGGCTGAGATGCAACGCCCGTCTGTCGCTTCACTATTGCCTGAAGCATTGTGCTCAATGCTTTTCTGTAATGGGCAAGCAGGGATTCGAACCCTGGACCCTCCGCGTGTAAGGCGGATGCTCTAGCCGCTGAGCTACTCGCCCGGCTGGGTGCAGGGTAGCTGAGGGTTGAGGGAAATGCACGGGGGCACGAAAGACGCCAATCGGACGGGAAGTCATGCCGAATCTCCGGCGTCAAACCTATCGTGCCTTTGTATGACCACTGATCCTGTGAATGCCTCGGGTACGCCTCAAACGCCGGTGTCGGAACTTATCGCGCAGCGCGGGAAAAACCGTGAAGCGGTGGTTGCGCTGGGGTTGCAGCCTTACGGGTCCAAGACGGACGGGATCGTGCATGCGTCGCAGGCTCGGGGCATGTACGACGAGACTGCCGATAAGGACCAGCAGGCCAACGGCAAGACACCGGGGTTTGTGGATAAGCGTCCGGTCGCGAAGGTCGCGGGTCGCGTGATGCTGCTGCGCGATGGTGGCAAGCTGATCTGGATGAACGTGCGCGACATGAGTGGCGACATTCAAGTGGCCGTGTCGCAGCGCGACTGTGATGCGATGTCATTCAGCTTTGCGAAGCTTGTGGACCTGGGCGATGTGGTCGTGGTGGAAGGCCGCCTGATGCGCACGAAGACGGGGGAGATCACGATCTGGGCGACGAAGGTTGAGCCCGGCGCCAAGTGCATGGTGCCGCCGCCTGAGAAGCACGCCGGTTTGAGCGATGTGGAGCTGCGCTATCGCCATCGCTATGTGGACCTGTGGGTGAACCCGGAAACGGCGAAGGTGTTCGAGCAGCGCAGCCAGATTGTGGCGACGGTGCGCTCCTTCATGCAGGGCCGGGGGTACATGGAAGTGGAAACGCCCATGCTGCAATCGCTCGCGGGCGGTGCTGCGGCGCGGCCGTTTGTCACGAAGATGAACGCGCTGGATATCAATCTGTTCATGCGCATCGCCCCGGAGTTGTACCTGAAGCGCTTGCTGGTGGGCGGCTTCCCGAAGGTGTTTGAGGTCAATCGCAACTTCCGCAATGAAGGCTTGGATAAGCAGCACAATCCTGAATTCACGATGCTTGAGGCGTATCACGCCTTTGGCGACGTGGAGACGGTGATGGAGATGACCGAGAGCCTGATTCGCACGTGCGCGAAGGCGCTTGCGGGCACTGAGGGCGACGCGGTGCTGCCGTTTGGTGAATTGTCGATCAACTACAGCAAGCCGTTCGCACGGCGGACGTATGCGGAGCTGTTTGAGAAGGCGTGGGGCTTCTCGATGCTGGACACCGCGAAGGTGAAGGCGACACTGAAGCAACGCATGCCCAAGCACGCAGCAGCGATTGACAACATGGACCCGATCCTCGCGGTCAATGAGTTGTTTGAAGACAAGGAACGCGGCGGCGAGGCACAGCTAGATCACAGCACGCCAACGTTCATCACCGATTATCCGGCGGCGATCAGTCCGCTCACGCGACCCAAGCGCGACAACCCGATGCTGGCGGATCGTGCGGACCTGTTTATCGCGGGCATGGAAATCGCACCGCACTACACCGAGCTGAATGATCCTGACATTCAGGAAGCCAAGTTCCGCGAGCAGCTCACGGGCATTGACGCGGACAAGAACGCGGAAGAGAACACGTATCGCACAATGGATCATGACTTCCTGCGTGCACTGCGTGTGGGCATGCCTCCCGCGGGCGGCATGGGGCTGGGGATTGATCGCCTCACGATGCTGCTGACGAATCAGCGGACCATTCGTGACGTGGTGCTCTTCCCGCTGATGCGGCCTGAGTAAAGCAGTTCGACAGATCACTCGCGTGCGTTACGCCTTTGCGAAAGCCTTGATCAAGGCTCGAGAGGCGACCACTGCGCCATCGTCTTGCGCGACCAGCGGGGCGAGTTCTCGCGCGCGGCTTGCAAACGATGGTTCATCGAGCAGGCGGCGCAAGCGCTCAACCAATCGATCTGGCGTGACGCTCGCGTGGCGAAGACGCAGACCCGCACCGAGGCGCTTGATGCGAGCAGCATTGTCGAACTGATCGTGGCTCATGGGAGTCACGAGGATGGGGCGACCGGCCCGCAAGCTTTGTGCTGTTGTGCCGATGCCCCCGTGATGCACAATCGCGGCGCACTGCGGAAAGACCTGCGAGTAGGGAGCGTAGTTGAAACTCGCAACTCCTGGAGGCAGTGTGCGCGGAGCGTACTCGGGCTTTGCGGTGAGCAGCAGGCCGCGACGTTTGAGCAGGGTGCATGCCTGCGCAGCGGCTTCGTAGAACCGACCGGCGACGTGTACGGCGGCGGTGCCGAGCGAAAAGATGATGGGCGGATCACCATCACGCAGGAACGCTTGCAGGCGATCCTGCTCTGCGTCGTGGGCACGCACGCGATCAAACCAAGGGAACCCGCAGATGATGCCCGTGGGTGGGTCGCCAGGGATGGCGTCACGGAAGTGACGGGACCACAAGCCGATGTTGGTCACGCCGCCTTGGCACAACTGGATGAAGTGACCACGCTGGGGTCGCAGACCCATGTCGCGACGCAAGCGATTGAGCGGGCCGTCGAGCAGGAAGCTCATCATGAGACGGCCCAGCGCGATTTGGGCGCGAGACATCCAGAGCGGCGGTTCGTCCTTTTCCCACGAATTGAAAATGGGACGATCAACGGGGTTCATCCAACCGATGGGCGCGAGGTTGGAGCAGGCGTAGGGGATGCTGAGCTTCTCGCAGACGCTGGGCGCACCGAGAGACAGCGGATGCATGAGCATGGCGTCGGGCTTCAGTCGCGTCGCGATTTGCAGCAACTGCTTGGTTGCCGCGGGAATTGCCGGGATGATCAGCCGTCGCATGAGCTTGAGTGAGCCAAGGCGTTCGTCCATCGCACCGGGGGTTTGGGCGGCTTGGGCAATTTCGAGATGCTCGCCGAGTGGCTCGAAGGGAAGGCCTTCGCCGCGGATGAGTTTTTCGTAGTACGGATTGGTTGCGATGATGCCTTCGTGCCCCTGCTTGGCGAGTTCATGCGCGATTGCGATAGAAGGATGGATGTCGCCGTGCGAGCCCACGGGCAGGAGAAGCAAACGCATGAGGGAGCGTAGAACGGAGAACGGAGAGCGGGCGAGATTGCACGCGGGTAGCGCACTTGGGGGTGCACACGACATCCGGCTCCTCGCTTCTCTCCGGTCGTTCCTCTCTTCTCTGCTCTCTGCTCTCCGTTCTCTGCTGTCCGTTCTCCTCTACCATTCCCCATGGCACTTTTGTCCGTCAACATCGATCACATCGCGACGCTGCGGCAGGCGCGGTATCGCAAGAGCGCGACGTATGGCGAACCCGATATTGCTCGTGCGGTGCAAGAGGTAGAGATTGCAGGGGCGCAGGGCGTGACGGTGCATCTCCGCGAGGATCGTCGGCATGTGATTGATCGCGACGTGCGGGTGATTCGCGAGCTGACGCGGGTGAAGTTCAATCTCGAGATGGCGGCGACGGATGAGATGATCGCGATCGCCCGTGACGTGAAGCCGCAGAGCGCGATGCTGGTGCCGGAAGGCCGTAACGAAGTCACGACCGAGGGCGGGCTTGATGTGGCGGGTCAGCTTGATCGCATGCGTGATGTCGTGCGGCGGCTGCGTGATGCAGGAGCGCAGGTCAGCGCGTTCATCGATGCGGAAGAGCGGCAGATCGAAGCGTGCCTGCAGGCAGGCTTTGACGTGTGCGAGGTGCACACCGGCCCATACGCCGATGTCTTTGCGGCAACCGGCGGGGACTTTCGGGAACCCATGCTTCGTGAGTCGTTGACGAAGGTGTTGCACGCGGGCCTGGCGATTGTCGATCGCGGCATGCGCTTCAATGCCGGGCACGCGCTGAACTATCACAATGTGGGACCGATCGCCGCGCTGCCTGGGGTGGTTGAACTGCACATCGGGCATGCGATCATCAGTCGGAGCGTGTTTACCGGTTTGCGACATGCGACCAGCGACATGCTGCGAGCGATGGAGACCGGTATGAGCGCGGAAGTGATTGAGGTCATCGGCCGCGATGGAGTATGAGGAGCTGCGATGAGTCTGATTGCACATGCCCAGCAGATGCTGGCGTACGAAACGTGGGCGAATGAGCGGACGCTTGTGTCAGTCGACACGATTCCCGCGGCTCAACGCAGCGGAGACAAGTACACGCGCGTGTGCGGACTCGTTCCGCACAACATCATCGCGCGGCGAATCTGGCTGCTGCGCATTCGTGGCACGCCGCATGAGAATCCGAAGGATTGGTTCCCCGCGTGGGACGCGGCACACACCCAGGCGCAGGCCGCCGAGGTCGACAGCCTGTGGCGTGAGTTTCTGGCGGGACTTCGTGAGAGTGATTTGAGCAACGAGCTTCGCTACACCGCCAGCGACGGCTCGAAGTTCGTGAGCAAGATCGGCGATGTCCTGATCCATGTGTTCAATCACTCGACGTATCACCGTGGGCAGGTGGCGAGGATCGTGCATGAGCTGGGCGGGCAGCGTGCGAGCACGGATCACATCGCGTTCACACGACGGAACGGCTGAACATGGTGCACGAGCACGTGACATTGCGCGACGGGCGACGCGTTGTTGTGCGAGAAGCGCAGCACCGCGACGGCCCTGGGATGCTGCACTTGCTGCGCGATGTAGCGAGTGAACGCGCGTATACGCTGCTGGAGCCGCAAGAAGTCGACGCTCGCGCATCGGCGATATTGCGCGACATGGGGGCCCACGATCCGAACGAACTACGACTGCTTGCGCGCTGCGGCGAAGCCGACACGGATGTCATTGCAGATCTGACGCTGGGCACCAAGAACTTCCGGCGTATCGCCCATGTTGCAAAACTGGGGATGGAAGTTCGCAAGGACTTTCGCGGCGTAGGTTTGGGAGACGCGATGCTGCGCGTGGCTCTCGCGTGGGCGGCGGAGCATCCGTTGATCGCCCGCGTGGAGCTGCAGGTATTTGCGGACAATGCTCGCGCAGTTGCGCTGTACCGCAAGCACGGCTTTGTAGAAGAAGGTCGGCGGAGCAAGTACATGCATGTCGGTGATCATTATCTTGATGACTTGATCATGGGCATGTTTGTCAAGCCGATTTGAGCGCAAACACACTGCATCGTGAAGACTGAACGAGGCGTGCAAATTGTGTAGCGATCCGCGCGCTTTTCGCTATGATGTAGCGATGTCCGCTGTGTCGTACAAGTTCGCGAGCGTTGCCGAGGCGTATGCGGCCTTGGATTCGCGGCTCAATGTCGAGACCTCGCGGCAGGCAAGCGGTGACATCGCGCATCTGTCGCAGGCTTTCGAACTGGATCGCATGCGGTCGCTCATGACGCAGCTTGATGATCCGCAGGACAGTCTCGCGGTCATTCATGTGGCCGGCAGCAAAGGCAAGGGCAGCGTCTGTCAGATGACGGCCGCCATGCTGCAGGGCTGCGGCTGCGCGATCGGTCTGTACACCAGCCCGCACATGGTCGAGCTGCGCGAGCGTGTGCAGGTGAACGGCTCGTGGATCGATCAGAGTGAATTCTGCGATGCACTCGCACGCGTGTTGCGCGCCGCGGACAACGTGCCGAGCTCGCTGGGATCGTGTACGCACTTTGAGATCGTCACCGCGCTTGCGTTTCTGCACTTCGCTGAGCAAGCGGTGGACTATGGCATCATCGAAACGGGCATGGGCGGTCTGCTGGACGCGACCAACATCATCACGCCGCGAGTGAGCGTGATCACGGCGATCCAGGGCGAACATCGCCAGTTCCTCGGTCGCACGCTGGAAGAGATCGCGACGCACAAGGCGGGCATCATCAAGCCCGGCGCGCCGGCGATCGTGCTTCCTCAGCAGACTGAGAGCGTGATGGAAGTGTTCCGCGCGGCAGCAGAGCGCGTGCAGGCGCCCATGACTGTTCTTGGCGTTGGGAACGACTTTTCGTTGCGGCTGGAAGCCAGCCCGGAGATTGGCCCGCACCACAAAGTCAACTTCAAAGGTCAGTCGCTGCACCTTGAGCACGTGACTGTTCCTCTCAAGGGCGAACATCAGGCGTGGAACTGCGGACTGGTGCTTTCGATCGCGGATGAGCTTGTACGACAAGGGTGCTCGCTGGCGCCGGAGCGGATCACCGCGGGTCTGGCGAATACGTCCAACGCGGGCCGGCTGGAGTTGGTGTACAAGGAGCCGCGCATCATGGTCGATGGGGCCCACAACCCCGAAAGTCTGCGCGAGACGATCAAGGCTCTGCGTCAATCGGTGAAGTATGACTCGCTGTGGGTTGTGTTTGGTTGTGCGAGCGACAAGGAAGTGGACGCCATGCTGGCGGCACTTTCGAGCGGCGCGGACAAGGTCGTCTTTACGAAGGCGACAGGCAACGCACGAGCGATGGAGCCCAAACTCCTTGCGAAGCGATATCAGGATCAGATCGGGCGACAGGCACAGGTTGAAGCCAACGTGCGCGACGCCATCAACGCGGCAGCACGGCGACTCATGACGACAGACCTGATTCTCGTCACCGGCTCATTCGCGGTCGCAGGTGAAGCCAAGCGGCTTTTCCTTGAAAAGCAGCGGGCCGTGCGGCAGTGATGCGCATGTTCGGCAGCACTTGGCGTATACTCGGGCGATGAATCGCGCTCGCACCACATGCTTGAGGTTCGAGGTGCCTCGCTCGCTGCTTATGCGGATCGATGGGCTGTAGCCGCGCGCGAACTGGTGATGTCATGTCAGCAGGCTCCGCTCGGCGGGGCCTTTTTTCGTGAAGTGACGAAGAGAAAAAGAGGCGGAGTGAGATCGCGGGGAACGTACGGGGTGGTTGATTGAACGGGTCGGGTTGGTCTGGTTGCTTGCTGGGAATTCTCTATGTCTAACGATGTTCCGCAGTTTCGGTATGACGCAGCGTTTGCCAACCGCATTGAGCCCACGTGGCAAAGCGCGTGGGCCGCCAGCAAGACGTATGAGACGCCCAACCCTGGCGCACGCGGGTTTGATGCAAGCAGGCCGCGGTTCTACTGCTTGGACATGTTTCCGTACCCCAGCGGCGCGGGGCTGCACATCGGGCACCCGGAGGGGTACACGGCGACGGACATCATCTGTCGGTACAAGCGCATGACGGGGCACAATGTGCTGCACCCGATGGGATGGGACGCGTTTGGTTTGCCCGCGGAGCAGTACGCCATTCAAACCGGCGTGCATCCGGCTATCACCACGCGCAAAGCGATCGACAACTTCCGGCGGCAGTTGCAGCGCTTTGGTTTCTCGTATGACTGGTCGCGCGAGTTTGGGACCATTGACGATGAGTACTACAAGTGGACGCAATGGATCTTTTTGAAGCTGTATGGGGCGTGGTTTGAGGAGAGAGCGAACGAGCGAACGAGCGAACGAGCGAACGAGGGGAAACCCGGCGCGGGTGCTGGACGCGCCCGGCCGATTGGGGAGTTGGTGGATGAGTTTGCGCGCGGGGTGCGCGCGGTGCGGTTTAATCCGCGGGCGGATGAGGTCAGTGAAACCGAGCGGGCGCGCGAGTTGGGGGTGTGGAGCAGCATCGACGCGGCGACGCAGCGGCGGATTGTGGATAGCTATCGCCTGGCGTATCGCAGCGAGACGACAGTGAACTGGTGTCCGAAGCTGGGGACGGTGCTGGCGAATGACGAAGTCATCGACGGCAAGAGCGAGCGCGGCGGTTTTCCCGTGTTGCGCAAGCCGATGAAGCAGTGGATGTTCCGCATCACCGCGTATGCGGATCGGCTGATTGATCAGTTGGATGAACTGGATTGGCCGGGCAGCACGAAGGCGATGCAGCGCGAGTGGATCGGGCGGAGTGAGGGGGCGGAGATTGAGTTTCAACTGCATGTTGAGACGAAAACAGCAATTGTCGAATTGCAGAAGCCGCTGAAGGTCTTCACCACGCGCCCCGACACGTTGTTTGGTGCAACGTACATGGTCGTTGCGCCCGAGCATGAACTGTGCAGCGCGATCATCAGCACGCCGGGCAGTGCGGTTGAAGCCACGCGCGCGAAGCTGGCGGAGTACGTGAAATGGGCACGCAACCGCAGCGATGTGGAGCGGCAGGAGAGCAAGGAGAAGACCGGCGCGTTCACGGGTGTATACGCGATCAATCCGGCGACAGGGAAGCAGATTCCGGTGTGGACGGCGGATTACGTGATGATGGGGTATGGCACCGGCGCGATCATGGCGGTGCCGGCGCATGATGAGCGGGACTGGGAGTTTGCACTCACATTCGACTTGCCAGTCTTGCCAGTCGTTGATGTCACGCCCACCCACCGAGTTCATCCATCTATTGATGATGGGCTCTTCATTTTTGACAACGTCTCGATTCCGGTAACGCGGTTGGCTGCATTGCTGCCCCATCAGGTTGTCGGAATCGGTGCGCCTATTGCCACGAGCCTTCATGCTCGAGGTCGTGCGGCGTGTTCTGCCGTGCTGCGGCAACTGAACCCTCAGTTGAAGTGTGCCGTTGAGCACTTGGACTACATACTTCCGTATGTCAACAGCGGCTTTGCCTGTAACTCTTCCAACTCCGAAGTCTCGCTGAACGGCCTCCCCACTGCTGAAGCCAAACAGAAGATCATCACTTGGCTGGAGAGCAAGAAGATCGGCAAGCGCCGTGTGAACTACAAGCTGCGCGATTGGACCTTCTCGCGCCAGCGGTACTGGGGCGAGCCATTCCCCATTGTGTACGACGCGGCGGGGAATGCATACCCGGTCGGCGAGAAGACGCTGCCGGTGAAGTTGCCTGAGCTGGCCGACTACGCGCCCGTGGAGAGCGATGATCCGCAGCCGCTGCTCGCAAAGGCGAAGGACTGGATGCACACGACGGCGGGCGAAGCTGGCGTTGATTCGGCATTGCTGCCGGCGAATACGCCTGTGACGCGCGAAACCAACACGATGCCGGGCAGTGCAGGCAGCAGTTGGTATGCCATCCGATACTGCGATCCGCGCAACGCGCAGGCGATGGTCGGCTCGCAAGCCGAGCAGTACTGGATGGGCGGCTCGGCGCAAGGCGTTGATCTGTACTTGGGTGGCAGCGAGCACGCCGTGGGCCACCTGCTCTACTCACGTTTCTGGCAGAACGCGCTGCATGATCTGGGCGTTGTGTCGTGCAAGGAGCCGTTCCGCAAGCTGTTCCACCAGGGTCTCATCACGAGCTTTGCGTATCAGCGCAGTGACAAGAGCATCGTGCCGGTGGATGAAGTCAAGGAAGTGAGCGAGGGCGAGTACGTGGAGATCGCGACGGGCGCGAAGGTCTCGCCCATCATCACGAAGATGAGCAAGCGGTACAAGAACGTGATCAATCCTGATGATGTGATCGCGGAGTTTGGCGCGGACACGTGCCGGCTATATGAGATGTACATGGGGCCGCTCGACGCGAGCAAGCCTTGGAACCCGCGTGACATCAGCGGGTGCTATCGCTTCCTGCAGCGGGCGTGGCGGTTGTGTGTGAATGAGCAAACGGGTGAGTTGAAGGCAACCACCGAAGCGTCGACTGCGCTTGAAAAGCAACTGCATCGGCTCATTGCCAAGGTGGGCGGCGACATTGAGCGGTTGGCGTTCAACACGGGTATCGCCGCGATGATGGAGTTTGTGAATGGAGCCAGAAGCGCGGACAAGGGCCAAGGCAGTCTGACGCGCGATCAGGTCGCGCGGTTCGCGCGGGTCCTCGCTCCGTTTGTGCCGCACTTTGCCGAGGAGCTGTGGTTACGCGTCGCGAGTGGCAGCGTGGTGACGCAGATATGGCCCACGGTGGACCCAACGATGCTCGTCGATGACGAGATCGAGGTGCCAGTGAGCGTGAACGGGAAGGTGAAGACGCGCATCATGGTGCCAGCGGCTCAGGCCAAAGACGCCAAAGCGCTCGAGGCCTTCGCGATGGCTCACGCGGAGGTGGTCGCCACGATCGCGGGCAAGTCCGTCAAGAAAGTGATTGCGGTACCCGGCAAGATGGTGAACCTGGTTGTCGGCTGAGCGGGAGAAGCGATGGCACGATACACCGTAAGTGTGACGACAGAGTTCTGCGCCGCCCACGCGCTCATGTTCCGAGGCGTGCGCGAGCCGATCCACGGGCACAACTTTCGCGTGCGTGTACTGATTGCCGGGCCCGCACTCGATGCGGATGGCGTTCTGTGTGACTTCCACGAAGTCGAGAAGGCTCTTGATCGCGTCATCGCGCCGTGGCGCAACGCGAACCTGCAGGATGCTGTCGCATTCGCCAGCGTCAACCCCAGCGCGGAGATGATCGCACGCGTCGTGGGCGAATCGCTGCAGCAGTCACTCGCGGCAGTGCTCCCTCCGCAGACACGGGTTGCAAGCGTGAGCGTGACCGAAGCCCTGGGCTGTGAAGCCACGTGGGAGTCGTGACCGGGCATAATCGGGCGTGATCAAGCATGATCACTGGAAAGCACAACACGCCCTTGCGGGCGTGTGTGGTGTGTTCTCGAGCCAAATCGTGAGTGCGAGGTCGACGATGCATTGCTTGCGAACTCGCCCCGAGGAGCAGCCCGCCAACTGCATCACCGGCTCTTGCTGTCGCCGCGTGCGAAGATGCTCGCCACGTAGTTCAGCACGTCGGTCGCGCTGGTTTCGTTATAGCCGAAGTTCTTGATGAGGCGCTGCTTCACGATATCGATCTTCTGCTGCGTTTCATCGTCCACGACGCTGCTCACCAGGTTCTTGAGCTTGATGGTGTCGCGCTGATCCTCGAACAGTTTGAGTTCCAGCGCCCGGTAGAGGCGAGCATTGGTGTTGTACTCAAATTTCTTGCCATCCAAGGCGAGTGCGCCGATGTAGTTCATGATCTCCTGACGGAAATCGTCCTTGCGCGAGTCGGGGATATCGATCTTTTCCTCGATGCTCCGCATCAGGCGTTCGTCAGGCTCTTCGTCGCGGCCCGTGTACTTGTTCTTGACGCGTTCCTTTTGCGTGTAGGCGCGAACGCTCTCGATGTAGTTCGTGCACAGGCGCTTGATCGCGTCTTCGTCGGCGGAAATCGCACGCTGCACTTCGCCCTTGATGATGTCTTCGTATTCCTCTTTCACGACGGCGAGCAGTTCGCGGTAGCGCTTGCGCGTGTTCTCGTCGTTGATGAGGCTGTGGTGCGTGAGGCCGCTTTCGATCTCATTGAGCACCATGAAGGGATTGATGCAACGCTCTTCGATCGCCTGACGGCTGACCATCGCATTGGAAATCTTGTCTTGGATATACCGCGGGCTGATGCCGCCCAGACCTTCGCGATGCGCTTCGTCCTTGAGCTCGCGCACACTGTCTTCGGTATAGCCGGGAATGCTCTTGCCGTTGTAGAGCTTGAGCTTCTGCATGAGCGTCAGGCCGGCCTTCTTGGGCTCTTCCAGACGCGTGAGCACCGCCCACATCGCCGCGACTTCCAGCGTGTGCGGCGCGATGTGCACGCCACGCACTTTGCCGCTGGTAAAGTCTTTCTGATAGATGCGGATCTCGTCGTCGAGGCGAATGTTGTACGGCACGTCGATCTTGATCGTGCGGTCGCGGAAGGCCTCCATCATTTCGTTGCTCTGGAGGCGCTTGTACTCGGGCTCGTTGGTGTGGCCCAGAATGACCTCATCGATGTACGTCTGCGCGAACTTCTTGGGCTTGATGGTGTGTTCTTGCGAGGCACCAAGCAGATCGTACAGGAACGCGACATCGAGCTTGAGCACTTCGATGAACTCGCAGATGCCGCGATTGGCGATGTTGAGCTCGCCGTCGAAGTTGAACGCACGCGGATCGCTGTCGCTGCCATACATCGCGATCTTGCGATAGTTGATGTCGCCCGTCAGTTCCGTCGAGTCCTGGTTCTTCTCGTCCTTGGGCTGGAACGTGCCGATGCCCACGCGATCCTTCTCGCTGAGCACGATGCGGCGGACCTTCACGTGGTCCATGACCTTGCGCCAATCGCCCTGGTAGAACGCCATGAGGTCTTCGAAGACCTTTCGGCAGAAGGGATCAGGATCGCCAAACACCTTCAGCTTGCCGTTGTGATAAGGCGACTGGAACGTTGCGTTGAGCTTCGCTAGCACATCCGCGCGAGCTTCGCGAGGAATGAGCACGAGCGGCTCTTCGTGCATCGGGCACTTGAACTCATGCGTGCGGGCCGCGAGCTTGGGATCATGCTCACTGGGAGCAACTTCGCAGTGCTCATCGAGCAGCCAACTGAACGAGTACATCGCGCCATCGGGCGTGCGGCTGTAGTGCTCAATGCCCTTCTTGAGCAGACGTGCAATCGTGCTCTTGCTGCTGCCCACAGGGCCGTGCAGCAGCAGAATGCGCTTGTCGGTGCCGTAGCCTTCCGCGGCGGAGCGCAAGAAGTCCACGAGTTGCATCAGCGCGAAGTCGAGGCCGAAGATGGCATCAGCGCCGTTGTCAAACGGATCACTGAAGAACGTATAGCGAATCGCTTCCTTCTTGAAGACCTTGTATCGCTCGCTGCCTTGGCTCATGATGGCGTCGTACAGCCGCTGATAGGCATTGCGCACGACGGCGGGCTGCTTGGCACAGATGTCCAGGTACTCCCAGAACGTGCCGCTCCAGTGATGGTCCTGAAAGCGCCGACGATCAAGGCGTGCATCGACGCTGGCGATGAGGTCAGCACCGCTGACGTTGCCGCCCACGGGCGCACCGGTTTCGCGCTGCACGCCGCGATAATCGCTCAGCGGCTCGCGACGCAGAAAGCCACCTTCGTCGAACAAAGGCGAACGGAGAGGAGAGAGGCGCGGCGCGTTCATCGTGAACCTCCGGCAAGCATGCCCGACATGCGGAGCCGCTCTGCCATAGAGCGACGCTCCGGCACAAGTCCATACGCACGACGATCCACAAGGATCGCGGTTGGACCCATAAGGGGTATCGACAGGCAATGGCTTCGGGAACAGTGCAATTGCAAGGATTTGCATTCGCATCAAGGCATGCACGCAACATCCGCCCCGAACGTGCCCCTGCCTTCGTGACGGGCTTCCGACGACTTTGATGGGCTGTAATCCGGTTCCGGCCCGTATAACCTCTCCGCCTTGCCGAATCCGCCGCCCCATACATCCGCACCACAACCGCTTGATGACGCCGACTCGCGTGATTTGGCGTTGGTTGCTCGCATTCGCGCCGGCGATGCAACGGCGTGGTCGGCCCTCATTCGCGAGTATCAGGACCGACTGTTTGGCGTCTGCTTCCGCATGGTGCGAGATCGCGAAATGGCGGCGGATTTGACGCAGGACGCGTTCGTCAAGGTCATTCGCGGCATCGACAGCTTCGACGGGCGGAGCAAGCTCAGCACGTGGATGATCCGCGTCACGATGAATGTGTGTCTGTCGAAGTTGCGGGCTGAGAAGCTCCGCCGACATGCCAGCCTTGATGCTCTTTCCGCCGGAAGTTCGGGGGATGGGCGGGCAGGCGACTGGGAGAACCTGGTTTCATCGGAATCTTTGGGCGGAAAGGGCGCAGGTCGGGAACCGGCAGGGACCGCGAACGTCGAACTTCGAGAAGAACAAGAGCGTGTACTCGCCGCGCTTCGCGAGCTCGACCCCGAGCAGCGGGCGATCCTGATTCTGTGCGATTGCCGGGGCTTGCCCTACGAGGAAATCGCGCAGGTACTGGGTGTGGCGGTGGGCACGGTCAAGAGTCGTGTCTTTCGCGCTCGCACAGCGCTACGCGACATGGTGGAACAGATGGCCCGCGCAAGCGCGCCACGCATGAAGGATGAAGAGGCGATCTAACACAGCCGATCTGCAGACGGAACCATGACGACGAACCCTTCCAACCCGCGCCAGCCTGTCAGCGAAGACGCTCTCGTCGATTGGATCGACGGCTCGCTCTCGCCACAGGATGTCCGTCGCCTCGCGGCGGAATCGGGTCGGGCTGATCTGCATGACCGCATCGGACAGATGCAGCGTCATCGCGACGTGCTGCGAAGCCTGGGCGACACGCAAGGTTTGCTGCGTGCACCGACGGACATGCACGCCCGCGTGATGGCGACGCTTGAGCGCGAGTCGCTCGTGGGCCACGAGTCAGTCGAGCAGGAGCTGCGAGCGCTGGAGCGCGCCGCCCCGGCAGACACCGCGCCAGTTGCCAATCTGCGTCTTGTGCAGGGTGAAGGTTCGACATCACACTGGACCAAGCGTGCGCCTTCACTCGCGCTGGCTGCAGGCCTGTTGCTGCTTGTGACGGGCGGCGCGTATTGGACGATGCAGATGCTGCGCAGCGCATCGCCCAAGATGGCTGATCCATCCAAGACCATCGCAATGGCTGACGCGAACAAGCCCGTAGCCACGGAGTCGACTGCTCCGGCCGGCGCGGATGCTGCCGCAACGCCCATGATGATCGCTTCGAACGATGCGACGCAGGCGACTGAAGCTGCGGGCGCTCGCATGAACGTGACAACCATGGCCGCCGGGCCGGTTGCTCGCGAAGTGACGATTGAAGAAGCCGTGGCACTCGCCCGCGAGGGCCGGCTGGCGATTCGCGTGACGGCGCGCGATCTGCGTGGGTTGTCGCGGCTTGAGCAAGACGGTGCCACGCGTCGGGGCAACCAGAGCTGGCAACTGTCTCGCGATGTACCTCCGGCTGTGCTCGCGGCGGCGCTGCCGGCAACGAGCGAAGCCAGCCGTGCATTCGTTCGTGCCGCACACGCATTGGGCAGTTCGACCGAATCTGGTACGGCGATGTTCTCAACCGCGAGCCTGATTTCGCCGCTCATTGGCCCCGGGGCCACCGTCACGACGTTCGCTCCTGCGGTCATTGCGACCGGACCGGCGCTGAGCGCCAGTTACTTGCTCGATGTGCCGCAAACCGAGCGTGCGTTTGATGCGGTGCGAGCTGTGCTACGCGACCGACTGAAGGGCGAAGTGGTGTTTGCCGAGTTGCCTGACGCCATGCCAGCGGCCGCAAAGGCGGATGCGCAGTCTGCCTTGTGGTGGACCAAGCCCAGCAGCCAGTGGAGCCCGCGCGTGACCGTGCCCGTGCTCGTTGAACGCTGACACTAAAGCTGCAGTTCGCGTCCCACGCTGTAACACAGTTCCTCAAGCATGGCACGCGGCAAGAATGCACACGGCCATGTACGTGCGTGAGCTGTCTCCGCCACTGTCCGTGACTGCAGCGCGATCTGGGCATCAACCTTCGCCTTGCTGATCGCCTCTGCCCCTTGTTCGCGAGCTTCCGCGATCAAGCGGTGCAGCTCGCGATACATCGCACGTCGCGTCGCGCTGCGGCGGGGTGCCTGTGCCAGCGCTTGTAGCAGCTCTTGCTTGCGTGTAACGGCAGCAGGGCCAAGCACAGCGACATCGTGATTCGTCCGGTGCGCTCGCCACACAGCAGCATCGATCTCTTGTGGCGTTGGCACATGAACACCAGCAAATTGCACACGCCGCGTCGCCGTCACAACAGCCGTCGGCGCCAGCGGCATTGCTCGCAGTGATTGCGCCGAAGCATGCGAAGCATCGGCGAGCCACGTGTGCCACCACGCATCGGTCGCCTGGTCGTACACACCCCCACCAACACCGTGGATGAAAACATCACACGCCGCCGCTCGCAGGAGCGCGGTCATGAGCAGCGCCCGCGGCGCAAGCTGCTCGCGCGGCACGGTTGCAAGATCATGCGCGAAGACTGGCGTGCGGGGCATGTTGCTCCGCACTCGCCACAGAGGCAACTCAATCCGCACGTCCGTAACCACGAGCGGTCGCAACCGAGCCGCCGGCACTCCCGCAATCGCACTGTTATATCGCTCAGCGCACAGCCGGGGAGCATGCTGCATGAGCGACAACGCGGCGTCGAAGATCGCTGTCCCTGCTAACACGGTCGCACAGCACTGCGTATCGATCGGTGCGAGACCTTGAAGCGGCTCGAAGGCCGCCGCGCTGAACTGGGTTGCCAACGTCGACTCGCCAGCGTGACGCTGCAAAGCCTTGAGTACGTTCTGCGCGCCGAGCTGTACCTGCACGTGCATGTTGGCCGGTACATCGGCAAACGCACGTTCCGCAGGTCGTGTACCTACCGCCGCAAGCTCAGACTTTCGAACAGCCGCGCCGGTTGCCGGGTCCAGTCGCCATATCGCCGTGTGCAGGTCGGCTGTCGGATACGCAATCGCACCCGGGTCAGTCGCGTCTTGGTCGACCGTCACCCACGCACTCACTCCGCCGACGGCGTGCGCCACCTGCGTGGCAGCGAACGCTTTGGCGGCAATACCAGCGTGCCACAATTGCGCCTGGTGACCCGACATCACCACGATCCGATCGCCCGGCAGACCAAGCGCCAAGCGCGTCTGCCGCGCCAGTTCGCTGCGAGAACCGACTTGCCGGGGCCAACCGGCGGTTGGCGGCTGAATGGTGACATCCGCACGCATGCGAGAATGTAGATGCCGCCCGGCCACGTCGGGCGCGAGATGTTTGCAAGTTGTCTGCAAACGGACCGGGCGACATCCTAACAATGCGGTGCGTGCGACCGGATGAAGGTGTACAAGTTGTCTGCCAGCGCTGGGAAAGACGTTGGGCCATGTGGCTCCACCTGTCCCTGTTCCTTGTCGTCTTCGCAGTGCCCATTCTTCCCGCGCTCATTCTGTGGGGTATGCGCCGGCCTGAGAGCGCACTCGTTGATGACCACGGTCGCGAGTGCATGAACATTCAGATTTCCAACATCATCATCGGCCTCATCGGCTTCGCGCTCACGTTTTGCGGCGTGGGCGTCTTCATCATGATTTTCGTGGTGGGGCTCGCGATCTGGAGTGCGATCGCTGGTGCCTTCGCAGCCTCGCAAGGCAAGCTCTACCGAGCTCCGATGACGCTGCGACTGGTAACCCCAGCACGGATTCCGGTCGGTGTGATCGTGCGGCCCGCGGGGGTCTCATAAGCGGGGCATCCAGCGTCCACACCCGATCGCACGCGATTTGTATGTCATCTTGCACGACGTGGAGGTATGACCATGCGTGGCCTGATGTTCGTTCCTGCTTTGGCTGTCACATCCGCGGCGCTCCCGGCGCTCGCGGGGTTTGTGCCCGTCTCCACCTCGTACAGCCTTGATGCTCAGGCCCGCGTTGAGGCGACCACCTACGCACTGACTGATCTGCGCACCGTCTCGCTGACAAGTCCGCAGATGCTGGACGCAAACGTGGCGTTCAATGAGTTTCGTACCGCAACTGCGCGATTGCGGGTCATTGCGAACGATGCCGGAACCGAGCAGATGGCGCGGTATGTGGGCGGGTTGTCAGGCACCGCCGACAGCACACGCATCTCGTCGAGCACATGGGTGCAAGGCCGGCACGACGGCCCGTTGCTCACCGGAGCAGGTATCTCGCGCGAAGTTGACGCAACCGCTCGCGTGCGCTTCGAGTTCATTGTCGATGAGATCACGCCTTACCGGTTTACCGGCTTGCCTGGCGGCCAGAGCGCATCAGGGCCGTTTGACGGGCTGCCCATCAGCGACGTGACCATCGCCTTCTGGGCACCCGCGGGCGCGCTGCATGAGTTTCACAACATCGACTTTCAGCGCAGCCCGACCGGCGGCTTTGATGTCACAGGCGTGCTCACCCCGGGTCTGTACGCGATTGACGCCACGGCGCGCGTCCGCATGGGTCTGGGCAACATTCCCGCCAACGACCCGTACACCGCGATGCTCGACTTTGAGCTTCTCGCCGTGCCCGGACCGGGTCCGCTTGCGCTTGTCGCATTCGCTGCGTTTGCAGGCACGCGCCGTCAACGCAACTGAAGACTACTTGCGACGATCAAGCTTCACGCCGCGCTCTTCAAGCAGCACGCGCCACGCCCGCGCCGCTGGATCGCCACGCTCCGTGAATGTGCCCGACTCAGCGCGGTGAACCAGCGCCTTGAGATCATCCAGCGAAAAGATCCAATCAAGCCCGCCATGCCCGGGGCCCTTGATGCGCGCGGCTTTGCGGATCATGTCAAACGTCTTGCTCGACAAGCCGGAGGCTTCAAGCAGTTCCTGTTTGGTGAATCCGTCTTCGGGCTCTTGGGGCAGCTCACTTGGGGGCTGGAATCGTCGCATAGTGTGTCTTTTCAGCGGGCCGGTTCAATCACAGCGGACATGGAGCCTTTGCAGCTCGCGATGAGTTTGTCTTTGCCATACGCGTGGATCTGATCGCGCTTGAGCTCCGCCAGTTCTTTGTGCACCGTCGTGCAGATGACGCGACCTTCCTTGTCGACCGTCTTCGCCAGTTCAAACGCACGCGGCTGATCGCACGCGAACAGATCCTGCACCATGCGAATCACGTAGTCGTACGAGTGATCGTTGTCATCCAGCAGAATGACGTGCCACATCTCCAGCGGCTTGGGCTCGCGGGGCTTGGTCCGTATCGCCGTTGAGGTTGTCACCTTGACTTCTTCCATGGCTGTCAATTATTCACGGAAGGCGCGCTCCGCGACGTCGATTGCGCGAGCCAACGCCGCACTTTTGTTCACTGTTTCCATGAACTCGTCTTCAATCACACTGTCAGCGACGATCCCACCTGCCGCCTGCAGGTGATACGTCCACCGCACGCCGCCAACCGTCTGCTTCACCAGCGAGAACGGCGCGACGATCGTCCGCAGGGTGAGCGCGATGTCCATCTGGCCATCCAGACTGACATAACCCATGCCGCCACCGTACGGACCCCGGCGAATCGGCTCGAGTTCATCAATGATCTGCATCGCCCGCACTTTGGGCGCGCCGCTGATCGTGCCCACGGGCAGCGTCGCAGCGAGCGCATCCCAGCAATCCTGGCCCGCTCGCAGCACACCGGTCACCGTACTGGACAGGTGCATGACGTGGCTGTATCGCTCGACCTCCAACACGCTGGGCAGAGCGATCGTGCCCGGCTCAGCGACACGTCCCACGTCGTTGCGCCCCAGATCCACAAGCATGATGTGCTCGGCCCGTTCCTTGGCATCCGCTCGCAGCTCCACTTCGAGCGCCGCATCTTCAGCAGGTGTGCCACCGCGTCGGCGTGTGCCCGCGAGGGGCCGATTCGTCAGCACGAACTGACCATCCTCACGCCTGCGCACCCGGCACAGAATCTCCGGGCTGCTCGCCACGAGAATGCACCCCTCCGCCTGCATGTAGACCATGTACGGACTGGGATTCACCGTGCGCAGCGCGCGATACACATCAAACGGATCAGCAGAACTCTCGCGCTCAAAGCGCTGTCCAAGCACCACCTGGAAGATATCACCTGCCTTAATGTACTCCTTGGCCTTCAGCACCATCTCCGCGTGCTGCTCGCGCGTCATGTTGCTCTGCAGCGAGTGGCCGACGGGCGAGCTATCACGCTCCAAGAGGCCGGCCCGCAGCGGTTTGCTGTGCCGCTCAATCATCGCAAGCCGATCGTGCAGTCTCGCGATTGCGTCTTCGTATGCGTGCTCGGCATTCGCTCCCGGGGCGCACAAGGCGAGCGCTACGAGATACACCACCTTCTCCACGTGATCAAAGACCGTCACACCGTCAAAGAAATACATGCTCACATCAGGCAGATCCCGATCATCGCGCGGTGCGGCGGCAAAAGTCAGCTTCTCCGGCTCCGCGTAACGCACGCTGTCGTACCCCACATAGCCAAACCAGCCTCCCAAGACACACGCCGGCAAATCGCGCGTGTCAGGAGGCATGACCAGTTGCACCTGGCCCGCGTAGGCTCGCAGCAGCGCAAGCGGATCATCGCACGCAAACTTCTCTTCATTGGCGTGCAACACGTCCTGCTTGGCATGATCGTGCCACACGCGCACCGTGCTGCCCTTTGCTGTCACGGCGGCGCGCGGCTTGCTGCCCAGAATCGAATAGCGCCCCTGTCGCTCTCCGCCCTCAACGCTCTCAAAGAGAAAACTCGGCTCCTTGCGTTCGTCCGTCGCCACCAGCCGGCGATACGCCAGCACGGGCGTGAGCTGATCGCTCAGCACGCGGAGCGCCACCGGCACGGCGATCGTTCGTCCGCTGCCGCGATGGGCCCGAACAAGTTCGACAAAGGCATCGCGCGAGAGGCTAGGCATGGTCGATTCTACATCTGTTCGTGCTGCGTGCAGAGCCAATCCAGAGTTCGGAAACGGGAATCACAGAACTCGGACGCAGTTCGGTGCGTTTACAGTCCTTCATGCACGCCGCTTTCGCACTCGCCGCAATCGCCGGAATCGCGCAGCTCCAACCCGCCGGACAACCGGCGGCACAACCGCCGGGTGCCGCAGGTCAGATGCCGCCCGCCATTCTGCTCGCCCAGCGTTTGGCGAAGGCACACACCGCCTCGCGCGTCCTGCCGCACGTGGTCATCGTGCGCGACGCACAGTCGTATCTTGACGCGATCGCGACGTGGACTCCGGTCCTGCGCTTTCCGGTGCTCATTGATGACGGCTCACCAGACGCCGCTGAGGAGATCGGGCGGTTTGTTCGCGGCTTTGGTCCCCAGAGTGTCGTGCAGTGGAAAAGTCCCTCAGCAGAAGCCAGCTTGCAAACATTCACTGCCGTCACACGCGAGCAACTGATCGCGACGGTCGCCAAGAGCTGGGACATCGCCGAAGACGCGACGCAAGAACGGATGATCGAACTCTGGCGCTCCGCCGACGCATCGCCGCCGGGCGTTGTCGCTATTGATCTTGCAGACCCCGCATGGACCGCCGGCCTTGCGCTGGCCGCAGGCCGCGGGCAACCCATGGTGTTCGTCAGGTCGATCTCCGCCATCAACGGCAGCCTGACGGTGGACGACGCCGACAAGCTTGCTCAACAGATCGAAGACGGCACAAAGTCTTTGGGCCTTCGCTGGGACGCGATGGGCGATGAAATTGAGACAGTCACGCTCGCCTTCGCGTGCGCCGCTCGTATCGATCGTGCGGTACCCAACAAACCGGGCGAACGCGAGTTCATCGCGACCACCGACCGCATCGGTCGTATTGGTGCTGGCACGCAGCAGCCGCAACGCTGGGCGTGGTCCGCGCAAATCTTCGGCTCTTCGCGGACAGCGAACTACCAAGCCATGTGCGGCATGTTCCTCTCTCCCCGCACGGCGTGGCTCTTTGACGGCTATCGCAATGAAGGAGCTTTCGGAGCCTACGACCTCACGAAAGCAGGCGATGCATTTCGCAACGCCCGCATGAGCGTCGAAACGCTCGACTGGCCCGACGGCGGCGCGGAAGAATGGCGCGCCCGTGCAACTCGCCCCGTTGAAGCCCAAGTGCTCATGGTCAACACGATGGGCAACAGCGACTTCTTCGAGCTCTCGCCGGGCCGCTGCGTGCCAGCGGATCTTCCCCTGCTCGATCAGCCTGCGGCAGTGCACTTCATTCACTCGTGGTCTGCACTGTTTCCCGCATTGCCAAGTCAGCTGCTGGGACGCTGGTTTGAGCGCGGCATCTTCTTCTACTACGGCAGTGTGCACGAGCCTTACCTCGGCGCGTTCTTGCAGCCCGAGCGAATCGCCGCCCGCATCAACGTCGGAGCACCATGGGCTGCCGCTCTGCGATACGACAACGGGGAGCCCTGGAAGCTTGCGGCCTTTGGTGATCCGCTTTTCACGAGCGCGAACTCTCTCGTGCGCGGTGTCGAGCCGCTTCCGCTCGAGAACACCCAAAGCGTCGATGCCGATCTGCGTGAGGATCTGAAAGCGGAGAACTACGAAACCGCTCTGCGCACACTGGTGCTAGCCGGTCGCGACAGTGATGTCGCCCGACTCGCAACGCCCATGCTTCGTGATAAGGCGGACAAGCTCTCACCCGCCGCCGCGGAGATGATGGTGTTGCCGCTCTTTCGTCAGCAACGAGCGGACGATCTCATCGCGGCCTACAGCCTGCTTGACAAACCGCGCATGAATCGCCTCGCCCTGCAAGACGCGCTGTGGCACACGGCCTACCCGCGACTTGCATCTGCGAGCGAGAAACTGGTGAACCTCCTCCGCATTGCTCGACGCGAGGATTCGCTCGCTCGGGATACCGCATGGGCCGCGCTCGCGATCTCACAGCGTGAGGGTCGTGAAGCCGCTGACGCCTTTCTGACCACAGCCCGCGAGAAAATGACCCCGGAGCAGGTGAAACATCTCAACGACGCCACGCGCGGCCCAATTGACATGTGGGGTCGATGAAACTCACATGAATGGCGGGCATCTCAGGCGTGTTGTGACGACGGCGCGCTGAGGGGAAACTTGCCAAGAATGTTTAACGCTCGTTGAAACAAAGGTTGATACGGTAAACAATGTCTTACGCGACATCGCACATCGTCAATTGAGCCTCGAGGGGGATTCACACTGCTTGCAAGAAGGGCACGGATGGCAGGTACACAGGAATTTCCAGAGGGTCTCGGTCGTCAACTGGCAGCTCGACGGCCTGACCTTCTTGTCAAGATAAGTGATGCCCAGCGTGCCGTGCTGGAACAACTGTTGGAAGGCAAAACCGAACCGGAAATCGCTGAATCTCTTGATCGAAGCAAGCACACGGTGCACGACCATACCAAAGCGATCTACCAACTACTGGGCGTGAGCAATCGCGTTCATCTGGTTCTGCTGTTCAGTCTGCCGCACAACAAGTAGTTCACGCATCGCCACGTCAGGCATCGCGAGGCGGAATCGGCCGACCCTGCGGGTCCCGATCATCCGCAACATGCGCTTCAAGATCACGAGCCATCTGCTCGCTGATGAAGTGCTCCATGCGCTCGCTGGGATCGTGCACGTGACTGACGGGCAGGGCGAGATCACGCCAGAGGTAGCTTTCCCACAATCGGTGCGCACGCAGCACGCGCTGGGCGTCGGCCAGTCCTTCCGGCGTCAACGTGAGCACGCCGCCGCCTTGCGTCACGAATCCCGCCCACACAAGCTGGCGCGTCGCGATGATGCCGCTCACTCCTTGCGTCAGGCGTGTGGCCTCTTCGCGCGTCACACGAGCGGATGCCTCTGTCTGTAGGCGATACAAAGCGCCGAGTATGTCTTCGCGCCGTACACGCAGAGTGAGAGCCGTCCGCCGCCACCACGATGCCACAAGGCCCTGACTAGGCGAAAGCAGCAGCACAATCACAAAGATGACACCCACCGCGACACTGACGCTGCCAGCGATGGAGACATCCAGCCGAACAGCGGCAATCGTGCCAACCGCCCCAGCCACCACACCGATCACGCCAGCGATCGCGACCATCCGTCCGAATCGCTGCGTGAGCAGGCTCGCCGTGACCGGTGGACCGATGAGCATGGCGATAACGAGAATCGATCCGACGGCTTCGAAACTCGCAACACTCACACCCGCGATGACCGCAACAGCGGCGTAGTGCACGAGCACCGCAGAGAACCCCATGCTCGTGGCGAATGCCGCGTCAAAGCTCACGGCCTTCAGTTCCTTCCAGAACAGAGCCAACAGCAAGAACGTGATGCCCGACGCAGCCGCCAGCGTCGCAAATGCACGCGGCACTTCAATACCCAGCACGCGCACCCGATCAGCGTCCACGAACTCAAGCAAACCGTACAGCACGCATCCGGGGTCCAGATCCACCTGATCCGCTGCACGCGAAATGAGCAAGACACCCAACGCAAAGAGCGAGGTAAACACCACACCCATGGCCGCATCACTGGGCACACGGCCCGCACGAGACAACCAGCTCGTGCCCGCCGCTGTCAGCAGCCCCACCACCATCGCGCCAAGCAGCATCGCCCACGCATCGCGCGTGCCTGTCAGCAGGAACGCACCCGCCAACCCGGGCAAAATCGCGTGCGTGATGGCATCTCCCAACAAGCTCATGCGACGCAGCACCAGGTAGCACCCAGCGACACCACAGAGCAGCCCGCACAGCGACGCTGTCGCCAGTGTCCACCACTCGCTGGAGGTCAGCAGCATCATTCGTGCACCCCCGCGCGGGAATGCGGCGCAACCGCATGGGGCGAAGCAGGCACCGCCAGCGCGGCCGGCAATCGCCCATCTTCTCTCAGCCTTGCCTCCAGCTCAGCGATGATGTGCGCCGGCAACACGTGTTCAATCGTGTCTGCATCGCGATCAACATGGTCTGTCGCAATCGATGCATATGTCACCAGGTACAGTTCCCACAGCCGGTGCGTGCGCACAATGCCCTGAGCATGTTCGCGACCTTCCGTCGTCAGCGCGACCCGATCACCATCACGAGTAATGAACCCCTCGCGGCGCGCCCGAATCAGCAGTGCATCTAGCTCCGCGCGCGTCCATGCTCGCTTGAGCGCAATCTCTGCAATGGCCGCGCTCGTGCCAGCTTGAGATTCCGTCACCTCATACACCGCGCGGAGTACGTTCTGTATCGCAATCTTGCGACGCAGCCCTCGCTCGCGCAGCCAACGGGCCAGGACGCCGCGGCGTGGTGCCCCGAAGAGCGACACCAAGAACAAGGCAGCCGCCACCAGTGTGATGACAGGACCCGCGCTCAGCCGCGGCTGGGTGGCGCTGATGCCCGTTCCAATCGCGCCCGCAGCCGCACCAAACACCGCGGAAAGTCCCGCCATCACCCCAAGCCGATCACTCCAGCAGCGAGCCGCCGCCGCGGGAATCGTGAGTAGCGCAACCACCAACACCAGGCCCACCGCAGGCAACGCCACCACGGTGGCAACACACACCAGCGCCATCAGCATGAAGTCCAGCAGATGCACCCGCAGACCCGCGCTGTGCGCAAACTCTCGGTCAAAGCACAACACCTTGAACTGCCTGTAGAAAACAGTGCACAGCACCACCACGATCGCCGCGACAACTGCAATGAGCTGGACATCTCGCACCACCATGCTCGCAGCTTTGCCGAAGATGAAGCCTTCAAGCCCCGCGTGGGCTCCGGTTGGCATGCGCTGCACCTTGCTGAGCAACGCGACACCAAGACCGAATGTCGTCGACAGCACCAGCGCAATCGCCGCATCCTCTTTGACGCGCGACACTCGCCGAATGCCCATGACAGCAAGCACGCCCGCCACACCGAAAGCCAGCGCACCCGCCAGCAACGGCCCAAGTTCTCGCGAGCCCGTTATCAAAAATGCGATGCACACGCCGGGCAGCGCCGCGTGTGCGAGCGCGTCTGCCATGAGCGACCGCCCACGAAGGATGGTGAACGTCCCCACCAAGCCGCATGCCACGCCCAGTAGCACGCTACCGGCAAGGACAACATTCGTGTTGAAATCAGGCAACCACTGCATCAGTTCGTTCAACTTCAACCACACGACCACTACAAGCACAACGCCTTCACACACAGTCTGCAGCTCACGCGAAAGCGTTGCAGCCGCGAGACTCGTCACGTTGGCACAGCTTCTTCATCACGCTCCCGCTCGCCGCACCGCCTCTGCAGCTTGTTCCAGCAAATTCAGTCGTCCGCCATAGGTCTTCTGGAGATTCTCCTGCGTGAACACGCTCCCCGTGGGACCCGCCGCGACAAGCCGCATGTTGAGCATCACTACATGATCGAAGTACTGCGGCACCGTCTGCAGATCATGGTGCACAGCGACAACCGTCTTGCCCGCGTCTCGCATGCTGCGAAGCACATCCAGAATCGCCCGCTCCGTCGCCGCGTCAACGCCAGCGAATGGCTCGTCCATCAGGTACAGCGCCGCATCTTGAGCGAGCGCACGGGCCAGAAACACGCGCTGCTGCTGACCACCGGACAACTGCCCGATCTGCCGCTGCGCAAACTCGCTCATGCCCACCTGCTGCAGCGCTCGCATCGACCGCTCACGCTGCGCCGCACCCACACGTCGCAGCCATCCAAGCTGTGCGTACGTGCCCATCGTCACAACACCCATCGCATCAATCGGAAAGTCCCAATCCACGCTTTCGCGCTGCGGCACGTAGCCAACCAGCGCACGCGCCTCGCGCATGGATCGCCCGAAGATCTCAACCCGTCCGCTTGCAAGCGGCACCAAACCCAACATTGCCTTCAGCAACGTGCTCTTTCCCGCGCCGTTGGGGCCGACGATCGCGACCAGCCGTCCCGCGGGGATCTGCACATCCACATCCCACAGCACGGGCTTGCGGTGATACGCCACCGTCACATCATGAACATCGATGGCAACCGTTGATTCCACTGCGTTCATCGCAAAGCCTCGACGATCTGCGTCACGTTGTGCCGCACCATGCCAACATACGTGCCCTGCGCCGTCCCAGCTTCACCCATCGCATCCGAGAAGAGCGAACCGCCGATCCGAACATCATGACCACGGGCTTTCGCCCCTTGCACAAGCGCCTCAATGTTCTTGGGGCTGATGCTCGTCTCCACGAACACGGCGGGAACCTTTCGCTTTGTCAGCTCATCCACGAGTCGATTGATATCACTCAGGCTCGCCTCGCTCTCAGTGGAGAGCCCCTGAATGCCCTGCACTTCGATGCCATATGCCCTGCCGAAGTAGCCAAAGGCATCATGGGCCGTGACCAACACACGACGCTCCTGCGGAATCGTCGCGATCTGCTCTCGCACCCACGTGTCGAGATCGGCGAGAATGATCTTGTACGCGTTCGCATTGGCGGCGAACTTCTCAGCGTTCGCGGGGTCGGCCTTTGCCAACGCATCGCGCGTGGCATCAATGCCACTCGCCCACAGCGACACGTCAAACCACGCATGCGGATCAAACTGCTTGCCGTGCTCTGCGTTGTCAGCGCTGGCCGCAAGCAGCCGCTCACGAGCCATGGCATCGGTGTAGTTCAGAACCGGCTTGCTCTTGGCAAGGTTCTCAAGCGTGTCCGTCATCTTGCCTTCAAGCTTCAATCCCGAATAGACAATCAGATCAGCGCCCTGCAACGCTCGCATATCGCTTGGCGTGGGCTTGTACAAGTGCGGGTCCGTACCGGGCCCCAGCAGCGTTTCAACCGCGATGCCGTCACCACCGAGGCGCTCCACAATGTCCGCCACCATCGCTGTCGTCGCGACGACGCGCAGCTTCTGACCTTTGCCCGAGGCGTCCGCTGCCGGTTCGTTCGCGGGTTTGCAGGCTGTCAAGCTCACACACGCGCCAAGGCAGCACAAGACACCCAGCAAGCTTCGACGTGAGATGTGACGAACTGATGTACCCATGTTCGAGATCCTTCGATGCCACACACTTACGGACATTCTACGGACGACTGTAGCATCGGCTACAAAGTCATGCATGAGCTACACAAGGTATAAACAACTACCCTTGTACGAATCCGCACCCTCGCTATAATCGGCGCATGCCCCGCTCGTCTGGCACTCGTTCGGTCTCTCGCGCTCCTGTCGGTGCTGGCCCCGCCGCGCATGCGTCGGTCCGCGCCGCCCACGCCAATGAGCTGGCGGAGGACTACGTCGAAGCCATCGCCATGCTCATTCAAACGCAAGGAGAGGCCCGCGTTGTTGATCTTGCCAAGCTCATGGGTGTCAGCCACGTAACCGTGGTCCGCACCGTTGCCCGCCTGCAACGTGAAAAGCTCGTCAACTCCCAACCTTACAGGGCCATCTTTCTCACTGCCGCTGGCGAACGCCTCGCACGGCGCAGCCGCGAACGGCACGAATTGGTCGTCGCTTTCCTTCGCTCGCTAGGTGTGCCGGCTCGCATCGCAGAACGCGATGCGGAAGGCATCGAGCACCACTGCTCGCCCCAAACACTCGCCGCCTTCGCACGCAGTGTCGCCCGCCTGTAAGCACGAACTGAACACAGCCCGGCTTCCCACAGCAGGACCGCTCGCTTATCCTCGGCCATGCCACGCAAGGTCCGCGCCGCACAATCTCGTTCGTCCACGCCGCAGCCGCTCGTCGGCGTCATCATGGGTTCGCAAAGCGACTGGGAAACCATGCGTCACGCCAGCGAAACGCTCGATGCCCTCGGCGTGCCGCATGAAGTCAGCATCGTGAGCGCACATCGCACGCCGGATTGGCTCTTCACCTACGCGTCTTCTGCAAAGCAGCGCGGCCTGCACGTCATCATCGCGGGCGCAGGCGGCGCAGCTCACCTTCCCGGCATGTGCGCCAGCAAGACCACACTTCCTGTGCTGGGCGTGCCGGTCGAGAGCCACGCACTCAAGGGCATGGACTCGCTGCTCAGCATCGTGCAGATGCCCGGCGGCGTACCCGTCGGCACACTGGCGATCGGCAAGGCCGGCGCTATCAACGCGGCTCTGCTCAGCGCGATGATCCTGGGCCTGCACGACAAGTCGATTGCCGCCGCTGTTGATCGCCACCGTGATGAGCAAACGCAGCGCGTGCTGATGCAACGCGACCCACGCAAGGCCAAGAAGTAAGGAGTCCGCATGCTGCTGGGTGTGCTCGGAGGCGGACAACTTGGTCGCATGCTGGCGCTCGCCGCAGCTCCGCTGGGTGTGCGCGTTCGCTGTTACGACCCCGATCCCGATGCCTGCGCCGGAGATGTCTGCGAGCTTCGCAACGGCGCTTGGACGGACGAAGCTGCGCTCACGGCCTTCGCCACAGGCTGCGATGCGATCACATTCGAGTTTGAGAACGTGCCACTGACCGCTGTCCACGCAGCACAACGATGCGCGCTGCTCAGCCCGCCCGCCATCGCTCTCGAAACCGGCCAAGATCGCCTCCGCGAGAAGTCTCTCTTCGTGCAAGCCGGCCTCCATGTGCATCCATTTGCCAACGCCGAGAGCGAAAGCGAGCTTCAAGCCGCAGTCGCTCGCATCGGCGCACCGTGCGTCATCAAAACGCGCCGCGGCGGCTACGACGGCAAGGGCCAAGTCGTCCTTCGCGACCCAGCTCGCGCAAGCGAAGCTTGGCGGTCACTGGGGGGCGTGCCGCTGCTGGTTGAGGCGTTCGTTCCGTTCGAACGAGAGCTCTCGCTCATCGCAGCTCGCGGCCGAGACGGATCTTTCGCCGCCTACCCACTCACGCAGAATCGTCACGAACGCGGCATGCTCCGCGAGAGCATCGCGCCCGCGCCCGACGTCAGTGAGTCCATCGCGAATGATGCCGAGCAGCACATGCACGAACTGATGAATCGCCTCGCATATGTGGGCGTGCTTGCCATCGAGTTCTTCGTCGTTCACGACCAAGGCTCGCTTAAGTTACTCGCCAATGAGATGGCGCCCAGAGTGCACAACAGCGGCCACTGGACAATGGACGCAGGCATCACCAGCCAGTTTGAGCAACACGTCCGCGCCGTCATCGGACTGCCCCTTGGCCCCACACATCCGGCCACCCCGTGCGCCATGGTCAACCTCATCGGAGCAAATCCCCAGCCCGCTGAGGTCCTCGCTCTCCCCGGTGCAAAGTTGCACCTCTATGGCAAGCAGTCTCGTGCCAATCGCAAGATTGGTCACGTCAACATCGCAGGAAAGGCCGGCGAAAGCACGACAGCCCTCGCCGCGTCGATTGCACGCCTGCAGCAAATCGCCGTGGCGTGCGACATTGCGCCATAAGCGGCTTTCGTGCATCGTGACGCCATGAAAAGCTCCTGACTCGACTCGCTTACGCTCATCGCATGGACTTCCGCATCATCTCCATCGGCTGCATGCCCGCTCACCCGCTCTGGAACGAGCGCAGCGCGGTTCGCACCGGACACGCCACCACCACGCTCGTCACTTCGGGCAAGCGCCGCATCCTTGTTGATCCAGGGCTGCCGCCGCAAGTGCTCGCCGCCCGACTCAACGAACGTGCCGGCATCTCGCCGCAGGACATAACCGACGTTTTCCTGACCAGCTTCGCGCCAGATGTTCGCCGCGGTCTTGCTCTTTTCGACGGTGCGACGTGGCACATCAGCGAAACCGAACGCGAAGTCGTCGGCGTGAATCTCGCCACAGCACTGAAGGACCTGCTCACGCGCCGCGAAGATCAGGGCGGCGTCGCCAAGGACGAATCACTGCGCGAAGTGCTCGAACACGATGTCGCACTGCTCGCCAAGTGCAAGCCCGCGCCCGACTCGCTTGCAGATCGCATCGACTTGTTTCCGCTCCCGGGTGTCAGCCCGGGGCTGTGCGGCCTGCTTCTCAGCCACACGCGCCACACCGTTCTCATCTGCGGCGATGCCATTCCCACCAGCGAGCACATTGAGCAAGGCAAATCGCCCAGCCCCGTGCCCGATCTGGCCGCCGCAAAGTCCAGCTTTGAAGAAGCTCTCGAAATCGCTGACCTGTTGATCTTGGGCCGCGACAACATCGTCGTGAACCCCACCAAGCGTCCGTTCTAGCGCTTAGCCCTTCAGGCGTTCCTCGATCTCGTTCTCCACGCGAATCCGTTCACGCATGATCAGATCACGCCACACGGGATCGGTCTCGATCATCTGCGCCCGCTTCAGCATGTCGAGCGTCAACTGATCGCTCTTCTTCAGCAGCTTCACGCTCGCCGCAGCGCCGCGCAGGCTGTCAACGTCGTTGGGCGCGATGGCCAGAGCATCTTCGAAGAACTTCAACGCTTCTTGCTCAAACCCGCGCTGCTGATACAGAATGCCCAGATTCCGCAGCGGCTTGGGGTCCGTTGGCATCAGGCTCGCCGCCCGCTGCAACGCCTGGCCGGCCTTCATGTAGTCATCATCCGTCCCGCGCTTCATGTACGCAAGACCCAGCTCGTGCCAGCTTGCCCCAAAGTCCGGCGCAGCCTGAATGCTCTGCGAGAAGTGCTCAATCGCCCGCGAGTACTCGCCAGCCCGCATCGCCGCCTGGCCGCGATTGGCAAGCGCTACCGCTTCGCCCAGCGAACGCTGCCGGTCAGCTTGCACATCCGCAGCGCGGGGCGCGCTGTTGCACGCACCAAACATCATCGCGACGGAAGCCGCAGCGATCAGCATCGCGCTCTGCACCCGCACTTCATGAGTCAGCATTCGCGTCATGTCGTCGAACCCTCCGCCTTGCGTTCAAACCGCACGTACGTCACGGTCATGCGCCACTCATTCGCCTCGGGCACGATGGAGACCGCCGACACTTCCAGATCCGGCACATCCTGCTTCACGATCTCAACCCAGCGCAACATCGCCGCAAGCGACTCATCGCGCAGCGTGTACGCATATCGAACCTGATTCCACTTTTCATCGCTCGTGCGCGACGTGCTCTGCGATCCGACACCCACCGGCTTGCTCAATCCCGCGCGAGAGCCCGCGCTCTCAATCGTGCTGCGGATATTGGCCGGAGCGACAGCAAGATTCGCATTGCCCTGGTTGGCCGCCGAATATGCCTGCAACTTGGCCACCGCTTCCATCGCTCGTTCAGCCTGCACCCGAGCGCTCTCAGCGCGTTCCGCCGCATCGCGAGACGCTGTCCACTTGACCACAGTCCACACACTCACGCCCACAAGCACCAGCACGCCAAGCAGTACAAGGTACTGCGGCTGATTCCGTCGCTGCGTGCGCGCCGCCGTCAGCGCGAGCGTCGCCGCTGCGTCATCCGCTGATCCCGGCAGAGTTGTCGAGGTGTCTACCTGACTCATGCTGATTCACCGTTCCGTTGGCCACTTGCTCTCAAACGTCGCCCGACGCTCCCCGGTGCCGCCCACGTCCTGCATGCTCATCGTCCAGTTCGTCAGCACGCCGCCCGACACGCGCCGCAAACCTTCCAGAAGTTGCTCGGCGTCACGTGTCGTGGGCACAGTCACCTGCACGCGCGGCACACCGCCCGAGTCCAGCGAAATGTTCTCCACCTTCACGCTGGGTGCGCTCAGCACCAGCGAAATCTTCTCAAGCTCCGTCAACACAGGTTTGATGTCGCTGGCGATCCCAGGCTTGCTCATCGCTTCTTCGCGACGCTTCACTTCATCCAGCAGCTTGTTCAGCGGCGAGATGCCGCGCTGGAAAGAAGCATCAAACGCCAGCGGATAAATGGCCTTCGCCGGGTCCTGCCACGCCTGCCGATACCCCGCCTCGCGAGTCTCAGCCGCTCCCGTCTGCCGCTGGAACATCCATCCAAGCGCGCCAACCGCCGCTGCCAAAGCAAACAGAGCTGCAGCGCCCCACACAAACAGCCGCCGCGTCTGCATATTGGGACGGTTCGACAATGCGACCAGCGCCTGTCCGGGAAGCACCGTCGCGCTCGCAGGCGTTGCTTCCAGCACGGTCACAAACCGCTTGAGCGTCGCGCCAAGAGGATCATCGTGCACGACTGCATCCACGCTGGCCATCGCCCACTTGCTCGCGAACGCCTCGCCGAACTCGCCCGCACGCATCACGCCAGGCTCGCCCTCGGGCAATTCGCCCATGCTTTCAGGCAGCACGCAAATCACGCGAGTCGGCCCGCGCGACAGTTGCATGCTCCAACCAAGCCATTCGTTCACAAGCCGCCCGACATCTGCCGCGTCACACGCGACAACCGCCGGTCCTGTCTCGTTGCCACCAGCCATCACAGGTCGCAGCACGCGAAGCCGCATCGATCCGCTCGCGAGCAGTTCACCTTCGTGCGCCCAGCACCAAAGCAGTTGACCCTCAGGATCAATCAACACCACGCCCACGACCGCATCCGCCGCGCTTGTCGCAACGCTCTCACGGCCACCGCTCACCGGCGTACCGGGAGAATTCGCGGTTGTGCCCCACGCCGCCGCCATGGCGTGCCACACCGTGCACACCTGCCCCACTCGCACGTTCAGTTTGTCCAGTTCATCAACCAACACCCGCGCTGGCACATCACCCGCAGCCAGTACCGCCACGCGCTGAGGAGGCGGCGCGTCCTTGGGCTTGCGAGTCTTGAGGAACGTGTGCTGACTCTCCGGCTTGATCTCAACACCCAGCGGCTGCACCGATGAGTCCATATCGCTTGGCGCGAAGAACTCCACAGCACTCGTCGAACTCGACCCGCCGTCGTCATCCGTCACGCCAGCATTCCTCGCAGCAGCGCCGAGCACCTGCAAATCCGTGCTCGTCGTCGTCATCCACGCGCACGCCGTTCCGCTCGCATCAAGCACAACGGCTTCCAGCGCATCGCGCGACCGCGGCCCCTCAAGCGTCTGCTTGATCCACTTCGCCGCGTCAGCAAATGTGCCCGCATCCTGCTCCGCCTGGTCACGAGGCTGCCACGTGGCTTCGCCCGTCGCTCCCACAAGACGCACACCCGCCATCAAGCCGCCGCGACGCACGCGACGCATATAAGCAACGCGAATGCTCACTTGGGACCTCCGCGGCCCTTGAGGTGCGCGGCTTCGATCTGCTGTTCTTCAGGCGTCAGTTCCAGCGTCAATCCCTTCGCGGCGCGATCTTCCTGATTCTGGCGCTCTTCTTCCAACAGCTTGGTCGCAATCTCGTTCGGGTCGCCCTGTCCGGCATACTGCGGATCATTGAGCACGCGCGTCCGCACCTTGCGGAAGAGGTCGATGTCCGCGTCTTGAATGTACTCGGGCACATCCTTCGCCGCCCGCATGGGAGAAATACCCAGCATGCCCGGCGTGCGATTCGCCTGCATCATCTCCATCTGCCGCCGACGCATCATCTCGCTCGGATCGACAGAAGGTGTCTGCGAACTGACCGTACCCAGCGTCACACTGCCACCAGCGCGCTGCGCCAGCTCGATGCGCCGTCCCGGATCAGACACACCAACACGAATGAACGCGGGATCGATCTCCAAAGCACGATCATCACCCGAAACAACCGCGCCCAGACTCACAAACTTCTGCTTGCCATTCACCCGCACCAGCCCCAGCGGCTTGCTGCCGATGTTCGCGATGCCGTGATAGCTCAGCGTCTCCTGCACCACAGGCTGCACGGGCTGCTGCTCAGTCGGAGGAGCCACAGGCACCGGCTTCGGGCTGTTTGCAACACGTCCAAATCGACTGGCCGTACCCGCACTGTCGACTCGCACGACCGACTTTGTCGCCGCCGGATCCCCCTCGTCAGGCAACTTCACTTCCGGGGCCTTGATCTCACTGGCAGCGTCGGCTGGTGGCTGGGTCTTGTATCCGGCAAACACCACCCCGCCCAATGCCAGCGCGCCAACACCCAGCCCCGCCTGGGCCAGCATTGTCATCTTGCTCGCACTCGCTCGATCCATGTGAAAACCCGGCACACCTTTCGGCTCGACAACCACAAACTCGCGTCAAGCGTACTCGCCATTATCCGCCGACGAGGCATCGGCGTTCACGCCCCGATCTCTGCAACGCCGCCGGTCCGGAGCCCCGAAAACGCGCTCAATCGTCCGCCGAACGGTCGCGCTGCCAGTCCATGACCGCCATGGGCCGCGTGACACCGCCCGACATACGAGCCCGGTTGGCCCCCGACGGAATCAGCACATTGAACGTGTACCGAATCACCCCACCACCCTGCCGGGGAGCCTCGGCCACGCCTCGGTACAGCGTCGGCTCCGTCACCAGCATCTGCATCAGTTTCACTCGTTCTTCGCCCTCGACCGCGGCCTTGGTAAACGCCTCGGCCATCGTCGCGATCGTGAACTCCTCGTCATCCCGCACCCGCATCACTTCCGCCACCACGCGCGAGGCCCGCGAACTGTCACAGCACGCCCGCGCCACCGCCATCAGCACACGCTCATCCGCCGCCTTGACGCTCACCGCCAACGGCCCCTCCCGGCGAATCAACTGCCTGGCTTCCTGCCGGTCCTGCTTCTGCAACTGATCCAGCACGTCCGCCGCGACTCGCATCTCATCCGTCGTCAGGCCCGCAAACTCAGCCAGCGCCGTGCCTTGTCCGTCTTGCAGGTAGACCGTCACCCGCTGACCATCGAGCTCCAGATCAAACGCCTTCCCACGCTCACCAAGTGAGGCCTTCAGGCTCTGCGTCTGCGTATCAATGCTGTTCACCCACGCCTGCATCGCCTCCTGCAAGCCGCGAGCGATGTGGTGATCCCGATACTGCTCAAGCTGCCGCTGGGCGAACGTCTGCTGCGTGCCGAATCGATCAAGCATCGCCGCAAGCAGGATGCCCGCAATCACCGTGAGCAGCACCACCAGAGGCAGCGCAAACCCGCCGCGCCGTCGCGACACGCGCGACGCGCACACCTGCCGGCTCACGTGCGTGCCACAGCCGCTCACTTCACACCTCCGCCTGTGCCAGTCGTCTCAGTGGCTCCATTCCCCGGTGCGACACGCGCGTTGCCGCCCGTCGCCGCTCCGTCGTTCTCGCCCGGGTTACGCGGTACATTCGGATTGGCATTGCTGCGAGATGCTTCGCGTTCCGCCGTCGTTTCTGGACCGATCGCCCAACCGATCTCAAACAGCCACTGGTGCCGCAGGCCCGCGGTAGTCTCCACTTCAAACTCCGCATACGCCGGCAACTGGTTGTACTGCGTCGCCTCGTACTGCGTTCGCTTCTCACGATCATCAAACATCCGCCACCGCGCGAACGTGATATCCCCCGCCAGCCGAACCGGCCGACCCAGCCGCGCCGCCTCGACGATCCGCTCGCCGCGCGACATCGCCGTCCACTCCGCCACGCTTGTGGGCGACGCCACAGGCCGCCACCACAACTCATACACCGCCTTATCGCGTGCACTCTCGCGCAGTCGTTCACGCTGCGCAGCCGTCAGCAACTGCTGACGCAATTCGAACACGCCGCGCACCGCGCGCACACCAAGATCCCCATCCTCCACCGACTGTCCCTCGCCACCCGCCTCTGGGTCTGTTTCATCCGTCGCCACATCTTCCGCATCTTCATCAGCGGCGGGTTCATCCGGATTCGTCAGCTCCCCATCACCCCGCGCTCCGTCCGCATTCGCTGCCGCGTCGCTCTCACTCTGCCGCTTCTTCTTGTTGACCTCGCGCTTCGCAACACGCGCCAACGCAAATGGATCAACATTCGACGAGCTGGGCACGGGCGAATCCAGCAGCACAATCTCCAGTCGCTGCGGCTGCTGCACCACGACAGTGCCGTCGGGATCGCGCCGTTCCATCACACCCGTCGCTTGTGGATCAACATCCAGCAACACGCGCGGTGCCGACGAGCGCTCGACCGGCGCCGGAGCCTCTCCCTCCGCTCGCGCCACCGCCGGCGCTCGCCCTTGATTCTGCACGGGCGGTGCCGCCAATATCGAGTTCAGAGCACGATTCAGCACCAGCCGCACAGTCTGCATCTCCGCCGTCTGCTCCGTGCGCGCCCCCATCATGCTGCTGCCACGCTCAATGCTCGTTAGCAGCGCGATCGACAGCACAACCACCATCGATCCCACCATGACCGCGAGCACCATCTCCAGCAGCGTGAACGCCCGCCGCCCGCGTCCCGCTCCACTCTGTCGATGTTGCAAGCTGGTGGCGTACGTCTTCATCCGCCCGTCTTCCGTCCCGGCTGGGTGCCGTCATCGCGCTTGATGCCATCGCCACCCTTGCCGCCCTGGCGTCCGTTGCCCGCAGGCTTCGTGGGTGTCATCGGCGCCGAAGGCTTCGTCGGCTGCGAAGTCGAAGACCCCGCCGACTTGCTGGGCGTGCCGCTGCCAGGCCGCGTGGTACTGCCATCACGACGATTGATAAAGCCGCCCTGCTCCACGCCTGTGAACATCTCTTGAAACTCGCGCATGCGCTGCGGGTTCTTGATCATGTTGTCCAGGCTGTCAGGATTGCGAAACACATACGTCGGATCAACCACACGCGTCAGCGCGTAGCTGGGCACACCCGCAGGCCCGAACGTCTGCGATCCGCCCGACTCTTCACTCAGCCACACGCGAATCGTCACCGTGCCCAAACGATCCAAGCTCAGTCCGCCACGCGAGCCGTCGCCCGCGACCGCTGGCGTCAACCGCGCCGAACTCTTCGCGAGTTGCCACCGGTATCGCGCACCGTCATACGCAACAGGCAGCCCCTCCGCCGGCATCGTCTGCGGGTCATCCAGATACTGCAGCATCAACCGGTTCGCGATCTCACCCGCCCCCAGCCGCTGCAACTGCCGCGTCTGCGCACGAAGCATCCCCGAGAGTGACGTCAGCACCATCGCCGCCAAGACCGACAGCAACGTGATCGCGGCCACCGCCTCAATCAACGTCAACCCATCGCGATTGGACCGGCTCCGCCGCATGACTTCCTCGTTGCCTTCATTTGGCCATTTAGAAATTTGGCCATTTAGAAATTTACTTGATATCCCACACGCTCATGTCGTCCTCGTCACCCACAATCTTGTTGGGCCCGCTCGACGACAGAATGAACGGCTGATCCGCATTGCGCCCGCGCGGGTCGTAGTTCAGCTCAGAATCCCAAGCATCCTTGGTCTTGCCGGTTTCAATCAGCTTCTCCGCCACCAGCGCGGTCAGCGCGGGCGGATACTCGTTCTTCTCCAGCTTGTACTGCTCGAGATAGCGCTTCATGTCCTGCAGCTTGATCTTCGTGGCGTTGGTCTTGGCCTTCTGACCCTGCCCGCCAACGTTCACCGCGACCACCGCCACCAGAATGCCCATGATCACCACGACCAACGACAGTTCCAGCAGGCTGAAACCGCGCCGAGCCACCACATTCTCAACATGCCGCTTCTGCATGACCAATCTCCAGTTCATTCTCTGACGGTGTCGCGACCAATCTCGCCCACACCAACCAACTCGTCCACACGCCCCATTCTTCCCCGCTCCCGGCTCCCCGTTCTCCGCTCTCAGTCGCTCATCCCCCCACTTGTCCCGTAATCGTCAGCAGCGGAATCATGATCGACAGAATCAGCCCGCCGATCAGCACCGCCATCAGCACGATCAGCCCCGGCTCCAGCACCGCCAGCAATCGCGATGTCCGCCGATCCAGCTCTTCTTCCATGTCCTTGCCCAACGTCTCAAAAGCTTGCTGCAAGTCACCCGACCGCTCGGCCGCGATCATCAGCCGCCGCGTGCCCACCGGCAGCGCAGTCACCTTGTCAATCAGGTGCCGCAGCACGCCCCCCTCAATCAGCCTGGTCCGCAGCGTCATCAATTGCTGACGCAGCACCACGTGCTGCACGCTGGGAATCGCCACACCAAGTGAGTCCGCCAGCGGAATGCCCGTCCTGCTCATCGCGCTCATCACCGTAAAGAATCGCGCCGACTCCTGCGCCAGCACCACATCCTTCATCACAGGCAGCCGCCGCAGCATGCCCTGCAGAAACAGCAGCACCTTCGCGCGGAAGATCACCATCGCGACAATCGCCGCCACCGTGCCCAGCAGCACCCACATCCAGTTGTCGCGAATGAAGATCCCCACGGCCATCAAAATCCGCGTATACAGCGGCAGCTCGCCCCCCGTCGCGGCAAGCTGCTCCTGCAGCGTCGTCCCCACCTTGGGCACCACATACGTCAGCAGCACCAGACTCGCGCCAACGCTGATCATCAGCACCATCGACGGATACGCCATCAGCGTCGCCACCTTGCCGCGAATCGCCAGTTGCCGCCGCGCACTCTGATTCAACTGCGCCGCCGCGCCCGCCAAGTCCCCCGTCTTCTCCGCCGCGGCGTACACCGCATTGGTCACATCATCAAACAACTTCGTCGCCGCGCACGCGCTCGAAAACGCCGCACCCGCCGACACCATCTCCTTCACCTTCGTCACCCTCGGCTGCGTCCCGCCCGAGACCGACTGCTCCACAACCTCCAGAGCCTCCACCAGCGGCACGCCGCGCGACAGCAACTGCGCCAACTGCTGGTGAATCTCCCCCTGATCCTTCAGCGCAACCTTCCCCGATCCCGCCGCCCATTTCGGCAGCTCCACCGTCCGCACCGGCACCAGCCGCTGCTTGCGAAGCTGCGCAACCACATGCCGCTCATCCTTCCCCTGCAGCGTCCCCACGCGATACCCACCCTCAGGTCGGGTCGCCACATACAGGAAACTGGAAGCCGCCGTTACCATATTGCTCCCGGACGCCGGACCTGAGGCTTTGCGAAGGTCCGGGTATCTCTGCTAAGTCACCGCTCGCGTCGACGTCAACCGCCAACCAACAACCGTATTCCGCCGACCAACCCGCTGCGCTTCCATCCGCGCGTGCCGCCGTGCCCCAATTCCTCGCCAGCAAGCCCGGAAGTGCATCGCTTTATCGATCATCCACCCCGATCAAGCCCAAACAGACGCCCCATGAAACAACCCCCGGGCGGATCTCCGCCAGGGGGCTGTCATGCACCCAATCAACTCATCGCCGAAGTTACTGCGCGTGGTGATGAGCCCGCACAACCGGAAAATCAACATCGACGTCAAACGCCCGGTTGAAGTAGTTCGTGAACACATTCAGCGCAACCGCGGCGACAATTTCCGCGATCTCCGCGTCACCAAAGCCCGCCGCTCGAACCGCATGCAGGTCACTCTCATCCACTCCACCTCGCGTCTCCAGTATCGCCTTCGCGAACTGGAGCGCCGGCAGTGTCTTGGGATCGGCCGACTCCTCATGTCGTGCCCCATCGATCTGATCCTGCGTCAGACCGATCATCTTGCCGATCGCCGTGTGTGCCGACAGGTAATACGTGCACGCATTGCTCTCCGCCGTGAGCAGCGCGATCTGTTCGCGAATCTGTGCCGACAGCTTCGCGCCCCCCAACGCACCGTTGAACTGTGCAAAGGCCTGCAGCACCGCGGGCGAGTTCGCCATGACCCGCGTCATGTTGGGCACCATGCCCAAACCCTTCTGCAGAGCTGCGAAAATGTCCTTGTTACTGCCCGTCGCACCTGCGACATCCTGAATCGGAAGACGTGCCATGTGAAACCCTTTCATTGAAAAGTCGGTTCGTGTCGCACCCGTGGCCGACGGAACATCCGCCAGCCCGCGCCACACGCTGTAATCTCGATCCTTCCCCTTCTCCCAGTCACCACGATCCCCGCAACTTACTTCGTACCCGTCGTCTTCTCGACGTGCGCGCTCTGCTTCGCCGCAATCGCCGGCACCACACGCTCCTTCATGAAGACCTTGATCTTCTGCGCAATCACATCGCCCATCTCTTCCAGCGCGAAGTGCCCGGTGTCCAGCAGATGGAAGTCGATGTTCTTCAGGTCACGCTTGTAAGGCTCCGCGCCGGCAGGCGGAAAAATCTGATCGTTCTTTCCCCACACAATCAGCGTCGGCGGCTGATGCGTGCGGAAGTACTCCTGCCACTGCGGATACAGAGGCGGATTCGATCCATAGTCCTTGAACAAGGCAATCTGAATGTCCTTGTTGCCAGGCCGATCCAGTCCCGCCTGATCCATCAAGTACGCATCCGGGCTGATCTTCTCCGCATCCTTCGCGCCGTGCAGATACTGCCACTTGGTGGTATCCAGCGTCAAGAAGCCCTCAAGCTGCGTGCGCAGCTCAGGCGTCGGGTTCTTCCAGAACTCCTTCAGCGGAGCCCAGAACCCGTCCGGCAACCCTTCCACATATGCGTTGCCATTCTGCACGATCATCCCTTGCACGCGCTCAGGCTGGCCACTCGCAATGCGATACCCGATCGGCGCACCATAATCCTGCACGTAGATCGTGAACTTCTCCGCCCCAACCGCTCGCGTAAACCCATCCACAACCTTCGCAAGGTTGTCAAACGTGTACGAAAACTCGTCCACCTTCGGCATCGCACTGTTGCCATACCCCGGGTAGTCCGGCGCAATCACGCGATACTCCCGCGCAAGTTGCGGAATCAGATCGCGAAACATGTGCGACGAACTCGGGAAGCCGTGCAGCAGCAGAATCACCGGAGCATCCGCCGGTCCCGCCTCGCGATAGAAGATGTCCAGCCCGTTCACCTTCACCGTCTTGTAGCGCACAGTGCTCACGTCGCCGATTGCGTCATGCATCTGCACCTCTGCGCCGGGCAAGCCCGCAGACACAGCCTCAGCACCCGCCAGCGCCGTCCCCGCCGCCAGTGCCAGCGCCGCAACCATCGCTCCCGCGGCACCCATCTTCGACCAGCTTCCAGTTGCTCCACGCTTCACTTCGCGACGATCCATAGGAATCTCCTTTGCCAGACCTTGTCTATACTGATCAGTCAGTATGCATATCTGTTGCAGTCGCTCTCGATTGGTTACAGAAAACGTGGAAAAATGCTGCACAAGCAGAACTGAAGCCCAGCCGTAACATACTGATTATTCAGTACATATACCAGGAACACACATGCCCCCAAGCCGACGCGACGAACTTGTCGATGCCGCCATGCGAGTCTTCTACCGCCACGGCTTTCACGCCAGCGGCCTCGACCGCATCCTCGAAGAGAGCGGCATCAGCCGCATGACCATCTACAACCACTTCAAGTCCAAAGACGAACTCATCCTCGCCGCCCTGCGCCGTCGCGATGAAATCTTCCGCAACAAAATGATGCAGTTTGTCGACGCCAAAAAGCGTTCTCCCATCAACCATCTGCTCGCCGTCTTCGACTACCACGAAAACTGGTTCACCGGCAAAGACTTCTGCGGCTGCATGTTCATCAACGCCTCCGCCGAATTCAGCGATCCCGCCTCCGCCCCTCGCCAGGTCGCCGCGGAACACAAACGCTCCGTCGTCCGTTATCTCGTCGATCTCGCCAAGCAGGCCGGCTTCGCCGATCCCCAGGCCGTCGCCGATCAACTCAACATCCTGATCGAAGGCTCCATCGTCACGGCACAAGTCGTCGGACAAGTGGAAGGCACCGACCCCGGCGCACCCGCTCGCCTCGCAAAGCAAATGGCCGCCTGCGTCCTCGACCGCGCCACCAAAGCCTGATCACCGCTCGCGTGTCCGCGAAACACGTCTACGATTTTGCTCCCGTCATTCCGAGCACCACCATGACAACCCTCGCCGCTCGCCCCATCGAAGTCGCCCCTCCCACCCGCTCCACCATGCGCGCCCTCATCAAGCACCACGCCGGCCCCGAACTCCAGTTCGTTTCCAACCGCCCCGTCCCCACGCCCGGCCCGCGTGACGTGCTCATCCGCGTCAAAAAGGTCGGCATCTGCGGCACCGACCGTCACATCTGGGAATGGGACCCCTGGGCCGCCGGCCGCATCCCCGTGGGCATCGTCACAGGGCACGAGTTCGTCGGCACGATCGAACAAGTCGGCAGCGCAGTCACCAACTACAAGCCCGGCATGCGCGTCAGCGCCGAAGGCCACATCACCGCGTGGAAAGACTACAACAGCCGCACCGGCAACGCCCACATCGCCAGCGATACCAAAATCATCGGTATCGACCGCGACGGCTGCTTCGCTGAATACGTCTGCGTTCCCGAAGAAAACGTCTGGCCCGTCCACGCCAGCATCCCAGACAAAATCGCCGCCGTGCTCGACCCGCTCGGCAACGCCGTGCACACCGTCATGGCCGCCAACGTCAGTGCCAAGAGCGTGCTGGTCACGGGCACAGGCATCATCGGCCTCATGAGCATCACCGTCGCCAAAGCCGCCGGCGCAAGCCGCATCTTCGCGACCGACCTCGACCCCAAGCGCCGCGCCCTCGCCAAGAAACTCGGAGCCACCGAAGCCTTCGACCCGCGCGACGATCAGTGGATCGCCGACATCCGCAAACACTGCCGAGGCGAAGGCGCCGACGTCCTCCTCGAAATGTCCGGCGCCGCCCCCGCCCTCACCCAAGGCTTCGAAGCCCTCCGCAACGGCGGCACCGCCGCACTGCTCGGCCTCTTTGGCAAGCCCGTCAACTTCGACATCAACAAACTCGTCATCTTCAAAGGCTGCACCGTGCTCGGCATCAACGGCCGCAAGATGTTCGAGACCTGGTACCAGATGGAAGAACTGCTCCTCTCCGGCCGCCTCGAACTCGAAGACATCGTCACCCACGAGTTCCCGCTGGAGCAATTCAAAAAGGCCCACGAAACCATGATCACGGGTGAAGGCATCAAGGTCGTGATGGCCGTGAACTCGTAAAACGTTCGTTTTCTCGAAGAAAACCACAAAACGCAGTAGAACGCAATTTCTCAGAAATTGCGTTTTGTTGTATTGTCTCCGCCTTCAAATCGGTGATCGGTGAGTCACGCGGAAACTCGCATCACACAACCCGCAGCAATCCTCACTCCCCCGCCCGCCCCGGCAACCGCAACGTCAACGCAACCTGCCACGTGTGCGCCGGATACTCAATCTCAATCCGATACGCCCGCAGCTTGTTGATGTCCCACCCGCGCTGCCCGCACACGTACTCGATCATCTCCACATACCTCGGCAGCGCAATCATCCGCATCGCCGTCGGCCCGCGACCCAGTGATCGCGCCTCCAGCCTGTGCGCCACGCGATCAAACTCGCGATCCGGATCAGGCAACTTCGTGAGCTGCCCGTGCGGCACCATGTCATAAATCGCCGCTTCGGGCCGCTGCTGCTCCACCAGTTCCTCATGCATCAGCACATCCACCACCTGCAACTCCGCAGGCGTGTCCGTGGCATGCGCGCAGCCAATCCAAGGCCGCTCAGCCGTCGCATACCGGCTTCGTCCCGCTGCGAGAAAATCCGCAAAAACCAGATCCACCGCGCTCTGCAACCCCACGCTCTCGCCAGCCAACATGTACCGCGCGCTCTGCACACCCCGATGCACCTGCAGCGTGGGTTGAGGCGTTGAACAAAACCGCGGCAGCATGATGTCCGTCGATTCCGTGATCGGTTCGCCCGTCACGGTCGACACGCGCGACCCGCGCAAGTCGCGAAACAACGCCGATGTTTCAATCAGCGCACCCACACGCAGCCGCTGCACGCCGTAGTTCCCCATGATGTTGCACGAGTCGATCATCTCCGCCGCGCCTTGGCTCGGATAGAAGATGCTCGTCATCATGGACAATCGCGTCGATGCCCCGCGCAGCGTGCGTGCCGCGTGATACATCGTCTCGCGCGCTTCGCGCTCGATCTGGGTCTGTCGTTCCGGAATGCACCCCGCCATCAGCGTCTCAAACGCCTGCCGCGTGCCCGCGTGCTGTTTCACCACCCGCTCAAACTCATCAAACGCCACCCGCACTTCTTCGATCACATCACCCGGCACGCCGCGCTTCTCCGCCATACGCAGCAGCTTCTCCATCGACACCCGCGCCGGCACGTTGGCCCCTTCCGCCAGCGGGTTCTTCGCATTAGCCAACCGAAACACCTGCCACCCCAGGCGATGGTCAATCCCAAACGCCCGCTCCACGTCGCCAGCCTTCTTGATCTCCGTCGTCGAACTGGCAACCAGCCGCGCCAGCCCAAACTGCAGCCGGCTCAGTACCGCCGTCGCCACATCTTCGAACGTGGGAGTCTCAACGGCGACAGGCATGGATGCGGTCTTGGGCACAAATATGGTCCTTGAGAGGCACGCGAACGACCCGTGAGCCTAGTCAGCGGGCAACGCAGTTTGAGCAATATACCCGATCCCCTCAGGAAGTGCAACAAAAAGTTCTAAACTAGTGTAGAACGTATTGACACCTGTCTCGCCTCTTGGTAGCTTGTTGTCACGCCTTGATCTGCGCACCCGTCGTGTGACCCGCCGCGCAGCCGCCCGCATGAGAGAGTGCGAGCCAAGTTCAGGGCCACGGAGAGAGAGACATGTTCCACGCGCGCCGCCTTCCCATGATCGCCCTCGTCCCATCCCTGCTCGCCCTGACCGCCGCGGTGAACACCGCGTCCGGCTCCGTGCTGTCGCTGTCCAGCGTCATCGCCGCCGCCGGCCAACAAGTGCCCGGCCAAGCGCCGGGCGTCACCTACGGCACGCTCGCCAACAACCCCTCCGTTTCCTCCTCTGGCATCGTCGCATGGGGCGGCGCACTCGCAGGCGTTCCCGCCGTCAACAACCAAGCCGCCTTCGTTGCAACTTCAAGCAGCAACATCGCCATCGCCGGTCAATCCGGCACCGCCGCACCTGGCGGCCCCGCCGGCGCAACGCTCGATCTCAACGGCGGCTCCAATGGCTTCCAATCCGCCAGCGTCCGCATTAACGGCAGCGGCACCGTCAGCTTCGTCTCCATCATGACTGGCGGCGGCACCGTGCCCAGCACCAACAACTGGGGCGTCTTCGCCGGTCCCGCTGGCGGCTCCGTTTCCATGATCGCCCGCTCCGGCCAACAAGTGCAAGGTGCCGCCCCGGGCACCAACACCGGCGCAACCTTCGCGAACGGAGTGCCCGTCGTCGGCAACACCGTTTACTTCGGCTCCTCCACCGTCGGCGGCGACACCGTCTCTGGCACCAACAACTCCGCCATCACACGCAGCACCAGCAACGTCTTCACGACACTCATTCGCCAAGGCAACGCGTCACCTGCGGGCGGCAACTACGCCTCCGTCAGCAACCCCACGCTGCAAGCCAACGCCAGTGGCCAAGTGCTCTTCACCTCCAGCCCCGCGCTCTATCGCTATGACCCCGTCAGCGGCGTGACCGTGCTCCACGCAACGGGCCAAACCGCGCCCGGCACCGCTGGCGCAACCTACGGCGGCGCAGCCCAAGTCTTCTCCGCCAACTTCAATAACCAAGGTCAAGCCCTGTTCACATCCTCGCTCACCGGGGGCGATGTCGTCGGGACGACAAACAACACCGGCGTCTTCATCACAGGCAACTCCGGCACATCACTGCTCTGGCGCAACGGTTCCGCGGCCCCGGGCGTTGCGGGTGGCACCTTCCTCTCCACCAACTCCATTGGCTACATGCTGAGCAACTCCGGTTCTGTCGCTCTGCCCGCAAGCCTTGTCCAAAGCGGCTCGATCACCGCCGCCAACGACTCAGGCATCTGGCTCGGCGCAGCCGGCACGCTGTCGCTCGTCGTGCGCGAGGGCGACGCCGTCCCCACGCTCAACGCCACCTTCGGCGCACTCGGCAATGTCTCCCTCAGCGTCAACGCGCTCGACCAGCTTGTCTTCACGGGCAACATGGTCAGCTCCGACACCAACCTCAACAACAAGACCGCGCTCTTCGCCTACACCGCGTCCACCGGCGTCTTCCCCATCGCATACGCAGGTGAATCGCTCGAAGTCACGCCGGGCGTCTTCAAAACCATCTCATCCTTCGGCATCGCACGCGGCCACAACGCCGATGGCGGCTCGCTGGGCTTCAGTGACACGGGCGTCCTCGCCGTGCGTGTGACCTTCAGCGACACCACCAGCGCAATCGTCAGCTACGTCGTCCCCAGCCCTTCTGTCATCGCACTCGGCGCGCTCGCCCTTCCCTTCGCGATGCGTCGTCGTCGCTGATGTGATTCCCTCTCGCGCGCACGTCTGGTGAAAGCCTGACGTGCGACTTTATCCCTCCAAGGAGTTCCGTCTCATGATGCAATCGCTCTCCGCCCGAACGCTCGCATGCCTCGCACTCATGCTACCCGCGACTGCCGCCCTCGCGCAGGTCCGCATCAGCATGGTCGGCAAAGACAACTCACCCAACGTCAACGACTTCAACGGCCAGTTCGTCGAGCTCTTCAACGCCGGTACCGCCGATGTCGTGCTCGTTGGCAAGTCCGTGCAATGGGCCAGCAGCTCAGGCGGCGGTAGCTGGTCCAAGATTGATCTCACCGGCACCATCGCCGCAGGCCGCTATCGCCTCATCCGCATCACGTCACACTTTCCATTCACCTGGGGCGTTCCCTTTGATGCCGACCAAACCATTGCCGTCGGTTTCAACGGTCAGCCCATCACTTCGTCGGTGTTGGGCAACGCGGGCAAAATGGTCCTCGCCGACACCACCACGCTCTTCACCACCAACGGCTGCGCCGCGCCCAACAACGCGCAGGTACTTGACCTCGTGAGCTGGGGCACCGCCGCCTCAACCTCCGGTTGCTTTGAAGGCTCGGGCATCGCCGTCATTCCTTCGCTGTCGGGCATTGGTGTCACCGCCGTCATGCGTCGCTGCGGCGGCCTGACCGACACCGACAACAACGCGGCAGACTTCATCGAAACCAACCGCCCGCCGCGCAACTCCTTCTGGGTCGGCCTGCCTGATGAACCCGCCCTCAACGCCGTCACCGAAGTCATCGGCACATCAGGCACAGGCGTCACCACCGCCTACGCCGGACAGTCCATCCGATTCACCACCAAGCCCGTCACCTGCGTCGGCACACTCAGCTCCGTCCGCATCAACCTGAGCGTCTTGGGCGGCGTCAACGCCACCATGCGCGACGATGGCCTGCAAGGCGACGTCGCCGCTGGTGACGGCGTGTACACCTATGTGCACACACTGTCGCCCATCGCGTCACTGGGCACCTATCAGATCGAGCTCAGCGCGACAGATTCCACCGGCCGTATCGGTCGCGGCCTTGCGCCCCTCATCGTCGCGCCCGTCACGCCCGCCAACGACGCGTGCGCCACCGCTGAGTTCATTCCGTCCTCCATGCTGCCCGTCAATGTCTCCGCGACCGGCAACATCATTTCCGCGACACCAATCACCGCCGTCACCGCCTCGTGCGCAACAGGCCCCGCGACCAGCCGCGACGTGTGGTACTCCTTCACTCCGTTGGAAACGGGCTTGTACACACTTACCACGTGCAACGAAGTCACCGCGCCAACATCACTCACCGGTGTCGCGACACACCTGTCCATCTTCACCGCCTGCCCGCCCGCCAATGCCTCCGATCTCACAGGCCTGTCGCTGGCGTGCAACCAGTTTGCATGCCGCGTGTTCGTGGGCGGCGGTCCCTCGACCATCTTCGACATGCCGCTCGCCGCAGGCACCGAGTATCTCATCCGCGTCGCGCGTGCCGCCAGTGGCGACAGCGTCGCGGGCGGTCCCTTCCGCCTCGACATCACCTCCGAGCCCTTCGGCGCGTGCTGCGCTTCCAATGGCGCGTGCATCACCACCAAACAGTCCGCATGCGAATCGCTGGGCCGCACCTTCTTCGGCTCAGGCACCAGTTGCAACACCATCACCTGCCCCGCGCCTCCGGCGCCCGCCAATGACCAGTGTCCCAACGCCGTCGCGCTTTCGGTGGGTGTGGTCGAAACCGAGTCAGCCACCACATTCGGCGCAACCGGGCAGGACCTGACCGCATGTGACCAGACAAGCTGGGACGTGTGGTACACCTTCACGCCCGATCAATCCGGCGCGTTCGTCGCAACCGTCAACCTCACCAACGGCATCTACACGCCGGGCATCTCGCTCTTCAATGCCTGCCCCGAAGTCGCCAACACCGAAACCGCCTGCGTGACCGTCAGCGCGATCACTTCCACCAACTCGCTGCAGTTCAACGCGACAGCCGGCCTCACCCAGCACATCCGGGTCGCCACGTACTTCAGCCAGCGCAGCGAGTTCAACGTCGTCATCAATCCCGCTCGCACGTGCGACGACATCGACTTCAACAACAACGAAGTCTTCCCTGAAGATCAGGACGTCATCGACTTCTTCGATGTGCTCGCCGGCGCCGACTGCCCCGCATGCAACGACATCGACTTCAACAACAACGAAGTCTTCCCCGAAGACCAGGACATCATCGACTTCTTCAACGTGCTCGCTGGCGGCGAATGCGCCTGATCCGCGTCACGCGTCCGACACACCCAGCCCAGTGCACCACACCATCACGTTCCTCGCGAACGTGATGGTTTTTTGTTTCACCTGCCACTACTTGTGAATCATCACTTGACGAACTCATCGGTCGCTTCAAATACATACCACCGCTTCGTCGCTTCGTTCCAGCGAACACGTTTGCCCGCCGTCAAACTCTCGACCACCTGCTCAATCACCATCGTTCGCAGCAGCGCATCACCCACCGTGTTCTCATCCCCTATCGGCACAATGCTCCTCGACAACCCAAGCTGCTGCGTCACGTCGCTTGCGGTCTTGGCTTCATACGTGCTGCCCGCGCGAATCGCGCGGAGCAACTCCTGCACAACATGCTCGGAAGATACATCAGTGCCGTACCCGCGAGCATGCAGCTGGCGCATGCGCCAGACAACGAGCGCGTCACCCTCGTTTCCTGCCGCGCGCTCTTGACGAAACGCGTTCCACTCCGCAATGACCTGCCGCGTCACCGGTTCGACCACATCACGTTGTCTTGGATCAGCATCTTCCGGCAACGCATGTGGGCCGAAGTTGTTCTCAACAACATCGAGGAAGATGCGCTGTGAGTATGAAATCGATCCATCGCAATCGTCGCACGAGATGGATACCAGTCGCTGCATCGCGCCGATGAGCCGGTCACCAACTGCGAGCATTGTCGATTCGTGCATCAGTGGCAGAAGCGCGTGCGCAAACGCTTCGATGTACTCATCCGGTGCATACTTCTTGTCTTCTCCGCGTGCGCTGCGCTCCAGCCCTCGCAAAAGCTCCTCGACTTCTTTCCATTGCTCTTCCGCGCTGGGCTCAAACTCCGGCTCGCCGCCCTTGTCAAACCAGTCGGCCCACATGGCGATGCGTTCCGCGCGAGGCAGATTGTCAAAGTTGGCGGGCTGCTGCGCTTCAAACTTCGCGCCAGCACACTCGTGAAGACAGAACGCAACATTGCCTTGAAAGTAGTTGTCGCTCGGCAGCTCCCTCGCGTGCTTGCGCATCGCGGCAAGCGTTCGCGGGTGCCGCCAATACCCCAGCACATCCAGCGCAAGCCGCAAGTCGTCACCCGCACTGTCGCGCGTTGCAGTCTCCAGCCGCTGCCAGCACTGCTCCATCAACTGCGGATCAGCCCGCATTGCCCGCAGAACCTGCGACCGCTCCGATGCACGCAGAGCTTTCGATGCCGCCGCGTCGCTCAAGCGTTGGAAGTCGTCGGCTGGAGAACACAACGCAGCCGGGACCGCGAGAAGAAGCACCGCGCCCAGACACACACGCTGAAGGAATGTCCACATCGTTGCCCCCAGTTCCCGATCCCTCACCCTACAAACCGCGGCACGCCGGTTGATCGCTCATAGCGACCCACGCTCTTGTCGACTTGCAGCGACCACAAATCAATGCCGCCAGCCACGCTCATCACGTTGCCGTGCCCCAGCGCGCGCAGCGCGTGGGCGGCTTTGAGCGAGCGCACGCCGTGGTGGCACATGACGGCGACTGTCTGGCCAGGCTCGGGCTCGACTTCGTCGTGCCGCGACTCGATCTGATCGAGCGGCAGCAACTGTGCACCAGCGACGTGCACCAACTCAAACTCCGCCGGCGTGCGGCAGTCAATCAGCAGCAGCTTGCCTTCATCCAGCAGTTGCTTGGTCTGCTGGGGAGTCAGTTCCATCTGCGGATTGATTGGCTGCGACATCACTTGCTCCCCGCGGGTTCGGCCGCGTCGGTCTTGGGTTCGGCGTATCGCGCGACATCTTGGCTGGTGATGCGCTGCGTCATACCTGGCGCCATCCAGTAGCGTTGCGGCTCGTGGCGGACTTCTTCCCACGGCTGCACGAAGAAAAACCGCGGCACCATGAGCATCGCCTGCGCGAACGAGTCAATTGGGGCGAACAGCATCTCATCGCGGCGGTCCACCAGCGAATCGCCGGCAAGTTCGAGCGAACTGATCGGCGTCGGAAACTCGCCGCGTTGGCGGGCGGTGTCGTCGGCGAAGGTTGTGTGGCGGCTGTAGGTGGGCATGCCATCGATACCGTCGATGGGCACCACGAAGGGGACGGGTTCCCACGCGCCGCGGTTGAGCCGCGAGCCCGGGCCAGTCAGACTGGCTTGGTCGCTGCGTGCTGCGGTGTCGGGACGCGAGTTGTTATCGGCCACGCCTTGGAGCTGCACAGCTTCCAGCGAAGGCGCGAGATCCTGCTTGCGACCGAGTGTGTTGCTGTTGTTGCTTTCGGCAACGCAGCCGCCCAGCAACGCGGCCAATGGCACAAGCGTCGCGCATGCGCGCAGGCAGGAAATCTTCGCCGCATTCGTATCCATACTGCATCGTAGCGGCGGGGCGTGCCCGCCTGCTACACCTCCTGTGGGGTTGGGTCGCCGCGGTGAACTTAACCGCGGGCGGGCGTCAGCAGGCTGTCTGGGTCCTGCAGCAGCTTGATCACTTCGGCCAGTGCCAGCGCGGCGGTTGCGCCGTCGACCACGCGGTGGTCGCAGGCGAGGCTCAGCGGCAGCAGCAGGCCCACGCGGAAGCTGCCCTTGTTCACCACCATGCCTTCGCGACCGCGGCCGACCGCGAGGATCGCGACTTCGGGATAGTTGATGATGGGCGTTGCGAATCGGCCGGCGTGGCTGCCGACGTTGCTGATCGTGAACGTGCTGCCCATGAGCTGCTCGCGCGAGGCGGTGCGGTTGCGGGCGGCGTCCGCGACTGTGCTGATGGCGCGGCTGAGTTCGAGCACGCCCAGGCGATCGGCGTCGCGGATGACGGGGACCATCAGGCCGCTATCGGTGTCGGCGGCGATGCCCAGGTGCACGCTGCGGTGCTGGTTGATGCTGGCTTCGTAGTTGGCGTCGCCGGGCTTTTCGTCGACGGTGGCGTTGAGGGCGCGGAACTGGCTTTGTCCCAGCACGCGGGCGACGGCGCTGGCGACGAAGGGGAGGAAGCTGACTTTTTCGCCGCTGGCGGCGGCGAGCTTGCGGCGCATGCTGTCGAGGGCGGTGACGTCGGCTTCATCCATCACGGTGAAGTGGACGGCCTGGTTCACGCTCTCGCGCAGGCGGTTGGCGATGGTGCGACGCACGCCGCGGAAGGGGACGCGGGTGACTTCGTCGCCGCTGGGTGCCGCGGGGCGAGCAGCGGGCGCGGCGGGGGCCGCGGGCTTGCTGGCGGGGGCGGTGCGGGTGGGTTCGACGAAGGCGGTGGGTTTGGCGGCTGCTGGAGGCTGCTTGGCGGCGGGATTACTGCCGCCCCGGAGGGGCGGCCCACCAGCGGCGCGGACGTCCTTCTCGAGGACGCGGCCGCCGATGCCGGTGCCGGCGATGGTGTCGATGTCGACGCCCAAGTCCTTCGCGAGGCGACGGACGGCGGGCGTGGCGAGGGCCTTGCCGGGGGCGGCGTTGAGGCCGGGGGTGTCGGCGCTCATTTGGCCGACGACGGTGCCGGCATCTTCGGTGCGCTCTTCGGGCTCGGGGATGTGCTCCATGACGTTGCGCGGGGGCTGGGCGGGTTTAGTTTCGGGCTTGTCGTGCTTGCCGTTGGTGGCTGCACTGCCGCCCCGGAGGGGCGGCCCACCTGCGCTGGCTGCGCCGCCGACGTATGTGACGAGGGCGTTGCCCACGTGGAGGATTTCGCCTTCGGTGCCGTGGAGTTCGGCGATGGTGCCATCGCGGGGGCTGGGGACTTCGACGACGGCTTTGTCGGTTTCCATGTCGGCGAGGATGTCATGTTCCTTGACGGCATCGCCCACCTTGACGCGCCACTTGATCAGTTCGGCTTCGTGCACGCCTTCGCCCAGGTCAGGAAGGATGAAGACATTGGGATCGGTGGACTTGCCGGGATGGGCCATGATGAACCTCGATGGATGACACACGCCCCCCGCCCTCGCAGAGACGCTCGCGCGCCCGCCGACGGGGGACAGACCAGGGGAAGGTGATTGTTGGCCGACTTTTTCGAGCCGCCCATGCGATGCGACGAGTTGCTGGGTGGTGCCGACGAGGGTGAGGAGGGCGGCGAGGGGTGCGAGCAGGGTGCGCGGGCGCGGGGGTGTGGTGGGTTGCGTTGATGTGGTCGATGTGGTGGTGGTCGTGGTTGGTGAGTTTGTTGATGGTTGGCATCCGGCCGCCCCGGAGGGGCGGGCCACCAAGTGAAGATAGCAATCGGGGTGGAGGCGCAGGGTTTGGAGCATGCTCCAGGTGCGCGGTGACTGGGCCCACTGCGTGAGCTCGCTGTAGACCTTGGTGTGATCGACGCGGCAGAGTTCCATGAGATTGCCCTTGAGCTCGACCAGCCAGAAGATGCGGCGGATGTCCATCATGTCGAGGTCGATCAGATGGGCGGGCGTGATGCTGTCGCACACGGTGCTGTAATCGTTGTGATCGCACATGGCGCGCAGGTGCTCGTGGGTGGTGGGGACAAACTCCACGTGCGGATCGACGTAGGGCTGCGCGCGGGCGCGAGCTTCGGTGAGGTAGGGCACGTTGGGCTGTGCATAGACGGGCAGCACTGCGCCGGCGAGTGGATGATCGATGGTGATGCAGTTGCGTGATTCGATTTCGGAGATCATGGTGGCCCCTTTCGCTACTTGCCTTGGTTGCACGTGCCCGACTTGTACTTACCCGACTTGTGCTTACCTCACGGGCACTCGTCCTACCACTTCTCCTGGCACTGACTTGGGCGGTGCGTGGAGTGCATGGCCGGGCGATGTGCTGCGTGACGCGTGATGCGTCCCTCTATATACCCCCCCGCGCACCGTGCTGCGCGCGCACAAAGCGTGTCGTGCGGCGGGTGGTGCGGTGCGCAAGTGGCTGGGGGGACTGGAGAAGAAAATGTTGAAAATCGGGGGCGCGGGGGGGTGGTTTGGTGCGGTGGCGCGCGCACAAAGGTGGTTGTGGGTGGGGTGTGAGTGCGCGGGGCGTTCGCACTGCGGTTGTGACGGGTCAATGATCTGGCGGATTGGACGAGCGGCCTTTGGGAGCGAGCGTGATGTGCGCGGATGTTGAACGCTTTGGGGGCGAGCGTGAAGCAGCACTTGCTTTGGAGTACACGCGTGCGCTCTCGACGTCGGCGGACATGCGGGGCACGATCACTCGCTTTCTCAGGGACGCACAGCTCGCGGGGCTCTCGGTGCCTGAGACGATTGACTTGTTCTGTGTTTCGACGCCGAACATCGTTGAGGAATCGGGTCTGGATCCCGATGGTCAGGACGCGGCAGTCGAGCTGCTTGATGAGTTGCTTGTCACGCTGCGATGGTTGTGACTGGGGCGGTGGGCAACTGACGGCGGCGGGATGTAGCCGAGCGATGAAGGAAGCAGGAAGAAAAGACACACAGGCAGCCCGCAAAGCTGGGCAGCTTGTGGCACTTGATCAGGTTGGTGGTGAAGTCATGCCACCTGCCCTGTGGCACGGGGAGGGATGTTGTGCCACCTGCCTACCGAAAGGACTCTTCCACGGTTGTCTCGACGATCTTGATCTTCGGAAACCGCTGCTTCACGGCGGCGAGGCCGGTGTCGGTGATTTTGCTGTCGCGGATGTACAACATGGTTAGGGCGGTCAGGGGCGAGTCTTTGGCGATCAGGTGCGCGAGGCCTTGGTCGGTGATGGCGGTCTCAGAAAGGTCCAGCGTTGTGATGGCGGTAAGTGGCGAGTCTTTGGCGGCGAGCAGCGCGAGGCCGTCGTCGGTGATCTTGGTGCGGCTGAAGTTCAAATAGGCCAGCGAGGTGAGCGGCGAGTCTTTGGCGGTGAGTTTCGCGATGCCTTGGTTGGTGATCTGGGTGCCGCCCAGGTACAACGCCGTCAAGGCGGTGAGCGGCGAGTCTTTATGAGCCAGCGTCGCGAGGCCTGCGTCGGTGATCTTGGTGTCGTCGAGGATCAGCCGCTGGAGCGAGGTGAGCGGCGCGTCTTTGGCGGCGAGGGACGCGATGCCTTGGTCGGTGATGGCGGTCTTGCCGAGGCTGAGCACCTTGAGAGCGGTGAGCGGCGACTGAGCGTGGGCCATGAACGCCAGACCCGCGTCCGTGACCGCCGTGCTGCGCATGGTCAACATCTCGATGCCCTTGACCTGCGAGTCTGTGGCGCACAGCACGCGGAGCGATTCGTCCACGTTCGCGACGGCTTCCTTGACCGTGACCGACCGCAGGCCGTGAACGCGGCCCATGTGGCGCACCGCAGCAGGCGTGAGCGTGGCAGTCACCCAGGCGAGGCCGCCTCCTTGAGAGAATGTGCCGCGCGCGTTGAAGGCTTGGGCGTCCTCGGCTTCGGTTGCTTGTGCGCTGGCTTGCACGGCTTGCGCGACTGCCTCGGTTGGTTGTGGCTTGTCGTCTTGGTTGAACGCGGCGGGAAGCACGCTTGGCGTGGGCCTCGTGGCCGGGTGCGTGTGCTGCATCGCGCCGACGCGCGCGGCGGAGAGGGCGATCATGCTTGCCGCTGCTGCCAGGGTGCTGGCGAGAATGGCGGTACTGCACGCGCGGTGCGAGAGCGCGGACATGTGCATCACTGCTGGCGCGGGCCTGAACGAGAGCGACGGGTGCTGCATGAAGGTTCTCGCGGCGGGTGCGAGACGGATTGTAACGCGAGCGGCGGGCGGGTTACTCGACGATATTGACGCTCGGAAACCGCGTCTTCAGCGCCGCGATGCCTGCCTCAGTGACGTGAGTGTCGTTGACGAAGATGTATGTGAGGGCGGTGAGCGGCGAGTCCTGTGCGGCCAGCGATGCGAGCCCTTGGTCGGTAATATGCGTGGAATTGAGATCGAGATAGGTCAACGCGGACAAGCGAGAGTGTGTGGCCGTGAGCGACGCGAGACCTTGGTCGGTCACGTGCGTGCCGTAGAGAAGCAACGTCGTGAGTTTGGTGAGCGGCGAGTCTTGGGCGGCAAGGGCCGCGAGGCCTTGGTCGGTGGTTTGCGTGTCCCAGAGGCATAACCAGGTCAGCGAAGTTAGCGGCGAGTCTTTGGCGGCGAGATACGCGAGCCCTTGGTCGGTGATCTGCGTGGATTCGAGGTCGAGTTCGGTCAAGGCGGTCAAAGGTGAGTCCTTGTGGCTGAGCCACGCCAACCCCGCGTCGGTCAGCGGCGCACATTGCAAGGTGAGATACGTGACTTTGCCATACTCGGCGAGGCTGAGTGGCGCATCATCGGGCAACGCAAGATTTTCACGGACGGCCAGTTCGATGCTCGCTCGTTCTTGCGGTGCGAGCGCGGCCCCGCGTGCGAGCCATTGCTCGGCGGGGGAGTTGGGTGCGGGCTGGGCGGGGGTGGGGTCGGGCATGGGCAGACCCGCGGCGGGTGCGAGAGGGAGGGTAACGCGAGCGGCGCGGGCGGGACTGAGATTCCTCCGTCCCCGCCGGGGCGGGGGTGTTGGTTGTTTGTTGTCCACGGGTTGCGCTTGCTCGAGGACTCGCTCGCTGCACCCGTGGCTACAGGCCTTCGCCCCTTTGGGGCGAGAGGGCGGGGAGCGGGGCGGGGGCGTTTGCGGGCTCTCTACGATGTGGGTGAGGTTGCACGTGCGTTGTGGCTGGGGAGTGGATGATGTTCACGCGAGTGGTTGCTGCATTTCTTGATATGTGGTATGTGCGCGATCCGCTGGATCCGCGGAATTTTGCCGCTTGTTGTGTGGCGGCCGCGGCGACGGATCCGATGGCGTGGCTCACGGCTCGGGGGTTTGACGTTGAGGCTTGTGTTGACGAAGAGGCAACGGCACGCGAACGCGGTAGCACGGTGTATCGCGTGCGTGATCGATCGACGGGCTTTGCACTGTCGATGTGTGTTTCCCGGGTGCCTGAAGCGTGGTGCGATCCTTATCACGAGTTTGTGACACTTCCCGAGAGCGCGGAAGCGTGTGCATTTGGCCGCGCGGTGGCGGCGACGATGGCGGAGGGGACGCGGTGACGTTGTGGCGGGTGTGGATGGCACGGGGTTTGAAAAATGGGTGACGGATTGAGGCGGTGGCTGCATCTTGTGGGTGCATGTCCTTGGTGCGCTGGCGTTGCGCGCGGGGATGGAATGGAGGTTTTTGATGCAGTCTTTCGCCGCTCGGTCGTTGGTTGTGGTGTTGGCGTGTGCTGGGTTGTCGCCGCTTGCGCCGGTGGGGGTTGAGCGGGCGAGCGGGCAGATTGTGGTGCGGGCTGTGGGCGGGGGCGGCGCGAGTGGGACGACGCTGATCACGACGCGCAGCGTGGATGCGTATGCGAAGCTGCTGGGGTTGACGGCGGAGCAGCATGAGACGGTGAAGACGCTGCATGAGGGATATCGCGCGGCGTGGAAGGCGGCGGACGAAGAGCGCGAGAGCAAGCAGGACGCGGCGCAGGAGAAGATGCAGGATGGCGATTTTGAGGGGATGGGGAAGGCGATCTCTGAGACGATGGATGCCTTTGCGGAGAAGACGGCGAAGATTGAGTCGCAGTTCATGGAGGACATGAAGACGGCGTTGACGGCGGAGCAACTGGAGAAGTGGCCTGCGGTGGAGCGGCATCGGCGGCGTGAGACGCGTTTGCGGCAGTCGAGCTATAGCGGCGCGGGCGTGGACCTGATTCGACTGGTTGATCGCACGGGGACGGATCCCAAGACGGCGGAGTTCGCACAGTTGCTGAGTGATTACGAGATGGCGATGGATCGTCAGCTCGTTGAGAATTCGAGCCGGACAAGCGGTGTGGCTCCGGCTGACAAGGATGCGAGCTTTGACCCCAAGTATCAGGAAGAACTGATGAAGGTGATGAGCGAGAATGGGCGTGCGCTGCGCGATTTGAATCGTGATTACGCGCGCCGATTCGCGGCGCTGATGCCTGAGAATCTTCGGACGACATTTGAGAACGAACTTGCGAAGCGATCGTTCCCGCAGGTTTATGAACCGACGCATATTGAGCAGTGTCTGACCGCTGCGAGCGGCTTTAGTGATCTCGACGAAAGCGCGAAGGCAACGATCGCGCAACTGAACGAGCAGTGGCAGCGTGAATCCGCGCCGCTCAACAAGGCGTGGGCGCAAGCGGTGGTTGAAGCGGAAGAAGAAGCAGGCGGCTCGCTGCAACTGCAGATTCAGCAGTGGAGCGGCGGCGGCGGGAACGACGAGATCAAGGCGGCGCGAGATGCTCGGCGTGAACTTGAGAAACGTTTGCGTGCTCGGCTGGATGAAGTGCTGACGACGGCACAAGAAGAGCGCTTGCCCGCGAAGAAGCGAGCGGAGAACGGGCCGATGGGCGGGCTTCGCATCAACATGGGCGGCGGCGACAGCGACGAGGAGTGAGCAACAGTTAGTCGTCGAGATTGCGACGATCGCGTTTGCGCTGGCCGGCTTGCTTCTTTTCATCGAGACGGCGCTGCTTGGCGCGGCGCGAGGGTTTGGTTGCGCGGCGCACTTTGGGGGCGTTCCATGCGTCGTGGATGAGCTGTGTCAAGCGCTCTTCGCACGCGGCGCGGTTGCGTTCCTGGCTGCGGTATTCGTCGGCGGTGATGAGCAGGTCGTTGTCGGCCGTGAGCAGGTGCTTGGCGGCGGCGGCGAGGCGTGCGGCCTGAGCGGGCGCGAGCAGCATGGCGTGGAGCGAGACGCGCAGGATGCACTTGGTGGCGCGCTTGTTGACGTTTTGGCCGCCTGGGCCGCTGCTGCTGATGTAGGAGATATCCATCGCGGCGGCGGGAACGACGAGGCGGCCGTGGACGGCGATGCCTTGCGGCGGTGGATCAAGGTTGGGGACGGCAGGGGCCATGACGATCAGCGAGCGTACGGGGCGGATCGCTGGGCGAGTTCGAGGCGCTGGGCCATGGCTTCGCCCGCTTGAAGCAGGTGCGTGATCCATGCGCCGAGTTGATGCAACTGGTTGCCGGTGACTTGCGCCTGATGCAGGAGGCCGATGAGCTCGCGCGTGGGCTCGAGGGTGGGCTGGAGAACGGGCTGGGTGTGGGGGAATGAAGCGGTGGGCTTGGCGGTTGTCGCGGTTTGGACGGTGGCGAGACGTTGCTCGATGACGTCGGTCGCTTGCGCGGCGGCGATGACGCGCTCGCCGAGTTGGACGCGGGCTTCTTCGGCGCGGGTGGCGAGTGATTCAAGCCGTGTGATGATGCCGGAGACGTGCGACTGCGTTTGTGATGCGTGCATCGTGGCGGACTGCAACTGTGCGAGGACATCTTGCGCGAGGGGCATCGTTTCGACATCTGCGAGTGATGTCGTGATGCGCTGCATTGATTCATCTCGATGAGAGACGCCGGCTTGCGCGGTTGCGGCGGCGCTTTGGATGGTGGCGACCGCTTCGATGCGGGCTTGCTCGATGCGGGTTGCGTGCTCGGCGGCGTGCTGGGAGAGGGCGTCGGCGGCTTCGCGACTGCTGGCTTCGAGACGAGACTGCACTTGCTCGTGCGTGGTGGCGGGAATCTGCGCGAGCATGCTGGCGGCGTGCTGAGAGGCGGCGGTGATGGCGTCGATGGCGGCGCGGCGTTCGGCGGCGATCGTTTCGCGCTCGCGCGAGATGAGTTCGCGCGATTCGGTGACGAGTTTGGCGGCATCGGCGCGGAGGGCAAGGAGCTGCTCGGCGATTTCACTCGCGACGGCTTCGGTGCGTTGCTCGCTTTGGCTGATGGTGGACTCGAACTTCATGGAAGCGCGGAGGACGGCTTCTTCGAGGCTCTTTTCGATTTGCTCGGCGCGCTGGGCGATCTGATCGCTGCCGGTGCGTGTGGCGTCGAGGCGTTGTTCCACGGCGCGCACGCTGGTTTCGAAGCGTGCGAGGGCGGCGTTGGCGTCGGTGATGGTTTCGCGCAGGGTGGTGTCGAGGGCGAGCGAGTCGATGTCGAGCTGCGCGGGGGCGATGCTGGGGGCTGGCAGTTTGCTCACGTGCTCGGTGATTGCCTGCGTTGCGATTTGGTTGACCGTTTGGGTGACGGTTTGATTGACAGTTTGATTGACAGTTGTGGCGATGTGTTCACGCAACTGGGTTTGGACAGAGTCCATGACCTGGCGCATGACGGACTCGCGCAGCTCCGTGGTGAGTTGGCGCACCAGACCGTCGCGCTGGGAGAGGAGTTCTTGCGCGACGCTGTCGCGCAGTTCGCGTGCTTTGGCGATGGCGGTTTCGTTGCCCACGTGTGTCATGAGCTGCTGCACTTTGGCGGCTTTGGCTTCGATGACGGGGAGGGCTTTGATGGCGGCGTCGGTCTTGGTGGTGAGATCGGTCATGAGGCCGCGGAGCTGTTCGCTGAGGGCTTTGACCTGGCCGTGGGTGATGGTGAGAGACTCGCCGGCTTTGCCGGCTTCTTTAGTGAGCTTGCTAAGTTGGCCTGCGAATTCGTCGAATGCGCGCTGGTCGACGACGCGGGGCGAGAGGAAGACCTGCTCGACTGCTTGGTGGAGCGAACGCTCGACGGGGTCGAGGCGCGACTGCGGGCTGAGTTCGGGGCGAGCTTCCACGAGCGCGGCAGGCGCCTGCGGTGCGGCGACAGCAGAGCCATCGGGCTTTTCGGGACCGTTGGGTGATGCGTCACGAACGGAAATGGCGGGCATGCGAACCTCCGAAACAACCGGCACGCGCGGGATGCCTTGCCTTGTTTGGGCAGGGCGGTGCGCATCCGATAAGTGTCGGCGGTTTCAGCGGGAATCGTACAGATTTACTCGGGCGAGCTTTACTGGCACTGGCCGCCAGCGAGCACCGTGAAGAAGCTGATGACGTCTTGGTCTTCGGGGAAGACGCTGTTGTTGTTGAAGTCGAGATCGCAGGGGCCGGAGGGGCAGGGGGCGCCAGCGAGGGCGTTAAAGAAGTCGCTGACGTCTTGATCTTCGGGGAAGACGCCGTTGCGGTTGAAGTCGATGGAGTCGCAGGTCAGGCTGACGAGGTCGGCGTTGAGTTCCCACATGGCGAACTGATAGCCGGCCGTGCTGCGGATACGGATGGTGTTGAGGCCGGCGTGGAGCTGGACGGGGATGGCTCCCCACCACTGCCTGGGCATGGGCGCGGGCCAGGCGGGATTGGTGAGCGTGAGCGAACCAGTTTGTGCACCGTTGGCGCCGACCCAGATGTCGGCACTGGCCACGGTGGGTGCGGCGAGCAATCGCAGGTTGTAGGTGCCGGGCTGGGAGACACGGACGAGATAGTCGCGCGTGTCGCTGGGGCCCATCTGCTCGTTGGCGCGTGTTTCCCAGTCGGTGTTGCGATTGAGGTGTCGGCGCGCGTCAACCGGGCCGGGGAAGGGCACGCCTGCGAGCACTGCGGGGACGGGCTGCTGGGCCATGGCTTGCAGTGCGCTGTACTTGGGGCTGCCGATTGCGAGTGATTCGGTGAGGCTCCAACTGCCGTTGTCATTGATCCACGAGCCGCTGCCGGCGTGGAACCACATGAACATGCCGCCGCCTGCTTCGTGCCATTGGCGGAGGTATTGCGTGCAGATGGAGCCGATGCGCGGGTCGTACATGGCATCGCGCTTGGCGCTGACGTTCGCGCTGCCTGTGGTGTCGGGGCCGCCTTCGTAGGCCATGAAGGGTTGCAGGCCGTGCCAGGCGGTCATGGTTGCGAGGTGTTCATATTGATACGAAGTGGGCAGGCGATCGAGCATGCCTTGCAACGCATCGAGCACTTCGGGAGGTGTGAGCGTGCGTGTGTCGGCTCCGCCAAGATTGAAGTAGGGCGCGACGGAGAGGGCGTAGATGCGGTCCTTGGCGGGGCCGTATGCGCCGTTGATGAACGAGAGCATTTTGTCGAACTGCCAGGTTGCGCCAAACTGTGCGGCGAGCACGGGGCGCACGCGGGTGTTCATGCTGCCGGGGCCAAAGACGTTGGCGAACTGTTGACCGATTTCAACCGTGCGCTTGGCGATGCGGCGGTGGCGCATGGTGTCGGCTTCGGTCACGCCGTCGTAGCGCAGGATGCTGGCGGGGTTCTGTGCTTCGAGCACGCCCTGGTCGTAGTTCCAGTCGGCCTGCTCGAACATGAAGTTCCAGACTTCGTTGCTGTACTCGACGTAGACGTTGAGATCAGGATCGAGACGATCGCGAATCAGGATCGCGAGCTTTTGGACGAACTGATCGTCGGCCATGTGGGGAACGTTGATCCACATGTCGCGCTGGAGTTCGTTGCAGAGATCAACGCACAACTCGTAAGGCACGCCGGTGCGCCAGCGGTAGCTGGCATCTTCGAGCGTGCTGCGATCACTCCAGCGCACGGCAGGGCTGTTGTTGGTCTTTGTCCATGGCATGAAACGGATCGCGCCGAAGTGACGGAGCGAATCGACGAAGGTGGGCATGAAGATCTGGCCCTCGGTCGTGCCGGGACGCATGATCTTCATGTTGCGCACGCCGCCTTGGGTTTTGTAGAACGACATCAGCAGACGGTCGCCGCCTTGGGGAAAGAACCACTCTCCGTAGACGCGGCCTGTGAGCGGATCGCGCTCGTAGCTGATCAGTTGACCGGAACTGTCAAAGCCGCGGAAGCGCGGGGTTTCGGTGCCTGCGCAATCGAAACTGAAGCGATAGACGCCACTGAGGCCTTGCTCCACGTCGGTAGGCTGACAGCACATGATGTAGAGACCGGCGTCGTCGAGTGGGTGACCGGTTTCGTCGAGAGGGACGACACCGTCCCACGGCGTGTTGACGGGTGCGAAGCCGCGTGACTGCTTGGTGATGTCGGCGAACTCGTGCGAGCGCATCCAGTCGGCCACGCCGCCGAGGTTGGCGGCGATGTAGGGATTGGTTTGCGCGAGCGCGGCGGCGCTGGATAGCGCGAGCGCAAGCAGACCACCAAGATGCTTCGTGCGAGGGCTGAGCTTCATGCGGAATCCTCCCGGCGGGAGCATGTTATCAGATTCGGGCGTGCGGGAAGATGAAGTTGTTGTGCCAAACTTCGCGGCGCTTCAGATCGTTGCGCTAGAGAACACAAGCCGAAAGATGCCAATGAAAACGCGGCCACGTGTGTGGCCGCGTTGAGAGGGCTGAAGAACCGCTTACTTCGTGAAGAGGAAGCCGCCGCGTTCAGCATCGACCTTCACGTTGTCGCCATCGCCAAGCTCGCCGTTGAGAATCTTCGTCGCCAGCGCGTTCTCCACGCGCTGCTGGATCGTCCGCTTGAGCGGACGGGCACCAAACTGCGGGTCCCAGCCTTCGCTGGCGAGGAGCTGCTTGGCGGCATCGCTCACTTCGAGCGTCATGCCGCGTTCAGCGAGGCGCTGGCGGAGGCGTGACAACTGGATCTCGACGATCTGTCCCAGTGCAGTCTTCTGCAACTGGTGGAAGACGACGACTTCGTCGATGCGGTTGAGCAGCTCGGGCCGCATGAGGCCGCCTTGCATCTGCATCGCGCCGCGTGCCATCACTTCTACCACCTTCGCTGGCAGCCCTGCCGCCTTGCCCAGGTCTTCGGCCATCATGCCGGCGGGGCCGCGTTTGAGCATTTCGCGGATGGCGGCTTCGATCTCCCAATCTTCTGCGCCGCCTGCGGTGAGCTCTTGAATCTGCGCGCTGCCGTAGTTGCTGGTCATGACGACGATGGTGTTGCGGAAGTCGACGGTGCGGCCTTGGCCGTCGGTCAGGCGACCATCGTCGAGCACTTGCAGCAGGATGTTGAAGACGTCGGGGTGGGCCTTTTCGATTTCATCGAGCAGCACGACGCTGTAGGGGCGGCGGCGGACGGCTTCGGTCAATTGGCCACCTTCGTCATAGCCCACGTAGCCCGGGGGCGCGCCGACGAGGCGTGCGACGGCGTGTTTCTCGCCGTACTCGCTCATGTCGATGCGCACCATCGCTTCGTCGGTGTCGAAGAGGAACTCGGCGAGTGCCTTGCACGTTTCGGTCTTGCCCACGCCGGTGGGACCCAGGAACAGGAACGAGCCGACGGGGCGATTGGGATCGCTGAGGCCTGCGCGGCTGCGGCGCACGGCGTCGCTCACGGCGCGGAGGGCGTGGTCTTGACCGATGACGCGCTTGCGCAGGCCGTCTTCCATGCGCGTGAGTTTTTCCCGTTCGCCTTCGACGAGGCGCGAGACTGGAATGCCGGTCCACCGCCCCACCACTTCCGCGATGGCTTCGGCGTCGACTTCCTCTTTCACGAGGGCATCGCCGCGAGCTTTGCGCTTGGCGAGGGCTTCTTCTGCGTGCTTGAGGTTGGCTTCAAGCTCGCGCATTTCGCCGTAGCGGATGCGTGCGGCGGCTTCGAGGTCGCCGCGGCGCTGGGCCTGCTCAAGGGCGACTTGCTTGCTGCCCATTTGTTCTTTGATGGCTTTGACGGCGTCGAGTTCTTTCTTCTCTTCATCCCAGCGAGCTGTCAGTGCGCGGTTCTGCTCCTGGAGTTCTGCGAGTTCGCGTTCGACGCGCTCAAGTTCGCGCGCGGTGCCTTTGCCTTCGCTCGCCCGTTCGCCTGTTCGCTCGCTCGCTTCAATCCGCAGCGCCTCGCGTTCGATCTCGAGCTGCATGATCTTGCGGCGCAGCTCGTCGAGCTCGCTGGGCATGCTGTCGTTCTCGATGCGCAGGCGGCTTGCGGCTTCATCCACACAGTCGATGGCTTTGTCGGGCAGGAAGCGATCGGCGATGTAGCGGTGACTGAGTTGTGCTGCAGCGAGAATCGCGCTGTCGAGAATGCGCACGCCGTGGTGGGCTTCGTAGCGGGGCTTGAGGCCGCGCAGAATCGCGACGGTTTCTTCGACGTTGGGTTGATCGACGAGAATGGGCTGGAAGCGGCGTTCGAACGCGGCGTCCTTCTCGACGTGCTTGCGATACTCATCGAGCGTTGTTGCGCCGATGCAGCGGAGTTCGCCGCGGGCGAGGGCGGGCTTGAGCAGGTTGCCTGCGCTCACTGCGCCGTCAGCGGCGCCTGCGCCGATGATGGTGTGGAGTTCGTCGATGAAGAGGATGATCTGGCCGTTGCTGCTTTGCACTTCACGCAGCACGCTCTTGAGGCGCTCTTCGAACTCGCCGCGGAACTTGGCGCCGGCGAGCAACTGGCCGACGTCGAGGGCCATGAACTTCTTGTCGCGCATGCCTTCGGGGCAGTCGCCATTCACGATGCGCAGGGCGAGGCCTTCGGCGATTGCCGTCTTTCCGACACCGGGCTCGCCGATGAGTACGGGGTTGTTCTTGGTGCGACGGCTGAGCACCTGCATGGTGCGACGAATCTCTTCATCGCGACCGATGACGGGATCGAGCTTGCCTTGCTGGGCTTTCTGCGTGAGGTCGATGGCATACTTCTTGAGAGCTTCGAAGTTGCTCTCGGCGTTCTGATCGGTCACATTGCTCACGCCGCTGCTGGCGCGGATTTGCTTCACGGCTTGTTCGAGTGCGCCGACTTTGACGCCAGCGTTGCCCAACGCGTCACGCGCGGGGCCGGCGACGGTGGCGACGGCGAGGAGCAGGTGTTCGCTGCTGACGTAGCTATCGCCCATGCGCTTGCTGAGTTCGTCGGCCTTGACGAGGATGTCCATCAAGGCGCGGCCGGCGTTGCCCGCGTTGCCGCTGACCTTGGGCAGACGCGTGAGTTCGCTGACCACTGGCACCTGCACGCGCGACACCTCGCCGCCGGCCTTTGTGAGAATGGAAGCGGCGGGTCCCGAGCGATCGTCCAGCAGCGCGTTGAGCACGTGGAGCCCCGTCACTTCCGGATGTCCGGCCCGGGCCGCGGCGGATTGAGCATCGGCGAGTACTTGCTGGGCGGCGGTTGTGAACTGGTCCTGACGCATAACTACTCCTTACGGAATCGCTCCGCCATCGTTCAGCGGGGCTCTCACAGGAGAGATGTGCAACCACCGTGCCGAACTCGCAACGCACAAAGCCATGCCTCACAGGCTCTTGCGCCAGCCCCGAAAGCTGCCAACCCGGCAGGTCCTGCCAATTACGCCCTCGGGTTCGCAGGAGCCGTGGCCATATTTCTACCCGCAAGCCTCGAACCTCCGATGCAGTTGACCCGGATATCCTCCGGGAGCAGTGGCTTGACGCCGCCGCCCGTCACTGGTACAACTCACGTCCCGCTCATGGCATCGGGCCATCGCGGTGCGTCGGTCTCGCCAGCCAAGCACGTGTCCTCGAGATTGGAGTAGCCCATGCGTTCGAACCTCCCCACTGCTTCGATCCTTCGCGCCGCCAGCCTGCTTGGCGCTGCCACCCTGGCTGTCGCCCTCACCGGCTGCGCTCAGACCGATCGCGCTGACGGCGGCCGCCTCAGCAAGATCCAAGGCGACGTGTCGCCCGAGCTGGACACGCTGGCTCTGCGTCCCATCGACGTTGACAACCGCATGTTCTACACCTGGGATGTCAACGGCCGCCTGCTGACCGAAGACATCTACACCGGCCTGCTGCTGGATCGTCCCAGCCGCCTCAGCAACAGCCCTTCGCCTTGGTAATCTGATCGTGCCGGCTTACTGCCGAACGATGCAGATCAATCAAGAACCAGATCAATGAAAAACCGGCAACTGGTGTTGCCGGTTTTTTCGTTGCTGCTTCTTGCAGTTGTTTGGGCTGATCACTTCAGCACGCAGAACGGCACAGTTGCGCACCCGCGACGCAACACACGTGCATGTGCTCGCTCACGCTTTCATCGCTGCGTGTAGAAGGTCCTTACGACGCCGTGTACTGGCCGCGACCGACCTTCTTGAACATGGAGCGGTTCTTGATCAGCGTTTGATTGACGATCGTGCGGAAGTTGGCAGCGTTCGTCTGATAGCCCGACTTCAGCACAGCATCAGCCGCTTCGCTCACACCCAGCGTCTTGCCCTTCAGCACACCCACGAGGGCGTCAGCGAGGTTCACACTGTTTTGGGGACGCACGCGACCGCCGGGGACTGTGCCGCCGAGCTCACGGATCTGCGCATCAATCGTCGCCAGCTTCGCGAGCAGCTTTTCGCGACGGCGCTGCAAGGGCGTCACGGAACGTTGACGACGACGGATCTCTGCCTGCAACGTCGAAACGGGAATGGCGCTCAGCGACGATGAACTAGGACGACGACCCATTACATATTCCTTTCAGGACCTCGCGACACAACAGAACGCATCACGCCCCGCTCACATCAACTGATATGCGTATGCACGTAACAACCGACGTTCCTCATTGTTCGCACGTCAAGTGCATGAGTAAAGCGTCCAGAAAGGTTCACAAGACAATGTGAGATTCCGCGGTCGATGTTAAAACAAGCTGCTTTCGTTGCTCGTTGCGCGGAACGGTGCCGATTAACCGATCGCAGAAAAGCCCAGTTTGGTCACGACGCCGTCGAAGTGATCGAGTCCATAGAACTCAATCACCAGTCGTCCTCGCTTGCCTGCTGGATCAGTTTGAATTTGCACTTTCGTGCCCAGATGCGCGCCGATCTGCCGTTCGAGATCTCGCAGCACGGCGTGCCGCGGACTTACATCGGTTGGCGCCGGCCCCCCACCCTTGCTGGCCGCGCCACCACCTTGTGCGATCTCGCTTGCGATCGCTTCGACTTTTCGCACGCTCCATCCAAACTGTGCGGCCACACGAGCAATCTCAATGCGCTTTGCAGAGTTCTGAATGCCAAGCAGTGCTTTGCCGTGCCCGCCGGAGAGCTTGCCCGCAACGATCAAGTCCGCGATCTCGGGCTCGAGGGCCGCAAGGCGAAGCAGATTGGTGATCGTTGATCGATCAAGCCCGAGTCGCTCGCCGAGCTCATCATGCGTGAGGCCGAAGTTCGTCAGCAGTGATCGCAAGGCAAACGCGCGATCCATCGGGTTGAGATCTTCGCGTTGAACGTTCTCAACCAGCGCCCACTCTGCGGCAGTGCTGTTGGAGAGTTCACGCACAATGGCCGGCAGTGCCGCCAAACCCGCTCGCTGGGCAGCACGCCACCGCCGCTCGCCGGCGATGAGCTCAAACTGGACGTCGCCAACAGCAGGAACAACCGGCCGCACCAAGACCGGCTGCATGACGCCCGATGCCTTGATGGAGCGTGCGAGCTCGTCGAGCGCCTTCTCGTCAAAGGTTCGACGCGGCTGATAGGGCGAGACACGGATCGCCCCAACGGGAACGTTCACAACGTCCGATAAGTAATTATCGGGCTTTGCTGGACTAGCGACTTCGATGCGAGCTGGTTCAGGCTCTCGAACGACTGGTTCTTCCGGACGGCTTGCCTGCGGCGTGTTGATTGGTGCCGCTACCTGCACCGGCGCCTGCAAGTTCATCAGTCCAGAAAGCCCCTTCCCCAAGCGACGGACCGGTGCCGCCGCATCGCGTTTGTTCGCATCCATGCGTGTTCCTTTCTTGCCTCAGGATAGCGAACGACGATACAACTCGCAAGGCAGTCAGGAAGAAACAAGATGCAATCCTCACAACCAACAAGAATCGAAGTGATCGCTCGCGGCATCATGTTTCACGGGGAACGCGTTCTGCTGTGTCAGAATCGCAAGCACGGTTACTTCTACTTGCCAGGCGGTCATGTTGAATCGGGCGAGACTGCTGCGGCTGCGCTTGCGCGGGAGATGCAGGAAGAAGCGGCTGTTAGCGTCGCAGTCGGCCGGATTGTGCAAGTGGAGGAGCACGTTTTTGTGCAAGGTGGCAAGTCACGACACGAGATCAATGCTTACTTCAGCATGTCCACCACTGCTGACCTAACCAGCATCCGGAGTGTCGAGCATCAGATCGCGTTTGCGTGGGTCGCTGTGACTGATCTCGCGCACACGGATATCCGCCCCGCCCATAGCCGCGATGTCGTTCGCGCAGCAGCTTCTGGCTCCGTCCTCTCTTGGCGAAGTGTGCAAGCGCATTAACGTTTCACGTGAAACTCAAGCCTTGGGCAGCAGGATGACGTCTTGGGGATCGATCGAGCAGCGCACTTCGCTGCCAACAGCCGGCAATGTGTCACGGGGGTTCAGGATCGAAAGCGATAGGGTGTGCGTGCCGCTTGCCAGCTCCAGCTGTGCGATCTCGCCAAGATAGACTGTGTCCTTCACGGTGCCTGTCATGGGGTTGGTGCCACTGATTGTGAGGTGAACGCACTCGTGCCGCAGTGACACGAGCACATTCGCTCCATCGGTGACGCTGCATCCGCTCAGGTTCATCGACTGCAATCGCCCGAACGCGGTCTCGACCTCGACGACGTTCCCCGTGGAACGAACCACACCGTCCAAGATGTTGGTCTCACCGAGGAACTCGGCGACAAAGCGGTCAGTCGGGCGTTGGTAGAGCTGCCCTGGTGTGCCGAGCTGGACGATGTTACCGGACCTCATGATGGCGATCCGGTCTGCCATGCTCAACGCTTCTTTTTGGTCGTGTGTGACATACACGGTAGTTATACCGCTGGTCTTGCAGACACGCCGAATCTCGCTTCTGAGCTCAATTCGCAGCTTCGCGTCGAGGTTGCTCAGCGGCTCGTCCAGCAGCAGCACCCTAGGCTTCACCACGATTGCGCGGGCGAGAGCGATGCGTTGTTGCTGTCCGCCGGACAATTGGTTTGGTTTTCGTGCGGCATATTGCTCCATGCGCACTGCCGCCAGAGCTTCTCGCACGCGGCTTTCCCGTTCGCTCGCTGGCACCTTTCGCACCTCGAGCCCGAAGGCGACGTTTTGCGCGACGGTCATGTGGGGCCAGAGTGCGTAGCTCTGAAACACCATGCCCGTATCGCGCTTTTCCGCGGGCATGAAGGTCACGTCTGTGCTTGCGCCGTCGCCCGTTTGAAACACGATGCCGCCACTGGTGGGCTCGATGAAGCCGGCGATCATCCGCAGAAGCGTCGTCTTGCCGCACCCGCTGGGCCCGAGCAGAAAGAACAGCTCGCCCGCGTTGATCGTGAGTGAAACGCGATCCACCGCGGTGGTCGTGGGGGGGCTGCCGGGTCCCGGCGCGATGGCCGGATAGCTCTTCACCAGGTCCTTGATGACGATCGTCGTGGACATGCAGCATCCTCGCGTTGCGACACTTTCCCGCGCTTCGATACGTCGCGGGCAACGCCCAGCGTAGTCGGCGACTCTGCAAAAGACGCGACCCGCACTTTCGCGCGGGTCGCGTGGAGAATACTGAGAGATGAGCGATTCAGGTTCCAACGCGAGACAACGTTGGCCATTCAGAATCGCTTTGTCGGCTACGCGACAAGCACGCTTACACGCTGCGACGACGGCGGGCCGCCATCAGACCACCCAGACCCAGCAGGGCAACCGCGCCAGGAGTGGGAACCGTCTGAGGAATGAAGACTGCCATCATCTGGCCGCCGCGAACCAGTTCGCCACCCAAGGTGTTTTGCGCTTGCATGTTCAGCAGCCACCAACCCGGCCCGATGGTGTCCCAGGCGTCAACGATGCCGCTGGTTTCTTCGTCTTGCGTGAGGAACTCGCTGCCGCCGCTCAGGAAGCGTGCGGAGTCGGAGATGCCAATCTCGATCATGCTGTCGCTGACGAGGTCGTACATCCACAGGCGACCCAGGCGAGCGTTGTTGCCCACGTCTTCCTGAATGAGCACTTGGTTGAAGCGGCTCATGGCGATGTTGTCAAAGCTGTTGGCGGTGGTGGTGCCAGTGAAGCTGGTCACGCCGCCGCCGAAGGTGCTGAAGTCGTTGCCTTGGCCCAGCATGGTGATCATGCCGCCAGCTTCGGGGTTGGAGACATCGCTGAAGGTCGCGCTGTAGATGCGGGTGGGAACGCTGACGCCGTTGACGGTGCCACCGGTGTTGACCCAGATCAGTTGGCTGGGGTTGCTGGGGTTCCAAGCGCTGTCTTCGGGGCGAGCGAACTCGGTGACGCCCAGGTCACGGCTGCTCTGCTGGAATGCCGCACCCGTACCGCGCTGCGTGGCGGACTTGTCAACCATGGTGAAGCTGCTGTTGATGGGAGCAGCGCCTTCGAATGCGACGCCGGGGATACGCATGCCGTAGGTCTTGCCGTTCATGAGGCCGGCGCGCTCGATGGTGTTGCCCGTGGCTTGCTTGTCGCCCACGTAGAAGTAAACCTGGCCGGGCGTGCTGTCATCGGTACCAGCAACAATCGTCTTGCGCTGCGAGAGGGGGTTGGAAACCGCGTTCTCCCAGCTGAAGCGAGCGAGGTCGGGAAGTTGGTAGCTCTGGCGGGCTTCGGGGCCATCAATGATGTTCGCGAACGCACGGCCCTCATTGCCGATTTCTTCGCCGTTGAGGAGGATGCGGTTGTCAGTGCCGTAGACGGTGCCTGTGGTCGGATCCATCCACTTGTACGCGCTCTGCGCGGCGAGGTCAGCCGAGCAGAAGCGACCGAACTGCGTGGTGCCAGCAACGAAGCTGTTGGTTGCGTTGTTGAACGTGTTGACGCCCTGAATCAGATCGCGGCCGCCGACGACACCGAAGTCGCTGCGACGAATCTTCCACTGGCTGACGAATGCGCCGGTCGAACCGTGAGCGCGAACGATACCGTCGGAGGCGCCCAGTTCGTGGTTCTGCACCACGCTGAAGGTGTTGTTGGCAATGTCATCGGCATCGCGGTAGATGCCCAAGCCGTCGGGAATACCGACGTGGCGATAGTTCTGCGCACCCGTGTCGAGGTTGGTGTAGAACAAGCTCGCGCCAGTCGTCGCGATCGACACGAACTGCACGCCTGAGGTGCTGCTCGCGGGCAGCATGTAGGGCGACGCGCCAGCGTTGGGACCAGTGACGGTGCCTTGGGCGAGTGCGGGCGCAGCGATACCGGCGGCGGCCACGAGGGCCACGATCATGAAACGTTGCATTGTCCTGTCTCCTTGCCTCTCTCGAGGTTGCTCTTCTCAGAGCGACTTTCCACCCAATGGCCGCACGGCCAGCGTTCGCCGATCACCCCTCGCACGAACGCTTGCGAGGAACTGTTTCACACGGAGCCCCCCCCGCGAAAATCAGTTGACGCCAGCATACGCGATTACCGCATGTGGATGTATCCATTTGGTGCGAAGTCTTCATCATGTTTGTGTCAAGACAATGCATCTTTACGCACGCGTCACACAGACTTCACATCTCGCAAGTTCGCTTCTGGTACGTTACAAGCATGAAGCCGCCAGCCTCTCTTCTCGTCGCTCTCTCGCTCGCCACCATCGTGCACTGCACGCTTGCCCAAGTCATCACGCTCACACCCTCGGCCGACGCGACGATCCACGCCGCGAGCAACGGCATTGATGAAGCGGCGAATGGCACTGGCCCGTGGAACTTCGCTGGCAACACCACGCGCTTTGGCGAACGTCGGGCGTTGCTGCGCTTCGACATCACCAGCTCCGTGCCCGCGAACGCGACCATCACGAGCGCATCGCTCACCATCCATATCGATCGCGGCATTGATGATGCCAACCTCTTCCGTCTGCACCGCGTCACGTCATCTTGGAACGAAGGTGCAGCCCTGCCCGACGAGCCGGGCGGCGAAGGCACCCAGCCTCAAGCTGGCGATGTCACATGGAGTTTCCGCAGCTATAGCGACACGCCTGCTCTCCGTGTCTCTTGGTTGACCCAGGGTGGCGACTTCGCGCCGGCCGCGTCTTCGCAAACGACCCTGTCCCGCAGCGGTGCATTCACGTTCGCGTCCACGCCGCAACTCATCGCTGATGTCACGTCGTGGCTTCAGACACCTGCCACCAATCACGGCTGGATCATTCTGACTGATGATCCCATGCTCAGCGGCACGGCCAAGCGCTTCGCCTCGCGCGAAGCGCCCGACATCACCACGCGACCAACGCTCACGCTGACGTACAGCCTTTGCGGCGATGTTGACTTCAACAACGACGGCGTCTTTCCCGATGATCGCGACGTTCTGGACTTCTTTGGCGTGCTCGCAGGCGACAACTGCTCATCTTGCGACAGCATCGATTTCAACGGTGACGGTGTCTTTCCCGATGATCGCGACTCCGTCGCGTTCCTCGAGGTGCTTGCCGGCGGTTCGTGCGAGTAATCGCCGCGGACGCGACGCTCGTACCATCGTGCATGAGTCGTGCGGGCCGCAACCCATCTGGTCGCAATTCCGCTGTTGCGCGCATCGAAGCCCTGCGGCGGTTCCGTGCCGTCACGCCTCGCAATGTCTCCATCGAAGGCGAAGTCGACGCGCTTTTGCGTGACGCCAAGAAAGTCGCGAAGGCGATCAAAGCCGTTGATGAATCCTGGCGCGTCGCGCTTCCGGCTGATATCGCTCCGCGCGTGCGCGCCGAGAAGCTTTCGCGCGGCACGCTGACGCTCGTCGCGACTGACGCCGCCGTGAAGTACAAGCTTGAACGCTGGCTGCGCGAGGGCGGCTTGCAGAGTGTGCAAGCGATCGCGAAGAGTGTCAAGCGCATCACCGTGAACCTGTGACTACACCACTCGCACCATCTCCGGTTGGCGGCGCACAGGCATCAGCACCGGCCATGTCTGCGGGTGACCACGAGATGGTCGGGTTGATGCATCGCCTGCGGCTTGCATGTCCACAGTGCTCATATGACGTGAGCGCGAATGAGACACCGCGCTGCCCTGAGTGTGGCTTGCACATTCGCAAGAGCGACTATCGCGTTCGTGCCGGTCTGCCCAAGAGCAACATGCTGGTCGTCGCGATAGTGGGGGCCTGTCAGTTTCTTTTCATCGGCCCGGCCTGTGCCGTGTTCCTGGCGACGAAGATTACGCTGCCGGCATCTGCGGAAGGCGCGTTTGTGCTGCTGAGCGTGGCGCTCAGTGGGCTGTTGCTTTGGTTCGTCGCGTACCGACCGCTGAGCGTGTTGTCGTTGCCATCGGTGCTGAAGGCACTCACGCTGGGCGGGCTCATGCTGCTTGCGGTGTTCTGTACGTTGGCCATGGTTCTCACGCCGCTCTGGCTTCTGGGCGATGCGTTCGGCTGGTGGTGACCGCCCGCGCACCCTTGCAATATCTGGTATGCTGTTGCCATGACCCAACTCACGTCACCGCCCGTGAACGAACCACATGAAGCTCCCGTTGGCAAGCCGTTGAACACGCGACTGGTCGCTATTGGTCTGTTGATCGCGACGATCATCGGCTATCTCGCCATACTCATGCCGCTCGCACGCCGTGGTGCGCGTGCGGGGAGTGACGGGCGGTGGGAGAGCATCCTGACAGCGATCATGATGCTGGGGCTGGGTTTTGTGCTGGCGATGCCGGGCGTGCTGTGGTATCGCAAGCGAGCGACGACGTGGGCAACGTGGAGCCCGACACCCAGCATGCCTTGGCTGGCGTGGGGGCCCCGGTTGCTGGTGGTGTGTGGGCTCTTGACCGCAGGCTATCTGCACGACACGTTGTACTGGCTAAGCAATATGGCGATGGCGTTCCATACCGAGAAGGGTGACATGCTTCGGCAGGGATTGGAACGCCAGAGCTACCAAGCGTTTCGTTCGTTGATCATCGGTGTCGGTGCGGCGGTTTGCGTGATCGGGTTGGCAGGCAGCGCGACTCCTGAGTCGCTCTCGAAGTGGACGCACCGAGCTTTCTACCTGCTTTGCGCGATCTGCGTACTGCAAGCGATGGTGTGGCCATGGACGCTGATTCAACAGGTGCTGATGAGTGGACGCACGCCGTGAGTAAGTCGAAAGCACACCCCGTGCTGCAAGCATTTCTGGCGGATCGCGACGTGCCCTGCCCGCACTGCGGCTACAACCTGCGCGGCCTGCAGGCGCCGGTGTGCCCCGAGTGCAAGCACGATCTGCAATTGAAGCTCGACGGCGACTTCGCCGCGATGCGCTACCTGCCCATGCTGTACTGGCTCGTCGGCTGCATGATGCTGACGGCATTACTCACGATCATCATGGCGGCGTGGTACTGGATCACGGATAGCACATGGTCTTCGATTACACAGGTGCTGATCTACTACGTCCTCCCGCTGGTCATCGCCATCATCGAGTTCGCAGCGTGCACCTTTGTGTGGCGTCGCGTGCGCAGCGCCCGGCGCAGCGGCACGTTCGTCATCCGCGCGTATATCGTCTGTCTTGCCGCAGTGCTACTCGTGTCGGCACTGCACCTGGCGCAATGGATCGCGCAACTTGTCATCGGTTGGACACTGTGGTGACACATGAGTGACACGCTGCGTTCATTTCTTGCTGATCGTGATGAGCCGTGCCCGAACTGCGGGTACAACCTGCGGGGGCTGGCGACGAATGTCTGTCCCGAATGTCGACAGGATCTGGTGCTGGGCGTTCGTGTGCGGGAGCCACGACATGGGCCGTACGTGACGGCAGTGGTGGGGCTGGCGTGCGGCGCGGGGTTTCACGTGTTTCTCAGCGTGATCATGCTGGTCGACCAATTGTCGCGCCAGGGAGTTCAGGCGGCGTCCAAGCTGGCCTACCTCGCACTGGTTGACGTGCTGCAGATTTGTGTGCTTCTGCTGTTCATTCGCTTTCGGAAGCACATGGCCAAGTGGAACGCGCGCACGAGACTGAGCGTGGCGGCCGCAGCATGGCTGGTGACCATCTGTTCGGTGATCGTCACCTATTTTGTGTTCAAGTGACGCGTGTTTGCACCTGATCCTGAAGTTGATGATTGACGTATAGACATGGGTGGTAACAGCCGATAAGTGCTGTACCACAGGAGGCTCCCATGGCCGCCATGTCGCAGGGTTCCACCATTCGCTCCATGCCGCACACGGATCTTTCGCCCGAGCTGCTCGAGCACATGCAGCGCATCAAGGCGAAGGCGATTGAGTATGGGCTCGACTTCTTTGAAGTCGTGTTCGAGGTGCTGCCCTTCGAAGTCATGAACCAGATCGCGGCGTACGGCGGCTTTCCCACGCGCTATCCGCACTGGCGCTGGGGCATGGAATATGACAAGATGAGCAAGCGCGATGCGTACGGCATGGGACGCATCTATGAGATGGTCATCAACAACGATCCGTGCTACGCGTATCTGCAGGAAGCCAACAACGTGACGGACCAGAAGTTGGTGATGGCTCACGTGTATGGCCACGCGGACTTCTTCAAGTGCAACTACTGGTTCAGCAAGACCAATCGCAAGATGATGGACGAGATGGCGAATCACGCGACGCGGATTCGTCGGCATATGGATCGACACGGGCAGGATGTGGTGGAGCGGTTCATTGATGCGTGCCTGATGATTGAGAATCTGATTGATCCGCACAGCGTGTATAAGGCGCAAGCGACGAACACGAACACGTCCGGTCGGATGATGTTGCACAGTGTCGACGATACTGGCGACTCGCCCGCCCCGGAGGGTCGGTCCACCAACGACAAGTTCGCGGCCAAGGACTACATGGATCCGTTCATCAATCCGCGGGATGTACTTGCGAAGCAGCGCGAGCAGGAGCAGCAGCGTCTGCGTGCGCAGCGGGACAAGTTCCCGGGCGAGCCCGCTCGCGATGTGTTGCTCTTTCTGCTGCGGCACGCACAACTGGCTGATTGGCAGCACGATGTGCTGGCGATCATTCGCGATGAGGCGTACTACTACGCGCCGCAGGCGATGACCAAAGTCATGAACGAAGGCTGGGCCACCTACTGGCACAGCAAACTCATGACGCAGCACTTTCTGGACGCCAAAGAGATCGTGCATTACGCCGATCAGCACAGCGGCGTTGTCTACATGCAGCCGGGCGGGTTCAACCCGTACAAGATCGGCGTGGAAATGTTCAAGGACATCGAACGCCGCTGGAATGCGGGCCAGCACGGCAGCGCATGGGAGAACATCGACACGATCGGCTCCAAGAACGCCTTTGACGACAAGAGCATGAAGGGCCGCGAAAAGATCTTTGAAGTGCGGCGCATCTACAACGATGTGAGTTTCATTGACGAGTTCCTCACCGAGGAGTTTGTCGAAAAGCACAAGATGTACCAGCACGCCCGCGATCAGCACACGGGTGAGCTCAAGATCGTCAGCCGCGACTTCAAACGCGTGAAGCAGACGCTGCTGCACTATCTGACCAACGCGGGACAGCCGTTCATCTACGTGGTCGATGCGAACTATCTCAATCGCGGCGAACTGGTGCTGGCGCACAAGTTCACGGGGGTTGAGGTGGAGCTGGAGCGAGCCAACGAGGTGATGCAGAGTCTGCGGTTGATCTGGGGCCGGCCTGTGCACCTGGCGATGATGCTCAACGAGGAGCAGTACTTCCTGAGCATGGAAGAAGTGGGGGGCAAGCTCAAGAAGCAACGCGTAAACGAAGAGATGCCACCTCCTGCGCACGTTCTCTGACCTGGTGGGCCGTCAGGGGCTGCCGGATTTCACGCGTAGGACCCCAGTCGACGCATCACCACGCAATCAACCCCATTTCCGCACGTTGCACTCACAACCACATTGGAGATTCCCCACGTGCGTTCCTTGCCCTTTGCCTCCATCTCGTGCGTTTCGCTCACCGTCCTCGCATCACTCTGCTTTGCGTTCACCTGCAGCCCCGCCGCTGCTCTCGCGCAGCAAGGTGCAACGCCGCCCGCGGCCACATCACAGCGCACACACTTCGACGAAGCAGCCGACTACTCGACGAAGTACAGCGGCCGGGCCGTGCTCATCATGCACAAGGGCGAAGTGGTCTACGAGCGCTACGACAACGACTGGACGGCTACCCGCCCCCACATGCTTGCCAGTGGCACCAAGAGCTTCACGGGTGTCGTTGCCATGTTCGCCGTGCAAGATGGGCTGCTCACTCTCGACGAGAAAGTCGCTGACACAATCACCGAATGGAAAAGCGACGAGCGCAAGCGTGACATTACCGTGCGCCATCTGCTCACGCTGTCATCGGGCCTTGATCCCGCTGACGCCGCCTTCCCCACACGCGGCGAACGCGCCGGCTTTCGCGGCCAGCGCAATGAGATAACCGATGCACGCACCAAGCGCATCGAGCGTGAGAACGCCCGCACGGGCGTGAGCAAGCTCGCCACAGGCAACTGGTTCAAGGATGCCGTTAACGTTCCTGCGAAGCACGACGCGGGCGAACAGTTCGAGTATGGCCCCAGCCACTTCTACGCCTTCGGCGAGTTGATGAACCGCAAGCTTGCCGCACAAGACAAGATCAAGGCCACAACCTTCGGGGACTACGCGAAGTTCCGTATCTTCGAGCCGCTGGGCATGTCCATTGGCCGATGGGGCAAGGACGAAGCCGGCAATGTCAACATGCCGGGCGGCATGATGCTCACCGCACGAGAATGGGCGAAGTTCGGCCAATTCATGCTGCAGCGCGGCGAGTGGAAACAGGCTGATGGTTCTATGAAGCAACTGCTCAAGGGTGAGTTGCTCGCACAGTGCTTCGAACCAAGCGCTGCCAATAGCGCGTATGGCCTCACATGGTGGTTGGGCGGCGCGGCCCGCGAGGCAGACGGTGCACAAGCAGTAGACACCAAACCAAACACAACGACGCCCGACGCGGACACGCCTGCCGGCGACCGGCTACGTGAACGCTTGCGCGAGGAGTCCTCTGACACACGCATCACCATCAACGGCAAGACAACGCCCGTCTACATGGCGGCGGGCTTGGGCAAGCAGCGGCTGTTTGTGGTGCCCGAACTGGATCTTGTGGTCGTGCGGTTTGCAGAGCCTTCACGCACAGGCCTTGAGTTCAGCAACGAGGACTTCCTTGCACCAATCGTGCAAGCGATCAGTAAGTAGAGTTGCCTGACGCCGGACCTGAGGCTTTGCGAAGGTGCGGGTGATTCCACACGCACGCGCCGTCCTCCGCGTGTCGCGCGATGTAGTTCACAATTGAGCGATAGTGTGCTTCGTCACGCACGCGCACAACATGACACCCCTGCGCCCACACCGTACCGGGCAGACGATCGCGTACGCCGTGCGACGCAGCCTGCTTTGCACGTCCGATGATGGGCTTGGCGTCTCGCGATCCGACACATGTAAGGATGTGCGCGTGGGTTCCCGCGACAGCGATGCAGCGCACTTTCACTTGCTGCGATTGCAGCTTCTCAGCCAACGCGGTTGTAACACGGTCGCGTACATCGTGTGCGAGAAAGACTGCAGTCTTCGTGCTCGCTTCAGCAAATCGATAGAGTCCCGCGTGCTCATCCGTTGGGGGCGGCGCCTTGTAGTTTCCCGAAGAGTGAATTCGATGATCGTGATCTCGGAATCCGCGCGGGTCGCCCGGAAGCCAAGAGCCGTACGTGGTGATGATGACGTGAACCCACGTGGTCCAGTCGATCGCCATCGGTGTTGCTCCATCACGGGTGGCAGTACCCGGACCTTCGCAAAGCCTCAGGTCCGGCGTCACAAGTTACACCTGCAGCACACCCGTCTTGAACTCGCGCGAGTAATCCCAGTTCTGGTTTGCCGCCTCGAGCGCTGCGATGAGTTCCTTGCGGGTGTCTTCGGGCGCGATCATGCGATCGACCCAGCCGCGGGCCGCACCGTGGCGGATGTCGGCCTGCTCGGTATAACCCGCATGAATCGCGCCGTAGATCGCGTCGTGGGCTTCTTTGTCGATGGTCTCACCCTTGCGCTTGCGGCTGGCTTCTTCGATGGTCGTGAGCACGCCCGTCGCCTGGTTCGCGCCCATCACGGCGCACTTGGCGCTGGGCCATGCGAGCGCGAGGAACTGATCAAACGCTCGGCCGCACATCGCGTAGTTGCCCGCGCCGTAGCTGCCGCCGGTGATGACGACGATCTTGGGCACCACGCAGTTGCTCATGGCGTTCACCATCTTCGCGCCGCTGCGGATGATGCCATTCTGCTCGCTATCGCGACCGACCATGAAGCCCGTCGTGTCGTGCAGGAAGACAATCGGAATCTTGCGCTGGTTGCAATCCATGATGAACCGCGCGGACTTGTCCGCCGAGTCATCATAAATCACGCCCGGCATATTCACGCGCTTGCCGCCGCCGTGACCGCTGCCCATCTGGCTCTGCGTCACCTTCTTCTGATTCGCAACGATGCCGCATGCGTGTCCGCCGATCTTCGCGTAGCCACAGACGATGGACTGACCGAAGTCAGCCTTGTACTCGTCGAAGTCGGCGGCGATGCCGTCTCCTTCTGCACACACGTCGACGACGCATGCAATCAGGTCCTTCACGTCGTACTGCGTGCCGGGCTTGTCGGTGAAAATCTTGAAGGCGTCGTTGGGTTCGCGCAGGGGCGGCACAGTCAGTGCCTGCTCCTCGCGCTCGCGGTACTTGCTCACCAAACTCTGAATGCGCGTGATAGCGTCTTCGTCGCTCTTCTCCTTGAAGTCAATCGTCCCGCTGATGCTCGCGTGCATGCTCGCGCCGCCGAGTTCTTCGTCGGTCACTTCCTGGCCGATGGCCGCCTTCACGAGCGCAGGGCCCGCGAGATACAAGCCGCTGCCTTCGGTCATAATCAGCGTGTCGCACAGCACAGGCAGGTACCCACCACCAGCGACGCAGAAGCCCATGATTGCCGCGATCTGCGGAATGCCCATCGCGCTGATCACGGCGTTATGCCGGAAGATGCGACCGAAGTCGTCCATGTCGGGGAACACGTCTTCCTGCAATGGCAGGAACACGCCCGCGCTATCCACAAGATAAATCAGCGGCATGTGCGCCATCATCGCGATCTGCTGCGCGCGGATGATCTTCTTGCATGTCATGGGAAAGAACGCGCCAGCCTTCACGGTCGCGTCATTCGCAATAATCATGCACTTGCGGCCCTGCACCGTGCCAATGCCCGTGACCACGCCCGCCGCTGGCGCGCCGCCGTGCTCTTTGTACATGTTCCACGCGCACCACAGCCCCAGCTCCTGAAAGTTCGTCGCGCCGCTTTCTTTGGTCACCGGGTCTACCAGAAGCGCAACGCGCTCGCGCGCCGTGAGTCGCTTCTTCTCATGCTGCCGCGCGATGGCGGTCTTGCCGCCGCCCTGCATGATCTGTCGCTCTTCGATGAGCATCAGATCCGTCAGTTCGCGCAGGGTGTACACGTGCTGGTTGCTGGGCGTAGTGGGGCTCGACATGGCCCGAGGGTAGCGGCGGGCATCGCACAACGCAGTGGACGTTTGTCACGCCGCACGCTGCAACGCATCGTTCAACTTCGCGGCGATGAATCGCCGCCGGTCAATCGAAAGCCCCGCCCCAAAGCTGATCGTCTTATCGGCCTCGATGGTGATGCTCGCCTTCTGCCGCCGATCACCGTCACTGTCCGTCCATTGCTTGTCCTCGAGCCGCACGTCCTTCACGCGCTGCACGTCGAACCGTCGCGTCCACCCAACCAGCCCGATGCCCTCAAATACCTTGCCCGTATCACGATCGATCGTCACTTCCACGCGCCCGCCGAGCGCAGACAGGAACGCGAAGAACATCCCAAGCCCCACGAGCAGGAAGGGAGTCAGAAACACCCACATGAAGATCGTCATGCCGACAGACATGGGCGAGCCGTTCATGTTGGGCGCGGGGAACCACGCCGGCAGCGTGACACCCATGTGCTTGAGCGTTGAGGCCAGCACGACAGCGACGAACACGCTCACAATGCCGTTCCAGAACAAACAGAAGAAGAGAAGTCCCATCGCACCAGCCAGCGACCGCGTCGTCGCGCCCACCACCAGCGCCCGCCCATCATCACGCGCCCACGTGCCCGAAGGCGGCTCGCCCGCAAACTGCTCACTCAGCGTGCGCTGTTCCTGTGCCTTCAGCAGTTGCGACAGCCGAATCAGCTTCTCGCACTCTCGGCACAGTGCAACGCCTTCACTCACGTTCACATCCGCCGCATCGAGCACCGTGCGACAGTCGGGGCAAGCAGCATTGGTGGAGTCAGGAAGCCGCATGCACTAAGCATCGGCACAGCAGCCCGCACGCAAGCATGGGCACGCCGCGCGACAGTCCGGCCGCGCGATCTGTACCATCTGTACCGCGCCCGCTGCACGCCCTCAGCTCGCTCTCATCATGCCAAAGAAAAACCGGCGATAACTCGCCGGTCTTGTGTACGTACTTGACTGACTCTTCGCCAACCAGCGCGTCGATTACTTCGCCGCGATGCTCAGGTACTGCTTGACGCTGGCAATGTCACGGGCCAGGTCGTAGTTGAAGGTCATGTTCCAATTCTCGCCCACAGCGACGTGAACGACCTTGGCGGTCTTTTCGCGCTTGTGCCAGTCGCGGTTACCGCGGTTGTAGATCACTTCGCGCTGCTTGCGCATGCGCTGAGCCGTGCGAAGGGCCTTCTTATTCGCGGGGTCGAGGCGCATCAGGCGAGCGATCGTGTCGTTGGCGCCTTCGTTGAGCGGAAGCTTCTCGACCGTGCAGGCCAGGTGCTGGCCGGGCTTGTAGTTCAGTTCGGTGACCTTCATGGCAGACTCCAAAACCCCACCGGTTTTCCGAGTAGGGTCAAGATGCTAGGCGCGAGCCCCGCCCATGTCGAGGCGGCACCGTTGCTCGAACAAACTCCATACACAGCCTCACAACCCATTGCCGCAAAACTACTCACAATCACTTTCCTAATCTTTCGTACATCTGTACAGTACATTTGTACGAACACCCAGGTACTCCATGACTTCGACACCCGCCAACACCAAAGCCGCCATCATCCAAGCCGCAGGCGAACTCTTTGCCGCCCATGGGTTTGGGAGCGTCACGGCCCGCCAAGTTGCCAAGGCGGCCAACGTCGCTCTCAGCGCCATCCCGTACCACTTTGGGAGCATGGCCAACCTCTATCAAGAGACCCTGCTCCACGCGTGCGAAGTCTCGCCGCAGGCCGTCCCCCTCGCCAAGCAAGCCCTCGAAGCCACGCCCCGTGAAGGAATTCGCCTCGCGATTGAGTGGGCCATGGAAGACTACGCGGGCATGCAAGTCGCCTGGCCCATGCGACTCATCACGCGCGAAGAGCTGGACCCCTCGCCCATCTTCCAAGAAGTCATCACTCGCAAGTTCGCGCCCGAGTGGGACTGGCTCAGCCAGATCGTGGCCCGCGCGTCAGGCCGCGAACGTTCCTCACCCGCCGTCAAGTTTGGCGTCGTCACGCTCTACACCCTCGCCCTCTCCACGCTCACGCATCGCGCCGTGCTCGAGAAGCTCGCGCCCGAAGTGCTCCATACCCAGCGTGCCGCCCTCATCGAAACGATCGCACAGCTCACGCTCGACGCCGTCAATCGCTACGCCAACACCACCACTTCACCCAGCGTGAGTGACCGCGCATGATCCGCATTGCCTTCCGCATCCTCATGCACGACACCGCGAAGTACCTCGCGCTCATTCTGGGCATCGCCTTCGCGACCCTGCTCATTGGTCAGCAGTCCGCCATCTTCCACTCCGTCGTGCAGTCTTCCGCACGCGAGATTCTGGAAGCCAGCGAAGCTGACATCTGGGTCATGAAGCCCAGCGTCGAAACGCTCGACCAGACCGACCCCATGGCCGAGCTGGCTGTCAATCGCGTGCGCTCTGTTGAAGGTGTCGCGTGGGCCGTGCCTTACTACCAGGCTATCGCGCAGCTCAAGACCGCCGACGGCCGCAGCAAGTCCGTCACCATCATCGGCGTGGATGAAACATCACTCGTTGCCGCGCCGCGCAACATGCTCATCGGCTCGCTTGCCGATCTCGCCCGTCCCGATGCCATCATTATCGACGCGGCCGGCTTCTCGACGGTCTTCCCCGACACGCCGCTGGATACCGGCGCCGTCGTCGAGATCGGCCAGCGCCGCGCTGAGGTCGTGGGCATCAGTCATGTCGGCCCTTCATGGACGGGCCTGCCTCGCGTGCACGCCCGCCGGGCGCTCGCCGTGGAGATGGCCCGCGAAACCATCAACCCCGTCACCTATGTCCTCGCTCGCGCCAAGCCGGGGCAATCCGCGGACGATGTCGCCCGCGCGATCACGAAGGCCACCGGGCTGCAAGCTCACTCCAGCAGTGGATTCCGCGCTCAAACCCAGAACTGGGTCATCAACTACTCAGGCGTCGCCGAGAACTTCGGCATCACGATTCTCATGGGCGTCGTCATCGGCATCGCCATCGTGGGCCAGACGTTCTACATGTTCAGCGTCGAGAATCTGCGCCAGTTCGCCGCGCTCAAAGCCATCGGCGTCGCGAACGGCCGCATCCTCGCGATGATCTGCACACAGGCGCTCTTCGTCTCGGTTGTCGGCTTCTGCATCGGCATCGGCGTCGCCAGCCTCTTCTTCGCCATCTTCAGCCCGCAGCTCACAGGCGGTCTTCGCGGCATGTTCATGCACCCCGCCATCTTCGCAGGCACGGGCATCTTCATCGTCCTCATCACGCTGGTCTCGTGCGTCATCAGCGTGCGCCGTGTTCTCACTGTTGATCCCGCCATCGTCTTCCGGAGCTAGTCATGTCAGGCGTCAGTTGCCAACATGTCGCCATCGAGTTCGCCAGCGCAGCCGGACCCGTCAAGGTCCTCAAGGGCGTCGACTTTCACGCTCGTGCCGGCGAGCTCACGATGCTCGTGGGCCCCAGCGGCTGCGGCAAAACCACACTTATCTCCATCATCGCCGGTCTGCTCCGCGGCGCAACAGGCACCGTGCGCGTGTTCGATCAAGACGTCACCACCATGAGCCCCCAGGAGCTCGTCGCCTTCCGCCTCGCGCACATCGGGTTCATCTTTCAGCAATACAACCTGCTCGCCGGTCTCTCCGTCATTGAAAACGCCGCTGTGCCGCTCATCGCCGCGGGCGTTCCGTGGATCGACGCACTCGACCAAACGCGCGATCTGCTCAACACGCTGGGCATGACCCCACACCTGACCAAGCTCCCGCGCCAGATCTCAGGAGGCCAGCAGCAACGCGTTGCCATCGCCCGCGCGCTCGTGCACAAGCCTCGCCTGCTGCTCTGCGACGAACCCACCGCGGCACTTGATGGCAAGTCTGGCCAGGCCGTCATGACGCTGCTGCGCGATCTGGCCGTGAGCCCCGACCGCGCCGCCATCGTCGTGACGCACGACCCGCGCGTCTACGCCTACGCCGATCGCATCGCGCACATGGAAGACGGCCTGCTCGTCAAGATCGAAGAACCAGCCAACTCCCAAATCGCCGCATCGCACTGATCTGTCACGTTCAAGGTTCCAGCCATGCTCATCAAATTCGGCATCCCCGTCTTCGCCGCGCTCGCTCTTGGCTTTGGTCTTGCCACCACAGTCATCCTGAAGCCCGAGGAGCAACTCACCCAAGCCGTCAACCCGCCCGCGCACTCCACCCTCGGCGCCGACACCATCGCGGGCTTGGGAGAATTACAAAACCCGGGCGAGCAGATTGCCACGAGTGCTGCGCTACCGGGTGTCATCAAGCAGGTCTTTGTCACCACAGGTGGCGTGGTGCGCGCAGGCGATCCGCTCTTCGCGCAAGACGACCGCGAACTTGCCGCGCAGCTCATCGCCGCGCAACGCGCACTCGACGCCGCCAAGGCTCGCCTCGAACGTCTCCGTGCCGGCACGCGCAGCGAAGATCTGCCGCCCGCTCGCGCACGCGTCGCCTCCGCGCAAGTCATGGTTGATCGCAACGCCGACTTCTTCGAGCGTGCCCGCACCCTCATCGCCTCCGGCGCCATCAGCCGTGAAGAGTTCGCCTCGCGCGACTTCGCCCTTCGCCAGGCCAAAGCGGATCTCGCCGAAGCCAACGCTCATCTCGCGCGTCTCGAAGCAGGACCGTGGATGCCTGACCTGCAAGTTGCGCAAAGCGAAGTGAACCAGGCTCAGGCTGAAGTTGACCGCATCCGCATTGAGCTTGAGCGCCTCGTCATTCGCGCCCCGCAAGACGCAACCGTGCTCCGCTGTGATGCACGCGTGGGCGAGTTCGTGCAGCCGGGCGACACCGCTCGCCCGCCAGTGCTGCTGGGCGCCAAGGGCCCGCTCGAGCTGCGCGTGCAGATCGACGAAGAAGACGCCAGCCGCGTCACGCCCGGCGCCAAGGCCGAAGCCTTCGTGCGCGGCCGCGAACGCATCCGCGTCGATCTGGCTTTCGTCCGCATCGAGCCGCGCGTCGTGCCCAAGACATCGCTCACCGGCTCCACCACCGAACGCGTCGATACCCGCGTCCTCTTTGTCGTTTACGAAGTTGTTGGCTCGCCCCAGCGCGTGTACCCGGGCCAGAAGCTCGATGTCTTCATCACCGCGCCCCGCTGAGGCCTGTCACACGCCAGCGCCACACCCACCCGCATAACCGGCCCAGTCCCACCCCCGCGCGCTTTCGCCTCCGCATTCCGCTGGCATCGCGACGCGGTGTTTTTCATCTTTCTTGCATGCGTGGGACGTGTCGCCAAGGCCAGCGGGGCCGCGGGCGGCGTGACCCGAGTTGCAAGGAGTCACCTGCATGCAGGCAATCGAGCAGTCCACTCTGCCTGGCGAAACCGTCCTCACCTTCAGCATCCGTCACGGCGCAGGGTTCGTCACCCTCGCAGCGTCCGATCTCACGCAGCGCGAACTCGCGCAGCTGCACAACCAACTCAACGACCTAGCCCGCAAGGTGCAGGGCAACATCGCCCTCGACCTCACCCTAGTCAAGCCGCTCAACTGCGCGTGGATCAACAGTCTGATCGACTTCCACCACGGCTGCAAGAACCTTGGCGGCCAGCTCGTCATCGCCGGCATGCCACCCGACGCCGCAGACATCCTGCGCACGACGGGCCTCGACAAAAAGCTCATCATGAGCGCAACGCGCGAAGACGCTCTGCGCTACTTCCGCACGGGTGAGGATCCGCGTCCGGGTCTGCTCAGTTGGCTCAAGGTTCGCAAGGCCGCTTGACCACACACCGCACTTTTCGAGGTTTCTTTATGCACCACCCACGCTTCACACCACCACCCCACACAATGCCTGACGCCCTCGCACCGCCCCCATGATTCGTGATACCTCCGCGCTGCGTCCTCGCAGCGTGAGCATCGGTTCGAGGTCAGTGCGTGAACTCACCAGTGCTGCCGCCGCGCTCGCCAGCGAGCCCGCCGACACGCTGGTGAGTTCTATTTCGTTCGCCAGCATCGTGCCCATCGCGACATCAAAGCTCGTCGCACAGACCGGCGAAGTCTTCACAATCACGCGCCCGCGCGGCCGCGCCAGCCTGCTCGCCATCACCAGCCCCGCAGGCTTGCCCGTGCAGTCAATCACCACATCCTGATCCTGCCGCAGCCCCGCTTCGCGCGCATCACGATGCTTGATGCCCCATCGCTCGCACAAGCCATACCGATGCGCGTGGTGTCCCAACAGCCGCACCGTCGCGCTCGCTCGCGCCAGTTGCTGCGCAACCAGCAGCCCCATCACGCCATCGCCCAGCACCGTCACATATGGCTTGCGATCCACGCGCACCATGCTCGCGATCGTCATCACGCTCGCGTACGCATTCGCGAAGATCGCATGCTCGTCGCGCAGCCCCGCCGGTGCTTCCACGCACGCGCTCGCGGGCACTACCAGTTCGTCCTTCCCCATCATCGCCGCGATCGCGCCGCTCGATCCATCCCATCCCGGCACGCGCCGCTTCAAGCAGTGGGTGGGCAGCCCCGCCTTGCACCGCTCGCACGCGCCGCACGCAATCACGCTTGCAACGACAACGCGCTTGCCCGCGCCCTCCCCGCGCTCAATCACTCCCACGCACCCGTTGCCTGCGCTCGCCGCATCCACGCCGCAGTCCGGCGAAAACAGCCCTACGCACGTCGGCTTGACCACCACATGTCCAGCAGGCAGGTCCATACCCGGTTATCGGCTGATATCACCCGCCGATTCAGTCGGATTCTGTTCGTGTGCCTCGCCGTCCATGCAGCGATGATCAAAAATCACTTCATATCTGCAATACAGCCCCCCCCTCGCAACGTATCGCTGTCAACGGGATCGCTTCTCCAAGCGCACCCCCGACGCAGGCCCGCCGTGAGGGGACGGGCCTGCGTTCTTTTTTTGGCCCCGCCCGGCGTGCCTTCGTGCCCAAATGCCTGCGTGCCTTTACCTTTCTCCATATGCCCACCCTCCACACGGCGAATGGACTTGCCGGCGTGCCGCACGCGTTTTCAACCCGCCTTGGCGGCGTGTCGCGCGGCCAGTTTGATTCCCTCAACTTCGGCAACCCCAGTGAACTCGTTGGCGACGCTCGCGACCCGCGCGAGAACATCGCCCGCAATATCGCGCTTACCCTCGACGTCATGGGCGCTGCCGGGCGCGAAGTTGTGCAAGTGCACCAGGTCCATGGTGACGACGTGCATGTCCTTCGCGCAGGGCAGCCCACGCATCATGGGCGCGACGACACCAAAGCCGATGCCATCGTCACCGACGACCCCGCGCGCATCGCCATGGTGCGCATCGCCGATTGCGGCCCGGTGCTGCTCGCCTGCGAAACCGGCCGCGTCGTCGCCGCCGTCCACGCGGGCTGGCGAGGTGTGCTCGCAGGCGTTGTGCCCAACGCCATCGCCGCGATGCACGATCTGGGTGCTCGTGATATCCGCGCCGCCATCGGCCCGTGCATCCATGTCGATGCCTTTGAAGTGGGCGAAGATGTCGCGCAGCAGTTCACGGTAGCTTTTCCGTACGCCCCGGTCGTGCAGCGCCGCAGCGACTGGCCCAAGCCCCACGTCGATGTCATCGCTGCTATCACCTCGCAGTTGCACGCCGCTCGCGTCGCCAGCATTGATGTGGTGGGGGAGTGCTCCTTTGCTCGGAGCGATCTCTACTTCAGTCACCGCCGCGACGGCATCCGCAGCGGCCGCATGGCCGCCTTCATCGGGCCGCGCGCTTCCACTTGATACGCTGCACGCATGCCTGCGCGCCTCGCACTGCTCGCTCTCGTCCTCCTCATGCTCGTCGCCTGTTCCGCTCCGCGCGCCGGCACACCCCACCCGCGCCGCGGCGATGAAATCATGATCGCAGGCCAGCTCTTTCATACGGGCGGTGCCCGCGTCAAGCTCTGGTTCGACGAAGGTGGTTACGACGCCTATCGCATTGAGCGACGCTTTGCCAAATGGCCCGAGGCAAGCTGGGAAGCCACGCAAAAGTCCGGCAAACTCAAGCAGCCCGAACGCTTCGGCTTGCGCTTCAGCAAAGACCTCAGCGAGGACGACATCGCCCGCGTGCGCGGCGGCACCTGGCCCATGGCCATGTTGCGCGACAAGGTCGATCAGTTCATCATTCATTACGACGCAGCCGGCACCAGCCGCAGTTGCTTTCGCACATTGCACGATGAGCGGGGCCTCAGCATCCACTTCATGATCGACCTCGACGGCACGATCTACCAGACGCTCGACGTGCAGGAACGCGCCTGGCACGCCACCACCAGCAACAACCGCAGTGTGGGCGTGGAGATCGCCAACATCGGCGCGTACCCGTTTAAACGCGACGACGCGGGCGACATCATCATGCCCGCAACACTCGCGAAGTGGTACGCGCAAGACGACGCAGGCTGGCGTGTGACGCTGCCGGGCTGGGTGGGCGACGGCGGCCTCGCCACACCCAACTTCGTCGCCCGCCCCGCGCGAAGCGAACTCATCACAGGCCCCATCCAAGGCCAGCAGCTCGCCCAGTTTGACCTGACCACGGCGCAATACGACGCCCTCATCAAGCTCACCGCAACCCTGCACGCCGCCTTGCCCAAGATCAAGCTCGACTATCCACGCGACGCGCAAGGCCTGATCACCACCAAACTGCCCGACGATCAGTTGCCCACCGCCACCGGCCTGCTCGCCCATTGGCACATCCAAAGCAACAAGATCGATCCCGGCCCGGCCTTCGATTGGGACCGCGTGATTCGCGGGGCCAAGCGCGAACTGCGCCGCTATCCTCACGCGCCATGAAGATTCACGAATACCAAGCACGTGACCTCCTCGCCTCCTTCGGCATCCCCGTTCCCGCGGGCAAGATGATCACGACCATCGAAGACGCCGCGCAAGCCTTCAAGAGCGTCACCGCTGGCCAGGCCAAGCCCCTCGCCGTCGTCAAGGCGCAGGTGCACGCGGGCGGCCGCGGCAAAGCCGGTTTCGTGAAGCTCGTCAAGACCGCTGAAGAAGCCACCGAAGCCGCTCGCTTCATGTTCACCAACCGCATGAAGAGCCCCCAGACTCCGCCCGAAGGGCTCGAAGTCAAGAAGCTCCTCGTCGCTGCTGGTGTTGATATCGCTGATCGTGCTGGAGGGGGCAAGGAAGAGTTCTACCTCGCCATCACCGTCGATCGCGCCACGCGCCGCAACATGCTCATCGCCTCGCGCGAAGGCGGCGTTGAAATCGAACAAGTCGCCCACGACCGCCCCGATGCGATCATCAAAGAGCCCCTGCACCCCACGCTGGGCCTCATGAGCTTCCAGGCTCGCGACATCGCTTTCAAGCTGGGCTTCAAGGGCAAGCAGGTCAATCAGGCCGCCGCCATCATGAGCGGCTTGGCGAAGTTGTTCGTCTCCAAGGACTGCTCGCTCGCCGAGATCAACCCCCTCATTCTCACCCCCCCCAGCGCCCAGTTCCCTGATGGTCAGGTCATCGCCATCGATGCCAAGTTCTCCTTCGACGAGAACGGCATCGAAGCCCGCCACAAAGACCTCAAGGACATGGCCGACCACACCGAGGACAACCCCGCCGAACTGCGGGCCCAGAAGTTCAACCTTTCCTACGTCGCCCTCGACGGCAACATCGGCTGCCTCGTCAACGGCGCCGGCCTCGCCATGGCGACCATGGACATCATCAAGCACCACGGCGGCGAACCCGCCAACTTCCTCGATGTGGGCGGCGGCGCGACCGAAGAAGCCGTGACCGAAGCCTTCGGCATCATCCTGAGTGATCCGCAGGTGAAGGGCGTCATGGTCAACATCTTCGGCGGCATCATGCGTTGCGATGTCATCGCCCAAGGCATCATCAACGCCGCCACCAAGCACAAGAACGCCGACGGCAGCACGGGCTTCAAGATTCCCCTGGTCGTGCGCCTCGAAGGCACCAACGTCGAAGCCGGCCGCAAGCTGCTGCAAGACGCCCAAGGCAAACTGCCGACGCTGCAAGCCGGTGCCGACCTGACCGACGCCGCCAAGAAGGTGTGCGCGGCGGTGAAGTAACTATGTTCGGTTTTCTCAAATCAAAGCAGTCTTCCATTCTCGTACTCGGGCTTCGCTTCGGTCAACAAGAAGAAACCGCTTGTGTCTCGCCGTTCGTGCCCGGCGGATCGTTAGATTATGAACTCTGGATCAGCTTTGTCCAGAGGGAGGTCATGCTTGCTACCCATGACTTTGCGATCCACAACGGACAATATCGCTACTTACCCAACTGCCCGATAGCCTTCGTTGATCCTGCCTTCACGACACAATTGGTCGTTGGGTATGAGTTGACGCATCCGAGTGTCACGCCGCATATCGACAAACAAATCGCTGTAATGGGCTGGCGATTGAAACTGTGGAAAATCGCGCAGCGCGCACAAAGCCAAGTCGAGCAACTGGCCACAAAGCAGAACGAGATGACGAATCATGGATACAGTTTAATGTCTCTATGCGAATCGCCTTCGCCATGCGTCGATATGAACTTGGCATTAACCCTCGTGCGAGAGACCACGCTGAATTTCGATACTGACAATCCTCTTATTTCGCGAGAGCGAGCAACCTTCCGCGCCGTATGGCTTACTGAAACAGAGAAAATTCCGAGCGGGGATCCTTCGCTGGATCAATTGCAGCATTCGCATGGCCAAGCTTTGACCGGCGGATTTCTACCGCGGTCGCTCGAAGGTTCTGAGCAGCTTCCACACCGGTCACTTTGGAACGCGAGAGCATAAAAGTGTACATCGTCATAATCGAGCAATCGCCGGATGGGACCTTTTTCGCCTACCTGCCCGATGCCCCCGGCTGCGTCGCATGCGGCGACACGTTGGACGAAGTCCGCACGTTGATCCGCGAACTCAACGAACCCGTCCCCCCCCCGCCGACGTCCATTGTTGATCGCGTCCACGCTGCCTGACTTCACTCCGCCGATGAGCCTCACCCAATCGGCGGCCCATGAAACGTCAACGCGTGCTTCGCGAAAATCGCGCCCAGCGTCTCAGGCGTCAGCGGCCCAGCCTTGGCCGCAGCCACAGTCTCGCGAAACGGCTTCTCCAGCCCAGCAGGCGTGCAGATCACCAGCAACTTGCCCATCTTCGTATCGATGTTCGCAAACGTGTGCGTGCTGCCCTTGGGGCAACTCACAAAAGTGCCCGGCTCCGCGACGATCTCCACGCCATCGCGCACGAACTTGTGCGTGCCTTCCACCACGTAGAAGTACTCGTCCTCGTGCGAGTGCCGATGCAGCGGCGGGCCGCAGTTGGGCGGACTGCACGATTCCATGATCATCAGCCGCCCGCCCGTCGTGCTCGCGTCCGCAAGCATCCGCACGTGGTCGGTCACGACCGTCAACCGCTCGCCATCACCAGGCTTCAGACACACGCCCTTTGCAGGCGTACTCCACGAGACATCACTCATCGCCCTTCTCCACTTTCCTCATGCCAGCCAGCCGCGTTACCGTTCGCACATGAGTGGCTCATCATTACAAGCAAGTTTTCAAGCGTCAACACCCACGCTCGCGGGAACGGGCGTCACGCTCCGCCCACTCACACTCGACGACGCACCCGCACTCTTCGCCATCACCCCGCCAGACACCTTCACCTACTTCCTCAGTGAGCCCCGCGCCTGGACACTCGATGCCTTCACCACGTGGCTGCGCGACTACCTCCTCGGCCCTGCGCACATGTCTTTCGCCGTGATCGACGACCACACACGCGCGCTCGTCGGCAGCACCAGCTTTCTCGACATCCTGCCCCAGCACCGCCACGCCGAAATCGGCATCACCTGGTACGCACATCACGCACGCGGCACACACATCAACCCCGCGAGCAAGTACCTGCTGCTCGACTACGCCTTCACGCGCATGTTTGATAATCGCGGCGCACTGCGCATCACCCTCAAGTGCAACGCGAAGAACGAACACAGCAAACGCGCCATCACCAAACTCGGCGCAACCTACGAAGGCACCTTGCGCAACCACCGCGTGAAAGAACTCGCCGACGGCACAGGCCAAGTGCGCGACACCGCCTACTTCAGCATCTTGCCCAGCGAATGGCCCGCCATCTCACCCACACTCCTCGCGCGCGCACACGCCGCACTCGGAACCGGCTCATGACGGCAAGCCCCGTCACCATCCGCGCCGCCACGCTTGAAGACATCCCCGCCGTGCTACCCATGGTCCAAGCCATCTGCGACATGCACGCCGCGATGGATCCCGATCGCTACAGCTTCGTGCCCGACATCACTTCGCGCTACGCCACGTGGCTCCCCAAGCGCATCGCCGATACCGGCAGCGTCTTTCTCGTTGCCGAATCGCAGCCGCAGACTTCCATCACTACTACCGCGCCGCACATCGTCGCTTTCCTCATCGCCGAAACACTGGACGAAATCCCCATCTACCTCACCAAGCGATACGGCTTCATCCACGACCTCTGGGTGCAGCCAACGTACCGCCGCCAAGGCGTCGCCCAAGCCCTCGCCCGCGAGTGCATCGCCCGCTTCCGCGCGATGCAACTCACGCAGGTCCGCCTCGACACCGCCGCCGCCAATCAGTCCGCACGCACGCTCTTCGCAAGCCTGGGCTTCCACGCCAGCTCCACCCAAATGCTGCACGCGATCGCCTGACTGTTTTCTTCGCGCTGTCGCTCGCTCTTCCCCTTACTTCACAAACTCAACGACCGCCACCGAATCAAGATTCACCCAGTACGCCTTCTCATTCTTGCGAATGGTGATGCTCTTCTCGCCCACGCCGCTGAGCACGCCTTCGATCTTGTGCGGAATGTCATCGCGCGTGCGCAGTCCGTCCTGCGCCCGCGCCACAAACCCGTCCCGCGTGTGCGGCACCACCAAATACACCTCGCACTCCAGCCCGATGCTGTTGCTCAAGCTGCTTTGTCGCAACGTGTCCTGCGTCATGCCGCTCATCACAGCCGCCGTCACGACCGTACCCGCCGTCGCCGCTACACCGATCATCCACCGTCGCTTCTGCATGGCATTCTCCTTCACAGCCGGCGCATGTCACCACGCCGCTCGCGTGGCATCACACCAAGGCCACATCACTGTTCGCCGCCCGTGCCAGCCGGTTCTACGCTGCTTGCCTATGGCCCTCTCCGCCCGCTCCCAACACCTGCTCTTCATCACCCTCATGGTCGGCGCCATGTCCTGCGTCATCTCCCTGACGCTCACCATCATCAAGGTCGGCTTCGACCACAGCTTGGGCTTTCTGATCAACCAATGGCTCAAAAACTGGGCCCTCGCCGCCATCGTGGCCTGGCCCACTGCGTACATCGTGGTACCCGTCGTGCGCAAGATCGTTACCCGCCTAGCCCGCTGATCCACCGCGCATCCCGCCCTCGGCACGAACACTCTCTCACTCAAATGCCAACGTTTTTCGCGTTTGCTCTTTACGGGGGCTCCCACATTCAGTAAACTGAACCGCGTCGGGTGCCGCCGTCGGCAGCCCACACCATGTCACCACGCGTGACACAACTCGCGCCGCCACGACCGCGCGCACCAGGGGAACGTCATGAACCGCATCTTCCATCGCTGCCGGGTCGCGCTGCGCCCGCTCCACGCTCGTTCATTGTTCACACAGTTCGTGTGCGGCGCCGGACAAGCCGCGCCAATCGAGCAACTGGAAACGCGCGAACATCTCGCGCTCGTCTCCCAGCCCACCATCACGATCGACGCCCCGCTCACTGCCGCTATCACCGCCGACCTCAACGGCGACGGCCTGGCCGATATCGCCGGCCTCACCACGACCAGCTCATCGCGATCCGCCCTCACCATCGCGCTGGCGACAAGTCCAACAACCTTCGCTCCATCCGTCACCAATAACGACGACACCGCCAACAGCAATGAGTCGTTCACCCCGCTGCACGCCGGCGATCTGGATGGCGATGGCGACATCGACATGCTGCACGCCAGCGGCACCACCTGGCTCAACGACGGCACAGGCGCCTTCACGCTCGGTCCCTCGCTCGGTGAGCCGATCACCCGTGTCGGCTTTGCTGTCGGCAACCTCGTCAACGGCGCGGGCGACGAAGTGTTTGAAGCGGTGCGCGAACTCTCCAACACCGCCCACACCGTGCGCGTGCTGCGCATCGAAAACGGCGTGTGGGCCACGCTCAGCACCGCGACACTCAATCTCTCGCAGTTGGATATCGACGGCGTCGGACGCTTTCATCGCGAAGCCACCACGCAGCAGGTACTGGCCCGCACCTCCAACGCCTCCATCCTTACAACGTTTAACAGTGCGCTCTCCATCCTAAGCGTGACGGACGCGCTGTCCGTGCAGAAGAGCGACGTCTCCACGCTTCCTGTCAATCTCCAACAACCAAACCAGTTGCAGTTCACAGACGCCTACGCGATTGACTTCAATGAAGACGGCTGGACCGACATCATCAGTCTTGTCACACCACCCTCCGCGTACCAGATCCTTCCGGTCGGCGCAACGACTGCAAACTCACGAACCCTGCTCACCACCTACGTCAATGCGCCGAACGCGCCAGGTGGATTCTTCTCGAACTTCAGCAATCAGATCACGGGCACACAAATGAGGAGCATTGAAGCCATCGCCGATGTGACAGGCGACGGACTGCTCGATGTGCTGGGCCGCGCCACACAATCGCGGATCGTCAACGGACTGTCTGTCTTCAACGATGTCCACTTCGTCTTCGCAGGCGACCGGCCAAACTCCTTCGATTCCTCGACATACGCCCGGCTCGCCAGCCCCGGATCCTCGCAGGATTTCACCACACTCGCCATCATCAACAACAACGCCGGCCCCGCCGAGATTATCCAGCGCCGAGGTGATGCAACAACTGTCTCTTCCATCACCGAAGGTGGTGCGAGAGCGACAGCGCTTGGCTTCCCACCCACCGTCGTGGGCGATGACATCATCGAGTTCCGCGGACTGGGCATCAGCTCGCTCGACAACACGCCCGTCACGTCAGCACGCATCGTCGTCGATTCCAACAACAGCGGCTTCTTCGACGCTTTCGACGAGGAATATCTCAGCCTCACCCTCCAGCCTGACGGCTCCACCGCGCTGGGCACCAAGACCGTTCCCTCCGCCCAGACAATCGGCACCAACCGCTACTTCCTCGTCGCCGCCACCGCGCTGGGTGAGAACGCCGTGCAAACCGTCTCCATCGAGACGTGGGCTCGCAATTACTACCCGGAGGGCTTCAAGAACATCAACATCGACGAAACGATCTGGCTCTCCAACACCTCGCTTCAGACTGTCAACTATCGCATCATCCTGCGGTATAGCGATGGTCAGCGTGATCAAATCCTCACACAGGGCCTGCTCCCTGTCAGCTCAAGCACGCGCGTTTTCACCAGTGTGCGAGGCGATCTCGGCGCGACCGCGGTGCGCCCCGACACGCCCTACGCCATCGAAATTCAAAGCACCCTGCCCATCACCGCGTCTCTCACGCGCAGTGACAACTTCGGCCGCAGCAACAACACTTCCATCGCAGGCGAGTCCTTCACGCCGCAGGCGGTTGCAACCTCGGTTCTCACTGGCATCTCCACCCGCACGCTCGACTTCATCACCTTCTACAACCCCAGCGAGTCACCCACCAACGTCACCATCACCGCGTACGAAGGCAACGGCCGTCTCGCGGGCGAGATTGTGCTCGAAGGCGTCGTCAACGGCCGCCGGCGCGACGGCGTGCTCGCGAGCGAGCTGCTTCGCGACGCGATGAGCCGGCTGCGCGTCGGCGAACTCAACGACATCACCCTGCTGGTGCGTAGCGATCTCGACAAGCCGCTCGTCGTCAACCTCAGCAGCCACGACCTCGCCAATCGCCGCAGCGCGATGACCTTGGCCGAACCCTTTGGCATCGCCATCGGTTACCGCTCAGTCTTCCCGGCGCTCGAGCTTCGCGACCGCACGCAAACCACGCTCACGCTCGCCAACATCACTGGTCAACGAGGCGTCGTCAACCTGCTGATCACCGCACAAAACGGCGCAACGCGCACGCACAGCGTCACGCTCCAGCCTTACGGCGCCACCACCATCGACATCCGCGCATTCGCCCCTCGCAACGCTCGCATCGTCACGGTCGAGGCTTCGAGCACGCCAGGTCTCATCGTCCCAGTCAACCCCGGCGCGCCACCGCAAATCCCCTTCGTCGCATCACTCGATGTGATCGACCGTGCCCGCCGTGACCGCAGCATCATCTCGCCCGTCCCCGCGGACATCACGGCACGCTTTGCCGAAGGTCAACTGACCACTGATAGTCAGGGCCGCCGCAGTATCGCGACGCTCAATGTGCACAACCCCGGCAGCGAGCCGCTCACGCTCACCGTTGACTACATCTTCTCCGCAGGTATCTTCTCCTCAGGTTTCCGGCGCACATCGATCTACACGATCGAACCGCGTCGTCCGCGCGTCATTGACTTGTCTCGCGATCCGAAGCTCATCGCCGGTCTGCCCGCAGGCGGCGCATTCGGTCTGCAGATATGGGGCTCGGGCTTGTTCCAGGCATCGTTGTATCGCGCCGAACCCGGCAAAGGCCAATGGCTCTCCACCACCCGCCCGCTCTCCGCCGGTTAAAGCAGCGTCCCCTTCAGAATCACGCTCGCCACCGTGAAGTAGATGATGATCCCCGTCACGTCCACCAGCGTCGCCACGAACGGCGTGCTGCTGGTCGCTGGGTCCAACTTGCACTTCTTCAGCACAAACGGCAGCATCGCGCCCATGATGCTGCCCCACAACACCACGCCGAACAGCGACACCGAAATCGCCGTGCTCAGCACCACAAAGTGGTCCTGCACCGTCATATTCACAATCTTCTGACCCGTCTCCGGATCAATCTCCGTGCGCTTCCACCACCCCAGCCAGCCCCACAGGTTCACGCGGAACAGGCCGATCAATCCGATGATCAGCCCCAAGCATCCAGCCACCAGCAGCTCGCGCCGCAGCACCTTCCACCAATCGCGCAATCCCACTTCACCCAGCGCCAGCGCGCGAATCACCAGCGTGCTCGCCTGACTGCCGCTGTTGCCGCCGCTCGAGATGATCGCGGGCAAAAACACTGCGAGAATCGCCGCACGTTCGATCTGATCATCAAAGTACACCAGCGCGTTGCTCGTCAGCAGCTCGCTCATGAACAGCAGCGCAAGCCACGGCGTGCGCTTCTTCACAAGGCCGAAGACTGAAGCCTTGTCAAAGGCTTCTTCCAGGGCGGCAACGCCACCCATCTTCTGCATGTCTTCCGTCGCTTCAATCTGCGCAACGTCAGCAACGTCGTCGTGCGTCACAATGCCGATCAGCGCGCCGCGCGAGTCCACCACAGGCAGCGCAGTGCGGTCATATCGCGCCATCAGTCGCACCGCGTCTTCACGCGGCTGGTCCGCCCGCAGCGTGACAAAGCTGCGATTCATCAAGTCTTCAACGCGCGCATCAGGCGGCGCGAGAATCACCTGGCGCAGCCGCAGATCATCCACCAATCGCCCTTGTTCATCGACAACGTAAATGACGTTGATCGTCTCCGCGTCACGCCCGTACCGGCGAATGTGATCCAAGGCACGCGTCACCGTCCACTCGGGACTGATGCGCACGTAGTCCGGCGTCATGATGCGCCCGACGCTCTTTTCCGGATACCCCAGAATCGCCTGCACTTCATTGCGAGATTCAGGCGTCAGGCTCGCGACGATGCGCTGCGCCACCGCCTCTGGCAGTTCATCCACCAGCCGCGCCCGGTCGTCGGCGCTCATCTCTTCAATCATCTTCGCCGAGGCTTCAGTGCCCAGCTCAGCGATGATCGCCTCCTGTGTTTCCGCCGACAGATACGGAAACGCGCTCGCCGCGTCATCACGCGCGAGAAACCGAAACGCCACCGCTCCCTTCTTCGCACCCAGTTCATTCACCAGGTCCGCCACGTCCGCCGGGTGAATGTGATGCAGCGCGTCACGCAGATCGCCATACGCGCCGGTCGCGATGAGCTCCTCGATCTCCGGCAGCAGGAGTTGGCAGGTGGGCGTCACGCGCTAGTCTATGAACCGCACACCCCGCGCTTATCGCCCCGCCCGATGGTTTCAATCGCACACCAAAGCGCCATCTGCCCTTGGCGCACCCCCTCCCTCCGTGGTACACTCCATTCCCTCGGAGTCTCATTCAGTGCATCGACGCGGCCTGACCCTCATCGAACTGCTTGTCTGCATCGCGGTCATCGCGGTGCTGCTGGGAATCCTCCTTCCCACCCTCACCCGCGCGCGCTCCGTCGCCAACCGCTCCCTCTGCGCCAGCAACCTCCGCCAGATCGGCATCGGCTGGGCTCTTTACATCCAGGACAACAACGACCGCCTGCCCCGCTCCGAGGAGCTCCCCACCTGGAAGTACGGCGGCGTCGAATTCATCGGCCCCGCTCGACTGCCCATCCTCGCCCAGTCGCGCCCCATCAACGCCTACATGGACGAAGCCGTCGACGAAGCCTCGCAGGTCAGCCGGCTCTTCCAGTGCCCCGCCGACGTCGGCGTCTTCCCGCGCGGCTCCACCCAGGCAGGCCGCCCCGGCGCAAGCATCTTGGACAACGGCACCTGCTTCAACACATTCGGCAACAGCTACCGCGCCAACGAGCTGCTGCTCGATGCGTCCCTGCTGCGCAACGTCGCTGCCCCGCGCCCGCTCCGCCTCAGTAAGATCACCAACGCTCACAGCCGCGTCCTGCTCACAGGCGACCCCGCGTGGTTCTACGCCACCCGCGTGCCGCGCGACCAGCAAGCCGCCAACGAAGCAAGCTGGCACAACCAGCCCGACGCCGGCAACATGCTCGCCGTCGATGGCTCCGTCCGCTTCATGGACTTCCGCGAGCTCAACGCCTTCACCCTCAGCCCGCGCTGAGCCACAACGCAACGCAAAAAACGAAAAAGGCCCGCGACAGCTCGCGGGCCTTTCGCTTTGTGATTTCCTCGCTTAGCGACGACCGCGCGGCTGCTGCGGAATGTTGCGGTTCGCAATCAGTTCCACTTCAATCGTGAGGGGCACGCCCGTCGGACGGTTCAGTTCAACGCCGGGAATCGGCTGGTTGAAGTCCTTGGGCACCTTGATCGTGCGCTTGCCGCCGACCTTCATGCCTTCCATGCCCGCCGACAGACCATCAAACTCCTGCGGGAACCACACGTAAGGCTGGCCCGCGGGGTTCTGGCCCACAACCTTGCCTTCGGCATCCTTGATCACGTAGTTCGTGACAGGCACGCACGGACCGCTGATCGCTTCGCCCGTGCCCTCAACCGTGTCGGTCGACTGCACCGCGTCGATGAGCTGAATCACGAACACCAGATCGCTGTTGGCGGGGATATCAGGGCTCGGGCTGTTCGCGCCGTACGCGAGAGCCGCCGGAATCGTCAGGCGACGCACGCCGCCGAGCTTCATGCCCGGCACGCCCTTCTGCCAACCTTCGATAACGCCCGTGAGCGGGAACGCGATGGGCTCGCCGCGCTCGAACGCGCTGTCGAACACCTTCGTGGGGTCTGACTTCAGCGTGCCGTGGTACAGCGCGACAACCGCGCCGCCGGGCTTCACTTCGTAACCTTCGCCCAGCTTCAGATCTTCAATCACAATGCCTTCCACGTTGCTGGTCGCAACGGGAGCATTGTCCGGCACGGGAATGGCTTTCTTCACTTTCTCGAGTTCCTGTTGCGCGAATGCCGCAGCCTTTGCCGCAGCTTCCGCGTCTTGCTTGGCCTTCTCAGCAGCGGCGTCAACAGCCTGCTTCGCGGCGTCGGTGGTTTGGGTGGCGGCGCCGTCCTGTGCCCACGCAGCAGTGGTGAGGCCAGCGACCAAAACGAGTGCAGAAACGATGCGCATAGTGATCCTTTCGTGAGCGGGCAGGATAGCGACAAAAACGCGATCCATCCGTCTCGCGGACGAATGGATCGACGCTTGAAACCTGCTTCTGTTCCCGCCTGACACACGCCGTACTTCGGCGCTTAGATGCCGTACACCGCTTCGGCCTTGCCGCGGAGGTGCCGCAGCAGCGCGTCCGCGCTCAGCGGCTTGCCCGTCACCTTCTCGCACAGCTCGCCCGCGCGATAGCGACGCCCATGCTGGTGAATATTCACACGCAGCCACTCGCGCAAGTCGAGCATCTTGCCCTTGGCAATCTGCTTATGCAGATCAGGCATGTCCGCGTTGATCTTCTCCCAGAACTGCGCTGCGTACAGGTTGCCCAGCGTGTACGTCGGGAAGTACCCGATCAGGCCAAAGCTCCAGTGCACGTCCTGCAGGCAGCCGCGCCGATCGTCCGGCACGTCCACCCCGAGGTATTCCTTGTACTTCGCGTTCCACAGGCTGGGCAGGTCCTTCACCTTGATATCGCCGCTGAAAATCCCGCGCTCCAGCTCGAACCGCACCATCACGTGCATGTTGTACGTGCCTTCGTCCGCTTCCACGCGAATCAAGCTGGGCGTCACGGTGTTCGTCGCTGCGTACAGATCATCCGCGTCGTACTTCTTGAACTTCTTGCCCCAGTTCTTCTGAAGCGAGGGCAGTGCCCACTTCCAGAACTGCTTGCTGCGACCCACCATGTTCTCCCACATGCGGCTCTGGCTTTCATGAATGCCAAGGCTGATCGCCTCCGCAAGCGGCTGCCCATACAGGCTCTCGCGCACGACCTTGCCGTCCTTCATCTCAGCCAGCTTGGGCAAGCCCTGCTCATACAGGCCGTGCCCGCCTTCGTGCATCGTGCCGTAGAGGGCATCTGTGAACTTCTCGCCGCGGTAGCGCGTCGTCAGACGCGTGTCGCCCGGCGCAAAGCCGCTGCAGAAGGGGTGCGTCGTCGTATCCAGCCGCCCCGCATCCAGATCAAAGCCCATGTGCTTGAGCACCTTCAGCCCAAACTCATGCTGCAACGCAGGATCAACCTTCACCTCGATGCACGAGGCGTCCACTTTCACTTTCTTCTTGCCGCCGGTCTTGGCCGCAACCGCCGCAACCAGCGCGGTCAGTTCCTTGCGCAGCGGCGTGAAAGTGGCTTCAATCGCCTTCGCGGTCGCGCCCGGTTCATACTCCTCCAGCAGCGCGTCATACAGCTCGCCGCCCTTGGGCGCGCCCAGGCATTCAGCCTTGCGACGCTGCAGCTCCATCATCTTCTCCAGCGCGGGCTGAAACATCTTGAAGTCGCTCTTCTCGCGAGCGTGCTTCCACAGGTCCTGGCTCAGACTGCCGTGCTTGGCCAGTTCCGCAACCAGTTCGCCGGGCAGCTTGGTGTCCTTGTCATAATCGCGGCGCATCTCGCGCACATTCACCGCGCTCGTCGGGTCACTCGTCACATCCTTGTCGTTCTCGCACGCGCTGATCAGGTCCCCCAGCTTCTTGCTGGTCGAGCGCTCGTGAATCAACTTCGCCAGCAGCGAGTACTGCTCCGCACGCGCCGCGCCCGCCTTCACGGGCATGTACGTTTCCTGATCCCAGCTCACCAGGCTGGAAACCGACTTCAGGTGACCGAGCTCGCGCATGTACGCGCACAGTTCGCTGTAGTTCTTGCTTGTTGCCATATCGACAATACCTCTTTCCAACTCGCGCCCACCGGCGCGTCAGACCACGAAACAGCCACAGACCACCATGTACCGTCGGAGCGTAGTTGTGTTGCGCAAAGCAAGTGTTAAGACACGGCATTTCGGCCAAAATCGCGCGAAAATCGCACCTCGAACGCAAGAAAAAGGCCCCGGCTTGCGCCAGGGCCTTTGCTCGTTCATCTATCCAAGGTCGATCACTCACCCTTGTACTGCTTCAGAGCCTTTTCCAGCTCGCTCTTCATCTCATCAGGAGCCAGTTCCACAGCCTTGGTCTGCAGTTCCACAGCCTTGGCCTTGTCACCCTTCAGGAAGTACACGCGAGCGAGCGTGTCGATCACCTGCGGATCCTTGTGCTGGGTCAGTTCATCCGCACGCTGAGCCGCGCTCAAAGCGGTGTCAAGGTCAGCACCCTTCATCGGCGCTTCCGGATCAACCATCGTCCACGCCAGGCCGTTGAGGATCATCGGGTCATCCTTCATGGTGCCCGCGACCAGTTCCTTGGCCCACGCGTTCGCCGCTTCGGTCTTGCCCGCCGCGACCTGCTGGCCGAAAGCGATCATGACCATGCGGCCAGCCTGCTTGGGAGCCTTCTCGACGCCCTGCTTCGCCACCGCGACCAGCTTGTCAACGTCGCCGCCGCGCGCAGCCTTCTGGAATTCCTTCATCAGGTCCTGCACCACGCGCTGCTGCTCGGCGTAGGCCTTCGAATCCCACTTGCCGTTCACCACCTGATCAAGCACTTCGTCCATTTCCATGGGGTGCCCGATCCACTCGATCGCACCCTGCTTGCCGACGATGAACGCCGTCGGAATGCCCTGCTGGCCCGACGCCGCCATGTACGCCTTGTCCGTCGCGCCTTCGCGGTCCCACGCGACCACATAGTCCATCTTGTCGCCCTGCTTGCTCACAAAGTCCGCGACGACCTTCTCTTCATCTTCAGCAGACACGCCGATGATCGTGACGTTGTTGTTCGCGTACTTCTTCTGCAGTTCCGTCAGGTGCGGAATGCTCACGCGGCACGGGCCGCACCACGTCGCCCAGAACTCAACGACGTAGATCTTGCCGCTCTCGAACGACTCGACGGGCGAGCCCTTCAGCCACTTCGCGATGCTCAGCGCGGGAGCCTTGTCACCAGCGCCCAGTTTCGCCTTGGCCTTCTCCGCAGACTTCGCCGGAGCGGCGGGCGCGCCGTCCTGTGCCGCGGCTGGCAAAGCCAGACCAGCAACCGCGACCATACCAGCGACGACACCGACGACGAGCGAGCTATACCGCGAAGCCTTCATAAGCGATCTCCAGGAAATTGCAAACACGTGCGACAGACGTCTCGCCGTCCGCCGTCCCCAGTACATTCTACTCGACACCCGTACGTCCGTTTCTTGAGCAATACGAACATAACGCTATCAAACATGATCTTTCCCCGCTCTTTGGTCGCCGACCAACACAATGCGTTACGCTCCAGCCCATGCGCATTCTCCTGACCAACGACGACGGCATCCGCGCCCCCGGCATCATCGCCCTGCACGATGCCATCATGCACGACACACCTCAGTACCCCGGCGCGCTGGGCGGCCCTAAGTCTGAATGCCTCGTCGTCGCGCCCCTCACCGTGCAAAGCGCAACTTCGCACGGCATCACCTTCCATGAACCACTCATGGTGCGCGAAGAGCGCCTCCGTGGCACTGGTGCCGGACCTAGTGCGTCAGGAGTCGCTGTCGATGGTCGCCCCGCCGACTGCGTCAAGCTCGCCGTCTCTTCCATCTGGCCATCGCGCATGCAAGGCAAGCCCGATGTCGTCATCAGCGGCATGAACGCCGGCGCCAACTGCGGCATCAATGTGATTTACTCAGGCACTGTCGCCGCCGCCATCGAAGGCGCGTTCCTGGGCATTCCCAGCATCGCTGTGAGCCTGCGCTTGGGCCGTGGCAAGCCGCGATTTGATCTCGCCGCACACCGCGCTCGCCACGTGCTTGAACAGATCTTCCGCAAGGGTGATCTCGAAGCGGGCGAGATTCTGAGCATCAACATTCCGACAACCGAAGAAGCATGGGCCGATGGTGAACAGCCCAAGATCGATCGCATCGAACTCGCCAGCCACCACAGCAAGCCGCAACTGACCAACGCCGTGCCCGCGCCGACAACGATGCCCGGCATCCACGTCTGCCCCATGAACGTGCACGGCCTCATCGACAAGTACGAACAGCGCATGAGCCCGCTGGGCGACACCTACTACTGGGCCGCCGGCCATGGTCTGGACTTCCACGCAACCGAAGAAGGCAGCGACGTTGATCTGCTCATGAAGCACCAGATCACCGTCACGCCGCTGAAGTTTGATCTGACCCGCCACGACCGCATGAACAAATGGCGTGGCGTATTGGGCTGAACATTCACAAATGAGCCGCTTTTCCAGGGCTTGCAGCAAATCGTAAACGCGGTATGCTACAGCCTACGAAAGGGTGCTCCTCATGTCGATTGCTTGCCCACACTGCACCGCAGTGAACGAATTGTCTACGCAACTCTGCGGCTCCTGCGGAAAGTTCGTCACCGCGCGCTCCGGCGGTCCTCGAATCACCAACGAGAAAACGCTCGCGACGACCATCACCGGTCAAACGCTGCAATCAGAAGAGCTCGCAAAGACCACCAAGACCGCGGCGGGTGCGCTGCTTGCGGTCGCAATCCTGCAAACGCTTGGTGCTGCCGTCGTCTTCTTCCTTGTCGCTCCCAACGCTTCCGCCGCGGAGAAGGGCGCGCTCTACGCCACTGCCATTATCACGATGATCCTGTCACTGGGGTTCTATGGCTTGGCGTTCTGGGCGCGCAAACAACCACTCATCCCTGCCATCGTCGGCACATCCGTCCTGTGCTTCGTCTGGATCCTCGACATCATTTTCGATCCCGCCAGCATCGCGCGGGGCATCTTCATCAAGATCCTGATCCTGGCCGTACTGGTCCGCGCCATTCAAGCGGGTCTCCAGCACCGCAAGCTCAAAGCAGCCATGCAAGCCAAAGCCTGAGGGGACATTCACACATGCTCGTCGAACACGAATTCATCTCCACGCTGAACTTGCCGGACTTTGATCGCCGCGCCACCGAACTGCTCGTGTCACTGGGTTTCACGCGCGAAGCCACCGCCGAGGAACCCAAGTGTCAGGCCTGTGGCTACTCACTCAAAGGCATCAAGGCCGGGCGCTGTCCTGAATGCGGCGCAGCCGACACGTCGTTCCATCGCATCGAGTACTCCCGAGGCGGCAAGGGCAAGGGCTACGTGTACGAAGTGGTGCCCACACACGCGCAGCGAGTCTTCCTTGTTCTTGATCGCGGCAAGACCACGGTCGCTGCAAGCATCGACACATCACGTCATGGCGTGAATAGCAAGCCCCACGCTGAACTGCTGACCGCGCTCGCTTCAACACTCGAAGCCACACTGGGCCTGCGCGCCGCCAGCGACGCGGCGGCCGCTAGTTTTCGCGAAGTCGAAGAACGCATCGCCCGCAAGGGACGCCGCGCCCGCAAAGCGAAAATCATCGTGCTTGTCAGCGTGCTCACACTGATCTTCGGCCTCATCGCAACAGCGATCATCGTCAGCAAGTGACCATCATCATCGCACCGGGTTTGGCACACCCGCCAGCAGCTTCTTCACAATCAGAATGAACACGCCGGTCATCACCAGGTTCAGCGCCAGCGACAGCATGGCAATGACCACGATGGGCCCGCCGATGCCGTAACTCAAGCTGATGACCAGCACGCCCGCGCCCACTTCGCCGCGCGGCCACATGCCAATGGCCACCGCCAGTCGTTCACGCAGCGAAGCTTCCCGCCGATAGCACAGCGCGGGGAACATCTTGCCGAGGTTCGCGAGCGCCGTCACCGCGAGCACGTGCAGCGCGATAGTGCCCCAGCCCATCGCAGGCGTCATTGTCGAGAGTGCGTGCTTGATGAGCCCCGCGCCTTCCTTGGCCGCCTCGCCATCCACGGGCGTCGCGCCGCCGCGCAGGCTCTCCACGACGCTCGGCATCGACAACCCCACCAACAGCATGAATGCGGCCGACACAATCGTGCCGACTCGCTCGTGCGCATGCTCTTCGTGATCGAGGATTGCGTCGCCGTCTTTGTCCAGCTTGCGATCAGGCAGCTTCATGACGCAGCCGAGCACAAACGCCGGCAACAGCACTTCAATGTGAATCGGTACCGTGGGATCAAGCCGCAGCGAAAACTTGTGAATCAGCGTGACAATACCGACCATGACGATGCTGTACAGCAGCATCATCTTCCATCCGCTAGGAATGCGCAACTGGTGCAGCCACTTGTACGCGATCCACAGCATGATCGCCATGAAGATCACAACCACGCCAAGCTGCCACTTCATGCCCACCATCGCCATCTTCAGCGGAATCATGAGCAGAATGGTGTCGAGGTCATCGAAGATCGCGAGAATGCGAGCCTTCTTGAACACCCACGTCGCTGCAAGCCCCGCCGCCGCCAACATACTGAACAGCACGCCCGCGCTGGTGGGCGCCGCGAATCGCGATGCCAGCAGCGTCTCCTTCCACGCAGGCCAACTCGTCCACGCCTCTGGCGGCAGAATGACATACACAAAGTACAGGCAGCAGAAGATCCACGGAAACGCCGCCGCCGTCGCGCCAACCACATAGTCCCAGCCATACTGCTTTAAGTTGCTCTTGTCAATCTCAAACTCGCGCCCCACACCGATCATGATGTAGCTGAGTGCCACCATGGTCAGCGCTTGAATCCACGGCATGAGCGCGTCATACGACGGTCCCAATGTCGAAGGCAGCAACTGCGAGCCCACCAGCCCCGCGATCAACAGCATGGAGTAGATCAGAACCTTCTTCATATGAAACAGTTGTAGTCCTCGTCCGAACAACGCCGCATGACCTCTCTTTTCGCCACCGTTGTCTCCATTTCGCTAGCCACTATCGCTCTCGCGAACCCCGTCAACTGGAAAGGCGATATCGATGTCATGGGCCAGAAGCTCAACGTGATCGTCCACGTCGAATCTGCTGATGCCGCCAAGCTCTCCATCCCCGCGCAAAACCTCGACAAAGCCCCACTGAAAGACGTGAAGATCGACGACACGTCCATGGCCTTCGTGCTCCAGGTGCCACCCATGACCGACGCGAGCAAGGCGTCGTTCGCCCTCACGATTGATCAAGCCGCCGGCACCGCCTCCGGCGTCATGAAGCAGGGCGGCATGGAGCTTCCCATCACGCTCAAGCGCCTTGCAGAAGGCGAAAGCACCGCCCTCGTCCGCCCGCAAGACAGCCAGCTCGATCCGTCGCAGTACACCAGCGAAGACGTCACCTTCATCAACCCCGCCACGAAGGGCACGCTCGCCGGCACCCTCACCATCCCGCAGTCCCACTTCGCGAAAGACAATCGCCATGCAGCTGTCGTGCTCATCTCCGGCAGCGGCTCGCAAGACCGTGACTGCACCATCATGGGCCACAAGCCCTTCCGTCTGCTCGCCGACACCATCAGCCGCGCGGGCGTTGCCGTGTTGCGCGTGGATGACCCAGGCACCGGCAAGAGCGACAAAGCACTCGGCAACGACGCCACCAGTCTCGATTACGCAGCCGATGTCGCCGCCGCCGTCGCGTACCTGCGCACCCGTGCCGATATCGATCCCGCGCGTGTCGGGCTGATCGGCCACAGCGAAGGCGGCCTGATTGCCCCGCTGGTCGCAAGCAAAGATCCCACGATCGCCTTCGTTGCGCTGCTCGCTGGTCCCGGCGTCACAGGCCGCGAAGTGCTCGAAAGGCAGTTGGTCGCCATCATGCGCGCTGGTGGCGCACCCGAGGCGGACATCGAGTCTGCGAGTCTCGTGCAGCGCGATGTGCTCGCGATTCTCGCCAGCGACGTCTCAACGGAAGATGCCACCAAGCAGATCGACGAAGTGCTGACAAAGCACAACATCACCACCGCCGCCGAACGCGAGGAGTATTCCAACGCCCGCATCACCGGCAAATGGATGCGCTGGTTCCTCCGCCACGATCCGCGCGGCCCACTCGCGCAAATGAAGCAGCCGGTGCTCATCGCCAACGGCGAACTCGACACACAAGTGCTCGTTGACCAGAACGTGCCCGAGATCCAAAAAGCCTTGCAAACCGCTGGAAACACCAACGTCACGACGATCATCGCCCCCAAGCTCAACCACCTCTTCCAACCCGCCACCACGGGCGGCGTGGGCGAATACGCGACCATCGAACTGACCGTCGATCCGGCATTCCTCAAGCAACTGACCGACTGGATCGTGCAGCAGGCCAAGCCTGTGACAAAGTGATGACGGGGTGATGACGAGGTGACGCGACTTCACGCCGGGCACATCCCCACGTGATCAGCGCATCTCTTCCACAGGCCGCAGATTCATCGCCGTGTCCGCCGGCAGCTTCTCGATCTTGGTGATGACCATGCGAGGATCGGTCTTGTAGCGCACTTCAAAGGTCATGCTCACTTTGTCGCCGATGGCAAGCTCGTCAAGCTTCACATCAGGAATGGCGTTGGGCATGTCCATGATCATTTCCTTCATGCCCGTCTTCTCGCCGGCTTTGTTGACAAACTCGGGAATCTCTTCGTGGTGCACTTGCACATAGAGCGTGCCGCGGCCGGGCAAGCCGGTGATCACGCCGCGCGTGGTGTACGTGTACTCGGGCGCGGTGAGCGGTCGCAGGAAAGTCATGCGTCCTTCACTCAGCGGCGGCGGAGGGGGCGTGCGATTACAGGCGGCAAGCCCGACTGCGGCCAACACAACAACTGCGATGAGGCGGTTCATAGCAAGACTGTACGTGTGTCACACCACATCTCGTTCGTCGCCCGGGCCGCGCACGCGCACGTTGCGGCGGCCGTCGAGCGCGCCGTTGGGGGCGCGAAGCTTGACCCACCAGATGCGGAACCGAATCCACGCGACAAGCAGCGCAAGCAGCACAGCGCCGATGATGACCGCCACTAGCGCGAACGGCAGCAACACCGCGACAACCGCGACGATCGCCGCGAGCACGAGCAGAAAGATGACAAAGCCGATAATGCGCGCACCTAGCCCGCCGCGCACGATCGTGACGTTTCCCGTCAGTTCTGGTGGACGCTCAAACTGGCTCACATGGAATGGTATCGAGCGAGCGGACACGTGTTACGCTTCACGCCTCATGTCCGCTCTTGCCTCGCCCGCGTCATCTCCCTGGCTTGCGCTGCGTCTGATCGCCGCCGACATCAAGCTCGCGCACTCGATCTTCGCGCTGCCGTTCGCGATTCTTGCGACCTTTCTGGCTTCTCCGTATGCGGGCTACACGCCGCTGGAGGCGGATGGCCTGCTGAACACCTGGACGGACACACAGCGCTTCTGGGCGCAGCTCGGACTGATCGTGGTGTGCATGGTGCTCGCCCGCACGTGGGCCATGCTGGTCAATCGGCTGGTGGATCGCGACATCGATGCCCGCAATGCACGCACACAGCGGCGCGTGTTCGCCCGCGGCGCGCTGACTGTGAAACAGGGCTGGTTCGCGGCGGGCTCGTGCGCCGCAGGATTCATCGGCGCGTGCGGGCTGTTTGGTCTGTTGTTCGGCAATGTGTGGCCGCTTGCACTCAGTGTGCCGGTGCTCGCGTGGATCGCGTTCTACAGCTTCACGAAGCGTTTCACGGCGTGGTGCCATGTGTTTCTGGGCGGCGCACTCGCGGCCAGTCCACTCGCGGCAGTGATCGCGATTGATCCCGCGGCGTTGCAAGTCTTTGCCGTCGTGTGGTGGCTGGCCGGTTTTGTCCTTCTGTGGGTCGCAGGGTTTGATGTCATTTATGCATTGCAGGATCGCGATTTTGATCGCGCGAACAAGCTCTCGAGCGTGCCCGCGAAACTCGGCACTCGCGGTGCTCTGTGGGTGAGTCGACTGCTCCACATGCTGGCGTTTGCCTCGCTCATCATGGCGTGGCGTAGCGAGCCGCGATTCGGGATGTTGTTTGTCGTCGCGATGGGCACGGTCGCCGCTCTGCTGCTGGTGGAACATGGCGTGGTGACCAAGCTCGCACGCAAATCACTCACGCCGAATGCCGACGGCAGCGACAACCCGCCGCCGGCGCTCAACATGGCGTTCTTCACGCTCAACGGCGTGGTGAGCTGCGTGGTGGGAGCGGTCGGAGTGCTGGAAGTGTTTCTTTGAGAAGAGGGCACTGGGCATGAGGCATTGGGCATTGGGGGCAAGGCAGAAGCGAACGAGCGAACAAGCGAACGAGGGGAAAGACAATAGAAGAGGTAAAGCAGGACCGGGGCCGCGTTTGCGGGCTCGGTGCATTTATCAGATTGAACCAGCTTTCGGTTTCCGCGTGCGTGGGATGATCGGCCTGCTTTGCTCGGATCAGCAAAGCGGGTAAGCGGCTGGCGCACCGGAATTGGCGGGCTTGGGCTTGTCGAGCTTGCGCTCGACATCGTGGCTTGGTCCACGAAGAGTCAGTGAGTGGTTGGCTCCCTGACCCCAGAGTCGTGCATGCTTGGGCATGCACAACTACCCCAAGACCGCTGGTGGCTGGCTCGGTTGGGACCAAGTCCGTATTCGCTCGATCATCGGGCGCATTGGGGGCTTCGTCGCCATCGACTCGCTGCCCAACTGCCGCCGCTTAAGCGAACAGAGGAACTTGGTGACTCGTGACGGGCCACCAGATGCGCATTTTCGCAGAATGTCTGGTGTGATGCAAGAAGAATCGGGGCCGAGGACACACATTGCGCGCACAAACGTGGTCGAGCATGTGATTTTGCGCACAAACATGGTCGCACGCGCGCTGTTGTGTAGGTGGACTCGTTGGACTCTGTCGTCGTGATGGACTCCCGTACTTGGAGTTGAACTCATGTTCGTCACGCACGGCAGCCCGCACCGTGGCTTGGTGCCTGCGGTCATGCACAGCGGCGGATCGAGCATCCGTATCCTGGCACCGCATGGCGTCCGCGAGTGCATCAGGGTTGCAGGGGTTGTCGGGCCGGGCGTACTACGCGGCTCGCGTGGGTGATTTTCGTGCGCAGCACGATGACACGGTGCTGGCAGCGCTCGCCACGTCGACGGCGTTTGCGATGGAGACGACACAGCGCGATGCGTGGCGGGCGCAGATTGATGTCATGCGCCAGGCGCTGGTGGGCGTCGATGCGGGCGGGCTTGTCGCCTTCGAGTTTGCCGTGCCGCGGATGGGCAAACGCATCGATGTGCTGGTGGTCGTGAGCGGCGTGGTCTTCGTGATTGAGTTCAAGGTCGGGGAGCGCGAGTTCACGTCAGACGCGATCAACCAAGTGTGGGACTATGCGCTGGACATGAAGAACTTTCACGCAGGCACGCACGCGGCGCCGGTGGTGCCCATTGTGGTGGCGACGCACGCCGTCGCGTCGCGTGTGCAGACCGTGATGGCGAGTGACCGCGACGGGGTGATGCGGCCGCTGCGAGCCACGCCCGCGACACTTGGCGAGGTGCTGCGCGCCGCCACGGCCTGGTGCGCCGCCCCCGCGCTGGACGTGGAGGCGTGGGCCCGCTCGGCATACAAGCCCACGCCCTCGATCATCGAAGCCGCGATGGCCCTCTACGGCGGCCACAAGGTGGAGGAGATTTCGCGGCGCGAGGCGGAGGCAATCAACCTCACGCAGACTTCGGCCACGGTGGAAGCGATCATTGCCGAGGCTCGCGAACGCAAGCACAAGGCAATATGTTTTGTCACGGGAGTGCCGGGCGCGGGCAAGACGCTGGTGGGGCTGAACGTCGCGACCACGCACCGAGATAAGCAAAGCGAGTTACACAGTGTCTTCCTGTCGGGCAACGGTCCTTTGGTCAAGATTCTCTGTGAAGCGCTGGCACGCGACAAGGTGGCCCGCGCCGCGAGCGTTGGCAGGCCCACCAAGATCGGCGCGGCCCGCAGCGAGGTCAAAGCGTTCATTCAGAACGTGCACCACTTCCGCGATGAGTGCCTCGTCGATGAGAATCAGCCGCCGCATGACCACGTGGCTGTGTTCGATGAGGCTCAGCGGGCGTGGAATCTCGATCAGACCGCTAAGTTCATGCAGCAGAAGAAGGGCCGCGCCAACTTCGCGATGTCCGAGCCCGCCTTCTTGATCTCCTGCATGGACCGGCACAGCGACTGGGCCGTGGTGGTGTGCCTTGTCGGAGGTGGGCAGGAGATCAACACAGGCGAGGCGGGCATCGGCGAGTGGCTGCGGGCGATTCGCAGCGACTTTGCGCATTGGCACGTGCATCTGTCGCCACACCTGACCGACTCGGAGTACGAAGCGGGAACGGCGCTGGCCATGCTGCAAGGCCATGAACACGTCACCACGCACGAGAGTTTGCACCTTGCGGTGTCGATGCGGTCGTTTCGGGCCGAGCACGTGTCGGGCTGGATCAAGGCGGTGCTGGATGCTGACCGTACGGCGGCGCTGGCCGCGTGGGAGAAGATCGCGGCTCGCTATCCGATCGTGTTGACGCGGGACGTGAAGGCGGCCAAGGCCTGGCTGCGCGAGCGGGCCCGGGGCAATGAACGCTACGGGCTGGTGGTGTCATCGCAGGCCCAGCGGCTCAAGCCCGAGGCCATCGACGTGCGCGTGGACATTGACCCGGTGCACTGGTTCCTGCATCCCAAGACCGATGTGCGAAGCTCGTACTACTTGGAAGATGCAGCGACGGAGTTCCATGTGCAAGGCTTGGAGCTCGACTGGGCTTGTGTTGTGTGGGATGCAGACCTGCGATGGACCCCCGCGGGCTGGGAACACTGGGGCTTCCGAGGCGACAAATGGCAACGCGTCAGAAAGAGCGAACGGCAGGCCTATTTGAAGAACGCGTACCGCGTGTTGCTCACACGCGCCCGGCAGGGGATGGTGCTCGTCGTTCCTGCGGGTGATGCGACCGATCCGACGCGCTCGCCCGCGTTCTATGACGCGACGTTTGCGTACTTGCGAGGACTGGGTGTTCGCGTGCTCGGGGAAGGTGGCACTTGACGGGCGGTTGGGGAGTGCCATAGGCTTCTTCTGCATCCAGAGTGTCAGGACTTGATCCTGACCGGCAACCGAGCTGGGCTCCGGGCTTCGATGAGAAGTTGCAGGGGCAATAACAGTCGCGGTGCCGAGCGTTGTCCGGGAAGGACAGGCGATGCGGCGGGTTTGGTGTGCGAGGCACACGCGAACTTTGCAAAAAGCCACGGAATCCGCGTGAGATTCCATTCCTTCCCAAACGCACCTCTCGGTATGCTGTGGAGCAGTCCCATGGCACGTCGTCGCGTTTCAACTTCGGTTCGTTCCTCCAAGGAGGCGGCAGCATCACTCGCGAGTGAGGCGGCGGCGCATCGCGCGGAGCCGAGTAGGCGGGGGGGGTTGGTTGCTGGTGCGGCGGGGATTGCGACGGTGGCGATTCGCGGGGGACGCGGTGCGTGTGGGGCGACGGGAGCGCTGGTGGCGCCGATTGTGCAGAGCACCACGTACTTGCATGAGGCGGTGGGGGAACACAAGGGGCACACCTATAGCCGGGCGAGCAACCCGACGGTGAGTGCGCTGGAAGATGCGCTGGCTGCGCTGGAGTCGCGTGACGATTCGCCGGCCTTTGCGACAACATATGCAACGGGGATGGCGGCGATCAGTGCGCTGTTTTTGAGCGTGCTGCGCGCGGGCGACCACGCGGTGCTGGGGCGCGTGCTGTATGGCGGCACGGTGCGGCTGGTGGAACAGGTGCTGCGGCCCTTGGGCATTGATGTGACGTTTGTTGATACGCGCGATGTGAAGCAAGTAGAACGCGCGATCAAAGCGAAGACCAAGATTGTGTTCATCGAGACGCCTGCGAATCCGACGCTGGTGCTGACGGATGTGGAAGCGATTGCGCGCGTGACACGCGCGAAGGGCGTGCTGCTGGCGGTGGACAATACGTTCCTGACGCCTGTGATTTTGCAGCCGCTGGAGCTGGGCGCGGATGTGAGCGTGTACTCGACGACGAAATACATCGAAGGGCACAACGTGACGGTGGGCGGTTCGCTGGTCACGCGCGATGCGAAGCTGCATGATCGCTTCAAGCTGATTCGCAAGACGGTGGGGAGCATTCAGGCTCCGCTGGATGCGTGGCTGACGCTGAAGGGGCTCAAGACGCTGCCTTTGCGGCTGCGCCAGCACTGCGTGAATGCGCAGCGCGTGGCGGAATTTCTGGAAAGTCACGCGGCGGTGAAGAGCGTGTGGTATCCGGGGCTTGCGAGCTTTGCGCAGCATGAACTGGCGCTCAAGCAGCACGCGTGCGCGGATGGCGACACGCTGCATGGCGGCATCATCGCGTTCGAAGTGCACGGCGGCACGCAAGCTGGTATCGCGGTGATGAACAGCGTGAAGCTGTGCAGCCTGGCGGAGAATCTGGGCGCGACCGAGACGCTGATCACGCATCCGGTGAGCATGACGCACGGCGATGTGCCCAAGGCGCAGCGCGAGGCGACGGGCATTACGGATGGCCTGATTCGGCTGAGCGTGGGGCTGGAAGATGCGCGCGACATCATCGCGGACCTGGAGCAGGCGCTGGCGATCTCGCAACGCGGCGTGAAGGCGGGCGCGGCACGCGCTCGCGGCGCTGAAGGCAAGATTGTGGAAAGCAAGATTTTTGCTGCCACGAGTGCGAAGAGCACGCGGAGCAGCACGCGCACGCTGACGGCGACGCGCGGTGTGACGACCACGACGACGACGGGTACGACGCGCGGCGCGCGCGTACACACCCTTCCATCTTCCGCCGTCGCTTGATTTGTTCGCGAGACTCGCTCGCGGGCGAGTCTTGAACCAACAACAACGAGAGTGAAGAGGTGCCGCGTGCTGCGGCGTGAATCGTGCGATGTAATCGCGTCAATTCACGAGGGCGGCGGGCGCACCAGACTGCAAGTACAGATTTTTCTCGCGCGGCGAAGCTGCGCGATCATGGAAGTGAGCTCAATCATGTCGTGTATCGTTCTGAAGTTTGGTTCTTCGATTCTGCCGGATGAGTCGCACCTGTCGCATGCCGTGCATGAGATTTATCGTCATGTGCGTGCGGGGCGCAAGGTCGTGGCTGTTGTGAGCGCGTTTGCGGGCGAGACGGATCGGCTGTTGAGCAAGGCGCGGTCGTTTGGTGACAGCGTGGATGAGCACGCAGTGGCGGCGTTGGCGGCGACGGGCGAGGCGCATGCGGCAGCGCTGTTGGCGCTGGCGCTGGACCGGACGGGTGTGCCGGCGAACAGCGTTGATCCGGGGGCAATTGCGCTGCGGACGCATGGTGCGCCGCTGGATAGTGATCCGATCGCGATTCATACCAGCGCGATTGAGCGGCTGCTGGCGGATAAAGGGGTGCTGGTGGTGCCGGGGTTCATTGGGCGCGATCATTTGAATCGTGCGGCGTTGCTAGGCCGCGGCGGAAGTGATTTCAGCGCGTTGTACATCGCGGCGGCGCTGAAGTGTCCGTGTGTGCTGCTGAAGGATGTGGATGCGATTTATGACGCGGACCCGGCGAGCAACCACAACGCGCGGCGGTTTGTGCAGGCGAACTACGACGATGTGCTGAAGCTGCCCGAGGGCATTGTGCAGCACAAGGCGGTGCGCTTCGCGAAGCAGCATGGCGTGAGCGTGCACATTGGTGCGATTGGCCGGCCTGTGGGGACGGTGATTGCGGGTCATGCGTCGAAGCTGGGCGCGAGCGTGCAGGAGGGAGCGCGGCCCGCGCTGCGGGTTGCGCTGCTGGGGCTGGGCACGGTGGGGCGCGGGGTGTATGAGCACCTGCTGAAGCTGCCGGACCTGGTGAGTGTGAGCGCGATTGCGGTGCGAGATGCGAGCAAGCATGATGTGCCGTCGCGGCTGGTGAATGGCAATGTGCTGGCAGTTGCGAGCAGCGGGGCGGACATTGTGGTGGAGACGATGGGCGGGCTGCATCCGGCGCGTGAGGCGATTCTGGCGGCGCTGGAGCGCGGATCGCATGTTGTGACGGCGAACAAGGCGGTGGTGTCGCGCTATGGCGATGAGTTTGCGGCGGCGTGCGCGCGGAGTGGTGCGAAACTGTTGTGCGGCGCGGCGGTCGGGGGCGCGGTGCCGGTGCTGGAGGTGCTGGCGGGCAAGGATGTCGTGCGCATTGAGGCGGTGATCAACGGGACAACGAACTTCATTCTGGATCGGCTGCGAGAAGGCGTGCCGTTTGCACAAGCTGTGAGCAAGGCGCAGGCGGCGGGCTTTGCAGAGGCTGATCCGAGCGCGGATTTGGATGGTGTGGATGCGGCGCACAAGTTGACGCTGATTGCGCAGCGCGTGCTGGGTGTGGCGCTCACGCTGGATGACATTGATCGCGCGGGGATTCGCGGGCTGGATGTGGCGGATGCGCAGCAGGCGGCGAGCGAGGGGCGGGCGATTCGATTGGTGGCGTCGCTGGTGCGCGAGGGATCGCGCGTGCGGGCGAGCATTGCACCGCAGCGACTGGATGAATCGCACCCGCTGGCGCAGGCTCGCAATGAGCAGAACTGCATCGTGGCAACGCTGGCTAACGGCGATGTACTGACGCTGAAGGGACGCGGCGCGGGGCGATGGCCGACGGCGGAGGCGGTGCTGGGTGACGTGATTGAGCTCGCGCACGCGGCGGCGCGCGAGGGTGCACAAGCGGGGCAACTGGTCAAGTAAACGACTCACGAAAGGACGACACATGATTCCTCATCATCACACGATTGCTGTGGTTGGAGCGACGGGCGCGGTGGGCCGCGAGGCGCTGGCGATTCTGCAGGAGCGCGGGCATCCGGCGCACAAGATCATCGCGCTGGCGTCGGCGCGATCGGCGGGGACTTTCCTGTCTTATGGCGAGACGCGGCTGGTTGTGCAGGAACTGACGCATGATGCGTTCAAGGGCGTGCATGTCGCCCTCTTCTGCGCGAGCAGCGATGTCGCGAAGCTGTACGCGAACGATGCGCTGGCGGCGGGCGCGCTGGTGGTGGACAACTCCAGTGCATTCCGGGCGGATCCGCGCGTGCCGCTGGTGGTGCCGGAGATCAATGGCGATGCCATCGGCTCGTCGCGGCTGATTGCGAATCCGAACTGCTCGACGATCATCATGCTGCTTGCGCTGCAGCCGCTGCATGAGCGGTTTGGCGTGTCGCGCATTGTGGTATCGACGTATCAGGCGGTGAGCGGCGCGGGTGCGAGCGCGATGGAAGAACTGCGCGAGCAGGCGGGGCGCGTGCTCGCGGGCGGCAAGGCCGAGCCAAAGGTCTTCCGCGAACAAACGGCGTTTAACGTCTTCAGTCACAACAGCAGTGTGAATCTGGAAACCGGCCTCAATGGCGAAGAGGCGAAGATGATCAGCGAGAGCCGGAAGATCTGGGGCTTGCCGCATCTGCCGGTGAGTCCGACGTGCGTGCGCGTGCCGGTGTTTCGGGCGCATACGCAGGCGATCACGGTGGAGCTGGGCTCGCCCGCGTCGCTGAGCGCGGTGCGTGCGGCGTATGCGCACGCGGCGGGCGTGCGCGTGATTGATGATCGCGCGGCGAATGAGTTTCCGACGCCGCTCAAGGCGAGCGGACGGGATGAAGTGCTCGTGGGGCGACTGCGCGAGGATCCGGGCGAAGTGCCTGGTGCAGCCAAGCGGTTCTGCCTGTTGGTCGCTGGGGACCAGCTTCGCAAGGGCGCTGCGCTCAACGCGATTCAGATCGCGGATGCGGTCGCGGCGCGGCGGAAGGAGGCTGCGTAGCGTGGCGAGTACAGTGACACATGGCCAAGCGTCCTGAACTGAGCAGTTATCAGCGGAAGATCGTGGACCGGTACTACCAGCACCAGGACACGATCTACGCGACCAAGCTGGCGGAACTGGCGACGGAGATCGCTCTCACGACGGATGCGAAGAAGGGCGACGCGCTGTGGAAGCGCGCGCGTGAGTATCTCATGAAGTGCGGTGGTGACGAAGCGACGGTCGCGAAGATCTGCGATGGACGCGATATGAAGCTGCTTGGGCAGGCGGTGACTGCCGTGGCGGCGGGGAAGCCGGTACCGAAGTATTTGTAGGAAGCAGGGGGAGGAGAACAGCGAACGGAGAACGGTGAGCGAGGGAATACGTTCGCTGTTGGGTGCCTTCACTGCTGGGTGTTTATGCAGCCAGTCGCGCGCGTTCGGCTTCGACGGCTTTGGCGGATTCGGGCAGGGTGAACGATTCGCGGGTGTCGCACTCGGTGGCGAGTTCGCGGCGAATGTCGTCGAAGCGCTTGTGGATGCGGAGGAAGGCATCGACGATGCGCTCGTCAAAGTGCGTGCCGCGACTGTCGACGATGATTTTCTTGGCTTCGTCGTGCGTCATGGCGGCTTTGTAGACGCGCTTGCTGGTGAGAGCGTCGTACATGTCGGCGAGCGCGACGATGCGGGCGCTGAGGGGAATCTGATCGGCGACGAGGCCGAAGGGATAACCCTTGCCGTCCCAGCGTTCGTGGTGACTGAGCGTCACTTGAATGCCCATGTTCATGAGTTCATCATCACCCACGCGGCGGCGGATGCTGATGAGCGTGTCGGCGCCGATCACGGGGTGGGTTTCCATGATCTTGCGTTCGTCGGGAGTGAAGCGACCGGGCTTAAGCAGGATGGCATCGGGGATGCCGACCTTGCCGATGTCATGCATCGACGCGGCGAGCTTGATGCGCTCGATCCACGCCGGCGTGATTTCCGCGAATTCCTCGCGCAGAGCTTCGGCAAGTACGCCGCTGTAGCTGCAGATGCGTTCGAGGTGGCGACCGGTGTCGGTGTCGCGGTAGTCAGCGAGTTTGGCGAGGCCGAAGATGAGGCCGTTACGAATGACGAGGCTCTGGCGGCTGCGGCGTTCGACTTCGTGGCCGAGTTGTTTGTTCATGCGCACGAGTACGTTGTCGTACTTGCGAATGACGATGCTGGTGCCCACGAGCGAGAGGCCCAGGAGAACGACGCCGCTGGCGGTAGCCCAGACAATGGCTTCGTGCGTGAGTGCGTGAGCGGAGGCGGTGTCGCCTGAGGCGCTTTGGCGCAGGCCCGCTTCCACACCTTGCTTGGCGGCGCCCAGCGTGAGGTAGCCGCCCACACCCAGCACGCCGGCTTGCAGCACAAGCATCGCGGCGATGAGGCCGCCGCCTTGGCGAAGCGCGAGTTTGCGGGTGATGGCGGTGAAGAGTGACAAGGTGCATGAAGCATCGGCTCGCATGCGATTGGCGAGGACGATTGTCAAGCGAAAGCGGGGTACGCGGACGCTGGGAGGGCGATGCGGGCGACGTGTGCGGCGCAGGCGGGCGGCAGTGCGTCCGCGTAGTGCTGCAAACCACCTTGGCAGGGCACGCGCCGCGAACGCCCCAGAACGTCAGCGGTGGACGATGCGCTGGGCGTGCTCTGCGGCGCGAGCGAGTGCATCGAGATCGACGCGGGTGGTGTGGCCCGCAGCATGAATGGTGCGCACGAGGAGGGCTGTATCGATATTGCCGGGTGCGCGGCGCTGGGGCGTGCTGGCGTAGGGGCAGCCGCCCAGGCCAGCGACAGAACTATCGAAGCTGATGACACCCGTATCGAGGGCGACGCGGACGCAATCGGCGGCATGGCCAAAGGTGTCGTGCAGGTGCAGTGTGAGTGGGACTGATGTGCCGAGTTCACGCGTGTAGTGCGTGAGCAGCGTGCGTGTGGTGTCGGGTGTGGCGGCACCGATCGTGTCGCCCAGGTCGATTTCGTCGACGCCCAGAGCGATAAGACGGCGGGCAACATCGATGACTGCGGCAGGGGCGATAGGACCTTCAAACGGACACGCGATGACGCAGGAGATGTAGCCACGCACCAACACGCGCTGCGGCAGTGCGCGGATGCGACGCATGACGGGCTCGAAGCGCTCGAGCACCTGCGCGATGGGCGCGTTGGTGTTCTTCTGGCTGAAGGTTTCACTGGCGGCGGCGAAGAGGCTGAGCTTGCCGAGTGCGGCGGGGCCTGTAAGGAATGTGAGCGCCGAGTCGAGACCCTTCTCGTTGGGCACAAGCGCGGAGAAGAGCGGCCGCGGTACGGCGAGCGGCGTGGCGGCGAGGTCGGCGAGCACTTGTGCGGCGTCGCCCAGTTGCGGCACCCACTTGGGACTGACGAAGCTGGTGACTTCGACTTCATCGACGTGCGCAGCGGCGAGCAGGCGCACGAGCGTGGCCTTGTCGGCAGCGGCGATGATGGCCTTCTCATTCTGCAGGCCGTCGCGCGGGGAGACGTCGGTGATGCGGATGGTGGTCATGGCGGAGGAGCGTAGAGATGGTCAGCGGACGCGCCAGATGAAGATATCGCTGGTGAAGCTCGCGTAGTGACCAAATACGTCCCGGGGCCCGACAGGGCGGGAGGACTCGACGAGGACGTGCGTGGCGGAGGCGGCGACGGTACGGGGCTGGAAGTGTGTGTCGCCAGGAGCCAGGAGTCGCTGCATTCCGCGCTGGGCGATGTCGATCTCGGCGATGCCACCAGTGGTTGCAGCGTACATGGTGGATTCGTCGGGTGTCAGAGCGACCACACTGCCGGGTGGCTCGGCGAGACCGATGGTCCAGCGGCGGATCGCTTCGCCGCGTTGCAGTGCGTCGAGATCGAAGGCGATGAGATCGGAGCGGCGCTCCTGAAAGGCGGTTGTTGTGAGGATGAGGGCGTTCTCGCGCAGGCTGATGAGGCCGGGTTGTTCGGGGTTGAAGTCGGGACCGAGGTTGATGGAGTGGGTGCGCTGGTAGGTCTTGCCGTTCTGAGCGAGGTCGTAGACGTGGAGGAGATACGACTTGCTCTGGAAGATCTCGGAGAATGACGGCACGGCGAAGACGAATCGCCGGTTGGCGTCGCCTTTGGTAATAAAGGTGCGTTCGTACGTGTTGGTTGGTGCGCCGTCGGCAGGGTCGTTGCGCGCGAGGTTGACGGCATTGCGATCGGTGGGTCGCCAGGAGGCGAAGACGGAGTGACCGGCGGTTGGGTCCCAGCGTTGCCACTCGGTGAAAACGGTCTGGCCATCGGGGCTCACGTCGAGCAGCATGTGGGTGTCGAGCGAGGAGTGGTCGAGGTAATGCAGGTCGAGGCGGCGGCGGATGTCGCCCGTGGCGGGGTTGATGAGGCTGATGTGGTTGTTGTCCGCCTCGAGCGCGATGTCGCCTGTGATGGGGTGAACCGAGATCTGGCGGAAAGTTGCACCCGACAAGTGCTCGATGTGATCGATGCGGCCGGTGGCGATGTCGGCACGGTAGATGATTTGGCTGAAGCCCTGTCCCCAGCGCCAGTGGACCGTGGTGCTGTGCGCTTTGAGGAATTCACCGATGGTGATGGAGTGCCAGTTGAAGTGGCGAAAAATGCCGAAGAAGTAGACAACGAGCAGGGCGAGGGTGTAGACGAAGATGGGCGGCGCGATTAGCGTGGCGAAACTGGTGAGCACGCGGCGGCGCATGGTCTTGCCGAGCACAGGCGGGCGCTTGGCGAGGTCCTGGCCACACTCCGAGCAGGTGGTCAGGGTGCCTGTGTCGTGGGTCACGCAGTAGTTGCACTTGGGGCAGTAGCGTTTGCCAGGATCGCGCGGACGGCGGAACGCTTTGATGGCTCGAATGACACCCCACAGCAAAAACGGGACACAGAGGCAGGCGAGCCAGATGGCGAGCGTGGCATCAAGAAACTCGCCGATGTGGAAGGAGTCGTAGTGGGCGAGGATGTAGACGCTCGCGCCGTCGAGCGAGAAGGCGGCGCTGGAGACATCGGGATCACCCGGCAGAGAAAAGACGTGCTCTGGAAGTAGTTTCACCCCTGCGTACATGGCGAGAGGGTACGGATGCGTGCGGGGACGCTCTGACAATTTGGCAGGGGCGGGGCTGGAGGGTGATGGGTGGCGCGGCGGGAGGCGGGCACCAAGGGGCGCATTGGCAACGATTTACGGGCGCGGCGTGACGGTTTGGCGGTCTGGGGCCAGTTGTTCACACGTTTCCCCTTCCTTTGGTCGATATTGGCTTTCGACGAAGTTGCTGTGCGCCCGGCACGGCAGTTGCAACGTATCGTGCAACGGTCGGCGTCGGGCAACATCAAAGGTTCGCGGCGCGTGCAGCGTCGCTGACTTTCACGGAGTGTGAACATGGCCTCAGCAGGCGTTTCCTATCAGCGCACACGCGAGATGACCATCGATGAACTGCTGCTCGAGAATCGGGTGGTGTTTCTGATCGGTGAGATCAATCAGGCGTCGGCGGCGCGCGTCATGATGCAGATGCTGTACCTCGAGAACACGGGGCGCGGCAAGGACATCAACTTCTACATCAACAGTCCCGGCGGCGCGGTGGATGACACGCTCGCGCTGTTTGACACCATGCGGTTCATGACCAGTCCGGTCAACACGTACTGCATCGGCCGCGCGTACAGCGGCGGCGCAGTGCTGATGGCGGCGGGTCAGAAGGGCAAGCGATTCATGCTGCCCCACGCGAAGGTGATGATCCACCAGCCTTATGGCGGCATCACGGGTCAGGCGGAAGACATTCGCATTCAAGCCGAGCAGATCATCAAGATGAAGCGTGAGCTGAACAAGATTCTGTCGGAATGCACGGGCCGCAGCGTGGATGAAATCCAGCGCGACGGCGAACGCGACAAGTACTTCAGCGCGGAAGAAGCCGTGGCGTATGGCCTGGCGGATGAAGTGCTGAAGACGCCGGTGAAGTGAAGTAGAAGGCACTAGGGACTAGGCATTAGGCACTAGTGCAAGGCAAAAGACAAACACTCGCACAACGAAGCAAGGAGATTGGCACAAAGGACGCAGAAACGGAACGGCATTGACACTGATGCCTAGTCCCCAGTCCCTCGTGCCTTTTCATATGAGCGGCTACCTCGTCCCCATCGTCATCGAAAAGACTTCCCGCGGCGAGCGTTCGTACGACATTTACTCGCGCTTGCTCAAGGATCGCATCATTTTCCTGGGCGGGCCTGTCAATGACGACATCGCCAACCTCATCGTCGCGCAGATGCTGTTTCTCGCGAACGAGGACCCCAAGCAGGACATTCACCTCTATGTGAACAGCCCGGGCGGCTCGGTGAGCGCGGGGCTGGGCATCATCGACACGATGCGCTTCATCAACTGTGATGTCGCAACGTACATCATCGGCCAGGCGGCCAGCATGGGCAGCCTCATCAGCGTGAGCGGCACCAAGGGCAAGCGCTACAGCCTGCAGAACGCCCGCAACCTGATGCACCAGCCGCTGCTGGGCGGCGTGATGGAAGGTCAGGCGACTGACATCGAGATCGAAGCGCGCGAGATGCTGCGTATTCGTGATCGTCTGTACAACATCTACAGCGAAGCCACCGGGCAGACCGTGGAAAGGATCGCTCGCGACTGCGACCGCAACAAGTGGCTGGACGAAAAGGAAATGCTCGAGTACGGGCTGATTGACAGCGTGCTGGATCGCATGCCCGTCAGCACCCGCAAGAGCAAGGGTGACGATGAATAAGTGATGGCAGCTGGAAGCCAGTCGCTGCAACAGAGTTCGTGAAAACCGCCGAGTGATCGGCGGTTTTTTATCTGAGCACAGCGACACACGCGGCGCAGAGGAAGACAAGAAGCCGCAGGGTTAGAAGTCGGGCGGGCAACTGAAGTGCATTGGCGTGTTGGTGACGGGGTGGGTAAACGACAGCTCCGCGGCGTGCAGCAGCATGCGCGGGGCGAGCGCGGCGTCGCCATAAAGAGGGTCGCCCACTATGGGCGCGTGCAGGCCGCTGGCGCAGTGCACGCGGAGTTGGTGGGTACGGCCTGTGACAGGGATGAGACGCAGACGCGTGCGATGTGCGCCACGAGAGAGCACGGTGAAACGCGTGATGGAGGGTTTGCCGTGCGTGAAGTCAACGATCTGGTGGGGGCGGTTGTCGATGTCGGTGCGGATGGGGAGCGAAATTTCGCCTTCGTCGAGGGTGATCACGCCGGCGACGACAGCGATGTAGGCCTTGCTGGTGAGACGCTGCTCAAACTGGCGCGAGAGTTCGCGCTGGGCCTGGGGCGTGAGACCCAGGACCAGCAGGCCACTGGTGTCCATGTCGAGGCGATGGACGATGAGCGGGCCTGAAGCTGCGGGGAAGCACTCGTGGGCACGCGACGCGACGCAGTCTTGGTTGGCGGGGCCTTTACCGGGCACACTGAGCAGGCGCGCGGGTTTGTTGATGACGGCGAGATGCTCGTCGGCAAAGACGATGTCGAGGCCCGCGCCGGGGGGTGGGCCAGGAGGCGAGTTGGTGATTGGGGCAGTCATGCGGCGGGGGGCGCTGGAAACGCAGCGTACGGATGATGCGGAACTTCGAGGGAAATCTGGTGATTTTGGTGGCAAGGCTGTGAATCGGTGGCATGTTTGCATCGTCCGGTCATGCGGCGCTGGCCGCAGCACGGGCTGAGATGGAACGTCCGGAAAGGTGGCGTTATGCGTGGTTGCGTGGGTGGTGTGCGTGGCATGGGTAGTGTGATGGCGGCGGGCGCGGTGCTGGCGTGCGGCGGTGTGGCGCACGGCGATGTCTCGGCGCTGTATCAGTTCAACTTTGTGCCCAGCCAGAGTGGGCTGAACGCGACTGCGAACAACTCGCTGAGCGCGAGCGGCACGCTGATTGGCAACTACGACGCGGTGAACAACCCAACGGGCACACGGACCAAGCCCGGGCTCTTTGGCACGTTTGGCGCGACGGAAAATGTCGCGGTGAACGTAAACAACCTGGGCGTGAGTTTGTCGGGATCGATCAACACCGACACGACGGGCAGCTTCGGGGTGACGGTGGACACGACGAACGGCACGATCAGCATGAGCGGCTATTCGGCCAACTTTCTGGGCAACGGGCCGGCGAGTCTGCCTGTGAATCTCAATCTCAGCACAGAGACGTTTCGCACGCGAAACCCGACGTTTTTGTATCCAGGGCTGCCCATCAGTCTGCCGATCGGGAATGCAACGCTTTCGACATTCAACGTGACGCAGGTGGGCGCAAGCATCGGAACGCTGACGCCCACGGGTGTGAATACGTTCAGCTTTGTGGTCACGCCTCTGGTGAACCTTGATCTTGCACTGAGCGTGCTGGGTAATGACTTCGCGGTGCCTGGGCAGGCTCCGCTTCCGTTTGCGTTGACGGGGACGCTGACGCTGAGCGGCAACAACGCGACGATCAGCGGCGTGACACCCATTGACATTGCACAGAGCACGCAGCCGAATCAGGCGTTGCCCGAGTTTCCGCTCGCGCTGCCGACGACGAGTGACCCGGCGAACGTGCTGCTGAACTTGACGCTGTCGAATCTGGGGATTGGCTTTAGCGGCACGGCGAACACGTTTGCGACGGGGGTGCTGGTGCCTTCACCGGGTGCAGTGAGTGTTGCGGTGATGGCGGCAGCCGCAGTGGGGATGCGGCGGCGGCGAGAAGTGCGCGAAGTGAAAAACTGAACAGGTTGAGCGCGGTGTTTGTGTACCGCGTACACCAGAATTGGTTGCGCGTCCCATAGAAAAGGTGAAAATTGGGCGATAACGGGCTTGCGTGAGACGTGGGCGCGCGTTTATGTTGGTGTGCATCTCTGACTTTCTGGAGGTGTACGCATGACTCTCGTGGGTTCTGGATTGACGAAGCGTTTGGCGGTTGCCGCAATCGCGCTGATGGCGTGCGCGGGTAGTTTGTGGGCGCAGGCATCGACGCGTCCGGGCATGGGCGCGGTGCCTTACAGCGGCGGGGTGACGTTCCGCGTGTGGGCTCCGAATGCCAGCGCGGTGCGCGTGGCTGGCACGTTCAACTCGTTCAGCGCGACGGCGACGCCGCTGTTTGCCGAGGCTGGCGGCAACTGGTCGGTGGATGTGCCGGGCGCGACGGAAGGGCAGCAGTACAAGTTCGTGCTGGTGAACGGCGCGAACACGATTTGGAAGAAGGATCCGCGCGGGCGCGAAGTTGTCAACAGCGTGGGCAACTCGATCATTCGCGGCAACACGTTTGACTGGTCGGTGTATGGACCGACGGTGACGCTGTTCAGCGACGGCTTCGAGAGCGGCAGCGCGCTGGGCGCGGGGTGGACGGCAGGCGGCACGAGCACGTGGCGCGTGCAGACATCAACGACGTACAAGGCCGCGGGCACGCGCGGCGTGGCGTTTGACAGCAGCGCGAGCAGCACGTACGCGACGAGCCAACTGACGCTGACGATCAACGCGAGCAACCACAGCAAGCTGAGCCTGACGTACAAGATTCGCAACGTGGGCGATGAGACCCACACGCAAGACGGCATCTACATCTCGGGCAACGGCACCACGTGGACCAAGGTGCAGAACTTCCCGGCGATCGGCGCGTCGTTTGTCACGCAGACGGTTGATTTGTCGGCAGCCGCGGCAACGGCGGGTATCACGCCTGGCGCGACGTTCCGCGTGCGCTGGCAGCAGTATGACAACTCGCCGCTCGCGAGCGATGGTGTTGCGATTGATGACGTGAGCGTGACGGGGCGAGCGAAGAGTCCGACGTTTACGACGCCGCCGTGGAACGAGACGGTGATCTATCAGATGCACGTCGGGACGTTCAATGACACGGCGGGCGGCACGCCGGGGAACTTCAACAGCGCGATCGCGCGGCTGGACCAGGTGCAGGCGCTGGGCGCAAACGCGGTGCAGGTGCTGCCCATCAACGAGTTCGCGGGTGACTTCTCATGGGGCTACAACCCGGCGGATCCGTACAGCGTCGAGAGCATCTATGGCGGGATGAACGAGTACAAGCGGTTCATCAACGAAGCGCATGCACGCGGGCTGGCGGTCATTCAAGATGTGGTGCACAACCACTACGGGCCCAGCGATCTGGAGATGTGGCAGTTTGACGGCTGGCAGCAGAACAACAAGGGCGGCATCTACTTCTATCAGGATTTCCGCAGCAGCACGCCCTGGGGCGACACGCGGCCTGACTACGGGCGCGGCGAAGTGCGCACGTTCATCCGCGACAACATCATGAGTTGGCTGCAGGAGTTCCGAGTCGACGGCCTGCGCTGGGACTCGACGGTCAACATCCGCAACACCAACAACGGCATGGGCAGCGACATTCCTGATGGCTGGAGCCTGATGCAGTACTGCAACAACGAGATCGACGCGAGCCAGGGCTGGAAGATCTCGATCGCGGAAGACCTGCAGAACAACGACTTCATCACCCGGACCACGGGTGCTGGCGGAGCGGGCTTCGACAGCCAGTGGGACGCGCGGTTCGTGCACCCGATTCGTGATGCGATCATCACGGGCACTGACAGCAATCGCAACATGTTCAGCGTGCGCGATGCGATCAGTGCGTACTACAACGGCAGCGCGACGCAGCGCGTGATCTACACCGAGAGCCATGACGAAGTGGCCAACGGCAAGAGCCGCGTGCCGGAAGAGATCTGGCCGGGCAATGCGGGTAGTTGGGCGAGCAAGAAGCGCAGCACGCTGGGTGCGGGGCTCGTGATGACTTCGCCCGGTATTCCGATGATCTTCCAAGGTCAGGAAGTGCTGGAGGACGGGTTCTTCGCGGATACGGATCCGGTGGACTGGACCAAGGCGACGACGTACGCGGGCATTCAGACGATGTACCGCGATCTGATTCGGCTGCGTCGCAATTGGTTTGACACCACGCGCGGGTTGCGGGGCAACAACATCAACGTGCATCACATCAACAACACCAACAAGGTCATCGCGTATCACCGCTGGCAGAACGGCGGAGCGAAAGATGACGTGATCATCATCGCGAACTTCGGCAACGCAAGCTACAACAGCTACAACCTGGGCTTCCCACGAGCCGGCACGTGGCGCGTGCGCTTCAACAGCGACTGGAACGGCTACAGCAGCGACTTCGCGAACACCAACAGCTACGACACAACGGCGTTCAGCGGCGCGAAGGATGGCATGGGCTTCAATGGCAACATTGGCATCGGGCCTTACTCGATCATCATCATGTCGCAGGACAACTAAGTTCACCAACGCCGGGTTCACCGCGGAGACGCGGAGGACGCGGAGATGAAACGGAAATGTCAAAACCGGCTGCGCGGGCAGCCGGTTTTTCTTGCGCCGTTTCGCACCGACGTCGCGTGACACGGGAACGATTGGGTATGTTGTCACTATTGAGAAAGTTGCTTGGCCTCTCCACCGACACACCAGCGACACAGTCATCGCGAGCGGCGGCGATGCCGACTCGTCAGGCTGAACAAACCTCACGAGACAACAGCAAGACGAACTCGCATCAGTTTGATAAGGCGCGTGAAGACGAAGCACCTCGCATAGCGGGTCGCATGATCGAGGATGAGCCAAGTTTCTCGCTTGTGTTTATCCCAGGTGATGCGAGTGCGCACATGGGCCCGCTTATGGATGGACTGGGATACGTGACCAAGCGGGGCACTCGCATGCAAGCGAGTTTCGCCGACGTGTGGGACTTTCTTCTCGACACACCCTCTCATGAACGCGATGTCGTGCGCAAAGCGTGGTATCGCACGGACAAACACACAGTGCTCATCGATCCGGAAATGGTGACGCATCTGCAACTCGACGTGTGGAAGCAGTTGGCGGCGATGCAGGGCGGAACAGTGGTGATAGTGATCTGGGAACGACTGTCTCGCACGGTGCTGCTGGCTGAAGTGAGTGACGCAGGATTGGTGCGGCGCACCTCGCGCGTGGATGACGACCCGATCACGACGGAGGAGGTCAACCCGCATCCTGAAGTTATGGCGAGCGCTGATGCGGACGGACTGCGCCCTGCGCTTGCGTCGATGGGGATTGTGGTGGACGCGGGCTGGAACTCAATGCTTGCAGAAGTGATTGAAATGCAATCGAAGTAACTCAGTTGCTCGCAACGATCGTGACGATCATCTTTGTGCGGAACTTCGGCAGTTTCCTGCCGTCTGCGATCCACTCGGGGGTCATGCGGTCGGTGTCGGGGTGGTACATCGCGGTCCACGCGATGGTTTCGCCGCCGAACGCGGTAAGACCGACGATGGTGCCATCCATGTCGGCGGCGTAGATGTTGTCGACAAATCGCGAACCTGCGAAGACGAGGTGATCGGGCGAAGTGGCCCCGGCGCGAATGTGTGTCGCGAGCGATTTGTCGTTGGCGATGTTGGTCACGAAGTCGGCGATGGGCTTGTTGGCGCTGGCTGGCTGGCCAGCCTCGCGCAGGAAGACCTCGACGCGCGGGCCGGCGGGCGCAATGGGCGTCAGGTTGGTGCCGTCAAAGTCCCAGCGGGGCGGCGTGCCTTCCTTGAGGCCCATGAGCAGCAGCGTGGCGTGGATGTGTGAGGGCTTGACCTTGGTCACGACGAGCGTTTCGTGCTCGCGCGTGTTGGGCGTGCAGACGAGCACTTCGAGATACACGCGCTCACCTTGGGCGTCGATGGGCACTTCGGCATCGAACTCGAGAACCTTGTTGGCGACATCGACGCGCAGGCCGGGGAAGGTTTCGCGCAGCGCGATAGCAGGCGCCGCTGGCGGGGGGGCAGGCGCCGGCGGCGTGACGACGGCTGCTTGCGAGGGCGCTGGGGGTGGTGTCGCGGGATCTGCTACGTCAGCCTTTGCTGGTGCAGGTTGGGTGGGTTGGGTGTGCTTGACGGGCTTGGTGGGGGCGCAGGCCGCAAGTGCGGCGGTCATGATCGCAACACACATACAACGCGGCAGAGAGCGTGAGAGCTTCATGATGCACCTTCCACGAGTTGCTTGAACTGTTCGCCTCGCTGTTCGAAGTTGTCGAACTGGCCCCAGCTTGCGCAGCCTGGGCTGAGGAGGACGACATCGCCGGGCTTGACGCGTTGCTTGATCTCGATGAATGCGTGGGCGAGTGTGCCGCAGTCTTTGGCTTTGCCTGCGCTCTCTTGCACGATGATGGGTGCGGTCGCGCCGATGGCGTAGACGCCTGCGACTTTGTGGGCGAGGTCGGCGAGATCGCGTAGGCTGACTTTTTTGTCGTAGCCGCCAGCGATGAGATGCACACGGGCGAGCGGCGTGGCCGCGCCGATGGCGGCGAGTGCGGTGAGAGTCGCGCCGGGCGTGGTGCTCTTGCTGTCGTTGTAGTACTTCACGCCCGCGACTTCACGCACAAACTCAAGGCGGTGCTCAAGGCCCGGATAGGTGCGAAGTGATTCGCGGATGCGATCGGCCGGCAGCGTGGGGATGGCGGCGGTGCAGGCGGTGAGTGCTGCGGCGGCGTTGGCGCGGTTGTGATCGCCCGGCAGGATCATGTCGCCCGTGATGTCGGCGATCTGCGGACGGATGACCCGCACGCCAGGCTGCACGCTGGGGAGCCAGTCGTCGAGCTCGCGTGCGATGATGGCGATGTCACCTGCGCGCTGGTGGCGCAGGATGTGACGCTTGCTTTCGCGATAGTGCGTGAGATCGCCGTGCCAGTCGAGATGATTTTCGGCGAAGGCGGTGACAACAGCGATGCGCGGCGAGAAGGGCGTGGTGGTTTCGATCCAGTGGAGCTGCGCACTGGAGAGCTCGAGCACGATCCATGTCTCGGGCGTGATCGTGGTGAGATCGTTGAGCAAGGAGCCGCCCAGATTGCCGCCGACTTTGGTGTCGATGCCTGCGTTGCGCAGGGCGTGAGCGATCATGGCGGTGGTGGTGCTTTTGCCGACGCTGCCTGTAATGGCGATAGTGCGGCTATCGCGCGTCTCGCGCGGGAGGTTGGCGACGAGAAGGGAAATTTCGGTGGTGACTTCGATGCCAGCGGCCTGGGCGGCGCGGAGGAAGCGGTTGTTCCACGGCGTGGGCACCGCGGCATTGGCGACGACGAGATCACACGTGGTGAAGTCGCTCACGTTGTGCTCACCCAGTCGCAACGTGACTTGGCCTGAGCGTGTGAGGGGTGCGAGGGTGGCGAGTTCTTCTGTGAACGTCTCGGCGGGCTTCATGTCGGTCACGAGTACCTGCGCGCCGCGGGCGGCGAGCCACTGGGTGACGCCCAGACCGCCGCCGAAGCGGCCCAGACCCATGACGGTGACACGAGCGTTGTCGAGCGATCGCATGGCAGAAGGTAGCGGGGAGCGGGAGCATGTGCGTGAGAAGGGATCCCGCGGAGATTTTCCTGAATCGCAGAAACCCGGCGAAACCAGCGAGCATCAGACAAGCACACACGGTGGACTTTTATCTCGAACTTACGGAAAGGGACGGCATCATGGCACGTTTCAATGGTCGTACTGCGCTTATCACAGGTGGCACGAGCGGCATTGGCCGCGTGACGGCACTGGCGTTTGCGAAGGAAGGCGGCAATGTCGTCATTACCGGGCGACGCGAGGCCGAAGGGGCGAAGGTTGTCGCAGAGATTCTCGCGGCGGGCAAGGAGCATGGCGTCAAGGCACAGTTCGTGCAAGGCGACATCACGAATGAAGCCAGCGTGGAGAAGGCGGTCAAGGCTGCGGCGGCCATCACCGGCACGCTTGATTTTGCGTTCAACAACGCGGGCATTGAGCTGGGCAATGTGCCGCTCGCGGAATCGACGGTGGAGCAGTACAAACAGATCTTTGACATCAACGTCCTTGGCGTGATGCTGAGCCTGAAGCACGAGATTCGCGCGATGAGCGCGAAGGGGAAGGGCTCGATCGTGAACAATGCGAGCATTGCGGGCAGCATCGGCATGGCGAACACCGGGACGTACATCGCGAGCAAGCACGCGGTGCTGGGGTACACCAAGAGTGCCGCGCTGGAAGTCGCGAAGAGCGGCATTCGCGTGAACGCGGTGAGCCCGGGCGGCATTGATACGGACATGCTGGATCGCTTCACGGGCGGTCGCAACCCCGATGCGCTGGCATGGATGAACAGCATGCACCCGATCGGGCGTGTGGGCAAGCCCGAAGAGATCGCCAAGGCGGTGCTCTTCCTGTGGAGCGACGACAGCAGCTTTGTGACGGGCCACGACCTGAAGGTGGACGGCGGCTTTACGGTGCCGTAAGCGAACGAGAGAAGAACAAACCGGAAGTGCCCTCCCCGGCCCGTGTTGCGTGACGCAAGAAAGTCACGCAACGCGGGCCGGTTTGTCGATAGGGAGCGATTGCGGGCGAATGTCGCGCCCGGATATGGCCGCTCGCGCGGAGCGAATCGCGCGGGCACGGAGAGGTGTGGCAGCATGGGTCGCAAGGAAGCAAACTCCGAGCCTTTCAACTGGTCGTCGTTCTTCACGGCGCTGACGAGCTTTGGGCTTGTGGTGCTGGTGCTGGGCGTGGGCGCCGGTATTGTGCTGGGCATGCGGCCCTTGGAGCAGCGCGCGTCGCAACTGCCGGGCACGCGTGCAACGTTGATTGACATTCGCTGGCCCACGGTGCAGACGAGCACGGGCGAGCAGGTGACGTGGGTGCCCAAGGCAGAGCGCGATGCGCTGAGCGAGATGGCACAGGCCGCCTTGGCGGGCGACAATGAGCGATTCACGGGCGAGAGCCTGGAACGCGTGGGCAAGGCGATGGCCAGCAGCGGCTGGTTCACGCATACGCCGACGATCAAGCGGATGACGGGCGGGCGGATTGAGATCAATGGAAACTGGCGCGCACCGGCGGCGGTGGTGCGGCGCGATGGCGTGGATCAGCTCATCAGCTGGGACGGGTTTCCAATGCCCGTGACGGCGAATGTGGGAGCGACGCGCTTTCCGGTGATTGACTCGCCCGCGCTGCCAGCGCCGAAGCTGGCGGGCGGCGCAGTTGTTGATTACAACACGGCGTGGCAGGGAGAGGACATCGCAGCGAGCCTGGAGTTGCTTGCGGTGCTCCTCCGCCAGCCGTGGGGCAGTCAGGTGGGCGGCGTGGATGCGAAGGAGTTCACGAGCACGCGGGCAATGGTGGTGACGACGACGTTTGGCACGCGCATCTACTGGGGCGGCCGCTACACCAAGCCCGCGCTGGGTGAAGTGAGCAGCGAGCAGAAGCTGGCGCACCTGACGGATCTGTTCAGCAAGCACAACCGCATCGATGCGGGCTATCCGATGATCTATGTGAACAACACGAAGCTGCAGTTCAATATCAGCGCGACGGCGGAGGCGCTGGCGGCGCGGATGGAAGCGATGCGGGCCGAGGGAACGACGGAGTAGCTGTCGCATCTCGCAAACTGTGTGCGCAACAAGAAAAGACGGCACCCGGGGGTGCCGTCCTTTTCTTTGATACTCGTTGAGGCCGCGCGCCAGTGCCGCTGGCGAGTGGTTCACTTCGCCATCTGGCTGATGAACTCGTCGGCTTCCTTGATGCTGGCTTCCATCTCGGAGATCAGGCGGCCCACATCGTTCTGGACTTGTGAGACGTTGTTCTGCAGGCCGCGGATGGCTTGGGCGTTGAGGCTGTGCTTGAGGTAGAGCGTGAGGTCCTTGAAGTTGGCGAGGACGGGGTCCATCTTCGCGCTGGCATTCTTCATGGCGGTGATCATCTGGTCATACTGACGCTGGGTGTCGCGGAGCATGCGTTCGCTGTCGGCGCGGCGCTGGGCGTTGGTGTACTGGCTGAGCTCATTGTTCCATTCACTGAAGAGCTTGCCGGCGACGACTTCGACGGTGTTGATGTCGCTTCGGACTGACTTGGCGGCGTCTTCGCAGCGGTCGTATTCCTTCTGGAACTTGCGGTATTGCTTCTCGAGCTCGCCGCCGTCCTGCTTGGTCATGACGAGGAACTCGTCAAGAGCGGTGGCGAACTGCTGCTTGGCCTCTTCCTGCTCTTCGCGGGCGTCTTTGACGCGGTCGACGAGCTGGTCGCGCTTGGCTTGGCCGAAGACGCTTTCACGGATGGAAACGCCCGCGCTGGTGCAGCCGGAGAGGGCGGGAAGCGCGGCGGTGACGGCGAGAGCGAGGATGACGGAGCGAGCGGCGATCTTCATGCGGGAAGTTTACGCTGGGCGTGTGAAGGATGTGTGAACATAGCCAACGGGGAGATTGGGGGCGTAGCATGGCGCGTGCGGCGACTTTCGCTTTCAACGCATGACGTGGTGACGCTGTGCCTGATCGGTGCGCCATTGGTGACGGCGGGCACATGCGCCATGGTGCGCGTGGACGCGACGTGGCTGATCTCGATGACGGGGCTGGTTGCGCTGGGCAGCATGTGGGTGTATCTGGCGTTCATCGCGACGCGGCGGGCGCAGTGGCTTTGCGATCTCGAGGATGTGGCACAGTCGCTGTGGCGGGCGTCGGACCAGCGACCGAGCGAGAGCGGCGATGACATGAGTCGGCCGGCCCGCGTGACGCAGTCACTGCGGGATGTGCGCGGGCCGGTGATCGCGAAGCTGGAGAGCGCACGAGCTGATCTGGCGACTATGCGGGCGTTGTATGACGCCATGCAGAGCCCGGTGCTCGCGACGGATGCGCAGGGTGTGGTGGTCGCGGCGAATGCGGCGGCGCGGGAGTTCTTTGCGAGCGGCGGAGTGATGGGGCGCGGGATTGACGAGCTGTTCACGCAGGCACAGATCATCGGGCAGCACAGCGCGTCGCTGGCGGGAGCGAAGCGGACGAGCGAGTTTCGCGTCACGCGCGATGGTGCGCTGCGGGTGTATCAGGTCTTCACCGCGCCCATCACGCTGACGGGCGCGGCGGACACTCGCGGCGTGATGATGACTCTCCGTGATGTGACGGAGCTGGCGCAGGCGATTTATCTCAAGACGGACTTTGTGGCCAACGCGAGCCACGAGCTGCGCACGCCGCTGAGCAGTATTCGTGCGGCCACGGAGACGCTGGCGGATGGTGCGTGGGAAGACGCGCCGATGCGAGAGCGCCTGACGAGCGTGATCGCGGGGAATGTGCAGCGACTGGAAGAGATGGTGCGCGATCTGCTGGATCTGTCGCGGCTGGACTCGCCCGATGCGCCGGTCGCACGAGAAGAAGTGAGCCTGGTGGAGCTTGCGGAGGCGATGCGCGAGACATTTACGGGTGTGTGCGCGGAGCGCAAGCTGACGCTCGAAACGCACCTGGGCGCCGGGCTTGATGTGATCGTGAGTGATCGCAAGCTGCTGACGACGATCGTGCGAAATCTGATCGACAATGCGACGAAGTTCGCGTATGAGCAGACGACGGTGAACGTGACGATTGAACGCGCGGGGAGCATGGTGCGCATTTCGGTGAGCGATCAGGGCGTGGGCATTCCTCTGGGGCACCAGCAACGCATCTTTGAGCGGTTCTATCAGGTGGATCCGAGCCGCGCAGGGTTCGCAGTGCGGCGCGGAACGGGGCTGGGGCTGGCGATCGTGAAGCATGCGGTGAAGGCGCTGGGTGGCACGATCGGGGTGGAAAGCGTGTGGAAACAGGGGACGACGATGACGGTGGAAGTGCCCTGTGGTCCAGACGGGGGATAAGGACCCGCATATTTCATATACGTGTTGGATTTCTTGTAGATTCACTTCTCCGGGCCTTGCGTTTTTGCGGACCGCGCGGTATGTTGCGAATCGCTTCCTTAGGGGGAAGTGTCTTCGTGTTGGAGGGTCATTATGAAACTGATTGAGTGTCTGCGGTGGCGCAGCCTTCTGGCTGCGGGTCTTTCTACGTGCGCGTTGGCGGCTGGAGCGTCAGGACAGACGCTTCCGGTGGACCCCAACGAGCTTGTGCACACGTTGTCGGCGATGAACGACTTGGATCCGTCGCCCGAGCTTGATGATCCTGTCGTGCTGCTGTTCAACGTGAACAATCCGGCAAGCCAGGGCGCAATTCAAGATCAGAACTGGTCGGCGGGCAGGTTCTGGAACAACGGCGCGGGCGTGGACGAGTGGACGGCGCGCAACCTTGGCAACGTCTTCGGCGTGTGCCTGGATCGCGCGGCGAATCCGAACATCTATGTGTCGGCCGCCAACTACAGCGTGATGAACTTCGCGCAGAACCAGTCTGTGGCGTTTGGTCCCGGCGGTTCTGGCGCGGTGTATCGACTGGATGGCACGACGGGCCAGATCTGTCTGGTGGCGCAGCTCACCAACACGGGACCCGGGCTGGGCGATGTGGCCCATGGCGTCCGCGGCAACGTGCTGTATGTGTCCAACTTTGAAGACGGCAACATCTATCGCGTGCCGCTGCCTGTGAACTGTCCGCAGCAACCGTTCCGTCCGGCACTGCCCCTCAATCCGCAACTGGTGTGGGATCACGGGATGGGCGCGCTCAGTGCGTCGGTGCCGGATGACGCACTGGACGGACTGACGAGCCTGCGTCGGCGCGTGTGGGGTCTGGCGGTGAACGAGGCGGAAAGCCGGCTGTATTACGGCACGTGGCTGGAAGATTCGGCATCGCCCAATCTGTCGACCAACAACCAGATCTGGTCGGTCGCTTTGGACGCGAGCGGTCAGTTCATCGCGGGCAGCGCAGTGCTGGAAGCGACAACGCCCACGCTGACGACGTTCAGCCTGGCGCAGACATACACGGCGCCGATCGCGGATGTGACGTTTGGGCCAACGGGCAACATGTTCATCGCCGAACGCAGCGTGAACAGCGTGCACTATTCGCGCGTGCTGGAACTGGCAGGCGCGAGTGGCGCATGGACATTCCAGGCGCAGAACAAGTGGCGCATCGGGCGGTATCCCGCGCCATTCCAAACGCCAGACGGACAGAACGCGACGGGTGGCGTTGGCGTCGACTGTGACGGCAACGTGTGGGCGGTGGGTGACGCGCTGATTCTGGATCAGACCGGCGCGGTGTACGGGCTGCATCGCGTGAACACCGGCGGCAACGCTGCGGATTCTTCGCCCACAGTCAACGGCTTCCTGATTGATAGCGACAATGACATCGTGGGTGGTGACAAGACGTTCCTGGGATCACTGACGCTGCGCCGCGGTGACTGCCAGAACTGCGGCACGATCCGTGAAGAGCGAATCCTCTGCAAGCAGCCCAACGCGGATGGCACACCCTGCTACACCTACACCTTCACGCTGACCAACCTGTCCGGCCAGGCGATCAATCAAGTGAACATCGCCAGCCCGCTGGTGTCGCCCAATCCGATCATCTTCAATCCGCCACTGGCGAACAACGCATCGCAGACGATCAGCCTGACGATCTGCGGCCCGGCGGGCGGCACGAGCATTGACCTGCCGTTCATTCTGTTCAATCAGCAGGGACAGTTGTGCTGCAACTTCCGGCATCGGGTGACGCTGCCTGACTGCGACTGCTTCACGCTTGAAGGCGGCCTGCCGCCGCGTGTTGAGTGCACGGGACCGGGCCAGTTCAACGTGCAGTTCTTCCTGCAACCGACGAGCTATGGCATCGGTCACATCTTCATCAGCCCGACGGGTGTGCCTCCTGGCTCAACGACGGTAACGCCCAGCTACATCGCGCAGAACATTCCGCTGTGGGGCGCGGGCAACGTGTCATTCAGCGTGAACTCGACGGTTGCACCGGGCACGCAGATCTGCTTCACGATTGTGGTGCACAAGCCTGACTTCAGCGAATGCTGCTCGAAGGATGTGTGCGTGACGGTGCCCGACTGCAGGCCCGGCGGCAATCCGTGTGACATTGACTTCAACAACAACGGTGTCTTCCCTGAAGACCAGGACGTGACGGACTTCTTCAACGTGCTGGCGGGCGGGCCTTGCAGCACGCTGACGTGCGACAGCATCGACTTCAACGGCAATGGCGTCTTCCCTGAGGATCAGGACGTCATGGACTTCTTCGCGGTTCTCGCCGGCGCGCCGTGCCCGTAAGGGTGAGCGTGACGGAAACATCTGACACACGAGCGGCCGCGACGAAAGTTGCGGCCGTTTTTTTCTAATCGTGCGTGAAGCAGCTTCACTTGCCGGAAGCCCACGCAGTCCACATGGTGCGCAGGGCCGACTCGAAGCGGCGTGCGAACGCGGGCTGATCGCAGAGCGGGCTGGCAAGCAGTCGCTGTCGTAGTGAGCCGCGCAAGGCGGCAAGGCCAGCAGTATCCGCAGCGGTGCGGGCGGCGATGTTGACGTAATCGTCAGGAGTATGCGCGATCCAGTCGTGCAAACCCGTATTGGCGAGCAGACTGACGCCAACACGAGCGGCGTGTGTGTGGCCTGCGAGCGTGACAACGGGCACGCCCATCCACAGTGATTCGCAGGTGGTAGTGGTGCCGTGGTAGGGATAGGTATCCAGAGCGATGTCGACTTGCGCGTACTGGGCGAGGTGTTCACGCGCTGATTGCGGCGCGGGCAGAACATCGATGCGATCAATCGGCAGACCGAAGCTCTGCAACTGCTGGCGTGCGAAGGCGAGCGAAGCGGGCTCGGTGAAGTTGATGCTCTTGATGGCAAGACGTGAGTTGGGCACGCCCTCGAGGACTCGGCGCCAGAGATCGCCCACGCGCGTGTTGAACTTGCGTTGCGCGTTGAATGAACCGAAGGTGATGTGTCCCTTGCGCTCTGCGGGCAGGGGTGCGACGTCGGGAGCATCGGCCTCCGGGCGATAGCACAGGAAGCAGGGATCGAGGCGCAAGAGTCGCTCGGTGGCAAAGGCCTCAGCGCCGGCGGGATCGGTGTGGCTATCGATGATGCGCCAACCGACGCGCGAGCTGCCTGTGGTGTTCGGATAGCCGCAGTAGGTGGCGAGCACCGGAGCGGGACGCGCAGAGAGCACCGTGATGCCGTGCACCTGTGTGTAGCCGGCAAGATCGATGAGGATGTCGACCTGGTCGTTTGCGATGATCTTCGCGAGCGCGGCGGGCTGTTCTTGCTTCACGTGGCGGAAGGTGTGGACGAGCTTCTCAAGCCGATCCGTCACATGATCTCGCTGACGATTGGTGTGGTAGACGAAGAGCTTGAACTGCGAGCAGTCGATGTGCTCAAACAGTCCTTCGATGAAGTAGGTCACGCTGTGGCGGAAGAAATCGGGGCCGATGAAGCCGATATTGAGCGGACGATGTGCATCGCGATTGCGTGACGCCCAGAGCGATGACATGTCGGGGGCCATGTCGAGGTACGCGCCACACGCCTTATGAGCGGCGAAGAGCATGTTTGCGTCGGCGTCGGGTAGGTAGTTGAGGGCGTAGGCGCGCTCAAGATAAAAGAACGCCATCTGCGGCATGGCGCGAATGAGCGCGTCGTAGAGGGGCAGCGCGCGTTCATACTCGCCAGTGCGGAGATACTCGCTGGCTTGCGCGAACGTGAGGCCCACTTCCCCCGGGCTGTGCTTGAGGCCGCGGGTGATCCACTCGCGCGACTCCATGTAGCGCTGGCGATCTTTGAGCATCTGGCTGGCTTCGGTATAGAGCTGGGGCGACGCGGGGTTTGCAGTGAGCAATGCGGAGAGCTCAGCGAGAGCGGCGTCGGTGTCGCCTGATTCGTGCAACGCTTTGGTGAGGTTCAGGCGCAGGCTTGCGTCGGCTGGGCGCAGCTCGATCGCGCGGCGCATGTAGATGACGGTCGCGGACACATCTCCAGCGGCGTGCGAGGCGAGTACGGCGGCGCGGACGCAGGCGAAGTCACTGGGGTTGGCGTCAGCCAGCGAGCGAGCGATCGCAAAGGCCTCGGCGGCGCGGCCCGCGCGGGCGAGCGTGTCGATGTGCTGCAATTGGGCCGCGACAGGATTGATTGGCTGCGACATGCGCGAAACTCCTATCGCGACAGGGCTCGGCGAACATGCTCGCGCGCGAGCGATTCGGCGTGGTGCACATCAGCGAGTGAGGTGACGGGGGTGGGTGCGATATCGCTCATCGCGGCGGCGACAAGACGAGCGATGGCGCCGAACGCAAGGCCACCTTGCATGAACGCGGTAACCGCTTCTTCGTTCGCGGCGTTCATGATCGCGCCTGCAGTGCCTTTAGCCTGCATGACGCGATGAGCGAAGGTGATGGCGGGGAAACGACTTTCGTCGGGCGGTTCAAAGTCAAGACGGGCGAGCGTGCGCCAGTCGACACGCTCGCACGATGCCTCGCTTGTGTGCGCGAAGGCGTCGCGGTAGTGCAGAGCGCGATGGATGGGCAGACGCATGTCGGGCTTGGCGAACTGCACAGTGGCCGATGCGTCAGTCCATTCCGCGATGGCGTGAACGATGGACTGGGGATGCACGATGGCCTGCAGTTTGTCGGCAGGGATGCCAAAGAGCCAGTGAGCCTCGATGAGTTCGAGCGATTTGTTCATGAGGCCCGCACTGTCGATGGTGACTTTGGCGCCCATGCTCCACGTGGGATGCTTGATCGCTTGAGCGGGCGTGGCTTGCTCGATCTGATCGCGCGACCATGTGCGGAAGGGACCGCCGCTTGCGGTGAGAATGACGCGGGCAAGCTGCGTGTGCACCGGATCGGTTGGCAATGTGGGGGGCACGCCTTGTGTGCGAAGCAGTTGGAAGAGCGCAGCGTGTTCGCTATCGACCGGCAACAGCGCGGAGCCGCGCGTGTGAGCGCGTTGCACAACGAGCTCGCCCGCGGCGACCAGCGTTTCTTTGTTGGCGAGCGCGATCGTGCGGCCTTGCTCGACCGCTTCGAGCGTGGCGGCGAGGCCCGCACTGCCCACGATGGCGGCAACGACGGTGTCGCACGGCACGTTGTGCACGAGCTGGCACGAAGCATCTGGACCTGTGAACACGCGGGTGCCCGTTGGCAGCGCGTGCGCCGCCGGCGGTTCGCCTGCGCAGGCGAGCGTGCGCACGTTCCACTCGCGCGCTTGCGCGGCGAGCAGAGCCGTGTTGTTGCCTGCGGCAAGGCCGACAACCTCGAAGAACGGCAGCAATGGGCGCGCAGAGTCGCTCGCTGCGTCATGCCGCGCGTTGGCGGCGCGGATGACGTCGAGCGTTTGCGTGCCGATCGAGCCCGTGGACCCGAGGATGATGACGCGACAGCGCACGATCAGTCATCCTTGGGGCGGTTCTTGAGTTCGCCGGGCGTGAGCTTGCGACGAACTGCGCCGTAGAGCGTGCGCGGCGGGGGCTTGGGCGCGCCGGGTGCGGGCGCTGCGGGCTTGGGTTCACGCACTTCAGGGCGCGGCTCGGGACGCGGCAGCGGACGCGCCTCGCTTCGCGGCGCTTCGCGTTGCGTGTTGCGCGCGGGCTCGCGCGGTTCATCGCGACGCTCGCGCGGCTGGTCGGAGCGCGGAGCGACGTCGCCCGGGCGCGGGGCGCCATCACGATCACCACCGCGACCGCGACGACGGCGACGACGACGACGGCGGCCGCCTTCACCTTGGTTGTCATCGCTGCGCTGTGTGTCGCCCGTTTCGGCAACATCACCTGCATCATCGCGCTCGCCTTCGTCAGGTCCGCCTGTCGCTTCGACTTCGCCTGCGTCGTCCGCGGGCGCACCAGCATCCTCACTGTCGTCGCCAGTGTCCGTGTCGGCGTTGTCGCGCGAGCTGTCAGCGGGTCCCGTGGACTGGCCTTCGGGTTGTCCGTCCAACTGGCCTTCGCCACGACCGCGACCGCGGCGGCGACGACGGCGACGCTTGCGACGACCGCCTTCGCCCGGCTCACCATCACTGGGAGGCAGCACGTCGCCATCAACCGGGCCCTCGGGCGGCGGTGCGGCGTTCACGCGCTCATCACTGAGCGGCGCGTCATCTTCTGTCGCGCGAGGCGCGCCAGCGGGAGCGGGTTCACCCCACTCCGCGTCGTCGTTGAAGCGTGAGCGACCTTGCGAGCGGTTGTCGTCGCGCGGCTGATCGCGACGCTCGGGGCGGCGATCGTCGCGACGGGGTTCTTCACGACGCGACTCTTCGCGGCGCGGCTCTTCACGGCGGGGTTCATCGCGACGGGGTTCATCGCGGCGCGGCGGGTTAGGGCGATCATCGCGACGGTCATCGCGGCGGGGTTCGCTGCGAGCACCTTCGCGCGGGCGATCGTCACGGCGGTCGTCACGACCGCGACCACGACGGCGGCGGCCGCGGCGATCTCGGTCGCCACGATCGGTCCGATCTCCACGATCACCTCGCGAGTCGCGATCCTCGAATTCACCTGCGCGGCCGCGGCGACCGCCTGAGGCGGCGATTTCCGCGTCGACTTCATCGTCAGGCAATTCGATCTCGATGGGATGCACGTCGGCATCGTCGTGGGTCGCGGCTTCTTCGGCTTCGGCGCGGCGTGCTTCTTCGGCTTCCGCGTTGAGGTCGGGCGCCCAGTCGGCTTCGGTGCCGGCGTCGGGATCGATCCACTCGGGCAGTTCGCGCGGCTTGCGCGGCATGGGCACGTTGGACAGGTCGATATCGCTGCCGCTTTCGTCGTAGGCGTAGAAGGCAATGCGATCGACCGGGACGCTTTCGCTCACTCGCACGTCGACGTGCTTGCCATAGGTGCGCTCAATGCGAGAGAGCAACTGGCGCTTGGTGCTGAGCAGATCACCCGCGACGCGCGGGGCAACGACCATTTCAACCTTGGCGACACGCTGGAGGTCGAGAATGGCGGAGAGCTCGCGCAAAGCATCGCCAGCGACGCTGTCGGGCTTCTGCAACATGCCGCGGCCGCGACATGTCGGGCAGTCGGTGAAGTGCACGCTCTCGTGGCTGGCTCGCATGCGCTGGCGCGTCATTTGGAGAATGCCGAACTCGCTGATCTGCAGGACCGTGCTCTTGGCGCGGTCGCGCTTCATGCGTTCCTTGAAGCGATTCTCGATGTCCTTGCGGTGCGAGATGCTGCGCATGTCGATCAAGTCGTTGATGACGATGCCGCCCATGTCGCGCAGGCGAAGCTGGCGACAGATTTCGTCCACCGCTTCAATGTTGGTCTGGTACGCGTTGGTTTCGCTGTCGCGGCTGTCGCGGCTGCGACCGCTGTTCACGTCGATGGCGACGAGAGCTTCGGTCTGATCGATGACCAGCCGACCGCCGCTGGGGAGCGGCACTTCGCGCGCGTGGATCAGTGAGATCTGCTTCTCCACACTGAAGGCGTGGAACATCGGGGCCTTCTGGTTGTAGTGGAGCAGCCTGGTGCTGGTGCGCGGAGCGACGATCTTGAGGAACTTGGCGCCGCGCTTGAGGGCCATCTCGTTGTCGATGATGATCTCGTGCGTGTCGTTGGTCAGAATGTCACGCAGCGCGCGGACGAGCAGATCGCTCTCGCTGTAGAGGAGGCGGGCCTTGGGGCCGCCGCCGCCGCCTGCGCGGTCGCGACGCTTTTCCATGTCCTTCCAGAGGCGCATGAGGTATGCGAGGTCGCGCTTGAGCTCGGCCTTGGTGCGGCTCATGCCTGCGGTGCGAAGGATGAAGCCGAAGCCCTCGGGCAGATCGAGCTGATCGAGAATCTCGCGCATCGCGCGGCGTTCTTCTTCGTCTTCCACCTTGCGTGAGACGCCAACCTTGTCCATGTTGGGCATCATGACGAGGAAGCGGCCCGGGATGCTGAGGTAGCTGGTCAGCGTGGGGCCCTTGGTGCCCACGCCTTCCTTGAGCACCTGCACGATGATCTCGTCGCCCTTGCGGAGTGCGGTCTGAATCGGCGGGCGTTCGCGGCGAGGCGTCTTGAGGCCCACGCGTTCGGTTGCGCTGTCATCTTCACCCGGGAAGTAGCGAGGGTGGAGGTCGGTGACGTGCAGGAAGCCGTTCTCGCCCACGCCAAAGTCAACGAAAGCGGCCTGAATGGCGGGCTCGACGTTCATCACCTTGCCGACGTAGATGTTGCCCACGCGGCTTGCGCTTGCGAAACGTTCGACGTGCAGCTCTTCGAGCTTGCCATCTTCCATGATGGCGACGCGGCACTCTTCGCCCGGCACGTAGTTGATGAGCATCTGCGTGAAGGGCGCGTTGGAGGGCTTGTCGCTCTTTTCGCGGCGATCGGCGCGCTCGCTGCGAGCGTCATCGCGTGAGCGGCGATCACGCGAGCGGCGCTCGCGGGGCTTGCGAGCGGTCTCTTCTTCGGGCGATTCATCGCCGTCGTTGCCGGCTTCGACATCGGCGGCGAGTTCGTCGGTCTCTTCGTTCGCTTCGCGCGAGTCGGCTTCGTCGCTGTCGTCAGTGCGGTCTTCGCTCACGGCTTCGCGCGAGTCGGTGAGCGCCTGCTCGGTTTCGTCGCTGGCTTCGTCCGCGCTTTCAGCTTCAGCGGACTCTTCGCCTTCGCCTGTTGTTTCTTCAACGGCGGCGTCCTTGGTCTTGTTCTTGCGACGACCGCGACCGCCACGGCGGCTGCGACGACGCTTCTTCTTCGCGCCGTCCTCGCTCTTGCTGTCGTCGGACTTGCTTTCGTCGCCAGCGCCTTCGTCGGCGGAGTCCTTGGCGTCGCTGGTGTCATCACGCTCGGGCATATCGCTCTCAAGCGGTGTGTTGTTGTCGTTGTTGAATGTGTTGTCGGTGTCCATCACGCGGTCCCTTTCGCGATTGCTCGCTCGCGACCGATGCCGTGAGAACCCGCTTCAAAACGCGATCAACATGCACTCGACCCGCCCAACTGGCGCTGTGCGCCTGCCGGGCCTTGCGCGGCGCGCTCTGATTCGCGCGCCGTCCGGCTTCGCGAAAGACGCGCTTCAGATCGAAGCTGTGCGTCACAGCGGCCGGTCGCCTCTGCATGTCGCGCGAGTCTTTGCTCGCCCGCATGCCGGGTTGTGCGCGGCGGTCTCAACATCCAAGGTGCACGCGTTGCGCGACCTCAAGGGAGAAACCCCGCGGGGTAGTCATGTCGATCGGTGGTGCTTTGCGGGCACGGCCCAATCGCTGGTTTGTGTTCCCGTCTTCAATCCGCGGTACGACCGCTGAAGGCTTCGGGGACGATTTTTCGAGCCTGGTCGCGAAGGTAATTCGCGATCAGAGCGTCGGAATCAAGCGACAGGGCCTGTCTGGCCACGCGCTCGCATTGAGAAACGGTCACACTTCGGATGAACCGCTTGAGCTGCGGAATCACCCCGCTGCTCACAGACAGCGTACGCAGGCCCAGACCGATGAGCAGCATGGCGTACTCGACCTGACCGGCGGCTTCGCCACAGCAACTGACGGGGGTCTTGTGTCTCCGAGCGGCCCGGGCGGTATCACGAATCAACTTGATGACCGCCGGGTGCGTGGGCTGGTACAGATGGGCCACGCGCTCGTTAATGCGATCGACCGCCAGCGTGTACTGGGTGAGGTCATTTGTACCAATGGAGAAGAAATCGCACTCACGTGCAAAGGCCTCGGCCTGGAGTGCCGCACTGGGCACCTCGATCATGATGCCCACGGGGACTTTGCTGTCGAACGCAAGCCCTTCTTCCACAAGCTCTTCCATGGTGTCGTGGAGGATGAACTTGGCCTGGCGCAATTCCTGCAGGCTACTGACTAGCGGGAACATGATCTTGACCGGGCCCAAGGCACTGACGCGCAGAATGGCACGCAACTGCCGCTTGAACATGGGGACATTGCGGAGGCAGTAGCGGATGCTGCGGTTACCCAAAAAGGGGTTGCGCTCGGGCACTTCTTCACGGCTTTGGGTGAGTTTGTCGGCACCCAAGTCGAAGGTGCGGATGGTCAGGTCGCGACCGGCGCAAAGCTCGACACAGCGCTTGTAAGCGGCGAAGTGAACTTCTTCGGTGGGTTCATCCTGGCGGGTCAGCCAGAGGTATTCGCTGCGGTAAAGGCCAACGCCTGTGCCGCCGGCCTTGATGACCTTGGCCACTTCGTCGGGAAGCTCAATGTTGCCCACGACGGCAACGGCTTCACCATCCAGGGTGACGCTGGGGAGGTCAGCGACATCGCTGAGGTTGGCGCGATAGAGCTTGCGCTGCTCGAGCATGCGCTGGTAGAGCGCGATGGTCTGGGGGCTGGGGTGGAGGATGACCGCGCCGGTATCGCCATCGACGATGACGGACATGCCATCAGCGGCGTGCTTGGCCATAGTCTGCACGCCCACAACCGCCGGGATTTCAAGGGCTTTTGCGATGATGGCGGTGTGGCTGGTCATGCCACCCAGATCGGTGGCGAAAGCGAGAATGCGCGAGCGATCGAAGCTGGCGGTTTGGCTGGGCGTGAGGTCGCGGGCGACGACGACGGTGTTTTCGTCGGCGGATTCAAGGCGCTTGCGCTGCTCACCCGCGAGCTGGGCGTGCAGGCGGTGGCGCAGGTCGTCGATGTCGTTAACCTTGGTCGCAAACGCGCTGTTCTTCATGGCGCGGAACTGGCTGGCCAGTGCGCTCAAAGCTTCGTACGCGGCGTATTCGGCGCAAACGAGGTCTTTCTCGATGCGCTGGCGGATGGGGCCCACCACACTCTTGTCGCGCAGCATCATCTGATGCACGAGGAAGATCTGGGCGGTTTCCTTGCCCATCTGGGTTTCGGCGTGGGCGTGAACGTTTTGGATCTCGGTGATAGCGGCGGCGATGGCAGTATCGAGACGGGCAAGCTCCGCGTTAACAGAATCTTTGGAGACGCTGCGGCGGATGGGCTTCATGTGGTCGTCGTCGACGAGCAGCACTTTGCCGATCACGATGCCGGGGGAGACTGGAAGTCCTTTGAGGACAATCTCTTGCTCGCCGCGCTGGGGCTCCTGTTCGCTCTGGGAGGGGCTTACACCGACCGATGCGGCCGACTGGGTAGTGCGCGACGGTTGGCTTTCGGTGGCAGGAGCCGCCGAAACCGGGAGCTTGGAAGCTGGGGACTTGGGAGACGAATCAGGCACGCTTGGCGATCAGACGGTACTTTGCGGACGAGAACTTACACGAGATATCGGATTGTAACAGCAGTTGATGCAGCCGCATCCCGATTGTGACCGAAAGGACTGGACGGGAACGCAATTCATCGAATGTGGCTGCAACGAGATGCCGGCTGCGTGGTACGATTTGCGCGGGGCCATCGTGCGGCTGCAAAGAGTGAAATGACGGGTGCCTTGCAGAAAGGCGCGCCCGGTCAGGTCGCTGGGGAAGGTTGCCGCGTCTGCTTGTGAGGTGGTCGCTTCTGTTTGTGTGATCGCGATGCCGCGTGCTTGTGGGTTATGTTTTTGTATCGGGTCGGGTTTCGGCGCGGATCTTGTCGCGAAAAGGCGGGCCAGACCTTTGTGGGTCTGGACGCGAGGTTTTTGAGCTTGTCGTTTTTTTAGTGTGCGTCTTGTCGCTGCCCAGATGCGCGACGGGAAGGGCACGCAGTGCTTGTGACACGTTGAGTTTGGCAAGTGCGCGATGCGCGTGACGTGCGCACGTGCGGCACGGTCAGGATTGGCCGGCCGGCGGCGCAGTCCTTTTGGAGTTGTGGATGAACGCTGACAATTGGCAAGGTGGCGGGGGATCAGGCGGGTACGGCGGCGGCCAAGGTGGCTCGTCGCGCGGTGGGCATGGACAAGGCGGTGGCGGTGGCGGTGGCGGTGGTGGCGGAGGCGGAGGCGGGAAGCGCCGCGGACGGCGCGGACGTGGGCGCGGGGGCAATCGCGGTCAGGGTGGCGGCGGAGGCGGAGGCGGTGCCGCGCTCGCAAACCCGCCGAGAGGTGGCGGGGGCGGGGGCAACCAGCCACAGCAAGGCAATCGACTGGGAACGGCGACGGTGGACGTTGACGGCAATCCGCTCGCGCTGCCGGCGGGGGCGAAGAAGTTTGAAGAGCTCACGAGCATTGATCCCACGCCACGACTGACGCTGGAGTATGCGGGTTGTCCGGCGGCATGCCGGTTGATTGATCTGTTCTGCCCGATCGGGCGCGGACAGCGTGCCTTGATCGTGAGCCCGCCCAAGGCGGGGAAGACGACACTGCTCAAGGACATCGCGACGGGACTGCTGCGCAATCACGCGGATATTGAAGTGGTTGTGCTGCTCATTGACGAGCGGCCTGAGGAAGTGACGGACTTCCGGCGGACGTTTGTGAACATTGGTCAGGCGGAACGCGAGATGCTCGCGCGTGGCGAAACTGCACTGCAGGAGGCCGGCGGGGCGAGTGAAGCCAAACCAGCGGAGAAGCCGCGTGTGCGCGTGATTGCTTCGAGCAATGACCACACGATTGAGAAACACATCGAGACGGCGATCACGACGATTGAGCGATGCAAGCGCATGGTGGAGGCTGGCAAGCATGTGGTGGTGCTGCTGGACAGCATCACGCGTATGGGGCGGGCGTTCAACAGCAGCCGCAAGCACAGCAACAGCGGTCGCACGTTGAGCGGCGGGCTGGACAGCCGAGCACTGGAAGTGCCGCGTGCGCTGTTTGGCAGCGCACGCAACACGGAAGAAGCAGGAAGCCTGACGATCATCGCGAGCTGTCTGGTTGATACCGGCAGTCAGGCGGACCAGGTGATCTTTGAAGAGTTCAAGGGCAGCGGGAACATGGAGCTGATTCTGGATCGCAAGATCGCGGAGCGGCGGATGTTCCCGGCGATCAACCTTGCGGAGAGCGGGACACGCAAAGAGCACCTGCTCATGAGCGATGCCGAAGTGAAGACGATGACTGCGCTGCGCCGGCGGCTGCTGCAGATGCCGCCGCCCATGCAAGTGGAGCAATTGCTTGCGGCGCTCAAGCGATTCCCGACGAATGCGGCGCTGGTTGGCAGTGTGCAGTAGGTTCCGCGAGTTCTGTCATGCGCGTGCTGGTCACGGGAGCATCTGGGTTTCTGGGATCGCACGTGGTGGCGATGCTGCGTCATCGCGGACACGATGTCGTTGCGCCGGCACGCACGCGTGATGCGCTGCGATCAGCCGATGCGACGCGAGCGATGCTGAACGCGGCGGGCGATGTTGATGTGGTTGTGCATGTGGCCGGACTGTCGGGCGGGCTGGGGATGTGCAAGGCTTACGGCGAGCGCATGTACACGGAGAATGTGTGCGGCGTGACGCTGATTGATGCGCTCATGGCGATGCGTGAGCGGCCCGCGCTGGTGGGAATCGGGCATATGTGCATGTACGGCGCGAATGCGGCGCAGCCTTATCGCGAGGGAGATGTGCTTGCGGGCGAACTGGACCCGATCACGAAGTGGTACGGGCAGGCGAAGCGCGATGTGTACGCGGCGATGCTGGCGGCGCGGGAGCGCGGGCTGCGGGCAGTGTGCGTGATTCCGACGAATTTGTATGGGCCGGGCGATGCCTTTGGCGATCCGCTCAAGAGCCACGCGGCGGGGGCGATGATTGAGCGATACGTGCAGGCGGCGCGCGAGGGGGCGGCAAGCGTGACCAATTGGGGCACGGGGTCGGCGGTGCGGGATTTTCTGTTTGTGGAAGATGCGGCTCGCGGCGTGGCGCTGGCGGCGGAACGAGTGTGCACACTCGATGCAGCGGGGCAAACGGCGATCAATTTGAGCGGACCGGCGGAGGTTTCGATACGCGACATGGCCCAGGCGTGCAGCAAGGCGGCTGGTTTTGCAGGGCAAACCTTGTGGGATGCGAGCAAGCCGGACGGGGTGGCGCGACGGGTGCTGGACGCATCGTTGGCGGGACAGGTGCTGGGGTGGAAGGCGCAGGTGGATATTTGGCAAGGAGTTGCGCGAACGGCGGGGTGGCTGAAGGCCCGCGGCGACTAAATGCCGGTGCCACCACTGGGCGAGTGTGCACCGGCAAAAGGCTGGGCCGCTGTTCAGGCGCGGGGCGAACTTACCGATCCATATGAGATGCGCTGAGAACATGCAAATGTCGGCGGTCGTACGCCGATTTTCGCGTGTTGCACCGCTGTCGCATTTCTATCATCCCTCCCTCGCTTGGCTCAGAGGACGGGTGGGAGCGACAGCGAGAGAGTGGCTTTTCAGATTCTGGACTGATCCAGTTCGAAGGAGTTTCGCGTGTCGCAAGTTGCTTCAAACGGTGAATCGCTGACCGGTGGTGTCAAGATCAACAAGGACATGACGGTCGTCATCACGGGTGGCGGCGGGTTCATCGGCGGGCACTTGGTGAACTTCTTCCGCTCGATGGGCGTGAAGAAGATTCGCGTCGCGGACATCAAGCCGCTGGATGAGTGGTATCAGGTTTTCCGTGATGTTGAAAATCACGCCGGCCCGATCAAGGGCGACTGCCGGGACTTCAAGGTGTGTCGCAACCTGTGCACGGGCGCGGATGAGGTCTATCAATTGGCTGCCGACATGGGCGGCATGGGATTCATTGAGAACAACAAGGCGCTCTGCATGCTGAGCGTGCTGACGAACACGCACATGCTGCTGGCGGCGCAGGAAGCCGGCGTGAAGCGGTTCTTCTACGCGAGTTCGGCGTGCGTGTACAACGCGGACAAGCAGAAGAACCCCGATATCACGGCACTCAAGGAAGCGGACGCATATCCGGGTCTGCCTGAAGACGGCTACGGCTGGGAGAAGCTGTTCAGCGAGCGCATGTGCCGGCACTTCCGTGAAGACTTCGGCATGCACACGCGCGTGGCTCGCTTCCACAACGTGTACGGCCCCGAAGGCACGTGGGAAGGCGGGCGTGAGAAGGCTCCCGCGGCGATCTGCCGGAAGGTGATCGCGGCGAAGGTGAGCGGCAAGCACGAGATCGAAATCTGGGGTGATGGCACGCAGACGCGCAGCTTCATGTTTGTTGATGACTGCGTGCGCGGGATCAACATGATCACGCACAGCGGCATTCTCGAGCCCATCAACCTTGGTAGCAGCGAACTGGTGAGCATCAACCAACTGGTGAGCATCGCGGAAGAGATCGCGGGCATCAAGCTGAAGCGCAACTACAAGCTCGACGCGCCCAAGGGTGTGGCGGGTCGCAACAGCGACAACACCAAGATTCAGAAGTACCTGGGCTGGGAACCCAGCACGCGCCTGCGTGACGGCATGGAGCGCACGTACCGCTGGATCGAGAAGGAATTCCTCGCGAAGTACAACGCGAAGACGGCGCACCTGTCGAGCATCAGTACGTTCACCAAGGGCAGCCATCCGATTCCGGGCGACGGCTACAACCCCGAGAGCAAGAACATGACGACGTGGACGCAGGGCATTCCGGCGGGCTACGGCGCTCCGGCCAAGGCCAAGGCTTCGAGCAAGGGCGGCAAAAGCAAGCCCGCTGCGAAGAAGGCCAAGCCGGCGGTGAAGGCGAAGGGGAAGGCGGCGAAGAAGCCCGTGAAGGCTGGCAAGCGTTGATCATGTCGCCATGACGGCGTTCGGCAAGGTGCATCGGCACGCTGGGTACTTCTATGAGCAATCAACGCCTCGAGGACGCTCTGCAACGGATGAAGACTTCCTTCCCGGTGCAGGGTTACATCAAAGACGATCGCATCGATCACTGGCGATTCATGGCGGACCTGGTGTGCCGGCATGTGTCGGAAGGCGAACGCGTGCTGGATTTTGGCTGCGGCCCGGGTGACTTTCCGTGGCTGCTGGCTCAGTTGGGGCGCGACTCGTGGGCGGGCGATGACCTGCAGGACCCGTGGCACCTGAAGCCGGGCATGCACGACACGCTCAAGAAGTACATGGGCGACGCGGGCGTGAAGTTCTCGCTGCTCGAACATGACAAGCCATTTCCGTGGCCCAAGAACCACTTCAAGATGGTCATGTCGCACCACACCTTCGAGCACATTCCCGAGTCGCCCAAGGGGCTGCTCGAAGCGCTGGTCGATCTGGTTGCGGAAGACGGTCTGCTGCTCATCACTGTTCCGAGCGCCGTGAACATTCGCAAGCGGCTGGATGTGATGCGGGGCAGAACCAACTATCCGCCCTATGACCAGTTCTACTGGCTGCCCTCGCCCTGGCGCGGGCATCGGCGTGAGTACTGCCGGGACGATCTGGCGAAGATGGCTCAGTATCTGAACCTGGAGGTTGTGGAGCTTCGCGCGTACACGTGCATGCTTGCACGCGTGCCACCTTCGCTGCGCGGCGTGTACAAGCTCGTCGTGTCGATATTCCCCGACTGGCAGGATTCGTGGATTCTGCTTGCTCGCAAGCCCAAGGGCTGGAAGCCTCTGGCGCTGCCGCCGGATGAGCGCACGTTCAAGTCGGCTCTTCGCGGCGTGAATCCGACGGCGCAGGAGTAACGGTTGTAGCACGGAGGACGCTACGGCGTGCGTGAGCGTCCGGTATCGCGCGCCAACATTCCCCTGTTTGCCTGTCCCGCATGGCTGCGCACGTTCACGCGAGCCCGACTTGGGCGATCACTCGCAAGTGTCGATATTTTCGCTGTGCTACGTCTGCTGCTCCAACACGCGCGACCGGGAATGGAAGTCGCTCTGGCGATTCACCATCCGGGCAATCCGGATGTCGTGTTGCTGCGTGAGGGGGCTGCGCTGGATGCGTATTCGATACCGCACCTGCAGCAACTGGGCATTCATGAAGTGTGGATTCGGTACCCGGGGCTCGAACACCTGGTGCGGTATGTCGATCCACAGTTGATGGCGAACTATCGCTCGCTCACGATGCGTGTGGGCAATGTGATTGATCAGGCGATGGTGCGTAACACGGTGGAGATTGATTTCTACGCGTGCAAGAAGGCTCTGCTGAGCGTGACGCGACATCTTGCGGAGAACCCGCAGAGCGCGGTGTGGATTTCGCAGGTGGCGCATGCGGACAAGCCGTTTGTGCGGCACTGCGGCAACGTCGCGGCCCTCAGTCTGATGATGGGTATGCGGCTGGATTTCTATCTGGTACGTGAGCGCAAGACATTGCCTGCGGGACGAGCGAAGGACCTCACGAGTCTGGGCATTGGCGCGCTGCTGCATGATGTGGGCATGCTGCGGATTCCGCAGCCCGCACTGGACCGATACAACGCGACGCTGGACACGAGTGATCCGGAGTGGCGTAACCACACGGCGCTGGGGTACGACATGGTGCGCGGCGTGCTTGATCCAACGGCGGCGATCATCGCTCTGCACCATCATCAGGCCTGGGACGGGACGGGTTTCCCCGAGCGACCCAGCCTGCGCGGCGGCACACGGCCCGCGGCAGAACGTGACGTGCACGTGCTTGCGCGCATTGTGGCGGCAGTGGAGCTGTTCTCGCGGATCAAGAATCCGGCGCACGCGCCGGGCAGCAGCGCGAAAGCCTTGCCGACGCTGCCGACGGTGCGGGCGCTCAAGCTAATGCTCGCGGAAGCGACCCGCAAGAAAGTTGATCCCGTTGTGTTCAAGGCACTCATGAGCGTGGTGCCGGCGTATGCGCCAGGCTCGGTGGTGCGACTGAGCGACGGGCGCGATGCGGTAGTGACGAGCTGGGATGTGAACGCTCCGTGCCGGCCCACGGTGGAAATTCTGCACGAGATTGAGCCGCGACCGCAGAAGCAGCGCGGCAAAATTGTGCGGATTGATCTGCGTGAGCACAAGGAACTCTCGATAGTCGCGACAGATGGTGAGGATGTGAGTCAGGACAACTTCGAGCCGGCTGAACCCGGTGAGTTTGACCTGCTCTCGCTGTATCGCTCGATGGAGAATCGTGCGCACGGAGATCTCAAAGCGGATAGTGGCGAGGACGTGCCGCACGAGCCTGTTGCAGATGCGCCCGCATCTGACGCTGATGACACGCCGCCCGCACAGGCGGCGTAAAACGAACAACGAAAAAACCCGCGATTGCTCACGGGTTTTCGGGGTGATGAAGTCACTTGATCACTGACTGCGTGTCAGGAATCAGTCTCAGGCATCAAGGCGTCGGGCGACCAAAGAAGATGTCGCCGAATCCGCCGCCACCGATCTGGTCGGCGTTGTAGATGTACTGCGCATCGAGAGCCTTCTCGATACGGATCTTGGCTTCGGAGAGGTGGGCGTAGGAGTAGGGGTCCAGACCGCTGCTGTCCTTGCCATCCTTGCCGATGATGCCCGTAATCTTGTCGACGAGCTGACGCAGTTCTTTGGTGGCAAGGTTGCTGACGGGCTTGGCGACTTCGCCAAAGGAACCGCCCGGCAGGCTGAGGTCGATCATGCGATCGATGTACTCACGCTGCAGGTTGCGGCGCAGGCTGCTGATGTAGGGCTTGCGGACGCTCGCGCCGCTGGGGCCCTTGTCGAGCTCCTTCCACGTCGCGTTGCCGATGGTGTCGAAGAGCTCGGGCAGCGTGAAGGCGTCGTCGCCGCTTGCGATGCGGAACTCGTTGTCGAAGACACGGCGCACGGTGGTGGGGTTGAGGAGCATCGTCATGACGCTGGCCTGCATGCCACCGATGCGATCGTGGATCGGGAAGGCGTTCTCCTGCATCGCTTCGCTGAAGCCGCCGGCATCGAGCCACTTGTCGCTGCTCATGTACTCGAGCAGTTCGGGCGTGAGGCCATAGGACTCATCGAAGAAACTGTTGTCGATCGTGAACTTGAGCGCCTCACGCTGATCAGCGGCCGGCACGACGGTCAGGGGCTTGCGGTTGCCCGGGTCGCCCTTGAGGTCGCGGTTGACGAGGACGCCGCCGACCCAGTTGGCCATGGTGGTGACGCCGGTCATCTGCATGCCCAGCGTGATGGTGTAGCCGCGGCGGACCTTGCTCCAGCTTTCGCCGTCCTTGATGAACTTGTCGAGCAGGCGAGAGCGGTGGTAGCGGGCGAGCTCCATGCGCTGCTGGCTCCACACGAGCGGGTCCTTGCCGAAGTCGTAGCGACGAGCGCGGGGGTCGGGACCCGTGGTGTCTTCGTCGGTGGCGTAGTCAAGGCCCGGCTCACCGACGCGCTTGAGCACGTCCTTAGTGTCACCCGTGGTGTAGCCGTACTCGATGGCCCACATGTCGTAGACGCCGATGTCCTTCATCGAGACATCGCCCACCAGCTTGCCGTTTTCGACAACCATGTTGGGGCCGATGTAGTCCATGACGCTCGCGGCGAAGGGCTTCTGGCCCTTGACCTGCGCGCTGTTGATTTCGGCGATGGTGTACTGCGTGCTGGCCTTGAAGTTGTGACGCAGGCCCAAAGTGTGGCCCACTTCGTGCAGCACGAGGTCGCGCAGCAGCGGCTCGACGAACCACGCGGGAATGCCGTCGAGTTCGGGAGCGGGCTTCTTCTTCTTGGCGTCCTTCTTCTCGTCCTTCTTGTCGTCGGCTTTGTCTTCTGTCTTGTCGCCACCGTCGTTGTCGCCGTCCTGGGCGAGGCCGGCGGCTTCGTCGAAGGCGGCGTCATTGGTGAGCACTTCGGTTGCGAGGCGGAGCATGGCCATGTCAAAGGCCTTGCCGCGCGCGGCCATGCACAGGCCGTTGACCTGACTGGTGCGGTTGACGAGGCCGTCGAATTCCTGATCGCCCATCATGCGATCGATGACGATGCCGCCATCTTGGCCCAGCAGGTCAGACTGCTCGTGCTTGGCGACAGCCATGGGGTGGCCGCCCCAAGCTTGAATGCCGCGGCGAGCTCGCTCGGCGAGGATCATGGGGCGCTTGCCCGGATCAGCGAGGCGGACGCGCGGGTCCCACTGCGGGCGGGTTTCGAGCCAGGCGAGGGTTTCGGGGCTCATGCCGTCCATAACGATTTCGGGCATGATTTCGTTGAACTGGGCCCAGAAGTAGCGGATCCAGCCGTCGGTGAGGACGACGTCGGCATCGAGGATCTGGCCGGTGAGCGGGTGCACGCGCGATGGGCCGATGGCGGTGCCGATGTCATTGCTGAGCCAGCGAATGAAGTTGTACTTGACGTTCTCGGGGTCCTTGTCCATGTGGGCCCCGGTGACTTCATCCTGCTGATAGACCTCGATGGCATTCTGAATGCCGACCTGCTCGAAGGCCTTGTTCCAGCCCAGCACGCCTTCGCGCACGGCTTGGCGATAGCGGACAGGAATACGAGCGTCGAGATAGAAGACGATCGGTTCCTTGGGCGGGCTCATGGCGAGCTTGGGGTCGCGCTTTTCCAGGTGCCAGCGGTTGATGTAGCGGACCCACTTTTCCTTGTCGGTGAACTTGCCAAGGTCGCGGTAGACCGTGGTGAAGTAACCCACGCGGGCATCGGCGGCGCGGGGCTTGTACGCGGGATTGTCCTTGATGACGCTGATGCTGTAGTGGAACTCTTGCAGGCGGCCTTCGCGGTTGGGCATTTCGAACGAGATTTCGTTGTTCTCTTCGAAGCTCTTGCAGACCTTGAGGGTCGCGACGCGGGTGTTGGAGCCGTTCATGCGAGCGCCGTAGAAGGATGCGGCGCGGTTGACGAAGAGGTCGCGCAGATCGATGACGGGCTGGCCAGCGGGGCCCATGGTCAGAATCGGAATGTCGAGGATGACGCGATCGGTGAAGAGGTTCTGGACGCTGCTCTTGCTTTCCTGGTCGCCCGTGCTGCGGGTTTCGACGTTGGGCTCGATGAGCAGGAGGCGGTCGTTGACGCGCTTCCAGTAAACGTAAATCTCACCGAACTGCAGGCCGGCGTAGGTCTCGCCGCTGGCGACGGTGAGGGCGATGAAGTGGCGTTGGCCTTCCCAACCGCGCGGAAGTTCGGCGATGAGGCTGTGGTCCTTGTCTTTCTTCCAGAGCTTGAAGAAGGACTTGCCGCCGTCCGCGCTTTCAACCTCGGTGAAGCCCTTGCTGACTTCGGCCCAGGGACGGAAGTCAGGCTTTTCCTGGGCGGCGGCGGGGGGAGCATCTTGGGCGACGGCAAAGCCCGTCGAACCAGCGGCGAGCAAGAGGGCGGTGAGCCCGAACGACAGGGAAACCCTTCCGAGACCGCGTGCCATGAAAAACTCCTTCGCGCGAAGCGCGGACAGCGAGACGAACCGACCACCCATCAGCGACAGAAACCGCCGAGGACCTGCACAAAGTAGCCGACAGACGCACAAATGCCGGGCGAAAGTCGCCTGACAAATGCCACCACGCCCGGGCCACCCCGGCGAGCAGAAGGTTCTTCGCAAGTGGGTTGCCGGGCGTTTCTGGGTATAGCACGAGAAATAGCCGCCCGTCGACGGGGACGGGCTGACCACCGGGTTTTCTGGGGAGGATGACGGATCAGCGGACTGCCGACTTCGGGCCTGCGACTATCAACGCCCGCCGGGGCTGACGGCGCCGAGCAGGTTGAGGACGGTGTCGCGCTGCAGGTTGATCGCAATATCGCGGGTGGCGATGCTGGTTTGCTGGATGAGCTGGGCGCGGACGAGGCGCGCGGTTTCGGAGGCGTAGTCGGTGTCTTCGATCGCGCTCTTCGCGCCGGTCAGGCTTTCGAGTTCGACCATCAACGTGCGCTGCTGGCTGTCGATCTGCTGACCTCGGGCGCCGATGGCGGCGCGGCGCGAGGTGCTGCCCTTCTGGGCGGCATCGACGACTTTCTGCGCGGTTTCGAGATCGCCGTTGATGAGATTGAGTTTGCCGCCGCGTTGCAGGTCCTTCAGTGAGAAGGTGACTTGCTCGCCGTTCACGGTTTCGGTGACGGCACCTTCAGCGAAGATGTTGCGGCCGCCGAAGAGCTGTTCGCCGCGGAAGGTGTAGGTGTTGGAGACGAACTGCATGCCTTGCAGTGCGCCGTCGAGGGCGGTTTGCAGGCCTTCGCGTTCTTCGTCGCTCATCGCGCCGCGATTGGCGGCGGCGACGACGAGGCTTTGCAGCTCGATGTACGCGTCGGCGAAGGCGGACTCGCCACCATCGAGGGCATCGAGGCGGATGCGTTCAAAGTCGAGGTTCTTGATCTGCTTCTGGAGCGTGCGTTCCTGCGCACTGAGGGCATCGACAGCGACTGCGCCAGCCGGGTCGTCGGCGGCGCGATTGATGCGCTTACCAGTTGCGAGCTTGGTGAGGGAATCGTTGACCTCGCGCGTGGAGCGAGCGATGGCCGCATTGCTGGCCATGACGCGCGTCTCGACGTTGAGAGAGATTCCCCGCATGCGTGGGAGATCGGCGGTTTACGGACGCGAATCAAGGACCGCATGCAGTTATCGAGAAACTGGCGGATCAAACGTCGCCCGAATCAACCGCTCCACCTCGCGAGGCGAAGCAATATGCAGAAATCTCATACTCAGCGCGTCACCGCGGCTTCCCGCCTGCACGCTGATTGTCCCAAGCGTCTGCGTCCCAATGCGATGCGTCGCGAGTGGATGGGCTGGCTCCATCGATGTCGTCTCCACGCGCTTTCCCCGCACAATCAGCGTCATGAGCCGCGTGTTTGTGACTAGATACACAGTCCTTCGAGCCCGACCAATCGCACCGTGAGCATCTGTGATCATCCACGTTGTCATCAACGCGAACACGATCGGCAGCACCGTCAGAAACACGCGCTCGTTGGGCTTGGTTTCGTCACTCAGCCAGTTGAACACGCCAAGCGAGTACAAACCGCCCGCTGCGACACTCCAGAAACCAACCGCCCACCATGCCGTTCGCGCCACGCGACCGACATCCGGCTGTCCGCACCAGCGCACAAGTTCACCCGCGTCAATCTGTGCTGCAACCTGACTCCGTAGCCCGTCATCCTTGATTGCATCAAGCGTGTTCATCGCGTCCCCGTTGTCCAAACGTCCGCCGCAAAAGTGCTTCAACATCGCGTCCATCATGCAAGTACGTCAGCCCCATCGCATATCGCACTCTGTGCGGATCGGTCGCTTGCGTGGGATTCAGCAACACCTCTTCCGTTCCACCATGGGTGGATCGCCTCAATATCGTCAGTGGCGGCAGCGGCTCAATTGAACTGACCGCAACCCGTCCAAGCGACAATTGAACGACCGTTATGACCCGCGTTCTCGTGATCGCGAAAAACGAGCTCCCGCACCGCCGCAGCGTGAAGAGGGCGTGCGCAACGAGTCCAACCGTCACAACCGCATGGAACGCCGCGGTAGCGGTGACAAACCGCACAAAGTCCCCCTGGAGCAGGTTGTTGTCCAGGCGCAAAGTGATGAGCACCGTGTATCCAAGCACAAACATCAGGTGAAGCGCGACATCGCCAATTAAAAGCCGTCGCCGCACATGCGTTCGCTCCGCGCGCACATCGGGCCGACCATACCACAGCACATGTTCCGACGGATCCAACTCCGCCGCTATGACCGCCGGCAACTCGCGCCCGCTAGAAGTTATTTCAGACACCCCTTGCATCGTGGTCCATGTCAGTCCGTGTCACTTTATGATTCGGAAATGGTCGATCTTCGTTGCACGCCCACCGGCGTACCACACGCGTCATTCCGTGTCGATCGCCGTTACACCAAACTCATTCTCCCACACGCTCTCATCCGGCCTTGCGAATGCTGTGTCGTTCCACACGGGATTGGCCGTCGGTTTCACACTCCACACGCTCAGTGACGGCGTCGAACCGCTGTCTAGAAACTCCCATCGTCGGGCAAGGAGTGATTCCATGTCGATGAACACGCGCACTCGCTCGGTTGAGTCGCCCAGCGGTCGATCGCCTGCAATCACGACGCATGCGTGTCCGTCGATGTTGGTGCCGCCCTCCACGGCAGCGTCCGCAAGCTGCAGAGCCCCGACTCTCAATTGGTAGTCGGTCCCGAGCAGACTCATCGTCCAGCCCGATGTGCGGCCGCACACGCCGAATGCACCTGAAATGGCTCGTCGAAGTTCATGCTGTTCGACTTGATCTTTACCGACGGTCCACATGGTTTGCGCCAGTGTGTCGCTCGGACCTTTCCAGATTCGATACGACGTGCGCTGGTTGTTCAACATGGGTCGTCCCGCGCCGTAGCGGTAATCCGACGCATACGAACCCAGAAAACCATGCTGGTCATAGCGGAACTGATAGCCGCCATCTCGCGAGTATCGGAGGTTCCATGCCGCAAGCGATACTCGCTTATCGCTGCCCATGTGCTCAGCGATGATGCCGCGTTCTTCGTACGTGTTCAATGCTCTGTATTGCTCGGCGGACTTATCCAGCCACTCTTGCGCCGAGCGTACAGACGCCTTTGCGGCGAGCGACGGCTCCGCCGCGAGCGGCGAGACCTTCACGTCTTTCCACGGCGCGGAGACCGGGTGATTCCGTGGCTTCGCGCAACCAGCCAGCGCGATCGCTGCGACACTGATCAGTGCGACATTCCTTCCAACCCGATTGAATTGACTCTGCATGCTTACCCCCTTCATGTCACGTTACTTGTTTTGCTCACGATACCACGCGATGGTACGTTTGAGGCCATCTTCGAAACCAACCTGGGCTTTCCAGCCCAGCAGTTGCTGAGCACGCTGCACGTCAAGACAGCGGCGGGGCTGGCCGTCGGGCTTGGTGGGGTCCCACGCGATATCGCCTTGGAAGCCGGTGAGCTTGACGATGAGCTCGACGAGGTTCTTGATGGTGATTTCGAAGCCTGCGCCGAGGTTTATAGGTGTGGGTTCGCGCATCACTTCGGCTGCGCGGATGATGCCCTCAGCAGCATCGTCCACGTAGAGGAATTCGCGACTCGCGCTGCCTGTGCCCCAGACGGGCAGGGTCTTGTCGCCGCGCTGCTGGGCTTCGACGCACTTACGGATGAGCGCGGGGATGACGTGGCTGCTTTCGAGGTCGAAGTTGTCCCAGGGGCCGTAGAGGTTCACGGGCAGGAGATAGGCGGACTGCATGCCGTATTGCAGCTTGTAGGCATCGAGCATTTGCCAAGCCGCTTTCTTGGCGACGCCGTAGGGGGCGTTGGTTTCTTCGGGGTAGCCGTCCCAGACTTCGTCTTCGCGGAAGGGGACCTTCGCGAACTTGGGGTAGGCACAGATCGTACCGGTCTGCACGAAAACGCCGCCACGTTCGATGAGGCCGTCGAGGCGGGCGTGTTCGATGAGGTGTAGCGACATAGCCATGTTGGCAAAGAAGTAGCGGCCTGGGTTTTTTCGATTGGCGCCGATGCCGCCGACTTCGGCGGCGAGGTGGAGGATGACGTCGGCCTTCGCGTTGGTGAAGGCGTTGCGATACATGCTCGCGACGCTGGCGTTGTCGGTCAGGTCGACATCTTTGCGGCGCGGGATGTAGATGTGTTCTTCCTTCACGCCGCGTGCGAGGAGGCGCTGCTTGACGTGACGGCCCAGGAAGCCGGCGCCGCCGGTGACGATGATGCGCTTGCCGGCGAGGGGTGAAGAGGTGGGAAGCGTGGTCATGGGTGAATCTTTCGCGTGGAAAGCACGAGAGATGGAGCAAAGGGGCGTGAATCGCTTTGAAGAGGTTATAGTGACGCACGGGGATGGCGTCGGTGTGTGAATGATCGATGAGTGACAGTCAGGCACAGACAGGTGAGACGACGAGTCAGCCACAGACCGAAGCTCTGGGAGCACGGGTCGGCCATGGCATGGCGTGGATGGTGGTCGCGGCGATCGCGAACAAGTTGCTGACGTCGATTGCGCAGATTGTGCTGGGGTGGAAGCTGGATCCTGAGGATTTCAGCGTGTACGCGGTGGCGACGGGCGTGGCGGGGTTCGTGGCAGTGTGTAAAGAAGCAGGGATGCGTGAGCTGCTGGTGCAGCGTGGGCGCGAACGCTTCGATGATCTTTCAGGACCTGCCTTCTGGCTCGCCTTCTGGTACAACATGGTGGTGGCGGCGTTGATTGGCATCATTGCCTATCCATTGTCGCTGCACCTCGATAAGCCCGAGTTCGCGATGGTGGTGCTTGTGCTTGGCATTGCACTGCCGGTGGGGACAGTTGGTGGAATATTGGGGAGCAAGTTAAGGAATGACCTGAACTTCTCGGTCTCCAGCAAAATTGCTGTGGGGGTCAACCTGGTGCGGCAGACCAGCAGTATCGGATTTGCGCTTGGCGGTATGGGCGCGCTCGCGCTTGCGATTCCCGCCGTGCTCGCCGCGGCATACGAATCGATCGCATCTTCGCGCGTCAGCAAGATCAACCTGTGGAAGAAGCCCGCACGGACGCAGGAATGGCCCGCACTGTTTCGTGATAGTCGTTGGCTGATGTTCGCGTCGCTTTCAAATTTTGCCGTGGACTGGGGTCCGTTTGTCATGTTGCTGCCACTGGGGTTGCTGACGGCGGAGCAGAACGGGCAGTTTTACTTTGGATACTCCATCACGGCGCAGGTTGGTGTCTTGCTGGGCGTCAGTGTGTTGCTGGTGCTCACGCCCGCGTTGACGCGGATGGCGCACGACCCGGCGCGACTTCGACACGCGGTGCTTCGCAGCATGCGAACGCTGATGCTGGTTGCGAGCATCGCGAGCCTTGGACTTTCGGCGTGCATGCCCGCGCTGGAGAGCTTGCTGTGGCACGGCAAGTGGGAACCGTCAGTCTGGGCGACGGTCATTCTGGGCATCTTCTTCCCATGGCGCATCACGTTCGGGCTGACGGCCGCCATACTGCTGGCGCAGGGTCGATTCAAGCTCTACTCGTGGCTGACGCTGCTGGAAGGCGCCGGGCTGACGGCCAGTTGCTGCTTCGCGGCGTGGATTGAAGGTTCGGCGACAAGTGTGGCGATCGGGGGAGGACTGTGGCTGTTTGTCAGTCGTGCGGTGATCTGCATGTGGGTCTGCAAACAATTGCAACTGCCGCGGCGCGAGCTTGCGGTGGCGATGGGAAGTACGTGGATCATCGCGATCGCGGCGGGGGCGGCGGGCTGGTCGGCGGATCATTTCCTGCCGATTCGACAGGTGCTGCCGCAATACATGCCGCTGGGGTCTGATGCGGTCAAACTCATGATCGCGGATGCGGTACGGGTGGGCGTGGCGGGGACGGTGACAAGCGTGCTTTTCCTGGCGCTCGCTCGCGTGTTCCTGCATGAAGCTCTGAAAGATGTTGTGCGGGTTGCGCCGATGAAAGTTCGTCGGATCATGGGGATCATCTGCGGCGTGCGCCCAGATGAGCAGACCGAGAGCGCAGCGTGACATGGATCAACGAGTATTGATTTCGACGGTGCGATGGGCCAGCCGGACTCTTCTCGCACTGGCGTGGATTGCTCTTGCCGCGTGGATCATCGGGCGGCTGGTGTCAGACCGGTTCTTCTGGAGCCAGTTTGTATTGTGGATGCCAAGCTGGATCATTGTTCCCGGGTCGGCGGTGTGTCTGGCGTTGTCCGTGGGCCTTGCGAAACTGGGGTTCCCGCGGTATGAAGCGGCTGACAACCGAGATCGATCTTGGCGAGATGCACGGCCCGGCGCCCGCAGCGCTCGGTGGCGGCGTGTCGCGTGGATCGCCTGCGGCGTGGTGACGCTGGGCATGGTACTTGGCGAATGGCGCATGCTCAATGCTGTGACGCGTCCACACGCAGCGTCACCCACGCGGCTGATCGTGTGGAACCCCAGCGAGATGGATCGATTTGATCTCGCGCTGGAGCGCATGCGCGACATGCGACCAGATGTACTGCTGGTGGCGAACCCGCCGTTCAATCGGTCGTTTGCAACGGTGACGGAGAGCATGGGCAGCCCGGAGAAACCCGCGCATGCGGTGGTGTACGGGCGGTTGGTGGTCATCAGCAAGTTTCCGATCATGCGGTGGGCGGGAACGGAGCTGGGTGTGACGGGGGCAAAGGTGCGGCGGTTTACGTGGGACGGGGGTGGGCTGTTGTCGATTGACAAAGGCGCAGCGCTCTTGGTGCAACTGGACACGACCAGTGCGCTGGGGCGACCGACGACGGTGTGGTTGGTGGATCTTCCCAGCGATCCGGATATTCCGCGCGATCGCATGATGCGTGAGGCGCGGCGCACGCTGGATGGCTTGACGAATTACCTGATGCGAGACGCGAACGGTCGCGACGTGGCGGATACGTGGGGTGATGTCGCGACCAATCCGCTGCGGACGCCGGACATCATCGCTGGTGACACGAACACACCGCGCGGGTCACGGTCGCTCGACACGCTGAACGCACGTGTTGATGGCATGCTGATCGGGGCGTATGAACAGGCCGGTTACGGGCCAGACTTGACGTATCCGCGGCGTATACCGCTGCTGGCGATTGATCACACGTTCCTTGCACCGTGGCTGCGTGCGAGTCTGTATGAGACGCACGACATGGGACTGGGAACACACCGGCTGCAGGAAGTCGAAGTTTTCACCCGCTGACCTTGTTGCGCCGTCGCGTCGTCTGCCGATAGCCATTTCATGAGCACCCAGACCCAGTCCCCGGCAGGCTTCACGAACATCGAGCAGCAGCTTTCGGGAGAGCTTTCCGTCGCCGCGTTGTTGGAGAACAGCGCCAACCGCGTGCGCCACGTGCAGGGCTGGCTGCACCGCATTGAGGGCTTCACGCTCATGCGTCTGGTCGCGGCTTCGCAAGCAACCGTCGCGGGTGAAGTGGTCGAGATCGGCAGTTTCAAGGGGCTTTCCGCCTGCTGGCTGGCGATGGGTGCGCAGATGCTCTCGAATGCCAACATCACCGCTGGATGCGGGCGCATCTTCGCGGTCGATCACTTCAAAGGCTCACCCGAGCACCAGCCGGGCGGCTCGCACCCTGATCCCGACATCGCTCGCGATGGCACGACGCTCAACGTTTTCCACGGCAACATTGAAAAGGCCGGCCTGACCGAGTTCGTCAACGTCATCGAGAAACCCTCTCGCGAGGGCGCGCTCTCGTGGTCGGGCGGGCCCATTCGTCTCTGTTTCATCGATGGCGATCACTCCTACGAGGCGAGCAAGGAAGACTTCGCGCTCTGGTCCAAGCACGTGCCTGTCGGCGGATACATCTGCCTGCATGACGTGGGCAGTTGGCCGGGCGTTACCAAGTTCGCGCAGGAGTTGACCAACGATCAGGCCAGTGGCTTCCACCGCATTTTCGGCGTCGCGTCACTTCAGGTCTTCCGCCGCATCGCGTGACGCTTAACCCATCGCAACCGCGCTGCTGTGCCCACCCTGAGGCGAGGCGGGCGGCTGGGGCGAGATGCTCGCCACCACATCCGCAAGACTCTTGCCGAAGAACGCGTCGCGACGAACGTTGTCAAGCGTCGTCGCCAGTGTCGCGTGTTCGCCATGCATGGTGGTGCCCGGCGGATCGTTCAGGGCGATGATCTCGGTGGCGAGCATCGCCTCGGGGGCCTTCGCGAGCGTGAAGGTGTCAATGGTGGGGTCGTTGTCGACCACTTCCACGAGCATTTGAGCTTTGTGCAGGCGCTTGAGCAGCACATCGACGAGCGACTCTTCAAGGCTGGTGGCGAGGGCGAGGCTCTGGCGGTCGCTGGTTTGGCCTGCTTTGAAGCGCTGCGCCACGGCACACATGATGACAAGCGTGCTGGCGGGGTGCACGAGCAACACGCCTTCGGCACCGCCGTCACGCGGATCGGGAATCATGCCAAGCGACACCATGAGCGATCGCTTGAAACCCTCTTTGCTGAGCTTGCGATAGGCCTGCATGACGACAGTGACCTGGAAGCCAAGCAGGATGACGATCCAAGTGACATAGACCCAGAGCAGGAAGAGCGGAATGAGGGCGATGACGCCATAGAGCTGGGCGTAGCCGGTGCTGTATCTGACGTAGGCCGTGAAGGCCCATTTGCTAGCTTCCCACACGACGGCGGCGAAGGCGGCGCCGGCCATGGCGCTGGGGACGTGCACGCGCGTGTTGGGAATGCCGGTGTAGAGCACCAGCAGCATGAGCGTGGAGATGGCGCACGACGCGGTAAAGCCGACGATGGCGACAGTACCCTGACGCGCGCGATCGGCGAACGTCCTTTCGACGTTGACCGAAGGCGTCTTTGTTTCACTCGATGCGGCAGCGGCTTCGACTTGGCGGGCCTCCTGCGCCATGCCCACCCAGTTGCGCGCAGTGCGATTGGCGGCTTCACTCACGCCGAAGCTGAGCACGAGGAAGACGGGCCCAAGTGTGAGCAGGGCCCAGTACTGCGTGACGCGGCGAACCCAAGTCTTGCCGGCGGTCGCGCCAGCGATCTGGTTGAAGGCCTTCTCGGTCTCAACGACCATGGAGAGCGCGGCGTAGATGAGCATCAGCGCGCCGATGAAGCCAATGGCGCCAAAGTTGATAGACTCGACGCGCGTCATGAGCTGCTTGATGAACTCGTCAAGGCGCGCGGCTTGGGCCTGCTGTTGCACCTGCTCTGCGGAGATCATCATGCCGCCGCCGCCGAAAATGTTGATGCCTGGAATAACCGCGGCAGCCTGCTTGGCGGGCTCAACCTTCTCGACGACGATGTTGGCAAGACCGGCGTACTCGAGCACGCTGGTCACCACGTCGCGCACCTGCTGCTCGTTGACGAAGCGATGCAGGACGACGAGGCCGATGACCAGCACCGGAATGATCGCGAAGATGGTGCGAAAGCTCAGTGCCGCGGCCATGCGGGTCATCTGGCTCTGGCGATAGTTGTTACCCACCAGACGCATGAGCACGCGTGTGCGCGGCATCCAGCGCGGGGCCCACTTGGGAAGCGGGATCTCATCGGTGAGCGGTTCGGGAGGTTTTGAGCTGCGGAGTGCCATCGCGAAAACCTGACGGGATCAATCGGGCCAAGATCAGTCGGGCAACAACGTGCGCGGCTTGCGTCGTGTCGGCTCGGTAAAGGAGTCACTCACGGCCTTGGCGCGAGCATCTTCGTTGCCGGCAGCGCGACGGCTGACGCGCGGAGGTGCGTTGTCGACGGCATCCTGCCGGTCTTTGGGAGCTTTGGTGCCGCGACCGGCGAGGAGGGCCAGCGCGCGCTGGGCCGCCTGTTCCACAGACGGCGCAGCAGTCGGAGAGTTCGGCGTTTTACTCGCAGTGCGTGCAGAATCGCGGGATTTTCCGCTCTTGTTCGGGGCTTGCACGGGCTGGCGAGGATTCTCCGCCTTCATGAGCGATCGAACCTCTTTGGGTGTCAACTCACGCCAGAAGGCGGGCGGAACACCTTTGAGTTCAAGGGTGCCGATGCGCACGCGCACGAGCTTGCGCACATCGAGGCCGGCGCTGAGTAGCACATCGCGCAGGGATGCGCGGTTGTCGACTAACTCAACTTCGAGCACGCTCTTGCCTTCTTCGACGCGAAGCAGGCGAGCATCGATCGGCGTGATGGGCGTCTTGCGTCTGCCTTGGGGCAAGTCGCTGGCCGCCCACGCGCCCATCGCTTCACGGGCTTGCTTGCGCTTCTCGGCGATCGCCGCCTTCGCGACAAGTTTGCTCTGGCGGCGAATCTTGGCGAGCATGTCGTCGGTCACGAAACCTTTGACCCACGCGTGATAGAACTTTTTCACGCCTCTGCTGGGGTGCGTCACGATGTTGGCAAAGTCGCCGTCGTTGGTCAGCAGCAGCAAGCCGGTCGTGTCGAAGTCGAGACGGCCGACCGGAAACAGGCGCGCGGCGGCAGGGTGATCAACCAGGTCGAGAGCCGTGCGACGCTCAAGGCCCGGTTCATCGGCGGTCGCGACGATTGTCCGCGCCGGCTTGTGCAGCATGATGTAGACCTTCTGCTGCGGCGCCGGGATGGGCTTGCCATCGACCGTAATGCGATCGTTCGCGGGATCGACGAAGATCGGCAGCTTGGTCATCTTGTGGCCGTTCACGATGACGCGACCTTCAGTGATCATCTGCTCACAGACCCGCCGCGCGGCGATGCCCGCATCGGCAAGAACGCGCTGGAGACGGACTTTGGACGGGGATTCGTCGCCAGCATGAGCGGCGGGGGATGGACGTTTGGAGCGGGGCATGGGGGACCGTAGCAGATGTGTGATGGGAGGGATGCGTGAAGCGGGCGCGAAAAGGAAAAGCCTCCGCGTGTTTGCGGAGGCCGTTGGGTAATTGCATGCGATGGGAATACTGCCGCCCCAGGAGGGGGCGGCCCACTAGCAATCAGCTCAGGCTCACGGGCATGACGACATACAGGAAGTCGTTGCCGCTCTTGATGAGGCCGGGCTTGTTGGGGGCCTTGAGTTCCATAATGACTTCGGGCTCTTGGATGACCTTCATGGCATCGACGATGAACTGGGGGTTGAAGCCGATTTCGAGGTCGTCGCCTTCGTAGGCGGTCACGTCGACGCGGATGTTGGCTTCGCCCACTTCGGCGGCGCGGCTGCTGAGTTCCAGGCTCTTGCCTTTGCTCTTGAAGGCCAGGCGCACGCCGCGGCTTTCTTCGTTCGTGAGCAGTGCGGCGCGACGGACGGCGCTGGCAATGACATCGCGATCGAAGGTGACCTTCTTGTCGCTGTCCTTGGGTAGCACGTCTTCGTAGGGAGGGAAGGAACCTTCGACGAGATTGCTCACGAGCACGGCGCGGCCGGGGCTGCCGGCGGTGCCGAAGCTGAAGAGGATCTGCGCGTCAGTCACGGCGATCTGCACAGGTTCGTCGTGGCTGGCGATGAGGCGTTGGAGTACGCCAAGAGCCTTGGTGGGAATGATGCACGAGACGGCCTTCGCGTCTTTGTCGCCGCCGGTGAGGGCAGCGCGAGCGAGAGCGAGGCGACGGCCATCAGTGGCGACCATTTCAAGGCGCTTGCCGTCGCGCTTCATGAGGACACCGTTGATGGCGTAGCGCGAATTTTCGCGAGCAACCGCGAAGCTGGTACGCGCGACGAGCTGCGCAAGCGAGCCCGCGGGGTGCGTCATGACGGCTTTGGCTTTGGGCTCGCCCATGCTGCCTGCAACCACGCCTGCGAAGTCGGGGATCGGGGAGAAGTCGTTGGCGGGATAGCCGAAGACCTTGAAGTGAGCATCGGCACCCTTGATGTGACAGATGTCGTCATCGACTTCGATGGTGAGCGTGGGCTCGCCTTCTTCTGCAGCGACAATGCTCTTGAGTTTGTCGGCTGGAATGAGGGCTTCGCCGACCCTCTGCACGTCAACTTGGGTGAGCGTGAGCTTGAGAGCAATTTCGGCATCGGTGCCGGACAGGGTGAGGTCGCCCGCGCCGCTGGCCTTGCTAGCGGTAAGGCGGATGCACCCGAGCTGCGGCTTGGGGCTACGGCTGGCGACGGCGGAAGAAACCAGATTGATGGCGTCCATCAGGGCGCCGCGATCGCAGATGACCTTCATAGTGATGCGATAGTAGACGCTGGGAAATCGCGCGGAGTCACGTGCGGAAGTAACGTTTGGCGGGCGAATTTCGTAAAGCAGACCATGACGAGGGTTGCGTCAGATTCCACTGGGGTGGGTAGTCAAGAGCGAGCTGCAATCCGCGCGAAGCGGATTCGGCGGACGGTGTTTGGGGTCTCGCTTGCGCTCGTGCTGGTGTTTGTCGCGGCGACGGTGAGTTACGGGGTGCCGTTTGGGGTCACGGGAACGGGGCCGCAGCGGTGGTGAGGGTGGGGTGAATCGCGGAAGTTGCACACACGAAACAATTGGTGGCTGCGCGGCGTTCAATTTTCTGAGCAGCAGTGAGGGGGATGCAGATGGGTCATCCGCAGACGTCGTCGGTTCGTAAGCGGTGGGTGCTTCGGCGTGCCCGGTGGTTTCGCCGAGGGATCACGGCGGCTTCGTGGCTGTGCATGAGTCTCTTTCTGTTGACGATCCCAGGCTACTTCGTGCAGGTCGGCGTGGGCTGCACGATCGCGCAAACGACCGGGCGGGTGGGATTTCAATCGGGCGAGCTGCTGCTGATCTCTACACCGGCGGTTGGCACGCCGCCTTGGATTGAGCTGTATCGGGGGAATGCATGGACACGGATTGGTCCGGGTGGTTCGCGCGCACGTGTGCCATTGATGGTGTTTGCGGCATTGATCCTGCTGCCGCTCTCAAGGTTGAGTTATCGCGCCGCTGCTGCGGAGCAGAGAGCACGGCGTGGGCTGTGCCGGAAGTGTGAGTATGACCTGACTGGCGTGGAGATTCAAGGCGGATACAAGGTGTGTCCGGAGTGTGGCACGATTCGACGCGTATGGCGTGAAGACCCGAACGAAAACAACGCGGCAACATGAAAAAACGACGCGAGTGTCTCGCGTCGTTCTCGTTGATGCTTGCTTGTACTGAGTTAGCTCTTCTTGCCCAGGAACCAGCCGATGCCCGCGCCGAGGATGGCGAGCAGAGCGCAGACGCCGACGATGATGAACATGTTCTCGCCGATGGTTGCGACAAGGCCGCCACCGGTGCTGCTGTTCATACCGGCGATGAGCGTAAATGCTGCGACGCCCAGAGCGGCAATGGCGCCGACGGCAAGGCCGCCGACCAGGCCAGAGCCGGGGCCGTCGTAGGCCTCGACCGGAGCCATGGCGGTCGCGGCGGCGGGGGCGGCTTCAAAGTCGCCACCAGTGCCCGCGCCGGGGCTTTCGAAGAGTGAGCCGCCACCACCGGCAGCCGCGCCACCCAGCCCACCCGCGTCGTCCGCGACGGTGGCGCTGGCAACGGTTTCGCTGCCGTAAACGTCTTCAAGCAGGCCAGCTCCCAGGCTGGTGTCATCGGCTTCGCGCGTGAGATCGAGGAGGCCAGCGCTGCCGCTCTTGCCCTTGTCGTCACCGGGGTCAACCAGCGAGCCGGTGGGGCTAGCGGTCACGCGTGTGACGGCGTTGGCGTCAGCTTCGTCGGTGGAGTCGAGCTCGAGGAGGTTGAAGCCCGAGCCGGTGCTTTCCTTCTTGTCGGCCTTGATGCCGGGGGCGGTGCCACTGCTGGCGAGGCCAACGGGCTCGAGTTCGCCCGAGTCGGCGAGGCGGAGGCTGTCGTCTTCGCCGCCAGCGAGGAGGTCAACCTGTTCCTTCTTGAACATGAGGCGATCGCGATCGCGGAACTCGCTGAGCTGGCCGCGAGCCGCCATGGTGCGGACTTCGTCAGCGGTCTTGCCCAGGCGCTGGGCGGCTTCTTCGAGGGTGTAGAAAAGCTTTTCCATACAGCGAGAACCTCCGCGGGTCGCAGGCGTGCCTGCGCCACCCAAAGCCGATACGCATGTCCCGCGTGACGTGATGCCACGGCGACACCAAACGGAACAAACTACAGCATACCCGAATCCACCCGGGAGTGCTGGGTGCAGAGGGTAGGCGGGGGTGGTGGGGTGCAGTTTGGGACACGGCAAGCTGTCGCGGAGAGCCCGAGCCTTACCCGCCCCGCGGACGGGCTGCGTCACATTCTGATGGGTCTTCCGCGTCGCGGCAAGCGGATTGGGCGAAGGCAACGAGTATGAAGGTGTGGAGCAAAGGCAAGTTAGTGCTCGTGATAACTGCCGCCGCGGCGGGGTGGATGGTGGGTACCGCGACGGAGCCGGCACGTCGAGATGATCCGATGGTGCACTCGGTCGTCGGCGCTCGTGATGAGATGGCTGAGAACCGCCCAAACGATCTGATGCCTTCGGGCACGGGCATGACGGAGGCTTCAACACCGCGCGTTCTGATGGTCGCACGTGCAGAACGAGCCGGCGTTTCCGATTTGGATCGACTGTCGAGCGAGCTGATTGAGAGCCATCGCGGCAAACCCATGTTCGGCGAATGGTCGATGAAGTACCTCGTTGTCGATGACGCTCTGCGGGCGGATGTGGACAGGGATGAGTGGCTGACTGGGCAGGACTTTGCGGTCTTCTTTGGGTGGCTTGAGCGCGGCGATAGTTGCGCGGATCTGAGCGGGGACGGGATGATTGATGGTGTGGATGTCGATGTGTTTCTGCGGGCGTTCGCGTCGCAGGAACTGGTAGATGTGCGGCGGGACGCGACGAGTGCGTGCTGAGATGTTCTACGCTCGTGCATGTTGTCGCCTGCGATGATGAAAGCGGACGCGTTGTTGTCGCAGGGTGGGTACGCGCAGGCAGTGCCTCTCTTGATGCAGCAACTGCGGAGCAAGCCCAATGACGCGCTGGCTCATGAATGGATGGCGGCGGCGCTGCTGTTTACGGGCAAGGCTGAGAGCGCGATGTTTCACGTGCGGCGGGCTTTGGACCTGGAGCCCAAGACGGAGGCGGTGGTGCTGGGGCGACGCTATGAGCTCGCAGCGAACATCGCCGGCGCACTGAGCAAGCATGCTGAGGCACTGAGCTTTGCGAAGAGGTCGGTCGAGCTGTCTGCGACGGCGCAGGCGCTGAATGTGCTGTCGGCGGCATACATGATGGGCGACAACAAGGCCGGAGCGATTGAGCCCGCGACGCGGGCGTACGCGATGGCGCCCGACGAACCGACGATTGCGCTGAATTACGCGGGGTTGAAGAGTGAGATGGGCGATCCAGAACGGGGGCTGGAGATTGTGCAGCGGGCGATGCACGGGCCGTTTGCGGGCGATCCGGCGTTCATTGAGCGCGTGGTGACGAGCGTGCTGTACGTGACGCCCGTTGGCGGATTGCGTGCGGCCCCGGGCGATGGGGATGCGGTGGACGCCGACGAGAAACTGGCGTGGGCGGTGCGGTGGGGCGAGGTGATCGCGGCGCAGCAGCAGGCGGCGGGGGCGCATGCGCTCACGCGCGTGCGTGATGTGGGCGCTGATCGCAGGATTCGGATCGCGTTCATGAGTGGGGACTTTCGGGCGCACTCGTGTGCGTTTTTTCTGCGACCCCTGCTAAAGCATCTGCCGCGTGATCGATGGCATGTGACGGGCGTGCATGTGGCGGCGAAGACCGATGAGGTGACACGCGAACTGGGTTCGCTTTGTGATGCATTTGTGCATGTGCCGGCGTGGACGGCAAAGTCGCTGGCGGAAGAGATAGCGAAACGTGAGATTGATGTGCTGGTGGAATGCGGCGGATACACCACGGGGTCGGGCATCGCGGCGTGCTGCTGGCGGCCTGCGCTGGTGCAAGTGAGTTATCTTGGCTACCCCGCGAGCACGGGGTTGGACGCGATTGATGGGCGCATCGTGGATGCGCTCACTGATCCTGCGGGCAGCGAGGCGCACTGTCGTGAAAAGTTGCTGCGCCTACCAGGGTGTTTCGTGTGTTATGACGCCGGGACCGACGTGCCGGCGTTGCCGGTGCGCGAGCGGCGCGATGCGGTGACGTTTGGCTGCTTCTCGGCGACACAGAAGTTCTCTCGCGCGACGTATGACATGTGGGGGCGGGTGCTGCGTGAGGTTGCGGACGCTCGCATGCTCATCAAGGGGTCGCTGCTGGATGAACCGGCGGCACGGGAGATGATCTGGACGCAGTTGGAGCAGCGGGGTATTGCACGCGAGCGCGTGGAACTCGTGGGAAGACTCCAAGACCCGCGCGAACATTTGCGGCTGTATGGGAAGATTGACATCGCGCTGGATACATATCCGTATGTGGGCACGACCACATTGTGCGAAGCGATGTTGATGGGCGTACCCATTGTGACGCGCGCCGGTGAGCAGCACGTAAGCCGGGTGGGGCTGTCGCTCTTGACGCACGCGGGTTGCGCGGAACTAGTGGCGGACTCGGCTGATGAGTTCGTGCGCATCGCGACGGCGCTTGCGTGCGACGGATCGCGGCGGGCGCAGTATCACGCAACGTTGCGCGAACGCATGCTCGCTTCGGCGGTGTGCGATGGCGCTCGCTTTGCGACCGATTTCGCCGAGGCTGTTGCCCAGGCATGGCGCGCGCGATGACGTGACGACGCGACTTAGCCCGGGCACGATGCGCCGGCGAGGACGGCGAAGTAATCGATCACGTCTTGATCTTCAGGGAACACGCCGTTGCCATTGAAGTCGATGCCGACGCAGTCGCCCGAGGAGCATTCGCCGCCGGCGAGAATGGTGAAGAAATCGATGACATCCTGATCTTCGGGAAAGACGCCGTTGCGGTTGATGTCGATGGTGTTGCAGCGGGAGACTTCGATGGTGGTGACTTCGCTCACGGACCCGCGGCAGGCGTTGCTCAGGACGATGCGGAACTTGGCGGTGGTGCCGTTGACGGCGCGGTCGACCGTTAGTTTGTCGGTGAAGACACCCTGCACCGCGCCAATGGGCGTCATCTGATTCTCCATGAGGTTGGTGAAGACGCCAGGCGCGGTTTCGATCTGCCACTGGTGCGTGATGGGCGTCTCGCCACTGACGAACGCGTCAAGCGTGAAGCGATCACCACCGCCCAAAACGCGTGTGCCGCCCAAGCGGTTGGCGTCGGGGCCGCGATCAAAGGAAAGGGAGACGTTGTCGATGAGGGCATCGGCATAGGCGTTTGGCACGCTGTTACCCACGAACTCAAGGCGGTAGGAACCGGATTCAAGGAGAATGGCGGTGCCGCCGATGGGGTCGACGAGTTTCCACTCGCTGGAGAAGACGAAGCCGAAGTCGTAGTAAAAGGGGTATTCCTCGGTTGCGTTGTTGTAGATGAACACGTCGTAGGCGGATGTGAATCCGGAGGCAGCGCTGTCGTACCACGTCAATGCGATGCGTGCGCGGTGAGGAAGGGTGAAGTTCTGGCGCAGGCGGTAGTCGTAACTGTTACCGATGTCGGCGTATTGCTGGCCGTGTTGGGCAAGGGGCCAGATGGGCGCTGGCGAGCCGCGGAAGACAAAGCCGACGGCGGATTGCCACGACCAGTTGTCGGGCGCAATTTGGAGAGCGGTGTCGGCGGGAACGGCGGGGAACTCGAAGGAGCCGTTGACGAGCAGTTCCGGCCTGCACAATTGCGCGGTCGCGGAGGAGGCAACGCCAGCCAGAAAGAGTGTGCCGACGACTGGACGCCATTGACGCGGAAAGTGCATGGAAACAAGGTACCACGAGAAGTGAAATGCGCCAAGGTGCCATAACACCGATCAAGGGGATTTTGATCGGTTTTGGCTGCTAACTGTAGGATTTCACACTAATTGCACTACATCTCCGCGCGATCACCGCAGCACTTCGTCCATCTTCTTCTTCTCGCTCGGGGTGAGCGCTTCAACACTGACGCTGGCGAGCAGGTCGTCGATGACTTGGTCGGGCGTGACCTGATCAGCTTCGGCATTGAAGTTGAGCATGACGCGGTGGCGCAGCACGGGCTTAGCTACTTGCTTGACGTGCTCGGGCGTGACGTGGGTGCTGCCGCTGAGGAGCGCGGCGGCTTTGGCGGCGAGGATGAGGAACTCGCTCGCGCGGGGGCCGGCGCCCCAGCCGACGTAGTCCTTGACCTTTTGGGGGCGCGTCTGCCCCAAGTCCATGGGTTCCTTGATGCGCGTGGCGCGCACGAGACGCAGGGCGTAGCCGATCACGTGCTCGGCGACGGGCATGGTGCGCACGACGTGCTGGATCTGCTTGATGGTCGCTTCGTCGAGGACGGGCTGCACGTCGGCGGTGGTGCGCGTGGCCTGACGACGCACGATGTCGAGTTCTTCGTTGAAGGTGGGGTAGCTGATCTGGATCTGGAACATGAAGCGGTCGAGCTGGGCTTCAGGCAGCGGGTAGGTGCCTTCCTGCTCGATGGGGTTCTGCGTCGCGAGGACGAAGAAGGGCACGGGCAGTTCGTGGCGACGGCCGCCCACGGTGACCTGGCGCTCCTGCATCGCTTCAAGCAGCGCGGCCTGGGTCTTGGGAGGCGTGCGATTGATTTCGTCGGCGAGGATGATGTTGGCGAAGATGGGGCCGCGCACGAAGCGGAGTTCGCGGTGGCCGGTCAGCTTGTCTTCTTGAATGACTTCGGTGCCCGTGATGTCGGCGGGCATGAGGTCAGGCGTGAACTGCACGCGGCTGAACTGCAGGTTGAGGGCGCGGGCGATGGTGCTGATGAGCAACGTCTTCGCCAGGCCCGGAACACCCACGACGACGCAGTGGCCTCGGCAGAAGATGGACATGAGCATCTGCGTGACGACTTCGTCCTGACCGACAATGACCTTGCGAATCTCTTCCCGCAGACGGGTGTACGCATCGCGCACATGCTGAACGTCTTGCGGCAGAGCGGTGGGGGTGTCGGTCTGGGAAGTGGTCATGGCGGAGGGTACTCGATGAACGCGTGCGCGGCGGGGATATCAGGACTCGCACGACATGGTCATCATCGGTTGAATCGGGCGCAGCATTCGCTCGATTTCGCTGATCGGCCGCGGATCGGGGTCGAGCGGGGACAGGTACGGGGAGATTGTGCGGCTGGTTCTGGCCAAAGCCGCTGGACGATCAACGTACGTGGGCCATGCTGAGGAGTTCACACGCTGCAGGGTCGCGTGCTCGAAGCTGGCGCAGGCCCGGCTTGTCGCATGAAGCACCATGCCGGCACACAGGGCGGTGCAGCCCAACGTAAAGGTGTGACGTGTCAGCCAAGCCGACAGCGCACTGCGAGATGATGACGCCATGTTCCCAATTCCCTCGCCGGCCGCGAGCTCGGCTTGATGTGATACACCAAGATGCCAAACGCGCTACTTGTTGGCACGAGTGCAGGGAGAATTTCGCAGCACCTTCGACTTTATTTGTGCGTCGAGAAGGTTGGGAAAAAAATCGAGCGGACTGGTGGGACCACCCCTTCCAGCCCGCCCGTCGCGGATGACTTGCTGCGTCGCTCACACCGTCAGGTGCGGCGAACGCAGGTTTTTCGCCTTTCGACGGTGTGTGTTACGGCTTGTCCTTGCTCTCTTGTTCGTTTTTCTCGCGAAGTTCTTTCATCTCTTCACGCAACTTGCGCATCTCGTCGCGCAGTTCCTTGATGTCGTCGGCAGACTCGCGATTCTCCACCGTGGTGCGAAGCCGGTTGCCTTCGCGATCAATGCGGACGCGGCCTTCGCCTTCCGGGAAAACGAACATCTGGTTATTTCCCGCGCCGCGACCACCCGGGGCAACCCAGATGTTGCCTTGCGCCCGGCGCTGGTTCAGTTGCTCGCGGGCCTGGTCGAGCTGATCAGCGGCGTCTTCGAGAGCCTTACGGGCTTCTTCCAGCGCCTTGCCGGCGTCGTTGTGGTCTTTGGACAGGTCGTTGGCCTGCGCCCGGAGCTGCTCCACGAGCTTGTCGAGCTGCTCGCGCATCTCGTTCTGATTGCGCGTGATGTTATCGCCCAGCAGCGGGAGATCGTTGAGCATCGGCACTTCAATGAGGCCGGGAATCTCGGGTATGCCGGGCACTTCGATGGTTTCGGCGTCGTACGCGACCAGATCGGCTGTCAGCGTGCGTTGCTTCCCATCACGAAGAACGACGATGTCGAGCTTGTCGCCCGGCTTGCGGTCGCGCAGGGCGGCCACGATGTCGCCGCTGTCTTCAACGACACTGTCACCGACCTTGGTGATGATGTCCCCTTCGCGGACGCCGGCCTTGTGAGCGGGAAGATCGTCAATCACGCGATCGACCTGCACGCCTTCATCAACCACGCTCATGTTGATGCCCAGCATGACGGGCGGACGAGGAGCAGAGGGGACTGCGGGGACTGCGGGGACTGCGGGAACCGGGGGAACCATCATCTCGTTCAGACGACGGCGGGCGTTGCCGCGCTCTTGCTCTTGCCAACCACGCCCCTGACCGCCCCAGCGGAGTTTGATGCCGCCATTGTCCATGCTGGGCATGTCGGTGGTGGCTTCGACATCGCCATCCTTGTTCAGGATCTGAAGCTTGCCGTCCTTGTCGCGCCAGCGATCCGCGGGGAGCTTCTCGCCGTTCACCTTAACGGAGATGTTGCCGTTGTTGTTGGTAACGCTGTAGCTGTTGCCGTTTTCGGTCCATGAGTTGGTGATCGTGAAGCTTCCACCACCCTGACCAGGCTGCACGCGGATCTCGTCCTGGATGTTCTCGTTGAAGTCGCCTTCGACGTGGTCGACCTTGGGGGCGTCCTTCTTGTCTTCATCGGCGAGGGCGGGCGTTAGACCGAGCGTGCCGCCGGCGGTGATAGCCATCATCATGGCGAGGGCGCGAATGCTGTTGGGAACGCTGCTGAAAGTGCCGCTCGAGAAACCGTTCATCTGTTGCATGGGTGAAACTCCTGACATGCGGGGCGTTGTCGCCCGGCGAACTGGATTCCGCGATCCGCGTGCGAAACTCAATAGACTTGAGGACGCGTCCGGGCGTCTTGTTGCTGCACTGCGTTGAGCTGATCTTCGTACAACTCGCGCAGCCGAATGAGCCGCTGCTGACCGGCTTCATCACTGGTGAAGCGAACGAGGTCGTCAACGCGCGCCTTCTCGACGATCTGGCGGATGAAGACGACTTCGTAGCCTTGACCATCCTTGATGGGCGCGCCTTGGACAATGACCTTGGCGGGCATCTCGCCGAGGACACTGCCGTCCTGCTTGCCGCGCTGGAGATACGCCTCACGGGCTTCGTCAGCAGTGAAGCTGCCAAGACCAGCAACCTGCGGCTGCGACGAGCCGGTGCTGGACACGGGCTGATTGGCGAGGTTGCGCCACTGCGCGACGAACATGACACCTAGCACCGCGGCTGCAGCCCAGCCGCCCCAGGTACGCAGCGAGGAGGGACGACCGCTGACTTGCGTGCTCGCAGGCAGGCCGACCTGCTCGGCGCGATCTGCGGCGCGGTTCACGGCGTCTTCGAGAAGCGCGTTGTCTCGCATGGTGAGTGCGAGATCGCGCCAGACGACCGGCTTTTCGTGCGCCGCGATTTCGAGGACGGCCCATTCCAGGCGTGTCGCTCGGCCATCCACTGCTTTGCTGATGAGCAGTTCCAACTGATCAGCGTCGGGCTGATGCGGCCCAGACTGGTTGGGCGTGCTTGGTTGGTTGGGAGGAGTGTTCATTGGTCAGACACTCAGATGCGGAGGCGGTGGGTTTCCGTCACAACGAGTGCGCAGAAACGTCCAGAAACTCGGGTTCGTGAAGGCTTCGCGGCGGGGCGCGTACGAATGCCGAACCTCGGGCCGGGTGGCTCGGCTGCGTTCGATAGCGGCGTCGGCACCTTACCCGGCGAGCTCGCGCAGCATCTTGCGGGCGCGGGCGATGCGGGTTTCGACGGTTGTTTCAGGCAGGTTCAGCACTTCGCCAATCTCGCGGTAGCTCATGCCGCGTACGGCCTTGAGCAGTAGCGGCTCGCGGTAACCATCGGGAATCTGAGCGCAAAGGTCGACCAAGCGTTCGCCTTCTTTGCGTTGCTCAAACTCGGCCGCGGGCGTTGCTTGGCCACTGGCGATACGGGCGATGACGCCTTCTTCGTCGTCGCCGCCTTCGAGCGATGTCTGGGCGGCGTACTTCTGGCCCTTGCGGGCGGCCATGAGAGCGCAGTTGATGGCAACGGTGCGCAGCCAGGGTTTGAACGCGGCTTCGTCGCGGACTTCGTGGCCTTTGCGGACGACGGCGAGGGCGACGTCTTGCAGCAGATCGTCGAGATCAGCCCAGCGCGGCTTGTACGCGAGAAGGATGGCGGCAACCCAGCGGCGATACTCAAGCCATTGCTGGTTGAGCCACTGGGGATCAATGCGCGCTACAACCGGCGCGTCAGATTGCGCCGGTACCGTGGGCAGGGGTTGTCCTGCAGCCGCTTCCATCACACGCAGTTCTTCGCCGACTCTGCACAGCTTGTTTGTCGGCAAAGGCTTTCCTGGCACAACAGGATGCGGGCAGCGGCGTTATCCGTCAGGGAATTTCCGGTGCGTCGATGCACCATGCCTGCAAGAATGACTGCTCCGCGGACCGCCTGCGCCATGCCCCCCAACCGCAACCCTGACAATTCGCGCGAAGAAACGGATGTGGCCATCATGACATTGGGCCAACACCTTGACGACCTGCGCCGGCGGATGATCATCGCGCTCTTCGGGCTGGTGCCGATTCTGGTGGTGTGTCTGTGGAAAGGCGAATGGCTGCTGGATCATCTGATTCTGCAACCCACGCGCGAGATTTTGAACGAAGCGAATCAAGGCGGCCTGACAACGATCGATCCGACGGAAGTGTTCAGCGCGTACATCCGCGTCAGCATGATCGCGGCGATCGTGGCGGGTGCCCCGTGGATTCTGTATCAGTTGTGGCTCTTTGTCGCGCCGGGGCTGCACAAGCATGAGCGGCGGTTTGTGTATCTGCTTATTCCGCTCTCGACGATTCTGGGCGCGGCAGGTGTGTACTTCCTCTTCAAGGTCGTGCTGCCGCTGATTTTGTCGTTCCTTATCACGTTTGGTACAAGCCTCGGCACACGTGAGATTCCGATCGTTGATCGACCGGCGGATGTCGTGATTCCGAAACTACCGGTCCTTCAGGGTGACTTGAAGGACGCCCAGCCGGGCGAGATGTGGCTCAACGAGCCGCTGCGACAGGTGCGCATCGCGGTGACGGACGCGGACGGCAAACCGGTGGTGCTGGGCATGCCGGCGTTCGCGCAGGCGGGCGTGAGCACGCAGTACACGGTCAACAACGTCGTAAGTTTGATGCTGACGCTGATCCTGGCGTTCGCGGTGGCGTTTCAGGCGCCGGTCATCATTCTGCTGCTTGGCTGGGCCGGGCTGATCAATCGTGCGTTCCTCAGCAAGTATCGCAGACATGCGATCGTGGTGAACGCGATCATCGCTGCCGCCTTGATGCCAGGCGATGTCGTGTCGATGCTCTCGATGATGGCTCCGCTGCTGGTGCTGTATGAACTGGGCGGGATTCTGCTGTGGATCTTCCCGGCATCGCGTGTGGCGGGACGCAAGGCGGAAACGACGGAGAACGAGGACGACCGGCCATGATCGGATTCGAGCGCGATTTCAAGCCGCATCCGCCCAGCGGCTTTGCGCGGCTGCAGGCCCGGCTGCGTGACGCGCTGGTCATGGTGATCGCGGGACGGTGGCCTGTGCCGCAGGCAGCGACGCGGGCAAGCGCGATGGATGTGGCGATGATGGGACGCGCACTAGAACTCGCGCGTGAAGCTGCAGCGGCGGGGGAGGTACCGGTGGGGGCCGTGGTGTATCGCCTCAGCACGGGCGAGGTACTTGGAGAATCGGGCAATACGCGTGAGCGCGATGCCGACCCGGCCGGACACGCCGAACTCCTTGCGATTCGTCAGGCTGCGAAGCGAGTGGGGGACTTCCGTCTGCATGACTGCGGACTGGCGGTGACGCTGGAACCTTGTGCGATGTGTTCGGGCGCGATTGTGAACGCGAGGTTGCAGCGTGTTGTCTTCGGCGCGTGGGACCCGAAGGCGGGTTTTGCAGGTTCGCTTGGCAACTTGCTGGACCACCATCGCCTCAACCATCGCGTGCCGCCAATCGCAGGAGTGCGAGGCGAAGAATGTGCGCAGCTACTGACGGAGTTCTTTCGCCAACTCCGCAAGAAGAAGGCCAGCCGTAAGGAAGCCAAGAGTGGTGAAAGCTGAAGCGACGAAGCGGATGCTGCACTTTGCGTGCATGCCGGGACCTTCCGAGGCCCTCGCGATCGATGTGTCTTGCCGCTGCGTGCTGTCTGTGGTGACTTATGCCCGAACTGCCTGAAGTTGAAGCTCAGCGTCGCTCTCTGCTTGCGCCGATGGTCGGTGCGACGATCACGCGCGTGGAGATTCTGCGAGCTGACATCTGCGACGCGGCAGACGAGCTGGGTGTGTTGCATCAGCCGACACCAAGAGACTTGTGCGATGGTGCGACGATTGATCGCATCGAGCGACGCGGGAAACAGATGGCGATTGTCGCTCGCGATGGACGTGTGCTGAATGTGCATCTGGGCATGACGGGCATGCTCATCTCGCTCGCGCCCGGACAGACGTCTGAGAAGGAAGATCACATTCACGTGCGATGGCATCTGCATCGTGGTGGCAAGGCAGCGGGCGTTGTGCTCTTTCGAGATCCCAGACGGTTCGGCGGCGTGTGGACTTTTCCACATGTTGCCGCGCTGCTGCAACATCGCTGGCACGAGCTCGGGCCCGATGCGCTGGAAGCAACGGGTGAGCACTTGGAAGCGCGGTTGGGGCAATCGGAGCGCGCGGTGAAAGCCGCGCTGCTTGATCAGCGCGTGATTGCTGGCGTGGGCAACATCTACGCAGATGAATCGCTGTTTCGCGCGGGCGTGTCGCCGCTCGCGAAGTGTCGGCGGTTGCGGTCTGATCAGTGGTCGACGATCGCGAGGACGATCCGCGAGGTGATGACACAAGCGATTATCTCTGGCGGCAGCACACTGCGTGATGGCACGTACACCGACAGCACTGGAAAAGCCGGGGACTTTCAGAACGAGCACAAGGTGTACGGACGCGGTTCGAAGCCTTGTGTGGTTTGCCGAACAGAACTGAGAACTCGTTTGGTGGCCCAACGCACGACTGTTTGGTGTCCGTGCTGCCAACGGACATAACGAGCGTTCTCTCCGAGCGGAGCGGCTATTCACATTTCTAACCACCACATGTTTGAGCGTTCGCTTGCCCAAGTCTGGGAGGGACGTCATTGGCAGGATCTGCCTTTCCCCCTCTAGATAAATTTACTCGTCGTAGTAGTAGTACGCCCTGGCGCAATGTGGAAAGACATGGGGATAAAGCGCGTAAGTATCTTCTCGTGATGGAGTTGCAAGACCGCTACAGTCCCACATCCTGTCGGCTGGCTGGCGCAAGCGCGCGGTGCACAGCGTCAACTGAGCGCCTCCCCAAAGAGCGTGAAGTGGACGACGCGAACTCGCGCCATCGGCCGCGCGCCGGGGCCAAGTCTTCCACAGGCTATCCACACGCGCCTGGCGCTTGCGTAACCCCAGATATCGGGGCTGATTGCGCGAGCGCGCGTGAAAACTTGCATGACTCGGCAGCCACGACCAGAACAGTCGGTTAGCGAGCGCGGGCTTTCTCTTCCAGCATCGTGATGATGGGTGGAAACTCGGGGTCTTCGCGGAGTTTCTCTTCCACCGTCTTCACGGCGTGCATGACGGTGGTGTGATCGCGTCCGCCGAAGAAGCCGCCGATCTCCTCCAGACTCAGGCGAGTGCACTTGCGGGCCATGAACATGCACACATGTCGCGGCAGGGCGATGGAACGCTGCCGGTGCTTGCTTTGCAGGTCGGCGAGACGGATCCCATAGAACTCCGTGACAACGCTGATGATGCTTTGGATCGTGGGTTCGCCTGCGGGCTGAGCCACGCGTTCGCCGATGGCTTGCTTGGCAAGCTCGATCGAAAGCGGTTGCTGGTTGACGCTGGCGAGCAGTTGGATCTTGACGATTGCACCTTCGAGCTCGCGAATGTTGCTCTCGATGCGCTCCGCAACGAACTTGGCGACATCATCGGGCATCATCATGCCGCGGAGACGCGCCTTGGTCTTGAGGATCTCGATGCGGGTTTCGTAGTCGGGCTGCTCGATCTTGGCGACCAGGCCCCACTTGAAGCGGCTGACGAGGCGTTCTTCGAGGTCAGGAATATCTTCGGGCGCGGCGTCGGAGCTGAGAATGATCTGCTTCTGAGCTTGGAAGAGCGAGTTGAAGGTGTGGAAGAACTCTTCCTGGCTGCGGTCGCGCTTGGTCAGGAAGTGGATGTCATCGATGATGAGCACGTCGACATCGCGGAAGCGATGGCGGAACTGGGCCATCTCGCCGCTTTGCACGCATTCGAGGAACTGCGTGACGAAGCCTTCGCAACTGGTGTAGTAAAGGACCGCGTTGGGGTTGGCTTCCACGATGCGCAGGCAGACGGCTTGCAGCAAGTGGGTCTTGCCCAGGCCCACGCCGCCGTGGACGAAGAAGGGGTTGTACGCGCGGCCAGGGTTACTTGCGACGGCTTGTGCCGCAGCGTGAGCGAGACGGTTGTTGTGGCCAACGACAAAGTTCTCGAAGCAGTAGTCGGGATTGACGACCAGTGTCTCGTACTTGTTGGGCGTGTCGTGGATGGTGACAGCGCTCTTGCGCAGCGGAATGGGCTCCGCAGGGATGGAGCGTTCGGGTCGCGGCGACGCGAGGCCATCGTTATCGTCGCGCGCGAGCTTGGGCGGCTCGCTGACCGGTGGCGGCGCGACTTCGACGGGACGGGCCTTGACGGGTGCGGGTGCGACAGCGGGCGCGGCGGGCGTCAGCATCGCCATTGACTCGTGCGCGCTGGCGGCTTCGTCGCCCGGGCCCAGAAACTTGACAGAGAGCAAGCGACCACTGACGGTGCGCGCGGCATCGTTGAATGCGTCGGCGCACGTCTTCCGCAAATAGTCGCGGTGGAGCACGGTTGCGGAACGCACTTCGATAGCGCCGGCGGCGATGCCGAGAGGTTCGAGTTCGTCGAACCACTGACGGCACATGCCGTTGTAGTGCTTGCGCAAATGGGACATCATGCCCGCCCAGGTCTGCCTGTAGGGGTCAGCGTCGCCATTGCGCTTGGCGGTTTGCACCGGGCGCAGTGGTTTTCTGCCCGCGAGGTCCTTGCCCACGAAGTCAGCGTCACGACCGTTCACAGCCACCACCCATGTACGCGCAGAGCGCGAAAGAGAGCTCGGAGAGTCCATCACCAAACAAATGACTTCACAGCACAGTCACCCGGCGAGACGCGCGAAAGTTCCACCCAACGCGCGTTGCCAAGAGGGGAACGTACCGCGCCTGACGCGTTGTGTCAACAAGCTGTCGAGTAGTATGCGGAGAAAAGTCGTCTGCGACACAGGTTGTGAAAAACAAAGCAGCGTGTGCGAAATAAATTCGCACCGTGCAATCACCGTCCGCGCGGCGGACGACCGCCAGAACGGGAGGATGGCGCGCCGCTCGAGCCGCTTGGCCCGTCCTTGCCCGGAACAGGTTCGCCCGCGGCAATCAACTGACTCTCGTAGCGCGCCTTGTTACCCTTGTAGTCCATCAGGCAGAGGATGCGATCGGCATGCTTCGCGCCGGCGATCTCCGTCACGCGCTTGCGAGCATACTGCATGTCGGTGCGGCGGCTGACGTGGATCAGCACCATGTACTGGCATTCCACCACGCGCAGCCACTCGGCGATGTCGTCCAGGTGCATGTGCATGCCGACGCGGGCGCGTTCCTTGTGGTCGGGCTCAAAGAACGTGCATTCAGCGATGATGATCTGGGCCTTGCGCACGTCTTCACGCACGAGGTGCGGGCCGGGCATGGTGTCGCCCGTGTACGCCATCAGAGGAATCTCGAAGGAGCGCGTGATTTCCGTGCCGCGGTCTTTGAGTTCCTTGAGCTTGTCCTGCGGCAGATCGTGAAACTCGGGCTTGAGCTTGGTGCGCTTTTCGCTCACGGTGTAGCCGAAGCTGGGGCAGGTGTGCTCAGTCTCAAAGCCGCGGAGGAAGATGTTGTTCTTGATTTCCAACGGCTGGTCGGGGCGCAGTGGCAGCAGGTCGTAAGGCGTGCGTTGACGCTCGAGGTCGACATAGCCCTCCATCATGCGTTTGATGGCGGGGGCGATGCGTTCGTCGCAGACGACTTTGGCGTTGCCCATGCCTTGGAAGCGGCGCTGGCTGCAGAAGTACGCAAGGGCGCCGATGTGGTCCATGTGGCCGTGGCTGATGGCCAGGTACTTGCTGCTGAGCATGGCGCGGGGGCAACTGCCGATGTCGAAGCCCAGGTCGAGCTCAGGGATCTGGATGCAGGTGGCTTCGCCCGCGATGGACTCGCCATAAATGCGGTATGGCGGGCAGAAGAGGAACCCCGGCGAGAGGTCACGAGGCGGTGGCTTGGGAAGCATGGGCGGAAACTCCTCAGCCGCGAGGCGGTTGGCCTGGCGGGAAGTTGTCGAAACGTTGAGTTCGGATAGTAGCCTGCGCGTTCGGGCAGTTGGACGCTCCCGGGCTCGGTTGGTTTCGTGTACAACTGAGCGACGTGTGCGTTGCAGCATCCGGCAGCATGCGCGAGCGAACTACGCTGGATCGTGAGCCCCACCACGCCTGAATCCGGCAATCCGCCCACATCCTCAACGGAGCCGGCCAACAACGGCGGCGAGAAATCCACGTCGTCGGGCGACACGCTCTTTCTCGTCGGCGCTGTCCCTTTGGCGGTCATCATCGGCAGTGGTCTCTTCTTCAAGCGTCTGCCAGAGGGCTTGCAGCATCGCATCGAGCAGATTGTGCTCGATCCTGTGCATCGCTGGGTCGCGCTGGGCGTGGCGGCGGTCTTTGCCGCCATCACGGCGGTTGCGATCGTGCGCGAGATCGGACACGCGCGACTGATCGCCGGTTGGAGTTTCTTTCGCAACCTGGGGCCGACAGGACTGTTGGGCTTACTGAATCTTGTCATGCCGCCGTTGGCGGGACTTGCTCTGTTGTGGGCAATGGGCGCAACGAACATCGGTCCGTGGATGAAGTCACACGGCGCGATTGCGGTTGTGGTGTATGCAATCGCGTTTGCCGTGCTGGCTGGGCTCAGCTTGCTACCTACGTATGCCCAAGCGGCGTTGGGTGGCTGGGCTTTCGGTGTGGCTTGGGGATTGCCCGCGGCGCTTGTTGGGTTTGTGGGGGGCGCACTGATCGGCTACGGCTTGGCGCGGCGACTGAGCGGCGATCGCATTGAAGCGATGATTGACAAGAAGCCCAAGTGGAAAGCCGTGCGCGATGCACTGGTGGGCACCAACGCGCAAGCCGGCGACCGCAACTGGCGGAGCAATTTCTGGCGCAGTACCGGCATGATCGCCCTGCTGCGGCTGCCCCCGAACTCACCGTTCGCCTTCACCAACACGCTGATGGCGTCCGTGAAGGTACCAGCGGTGGAATTTGGGCTGGGGACGATGCTGGGGATGCTGCCTCGCACGGCGATTGCCGTGATCATCGGGGCGGGGTTGAGCACCTTTTCGAAGAGCAACCTGGAGTCGGCCGCACCCAAGTGGCTGTGGGCCGTGGGGATCGGCGTGACGCTGGCAATCGTGCTGATCGTGGGAACGATCGCGAACAAGGCGATTGAGCGGATGTCAAAGGGTCAGAGCGCGGGCTGACGGATCGTCACCTGCGGTTGATTTGTCAACGCAACAAAAAGTGTCCGCACGAGGACCGAGAACCGCAGCAAATCGTTGCGCCCGCTCGGTGCTTTTGTCGCTGGTAATCATGCCCCGGATGAGAACGGGGACAGGGAGTTTTGATCATGCACAAGAGCGTTAAGAGCAGCATCGGGTTGAGCGTTTGGCTTGCCGTGGCAGCGGTTGCACATGGGCAGTGTCAGGAAACATGGATTGCGACACAGACATTCGGCGGGTTTTCAACAACATCGGGCGGATTGACAACGACAACATGGGATCCTGATGGGGCCGGGCCTCAGCAGCCGTGGATTGTGGTGGCTGGGAACGCGGGGGTGCCCGGTGTGACATCTGATCGCGTGGCTGCGTGGGACGGCACACAGTGGCGCGCGATGGGAAACGGTTTCGGCGCTTCGGTGCGCGTGTTGCATGTGCACAATGGCGAGCTGTACGCCGGTGGCGATTTTATCGTCACGGGCGGCATCCAGTATGTCGCGCGATGGAACGGATCGACGTGGGTTCCGCTGGGCACGAACGCGCAGAACGGCGCGAACAACTCCGTGTACGCCATGACGACGTACAGCGGCAATCTCGTCATTGGTGGCTACTTCTCGCAGGTTGGCGGTAGCACGCCCGCTTCACGGGTCGCGACGTGGAATGGCACGACATGGGGCGCGCTGGGCGTCGGCTTGAACAACGGCGTGGAGGCGATCGCGGTGCTCGGCTCGGACTTGATTGTCGGCGGCCCCTTCACCGCGTTGGGCGGCGGCGGCGCCGCGCTTCGCGTCGCGCGATGGAACGGGGTGACATGGTCGACGCTGGCAGATGGGTTCAACGCGCCGGTGCAGTCGCTGCATGTGCACGATGGCGAGTTGTACGCCAGTGGCTCTTTCACCAGTTCGGGCGTGACTCCAGTGCAGTGCATCGGTCGATGGACGGGCAGCGCATGGCAACAGGTGGGTTCTGGCCTGAACGCTGCCGCAAACACGCTGGGTACGTACAACGGCAACCTCATCGCCGGCGGCGCATTCAGCGCGTCGGGCGGCGTTCCCGTGGCGCGCGTCGCTCAGTTTGTCAGCGGCGCGTGGTCAACGCTGGGCGCGGGTGTCAGCGGCGCCGTCAACGACTTTGTCGTCGGTCCCAACAACGAGCTGACGATTGTCGGCGTGTTCGGTGAAGCTGGTGGCCTTGAGGTCGGCGGCCTCGCTCGCTATAACGGCCTCACGTACGTGGGCTTTGGAAACGCGCTCAGCAACGGCGTCAACGCGCTCACTCTGTTCAATGGCGAGCTGATCGCGGGCGGACGTTTCCGTAGTAATGGCAGCGTCACGCTCAATCGCATCGCGCGATTGAGCAATGCGCAGTGGCAGCCGATGGGCAGCGGGTTTGGCCGCACGGTGAATGCGCTGACGGTCTTCAACAACCAGTTGTGGGCCGGCGGTGACTTCTTTGTGGGCGACGGCGCGTCGACGACGAACTACGCCGCCGTATGGAACGGATCATCTTGGCAGAACACCCCGGGCCTGAACAACTCCGTGAACGTGTTTGCGGTGTACAACGGCACGCTGTATGCGGGCGGCGCGTTCACGGGGTTTCTGGCGACATGGAACGGCTCGACCTGGGTGCCTCTGGGGGTGAACAACCGGCCCAATTCCACAGTCAACGGTCTTGTTGTTTTCAACAATCAACTTGTTGTGGTCGGGAGCTTCTCGACGGTCGCGTCGCCCAGCATCGCCAACAGCGCGTACGTCATGGGCTATAACGGATCGACTTGGACGAGCTTCGGCTTGTCGAACGTGAACACAAGCGGCACGGCCACGGCGGCGCACGTGCATAATGGCGAGTTATATGTCTCGGGCAACTTTGCCAACATTGGCGGGGTGCCGGCGGGGCGCATCGCTCGGTGGACCGGTAGTGGGTTCGCGCCGTTGGGTGGCGGATTGAACAGCGCGGCCACCGTTCTTGCCTCGTACAACAGCGAACTCGTGGCCGCTGGCGGGTTTGTACAGGCGGACGGCACGGTGGGCGTGTCGGGCATCGCACGGTGGAACGGCGCGCAATGGCGTGGTTTGGGTTCGGGTCTGAGTGGCAGCAATTTCGGTTCCCTGCAAGGCATCGCGCTTCTCCCTGGGGCGGACGGCGTGCTGCGCGTTGGCGGCTCCTTCACGACCGCCGGCGGTCTGCCGAGCGCGGGTGTCGCGATCTGGACGGCGGGCGGCGGGCAGATCAATATCACGCAGCAGCCGGCGAGCCAGGTGGTGTGTCCGTTGCAGGACTTCCTGCTTGCGGTGGAGACCAGCGGCTCAGGTACGTTCACGTACCAATGGCGCAAGGACGGATTGCCTCTGCGTGATGGGCGCGGGATTCAGGGTTCGACCACGGCGCAACTCAGCATAAATGACGCCGGGCCGCTCGATGCGGGTGTGTATGACGTGGTGGTGTTCAACGACTGCGGCCCGCTGCTGAGCAGTCAGGCGACGATCACCTACGACACCAACTGTGCTGCGGTGTGCAATTCGATTGACTTCAACAACAACGGGGTCTTCCCGGAGGAACAGGATGTGATCGACTTCTTTAATGTGCTGGCGGGCGGCACATGCCCATAAGGGGACCGCAACCAGCTTGAAGCCAAGGGCCCTGCTCGACCGAGCGGGGCTTTTTTGTGGTTTTCACCTGCTGAAGGGGCGTTGCAGGGGAGGGATTTCAAATTATCAGAGCAACCGAGCGTTTATCCATAGACGACCGGGCGGTATTCGGTAGACTGTGCCGACCGGGCGGTTGTGCCCGGATGAGGGCTATCCATGCGCGGACACATCTCCAAGACGCTTTCGCTTTCTCTCGTGGCGGGTCTTGCCCTTTGCGTCGGTGCGGCGCAGGGACAGGTGTGGCTCAAGTCATCGCCTGATCAGTTGACGACGATCGGTGATGCAAACCAGGCTGTCGGGGCGCAGCTTGCTGGACTGCGCAGCGAGTTTGATCGACGGATCGCGGTGCAGCTTGATGTGCGAGCGGACGCGGCGACGCGCGAGCTGCTGGCGGCGGACGGGCTTGAACTGCTTTCGCCAATGGGCAACGACGCGTTCTTCGCGCGACTGGCTGCGAACGCCAACGTCCAGGCGTTGGCCGAGAGCAAGATGATTCGCGGCGCAAGCGCGATCGACCCAAGCTGGAAGATCGACCGCAAACTGCTGGGCAACATCTATCAGTTGTACAACGTTTCGGATCCAGCGGTCACCCGCGACGCGGACCCGGTGGTTCCCGTGCTTGTCATGCTGCACGCGGATGTGCGGGCGGATGCGATGTCGGTACCCAAACTGTTGCCACATGCAGAGCGCGTTCGTGGCGCGCTGGAGACCATTCCAGTGTTTGTGGCGGAAGTTCGGCAGAGCAAGATCGCGGCGCTCGCGCGCGAAGATGTGGTGCAATGGATCGCGCCCGCACTTCCGGAGCTGGGCGAACTGAATAACGAGAACCGCACGCTGACGCAGGCCGCACAGTTGCAGGCCGCGCCGTACAACCTGACGGGCGCGGGCGTGGCCGTTCTCGTGTACGACAGCGGATGGGTGCAGACAACGCACGTGGACTTCCAAGGCAGGGCGAGCGTCATTGACCCGGACACGGACACCAACAGCGGCCATAGCACGCACTGCGCCGGCACCGTGGGCGGCGGCGGTGTCGCAAACCCGACGCACCGGGGCATGGCGCCCGGTGTGCAGATTCTGTCCGCAGGAACAGGCTCGCTGGCCTCGGGGTGGCTGTACAGCAATCCGCTGGATATCGAGACGAACTACACCGCGGGCGTGAATGCGGGAGCTGATCTCGCAACCAACTCGATCGGCACGAATGTCGCGAGCAACGGATTTGATTGCGCGTGGTACGGCGATTACAACGTGACCGACGTGCTGATTGACAACATTGTGCGCGGTGCGCTGCCTGCAACGCAGCAGAGGCCGTTCCGCGTGACGTGGGCAGCAGGCAACGAACGCGGCAACGGACGGTGTGGCACCACCTATGCCACGACCGCGCCGCCCAGCAACAACAAGAACGCGATGGTCATCGGCGCTATCGACAGCGTGACACAGGCGATGACGGCGTTCTCAAGTTGGGGTCCGACTCAAGACGGGCGCATGCGACCGGATTTCTCGACGGGCGGCTGTCAAAGCGGCGGTGACGTGGGCGTGACGAGCACGACGACAAGCCCACAGAACAACACGTCATACGCAAGCCTGTGCGGAACGAGCATGGCGACGCCGACTGTCGCGGGTGTCAGCGCGCTGATTCTGCAGGACTTCCGCGTGCAGTACCCCGAAGTGACGAGCGATCCTCGCAACAGCTTCTTGAAAGCACTGCTCGCGCACACCGCAGTTGATCTGGGCATTCCAGGACCTGATTACCAGTTTGGTTACGGATCGATCCGTGCCCAAGCGGCGATCGACTTGATGCGCACGGGGCAGTTTCTCGAAGCAAATCTGGTGCAGGGTGAAACCCAGACACGCGTCATCACTGTGCCGCCCGGAGCGACGGAGCTCGAGGTGACAATCGCGTGGGACGATGTGCCCGGCACACCCAACGTGGTGCCTTCATTGGTGAACGATGTCGACATGACGCTGACAGGGCCGGTCGGCCCGGTGAATTTCCCATGGTCGCTTAATCCGGCGAGCCCCGCAGACGGCGCGACGACGACGGGCGCGAATCGTCGCGACAACATTGAGCAAATTCGCATCGCGAATCCTCCAGCGGGCGCTTATGAGCTTGATCTGATTGGCTTCAACATCCCTGTTGGCACGCAGCCGGTGAGCGTGGTCAGTTCACACCCAATCACCGGTGCGAGTGGAACACCCCGCTTGGTGCTGACGGCGCAGACGCTGACAGAGACGGTGGTGACGCCTTCCACGCCGCAGTCCGTGAGTGTGACCATTACGGCGCGGGCGGATACGTTGGTATCGAACTCGGCAGTGCTGAAGTACGCCGAGCGCCCGGGGATGCCGTGGCAGACGGTGACGATGACGCAGAACGGCAATGTGTGGAGTGCGCAGTTGCCTGGTTTCGCCTGTGGCGCGGAGCCTGTGTACTACTTCGAGGCGACGGGCGAGGTCTCGGGATTGTTCACACTGCCTGCAAACACCGAGAATCCGTACACGTTTGGCATCGGCAGCCGAGTGACTCGCGTGCTAGACACGATGCAGGTCAACCAGGGGTTCACAGTGACGAACACGCCCATCAACGCAACGCTCGCTGTGAGCGGCGCGTGGGAGCTGGCGGATCCGGAATTGACGCAGGCTGTGGTGAATCAGGTCAATCTGATCATTCAGCCGGGTGATGACCGCACGCCTGGGGCCGGCACGCTGTGCTGGGTGACTGGTGCGGCAGCGGGAACGACCGCGGGTGCGACAGATATTGACAACCTGACGACGACCCTGACGAGCCCGGCGTATGACGCGGCGAGCTACGTGGACCCCATGCTGTCGTTCTGGCGGTGGTTCAACAACAACGGCAACACGACGCGCGATGATGTCATGATCATTCAGCTCTCCAACGACAATGGGGTCAACTGGCAGACGGTGGAGACGATTGCGGTCGCATCACCCGAATCACGCGGCGGGTGGTTCCAGTCGAATCTTCGCTTGACGGACTACTTCGCGACGCCGTCAGCGAATGTGCGATTCCGGGTCACGGTTGCTGATGCCGGCGGCGCGAGTATTGTCGAAGCGCTCATCGACGACGTGACGCTGTCCGAACCTGCTTGCGTGGTTCCGCCGGCATGCGATGATATTGACTTCAACAACAACGGCGTGTTCCCGGAAGACCAGGACGTGGTTGACTTCTTCAACGTGCTTGCCGGGGCCCCGTGCGCCGCATGCAACGATCTGGACTTCAACAACAACGGCGCGTTCCCGGAAGATCAGGACGTGGTTGACTTCCTGCATGTGCTCGGCGGCGGCGAATGCCCGTGATGATGGTGACAAACAGTGCATGAACGCGACGCCCGGCCCGTGCCGGGCGTTTCTTTTGGGGGAGGCCCATCACGCGGCGTGGGGATTGACGCATCTGATACTCTTGATCCGCGCGGGTGAAGGTCACGGGAGGTGCGTGATGGGAACCATGAAGACGTTGCTTTGGATTGGTGCGTTGAGCCTGAGCGCCGGGGTGGCGTCAGCGCAATGGGTGGTTGATGCGACAGTCAATACACCCGTGGCCGTGGGGACAGGTGACCAGACTTCGCAGGTCATGCGTGCCTCGCAAGATGGCGGTGTGTGGGTGGCGTTTGTCGACAGTTCGCTGGGGACGGGACTCAAGCATGCCATTCAACGGCTTTCGCCAACGGGTTTCCGAACACTTTCGCCAGCCACGGTGATCAGCCCGAGCCGTACGAACACGGCCGCATTCACTTTTGACATGCGAGCTGATCCGGCGGGCGGCGCGGTTGTTGCATTCGACAACGCGGGCATCTTTGTGCAGCGCGTCACGGCGAATGGCGCGGCGGTGTGGCCCGTCGGCGGCGTGCAGATCACGAACAACACGGCGAGCCTGGGGCCGCGCGTCGCGGCATTGGTGGGCGGTTCGTATGTCGTGGCGTGGAATGCCACAGGCGCGATCAACATGCAGCGAGTCAATGCCAACGGCTCGCTTGGCACGAGCTTCTCGATCACGAACGCGGGAAACTACCTCGCCATCAGCGATCTGCTGCCTGGCGAGAATCCGGGTGAGTTCATCGCTCTGTGGGTGATTGGTGATGCAGCGACGGCATCGACGTCACGCCGAGGCTTGCAGATGCAGAAGTGGAATGACGCGAACGTTCCCTCATGGAACGCTGTTGCGCCAGCGATCATCTACACGCCGCAGGCTTCGCCGCTGAAGAGCATTCAGAGTGGTTACTTTCCGACGATGATTGCAGATGGATCAGGCGGCGCGATTGTGTCGTGGTATGACACGGGTGTGACTCGTAACGTGTGGTTGCAAGCGGTCAACAGCGTGGGGCAACTGCGTTTTCCGGTGGAGGGGCTTGCCGTGAGCAGCACGCCTGTAAGCAGCGAGCTGAGATTGGGATCCGCGGTGTCGTACGACCGCACAAGCGACTCGTTTGTCGTGGCGTACGTGCGAAGTGATACGACGCAGACGAACTTCGGCATTTCGGCACAGCGCGTTGTCGGTTCGTCGCTGCAGTGGGGCGGCGGCGCGGGGCAGAGCATCTCGCCGCTTACTTCGCAGCAGGTGTCGTTCGTCACGGTGAATGACGCGCCGGGCGAAGATGTGGTGGTGTCGTGGCTGCAGTCTGATATTGGGCTTTCGCAGCGGGCCAGGGCGGTGCGACTCAATTCACTCGCGGAAACGGTGTGGATTCCTTCTCCGGTCGGCGTCGCGATAGCGAGTACACCTAAGGGGCGGTGGTCAGTCACGAACACCGTCGGCAGCAGCATGTTGATTGCAAGCTGGGTTGATGGAGCGTTTGGCGCGTCGGACATCAAGGCACAGAACATTCTGCCCAGTGGCGCGCTTGGGGCTGGCTGCGACTCGATTGACTTCAATGAGAACGCGGTGTTCCCCGAAGATCAGGATGTCATCGACTTCTTCAACGTGCTTGCGGGCGGCTCCTGCGATACGTGTGGCGATATCGATTTCAACAACAACGGGGTGTACCCGGAAGATCAAGATGTGATCGACTTCTTCGCGGTGCTTGCGGGCGGCGGGTGCTGACGACCGAGAATGTCTGTGTCGGCGCGCTGCGATTGCGTGCGACGGGCTCGATTACTGCGTCGCGCGCAGTTTTCCACAAGACATGCAGCCGCCACGATTGTGGCGGCGCGTTGCCAGCATGCATTTGGTAGTATGCTCTCACGTTTGTACGTCCGCCCTCTTGTGAAGGAGTTTGCTCATGCGTCATGTTTGCGCCGCGCTGGTCGCGGTGGGGGTCGCTCGGATTGCAGCGGCACAGTGTTCACCAACGGTTCTGTTCACGAATTACACAATCCTGCCGTCCGGGGTGGTACCCGGCATTTCGCCGGTCACGCGATTTGCCGCGGGATCGAATCCGACGAACCCGTATCAACAGATCGCAGTGAGTCCACAAGGCAACTACTGGGTGTTGCGAGCCGCGGCCGGTACTTCAAGCGGACATGTGATCGTGAGAGGCGTTGGGCGCACACGCGCGGGTGCGCAGTTGATCGTGCGGCGAACCGTGACGCCTGTGCTGGGCACACGCACGTGTGACACGCTTGGCGAGCATGTTGACGTGAATGACGCGGGGGTTGTCGCGTTCACGGGAGACTTGTCAGGTTCGATCGCGGATGATTCGTTCGTCGCGAGGTGGAACGGCACATTCACGCTCGCTGTGCGGGAAGGTCAGCAGCTTCTGGGTTCGCCTTACGGGTTTGGCATTGCAAACAACGGGCCCACGCTGCTGGATGATGGGCGACTGGTGCACTCGAGTGATCTGTTGACGGGGAGCGCGAATCTGAGCGCGATTGTGTCGGTGTCGAGCGGTGGGGGCGAGGTATTGACACTGACGGGAAGCACGACGCCGCTGCAGCAGCAGGCACAGCCGGCGCAACCGCTTTGGTTGCTTGCGCCGGTGCGCGTCGCAAGCTCGAGCGACGGGGTCAGTCGCGTGTTCTTTGGCACGCTTGCCGGCCCCACGTCGACGAATGCGGTGTTGATGCACAACGACACCGTGCTTGCACAGAAGACATTCGTGATTCCGGGGAGTGGTTTGGCCAGCGCGTATGAAAGGCCCGCCACAGGCACTGCCGTTACGCAGTGTGCGCCGACGGGGGGCTTCTGTGCGGCCCGCGTGACAATGAACGATGGCGTCGACGCGATTCTGAACATTCAGCAGGGTCTTGTGTCGGGCACGCTGGCCCGAACCGGCGAGCCAGTGACACCCGGCTCGACCGAGGTGTACGCCGATGCGCAGCTGCTCGAGACATTCCTCGCGTGTGCGCTTGCGAGCAACGGCGACTGGGTCGTGATTGGCACCACCAGCGAGACGGATCTGATGCGCGACACGGTGCTTGTCTTCCGCGGCACGCGCGTGCTGCTGCGCGAAGGGGATGAGATTGATCTCAACGAGGACGGTCAATTCAACGACAATGCGTTTGTCGGCGGCTTCGCACAAGACGGTCTGGCATTGTCTGACAACGGCGACATCTATGTGACCGTTTCTGTCCGAGGGGCGGCTGGCAACGCCACGGGTTCGGCACTCTTGACGCTGAGGACCCCTCGGTGCAATGACGTGGACTTCAATAACGACGAGGTCTTCCCGAGCGACGACGATGTTGTGGACTTTTTCAACGTTCTGGCGGGGGCGAGCTGTCCCGCGTGTGATTCGATCGATTTCAACAATGACTGCGTTTTCCCCAGCGATGATGACGTGATCGCGTTCTTCAACGTGTTGGCGGGCGGGGCTTGCACGCCTTAGAATGGTGCCTCGTCCGTGTCACACGCATCCGGGCCTATGCCCGTCTCGAAAGAGCCCCTATGCCTCACGTCATCACTGAACCCTGCATCGGCACCAAGGACACCAGCTGCGTCAACGTTTGTCCGGTGGATTGCATTCACCCCACCAAGAACGAAGAAGACTTCGCGACCGCGAAGCAGCTTTACATCGACCCCGAGACCTGCATCGACTGCGCTCTGTGCGTGGACGAGTGCCCGGTCAAGGCCATCTACCAGCAAGAGGATGTGCCTGCGGAGTGGAACAACTACATCCAGATCAATCTGGATTACTTCAAGAACAAGGGCTGAGCCATTGCCGCGGGAGTGGGTCCGCACCACGCGTCGGCCAGTAGACCAACGCGACAACCCCCCGCCAACCGTCTATGAACATTGATCAGAATCACGACTCACGGTGCTTCGGCACCGTTTTCTTTGCGCATATCTCCAAATTCGTGGCATGATCGCCGACGCTCTCTCGCTTCATCACGGGCGATCCAACGCCCGTGAGGAGTCTGTTGTATGAACATGCGTCGTACATTTGTCTTGGCTGTTGTCGCGGCTGGTGCATGGGCTTCGATTGCGGGGGCGCAGATTGCTCCGCAGATCAAGTCCGTGCAGGTTGTGCTGGAAGATGAACCCGAGGTCGCCGCCCTCACGCAGCCCGGCGGCTACGTGCTTGATCCCGGTCCCATCAATAGCTTTCTTGGTGCAGGCAACAACGAAGTGATCGGGGTGCACAGACACACCGCCATCAGCGGCGCAGACGTGCTGACCTCGATCTCGGCATCCTGGTGGAGCGATGTTCCAGTTGGACATCCGGGCAAGATCGCCGTGTGGCAGGATACCGGCGGCGGCATCGCGAGCGCACGTCTTGTCCACCTGCAGAATGTCACTGTGCTCAACAACAGTGGTGCGCTCAACACGTACACGCTCTCCACGCCCGTGTCAGTGACGGGCACGTTCTACATCGGCTTCGCCACCATCAGCGGGCCCGGTCTGTTCGCCATGGGGCTGCGCTCCGTTGCGAGCGTTCCGGCAGGCACCGTTTTTACTATCGGTCGACCCGGCGCGGCCGACTTCCAGAATCTGGGTGCCAACGGCATCGCTGATCAGGCCTTTTCCGATCCGTGGTTCTGGGGTCTCCGCGCCACCGGTGCGAGCACCGGATTCACGTACCAGGGCAAACTTGAACAAAGTGGCCAACCTGCCAACGGAAACTTCGACCTCACGCTGCAGGTATTCAGTGGTGCGGGCGGCGGGCAGATTGCCAGCGACGTGAACTACTTCAACGTTCCCGTCACCGATGGCCTCTTTACCGTGCGCGTCCCGCTTGATCCGGAATCGATGTACAACCAGAATGCCGATCCGCTCCTGCAGATTGCAGTTCGCAACGCGGGCTCGGGGCTCTACACCACGCTGCAGCCGCGACAGCGCATCACACAAGCGCCAAGCGCAATGGTGGCGCACATTGCCGAACAGTCGCGCGGGCTCGCGAACTTCTCCGCGGCCGGCGCACCACTGCTTGTCAACGCAGGTGATTGGGGTCAAGGGCCCAACTCGTACGTTTCCGGCTCGACACTTATTCTGAACTCGTCCAGTAGTGCGTATGTCAACATGCTTTCGCCCAACTCGTCTGAAACAGGTGTCCTCTTCGGCACGCCTGCCGGTGGCGCAGCTCAAGGCGGTATCGTGTTTAACAACTTGAACACGCCTGGCGGCTTGCAGTTCCGCACCGGCGGAAACTCCACTCGCGTGAGCATCAACAACACCGGATATGTCGGCATCGGTCGTTCAACGCCGGTCACGGGCGCCAGCAAACTCGATGTCGAAACCAACGCCCCCGCGAACAGCTACGGCGGCATGTACCTCACGACGCAAGCTGGCGGCTGGCCCTTCTACGGCTACTCAACTCCCACCGCAACCGCCTGGACGTATCTCGATGGCACGACGGGTGTATGGCACATTAACAATAGCGGCAACCGTCTCAGCGTCAGCAACACGGGCCTCGTGGGCATCGGCACGCCTCCTTCCACGGGCGGCTATCGCCTTGAACTGCCCAACATCGCTGGCCCCGCAGGCCAAGGCCGCGCGAACGCGTGGGTCACGTACTCCTCGCGCGAGTACAAGGACAACATCACCACGCTACAAGACCCCATCAGCACCATTCGCCAACTCCGCGGCGTGAGCTTTGATTGGAAAGCGCCGCTGGCCGACGGCTCGCGGCATCACGACATCGGCTTCATCGCGGAAGAAGTCGGTGCAGTGCTGCCAGAGCTCGTCACGCGCACTGCTGACGGCAACGCCACGGGTCTTGACTACGGCCGGGTGGTGCCCGTTACGGTGGAAGCAATCAAGCACCAACAAGTCCGTCTCGAGAATCTCGAAGCGGAGAACGCGGCGCTCAAGGCGCGTCTTGATCGACTGATCAACGAAGTGGAAGCTCTTCGCAAGAAGTGACACAAAGCGTGTTGCTTCGCCACGTGGCGCGAAGGTCATAGACCACATTTGTGCAGCAAGCATGCAAGGCCCGGCGTTTCACGCGCCGGGCCTTTTGGTTTGGGAACGCAAACGCGAATCGTCACGAATTCTGTCGCGGCGGTGGTTGCTTCCTGTCCACGCTCATCATCGAATGGCGACGCGCCACGCATCCATCAATTGTCGCGTCACCTGTCCCACCACGCCGTCGGCAATCATGCGTTGCTCCACGCGTGTGACGGGAAGCACGCCCCAACTGCTGTTGGTGAGGAACACCTCGTCGGCGTTCAGCACATCGTCGATGGAGATCATGCGTGTCTGGATGTCGATCATCTCTTCATCAGCCCAGTCCAGCACCCACTTGCGAGTCACGCCGGGCAGCACGGGGCTGGGCAGATACGCGCCCTGCACCTTCGCTTGGCCCAGCAGCGGGTCATCATCATCAAAGTCCGTGTCCGCCTTTGCTTCTTCACCTTGTGCGATGGGCGTGAGGAGCACATTGTCGCGGACCAGGAAGCAGTTGCTCACACAGCCACCCGCAAGGTGGTTGGTGACTTGAAAGACAAGTGCTTCCGCGGCTCCTTTCTGGCCGGCCAGTTGCAGTTCGCGTAGGCGCGGCCAGTAGTTGAGCGTCTTGTGACCCTCAAACGGATTGAGCGGATTAACGCGCATGTTGGCGATGGTGGCCAGTACGCCGCGCTCGAACATGGCTTGCGGGTAGTCAGTCGCGGGCTGCGCGACGATCATGAGCGTGGGCTGCTGCTCGACTTTCTGCTGTGCTTCTGCGGGCTTGCCGAGCATGTTGAGATCGCCGCCTGTCATGGTCAATCGCAGTCGGAATCGCTGCACTTGGGGCAGGTCGTCACAGGCTTTCGCCAGCGTCCGTTCGCACGCTTCCGCCAGGGCATTCTTGTGCAGAGCATCGGAGAGTCCTAGTGCACGAGCGCTCTCGGCCAGTCGTGCGAGGTGCTCATGCAGGTGCACAATCCGCACGCCGCGCGGGGCGTCGTCTTTGGGCACTCGGACGCCGGTCATCGTTTCAAACAAGCCAACGGCGTGCTGAAAACCCGCGTCGAATGCGCTGATGTGGGCTTCATCGCGGGAAAGGAACGAGCCGTTGAGGAAGACGGTGGCCATGCCGCACGGTATGAGGCGAGCGGCAGCGATCCTTCGTGCTGCGAACAGGGGGCCGTTTGGCTACCATCGCACCCCGGCCTCTTTGCCGGGCTTGTGAAAGGAAATTCCTGTGGCTGATCGTCACTTTGATGTTGTGGTTGTCGGGGGCGGGCCGGGTGGTTATGTGGCGGCGATTCGTGCCGCGCAGCTGGGGTACAAGACCGCCATCGTCGAGCGCGACAAGCTGGGTGGGGTGTGCCTCAACTGGGGTTGTATCCCCAGCAAAGCACTTCTCAGCAACGCCGAACTCATGGAGAAGCTGCAGGAGAAGGAACAGTGGGGCCTCAAGATCAGCGGCGAAGTGTCGTTTGACTGGGACAAGACCATCGGGCGCTCGCGCGATGTCGCAAGCAAGCTCAACAAGGGCGTTGAGTTCCTGATGAAGAAGAACAAGATCGAGTTCATCAAGGGCAACGCGAAGATTCTGAGCGCGCGGCAGGGCAACAACCCCTGCAAGATCGCCATTCATGAGGCGCAAGTGCAGGACACGCGCACGGATTCGCCCGTGACGGTCGGCGCGGTGCGCGAGACGATCACGGCGACGAACGTCATCGTGGCGACGGGCAGCGTGGCTCGCGATCTGCCGTTCGCGAAGTTCGACAACGACAAGATCTGGGGCGCTCGCGAAGCCATGTACAACAAGGCCCAGCCCAAGAGCCTGATCGTTGTTGGCGCGGGTGCTATTGGTATGGAGTTTGGCTACTTCTACCATACATTCGGCACGAAGGTCACGGTCATCGAGATGATGCCCCGCATTCTGCCCGTGGAAGACGACGATGTCTGCGTCGCGATGGAGAAGGTCTTCAAGAAGCACGGCATGGAAATCCGCACCAACACGGGTGTGGTGAACATTGAGAAGACCGCGACCGGCGTGAAGGTGACGGTTGCGCCGATGGTGAAGGGCGCCGACGGCAAGATGGGCCCCGACCAAGCCAAGAAGGAAACGCTGGAAGCCGACAAGGTGCTGTTGGCGATCGGCGTCAAGGGCCGCTTTGACGGCTTGTTCGATGCATCGCTCAATCTCGCGACCGAGCGCGATCACATCAAGACGGACTTCCGCCCCACCGGCTGGGATGGTCCGGGCAAGGGCACCGTCAACGAGCCGGTGGACTACAAGACCAACCTGCCGGGCATCTATGCAATTGGCGACATCATCGGCCCGCCGTGGCTGGCGCACGTCGCGAGCGAAGAAGGCATCTTGTGCGTTGAGCGCATCGCGTGGCGCGACAAGAAGCTGCACCACGAGCCGATTCCGATGGATTACAGCGTCATCCCCGGCTGCACCTACTGCCACCCGCAGGTGGCGAGCGTGGGCTTCACCGAGCGCCACCTGAAGGAGCAAGGTCTCGTCAAGGGCAAGGACTACGACGTGGGCGTGTTCAACTTCAGTGCGTTGGGCAAGGCCATTGCCACGCGGCACACCGATGGCTTCTGCAAGATCATCCGTGGCCTCCCGCGTGGTGAGATTCTGGGCGCCCACATCATGGGCGATCAGGCGACGGAATTGATCGCCGAACTGAGCCTGGCACGGCGTCTCGAGGCGACGAGCGAGGAGCTCATCTGCACGGTGCACGCGCACCCGACGATGCACGAAAGCGTGCACGAGGCGGCGCTGGCGAGCGAAGGCCGCGTGATCAACTCGTAGGCCCGGAGTTCCCTTGGCCGCCAGAGGCGACCTTTCTCTATGTAGCGGGCGCGTCATCATCAACTTCTCAAGCCCGGCGGCTCCGCCGGGCTTTTTTCTCGGACCATGTCTATGCCTCAATGGCACGAGCGTGACAACGGCATCGCCTGAGCTGCACGAAACGAGCATCAGTTCGTTCGCGACCATCCGCACGGCGTCCGTTGACGCAAAATTCCTGTCGCACTTTCCCACGTTTGTCGCTTCACTAGCAGGTCCGGGGGCATGGGGTTCTGGAGTGTTGTCATGCAAATGTCAAAGCAGATGATCGTCTCGGGTTTTGTCGGGCTTCTCGCCCTCGCCGTTGGTTCAAGTGAGTCTCTGGCACAGTGCTCGGTGCGAAACACGATGCGCTCCGTCGCACAGGCATGGCAGTCGGGCTTCGGCGATGTGTCTCTCGACACCGGCTGGATTCCAGGCCCTGTCACGCGCACCGCGTCCGCGTGGGACGACAACCCCTCCCGCGGCTGCATCGGCGCGATGACGCAGAACGGCACGGCGGACTTCGGCAGGCTCGCGTTCGATGCCGCCGGCAATGCGAGCACGCAAAGTGCTGGGATGTTCTTGTTTTCCTCGGGCGAACTTGGCTTCAGCGACACACTTTCGATCCAGTCTGACTCGCTTCCCGTCGGTACGCCGGTCACGCTGCGATACTCCGTCATGCTCACGGGTTCCGTCGGGATTCAGGATGCCAATCCGCAGTGGAACATCTACGCCACGGCGGGGCCTTGCGCGACACAGAACGTATCGCTGCCCGGCTCGGCGTCGCAGACCTGCCCAGTCGCCGTCGGCGCGACGTTCGTCTATTGGCAGTTGATGAATTGGTCTCTCAACGCCCCGAGCATCAGCGGCATTGGCCCGATCTCGTCGTCAATCGCCGGGAATGCTGAGGCGATTTACCGCATTGAAGTGCTTACTCCCGGGGTTCGCATCGTGAGCTGTTCAGGGCGAGACTACACAGCACCTGTCTGCGACTCCATCGACTTCAACAACAACGGTGTCTTCCCTGAAGACCAAGATGCCATCGACTTCTTCAACGTGCTCGCGGGCGGAGAGTGCTCGACGTGCGGTGACATCGATTTCAACAACAACGGGGTGTTTCCTGAGGATCAGGACGTGATTGACTTCTTCAATGTGCTTGCGGGCGGCACCTGTTCATGAGTGGTGATCGCTACCTGTTCAGGCAGTATGTTGATTTGGTGGCTCCGCAACCCTTCAAGCTCGGCGTGCGAACAGCACAGCTCCCGACTGTGTAGACCGTCGGCCGACTCGCCATCGCGGATGGCGGTCATGAGGGTGATCGGAGCTTACACATGCATCGTCGTGTTCTGTCGCGCGCCGCGCGACTGTCGTCGTTCGTTCTCGCTGCTGGCCTTGCACAAGGTGCGCTGGCGCAGACCTACATGTTTTCGCTCGTCGCGCGCGCCAACGCCACTGGCAGCAGTGTGTTTAATCTCGCGTCGGGCATCACGATCAATGACGCCACGCCCGATGTGAACGACAGCGGCATCGCAGCGTTTCGTGTCACGACCAACGCTGAGAACTTTGTCACAGGCGTGATTGTCGGTACTGCGGCGAGCACGCGGCTCGTGTACTCGGGTCCTGCAGACGTACTGGTGAGTGATCCGTCGATCAATGCCACCGGTCGCGTGGTGTATGGTGTGCAACAAGGCAATGGCGTGCGTGCGTACGAGGTCTCCACGCAGGTCGAAGGTCCATACACGTTTGGCTTGGCGGGTACCACGACCTGGGAGGGCACTCGCAGCGACAATGCCGGGCGCACTGTCTATCGCGCGACGATGGGCAGCGGTCGCGCGATCGATGTGTACAACCCGGCCACCGGCGCCACGTCACGACTGGTGTCGCAAAACACGCTTGATGCGAGCAGTCCGTTCAACTTCATCTTCAATCCGGCCATCAGCGCCAACGGGACCGTTGCTGTGAAGTTGCAACGGGGCACGAGCACGGCGGCGGACGAAGTGTGGGTGTATCCCGCAGGCGGCGGTGCACCGGTGCGTGTGGCTGCGGAGGCTGGCGCAGCGTCGCCTGGTCTGTTCACGACGATTGACAACGGCGTGAATGTGAATGACAGCGGGCAGGTTGTTTTCGCGGGCACGCTCGCGAGCACGGGCTTGCGCGGCGTGTATGTTGTTGATGGCATCAACCCGCCGCGAACTATCGCGGATCAGTCGAGCGGATTCAGCGTCGCATTCTTCACACCCGACATCAACAACACGGGCGACGTGGTGTTTCGCGTGACCGGTGGCAACACACCGGCAATCTTCGTCGGTGATGGCAATGACCTCGCGCAGCCGCTTGTTGTCGCCGGCCAACCGATCACGACGGATCTGGGCGACACGAGCTTCACGGGTTTTCTGCAAAACCCACGCATTAGCGATGCGGGGCAGATTGTCTTTGGCGCAACGCTTGCTGCCGGCGGCCGCGGTATCTTCGTCGCGAGTCTTCCTTCTGCTGGCTGTGACACGATCGACTTCAACGCCAACGGTGTCTTTCCGGAAGATCAAGACGTCATTGATTTCTTCAATGTGCTGTCGGGCGCCGACTGCGCGGCATGCAACGACATCGATTTCAACAACAACGGCGTCTTCCCTGAAGATCAAGATGTGATCGATTTCTTCACGGTGTTGGCGGGCGGGCAGTGCGGGGCGTGAGCGCGGGTGAAGCGGTGATGCGTTGAGCCCTGGCAGGAAGTGCCAGGGCTTTTGCACTTGCGAACACCGGTTCCAACAACACGTGTCTCTGAGAAAACCAGTACCGGGCCGGTGCGAGAGAAGCACCCGAGCCTGTCGCACGACCAACACCCAACCAAAACCGATCTTTAAGGCTCTGATGGGAAAAGGCTTACAAGTCATCTGGTGATTTATCTAGATAATCGCTTGCGGGAGGTCCCTTTCTCTAGTAGATTGCTCGTTCTGCGGCACTGTTGCTGTGGGAAGCGGGCACTCTGAGGAGATCGGCGATGGCAGTTTCTTCGAATCGGATCATGGGTCTTGTGCTGGCGGCAGGGGTGGCATCGGCAGCGTGCGCAAGTGTGACGCTCGAGCCAGTCATTCGTCGTTCGGATACGCCGCCTGGCATTCCGGGCGAGTTCTTCGCGACGTTCTCGTTCAGCAATCCGAAGATTGACAACGCGGGGAACGTTGTCGTTGACGCGGTGCTGGACACGACGGGCGGCGGCACGGCGACGACGTCGAACCGCCGGGCGACGTATTACGGCGGGCCGGGCACGATGCAACTGCTGGCACGCGACGGGGGCATCGCGGGCTTCCCAGTTCTGCCCAATCCCAACAACTGGACGCACAACACGACGACGAACGGCGCGGGGCTGGCGCAGGGCTCGACCATCGCTCCCAACGGGCGGATGATGATTTCGTCCAACCTCAACGGTCCGGGCGCGACGACGACGAACAACACCGCTTTCTGGACGGGTGCAGCCGGCTCGCTGGCGGTGGTGGCCCAGCGCGGCGTTGTGCCCGCGACCGCGCCGGGCACGACCGGCGCGATCTGGAACACCAACCTCAATCTCAGCCCGTCGCAGTTTGACGTCAACAACGCGGGACAAGTTGTCTTCAACAGCCAGTTGACCGGCGGCGACACCGTCACCAGCGGCGCGGGCCAGAACAACTCGGGTGTGTGGATCGGTTCTCCCGGGAATGTGCAGATGGTGATGCGTCAGGGGCAGAGCAATGTCACAGGTCTGAATGACATCGTGACGGGTCTGCCTGACCCAACCTTGCAACTGGGCGCGGCGACCACGTTCGGCATGAAGCTGAACGGGCTGGGCCAAGTTGTGCTGCCAAACAAGCTGCGCGTGGGCTCGGGTGCGACGCCGGTCACGACGAACGATGACGATGTGCTGCTGACGACGATTGGCGGCTCGCTGCGCTGCATCGCGCGGCAGGGTGAACAGGCTCCGGGCCTGCCGACGGGCTACACGTTCCGCACGGGCGCATCGTCGCCTTTCAGCACGCTGAGCTTCAGCCCGATCAACAACGCGGGTTCGATCTATGTGCTTGTCACGCTCGGCGGGCTGGCGGTGCCGACCGTGGATGATCTGGCGTTGTATCGCTACAACAGCGGCAACTGGACGATCGTCTGGCGGTCCGATGATTTGGCTCCGGTCACGGGCAGCGTGCTGGCGGGCTCGAAGTTTGCTTCGCTCAATCTGGGCAATACACGTGTCAACAATGCCGAAACGCTGGCGCTCGCCGGGTTCCTCCGGCAGGACGCGACTCTGGAAACGCCCATCACCGGCGCCAACGACGATGTGCTCTACATCTTCCCGGTCGGTCAGCCAGCGCAACTTGTCGTGCGTGCGGGCGACCTGATGAACCTGCCCGGCTTCCCGCCCGACGCTGTGTGGAACTACGAAGGCGCGCAATCGGGCACGGGTTTCAACAACCTGGGTCAGTACGTGTTCACATCGCGCTTCACGGGCACGGGCATCACGGCGGGCGTGAATGACAACGCCGCGTTCATCTGGGATCCGGTGCAGGGCATTCAGCTTGTCGCGAGGACGGGCGAGCAGTATGGCGATCCGCTCACCATGGCTCCGGCGACACAGGTGACCGTTGACGGGCGCGGCAATGGTGAAGGCGGCACAGCTGGCTTCAGCGACACGGGCTGGCTGGCGTTGCGCATTGGCGACAACATCGGCAACCAGATCGTGTACCGCGCGAAGGTTGATGCGCCGGTCGCGGGCTGCGATGACATCGACTTCAACAACAACGATGTCTTCCCCGAAGATCAGGACATCGTCGACTTCTTCGATGTGCTGGCGGGTGGCGCGTGCCCGGCGTGCAACGACATCGACTTCAACAACAACGGCGTCTTCCCCGAAGACCAGGACGTCGCAGACTTCCTGAATGTGCTCGCCGGCGGCCAGTGCCCCTGATAGACACATGATGGATGCGTAACACACGATTCACGCCGCTCGTCTCAACGGGCGAGCGGCGTATTGCTCGAAGCGTGCCGGATGATGCGGCGCGCCAGTCGGGGTCAGATGAAGCAGGGCGCGTGCGCCTCTCGAAAGGACGAATCATGCTCTCACGGAAGCGGTCTTTGGCGGTGGCGGGTCGGGTGTGCGGTGCGTCGCTCGTGCTGGCGGCGGGCGCGGTGGCGCAGCCCACGCTCATCATCTCGGGTGTCGCGGTGACGGACATCAGCCCTGATGGCAGCAAAGTCGTGGGCAGCATTTACGACGCCAACGCACTTGCAAGCTTTCCGACAATCGAAACGCGCGGTGTGGGCACGCAGCGCATTACTCGGCCGATCATCGGCGGGTATGCTCGCATGAGTCCGGACATGACCACGGTCAGCTTCGATGCGGGCAATCTGGAGAACCTCAACAACGCGTCGAACACCATTACCTACAACCCCGCGATCGCAAACCAGTGGGAACGTGTTGCGGTGGGGCACATCTGGACCAATACGGGCGGCGTGTTCAACATCGGCCCCGCCACCAATGGCAACCGCTGTGACTTCACCATGAACACAATCTCGGGTATCTCTGGCACCGGACGGTACCTCGCGGTGACCGGATGGACCAACGGCCTGTGTGGCCCGTACCGCGCGACCAGATACGACTCGTTGACCGATACGTTCACGCAGTTGCCCGTATCGCAGGCTCCGCCGCCCTCAAATCAGTTCTCGCTTGCCACGCGCGTGTTCGATATCTCCGATGATGGCGACACGCTGGTGGGCGGCGACAACAACTGGAACACCAACTTCACCATTCGTCAGTATCGCGCCGCAGTATGGACGCGCAACCCCGCCACCAACACGTGGTCGCTGAACGTGCTGGACCCCAACGGTGGCGAGTTGTATCGCATCTCGGGTGACGGACAAGTTGTCACGGGCCGCGATGCGACTGGGCAAGCCTGTCGGTGGGTCCGTGGGGCGGGCAACACGTGGACCAAGTTCCCTCTCGGCATCAATGCGCTGCCCACCAGCATCAACCACGATGGCTCCGTCATCGCGGGTGACCTGTTCATCTGGCGGGCGGACTTGAACGGCGGCCAAGCGGTCGATCTGTACACGCATATCGCTAACCTGGGCGGAGGCTTCCCGGGCATCACGTTCGCCAATCCGTTTGGAGCGATCACGTGGGGCATCTCGGACGACGGCACCCGGATCGCGATTCGCGGGGTGAACGAGACCAATCTGTGCCTGTCAACGTTCTTCACTGCCGTGCTCGATCTGGACGGCGGTCCGTGCGAGGCTCCGCGGATCGCGCTTGATCCCGTTTCGGAACTCGAAGGCGGCCCAACCGCCGGCAACTTCGGCATGATCTTCAACGTGATGGCCTCGGGCACCTATCCGCTGAACTACTCGTGGCAGAAGCAGGATACGAACGGCGCGTGGGTTGAACTGATTGACGACAATTGCGGCGTGTTTGACGCTCGCTTCTTTGACGCGACGGGGACGCGGACGCCCCAGTTGCGGCTGGGCTTCCGGAATGACGCGTGGCGCGGCCAGTATCGCGTTGTCGTCAGCAACAGTTGTGGCGAGGTGACGTCACAGACGTTCACGGCATGCGACGCCTCGTGCGCGCCGGCGTGCGATTCGATCGACTTCAACAACAATCAAGTCTTCCCCGAAGATCAAGACGTCATCGACTTCTTCAACGTGCTTTCGGGCGCGGCGTGCCCGGCGTGCAACGACATTGACTTCAACAACAACCAAGTCTTCCCTGAAGATCAAGACGTGATCGATTTCTTCAATGTGCTGGCCGGCGGCACCTGCTCGTAGTCACAAGTTGGTGTGTGAGTATACAGGAAGAACAACAACAGGCGCCAAACTGCACTTGCAGTCTGGCGCCTGTTCTCATTTCAAGAGGTCGGAGGCGGGGTGTCGCGCTCACTTGCCCATGCGAGCCAGCACGAATGCCATCTCAAGAGCTTGGTGATAGTTCAGGCGCGGATCGCAAGCGCTCGCGTAGTTGGTGGTCAGGTCCTGCTCCGTCAAGCCACCCGCGCCGCCGGTGCATTCGGTGACGTCCTCACCCGTCAGTTCAAAGTGCACGCCGCCGAGCGTGACGCCTTCGGCCGCGTGGATGGCGTGAGCTGCGGTGAGCTCTTTCAGAATGTCGGTAAAGTTCCGCGTCTTCAGGCCACCTGCGGTTGCACGTGTGTTGCCGTGCATCGGATCACAGATCCACAAGCCGCGCAGGTCGCGAGCCTTTGCAGCCCTCAAGAGTCCCGGTAGGCCTGCTTCAACCTTGCTCGCGCCCATGCGTGCGATGAAGACGAGTTTGCCGGGTTCATTCGCCGGGTTCAGGCGAAGGGACAGGTCAATCAACTCTGCGGGTGTGCAATTCGCGCTAACCTTCACACCCACCGGGTTGCGAATTCCGCGGAAGAACTCGACGTGCGCGCCATCGAGCTGGCGGGTGCGCTCGCCAATCCACGGCATGTGTGTGGTGAGGTCGTAGTAGCCTTCGCGACGCGGCACGCGACGCGTTTGCGCGCTTTCGTACCACAGGCTGAGACCTTCGTGGCTGGTGAAGAACTCCACGCGTGTCAGATCATCAACGGTCTTCTCGCCCAGAGCTTCCATGAAGCGCAAGCCATCGGCGAGGTTGGCGCACATCTTTTCGTACTCGGCGCGCAAGCTGGCGGGCAGGCCGGCTTGGCGCAGGAACGACAGATCCCAGTACTCCGGATGATGCAAGTCAGCGAAGCCGCCATCGACGAGGCTGCGCACGAAGTTGATGGTCATCGCAGCGTGCGAGTAGCCGGCGAGCAGCAGGTCGGCATCTGGTGTGCGCGAACTGCCGGAGAACTCGGGACGATTGACCAGATCGCCGAAGTAGCTGGGCAGCGTCACTTCGCGAGCAGAGGGACCAGTGCCGATGAGGCGCGTTTCCGTCGCACTGCTGCGCGGCTTGGCGTACTGACCCGCAATGCGACCGACACGGACGACGGGCTTTTTGAGTCCGTGCACAAGCACCATGGACATTTGCAGCAGAATCTTGAGCTTGTTGGCGATCTGTGTGGGGTTGCAGTCGGCGAAACTCTCGGCGCAGTCGCCGCCTTGCAGGAGGAAGCGTTTGCCCTGCTCAGCATCGGCGAGCATGGCGCGGAGTTTTTCAATCTCCCAACTGGTGACGAGTGGGGGAAGCGCGCCCAGTTGTGAAACAACGCGCTGAAGCTGTTTCGGGTCGGGATATGCGACATCCTGGGCCCGCGGCATGCGCTGCCAGGATGTTGGATCCCACGGTTGCTGAGAAGGGGAAGTTGTCACTGCGTGCAACGATAGAGGCTCGACGAGACACACGCCGCAGAAGCCCGCGCGGCTGTTTGTGCTGCGTACACGGATTGGTGTTCAGCTTGAGTGACGGACGATCGGCTCGCCCGGCGCGCCGCATTCGGGGCAGAGGGCATCGGGCTCAAGCCCAGCGCGCGAGTAGCCGCAAGGACACAGTCCGGCCTGCCTCGCACGTCGTGCGGCGGCAAAATCCTCGAAGAAGCGAGGCAAATCAAGCAGGCCTCGGATGATCGCGACGGGTAATGTCGCGAGTGTCGCGAGCCACAACCAGCCCCACCAGATGATGGATGTGCGCGGATCTGAGCGGACAAACACATCACGCGCGATGTCTGCGCGGTTCAAGCCTTTGGGATCTGCGAGATAGGTTTTGTAGCCGTTTTTCGCGCCACGCTCGCCAGGCATGGGCGATAGCGCGAGCTCATCGGGCGTGAACAGATCCTTGCGCAGCAACTCCTGATGAAATGACCAATCTGACTTGCGAAAGAGCGGCGTGATGAAGCCGGAGTGGCGGACGTTGTGTTCGAAGTAGACGATCCACGATCCCTTAGGCCCGTCGACAAGGTACTTCTGTTGATCTTCCCAGCTGTTGAGATCCTCGTAGCGCACGACGCGATGGTCTTTGCCTTCCTGCGGCACCATGATGCAGGTGTCAGTGATAGTTGCTCGCCGCAACATGTCATCGAGGCGGCGAGAAATGGTCGCATCTGCGCTCTTTGCGATCGTGAAGCCGTCCATGCCCGTGGATGTTGGCGTGGCGCGCAGCAGTACAAGCCATCCGACAATGAGGGTGACGATCATGGCGGGGTGCCGCAAGATGCGTCGCCAGCGAGGTTGGAGCGTGCGTCGATGCACGTGCAATCTTTGTCGTCTTCGGTATCGCGCGAAGTCCGGGGCCAAGCCCGTGGGGCCTGCGGGGCCAATATGCTTCTGTATGGCCCGCGAACTCTCCACAGATGACGTACGCAAAGTCGCCTCGCTTGCACGATTGTCGTTGCGCGAGGAAGAAGTTGAGCAGATGCGCACTTCTCTGGGAGCGGTGCTTGCGTATATGGAGCGTTTGCAGGCGGTTGACACGCGTGGCGTCGAGCCGCTGTACAACGTGAACGATGGCGTTGCGGAGTTGCGGGGCGATGAGCCTGGCCCGGCGCTGCGGAACGAGCAGTTGATGGGTATCGCGCCGCAGCCGCGCGACGCGTCAACGCATCCACCGTTCATTCGGGTGCCGAAAGTGATTGACGAAGGCGGCGGCGCGTGAGTGGTCGTGGCGTAAGCAAGCCGCTTGTCAGCGTCATTATGCCGCTGTACAACCGCGAGCGTTATGTTGCAGCGGCGATCAAGAGCGTTCAGGCGCAGACGTTCGCCGACTTTGAGCTGATCGTGTGCGATGACGGGTCGACCGATGCATCACTCGCCGCGGCGAAGGCCGCTGCTGGCGACGACGTGCGTGTGCGGATCATCGCTATGGAGCACTTGGGTCTAGCGGCAACGCTGAAGCGTGCGCACGAACATGTGTCAACACCGTACATTGGCTGGCTGGATAGTGACGACATGCTTGCTCCGCAGGCGTTGGAGCGCACATACGCGGCGCTGTCGCGCGGCCCTCGTGTTGGCATGGTGTACACGCATCACGTGATGATCAGTGATGCAGGGCAGACTCTGGGCCTTGGTCAACGATGCGCGATTCCGTACAGCAAGGATCGACTGCTTGTTGACTTCATGACGTTTCACTTTCGCTTGTATCGCCGGGATGCGTATGAGCGGGCCGGCGGCATCAACACCAGCTTCATGACAGCACAGGACTACGACTTCTGTCTGCGCATGAGCGAAGTCTCAGAGATTGCATGCATTCCTGAGCCGCTCTACCTGTATCGCATGGCGAGCGACTCGATCTCGCATGTCAAGCGACTTGAGCAGATCGAAAGCTCAGCACGCGCGATTCGTGAAGCACTTGTGCGGCGCGGACTTGCGGACCGAGCGGAACTGCGTGTGGAGATCGTGGGCAAGTTCAGCATTCGTCCCAAGGGCCAAGGCGGGTGGAACCAGGCGTGAGGGCACGCGCCCGGACGACCCCGGGGGCGTATCGGCCTGTGTTTGGTACTCATAACGCGACATTCACGCGGTTCTCGGGCGAATTGCATTGGAAGACCTGCATGCAGCCAGTAGAATGCCGACGCGATCGTGGGTGGTCGCACGGGCGAAAGTTTGGAGGAGAAGACATGTCGCGTGCTCTCATTGTGTGCCTGCTTGCAGGTGTCGCGCCGTCGGCCATGGCGCAAAGCGTCACGTTCACGCCGCTCGCACCGGCGCCGGCGCCGTACAGCGGAACAACCCAAGTCACAGCTATCGCAGGTAACGGGTCTCGCGTCGCGGGCAATGCCGAGACGGCGACGGGTACATTCACGCGCGCTGTTTCGTGGAATGCGGACGGCACGTTCGCCGGCGGCGCGCCGGCGGTCATTCCCGGCGAGGTGTCATTCGGTGCGGCGTTGGACCAGAACGGCGACGTGCTGTTTGGAACGCGCTGGCTTCCGTTCGGACCAACCTTCATCGAGCGCCCGTTTCGATACAACATCGCGTCGGGCAGCTTCACGGTGTTCGCGACGTCGCTTGGTGGCAACACAACAGCCATGGAGCTCAACGACGTCAACGCGTCGGGCACGCTTGCGCTTATCACGCGCGTCGATCCCGCGACGGGTTTGAATGACGCCATTCGCGTTGAGGTCTCGACCAGTGCGGTCACTGCACTGGGCAGCGGTCAGCGCAATGGCTTCGCACTCAACGCAGCGGGCAATGTTGCGGTGGGCGAACTGGCTGACTCGAACTTCCGCGGTTGGCGTTTCGCCGTCGGCGCGCCGGCGGTTGATCAGAACACATGCGAGTTCAGCAACGATCAGCTCTGCCAGACACAGGTCGGCACGCCGCTGCCTCGAAACGCCGACGCGCGTGCCGTCTCGGCGGAAGGCGACTGGATCGGCGGTGCGGCGCTCGTTGGTGACGGTTATGGCAACGGATTCGATGTGCCCTACGCGACCAACGGCACCGATCTCTTTGTCGCTTCGATCGATGGTTGCGGCTATGGCGGCGGAGCGACGCTTGATATCTCGTCAGAGAGCGCGGTGGGCGGGCCCGTTGCTGTGGGCCGATTCGGCTGCAACAACCAGCCCCAGGCGTTCTTCTGGACGGCGGCTGACGGGCTGGTGAACCTGCAGAACTACTTGAGTGATGCGGGTCTTGACCTGAGCAACTGGTTCCTGACGGAAGCGACTGCAGTGTCAGACGATGGTCTGACCATCGCGGGCAACGGATTCTTCGGCGGACAGTTCCGCAGTTGGGTCGCGACGCGCGTGCCAGCCGGTGCGGCGTGCGACGACATTGACTTCAACAACAACGGGGTCTTCCCGGAAGATCAGGATGTCGTCGACTTCTTCGAAGTGCTTGCGGGTGGCTTGCCCGGCACCTGTGATCCGGTGGAAGGCTGCAACGATATCGACTTCAACAACAACGATGTCTTTCCGGAGGATCAGGATGTGATTGACTTCTTCGAAGTGCTTGCGGGCGGCGAGTGTCCATAAAGCGAGCGTGCGAAGCCATGAACCCGCCGAACCAGGCGGGTTTTTTCTTGGACATGACAATGCAATTGCGCGAGCGCGACGTCGTTGGACCTGTTATGAACACCATCGCCGCGATCATCAGCATCGGAGCCGCATCGTCTATCGCGCTTGCGCAGGGGTGTGACTTTTCACAAGTTACTGCGTTGTGCAACGGTGCGTTGGTGGGCCAGAACGTGAACACACCCGTGCCGGGGTTTGATCTCCAGATCATGCATCGCGGCACTGTGGTGTATCACCAGAGCTTCGGCGCATGGTCGATCAATCGCGTTGCGAATGCGGACAGTTCGACGAAGACGCTCTCGGGCGCAATGATCATGTCGGCGACGGAGAACAGCGTGACGCCGTTTTCGCTCAATTCACGCATCAGCGACTTCATTCCGGAGTTTGGCGGACTCAAGGCGGGAATCACGATCCGGCAAGCGTTCTCGCATACGTCGGGCATGCGCGAGTCGAACACCATCGCGAGCCAAACTTTGACGCTGCGGCAAACGGCAACCGAACTGGCCAGCGATCCCCAGTTGTTTGTCGCCGGAGAGGGCTTCGCGCAAGCTGGCGAGTACTTCTCTTATGGCGGCGCGAGCATGCATGCAGCCGGCGCTGCTGTGGAAGTGGCAACGGGCCTTGCGTGGAACACGATGTTCGAGCAGCGCTTTACCGGCCCGTCGCGGCTCAACATGCCCAACACGCGCTTCGTGCTCACGACGCCCAGTAATCCACGCATTGCGGGCGGGTGCGAAAGCACTGCGAGTGAGTTCGGGCGATTCATGGAGATGCTGCGCCGTGGCGGCGTCTTCAACGGCCAGCGGTATCTGTCGCGCCAAAGCGTGGAAGCCATGTTCACGCGCCAGTCGCCCGTGGGTGTGCCCATCCTCAACACGCCTGTGCAGATTTCCCCCGACGGCGCCGACTACGGCGTGGGTGTCTGGCTCATCGCGCGAGATTCATCAGGCCAGCTTCGCACCGCTCTCGCCGCTGGTGCACGCGGCTTCGCATCGTGGATCGACTTCGAAGATCAGATCGTCGGCACGTTCTCGACCGATGTTTCCGCGAGTGGCAATCTGCAGAATCTCTATGCACAGCTCATCGTTGCCGCCGAAACAGCCATTCGTGCCTGCCGCGACTGCGACCCCATCGACTTCAATCGTGATGGCGTCTTCCCTGATGATCGCGATGTCATCGACTTCTTCGACGCTCTCGCGGGCGGCCCCTGCCCGCACGTGGTCTTCTGCGATATCGACTTCAACAACAATGGCGTCTATCCCGAAGACCAGGATGTGATCGACTACTTCTCCGTGCTCGCCGGCGGATCCTGCGAGTGACCGACTCGGGTTGCGAAGTAACGCCTTGATGTGCGTTCGAGGAGCCTTCCCGCCAGCTCCTGCGAGGCACCGTGCAAACCGGGGTCTTGTCGCTTGGTGTGCAGGCTGCGCCGCTCTCGATGACTCAAGCGAGCCGCTTCGCGATCGTCGCACCGCTTGTCAGTGCGCCCTCCATGTAGCCCACAAACTTGTAGCAGCTGTGCTCGCCCGCGAAATGAAGCCGCTTGGCGTGGGATTGTGCCAGGAGCGGGCCGGCGGTTGTCACTTGTCCCGGTGCGGGGAAGGAGTAGCCCGCGTTGATGTACGTGAATCCGGGCCAATCCATGAATCGAGTTTCCACAATGTGTGCGGCGTAACCGGGGTAGAGCTTCTCGTAGAGCTCGGCGTACGCCTTGTCGCGAGCGTCGCCGGCGAGTGAGCGAGCCTTGGCGGCGGCGTCGGCACCGGAGAAGGCAACAAGACACGCGGTGACATCCACAAGCGAGCCTTCGTCTTGGCCGTCAGTGCCGTCCCACGTGCTTGAAATCAGATCGTCCGTCTCGGCGTACTGGCTGAGGTTGCGATCGCGCCAGAAGCGCCGGGTAACGTGACTGAAGTGCTTGAGCGCCACGCCCATCTGCACGGTTCCTGCGAGAGCCTCTGGCAGAGCCGGTGTGATGGCGATCTTGTTCCACACGCTTGCGGGCACGGCGAGCACAACATCATCACAAGCGATCTCGCGGAGCGTGCCGCCGCGTTCGCTGCCAAACGTAACGAGCGCATCGCTCTCACGCAGATCGATCCTCTGAACGGCAGCGTTTGTCTTGACGCGATCGCCTAAAGCCTCGGCAAACTTGAGAGCGAGTTGCTGGTTGCCGCCCTTGCAGCGATACACCTCGCTCTCAATCCAGTACTTCTCGACGCCGCCGCCCTTGATCGCAGTCAGCATGCCCAGATAGCTTGCTTGCGCGCATGGCACACCGTTGGTGCCCGCGGTCGTTGCATCGATTGCCCGGCGGGTAAGCGAGTCAACCTCAAGTCCGCGCAGCCAATCCGCGATTGAGCGCGAGTCCCATTCCTTCGCCTTGGCATGCTTCCACGGTGCATCGGCATCTACGCCGCGAGCGTCGCGATTGAGCAGGAAGAGCGACTTGTCAACCTGATCGCCCACAAACTCAATCTCTTCGCTTGTGAGCGCTTTGCCATCGATGATGTATGGCTCCTCCGCGTCACCATCGGCGCCGACATCGAGCATCTCGAGATCGAACCTCTTGGCGTAATGGTTCCAGAGCGGGTGATTGCTCCCAATGAGTTCGCCGCCACCTTCAATGGTGCGGTGCTTGATCCACTCCGCCCCGCACTCGCCGCCGAATGTGAAAACGCGTCCGCCCACACGATTGGTTGCTTCGAGCACGGTCACATCGTGTCCGCCAGCCAGCAACTCGTAAGCGCAGCACAAGCCTGCAAAGCCGCCGCCGATCACGACGACGCGGCGCTTACTCATGGCTTGCGCGGCGCGAGCGGGAGTGCAGCCGCTGAGCAAGGTCGCGCCAGCCGCGGCTGCAAGCAGCTTGACTGCGCGTCGGCGTTCCTCAAGTGAAGGTTGTGCGTGACGCTCAGCGAGGAATCGAGCAAGGATGTTGCGCGGCATGCACAGAGTGTTGGCATGCTCGTTGGGCTGCGTTGGCGCTGGGCGGCGTGTTCACTCCGCCAACAGGACCCCTTCGTGCTTAAGGAGCCAGCGCTTGCGCTCCAAGCCGCCTCCATATCCGGTGAGCGAACCGTCACTGCCGATGACTCGGTGACACGGAATGATGATGGCGCGGTAGTTGCGACCGTTTGCGAGCGCGACCGCTCGCACCGCCTTGGGATCACCCAGGCTCCGTGCTTGCTGCGCGTATGACCGCGTCGCGCCGACGGGAATGGTGCGCAGCATCGCCCAGACGCGCTCTTGGAACGCGGTTCCCATCGCTGGAGCGAGGGGAACAGTCCAAGCTGTGTGGGGCTGTCTGAAGTAAGCGTCCATTTGCTTTTGCAGAAGTTGCAAGACCGGGTGAGCGCTGTGTGGCACAATCGCCGCTGGTTGCGAGGGCGTGCCGATACGCGCTCGCACGCGAGCGATCTCCCGTTCCATGCCTTTGCGATCGGTAAAGTCCGCGACTAAGAGGCCGTCGTCGGTCGCGAGTGCAAGCATGTCGCCCAGCGGTGTGGGAAACGAATGTGAAGCGATGACGCGCGAATCCTGAGCGCGACTGGGCGGAGAACCCACAAGTCGATGTACCGCGTTGCGAAAGCCACTACTTGATGTGAATCCCGCCTGTTGCTGTGCGACTGTCAATCGTCCTCGCTTTCGTGCGCCGTGCTGCTGTAAGTTGCTGACCACCAAACCGACGCGGCGATGTCGCTGATACGCGGCGAATGTCATTCCGAGTGCAGCACGGAACTGTCTGCGCGCTGTCGATGGATCGATGCCCAGGTCAAGCAGGTGTCTTGTCCGGATCGGTTGCGTAGGCACACGCTCGATTAACTGGAGCAAGCGCTTGACGAGAGGGGTGCGTGCGTGTGTCGCGCCCATCGGCTGGCAGCGCAGACATGGTCGAAAGCCCCGCAGGAGCGCGTCCTTGGGCGTGTCCACAAACTCCACGTTGTGAAGACGCGCTTGGCGTGCGGCGCAAACGGGCCGGCAGAAGATACCTGTAGTCTTGACGCACACAACAAATGCACCGTCAGCTTGTGGATCTCGCGTGGAGTACGCGGCCCAGCGAGATGTGAGCGTCGACATCATGACAAACGATAAGAAGTTCACAATGTGCACGTCGCCGATTTTCGCGCATCAATGTGGGAAAGTCTGCGAACGCTCCGCGAACAACGCCTCAGATGTGGGTGATGACTACCCACAAGAGATGATTGAAAACGACTTGCAATCTGCAGAAAAGCACAATTGTCACAGAAAGACCAGATGCGTCGCTGAGCAGCCTGTTCGCAATTGCCAAAGCAATTACACTGCTATGGACCAGTTCTTCTAAGGAGATGTCTATGAAAAATCGTGTGAACATGGTGATCTGCGTCGCGAGCCTGCTGGCGATATGTGCCGGCGTGGCGATGGGCCAGTTGTCACCTGCTCAGATGTCGTGCCCTGATCCGTGCGGCGGCAAGCGCGCCTGCCCGGCTGGCACGGTGACGGGATGCAACGCCGGCGTGTGTGTCTGTGAACCGATCTCGAACTAAGTGGCACACGAGCCGATACCGCACAAGGGGAAATCCAGTGAAACTCTCTTTGAGTCCGCGAGGGCGCACGATCATGATCGCTGCTGCAGCGGCAGCCGCCGGCATATTCATGTATGGTCGAGCGGAGCGCGTCTCCGCCCAGTCCATTCAGGCTTCGCAGGTGATGGCGGAACAGCGCAAACTGCCTCAGTGGCAATTTGGCGACTTGATTGTCGTGCCGCTCGACGATCAGGCGGCACTGCAGTCCACACTCCACGCGGCCATGGCCGCCCACACCTTCGGATTGTCGATCCCCGCATCTGCAAGTGACGCAAAGGCGATGGATGCAGCACAGCTTGCGAAGGAGGTGTCGCAGTTCCTGCATCTGCGATATGCAGATCAAGATGCGAGCGCGTACTTGTCCTGGCGACGCGTGCCCGGCGTGGAGTGGTCTGATCGGACATGGCTGTCGTCGACCTGGTTTGCCGCAAAGGAGTTCGAGACTCTCACCGGCAGCGCGCTGACTGACGGTGTGCCGACAGAGCTCGTTTTCACAACACTCTTTGACAGAGCACTCAAACAGCGGTCTGAACGCAGAACGCTCGTGGGTGTATGCCCCGATGGTGTACGCGTCGCAAAGCAGGTTCAGACCGGGGGCAATGCCGAGTATCCCTATCTGTCAGTGGGTCGGCAGTCACCCGACGTGTCCGACGATCTGTGGTATGGCTCACGTGGCGCCACGATGCGTCCGTGGTTTGCATGCAAGGCTCGGCGGCTCGCGTTGCTGCAACGCGGGTTCCAGGTGCCTGTTGCCGTGGTGGGGTTGCCGATGGTGAATGAAGCTGGCGAGCGGATACCCGTCGTCACTGAGTGGTTCTTTGACGCTCCATCCTCTCGATGGATTCTTGAAGCCATGTACATCAACAACTACGAGGGTCCGGATGACTTTGGTACGCTCAATTTCTGAAGCATCGCGGCGACTGAGTTGTGTCGTGCGTTCGATGACCCTTGACGTTGTCTTGCGGTGGGTCGTCGCTCTTGTCTTGCTCATGGCTGTAGCAAGCAAGTGTCTCTCACCCGGCGCCATCACCGCGGTTGCGACCTACCTGCTTGGTCGCGAGGCGGACCACGGGCTCATCGCAGCGTCGCTGTCCGCGCTGGTCATGATCGAGTCAGCGTTGGCGCTTGCTCTTATCACGGGCACGTATCCCAGGGTGACAGGAATCGTCGCGGCATGCTTCTTCGGCGTGCTGACGCTCGTACTCGTCCGGCTCAGTATTGACCCAACCGCGCCGCACTGCGCATGCATGGGCTCGGTCCATGGCGGCATGCTCGGCGAATCCCCGGGTCAGTCGACCGTTGGCGGCCTTGTCCGCAATGCCGGGCTCATTGTGGCGAGCCTCATGATTGCCCGAGGCGCACGGGAAGGGGCCCGGGCGTGAACAGCCGAGCGTTCACGCTGGTGGAACTGCTTGTCACGATTGCAATCGTGGCTGTGCTGTTGGCACTTGTGTTACCTGCGATGAGCGCCGTCCGCATGCGCAGCCGCGCGAGTCATGTACTTGCGGAGTTACAGGGCACGGCACAGGCAACAACGGTGTACGTGCACACATATCGAGACACGTTTCCGTTTGCCGGGGTCGCTGGCGAACCATTCAAACCGATCGTGGTCAATGGTGTAGCGTCGACCCAGCAGTACCTGTACGCTCACGCGGCATTTGTGCCCAATCTCGTTCGTCCATTCCTTGACAGGCAGCTCGTGTTGAGTTTTCTGGGGACCGACATGACGTCCGAGCAAACCGCGGCATTGGCCAATGCGCCGTCGCCCATTGCCCGATTCTGGCTAACGCAGACGACTGCAACCGACCCATCGTTTTGGGTGTTGGGCGGACCCGCAAACTTCTCGCTCGCGCGAGCCACCCGCGACAACGAAGTGCGGTTCGCATCACAGAAGGTGATGTATCACAGTCTTCATATTGACCCGACGACCGGCCAGCGTGCGGTTGTGCAGCATCGCTTCAAGGGCGTGGGCTGGGCGATGATGGACGGGTCGGCCCGAACATTGCCACGTGCCGAAGACATGACACCAAGCTTCGCAAGACCTTGGGGCCTCGTGCCTTTGCAAGGGCTCGCAACAGAGCACGGCTTGCATGGTGTGGACGCGCGCTGAGCGGCGCGGGCACGTGTGGTAACCGTACTTGCGCGATTCGCGAACGATTCGGGGGCATCTGCTCGAACTTTGCGTGGAGCACGCACATACTGGGTGCCTTGCGAGCGACTGATTTTGCGCAACTTCTGGCGTTGGGTGCGATCTGGGGATCGTCGTATCCGTTCATGCGCGTCGCGACGCGAGAACTGAGTCCGCCCGCTCTTGTGGCGACTCGACTGGTGTTCGCCACCGTCTTCTTCTTGCCTTGGCTGCTGAAGCGCGAGAAGATCGTGACCATCCGCGCTCGCTGGAAAGCGCTTCTGCTGCTGTCCGCCATGAATTCGGCGGTGCCCTTCATGCTGCTGGCGTACTGCACGCAGCAACTCTCAGGGAGCGTCGCGGCGATCATCAATGCGACGGTGCCGTTCTTTGCTGCGATTGTCGCCTGGGCGTGGCTCAAGGACAAGCCGCGAAGCGTGCAGTGGTGGGGACTGCTGATTGGTTTTGCAGGCGTGGTTGTGTTGGTGTTTCCCAAGTTGCAGAGCGGTTCGCCGTCAAGCGCCCTCGCGGTCGGCGCGGGTCTGACTGCGGCTTTGCTCTACGCCATTTCCGCAAACTTCACCAAGAAGGTGCTCGCGGAGGTTGAGCCAATGACCATCGCCGTGGCCGGCACAATGTTCGCGACGCTACTCGCACTGCCGATCGGCTTGGCGACGCTTCCAGCCAAGATGCCCAGCGCGACAGCCTTGGCGGCAGCCGCAACGCTGGGGGTGCTGTGCACCGCCATCGCGTACATCATCTTTTACAGGCTCTTTGCCAGCATTGGCCCGACCAAAGCGGTCACCGTGACGTTCCTCATCCCGCTCTTCAGTGTGATCTGGGGGGTCCTGTTCATCGACGAGCGGGTGACGTGGAACCTTGCGGCAGGAGGGGGTCTCATCCTTGGCGGAATGGTGCTGACGACCGGGCTCTACAGGCTGCTGAGATCGCCCGAAGCCCCAGCGGTCGGCGATCGTTAGTATTGCTTCGCTGATGCCGGTATTTCTTGCCCATGCATCGTGGCGAAAAGTGGCAGCACGTGTCCAGTGTGCCCACGTGCCCATCTAGTCACTCCAACATCCGGCGCTCCCCAGCGTCGAGCAATGGAGATCTGTGATGAAGTGCACATCGGCATCTGTCTTGACCGCGGCCGCCAGTCTTGTGATTACTGCGGCGGCGATCGCTCAGCCATCCGCCCCGTTCACGTATCAGGGCGAACTGAAGCTCAACGGTCAACCGGTGACCGGTTTGTACGACATGCGCTTCAACCTCTACACGCAGCCCTCGGGTAGCACGCCCATCACGCCCGCTGTGTGCGCCAACGACGTGCAAGTTGAGGATGGCAAGTTCACCGTGCAGATTCAGTGGTCGCAAAGCGACTTGTATCCGCCCACTGGCGGCTTCCGCTTTCTGGAACTATCCGTCCGCGAAGACACCGGGCTCGCGTGTGGAGCCGACATCGCCACATACGGCACGCTCGCGCCGCGGACGCAGTTGACCCACACGCCGTACGCCTCGTCATCGATCATCTCCCAGATCGCGGCGACCGCTACCAGCGCCAGCGCCTTGGGCGGCCAGCCACCCTCGTTCTATCTCAACGCCTCCAACCTCAACGCCGGCACGCTGAACGCCGCCCGTCTGCCCTCAACCGTCGCCCAAACCGGCAGCGCCCAGACATTCACCGCCGTGCAGACCTTCAACGGCGGCAGCGCGTCGACTGCGCCGTTCAACGTCAACAGTTCGGCGAAGGTCGGGAACCTGAACGCGGACTTGCTCGACGGACTGGACTCCGCGGCGTTTGCAGGCGTCTCACACACGCATGATGCGGGCGCGATTGTGTCAGGCGTGCTGCCCGACGCACGGCTCGCAACCAACGTGGCGCGACGCGATGCGGCGAATCAGTTCACGCAGTTGCAGACGTTTGCCGGGAACCTGGTGGTGCTGAACCCGACTTCGCCGCTTGTCGGCCTCCAGGCCGGGTTCGCGACCGATCAGGCGTTCATCAAGGTCGGCGGACTTGGCGCGGGTTCCGCGAATGGGCTGGTGATTCAGAACTTCTCGAACACGACGCTGCTCAAACTTCAGGACAATGGCGACGTGGGCATCGGCACCGCGACCCCCGAGTCGCGGCTGCACGTGCGCGGCACGGGTGCGCTGGGTGAAGTCATCGTGACTCCTGGCGTGAGCGATTCGACGGCGCAGTTGTCGTTGTTTGAGAACACAACGGCATCACTGGGCATGGCGATGCGATACAACGGCACGACCAATGACATAGAGATTTTTGGCAAGAACTCTCTGGGCGATACAACGCCGCACCTGCGGATCGATCGCGACACAGGTAACGCCGCTTTCGCGGGCACTGGCGGTGACGCGAGCGTGCAGGTGCCCACGGGCTCGATCAACGCGCTGGAGATGCTGGGTGAACCGGCAATTTCGCACAACGGACAGGCCAATGGCGCCTCGCCACCGGATGGGCCGCTGCTTTACGCAGGCGGGACCGGCACGCCGGTCCTGGCACAGACGAACATCAACGCGCCGACGGCGGGATTTGTGCTGGCGATCGGCACATTCACCGTCTCGAATCCGCCGCTTGTGAACAGCGATGATGCTGTCGGCTACGCGATTGATATTCTGACACCCAGCGCGGGCACGCAGCCGTCAATTGTGGGCAACGTGGACTATGTGTCGTGCGAGAACGCGGGGCCCATCTATCACACGTACACGAACGTATCGGTGCAGCGGCTGTTTGAAGTGCAGGCGGGCGTGACAACGGTGCGACTGCGGGCGTACGACCTGGGCAACAACGGACGGCGCGGCGAACGCGGGCGGCTGTCGCTGATCTTCTTCCCGACGTCGTACGTGAGCGGGGCGAACAAGATCGACAATCCGTGAGTCAATCTCGGCGCGATGTCCCTCTGAGGCGGACGGTTGTGCTCGGATGACATCATGAACGACGACGCCCCGCATCGAAGTGATGCGGGGCGTTGCGTTGTTTGGTTCTGATTGGAAGACTGACGGCGCGGCGAGCGGTCCGGCGAAAAGTCACGCCGCGTCGCGCTTGCCTTTGCGCTGCGAGTGCTCGGCCCAGCGCGGCGGACGCACGTTGCTGGGGTTGTTGTACGGCTCTTGCCAATCTTCCGCGCTGCTCAGGTTGATCTCCATGGGCATCGTCTTGCGATAGCCCAGCAGTCGCATGACTTCCAGCACGTCCGTCCATGTGGGGAACGTGCGGGCGTTGGCTTTCTTGAAGGCCTCAATCGCCATGACAAAGAGGAACTGTTCCTTGGTCAGGTTGCCCTCTTCCGCGCTGCGAGAGAAGTCACTGAGGCGTCGGCCCGGTCCACGTCGACGCTCAAGGCCGGCCAGGTCGCCCGCCTCAAAGTCGCGGCGATCGAGACCTGAACGACGATCAACAACGCCCGCGCCGTAGCCGGTTGCGTCGGTGGGGGCGTGCGCGTTCTGAGGTGCAGCAGCGCCCGCCTTGGCGTTCTGGCAACCGGCGTTGCACGCCTCGCGATGACAGTTGTCACCACAGCCGCCGGCCGGGCAGCCCACGCCGGAGCAATCGTCAAAAGGCGAAACACCCCGCGCGCAGACGCCCGGGGTGCGGTTGGTGTTGCTGTTGTGATGAGAACTCATGACGGCGTCCTTGGTCTTGCGGAAAGATCGCGGACGCGCGGACGATCAAAGATCGTCGTCGTCGTCCTCGTCTTCATCATCGTCGTCATCAAGGTCGTCGTCGAGGTCTTCGTCGGCATCGTCATCGAGGAAGTCGTCGTCCTCGTCGTCTGCGCCGTCCTCGTCGTCGTCCTCGAAACCTTCCTCATCATCTTCAAAATCATCACCGTCGTCAAAGTCGTCATCATCGTCATCATCATCGTCTTCGTAGCTCAGCACGTCCGTGCCGAAACCGCCGTGCATGGGCTGGGCGGGCGAGCGCCACGCGGGCGTGTCAATGACGCTGACGCCGTCTTCGGCGGAAGCAGTTTGGAGTCCGATCTTTTCAAGCAGCAGCTTTGCCATGTTGAACCTCGTGTCTGAGTACCACCTTCTTCAGCACCGACCACCGACAGGCCTGCCGGCCCTCCACCTGCCGTCAAGCCCGCGAACGTAGGCACGCATTTCGCCTCGGAAAAGTCCCGTGGAGCCTGCGACAAACATTGGGCGCACGACTGCGGTCAATCCCAGACGCGCGGTACAGTACCGACTTTCCGGCACCAGTCAAATCGCATGGCAACTTCCCCCACATCCACGCCCGCCGCGACGACCATCGAAGATGTTTCGTTTGATCCCCTCGCACTCGTCGCCGCGTGTGTGCTTCCCGGACTTGGACACGTCGTTCGTCGTGAGCGCGCTCGGGCCGCGGCCATCTGCGTGGGCGTGCTGGGCCTGTTCGGCACGGGCATGCTTGTGGGCGGCATTGACGTCGTCGATCGTCGCGAAGACACCGCGTACTTCGTCGGTCAGGCGTTTGTGGGGCCGATTGCTTTCGGTGTTGATTACGTCCACCAGTCGCGATTCAAGGTCTGGCGCGAAACTCGCGTCGGAGATCGTGTCATTCGCCGGCTCCAATCCGGCTTTCCGGGCGAATGGCGTGCGGCAGACGGTTCGGGCGTGATGGTCGCCCCTGGTGCAACCCCGCCCCCTGGGGCTACCAAACCCGCCGTCAAGAGCATCAGCAAGATCAACGAGCTGGGTATGCTGTTTGGAGCGATCGCCGGCATGCTCAATCTGATAGCGATTATCGACGCCGGCTTCCCAACGACGCGGCGGCGCGTGGTCAACACCCTGGGCGGCTCAACGCCTGCCGGAGGTGCCGCGTGAACCACCTGATCGCTCACCTCACACTGGCGCATCGGCCGTTCATCGACCCGATTGAACTGCACACGCAGTGGTACCTGCTCCTGATTCCCATGGCGTTCTTCACAGCCCTCGCGTACAAGGCGGTACGCGTATGGGACGTGAAGACGCTGCCTCGCCAGGTTCTGGCGATGGCGGTACAGATCATCCTCGCGATGGCGGGCTTGGGTCTTGCCGTCTACCTGTTCGTGGAAGTCGCGCTGCCGCTGATTGCGCCCAAGTAAGTGTCAGAAAGCCAAGTGCATTGCTGCGGACACGTGTCCTTTGACTTCACTTCGTACGCAGGCACCCCGCGCGCAGGCTTCGCGTGGCTTCAGTGTTTCCCCACAACGCGGTACTGCAGCAGGGTGTAGATCGCCAGCCCCAGCACGCCGCCATACATAAGCAAAAGTCCAGGAGGCCCGAGTTGCTCGGTCAGTTGTTGGCCGCCTGAGATGGTGACCAGTGTGATCACGCCAGGAATGAACGTCCACAAGTAGGTTGTCAGCGGCAGTCGCTGGCTCAGTCGGAGCGCTGTCACCGCACCGCAGATGGTGACGACAAGCACACTCAAGCTCATCGCGATGCGCTCGTGTTGTTTGCTGGTTGCTTCGCGGAGCAACTCGCCGGTCTTCTTCTCCAGGTCGATATAAGCCTTGCGAAGCGTTGAGTCCGCCGGCGCGGTGCGTGCCCGGTCACGTGCTTGCTCCAGCAGCGTGAAGGTCGGCGTCTGCGTGAGCGTGGCTGCCGGATTGGGCGTGACGAGCAAATTGCCCGCTTGCCATTGGCTGCGTTCGGGGCTCTGTGCGAAGGAGTTCTGCGACGTGACTTCACGCGTACGGACTTCCTTCAGTTCCAGCAGCAACGATCCCGGTCGGGCGCGGTCATCAATCCGCAGCGTGCCTTCTCGCGCCAGCGTGTGCAGTTGCACATCGCCCCTGTCGCCACTTCGACTGTGGAAGACCTCTATGGCGTTGCCGCCGCGTCCCAGCACCGGCACACGCACTTTGCCGTCAATCAGTGCCGGCGCACCAAGCTTGACGGCCTTGATCGTGAAGTCCCGGTTGCGTGCATCAGCGAAGTTGGCCTCGCCGTTCCTGTTCAGTTGCTCCGCGATGGCGACCCAGATGATGTCCTGCCCAAGTTCATTCGCAAGTGTCTTGCGGCGCGACTCGATCCAGTTCATGCGCTCTGGAGCGGTCTTGAGTGCTGCAAGCTGACCAGTCGTCAGGAATTTCGGGTTGTCCTTGAGCACCGATGGCACGTTGAACTGCGCTGTCGCGCCATCACGAAACCCGCCCAGGCCTGAGGGGTCGGCGGCAATGACTTCATCCAATTCGAGTACGACCAACGACGAGTCACTGCGACCGGGCGCCGATTCATCACTGGTCGCTTGCCCAGGAGCGGCACCGGGTGGAAAGAGCCACATCGTCGCATTGCGAGCGGTTACTTCCTGCACGGGCTCGCCCTTGTCGTCAAGGCGAATGGCCGCGAAGTTCGTGAAGATGACCTGATCGACCGCGCCACCGTCACCCGGGGGGACGCGCTCGGCCCGATCAGCAAAGACGATGGTGTCTTCAAGCCGAACCGGCTTGCCGCGGCTGATTTCCTGAGCCAGCAGCCGCGACACGTCCACCGTGATCAGCTTCTGCATCTGGAGCAGAAACCGCGGAATGACCTGCTCGTTGAGGCCCGAGACGATGAGCGCCAGCGTGAGCCCCATGACCGCTGCGGGCATGAGAATGGCCCGGTGCGACACGCCGCTGGCGTAGGCCGCGGTAGTTTCATTGCTCGTCGCGAGGCGGTGATACGTGAGCGTGCTCGCGAAACCCGCCGCAAAGGGCAGTACGAACGCCAGCATGGGCACCATCGCGAGCGAGACAAAGATCGCGGCGTCACCCGCTTCGAGCAGGCCGTCCGACAGCGGCTTGATCGCGGCACCAATGGCAATGATGACGACAAGCACCCCCGCGGAAAGCCCCGTGAGCTTCGCGAGTTCAAAGAAGATCATGCGCCAGAGGGTCCAGGGACTGCTCACACGCACACCGTATGAACCAAACCCACCGGGGGGAGCCCTGACTTATCATGTCGCATGACAGGGGAGCAATTGATCAAACTCATGCTGCTGATCGCTTGCCCGCTGCTGGCGGCGGTCGCGATGGTCGCATGGTGGGGTGATGGCAACCATCGCAAACGTCGCTGCGGAGCCTGCGGCTACGACATGGCGAACACCAAGTCGCGCAAGTGCCCGGAGTGCGGCCATGAAGCGACGAGCGAGTTCGGCATGTACGGCTCCCGCCCGTATCGCGCCGTGATGAAGTGCAGTCTCGTGCTGCTCTGCATCACGCTGCCGGTGCTCATTTGGTGGATGATTCCAGAGAAGTGGAATCGCAAGACGCCGGGTCCGGTTCTCAAGCTCTTCCTCGCCACCGTGCCCGATGCGCCCAAAAGCTCGTCCGGCATAACGGCACCCGCGGCGAAGTACGCCAATTCGACGGATCCGTGGCACCGTGAGATCTGGGCGGATCAGTCCGCACAGGCTCTGCGCGACGCCATCGCGCTGGTGCGCGCGAAACAGGGTGACTTCACTCCAGAGCAATTGATCGCGCTGCTTCCTGCGATGCGCGAACTGCGCGAGATCAACCGCTCCATTGGCGGTCTTCCTATGAAAGACGCCTGGCAGTACTCGGATGTGGTCGACAATCTAGCCGATCTTCGTCAGCAGGCGTGCGAGAAGTCGCCAGTTAATGGCGACTGCATACGTCTCGCGTGGCTTCTCAGCGAGATCAGTGTTGACGCAGGAGTCACACCCTTCGCACATCGCCTGACCGTACCGCCGACACCTGTCGTGCGTGTGGCCTTCACCCATCCCGACCCTGCTATTCGCCTCGAAGCCGTGAACTGGTACGGCCGCCTGCTGCACGTGCAGTTGATGAACCCGAAGTTCACCGCGCCAGACTTTGAGCCGGAACTGCGTGCGGCGGTGCAGGATGCGAACCCCGCGCTCGCCACGCGAGCGCAGTCACTTGTGACCTGGGCAGAGAGCTTCGGCGTTCTTCGTCCTCCTGCGAACGCGCCGCCGCCATGACGCAGACTACACCCGACGCACTTCGACGCGGCCCTGCGGCATGTCCTTGATCGCGTAGCCCATGCCGGCAAGTTCATCACGAATGCGGTCGCTGGCCGCAAAGTCCTTCTTCGCACGAGCTTCCTTGCGGGCAACCAGCAGGGCTTCGACCTTGGGGTCAGGCATGACGCCTGGTGCATACGCCGCGATCTCACTCGTGACCGCTTTGGGCACCAGTTCAAGCACGCCCAGCACGCCGTCGACAAGTTTGAACGCCGCTGCGTCTTCCTTGCTTGGTGCAGAGCAGGAGCTGACCCACGTATTGATCGCGGCAATCGCCTGCGCGACATTCAGGTCTTCATGCATGGCTGCGGCGAACTCCACGAGCATGGTGTCACGCGACAGCTTCGCAGCAGGGTTGTCCGCGCCCGAGCCTTCCGCCACGCGACGCCAACGCTCCACCATGCGCGCGCAGTCCGTCAGACCCTGCATCGTGAAGTTTGCGTTGCTGCGATAGTGCGTGCGGACAAGCTCCAAACGCAGAGCGGCGGGTTCAACGCCCTTCGCGAACAGGTCGCGCGCTGTGAAGAAGTTGCCTTTGCTCTTGCTCATCTTTGTGCCTTCGACGAGCAGGAAGCGCGGATGGAACCAGTGCCGCGCGAAGGAGCCTTTGGCTCCGCTGAAGGCGCAGCAGCTCTGCGCGATTTCGCACTCGTGGTGCGGAAAGATGTTGTCCTCGCCGCCGCTGTGCAGGTCGATGATCGCTCCGCCCGGCGCAAAGTCTGTCAGACCCAGCGGCGAGATCGGGCTCTGCCCCTGGCGAGTTGCAAGTCGGCCCACCGCCATCACTGTGCACTCGATGTGCCAGCCCGGATAGCCGCTGCCCCACGGGCTGTCCCACTTCATGATGTGCGATGCGTCTTCCTTCCAGAGCAGAAAGTCCGCGGGGTGTTCCTTCTGGGCCTGGTTTGCCTCGCTCACGCGTCCGCCCTCGCCTGCGCGCAGGGCATCGAGCGTGTTGCCACTCAGTGCTCCATACGCGGGAAAGCTGGTCACGCGGAAGTACACCACGCGCGAGCCCGCTGCACCGACGACGTACGCATGTCCCTTGTCAATCAGCCGCTGCACGATGGCGATCATCCCCGCCACGTTCTCCGTCGCCCGCGGCATGATCGTCGCGTCGGTGTCAGCCTCAATCGCAAGCTTGAGCCCAAGCTTGCGAGCGTCTTCGCGAAAGCGCTGCTCGTAGAACCGCGCGATCTGATACGGATCACCCGGATTGATGTTCGTATCCGCTGGCAGCTTGCCGCTCTTCTTGGCTTCCGCGATGCGTCGGCCCGCCACCGCCATGCGATCTTCACCTTGTTCGCCGCCCTCCGCGTCGTCGGTCATGTGGCCCACGTCAGTGATGTTCATGACATGGGTGACCCGACGCGGACCGCGATGGCCACCGCCTGCGCTGGTGATCTCGCACAGGGGCGACTCGACAAATCGCCGAAGTACGTCTGCCGCCAGGAAGCTCCTGAAGTTCCCAATGTGAGCGTCGTCGTACACCGTGGGTCCACAGGTGTAAAACGTTACATTCGACGGATCAAGCGCGCTGAACTGTTCGATCGTGCGGGAAATCGTGTTGAAAAGACGAAGCGGCATGCACCAAAGCATAGTGCCGGGCGGCGAGTTTTCGCCTGACCTCGAAAATCCATACCTATTCACTGAAATTCCTGTCCCGCCGTCGCGGGGCTTCCGCATGTGCCAGTTGTGCCGGTCGCCGAGGGGCGACGAAGCACGACTGGAGGTTTGGTATGCAACGCGGTATGAAGACATCGGGATCGGGGCTGGCGGTTCGTTTGGTCGTTGTCGCGGGGCTCGCTCTGTCAGCGAGCGTGGCTCTCGCGCAAATCGAAGACGGCGGCATTCCCGCCGACATCAGCTTCGATCCCAACGGAGCGCTCGACAATCAGGCAACGAAGGACGCTGCTGGCGAACCCAAGTTCATGCCAGACTCACAGCCGGCCTGGACACCCGCCGAAGACAGCGACGACGCCCTGCACGCTCGCCTCGCGGCTCGCAACTACCCGCTCGCGTCGGCCAGCACCCCCAACTGGTACTACTACTTCAAGACGCGCGTCGCCATGCAGCTCGATCACACGCGACTCGCCGTGAAGGTCGAAGCCAACATTGCCCCCGAGCAGGCCGCCGCCCGCCTCGTCGCCGCCGCGCAACGCGCCGGCATCGCCATTCGTTCGGGCGGCAAGGCCAGCAGCGGCTGGCAGTTTATCACGTTCGAACGCCCGTTTGCCGACGCGGCCGCGGCCAACACGATGATCGATGACCTCACCAAGCTCGATGAATTTCCCTTCGTCGCCCCCGTCTTCATGAGTGACGACGTTCAGGGCGGCTTCCTCTTCTTCACCGATCGTGTCATAGCTCTGGCGACCAAGCGCGATGCGACCAAGCAGGCACTCGCAGCCGCCAACAACCCTTTCGCGATCCTGGAAGAGAACTTCGGCCTCATGCCCGGCGTCGCCTTCATGGGCACCGGCGAGCGCAACGGCTACCGCGTCTTGCAGCAGGCCAACGCTCTCGCCGAGAATCCGTTCATGAAGTGGGCCCACCCCGCCATGATCTGCTCCGTCAAGCTCGAGTCCGTCACGCCCAACGACCCGCTCTACGACACACAGTGGCAGCACAACCAGACCAGCGACTTCGACATGGACACCAACCTCGCGTGGGATTACACGCGCGGTTCGTCCGCCGTTGAAACCCTCGTCATGGACAACGGTGTCCAGACCGACCACCCCGATCTCAACTGGATCAACGGTCGTGACTTCACGACCGGCGTCGTGGGTGGCGTCGGCAATGGCGCTCCAACCGAAGCCTGCGATTTCCACGGCACCGCCGTTGCCGGTTGCACCTCCGCACGCATGAACACGATCGGCGTCGTCGGTGTCTCGCCTAGTTCGCAGATTCTGGGCGGCAAAACCGCGGACGACGTGAGCTGTGCCACCGCCAGTTGGAGTACGAGCGACGTTTACGTCATCAACGCCCTCGCCTGGGCCGTGGGACAGAACGCCGAAGTCACCAACTCCTCCTTCAGCCAAAGCAGCAGTGCCGCCATGAGCCAAGCCTATGAAGACCGCGCCGTCATCGACGACATGGTCCACATGGCCGCCACCGGCAACGACGGCGCGACCTCCATCAGCTATCCCGCCTCCGCGTCATTCGTCTACGGCGTGGGCAACGTTCAAAGTGATGGCACCCTCCGCGCCAGCAGCAATACAGGTGTGGGCGTGCAGTGGGTCGCGCCAGGTACCGGCGTGCCCAGCACCGACCGCGAAGGCGCCGTGGGCTATAGCACGGGTGACTTCACCAACTTCAGCGGCACCAGTGCCGCCAGCCCCATGGCCGCAGGCGTCGCCGCACTCTTCCGCAGTATGTACCCCTTCGCCACGCGTTCGCAGACCATCCTCGCGATGAACGCCGGTGCACGCGACATGGGTACCGCGGGCTACGACACCACATTCGGCTACGGCAACGTCAACCCCTACTACACCATTCTCGAGAACAATCCGACGAACGACAACTGCAGCGGCACCTTCTTCAATACCACTCCCTTCAACCCCGCAATTCTCGACACCACGTGGGCCACCGAGCGCGTCTTTGAACCCCAGGCAAGCTGCGAAACCAGCAACAGCGGCGAAGTCAGCAGCGTGTGGTACCGCTTCACCGCGCCCACCTTCTGCAACCTCTCCGTGAACACCAACGGCAGCACCTACGACACCGTGCTGAGCTTCTGGAACGGCTGCGGCACCCTCGCCGCCAATGGCCTCTCCTTCACGAGCCCCTCGCAACTCGCCTGCGACGACGACAGCGGAACGGGCAGCCAAAGCCAGATCGACAACTTCTTCGTCGAAGATGGCGACACCATCTATATCAAGGTCAGCAAGTACGGCTCCACGCCTGGGGGCGGCAACCTCGACTTCAACGCGACATTCGTTCCCGTCGCGCCGCCGAACAACACCTGCTTCGGCGCAACCGAGATTCCGCTCGCCACCTTTGGCAGCTACAACCCGCCGGCCTATGACGTGACCAACGCCACCGCGCCGACCTGCGACGGCAACGACGGTTGCGGGTTCAACAACACGCACTCGGTCTGGTACTCATTCACCGCGACCTACGACGGCGAACTCGATATCGACACCGAAGGCAGCACCTACGACACCGTCGTCGCCATCTATCAGGGCGCCGGCTGCCCGCTCAGTATCAACGGCGTCTGTCTCGGCAGCGCAGTCGAGTGCGACGATGACGGCGGCACAGGCACGCTCAGCAGTATCCAGAACTTCGTTGTCAACGCAGGTCAGTCGTATCGCATCAAGGTCAGCAAGTACGGCAACGCCACCCTGCCGGGCGATCTGAACTTCAACCTCACGTATTCCGAGCCTTCCGCCCCCGCTAATGACTTGGCGACCAACGCGCAGGTCCTCGTCAGCGATATCGGCACGCAGCTTTCGCTCGACGAAATCCGCACGCAGGGCGCGACCGCCAGCCTCTGCGAGGGCCCCATCTCCTGCGGCGCGATGCTCGATCGCTCCGTCTGGTACCGCCTCACGCCCGATGACGATGTGTTGCTGACGCTCAACACCTTCAACTCCAACTACGACACCGTCATCAATGTCTTCCGTGGCCCGCTCGCGCCCCTCTCCCTCAACGGCAACTGCATCAACCCCGCCTACGTCACCTGCAACGACGACGCCAACATCAACACAAGCCTGAGCGAAGTCCGCAACGTGCAGCTTGCGCACGGCCAGACCTACTGGATCCGTATCTCGCCCATCAACGGCGCTAACGCGTTCAGCGGTCGCCTCCGTGTCAACTACCAGATCCGCGGCGTCTGCGACTCCATCGACTTCAACCAGAACGGCGTCTTCCCCGAAGATCAGGACGTCATCGACTTCTTCAACGTCCTTGCCGGTGCACCCTGCCCCGCTCAGGACTGCAACATTGACTTCAACAACAACGACGTCTTCCCGGAAGACGAAGACATCATCGCCTTCTTCCGCGTTCTCGCCGGCGGCACCTGCCTCCCGTAAACGCACCCGTCAGTGCTTCGCAAGCGGCTGGTTGACGCCAGCCGCTTGTCTTTTCCAGACCAAATCGCCCCGCAGGCCCCGCAAACTCCCGCCCGGGTGGGTTCGTACATTCCAGCATGCCCGCCATCCTTCGGTATCTCCTACGCCTGGGGCCAACCAATCCAATCGCTGTGCGACTGGTGCACAACGGCAGTCGCCGCACCAAGCACATGTACATCCGCAGTGCGTACCTCGCGGTGCTGATTGTCGTGCTGCTGTGGTCACTGCTGCTCGCCACGAGTGGCGGCAATCTGAACTACCAAAAGCTTGCGCAGGCTGGTGCGCAGAGCTTCACCTACATCGCGTACCTCCAGATCACGCTCATCTGCATTCTGGCGCCAGTCTTCATGGGTGGTGCCATCGCGCAAGAGGCCGGTCCAAAAACATGGGAGGTATTGCTCACAACCCCCCTCACGGCAGGTCAGATTGTGCTGGGCAACCTCTTTGGTCGACTGCTGTTCGTGTTGGCTCTCTTGTTCTGCTCGCTGCCGCTCTTCGCGCTGACGCAGTACTTTGGTGGCGTGCCGGGAAGCGCGATCTTCGCCAGCTACTTCGTGGCCGCCGGTGCGGCATTGCTGGTGGGCGCGATTGCAATCGGTCTTGCGGTCAGCCGAGCGGCCGGCAAGCGGGCGTTCTTTGCGTTTTACGTCAGCGTGGTCAGCTACTTGGGCGTGACCATTGCTATCGACCTGGCACTGCGCAATGCAGGCAAAGGCATGGGCCCAGCGGGTGACGGCGTGACCGTCATGACGTGCCTCAATCCGTTCCTGGCCCTGAACGCGCTGCTCAACCCGACGACGTACCCCCGCGCCGCGGAAGGTGCGTACTCCGGCGTAACGCGATGGATGTTGGAAACCCCCGTGACGACATGGGTCGCTGGCAGCACGCTCCTCAGTATCCTCTTCATGATCGCGTCGACCATAACGGTGCGTGTGGGGGGCCTCGCCATGTTGGGCGCAGGCGAAGACAGCATTCCGCTGCACCGCAAGCTGCTCGGCATGAAGCCCGGCTCCGCCGGTGAGCACCGCGCCCCGCGCAGCGTGTGGGCCAACCCCATCGCCTGGCGCGAAGCCGCCAGCCGCAACAGCACGCCAGCCAAGATCGCCGCCCGCTGGACATTCCTGACGTTGGGTCTGCTTTTCGGGGCGGGGCTGGTCGCGTTGTATCACACAGGCACGTTCACGCACAACACGTTCCGTTTCGCCATCGCCGCAACGTTGAGCGTTGAACTCATCGTGATCGCCCTGGTTGCCATCAACACGAGCGCAACCGCCATCAGCAAGGAGCGCGAAGAAGGTCACCTCGATCTGCTGCTGACAACACCGATTACGGCGAGTGCGTATCTGTGGGGCAAACTTCGCGGTCTGGTTGCATATCTGTTGCCGCTCTGCGCCGTACCGATCGGCACACTGCTTATCGCGAGCCTGTACGTCTTCACCAACGGTCTCGGCCGTGAAGGTGGCACGGATGTTGTCGCGGGCGGCATTTCAGTCCCCGTGATTCTGCCCGAAGCCGGCCTGCTTGCACCATTTGCCATCGTTCCTTTCATGGCCGCATGCGTCATGGTGGGTCTGCAGTTCAGCTTGGGTAGCAAGGGCACCTTGGGTTCCACCGTCAAGACCGTGGCGGTCGTCGGCATCCTGGGCGGCGTCGTCGGGCTGTGTGCCTATCAATCCATCTCGAGCATCGCCTTCATCGGTCCCGTTCTGGGCGGCATGAGTCCCGCCAGCTTCATCTTCGGCAGCTCGTATCCCGACGACGCAATGGCCGCGACCGCCGGTGGCGGAGCCGCCGCCTTCACGAGCGGCCGTGTCATGTTGGGCGTGGGCGCACTCGTCGGAACGGCTCTGTACGCCATCATCTGCTACGGCTTGCACAGCAACATGGTGCGAACGTTCGACATGACCGTCCGCAAACTCGCCGGCACAGGATGAGTTCGATCGTGCTGCTTGTTTTTCCCCGCTACATTGCAGCATGTCCATCGATCCCGTCACACTCATCCGCGCTCGCTTTGCCGACGCCATCGCCCGCGCCTTTCCGCAGGCCGCCGATGCGGACCCCATGGTCGTCGCCAGCAAGAATCCAGAGTTTGGTGACTACCAGTGCAACGCAGCGATGGGATTGTCAAAGCGCGTCGGCAAGCCGCCGCGCGAAGTCGCGCTGCAGATTCTGGCAGCCGTCGATTTGTCCGGCCTCGCGGAACCGTTGACAGACAAATCTGTCGCAGGTCCGGGCTTTATCAACATCAAGCTTCAGGGCGACGCGCTCGCGCAAGCCGTGGCGAGCATGGACACGCCCTCGCTAGGCGTGGAGAAGTCGACCCAGCCCGAAACCGTCGTCGTTGACCTCATGGGCGTGAATCTCGCCAAGCAGATGCACGTGGGCCACCTGCGCAGCCCCATCATCGGTGATGCGATCGCGCGCGTTTTTGAACGCCTGGGCCACACCGTCATTCGGCAGAATCACGTGGGTGATTGGGGCCTGCCCATTGCCATGGTCACCGCACGCCTCATGCGCCTCGCCGATGCAGGCAAGATCAATCTCGACAAGCTCACCCTCGACGATCTTGATACCGCGTACAAGGCCGCACAAGCGGAATGCCAGCGAGAGACTGCCGCGCTGGAGCTCGTGAAGAAGCACGGCGGCCACCCCAAGCTGCTCGCCGAGATCGATGCGCAGGTGGCGAGCGCGACAGACGCATTCCTCGCAGCGCGTCAGACACTGGTCAAGCTGCAAAGCAAGGACCCGGCAACCTACGCAGTCTGGCAGAAGATCTACGCAACCACGATGGCCGTCTGCATCGATGTCTGCCAGTTGCTCAACGTGAAGGTCTCGGATGCGGACTCTGCTGGAGAAAGCAGCTACGCCGACGAGTTGGCCGCACTCGTTGATGAACTGCTGACTCGCGGAATCGCAGAGCACGACCAAGGGGCCGTGATCGTCCGCTTGGATGCTCCGCCGCAGGTGGACGGTCGCGCCTCGTGGGAATCCATCAAGGAACCCTGCCTGATCCGCAAGACCGACGGCGGATTCCTGTACGCAACTACCGACATCGCCGCAGTGCGTCGCCGCGTGCAGAAGCTCAAAGCTCACCGAGCCCTCTACGCCATCGACGCTCGCCAGATGCTGCACATGAAGCAGGTCTTCGCCAGCTCGCGCAAAGCGGGCTTCGCGACACACCCATCCACCGGCAAGCCGGCTGTGCTTGAACACGCCGCGTTCGGCAGCGTGCTGGGAGAAGATGGTCGCCCCTTCAAGACGCGCAGTGGCGAAAGCGTGAAACTTGCTGACCTCATCCGCGAGACGTTCGATCGTGCTGGCGTTGCGGTGAAGAGTCGCAACGCGGATCTCCCTGCACAGGAACTCGCACAGATCGGGCGTGCCGTCGGCATCGCCGCTCTCAAGTACGCCGATCTCTCAACGGATCGCACGAAGGACTACACGTTCAGCTTCGACCGCATGCTCGCGTTTGAGGGTGACACCGGTCCCTACCTGCTCTACGCATTGGTGCGCATCAAGAACATCCTGCGCAAAGCGCAGGATGCCCAGCAGGGCATCGGCGATGCATGGAAGACCGCGCCGCTTTCCATGTCGCAGCCCGCGGAGAAGCAGCTCGCACTTTCGTTGCTCAAGTATCCGGCCGCCCTCGCAGGCACCGCTGCCGCGTGCGAGCCGCACCGCCTCTGTCAGTTCCTCTACGAACTGGCCGGAAGCTACGCGAGCTTCTACGACAAGTGCCCGGTGCTCGCCGCCGAAACGCCCGAGCTGCGCAATGCCCGCCTGCGCCTCTGCGCGCTCACGGGCCGCGTGCTTGAAGACGCATTGAGCGTGCTTGGTATTCCCGCCATTGAGCGCATGTAAGTGAGCAGTGGGGCGACATGCAGGAGAGCCCAGGCCCGTGCCGCGGCAGATTGTCCTGTCGTCCGAGCTTACTTCTTCTCGTCCTTCTTCCCGCCGATGTTCTTGAGAATCCCATCGATCAGGTTGCCGGGGTTCACGTTCTTGATGGTCTGCTTCGCAAAGAGCTCGAGGTCCGCATTCGTTTCGGGGTTGTCGAGGCTGCCGCGCGTGCGGAACGGAAGCGTGCTGACGCGATCGAGGCCGGCCTTCCCCAGCGCACCGCCAATGCCGGTATTGAACATGCCCGCCGCCTTGTCGGTCAGCGCACCAAGCGGAATCCACGTAATCACGTCAATCTGACGGTTCACGAGATCCACTGTGCCTTCGCTCTCCACCGAGAACTCGCCCAGTGGCAGTCGCCACTTCGGATACGTTGCCACCCCGTTCTCAACGGTCACGGTCAGCGGTTCAAGTCGCTGACCAATCACGCCGCCCGTGCGAAGGCCCGCAACATTGAGCAGTTCACCAAACACGCCGCTCGTGCCGAACCGCGCCTCACCCGGGTCGAGCGTGATGACGCCGTTGAGCTTGCTCAAATCCTTGTTGAGCGGCACACGCAGCCCGGTGCCGCGCAGCGTCGCGGGCATGTCGTTCTTGCCCTTCTCAAACGATCCGATGAGCGGCAAACCCTTCACAAACTTGCCGGACAGTGCATTTGTGATCTCAAAGATGTCCACAGCGACCGGCTGACTCGTGACCAGCACCGCATCATCAATGTTCCCTTCGATCTTCGCGGTGGCGCGATCGCTGCGGAAGTCCGCCTTGATCACACCCGCTTGGGCACCCGGCACGGGCTTTCCCATCACCGGATATCGCTGCACGTCAAGATCAAGCGCGATGATCGGCCCCAGCGCCTCCACCAGCAGTCCATCTTGCTTGGCAAGCGCGTCAACCACAGCCGTTGGCACCGCTGGCATCTTGCCCTTGGCGTCCGCCAGTGCGCGATCCATGCTGAAGCCGCCGTTCGCATCGAGAAGCTGCGACACGCGCCCCGTCAGTCCGACTTTGCCGCTGCCCTCGGCGCCCTCGACCTGTGCGTTATCGATAGTCGCGGCGAAATTCACCGGACGATCTGCCGCAGAACTCTTGTCGCTCTCCAGCGAGACAAGCACGCCTTGCAGCGCAAGGTTCTTGTTGTCCGATGTACGAAGAGCCATCGTGGGCACGCTCAGGCGCAGCGCGGCGTCAGGCGCCACCGTGCCCTTCTGTCCCTCTTTCGCCCGCGGCAACACCAGCCGCGTCAGCGCGATGTCGATGACTGCCGGCGCCGTCATCGTGAGTGCTGGACCGGCTGCCTTTTCTCCGGGAATCGCCGTCGGAGTCAGCAACGCATTGACGAACGAAGGCTGCGCGTTCACACGGATGTTCGCTGGCTGCACAAGCTCCAGGCGATCACTCACCGCTCGCACGCTGACAGGACCCGTCGTCGTCACGTTCGGCGCGGTGAGCGTCAACTGCACCGCAGCATCGGTCGTCGCAAAGCCGTAGGTCGCACGTAGTCCGACCTGAGCCGTGTCGCCCAGAGCGCCGCTCAGCAGCCCGGCCTTGTTGAGCAAGCTTTCCACGCGCCGCGTGTCGATGCTCGACACTGTCACGTCGGCCGTCGCGTCACCCTGCGGCTTTGCGCCAGCGAGCATGGTGCCAAGCGACCCCGTGATCTGTGCGAGCGCGTCGCTCTGCTGTCCCAGCACCGTGCCGCGCAACTGGGCCTTCGCTTGGCCCGCCTTGCCGCCTTGCTCTGGTGCAATGAGGCTGGATGCCGGCGCCTCAAACTCAATCTCCAGGCCTCGCACGCCAACCCGCGCCTTCTGCGGAGCCTGTTCGCTCCCACCCATCGTGACGTTACTCACCATCGCATCGCCAGCGATCGCCAGAGTGCCTGCAACCAAGCCGGCTTCCGCCATCTTGGGTTTGCGGTTCGCATCAAGTGGAATGGTGAGCGGCTTGAGCGTGAGCGTTGCGGTCGCCGGCGCGTCAAGCCGTGGCTTGTCGGCCATGTCTTTCGCAAACGTGTTCAGCAGCGTGGCGAACGTCTGCGGAGTCAGCGTTGTATCGACCTGTGTGCTCGCAAGCCCGATGCGCTGATCAGTCGCGCTCGCCTTCACCCGCGCCTTCACGGCTCCGCTATCCGCCGACAGATCGATCGCAAGTGCGTTGGCGTCTGTGGCATCCTTCGCGCTCGTCACTTTCACCGTCACCGCCGGCCCCGCGACTTCCTGCACCAATTGAGCGATATCCAACGCACCTTCGACGGGCGTGTCCATCACCATCTTCGCCAGTGACGTCGGCACATTGATCACTTCCAGTGAGCCAACAGGGCGCAGCGTCACGGGCTCCGCAAGCTTCCACGCCTTGTCGGTCGCATTGGTCGGCGTGTTGGTGAGCAGCATGTTGGCGATCGTGAAGCTGCCACCAAGATCGAAGCGGCGCTGCTCAAAGCTCATGGAACCTTGCGTACCCACTTCCGCAGATCCCTTGGTCAGCAGCACGCCACCACCCAGCGTTGCGATGTCAATCGCTCCGCCGCCCGCGCGCTTCGAAATCGACAAGCCCTTCAGCGTGGCGTTGGCCTGCAAGCCTGCGTCGGCCAGCTTCGGTCCGTGCTGACCCATAGGCAATGACAGATACAACAAGTTTGCGACAAGTGAACCGTCCTGGCCCGCCGATTCGCCGACGATCCACTCTCCGGTACCCGCCGTTGTAAACGCTCGGGCGAGTCGTCCGGCATTCGCCGCTTCCAGCGTGAAGCCGCCCTCGCGCGTTGCAATCATCGTGGGTGAATAGCTCAAAGCGCCGCGTGCCTTCAGGCTCTGTGCGTTCGCCACAATGTCCACGTTGATGGTGTCGCTTCCTGCCGCCGCGCTCTTCGCGGTCAGGTCCAGATCAAGCACTGGTCCGACGTCCCGAGGCAGATCAAGCTTCCACGCGGCAACGAACGGCTGCGCGATCGCCGTCGAAATCTGAGTCGCCTGCAAGCGGGCGTCAATCGCGCTCGGCATCCCGTTCTTCACTGCGCCAGCCGCATCAAGCAATCCGCTTGCAGTTGCCTCAACCGAGAATGTGCCCGCGGGTCTGCCGCCCAGCGTCGCACTGGTGCCACCGCTGATGCGCACGTCCTTCGCCAAATCCTGCGTCGCAATGCTGATCCGCATCGGCGCGATGGTCATGGGCTGTGCAGCCTGGCCCTCGCCCAGTGACGCCGTGCCGCTGATTTGCGTTGTGTCGATCACAAGAGTCGCAGCGGTGCCGGCAAGGTTCATCGCGGCGCCACCGCTGGGCAGCGCAAAGCGCAGATCACTGATGCGCACCGTCGCGTCTGGCAGGGTGTCGATCTTCGTTGTCGCGCTCGCGCGGGTTGCAGCCTTGAGCGCGGGCACAAGATCGCCCAGTGCCGCGCCCTTCGCACTGATCGTGAGCCCGCTCGGCGTGGTTGCCACGTTGTCGGCAAGACGCACATCACCCGTCACTTGCACGCGATCAGCAGCGATGTTCACGCTCGCCGTCGCATCCTTGATCGTTCCCTTCGCGACGATCTTCGCATTCAGCGCCGGACCGATTGCTTGTGCCAACGGAACGACATTGCCCGCTTCGTCCTTGATCTTCGCTCCCGCAAACGCATCGACAAGCGCGACAGGAAGTGATGAGACATCAATCGTCGCATCAACGCTCGCCGATTCCGCCGTCAAGACGCCAGTCGAGTCAGCCCAGTTGGTCGCGGCGATATCCGCCGAGATCTTTCCTGTTCCCGTCGTTCCAATGGTCTCTGCCGAGAGTTTGACATCCAGCGGCTTGCTTGGATCAAGGACTGCAGAGCCGTTGACGTTCTTCAGTTCAATCTTGGTGGGGCTCGCCTTGCCACCGGGTCCGGTCTGATCTTCCAGCTGCACATTGACATTCGCAACCTTCACGCGGACTTTGAGTCCCGCGGGAATTTTCGCAGGCTCTTTCTTCTGCGGTGCCGGCTGCCCCGCGCCCGGCGCTGGCTGTGCTGCCGGCTGCACGATCATCTTCTGCAAGTTCGTAGTGCCGTCTTCAAATCGCACCAGCGCGAGTGATGTGTCGCGAATCGTCACTTCGCCCAGATCCAGATTGCCCGTTGCCAGACCCCACAACCCAGCAGTCGTCTCAACACTCGCCTTCGCCACCGTTGTGCCACTCGCATCAACGAGTGTCACCCCTTCAATGCGTTGAGGTCCGCCCCAGGACAGACTCACGTCGCTGACATCCACCTTCCCGGTGACAAACTTCCCCGCTTGTTCACGAATGATGCCAGGTGCAAGACTACTGGCGATGCTCGGCGCAAACGCCGTGAGCCCCGCGACAGCGATGAGCGCACCGCCACCGCCGAGCAACAGGATCTTCTTGGCTTTGGACGACTTCTTGGACTGGTCAGGGTTCGTGGTGGTCATAAGTGGGGGCCCGCATCCGGCGATGCGATGCAATGGACGACTGCAATCAGCAGCATGTCAGACGCACATCAGGCAGCTGTGGTTCATGATGATTATGGGGGGTAACGCACCGTGAAGCCAGCATGAATGCAACTTCGCGCGAGTGAAGAAAAGCGGCAAATCCCGACATGCTTGACGGTTGTGGAACGATTCGACGCATCGCGCGGGCGTTGCGTGGCGAACAATTCCCGCATGCCGAGCGCTTCTTCCCCTTCAATCGCCAACCCTCGCAAGAAGTTCGTCGTCGGTATCTCCGGCGCAAGTGGTGCCTGCTACTCACTCCGCCTCCTTGAGCTGCTGCTCCTCCAAGGACACGAAGTCCACCTCGTCGTGACCGATTACGGCCGACGCCTGCTCTTCGACGAAGCCCAGATCAAGAACCTCACGCTCGAAGAACTGCTCCCCAAGCTCGCCGCCTCATCGCAAGCCGCCGACTTCTCCAAGCGTCTGCTCATTCACCCCAACAAAGACGTCGGCGCAGTCATCGCCAGCGGCAGTTTCCTCCACGACGGCATGGTCGTACTGCCCTGTTCATCTGCCAGCCTGGGCCAACTCGCCACCGGCAGCGGCAGCAACCTCCTCACCCGTGCCGCCATGGTCACGCTCAAAGAACGTCGCACGCTCATCGTCTGCCACCGCGAGATGCCGCTGAACCTCATCGACATCCGCAACATGGAGCAGCTCGCCCTCGCCGGCGCGATTCTCTGTAGCCCCAATCCCGGCTTCTACCTCCTGCCCAAGACCATCAACGACATTGTCGACTTCACCGTGGGCAAAGTGCTCGACTTGCTGCATGTGCCACACGACCTCAAAACCCGCTGGGAAGATCACGGCAAGGCCTGAGCCGTCGCGTCACTCCTCATCCCCACCCCGAAACTTCTTCTTTCCCTCCCACGGCTTCTTCTCTTTCTCCACAGTGAAGCCGCCAATCACCTTCAGCATCCCATCGCCCAGTTCGCCCAGCACGTTCTTCACAAGATCAGGCCCCAGATTCACGCGCAGCTTCGCGTCCGCCGCCACCGCCACCACGGCGTTCTGCGTGCCGATGATCACTTCCACCGGAAACTTCATCTGATCCACGATGACCGGCTTGGGCTCGCTCGCCGCCACAGGCTTGTCCGCGTCGCGGAAAAACTGCGCCACGCGCGACAACGCCTGCCCCGCGCCCCCGTTGAGCTTCAGCTCATCCACAAACAGCCGCACTTTGCCCGTGTCAAACGGCACGCCCTCAATCGGCACCAGTCGATCGATGATGATCTGCGGATCCCCGCGCTTCAGGTCGATGCGACCCAGCACAAAAACCACTTTCTCAGCTTCTGCAAGGTGACCGTACTTGAGGAAGTTGTCCGTGAACAGCACCGACTCGCACGCCCCGGCGGAATCCTCCACCGTCAGGATCGCCATCTTCTGTCCGGCCTGTTTGCCGTTGCGCGTCACGATCGTGCGGACGCTCTGAATCATCGCGGGCAGCACCACGCGAGCATCCTGCGCCTGCGTCTTGATGCCCGCCGTGTCACACGTTGCAAATGCCGCCGACCAGAACTTCCAGCGATCCAGCGGATGGCTCGAGACATAAAACCCCAGCACTTCCTTTTCGAAAGTCAGCGTTTCCTTCTCGGGCCATGGAGTTACTTTCGACAGCGGAGCTGCGAGCTTCACATCGGGCTTCGAAGTCGTCGCTGGGCTCACGCCGCCGAAGAGCGCGGTTTGTCCCATCGCCTTATCCGCCGCCAACCGTGCGCCAGCATTGATCGCCGTCTCGATCGTCGCCACCATCGCCGCTCGCTGATCGCGACCGTGCACGCTGTCAAACGCGCCGCACTTGATGAGTGACTCCAGCATCGCCTTCGACACCACGCCCGGCGGAATGCGCTCGCAAAACTCAAACAAGCTCAGGAACGGCCCACTCTTCTCACGCTCCGCGATAATCGTGTCAATCGCCTTGTCGCCCACACCCTTGATGGCCTTCAGGCCGAATCGGACGTGACCTTCGTGATAGGTGGCCCGCCCCTCCGGGGCGGGCGCGTTCCCTCCGCTTCCATCATCCTTGTCGCGCGCCTTCGCCGATGGTCCATCATCGCGCACCACCGCAAAATCCGCCCGCGACAAATTGATATCGGGAGGTCGAACCTCCACGCCCACCTTCACCGTCTTGACATCACGCTCAGGGCTCGTCGGATCGACAAACCGCGTGCGCCGGCAGTCTTCCAGATACGGAATCCAGTCGCTGACCTTGTTCGCCTGACTTTCATACGTCAGAAACGCCGACATGTACTGCTGCGGGAAGTACGCCTTCAGATACGCCGTCTGATACGCGACGATCGCGTACCCCGTTGAGTGACTCTTGTTGAAGCCGTAACCCGCGAACTTCAAAATCAACTCAAACAGATCGTTCGCGCCGTCTTTGGTCAGCCCCTGCTTCACCGCGCCTTCGATGAACTTGGGCCGCTCTTTCTCAATCTTGTCGTGCTTCTTCTTGCTGATGTTCTTGATGAGCGAGTACGCATCGCGCAGCTTGATGCCACCCAGGCCGTGCACGATCTGCATGACCTGCTCTTGATACACCATCACGCCGTACGTCTCAGCGGTGTACTTATCCACCACCTCGTGCACGCGCGGCACTCCTTCCCCGTGCTTGCGCCGGTTGTAATCCGGAATCAGATCCATCGGCCCCGGCCGGAACAACGCGTTCGCCGCGATCAGGTCTTCCAGCCGGTCCGGCTTCATCTCCACCAGCAGCCGCCGCATCCCGCCCGATTCAAACTGGAACACACCAGTCGTTTCGCCCCGCCGGAAGATCTCAAACACACGCTGGTCGGCGTAGGACAGGCGGTCAAGGTCCAAAGGATGAGGCGGAGCAGAAAGTGGCAAAGTGGCAAAGTGGCGAAGTGGCAAAGTGGCGGCGCTTATCTCGTCCTGCGACTCGTGCGCTGTTCCGCCTTCGTTTTCGCTTCCAGTTTCGCGATCAGTGATCCGAGCAGGCGATCCTCTTCGGCGAGAAGCCCGGGTATCCGCGGCGACGGAGGCATCAGGTTCATCGATACCGCCAGTTCGTACGCCGTCATCAGTTCGTTCAGTGATCCCACTGCGATCCTGAGGCCGTTTACGAACTTCGGGCGCGTGTGTTGTCCGAATCCCTCCGCGATATTCATTGGAATTGATGACGCCGCTCTTCGCATCTGACTCGTCAGCGCGAACATTTCCGCCTTCGGCATCACTCGTGTCGCGATGTACACCTCGCGTGTCAACTCCATTCCGCGCTGCCACACCAGCAGATCGCGAAACGTCTTTATCACTCTGCCACTTTGCCACTCTGCCACTTTGCCACTGTTCATACTCGCCTCCCCGCCCAACCGCCTCCCAAATCTCCCGCTCGCTCAGCGTCTCCCGAATCAACTTCTTCGCCCGCGCCACGATCGAAATCGTCCGCAGACCCAGAAAGTCCATCTTCAGCAGACCCATCTTCTCGCACGTGGGCCCGTCCCACTGCGTCACATAGTCATCGCGACGATCTTCCGGAATCGGCTGCCCGTTCTCGTCCTTCACCGTCCCCGGCGCGCGATACAGCGGCACGACTTCATTCAGCGGCCGCGTCGCGACAATCACACCCGCCGCGTGTACGCCCGCGTGCCGCGTGTGCCCTTCCAACGCCATCGCCTGGTCAAGCAACTCGCGAATCCGCTCATCGCGGTTGTACATCGCCTTGAGTTCGGGCTCCTGATCAATCGCGTCCTTGATCTCAATGCCCAGCGTTTCGGGCACGAGCTTCGTGATGCGATCCACTTCAGGCAGCGGAATCTCCAGCACGCGTCCCACGTCTTTGATCGCCGCGCGAGCCTTCAGCGTTCCAAACGTGATGATCTGCGCCACATGTCCATACTTCTTGCGGACGTAATCAATGACGCGCTGCCGCCCGTCCTGGCACAAGTCAATATCGATATCGGGGTATTCGCTGCGGTCGGGGTCAGTAAATCGCTCAAACAGCAGCCCGTATCGCACCGGGCACGCGTTCGACAAACCCAGCACAAAACCCACCATGGTCCCCACGCCCGAACCACGAGCCAGCGCCGGCACACCGTTGCTGCGCCCCCAGTTCACAAAGTCCCACACAATGAGGAAGTACGCCGAGATGTTCTTGTCGGCGAGAATCTTCAGCTCACGCTCAAGCCGCGCCACCTTGTCATTCTGCGAGGTGTCTTCGGCGTTCGCCGGGTTCGCAATCACCTGCGGCGTACGTCCGTAGCGCCACACAAACCCGCCTTCCGCCAGTAGCCGCAGCGCGCGATCACAATCCGCCTTCACACTCGCCCGCACCGCGTCCGTCTGTGCTTCGCCATTCTCACTCCGAAACGGCGACAACTCAAACTTCGAGCAGTAGTCCTTATACCACGCCGTCAAATCGCCGCCGTACGTGGGGTCATCATGCTTGGGCAGATCCTTCGCGTCCGGCACCTTCACCCGCACCAGCGGCGCGTGATTCGCTCCCAGCGAAAGCTGCACGTCGCACGCCTCCGCGATCTTCACGCTGTTCTCCAGCGCTTCGAGCCCGGCGTTGCCAAAGACATCATCGTTATAGATGCTGTCCTTGCCAAACAACCCATGCATCTCATCGGGGCTCTTCACATACACATCGGTCGGGTAGCGCATCCGGTTCTCGTCGCGCTTCCCCTTGCCGGTGCTGATGCAGATCAGCGTGTCGTGCATGTTGTGGTCGGTGTCCTTCAGAAAGTGCGCGTCGTTGTCGCACACCAGCGGACACTTGGTCTCCCGCGCCAACTTGATCAACAGCGGATTGATCGCATTCTGCTCCGGCACGTGATGCTGGAGTTCAACGTAAAAGCGCGGAAGTGCCTGAGTACCTGAGTGCGCGAGTGCAGCGGTGTCTTTGCCTTTCACTCCGGCACTCTGGCACTCTGGCACTCCGGCACTAAATGTCTTCTTATGCCACTCCGCACTCTCCACCGCCAGCTTCCAGTGCTTCTCATCCTGCGTGCGATGAAAGTTCACTAGATGCTCGCCGATCTCGCTGCCCAAGTGGCCGTTGATCGCGATCAGCCCTTCGCTGTGTTTGCTCAGCAGCTCACGATCAATCCGCGGCTTGTAATAGAACCCCGTCAGGTACGCCTCGCTGCACAGCACCAGCAGGTTCTGCCAGCCCTTGTTGTTCATCGCCAGCAGTACAAGGTGATACCCGCCTTCGCCGCCGCCGCTATACGTCCGATCCGTCCGCGGCTTCCCGGGCGGCGTCACATACGCCTCAACTCCCAGAATCGGCTTGATCCCTTTGTCCTTACAAGCCAGATAAAACGCCACGGCCCCGAACATGTTCCCGTGGTCCGTGATCGCGCAGGCTTTCATCCCCAGTTCAGCAATGCGTGCCACCAGCTTGTCGATCTGGTTGCCGCCATCCAGCAGGCTGTATTCGGTGTGCAGATGCAGGTGCGCAAACCGCCCCATATCCGCCTTGGCTGGCGCTGAAGACGCATCCGTACTGGGCTTGACTGGCTCCGCCATGCATCAAGCGTAGAGGGCGCGCGTCGGATTCGCGTCCATATACCCCCGCCGCGCGGGCCGCGCGATGCAATCGCCTCGCCCGCCATGCGTTATGCCTCGGCCGCCACGGAGCCCGCCATGAACCAGCTTCGCCTCATCATCGTCGCCACGATTCTCTCGCTCGCGTGTACCGTCGGCGCCGTCGCCCAGCCACTGCGGGGTCGTGTTGAGCCGCGCACGACCACCCATCCCACCATGGGCCACACCGTCTCGTTCAATATCTATCTCCCCGAGGGCTACGACACGTCCACCCAGCGATACCCCGTCATCTACCACCTGCATGGCATCGGTGGCAATCAGGGCGGAGCCCAGACCAGTTCCGTCCCTCGCGCCTTCGAAACCGCCCGCGCCGCCGGCATCATCGGGCCGGTCATCATCGTCTTTCCCAATGGCTACGTCGACGCGTGGTGGGCCAACAGTGCCACGACCTACAAGCCTGCCGAGTCCGACGTGATCAACGCTCTCATTCCCCACGTCGACGCGACTTTCCGCACACTCGCCACGCCCAACGCCCGAGTGATTCAGGGCTTCTCCATGGGCGGCTTTGGAGCGACGAAGTTTTACACTAAGTTCCCCCAGCTCTTCGCGTGTTGTGTCGAGTACGACGGTGCTCTCGCGACGTGGCAGACCATGCAGACCGCCCATGCTGCTCTCGCCGTGGAGATCTTTAACAGCGACGTCAATCTCTACAACCAGTATTCCGCTTGGCACTGGACCGTGACCAGCAACGCCACCCTGCGGCAACGCCCACCCATCCGCATGGTGGTGGGCCAACTTGTGGGCGGAAACCGACAGTTCCGCGACCACCTCACGAATCTTCAGTGGCCCGCAGACTACGTGGAAACCACATGCGGCCACGAAATCGGCTGCCTCATGACCGCCCAGGGCCAGCAGTCAGCCGCGTTCATCGCCTCGCACATCCAGCTCGGCTGCGACGACATCGACTTCAACAACAACGCCGTCTTCCCCGAAGATCAAGATGCTAACGACTTCCTCAACACCCTCGCCGGCGCACCGTGTCCCGGCTGCAACGACATCGACTTCAACAACAACGGTGTCTTCCCTGAGGATCAAGATGTCGTTGCCTTCTTCGAGAAGCTGGCCGGCGGATCGTGCTGATCACGCCTCGCTCGCCGCCGCCTCAGGCTCCTCGTCGCCTTCGCTCACATCCGTCGTCGCCCGATATCCCACGCCCCGCACCGTCTTGATCATGCCGGCTTTCTTGTCGCCCAGCTTCTTGCGGATGGCGGTCACGTGCACGTCAATCGTGCGCTCCGTCACCATCACGCCAGGGCCCATCGCCCGGTTCATCAGTGCGCTGCGGCTGAGCACCCGTCCGCCCGCCTGAATCAGCGACGCAAGCAGCCGAAACTCTGTCAGCGTCAGCTTTGCCGGCACGCCGTCCACGTTGCACTCGTGCGTGTCCAGGTTCAGTTCCACGCCATTCATGCTGGCAGTGCGAACTTCCGCCGGATCGCGCTGTGTGCGGCGGAGAACCGCCTCAATGCGAGCCAGCAGAATCTTCATCGAAAACGGCTTGGGGATGTAGTCATCCGCGCCCACCGTCAGCCCGACCAGTTGATCCACTTCCTCGCCCTTGGCCGTCAGCATGACGATGGGCAGTTGCATCGTCGCCGGGTTGCTGCGGATCCGGCTGGCAACCTCCGTCCCGGAAAGCTCCGGCAGCATGACGTCAAGCAGCACCAAGTCCGGCTGTTTCGCGGCAATCGCATCGAGCGCGGCACGCCCGGTCGCGACTGTGGTCACGTCATACCCTGCCTTTCGCAGGTTGTACGCAACGGTGTCTGCCAGGTCCCGCTCGTCGTCTACCACCAGGATGTACTTGCGGCCAGCCATGCGATCCTCGCCGGTGTGCGGGTAATGTTCGGAAAACACCCGAAAAATAAAATCATGTACCTCGCCGAGATGGCTTGATCGTAAGTCGCGTCAATGCCGGGCTTTGGTTCAGGTTTAATGAATATTGCACCGACTGATCCGCCGCCTTTTTCGGGGGAGGCGTGTCTTCACAAGTGACTACAGCATAGGGACTTGTAGCATGGCAAAGACTCAACACCCCGACCATAGGACCCCGCCAATTCATCATTAAGCACTGTGCACAAACAACTTAGATGTGATTCCTGTTGTTCTCAACAATTCATCAACACAGTGGCCATCGCGCAACTTCATTATTGGCAGATGTTTGCAAAACGCTCGACAACTTCGCGCAAGCAATGCGCCTGAGCTGCTTGAGGAAATTCGTGAAATTTGAGTGCTTCTAGCCCGCGATGTGCCGACTGTACGGAGTGTTGTGGCGGCTCGGTTCGCCTCGGTCTATAGTGGTCACCCTACTTGCGTCTTGTTTCGTCTACACATGCAACTGGAAGAAACCTGTAACGAATCCCAACACTCTGGCTTTCAATACACACCGCAACGCACTCGCGACGCGGCGAACAGTCAGAATCACAGGTTTCAGTTCGCGGTCTGATGAAGTCTTTCGTACGAGTGGAGGATCCGCTCGTTGGACAAGTCAACGCCGGTAAGTCGGTTCGAGGGTCTCTGCCCGTCCTGTAGCGGACAGCGACCCATGAACCTCGGGACGGTGGAGTCCCGACTGGCAGCGTGCTCCCGTGAGGGGGTTTGAGGGTCGGCGTGTGCCGCACCCGGCCCCAGACAAGCACGACGGTTCGAGTTCGAAAATTGGATCGCGTGGTGCGATCCACCTGATGCGGCAAGAAGTTGGCTGGATTCGTTTCAGCCCTCCAACCTTCCGCCTCTACCAGAAGGAGTCGATGATGCAATCCAAGATGCTGATGTTGGTCGCCGGTACTTCGCTGAGCCTCGCGGCTTCGGCCTTCGCTCAAGGTGGCGGCACCTACTCGGCCGACACTGGCTTCAACATTGCTGATGCCAGCGGCGACAACCGTCTCACGATCGGCGGCTTCGCCATGTTCCGCTACAACGCGAGCTTCCGCGACAGCGACAGCGTTGGCGACACCAACGACCTCGCCTCGGGCTTCAGCACCCCCCTCACCCGTCTCCGCGCCAGCGGCACCGTCGGCAGCCGTAACCTGAGCTACAAGGTTCAGGCCAGCTTCGGTGGCGGCTCGGTCGATGACGGCGACGGCGGCGCAGTTGACGCCGGCGGCTTCGCCCAGATCGACGATGCCTACGGCGAGTACGCCTTCGGCAACGGCTGGAGCTTCCGCTGGGGTCAGTTCAACCTGCCCGTCGTTCGCGAAGTCGTGATCGGCGCTGAAGATCACCTGGGCGCCGACTTCTCGGTCACCAGCCAGTTCTTCGGTCAGGGCTACAGCCAGGGCGTCCAGCTCGGCTACACCAGCGACACCTTCCGCTTCATGGGTGCGCTCAGCGACGGCGCTAGCACGGCCAACACCAACTTCCTCAGCGGTGCGGAAGCTGACTACGCCCTGAGCGCTCGCGGCGAATTCCTCGTCGTCGGCAGCGACTGGGCCCGCTTCAACAACTACACCAGCTGGCAGAACAGCGAAGACGGCGCCCTCCTCGGCGCCGCCATTCACTGGCAGTCGGGTGGCGAAACCGCCAACACGTCCGATGCTGACATCCTCCTGGCCACCATCGACTTCACCTGGGAAGGTGCGGGTTGGAACGCCACGGGTGTTGGTTACTACCGTGACATCGATGCCGCCGGCAGCGAATCCACCGACTTCGGCTTCATGGCCCAGGGCGGTATCTTCGTCGCCAGCCAGTGGGAACTCTTCGGCCGTTACGATGGCCTCTTCCTCGATGACGAAGTCAACGCGGAAGACACCCTGAACTTCCTCACCCTCGGCGCCAACTACTACCTCTTCCAGGACAGCAACGCCGCCAAGTTCGTCGTTTCGGGCATCTACGCCTTCGAAGACACCAGCGGCCTGCTCAGCACCGAAGGCCTCGGCGCTGGCAGCGACAACGGTCTCCTCGGCGACACCGAAGAAGGCGAAATCGCTCTCACCTTCCAGGCTCAGGTCCGCTTCTAATCTCTTGACTGGCTCGTCCAGTCAGGTTGGATGATGTACTACACAGCCAGCCGCCTTCACGGGCGGCTGGTTGCTTTTTGCTCCCTTGTCGCCGCTGCCCCGCCTGCGCCTCAGAAGCTCCGGCAACCGTCGTCGCACCCCACAGGCCCTTTGCCTACTTCGCTTCCGACTTCCACGACAGAATCATCTTCCGCATCGTGTCAGCGACACGGATCATGCTCGTTGATGGCAACAGTCCTTCCGAATCATCGATCACTGCAATGCGATTCTCGTTGACGGCCGTGAGCCCGAGTTCGCGCAGTGCCTTCCACGGATCTGTCAACGTTGCCTCGCCTGGCGCGTCTGCATCCGTCACGCCCCGCGCACTGCGCGGTCTGACAAGAATGATCGCCCGCGGCTGTATGCGCACCAAGTCCTCGCGCGACAGTTCCATCCAAGGTGAACCCTCAGCAATCGCCGGCATGCCGCCGACGCCGCGCAGTATCTCATCGTGACACGAGCCTGGCCCGAGCGCCGCGGGTGGATCCGTGGAGGCCAGCAAAAGAACCGGACCCCACGCCGGGTCGGTTTGTGCCGGGTCACCTTGCGAGGAGGTGCGAAGCGACTCGAGCGCGTGCAGTAGTGTCTGGGCAGTTGGCGTTGGTGAGGCACTCGCCGCGAGCGAGCCATCAATCTCGCGCACGCTGCGCTCGATATCGATGAGTGTCAGCGGATTGCTGTTGGTGACCTGCCACCCGTTGTTTTGCGCAAGTTGCGTCAGTCGCTCTGGCAACTCTCTCGCGCCCCACTGAATCAGCACGTGAGTTGGCCGCGCCCGAACCAACGCCTCGTAGTCGATGCCCGCCTGATCACCCACCGCCGGCAGTTCACGAGGCAGCACATCGTCATACGCGTGGCGAGCGACGACACGATCGGCATATCCCAGATCTCGCACGATCACGGCGAGTGCCGGGCTCAGGACAACCACACGTTGCTCGCGTGCGACGGTCTCTGCAGCAGTGGGGGGCGCAGGCTGCGGCGTGGGTTTCTCGCACCCGACCAGCAGCACGGTCGCCACCGCCGCCACGATGAAATGAAAAACGCCGCGCATGCACGCAGCGTAGTGGGTGCGACGGATCGATTGTGGTGCAGTTACGCCGGCGGCAACGGCTTCGCGCGGCCGTAGATGCTGGCAGCACGCTGCGGTGCGGGCTGATTACCCGCCTGTGCGCCGGGCACAGCCCGCTCGGCAGTGCCAATCGTGCGATCCGGGCTGATCGGCGCGCTCGGCGCTCGCGGCGTAGGCGCCGGCGGGGGCGACGTGCGCTGCGCTCGCAGCGAATCAATGTTGCGGTCGAGTTTGCCCAGGATGTTGCGGACTTGCTGGAATGATTTTTCTGACGGACCCATAACGCACCTCCGAGAAGGGACTGGGTTGAGATCGGCGACCGATCTCTGTAGATTGGATACGAGTGCGATTTCTGCGCAGTTCAACAATTCAGGGTGCGGGTTGTAGGGACTGGGAAACAAAAAGCAAGCCACTGCCACCACACATTCACATCGTGTCGCGAAACGGTTACACGCGAACCACTTGCGACAACCATGAATGTGTGTGACTTGTGGATTCCTTGCGGACTTCTCGCCGCGCTAACCTCCCGTCATGGCTGAAGTCGTGCTCGAAGGCGTTCGCAAGGTCTATCCGCCCACGCGCGGCGGACCCGCTGGCGGCGTGGAAGCCGTCAAAGGCGTCTCGCTTTCCATTGCAGACGGTGAATTTGTTGTGCTCGTCGGCCCCTCGGGCTGTGGAAAGAGCACCGTTCTCCGCATGGTCGCCGGTCTGGAAGACATCTCAGCAGGCACCATTCGCATCGGTCCGCGCGTCGTCAACGACGTCGCACCAAAGGATCGCGACGTTGCGATGGTTTTCCAGAACTACGCCCTCTACCCGCACATGACCGTGCGCGAGAACATGGGCTTCGCGCTCAAGATGAAGGGCATCACCAAAGAAACAGTGGCAGGCAAGGTCACCGCCGTTGCCAAGACGCTCGGCATCGAAGAGCTCCTTGATCGCAAGCCCGGCGCGTTGAGTGGCGGCCAGCGTCAACGTGTTGCCGTGGGCCGCGCCATCGTTCGTGAGCCCAAGGTCTTTCTGTTCGACGAGCCGCTCAGCAACCTCGACGCCAAGCTCCGTGTGACCACCCGTGCAGAGATCAAGGCCCTGCACCAACGTCTGAAGACCACCACGATCTACGTCACGCACGACCAAGAAGAAGCCATGACGCTCGGACAGCGCGTTGTCGTCATGAACGCCGGCCTGGTGCAGCAGTTCGACACGCCGCTCAGTGTCTTTGGCAAGCCCGCGAACCGGTTTGTCGGATCGTTCGTCGGTACGCCGCCCATGAACTTCATTCCAGGAAGCGTGCGAGACGGGGCCTTCATCTCAGCCGCAGGTGCACGCCTCTCGCTGCCGCGTGCGCGTGCCTCGATGACCGCCCCCGCCGCGGAACTGGGCGTGCGCCCCACCATGCTGCGAATCGTCCCCTCTGCCGGATCTGCAACCCTCGCCGCATCCGTTGAAACCGTGGAGCCGCTGGGGGAACAGATGGATGTGCACGTCACGCTCGCAGGTGGGCAGCGCATCACGGCGCGTGTTCCCATCGATATGAACATCCTGCCGGGCATGGCGACGCACGTGGAAGTTGATATGGACCGCGCCCATGTCTTTGACGCAGCCGGAGCGCGAGTGGAGGCCTGACCGATGGCGAAACGTCCAGCCAAACCCGCCGCCCGCCCGGCTGCGAAGTCCGCCGCTCGCAAGAGTCGTGTTCTGGTCAAGCGCAAAGTCACGTCGCTGCGAACCGCTTCTTCGCACATGCGATTGACGCTGTCGCCCACACAGACGCAGGCGTATCGCGATCTGTTCTGGCAGAATGTCCTTCGCGAAGTGCTCGTCTCGCTCATCATGCTTCGCGTCAAGCCTTCGGCGCCTGCGGTCCCCGGTCCCGTCCCTGAGCCAAGCCCGATGGCAGTGCTCGACGGCCGGCTGGGACTCATCACCAAGTCGGGCCAGCGCATCCCCATCGCGGCGGTGTATCCCGTCTTCTCAGCCAGCGTGCCCAACTCCAGCCAGTCACTCACGCTCTCGGCCGTGCTGCAGAGCACAGTCTTCCAGATCCACACGCCCGGCGGCGAGGTCTACACGCTGCCACTTCACGAGATTCGCGGCTTCCACGCCCTGACCGAAGAGCTGATGGACCAGCTCGAAGCCAACGCTCGCGCTCAGGGCGAGGGCAACCAGCCCGATGGCGGCGAAGCCGAGCCCTTCGGGTTTGCCGCCTTCACCAGCCTCGCCCGAAGTCGGCTGTCGAGCGATTTCGATGACGGCGATGAGCCCCAGGGTGCGGACTAACGCCGACTCGGACGGCCTATCCGAATGTTGCGTTCGGAATTTCGGTGACTCTCATCCAACATCCGCATCGAACAGTAAAGGCCACGGATGGCACATTCATAGACGGATCGCGAGCGACGGTTATCGCCCGCCTTGGCTTGCCTCGGGAGAGCCTCGGGCCCAACGCGTTTGTTGAACATGCCTTCCAAGCCCATGAAAGTGCTCATCGCCATTCCGGTGTTCAACGAGGCCAAGTACGCTGATGGCGTCTTGCGCCGCGTACTCGCTGTGCGAGACAGCCTGCTCGACCGCCACCACGTGGACGTCCTGGCCATTGACGATGGCAGCACCGACGCGACCCCCTCGATCCTCGCTCGGCATCCCATCGATGTCATCCGTCACGGCGTGAATGCCGGCTACGGCGCCAGCCTGCGAGATGCCTTCGGCTGGGCCAGTGGACGCGGTTACGACTGGCTCGTCACCATGGACTGCGACGAGCAGCACGAGCCGGCAGCCATTCCCCGATTCCTGGATGAAGCCCAGCGCGGCGGAGCCGACATCATCAGCGGCTCACGCTACATGCCCCAGAGCATCGCGGCGGATGCCGCCCCGCCGCAGCGCCGGGCAGTCAACATCACGATCACCAAAGAAGTCAACGATCGCCTCGGCGGTCGTCTGGGCACCCAGCTCACTGACGGCTTCTGCGGCTTCAAGGCCTACCGCGTCGCATCGCTCAAGCGCCTGCGCCTGACCGAAAACGGCTACGCCTTCCCCATGCAGTTCTGGGTGCAGGCCGCCGCCTTCGCGCTGGCCGTGCGTGAGATGCCCGTGAAGCTGATCTACAACGACCCCAACCGGTCGTTTGGTGCAACGCTTGACGATCCGACCGTGCGCCTTGCCCACTACCGCGATGTGCTGCACAAGGAACTTCGCAAGCAAGCCCGCAGGTTGCCCGCAAGCGCGTTGATCGGCGTTGCATCGCCGCTGGTTCGCGCGGGTTGATGGTGGGCCGCACCTCCGGGGCGGCCACATTCCATCCGCATGCAGCCGCATCAAAAATGAAAAACGCCCCGCATCACATCGATGCGGGGCGTTGCTGTTTCGTCATCCACTTCCTTACGCCGGCGTCGCACTCAGCCCGCGAACGCTCGCCTCGCGACGCGGCATCATCGGCGCATCGCTGGGCTTCTCGGCATCCGCAAAGTCCTCGCCGAAGCGGAACAGGCGGAAGCTGTTGGCCAGCACGAAAATGTCGCCCGCGAAGTGGTAGAACGCCGCCAAAGGCAGCGCCACTGCGCCGATCTTGTTCGTCGTCAGAATCGCCAGCACCAGGCCGACGATGGCCAGTACCACGCTGATCACGATGTTCTGCGCCGTCACCGCACGCGTGCGGCGGGCCAGTTCAATCAGGAACGGCACGCGGCTCAGGTCGTCGTTCATCAGCGCCACGCCCGCGCTGTTCGCGGCAATGTCGCTGCCCGACAGACCCATCGCGATACCCACGTCCGCCGCCGCAAGGCTCGGGCCGTCGTTGATGCCGTCGCCGACCATCATGGTGCGATAGCCGGCCTTCACCATGCCCTGAATCTGAGCGTGCTTTTCTTCGGGCAGGCATTCGGCTTCCACCGTGTCCACGCCCACCGCCTGACCCACGCGCTTGCCGACGCTCAGCCGGTCACCCGTGAAGATGGCGATGTAGCGAATGCCCTGCTCGCGCAGCCGCCCGATCACGTTCTTGGTGTTCGGGCGAATCGTGTCTTCGAGCGCGACGGCACCGAGATAGCGACCGTTGCGCATCACGTGCACGCCCGTCATGCCTTCGATCTTGCTCTCAACACCTTCCACTTCCGCCTTGATCGACGGATCGATCTCACGCAGCCAGCTCGCGCGGCCCACGTGCACTTCGCCCATGCTCGTGCGAGCCTTCACGCCGCGACCGTGGATTTCTTCGTAGTCGTTGCTGCCGTCGGGCTTGATGTTCGCCATCTTCGCCGTCGTCAGAATGCTCTGTGCCAGCGGGTGGTTGCTGTGCTGTTCACCATTGGTGGCAGCCATCAGCAGTTCCGCACCATCCACGCCCGTCGCCGGAGCGAGCTTGGTCACCTGGAACTTCCCGGTCGTCATCGTGCCGGTCTTGTCCATCACCACCGCGGTCACATTGCCGGCAGCTTCGAGGTACTGCGGCTGCTTGATCAAGATACCCAAGCGGGCGGCAGCCGCAAACGCCGCCAGCATTGCGCTGGGGCTGGCCAGCAGCAACGCGCTCGGGCAAGCCACAACCAGCACCGTCACCGCCGTCGTCGCCGCGGCGTTCTTGATGCTCTCATCCGCGCTCTGGCTCATGATGAACCACGTCACCGCAGCCACCGCCAGCACCACCGGCACAAAGAACCGCGACACCTGCTCAATCAGCATCTGCCGAGGCGTGCGGCTTTGCTCGGCCTGACGAATAAGTTGCGTCACCTTGCCGATCGTCGTGTCCTGGCCGATCGTGGTCACCTGAATATCAATCATGCCCGTCAGGTTGGTCGTGCCCGCGTACACGTCGCTGCCCACCTGAGCTTCGACCGGGGCCGATTCACCCGTCAGCGACGCCTGATTCAGCGTGCTGCGACCGGTGATGATCTTGCCGTCCACAGGCAGGTTTTCACCGGGCCGCACGCGCACCACATCGCCCACGCGAAGCGTCGAGACGCGCACTTCGCCTTCCACACCATCCGTCAGCTTGCGAGCAACGTCGGGCGTGAGCTTGACAAGCTGCTCGATTGCACGTTGTGCACCGCTCGCACTGCGGCGAACCAGCTGACCAAAGACGACCAGAATGAACGCCAGCCAGCCTGCAGTGGTGTACTGACCCACGACAATCGCCGCGATGATGGCCAGAGCCGCTAGCGTGCTGCTGCTGGCCTTGCCATTCTTCAGTTCCGTAAAGGCCGCCAGAAACAGAGGCCAGCCCAGGCACAGGGCCGCGATCACCGCCGGAATATCCGCGATGCGGTTATCGCCAAACGACGTCGTGCCGAAGACCTTCATGATCGTGCTGACCAGCAGCAGCACGCCGCCCACCAGGGCAAAGCGAATCCACCGCTCAATCGCGATCTCATGGTGCGAGCAGCAGACCATCTCGCCCTTGTCGTCGTACGAGTGCACGTGCGGCTCGCCCGACTTGTGGTCGTGCGCGTGATCGTGCTTGTGGTCGTGCCCGGCGTGGTCGTGTCCGGCGTGACGAAGCGGAAAGTGACGAACTGGCATAGGTTGAAAGCTCCGCTGATCGAAGGAGAGAGAAATTCGAACAGGGTCAGGACAAACGAAATGGCCCACAGGATACGGGCCACGAAGACTCAGAGCCAAACAAGCGAGCACGCCGCGTGGGACGGCGTGACTACGTGGTCACCGCCGGTGCCTTCGCGACCTGTCTTTGTTCGGTGTCGGCACAACCTGCGCACAGGTGCACGCGACAACGCACGCCGAGAACCGGCCTTAGGCTTACGCAGCATTTGCAATGCCGGTTCGAGCGGCTTGGATCCTGATCCTCTCCCGTACCCCCGCAACCTCTATCGGAGCACTGTGCGTGGCTCAACCAAGTAAAGATCGCCGGCCCACCCCGACGGACACGCGACCGACCGTTGCCGTCCTTGGTTTAGGACAGATGGGTTTGGTTTGTGCCGGCTTGCTCGCCCAGGGTTCCGGTGGAGAGGGCGGCATCGCCAAGCCCTTGCGCGTCATCATGTGGGGTCACAGCCCCGATGAAGCGGCCTCGCTCCTCCAAACCCGTCGAACCGACCGGCTCCCGGGGTTTGTCCTGCCCGTCGAAGTCGAAGTCCTCCGCAGCGACGAAGCCATCGCGTCCGCCGACATGTTCGTCACGGCGGTACCCGTCCAGCACACCCGCAGCGTCTGGCAGCGCCTCGCCCGCCATGTTCCCGCCGGTGCCGGCGTCGTCAGTGTCGCCAAGGGAATCGAAAATGGCTCCCTCCTCCGCCCCACGCAGATCGTCGCCGACGTGCTGCGCGAAGAAGGCCGCGACCACCCCGACCGGGCACCGCGCCCCTACGCCGTGCTGAGTGGCCCGACCATCGCCGCCGAACTCGCTCGCTGCCTTCCCGCCGCCATGACCGCCGCGAGCGACGATGCCGCCTTCGCCAAACAGGTCCAGGCCCTCTTCGGCAACTCCTGGCTTCGCATCTATACCAACAGCGACGTCGTGGGCGTCGAGTTGGCTGGCGCAGTGAAGAACGTCATCGCCATCGCCGCTGGCATCTGCGATGGCCTGCACGCCGGCGCCAACGCCAAGAGCGCACTCCTTGCACGCGGCCTTGCCGAAATCGTCCGCCTCGGCACCGCCATGGGCGCAACACCCAGCACGTTCTTCGGCATCGCCGGCGTGGGCGACCTTGCAACCACCTGCTTCAGCCCCGAAGGCCGCAACCGCAGTTGCGGCGAAGCCCTCGGCAAAGGCCGCAAGCTCGACGAATACCTCGCAGGCTCCCCCTTCGTCGTCGAAGGCGTCGCAACCACCAAGAGCGTTGTCGAACTCGCCAAGCAATACCGCGTGGACATGCCCATCGTCCAAGCCGTCAACGCCGTCCTCTTTGAAAACACCGACCCCATCGACGCCATCGGCCTGCTGATGAGCCGCGAGCAGAAGGCTGAGCGGGTGGGATAGCTTCGCACACGCGCGTCCGGCTTGGCACTGGTCTCCGCGACGCCACACTCACTACTAGACCTTGCAACAAAAGAACGGGCCCGAGCAGTTGCTCGGGCCCGGGCTTCTCAGCATTTATTGCTTTGTCGCTTTACGGGTGTATCGCTTTACTCGCCCGCTTCGGCGAGGCTTACGGGCAGCTTCCGCCGGCAAGCACGTTGAAGAAGTCCGCGACGTCTTGGTCTTCAGGAAAGACACCGTTGTTGTTGAAGTCAATGTCTTGGCAGCCCAGAGCCGCATCGCAGGTGGCGGGGGTACCGCCGGCGAGGGTGTCGAAGTAGTCGACGACATCTTGGTCTTCGGGGAAGACGCCGTTGTTGTTGAAGTCGATGGTGTCGCAGGTTGGCGTGCCGATGGGGGGAGCCGTGATGACCTCGATCTGGCCGACTTGGATGGGCGTGGCGATGCCATCGGGATCGACGGGCGCTTGGTCAAAGATCTCGATTTGTTCGACATCGCTGAGCAGGCTGGCTCCAGTGACGGGTGCGAAGCGCAGGCTGGTGACGCCGCTGAGGACGTTGCCGTTGGGGAGGACAAAGTCGCTGGGGGTGATGCAACCGAAGAAGTACCAGTTGGGCGGATAGAAGACCCAGTTGGCGTAGCTGCCTTGGGGACAGAGATTTTGGTAGACGCCCGAGGCACAGCAGACCGCTGCGGTGCCGATGACTTCGCCGCCCGGGCCGTAGCCGGTGACTTCCCACTCGGTGCTGCCGACAGAGGAGAAGTCGGGGGAGATGGTCATTTGGCCGGTGAGCGGGTCGGTCTGGGTGGTGATGGAACTGGTAAAGCCAGCGGCGGTGCGTTGCTTGATGAGCGTGACATGGCCGACGTAGTTCTTCTTGAGGCTGATGCCGGTCGGCTGCGTGGATTGAGCGAGTGTGGGGCGAGCGACGACGATGCCGGCGACTGCGCCGCCAGTGATGCCACTGACCGAGCCCGCGCCGAGCACGCTGTCGAGCTGGCCATCACCATCGAGGTCAGCGGGGGGAGCTTCGGTGATCTTCGTACCTTCGGTGGCGTGGAGGGTGAGGCGGTTCGAGCCTTTGTTGCCCGAGTTGCATTCACCCCACGACCAACTGCACACGGCATCGCCCATTTCGAGTTCCGGCAAGTTGCTGGTGGTGATGTCCATGTTGCTGATGCCAAGGCCATCGCCCGGGCAAGGTGAAGTGATGCACCAGATGGGGCGGAAGCTGATGGTGGCGACATCTGCCACGAGGACGGGGCCGGTGGTGGAGTAGACACGGGCCGAACCACTGCGCTTGGTGATGGTAAACTCTTTGAAGGTGGCCTTGCCACTTCCAAGGCCGTAGCTGGATGAATCGCTGGGCGGGTAGTCGCTGAGGTCATCGCACTCGAGGTAAGGACCGCTGGTGACGCCTTGGGCGAGGACGATGCCGTTCTCATCGATGCAGCGCCATTCGACGGCGATTGCGCCTGACGAGGAGAAATCGCAGGCGATCGTGCGATTGACCTCGAGCGGCGGGCGGCCCGTGAAGTGCTTGCCACGAGCGATTAGCGTGCCGATTTGTGTGGAGCCATCGTGGAAGGTTGACGTGATGCTGCGGATGGGCAGGCCGGGCGTGGGCGCGTCGAGGTTGCTGGTGTCGCAGGTGACGATGCCGCCGAGCCTGAAGGGCCACTGCACGGAGGTTGCGAGTACGAAGCCGCCGCCGGAGCTGCTGGCGAGGACGCGGCCTGGTCCGCTGGGCGTGAGGGTGGTTGCGGCATCGGGCGTGTGGAGGAAGCCGCGTGACCAGAGGCCGGGTGTGCCTTGAGCAAGAGCAGAGGCGGTGGTCAGGGTGAGGCCGGCGAAAAGCGTGAGCGTGCGCGTGGACGACATAGAAATCTCGCTTTGATGTTTGTGATCGTTTCGAGCGAGACACGAGCCTCGCGAACAGAGTCATTGGCGCGCCGGCTCACGCTTCTTGCAGGTCATGCAAGAATTTGAGCGCGCAGCAGAGTGTGGAGTTTTACACGTTGTTCGCAGTCGCACACTCAAGCACGCGCGGCACATCACCGTCTACCGGCATGCATCAGCGGGGGTGCCGGGGGCGGCAGCCCCGGCAAGAGCGACAAGGGGCGTCCGTCACTTAGCGTTCAGTACCGTCAGTTGATCCCAGAAATGGTCGCCCGTCACCCACACGAAGACATACTTGCCGCCACTTCGCCCTTCCCAGAGTTTTCCCACGAGAAACTTCATCCGCTCGCGTTCGCTTTCCTCAAACTGAGGTCCCTTGTATTCAATCGCCGCGTATCGACCGTCCCGCAGCTTCGCCACAAAGTCCGGATAGAACCGGCCGTCCAGCCCGGGAAGGAAAAAGGCGCCGTCCGCTCGATCGAGGTTGCGAATCCACGTTGCGACGTTGGGATGCGTGTCGATATGCTGTGCCAGCAACAACTCTGGCTTGTCCATCGTCCCGACTTCGCTGTAGTAGTGATGGTTGAACTTCGTCTTGGGAGTGAGCGTGCGCATGAACGGGTATTCGCTGTGGACCCGCTCAAAGGAGAACACGATCGACGGCGGCGGCTTCTGCGGTAGTTCTGCCCCGCCATGCAGCAAGTGTTGGAACTGCGCCTCCTCCGCCTTCGCACGGTAGAAGTTGATGGCGTTGGTGAGCCGCTCCGCGAGTTTCCACCGCACCGGCGCAAGGCTTTCGACTGTCGCCTTGCGCCGCTGCATCATGTAGAGCAAACAACGGTCGATGAAGGGCCGCTTATCCACCTGCGTCACGCGGGTATCAACGACGTGTCGGTCCAGCCACGCCGACAACTGCTCGATGGTGCGTGGCCCCGACTGGTCGGCCCACGCCGCAGTCGCGGCCAGTCTGCCGCGGTATAAGGGCGACCATGTTCCATCCGCCTCGATATCCAGCGTCGTCACATCGACACCATCGGGCGCGGGGTTGAACCTCTCCAACTCGTCGATGGGCGTGTAGCCTTCCAATGTCCACGGCGTCTCGCGGTGCTGGCCGTCCCACAGCGCAAGTCCATTGTCAGCGTGCTCGTCCCGCAGTGCAAGTCCCGTGATGCTGAACAACGTACCCGCCGCCGCCGGACTGCTGTCTTTACCCGCCACTGCCCGCTCGAGCCGCTTGGCAGCATTCGGTTCTGCGGGCGAATTCATGACCGCCGCCACGCGCTTCATTGTCTGAGGTTCGATGATCGGTCCTGAGTAGACGATCTTTGTCGATGCCCCTCCCGCCTCTGGCTGAAAGGACACGGAGCCTGGAAGAACCGCTTCCAGTTCCTGGCGTTGGTCGCTCGTGAATGTACAAGGAATGACAAGCTCAACAGTCTTGGGCTCGAAGAGACTCGGCTCTTGCGAGGCTTGCGTTTCGCTCCGAATCGCCTGCTTGATCATCGCCTCGGCTTCGTCGCGTCCGAATCCGCCCTTGACGATCGCCTCTTTCAGCATCGTGGTCGCCGTAGAGAAATCCGTACTCGACGTGAAGCAGTACGCGTGATTAAGTTCGTGCACAGGCTTGGCCCGTACACGCGGCAACCGCAAGACCCGGCCCAGAATCTGCTCCACCGCAGTACCGCTCGACAAGTTGGCAATGACGCACAACACATAAGCGAACGGACAATCCCAGCCTTCACTTAGCGCGTCCACCGTGATGACGTAATTCACCGGGCACACGGGCGACTGCACATCGTCGGGCAGGTCTTTCTCCTTGCCGGTGTAGACAGCAATTTCATGCGGCGGGATGTTCTCGCTGGCGATGAGATGCGCTCGCAACTTGTCCGGCGTGATGGTGTCCTTGGTCACACTTGCATCCTGCGCCTTGAACAGCACGATGGGGCGGATGTATTCGCCGGTCGCCTTCTCGTTTTCCTGCGCGGCGCGCGCGAGTTCCTTTCGCTTGGCAATGGCGAGGCGTACGGCCTCCTCCCACTTGTCGCTATTCGACAACTCGATGGGTGCCTTGATCATGTGCTCCAACTTGAGGTCCGCCGCTGTCGCCTCCACGATGACGTTGCAGCGCACCACGTCCTTCTTCTTCTCGTAGGGCGTCGCGGTGAATTCCACCACGGCTCTTGGATCGAACTTGCGAAGCGTCTGGAACGTGAGCGGCGTGCGGAAGCGGTGCCCTTCGTCAATGATGACAACAGGCCGGTGCAGTCGCAGCACGTTCGCGAGGCTGGGCACCAGTCCACCCCATGCGAACTTCTCCAGCCGGGTCGCTTCCGCCTCGGGCACGTTCTGAAGATGGGCGGCCATGTCGGCGTTGTCTTCCTTGAAGACACGCAGCATGTCCTCGCCCTCACGTTTCCACGCCTGCCCGCTGGACACGATGATCGTGGTCGCGCCCGCGAGCGTCGCTGGCGACACGCGGAGCGCATCGTCCACCGTCAAGACTTCCACATGGCCGCCGAACGCGGCGTTCAGCGCCTGGCGGGGCCTCGATGCACGCGAGCGAAGCAGTTGATACGTCTGCGACACAATCGCCTTGGAAGGGGCCAACCACAACACCACGCAGCGGTCCATGTGTGTGAGGTTCTGGCACACACTTCCCACCGCGTGCGCGGCGAGCAGTGTCTTGCCCCCGCCGGTGGGCACGCGGACACACACGTACGGACTCTTGGGGAGGTTCTCCCAGCCCGGCACCGTTTCATACGCGTCAGTGGGGCGACGCTTCGCGCCAAACGCGCTCGCGGCCCCGACTTCGCTCGTGAGTTGCAAGTACTGGCCGAGTTCCTGCAGACACCGCTGCTGGTACTTCTTCAGATCGTCCGTCATGGTTTACCCCACCTCCACCTGATACGGAATCTGCTTGAACACGATGGAGTTGGCCCGCAGCGTGCTTTCGCTCAATCGGCACGCCTCTCCAAAGACCACACGCGGGGCGTCGCCCATGGCGTTCTGCTTCGGGTGGGGCGGCAGCTTCGCCAGCACGTCACGCGTCAGCACATTGCCCCCGTCTGGCGTCTTGTCGCCGAGAATGCCGTTGTACAGCAGGTAGTACGCCGTGCCCTTCCACGATCCGATCAATGGCGAGCGTTTGCCGTTCACCTGCTTGGGCAGCGGCTCGCCGGTCTGCGTGAAGTAGATGTGGGCGGCGAGCTGCGCGAAGGTGACTTTGTCTTCGCCGGTTCGGAAGCGGCCGTATTCGTCAAAGAGCGTGGGGCCGAGGCTGGCGTAGCGGAAGCCGCCGCCCAGCCCTTCCACTTTGGGCTTCTTCTTGTCGCCGCCGGGGTGGTACCCATCGACCACGCGAGCCAGCCGCTCGCGCGTGATGGTGGTGGCAATCGTCTCGTCCATCTCCACCAGAATGAACTTGCGGTTGCCGCCATCGGCCTTGTTCATCGCAAGAACCGCATGGCCGGTAGTGCCCGACCCGGCGAAGGAGTCCATGATGAGGGAGTCTTTATCAGAGGCGACTTGCAAGACCCTCTCAATGAGTTTTGTGGGCTTTGGGGTCGCGAAGTCGACACTCGCGGGCAGAATGTCAAGTGCCTCAAGCTTGCCTTGTTGATTATGACCCGCTTCCTCGTACGACCAGATACTCCGGGGAACGACAGGCCGAGCCGACTCCAAGAACTTCTTGATGCGTGGCATCTTGCCCGTGCCGTCTTTACCCCAATAGAGCAGGCCTTTCTTCACGTTGTCTTCGTGCGTCTTCGGTTCATAGGCCCAAACACGTTTCTTGCTGGGCCAGACTTCTTTTTTCGTTGTCGGGTTCACTATCGGATAGTAAAGATTGGGCCGTTCGTCTGCGGTTTTCGCGCAGGTGTACGCCGCCGAGTTCCACGGACCGCGTGAATCGTTGTCCGGGTTTGTGTAGTACTTCCGCTGCTCCGCGTTGTGCACGAGGCGATTGGGCAGCCACTCATCCGCGTTCCTCGCGAAGACGAGCAAGTGATCGTGGTCGGAACTAAAGAAGGTCGCATCGTTCGCAGGAGACACGCGTTTCCACCAAACCAGATTGCTGATGAAGTTACGGGTTCCAAATATCTCGTTCATCAGACATCGCAGGTGATGCACCTCGTTGTCATCAATACTCACAAAGATCGCCCCATCCTCCGTCAAGAACTCGCGCAGCAGCGCGAGCCTTGGGTACATCATGCACAGCCACTTGTCATGCCGAGAGAGGTCTTCGCCCTCCTTGCCCACTGCGCGGAGTTCCCCCTCGACCGTCTTCTCCAGCCACGCCCGAATCTGCGGGCTGTTCACGTTGTCGTTGTACACCCACCCCTCGTTGCCCGTGTTGTACGGCGGATCGATATAGATGCACTTGACCTTGCCGCCGTAGTACGGAAGCAAAGCCTTGAGCGCCTCCAGATTGTCCCCCTGCACCAACAGGTTGCCGCTCGCGTTCCCGTCGTCTTCGCCCACCGACAGGTCAGCGTGCGCCTTGAGCAAGCGATACGGCACCTGCCGGTGATGGTTGACTACGGCCTCCTTGCCGATCCAGTTGAGCGTCGCCATAGGTGCCAAGCGTACCACGTTTTCCGTGAGCCGCTCATCCCCGCCACCGAACGCTCTGCCTTTCGAACCTCCTCCCTTCAAAAATCTGCATGTTTAGGCATGGTTTGTGCGCGCATTTGTAGTCCACACCCACTTTTCATGCGCACTTTCTCCCGCCGCTCAGGTATAACACTTCAGGCGGCGACTGTGCCGCCAGGCAGCAGCAGGGCGACACCATCGTCGTCCGTCAGCACGAGGGGAGAGACACATGCAACTGACCAGTTACGACCACGACACACTGCGCGAACTTCGCGCCTGCAACTTTGATCTCGGACAGGTCGCGTACAACCGCTACGTGCGTTACGAGCAGATCCTCTGGTGGACCCGCCAGCCCCACATCGCCGCCGCGATTGAAGATCTCAAGCAGTCACTCCAGGCCCAGCCGCCCGCACCAGCCCAGCCCACACCGGCGCAACCGGCTCCGTGCCCGGTGCACGCGCCGCAGGCCGCGTCCCAGTCGCGCAGCCATCGCCACTACCCTGCTCCCGCACTCGGGAGTTCACTCATGCGCCGCCTCCGCGTCTCACCGCTCATGCTCCGCCTCTCCGCGACCTGTCTGCTAGCGACCAGCGCGTTCGCCGGCCCGCCGCCGGAGTTGCGTGACGCGCGCGAAGAGATGAACGAGCTCATGCCCGGCAGCGTGCGTGCGAAGATTCCGCCCACCACCGCTGGCAAGCAGTTGCAATGGGTACTCGATGCCCTGAACAACGTCGACGTCACGGAAGCTCGCGAGCGATGCAGCGAGGCGTTTCTGGATTTCATCTCCATCGAAGAACTTGAAGGCACGTTTCGCGAGATCAAAGAAGAGGTCTACGAAGGCAAAGAGATCGTCGCTGTACGAGCCATTGCCGGTGACCGCGACGACAGCGTCGATGCGATCATCACAGGTGTGGGCATGCCCAACGCGCTTTCCGTGCTGCTCATGACCGACGACAAGACCGGCAAAATCGCGATTCTGCGGTTCGCGCCCGCGGGTGGCAACAACCCCGGCGGCAGCGGCAGCAACGGCAAATGGGATCCGCTTGCCAATGACGCGCAGAAGCTTGGCGGGCTCGTCTCCTACGGCGTGTATGAAGTGCAGCCACGCGATCCCAAAGAGCCCAACGGTCCGCTTGAACTGCTGCCGGTTGCAGGACAGGAAGAGCATCGCGCGCTCAACATCGCGAGCACCATGCGGCTCTACGTGCTCAACGCGCTCATCGAACAGATCGAAGAAGGCAAACTCACGTGGGACACGCGCGTGGTGATTGCGGATGATCGCAAAAGCCTGCCCAGCTCCAGCGGCGGGCGCATGCAGCTCGAAGCTGCAGGCCGCGGCTATCCCATCCGGCGCTTTGCAGAACTGATGATGACCGGCGACGATCACACCGCGACAGATCACATCATCACAACGATCTCACGCGAAGCAGTGGAGGAGTCGGTCAATGCCCGCAACGACAACGCCGCACTCAACGTGCCGTTCCTCACGACGCGCGAAGCATTTGCACTCAAACTCGCCGGTGATGAAGCACCCGCTCGCTGGGTCGACGCGACAGATGATGAACAGCGATCGATGTTGACCGCGACCAGCGGGTTGTTCACTGTGAAGCCCGACGTCGCCAAACTCGCCAACTGGGCCAAGAGTCCCCGCGTCGCCGACATCGGCTGGTTCGCCAGCGCCGAGCAGTTGTGCGAACTCATGAAGCACGTACGTGAGCTTGAAGTACAGCAAGAGACCATGCTCATCAGCCCATGGATTCGCGCAAGCACGGGCGTGGGGCTTGATCCTCAGGTATGGAAATCGGCCGCATATGTCGGTGCAAAGGAACCGGGCGTCATGAGCGGCGTGTGGCTCGTGGAGCGCCAGGATGGCAAGCTCTACACGTTCGGCGCCGTCTGGAACTCACCCGAGGCGGAAGCCGACGAAGAAGGCTTTAGCGCCCTTGCTGAACGAGCGATCGAAATTCTCGGCGAGGACTTCAAGATCGAAGGCGAAGACATGGAAACGGTCTCGCCGATCCGCACGGGCAAAGCGCCTGCGGAAGAGCCCAAAGAAGAAGTCACGCCCGAGGGCGACAAATGAGCGGATCATTTTCGAGCCACGGTCCAGGCATATGCGTCCAATCACTCACGCCCATTCTGAACGTGAGCGACGTACCCGCGTCGATCGCGTGGTTTGAGCGACTTGGTTGGACACGCGGCTTCACGTGGAATGCGGGCGGGTTGATGACCGACGCCGCGATACACAACGCGCATGGTCCCGCGACGTTCGGCTCCGTCGTGTGCGGCGTGAACGAAGCTGGTCGTCAGGCCCCACAGATCTTTCTGTGTTGCGACGCGCAAGGAGCCAGAGATTCTCGCTCGCTCGCACAGTTCATGGCCGACCCCAGCTTCGATCCGCACAACGATAACGTCGGCGCGACTTGGATGAGCTGGTGGGTTGACGACTGCGACGTGGCGTTCGCCGTCGTTCAGCGCGCGGGTGTGGATGTCGTGCAGCCACCAACCACAGAACCATGGGGCGTGCGCGAGTGTCGCATCCGACACCCCGATGGTCACTACTTCCGCATCAGTTCATTCGCTAAGTGAGCCGCCTCGTGCGTCAGATCCGCTTACGTCCGCGCGAGAACACAAAGCACCCTGCGACAATGGCCAGCGCGACAGGTCCCGCGCTGGGCACTGCTGTCGCCTCGATGCGAAAGTCATCGAAGCACACACGCGGAATGCCGTCGCTTCCCACGAAGTACAGGCTGAGATATCGATTGGCCACGTTCGTCGGCAGTACGTCAGGCGTGGTGTACGAGAAGCTGAAGGGCAACATGCGCCCGAACTGGTCTTGCGTGATGGTCGTCCACGGGTTGAACGTCAATGTCGTCGTCACGCCATCGCCCGGGCGAGCGAGTGTCGAGGTATCCGCCGCCGCGAGCAGCGCGACGCGCGGTGAGTACGACAAGTCGGTCAAGCCGATGCCGGCAAGAAACGAAACCGTGTACATCGTGCTGGGCTGAATGATGACATCGAGCGTTTGCGATGCGAACGCCGCCTGCGCGACGGCCACGTTGTTGCCGGATTGGCCAATCATCCACGGCTGGTTGTTGACGCTGGCAGCCGGGTTGAGCACCCCAACAAGCGCCTGCGCGGGCGGCACAGGAACAAACGACCGCCAGCCCGCCACGGTCACGCCCGTCTGCGGCGTGCCTGCAATAGGCTGAAACGGCGATGGCCAGCGCGTGACCGTCGGTTGCGTGCTGCTGCCCATGCCGTTGGTCATCTCGCCGGGAGCGAGCGTGACGTTGAGAACTTCAAATCCTGGATTGATCAGAGGCAAGACTTGGGCAAAAGCAGCCACGGGCGCGACCAGTGCCGCAACGCAAGCATGCATCATGGTGCGAGTGAGCATCGTCTTCCCGACCCTTTCCGCCATCCCCATCGACCCAGCGAAAAGATGCCACGCAAACAGGCGAATGCCAGCGAAGTCGCAGAAAATCTCGCGGATCGGCTTGTGTTTGGGTAGCCGCCAATCACGCTGAAGTTTCATGCGGGTTGGCGACAACAGTCGATACTCGCCCATTCGTGAACAGGCCGACCAACCAACCTGTGTTTTTCGATCCCACGTGGCTGTTTCTGGTCGCGGGGGTGGCGTTGGTTGCAGCCACGGTGCTGGTTGCCGCTCAGGATGACGTGGACGAAGCTCGTCACCTGCGTGATCAGCAGCTTGCGGTCGAGAAGCATCGCGAAGCGCGGCTGAACAACTACAAGGAATTTCTGGCCGCGTTGGATGAGAAGCAGCCCGCGCTGGTCCAGAGCCTGGCGAGCAGCCAACTCAACCAGATCCCGGTTGACCGCGCCGCGATTCCCGGCACGGTGCAGGACAACACCGTGCAGGCATCGGTCTTCCCCGCCCTCGAACCGCCGCCGGTGGTGCTGCCCGTACAGACAAAAGTTGATTCGACGCTTCGCAAACTGGCGACGACCGACGCGACGCGCGTGTGGCTGTTGGCTGGCGGCGCGCTGTGCATGCTGCTGGGACTCTTGCCTGCGAGCAAGAAGCCGGGCGAAGTTGTGGGCGGGTGAGGTCATTGCTGCGCCGAGCGTTGTTGTAACACTCGTATGAATGACCAGCGGTTTTCAGCAAGGATTACCGTGTGAAAATTGGGTTCTGTCATCCAAAGCGACACCGGGCGTGCGAACTTGTGGGTGTGGCGGCGCTTGCCTTTTCCACGGTCCTCACGACAGGCTGCGGCGGACGACTGATGGGCGGCAGGATTCTCGATGAGACGCCAACCCTACCGACTCTTGCAGCATTGCAGCCTTCGCTCAATTCTCTACAAGTCCAAGAACATCGACCGGGATACATCATTCCGCTCGCGATTCAGCACAAGCGCGATGATTTGTATTGCGTGACAATCGGATACACGCGAGAGCATGACAAAGAATGGCAACCGATCACGCACGTGTTTTCGCATAGCGTAACACTTTCGTCTCATTTTTCACGACGGGGCGAGGGGGTGTACGCGAAGTGTGTCAATGGTCGCTCCGCCACGACTCTTCCGATGACGAACGAGTACGCGGCAGAGCGTCTTGCGTTCTTTGAAGATTGGGAGCCCGTGTACACAGGGGTCAATGTCGAGATACGCGATCGCGACGGTCACGCGATGGTGTATCACGTGTGGGGCGCTTACTTTCGGTTCGAGTTTCCCGAGCCATGCGAACGAGTGCTTGTCCGACTTGCAACGCAGAACATGGGGACAGTCGAGTATTGGGGTAAGTGGACAGAGGTCGCGTTGGTAGCTGCTGACTCATGCGCACGATGACGGGGGTCGCGGCTGCTCCGTGATCCGCGGGAGCGGCCGACATAAATTGGTGCAACGACCCATATTCGTGCCATCCTCACTCCACCTGCATCGCCATCATCGCCATTGCCGTGCCGTACGACGCGCTGCGATCAAACACGCGGTCATTCCAAGAGCCGTCTTCCTCGCGCACGCTGAACAGCAACGCGTTCACGCGCCGGCGATACTCCGGCCGCTCCGCCGCAGGTAACTGCTCAATAGCTTGCGCCGCGTAGTAGTGCGCGAACATGAAGTAATACGGCGCAACCCCATAAGGCGGCACGTGCGTGCCCGTCTGCTGCTTGCGCTTCTTGAGCCAGTCCCAGTGCACGATGAACGCATCAACCGCGCCGCGTACATCGCGCGGGTTGTTGCGACCCGCCTGCGAAAGCGTGCTCTCGACCACGACCATGCGGCCGACTGCGCCGGGTGACAGGTCACGCGAACGCTCCGTGGCGTCGCCGCTATACACCACACTGCCCGACTCGGCGCGGGAGCGCTCGAGGAACGCGAGAGCGCGATCGATGATCTTCTCGTCCACCGCGTAGCCCGCCGCTTTGGCACGCCACAACGCTTGGATGGCAGGGCCCGTCATGAAAGGTGAAGGCGGCGCAACCGTGTCGCGGCCGCGCGGGCGGGCGTAGTTCCAGCCGCCCACTTGCGGAATCTCCACTTTGTTCAGCGCGTCGATGTACCACTTCATGGCATCATCGGCAGCTTGGGCGTGCGCTTCGGGCACGCGGTTGAGTTGCTTGAGCGTCGCAAGACACTCAATCGCGTAGATGTATCCCCACGCGCGCACGTCGTAGCCTGCGGTGTAATCCTTCTCACTCATGAGCGGATGGCTGCGAGCGGAGCAGATGTACTCCACCGCGCGCGCGACCGCCTCTGCACGTGCGGCGTCTGCTTCGTAGCCTGGCGCCTTGGCGAGCGCGATGGTGCAGATGGCTGTGCCGCCGACGCGATAGCCCACGGGAATTTCGCCCCCCACGCGGTAGACGCCTTCATAAGGCCACTGGGCCTTGGGGCCACCTTCGGCTTCCGCCGCCTGGCGAGCCACCAGAATCTCACATCCACGCGCGAGTGCTTCGCTGATCTCCGCCTTGGTCACGGATCGCGGTGCGGCCTCGCCCTGCAGCATGCCGAGCGAAACGTGCTGCGGACCACTGCACGCGCCAAGCAAGAGCACGCTGCTGCTCATGCAAAGGCACGCGAGCACCGAAGCAACGCGACGCGGGGAACGTGCGACAATAGCTGACGACCGGAGTGGGCTTGCCATGAGGGACAGCCTACCACAGAATGCGTCATTGTGCCAGCCCGGGTTGGTGGCATGTGAGTTGTGTGTGCAAGAGACGACGGATAACTCCAGACGACTGGCAGCACGCGACCCGGCGTGGGATGTGTGCCGCATCGTGGGCATGAGCGTTGTCGCGACGTTGCACGCGGCGATTGCGTACATGCTGTTCGTGATGCCCGGCCTGCTGTGGATCATTCGTGAACGCGGATATGGCCCGCGCGGGACAACGCGCCCGGAAACTTTGGCGAGCGGCGAGTCGTGGACGTACGACGCCATCGTGTGGACCGGTCGCGCGATTGGTGTGGCGCTCATCTCGGTTATCGCCGGGTATTTCTCGGCACGGGCCATCGCCCGCCGCGAACCGGGCCAGTTCGTGCGTGAACGAGTGAAGCGACTGGGCGTGCCCATGCTGGTGGGCATGAGCACCGTGCTGATCTTCATGTACTTCCTGTGGGGGGTTGGGTGGGTTGTGCAGCGAGAGGCTGAGTGGTCGCACATCGCACACGTGCGATTTGCAAAGCACATACAACCCAACTTGTACGGCCTTGGTCACCTGTGGTACTTGCAGTACCTGATCATCTACGCATGCGTGCTCGCGGGTGCCGTGTGGATCGCGCGGCGCGTGGGCGTGACGCGTGTGCGACTGAATCGTGCGTGGACGATCGCCGCGATGCTGCTCGCGGCAAGTGTGTGCGTGGGTGCGCTCGTCATCAAGCCCGGCGTGCTGCTGGCGTTTCGCAACGGCTTTCAGCCTGACTGGCCCAAGCTGATGTTCTTCAGCGGGTACTTCATGTTGGGGCTGGTGATGTACGGCGCAAACAAGGGTGTTGAAGGCAAACCGCGAAGTGTGTTGCTTGACGTGTGCATCGTCGGCGCTCTGCTTGGTGTGGTGATGTATCTGCCCACTGCCGCAGCGTGGATGCGGGGCGATACCAGTGACATCAACCGCTGGCTGATTGCGGGCGGCGCGACATTGCTGGGCTGGTGCGCCATCGGCGCGATCATGATGCTCGCGCGGCCTGTTGGCCGCTGGATGGGCGAGCGAGCGGCAAAGATCGCCGATGCGAGCTACTGGGTGTACATGGTGCACGTGCCGATGCAGGGCATCGTGATTCTCGCGCTGCACTTTGTGGATTGGCCTTACAGCGTGAAGTTCGTGATTGTGCTGATTGCAGGTCTGGGCGGCGCGATTGCAACGTGGCCGCTTGTGCGCACAACGCGCGTGGGGCGGTGGTTGGGCTCGCGTGAAATCGCGGAGAAGACCGCGGCAGGGCGTACGCTTGGCTCGTGACACGCTGGAGCATGGTGTTTCTGCGACGTTGTCACAAGAAAGTCGGACGCGATGACTATGCAGGGCTCGTGCAAGTACGACATTCTCGCCATGGATCTGGACGGCACGCTGCTGCGGAGTGATGGCACCGTGTCGCCGGCCAGCATCGCCGCGATCGAGCGAGCTCGCAAGGCCGGCTTGCGTGTCATCGTCTGCACAGGTCGCGGATGGGTGGAATGCAAGCACATCCTCGAACAGATTCGCCAGAGTGATCCAGTCGTCGTCGCGGGCGGAGCGATCATCGCAGAAGCGCAGAGCGGGACCACGCTGCATCGCTTCAGCATGCACGCTGACTTGGTGCACGCAGCCGTGAATGAACTGCTGGCGCGTGAGCATGCTGCGCTGGTGCTGAAGGACCCCAGCGAAGCCGGCTATGAGTATCTGGTAGTGCAGGGCACGCAGCGGGTCGCGCTCGATCCCGTTACCCAGTGGTGGTTCAGCAAAATGAGCGTGCGTGCACGGTTCTTGGATGAACTGCGCCACGACGAACACCCCGAGCACACGGTGCGCGTGGGAGCATGCGCGCCAAGCGGGCAGCTACACGAGATTGAAGAAGCTCTCGCGCGAATCGCGGGCGATCGTGGCGTGATTCACAACTTTCCTGCCGTGGTTGCGCCCAAAGAGGCGACGCACCACGCGCGGGGACTGATGCACATCATCGAGCTATTCGACGCAGAGGCGACCAAGTGGAGCGGCATCTCGCATGTCGCCAAGCGGTTCGGCGTGCCACCCGCGCGAATCGCGGCAATCGGCGACGAAGTCAACGACATGGCGATGATCACGCGCGCGGGACTGGGTATTGCGATGGGCAACGCCGTGCCCAAAGTGCGCGAGGCCGCAAAGCGCCACACTGCAACCAACAACGACGACGGCTTGGCGAAAGCGATCGACAAGATGATCGATGGTGAGTGGTAAAACGGTCGCGGAGAGGAGACACGGGCGTGATCCAGGTGCGAGTGGAAGCTGGTGTTGGAGTGGCTGCGCTTGCCCGCAGCGAGAAGCGCAACGCCATGACGCCAGCCATGCTGGATGCGCTGCTGAACACCATCGAAGCGATGGCGACAGACGACGCTGTCCGTGTCATGCTCGTGACTGGCGAGGGCGACATGTTCTGTGCGGGCTTTGATCTGACTTTGTGCAAGGATGATGCTTCGGTACTGCCCGCACTGCTCACGGGACTCGCGAAAGTTGTGAGCGCGATGCGCGCAAGCGATAAGCCGGTTGTCATCAGCGCACACGGCGGTGCGATCGCCGGTGGATGCGCCATGCTGTGCGGAGCAGACATCGTGGTCACGACTAAAGACGCAAAGATCGGCTATCCCGTGCTCCGGCTTGGCATCTCGCCGGCCGTGTCCGGTCCTGCGCTGCGGCAAGCGACGGGCGACGGCCCCGCGCGTGCCCGCATGCTGGATACAGCACTGATCAGCGGACAAAGAGCTTTGGAAATCGGACTTGTTCATGCCACGGAAGCAACACGCGATGCGTGTGAACAGCGAGCGATGCGCTGGGCACAGGAACTTGCGGCCAAGCCGCCCCACGCCATGGCCGCGACAAAGCGCTGGCTACGCGAAGTCAGCGGCAGCGACGCATCCGCCGCGGGATTAGCGACGAGTCTGTCGCTTGTTGATGGGCAGGAACAGGCGGCCATGCTGCCCGCAGCGTGGCAAAGGAAGTGACGCGTTGGGCACTTGCGGACTTGACGCAGCCCGCGAAAAATAGAACGGTTTCCCACGCGGTGCGTGGTAGTACTCAGTCGAGGCGAACATGAACACAAAGATTGTGGCTGTTGTGGGTTGTGTGACTGCATTGCTCGCGGGCGTTGCGTATGTCGTGCAGCAACGCGAGAAGCCGACGACGTCGTCCGCGAGCGCGACGAAGCTGTTTGCAGACGCGAGCGCGGCGGACGTCGCTCGTGTCATGATTCAGCAGGGTGAGAAGAAAGTCGAGATCGCCCGCGAGGGCGCCGGATGGGTGGTCGCGTCGCGCGATGACTATCCCGCGCTCGACGATCGCGTCCGTGAATTGGTTCGACGCGTGCTTGATGCGGAAGTCGCGGAAGAGAAGACCAGCAACCCCGATCTGTACGCGCGACTGGGTGTTGAAGACCCAACACAGAGTGGAGCCAAGGGCACGCTCGTCACGCTCGCCAAGGCCGATGGCGGCACGCTCGCCGCGTTGATCCTCGGCACACGCCAGGAGGCTGCAAACTGGGACACCGAGAAGGCGGCGACTTTCGTGCGACCCGTCGACTCTGCCAAGAGCTATCTGGTACGGACCACCTTCAACGCCGGGCTCGAGCCCGTGGACTGGATGAAGCGCGAGGTTCTGGCGTTCGGCAGCGATCGCTTCTGGAAAGTGAACATCACGCATGCAGCCGGCGAAAGTGTCAGTATCGATCGCGCCACGCCGACTGCCGAGCCTTCGCTCGTGAACAAGTCCGCCGATCGCGAATTGATCAGCCCGGACAAGCCGCGGCAAGTGCTTGAAGCGCTCGCAAGCCTCTCGCTTGATGATGTGCGAAAAGCCGAAGGCCTTGATTTCTCGCAGGCCGCCGCCGCTGTGTACACAACTTATCAGGGCATGTCATTCACGGTGCTCAGCGTCGCTGCAGACGGCAAGACATGGGTCAACATCGCGGTGGCCTATGACCGCAACGACGCCGCGCCGCTTGTGGAAGGTGCTGCTGCGCCGACAGATGAAACGATCGCCGCCATCTCGAAGGAAGCGACAGATCTCCATGCACGCCTGTCGCCGTGGGCGTTTCAGTTCCCCGACTGGAAGGTGAGCAACCTTCGCCCCCTCATTGCCGACATGCTGAAGGCGCCCGAAGCCGCGGCTCCCGCGACACAGGAAGAGACAGCGCTGCCGCCCGGTTTGGCTCCGCCGCAGTGACGCACTTGCGATTGCCAATGAAAAGAACGCCCGAGCATGCGGCTCGGGCGTTCTTCATTTGACTGTTGATTCACGTAATCAACGACTTACGGGCACTCGCCGCCGGCAAGGACGTTGAAGAAGTCGACGATGTCCTGATCCTCGGGGAAGACGCCGTTGTTGTTGAAGTCGATGTCATTGCACAGGGCACAGGAGCCGCCGGCGAGGACGTCGAAGAAGTCGACGACGTCCTGGTCTTCAGGGAAGACGCCGTTGTTGTTGAAATCGATGTCATCGCACGGGATGACTTCGCACGAATCGGGAATGCCGTTGGCGTTGCTGTCTGCCGCCACACCCAGACGAATGTCGCACGCGTCAGGCTGCTGGTTGCCGTTGCAGTCAGCGCCGGTGAAGCCCGTCGAGATGACGCGATACACCTCGCCGCCGGTTTGGTCGACGATGTACATGTTGGCCGCGTTGTCTTCGCCAAAGCTCACGACGTTCGTGATCGCTTGGCCCGCAGGGTTCATCTGCCCGCGCGAGACAAGATCAAGCACTTCGCCGTTCGGGCCCGCGCGGAACGTGTGAATGTTCGCCGTGCAGTAGTCGGTGAAGAAGTAGTATCCGTTGAGGCAGGGGATGGCTGCGCCGCGATAGACGTGACCGCCCGTAATGGAGCAGCCCAGCAGCGTGGTGGGACCGATCGCCGTGGCAGCGTCATGTCCGTACTCGATGATGGGCATACGCAGGGTTGCGCTGTTGCAGGTGCAGCCGGAAAGGCCTGTGCAGCGGCTGCCTTCCATGCAGCGCCAGCCGAAGTTCCAGCCGCTGCCTTGACCGGCGCGGACAAGATTGACTTCCTCGCGAGCGCCCTGGCCCACGTCGGCGATCCAAAGGTCACCGGTGGCGCGGTCGAAGCTGTTGCGCCAGTGATTGCGCAGGCCGAACATGAAGATCTCATCGTCTGCCGCCGTCGCGACAAACGGATTGGTCGGAGGAATGGCGTAGTTGCGTTCGGCGTCAGCGGGGAACGCATCATCGTCGGCGTTGCCGGGAATGTTGTCCGCACCGTCGACATCAAGGCGGAGCATCTTGCCCAGCAGGTTCTGCGTGAGGTCTTGCGCATTGCCGCCCGCGCTGTGCGGGAAGACGCTGGGGGCTGTGCCGCCGCAGGTCGAGTCATTGGCGCAGCCGCCGTCACCCGTCGCCACATACAGGAAGCCATCGGGACCAAAGCTCATCCAGCCGCCGTTGTGGTTGGCATCGGGCTGGGGAATGGTGAGCACAGGGGTGGCGCTGGCGGCATCGGCGGTGGTGCTGGTGGCGAAGGGGGCGTTGGCGCGGTAGCGGACGATCTGGGTGGAACCCGCGCTGACACCAGCCTGGGCGGTGCGGGTGAAGTTGACGTAGAAGTAGCCGTTGTTCAGGAAGTCAGGGTGGAAAGCCAGACCCAGGAGGCCCTGCTCGCTGCCCGCGGAGAGGTTGCCGACGCTCAGGTACGCGGAGGCGTTGAGGGTGTTGCTGGGCAGATTGAGAATGCGAATGCGGCCCGTCGCCGGCGCGACTGAGCCTGTGCGCTGTTCGACGATGAACAGGCGGCTGTTGTCACCCACGGGGGCGGTGACATAAAGGGGCCGTGCCATGCCCGTCGCGACGCGCGTGGTGGAGAGTGTGAGATTCTGAGCGTGAGCCGAGCCGGCGCACGCAACCAGAGCCAATGTTGTTGCAGTGATGAGTTTCCGCATAATTCTGTTCCTTCCTCAATGAATCGTCACGGCGACTGGGCCGTCTCCACCCGTCTCTCGAAGCAGACACGAAACCGAAGCATCTATTGTTGTGCTCGCGCGGCGGCTCGCGTGCAACATCACGTCCGAATAAGCAGACGTCTTTGCCAATGAGAACACTGGTTGACGTCATCGCTGGCTGGGCCTGTTCGCACCCCATCTACGGACGATGCGAAAAAGTGCGCGAAAGCTGAACTTTCGCGCACTTCGACTTGTTCCTGCTCCAATCAGTCGAACGCATCCTGAATGTCCCGCAGATCAGCAGCCGCCGCCTGCGAGTACATTGAAGAAGTCAACCGCGTCGCCGTCGTCGGGGAAGACGCCGTCGCCATTGAAGTCAATCGAGCGGCACGCCGGGCAGTCGCCACCCGCCAGGACATCGAAGAAGTCCACAATGTCCTGGTCCTCGGGGAAGATCCCGTTGTTGTTGAAGTCAATGTCGCTTGTGCCCACGTTCACGCTCGTGCTCAGGCACGCGCTCGCTCCGCACGCCGCCGTTGTTCGCACGAAGTACGTCGTGCTCACCGCGGGGCTGTCAATCACCAGCGGCGAGCCCGTACCAATCGGAGCGGTGCCGCATGCGTCGGCGAACCACTCGTACGTGCCAGAACCGCCCGAGGCAGTGAGCGTGATGACACCCGCATCCACTGCGCAGAACGTGTTACGATCGACGCTGACGGAAGTCGGCGCCGCCGACGCGGGATTCACCGTCACGCTCACGCTCGCGCACGTGGAGTTGCCACATGCAGTCTCCCAGCGGCAGAAGTACGTCGTGCTGACCTGCGGGCTGGGAATGATGATCGCGCTGCCGGTACCAATGCTCGCTGTTTCGCATGCATCAGCAAACCAGCGCAGCGTGGTGCCGGTGCCGCCGGTTGCGCTCAGCGTGATCGTTCCGCTGTCGTCTGAGCAGAAGTTGTTGCGACTGACACTGAGCCCCGAAGGCGTTGTGGGCGTTGCGCCAAGTCCCACCACGATCCCGGCGCACGTCGAACTCGTCGCGCCATCACTCAGCCGGCGAGTACGAGCGAAGTAGGTGCCGCCCTGGGGTGCGGTGAGAAGCAACGTGGTGCCAGTGCCAATCGGCGTGCCGCTGCAACCCACGCGATACCAGTCAACCGTTTCGCCACTGCCGACCGTGGCGTTGAGCGTGACTGACTGACCCGTGCAGAACGGATTCGGAGATGCCGAGAGGTTCGTCGGCGTCGGCGGCGCGGGCACGCTGACGCGGAAGGCCGGACTCACGTTGAAGAAGACGTTGCCGACCGCGCGAACCATGAACCTCGCGGTGTTGGTTGACACGCTGGGCACCGTGACCGCTTGCGCCCCGTCATTGGGCGTGTTCGCGAGAACAACCGTGGGGAAGGTGAGGCCGCCGTCGGTGCTCAGCAGAATGTCCACGTTCGCGCAGTTCACGGGTGTCACGTTCGTGTTCGCCACGTTCCACGTCAGCGAGAACAGACTTCCCGCAGCCAGAAGCGGATTACCCGTGGGGTTGGTCACCGTGAAAGGACCTGCAGCCGTGCTGATCGTCACGCGCGTTTCTGCGCCTGCGCCACTGGGCTGAACGGCCACGCCGCCGCCGCCGACACGGTTGTCACGCACCGTCGCGCGGAAGCTCATCGTGCGAGCTGCCTGCGGCAGGTATTCACCGGCATCGCGCGTGCCGTCGATCACGTCATCAAGCGCGGGGAAGAAGCGCGTCCGACTGGTCACCGGCGCGCGAGCGCGGAAGATCGGGTTGGTGCCCAGATCGCCCTGTGAAAGCGAGACCGCGCCGGAGGCGGTTGAGCTATCGCTCTGTTCCCAGCTATAACTCAGCGGATCGCCATCGCTGTCGGCTGCACTCGTCACCGTCAGCGCAAAGGGCGTCTGCTGCGGAATGACATACGTCAGGCCCGGCGCAGAGAGCGTCGGAATGTTGTTGGTGCTTGCAAGCGTGCCGTCACACGCCAGCCCCGCGATGTAAGCACGTATGCTCACGATGTTCTCGTGATGAAAGAACGGATCGCTGTTGCTCTGCAGGTTGTCCGCGCCGCAGATGCCCGCGTACGCCATGATCGTCGAGCCGCTGCCGGGTTCATACCGCCAGCCCGAAGTGCCTGCGTTGCCATTGCAACCCGCGAAGCTGTGCTGTCCATTGAATTGGTGCCCCATCTCGTGAGCGATGTAGTCCACGGCGAACGGGTCGCCAATCGGCGGATTGGAGCAGCTCACGCCGCGGCCTTTGTTGGCCGAGCAGACCACACCCAGCCCCGCCACACCGCCGCCGCCCGTGCGACCGAGCACGTGACCAACGTCGTAGTTCGCCGAACCGACAGCGGTGTTGATTGTCGATGTGTTGACGCTGATCATCTGATTGACGTCGCCGTCGGTATACGGGTCAGTGGCGCTGTTGGTGTAGATGATGTTCGTGTTGTTCACCAGCAGCAGTCGCACCTGCAGTTCGTTCTCGTAGATGCCGTTCACGCGATTCATCAGCGTCGTGATGGCGGCCTGTGCCTTCGTTCGCTTGACGGCATCAGTATCAGTCGGCAGGCTGTGATACGTCGTGAACTCCGCCGTCGCAGCGATCGCCACGCGCAGCGTGCTGAGACTCAGCGTGACGCGCGGCGAGAAGCCGCTCGTCGGTGTGTCAAGCTGCTGCCCGACGTCGCTCACAAGACATCGCCAGCTTTCCCCAAGTGCGCGGGCATAATCGCGCTTGTAGTAGCTCGTGTAGTAGTCGGTGTTGCCCTGCGTGCTCGGGTCGATGTAGTACGCACCGTTGACGCTCAGCACCTGCGCATGGAAGCCCGCAGGCGTCATGTCAAAGCGCACGCTGGCGTGCGGATCATCAACGCCTTGTCCCGCGTACGTCTTCACGTCGGGCAGCTGCGCCGCAAGGTCGGGCAGCATGATGGGCGATTCCACAACACGGAAGCGTTCGAATGTGCCGTCTGGCTTGGGCAGCCACACGATGATCGGCGCTTGCCCCATGTTCTCCAGCGGCGCAGCGACGAGCGTTCGCTTCATCGAGTCGACATCCAGCAGAACCTGATGCCCCTTCGAAGGCCGAATCCACGGCGTGCCGTTCTCCACCTCAGGCGGCAGCGCATCAACCGTGAACCATCGCCCATCGAGCGAAACCTCTTGAGCCGCCGCCAGACCGGCACATGTCATCAGGGCAAGCAGACTTCCAAGCAACACTCCGCGCATAGCAACTCCTCATCCAGTGGCTGGACGAAACCGAACAAGTCCCCGATAACCGATCAGGCGCGCCAGCAGACAAGGGCGGCGGCAAACCAATATACCAGCGTCGTCAAGCCTCCGCTGCCGCCACGCCAGTGCGAACCGACTCCGAACCGTGGCTCTGTTGTTCGCTGCACCACGCCTGCCACAGTGCCCGGTAATGCGCCTCAAGCTGACGCGTGACGCGGCTTGCATCACAAATCGGTGATGCAAGCAACCGAGCCCGCAGCTCGTGACGCAGAGCGCGCAGCCGCGCCCGATCGCCCGCAAGCTCGCTCGCTCGCCGCGCCAGCTCCGTTGCGTTCTGCGTGCACCAATCCGGCTGCCCGATCGCATGAAGTAGCGACGCGCCGACCCGCGCGTGGTGTGCGCCGCCGACCACACTCAACACCGGCACACCCATGAGCAGCGCTTCAATCGTCGTCGTCGTGCCGTGATACGGAAATGCATCCAGCGCGATGTCCACGTGGTTGTACGTTGCCAGGTGTTGCGACTTCTCCGCTGTCTCTGGTCGCAGTTCGATGCGCGTCGCTTCAATCCCGCGCTGTGCAAACGCCTGCAGCAGTCGCTCCCGACACTGCGCGTGCTCCAGATTGGAGTTCTTCAGCAGCAGCCGCGAGTGCGGCACGGCCTTGAGCACCGCACACCAGTGATCAAGACAAGTCGCGGAGATCTTCTGATACGCATTGAAGCTCCCGAACGTGATGGGTCGCGTCGGGTCAGAGGCACCGGGCCCCTGCTGCACCGCCGGCGTGTGGTGGGGCGGTGTGTAAGCCAAAAAGCACGGATCAATGCGCAGCAGCGTCTCGGTCGCCAAGTCGTCATGACCCAGCGGATCAGTCAGTGCATCTACGAAGCGCGCCGAGACCGATTCGACTCCAGTCGTGCACGCATAGCCCATGTACGTTGCTTGAATGGGCGCAGCCCGGGCGACGCAGATGCCGATGCGTCCCGCGCCGGTCCAGCCTGTCAGATCAATCCACAGATCAATGCCGTCTGCTCGAGCCATCCTCGCCGCCGCGTAGTCATCCTTGCCCTGCACCTCGCGCCACGCATGCACGTGCGAGCGCAGACGCTGCGTCAGTTCGTCCTCACTGATAGTGTGGTGATAGCAGTACACCTCGAACCGCTCGCGATCATGAGCCGCGATCATGCTCTCAATAAAGTGCCCCGCACTGCGATTGCGAAAATCCTGCGAGCAGTAACCGATGCGCAGCGGGCGATCAGGCTCAGGCGAATTGGTGAACGGCTCTCGCAGCGGCGGCTGTCGCGATTGAAGCAGCCGCGCGGCACGCCGATGCTCGACAACAAGATCCTGCGGCGAAACACGGTCGCTATACAGCAGTTGCAGCATCATGTGACACTGCGCTTCGAGCTGCGTCGCCGGGTGTTGATACATCTCGCGCAGCGCGAGAAGCGCGTAGTCCACGTTCGCACACGCCAGCAGCTCGCCGCACGCGCGCCGCGCCTTTGCCGTGTTGGCCGGCTGCTCACGCCACTGCCGCATCGCCTCCTGCGCCGCATCGCACACGCGCCCGGACTTGCGCAGCACCGTGATCAGCTCGTGTGAGAACGCCGGAACGTCGGGGTACCTCGTGGCACCTTCACGAAGCAGCTTCTCCGCGCGAGCGGCCTGGCCCGTGTTCGCAAGGCAGATAGCCAGCTTCAGCAGCACATCGCTGCGCTGCGCGCCGCCGCGCCACGCAAGCTCCAGGCAACCAGCCGCCGCGCTGAAATTCTGTGACGCGCCCAGAAGTGTCCCCAGCAGCGCATTGAAGTACGGGTCGAGCGCAAACGAGCGCCGGTACTGCTGGAGATAGCCGATGGCGTGCGGAATACGTCCGCCCTCTGTCAGCGTCTGTGCGTGCAGCAGCACGTTCTGCAACGAGATTCCCGGCATGACCCCACGAGCCTTTCCGGGCTCACGCGTACATGAACTCTTCGCGTATCACCTTGCCGTTCTCCACGGTGTACACGCCGACTTCACGCATCGTGCGTCGATTGCCCGTTTTCTTCTCCTCGACATCCATCGTGATGTGCACGGAGAAGCCCGTGGAGCCCACGAATGGCCCCTCGGCGCGACAGCCGTGCACGATGTTCTCTGCAACCCAGCTCTGGCACTTCGCATGCACAGCATCGCGGCCATGCCAGGCAAGATTCACACCAATGCCTTCAATGCTTGCAAAGTCCTTCGACCAGTACTTGTTCCACAAAGGCGCGTCGTCATGCGCGCCACTGTTCAGGTGCGCCACAACCGCCGCGCCGATCTCCGCTGCCGATGCGCCGCTACCCGTGCTGATCGGGTGCATGCCCACCAGCTTGCCGGCGTTCGCGGGTTTGCCGCCGCCAGCCTTGGCCGCCGGTTTTGCTTTGGCTTTCACCGCTGCCGCTTTGGCTGGCGCCTTCTTCAGGACCTTCTTGGCAGTTGTCTTCGAGTTCTTCTTTGCGACTTTCTTCGCCATGGTGCACCACTTTCACTGCGTCGTCCGCGTGGACGCGAAAGCGGAAGGTAGCAGAAAGTGGCGAAATGTGCAAGGGGATTGTGGCGTCAGCCGGGCTGCAGATCGCGAATCCGGTTGATGGTCTGGGTCTCGCTCACGAAATCGTCAGCGTCGGCTTGGTGCTGCCACCCCGCACGCTCGTCAGCGCGACCTGACCCTCTAGATTCGTAATCAGATCCTCGAACGCCTTGGTCAGCCGCTGCCCCGCCACATCGTCCTTCGCAGGCGTGAAGTTGCTGGTGGGGTCGCCCGCGTCGCTGTTGCGACGAAGGCTCATCGTGATGGGCAGCGCACCCAGGAACGGCACGTTCAGCTTCTGGGCCATCACTTCCGCGCCGCCCTTGCCGAAGATGTCGTACTGCTTGCCGTCATCGCCAATAAACGCGCTCATGTTCTCCACCACGCCCAGAATCGGAATCTGCAACTGCTGGAACATCTTCGCCGCACGCACCGCGTCATCCTGCGCCACCTTCTGGGGCGTGCAAATCACCACCGCGCCCGTAAGTTGCAGCGTCTGCGCCATCGTCAGCGAAACATCGCCCGTGCCAGGCGGCAAGTCGATGATGAGGTAATCCAGCTCGCCCCACTCGGTCTGCTCAGTCAGTTGCTTGAACGCCCCGTGCGCCATCGGCCCGCGCCAAATCAGCGGCTTGTCAGGATCGACAAGTTTGCCGATCGTCATCGCCTTGATGCCATGCGTCAGGAAAGGCTGGAGCATGCCGCGATGCACAACCGCATCGAGCGACGCAAGGTTGAGCATGGTGGGCATGCTGGGGCCGTAAATGTCACCATCCAGCAAGCCCACGCTAAAGCCGCGCCGCGCCAGTCCCACCGCGATGTTCAGCGAGACCGTGCTCTTCCCCACGCCACCCTTGCCTGCGCCAACCGCGATGATGTGCCGCGCGTTCACTGCGCGCTCGGGCTGCTTGAGGCCGGGAATCGGCGTGTGACCGCCGGGAGCAGAAGGCTTGGGCGCTTGCGGACCCTGCGGCGAACTCTGCATGGACGCACTCGGTGTCGCGGGCTGCGCTGCTGAAGCGGCAGACGCGCCAGGCATGCCGCCAAAGCGTGCCGTGTGCACCACCGTGCCGTTCTTATCCACGTACTCGATGATGAACGAGTCGAGCTTTGTTCCTTCACGCAGCGCGTACGCATCCATCGATTGCTTGGCGACCGCGCTCACCCGGTCAAACTGCTCGCGCGTCGCGCCAGCCGGCAGCTCAAGCTTCACACTGGCGTACGTATCGCACACGCTGCTCCACAGCATCGCATTGTGATCGGCGAGCGTCCCGCCCGCAGGGTGAGAGATCGCGCCGAGTGTGTACTTGATTCCGTCTTTGGTCAGAGGCATGAGCGTTCCTATCGCAAGACAACCCGTCTTGGGTCCGCGCAGAGTCGCACGGAGCAAATCGTAGGGTCCGTTTATCCGGGCATAACCCCCGGATTTTCACCATGCACGCTGCAATACGCTCCCTCTGACGGCGTTTGGCTCGATGAAGAAGGCAGACGCGATGCGGCAGAATCAACCACGTGGGTTTCGCGACTGCCCTGCTTTTCCAGTCGTCTCTGTTCACCGCAACTCTGGCGCACATTCGCGGATGTGCGCCTTCTCTGAAACAAGGATCATTATGCAACTCCAACGCTTCATCGTTCGTTCTCTCATGCTCACCATGCTTGCCGGCTCGCTCGTCACGGTGCAAGCCGCTCAGGCCGACGACGACCTGGGTGGACCCAAGGTCAAGGACAACAGCGTCCCCGGCGGTCGCGGCAAGCTGGGTGATGGCAGCGCGCCTCGCGGCGAAGGCCGCCCTCAGGCCCCACGTGCGTTCATCCGCGCCGTCGAATCGCTCAAGGCCGAAAGCACTCCCGCCGAGCTGCGCCTGACCGCTGAGCAAGAGTCCAAGATTCAGTCGTTCCGCAGCGATTTTGAGGCCAAAGTGCAGGCTTACCGCGAAGCCAACAAGGAAGAAGTGACCAAGCTGCGTGAAGATGTCGGCCCGCGCGAACGCCGCCGCATTGACGAGATGCTTCGTGGTCCGGGCGAAGGCCCGCGTGGCGAACGTCGCGACGACATGCCCCCGCCCCGCGAAGGCAAGCCCGGCGACGACATGATGGACAGCGACAAGCCCGCCGACAAGCCCGTCGACGAAGCGAAGGCCACCGCCGCTCGCGCTCGTCTGAAGGAAGTCATGGATGCTGCGCCCCAGCCCACCGAAGTGCAGGCCGCTGTGATGGGCATCCTCACCGAACAGCAGAAGGAACACGTTCGCGTCACCATGGAGAAGATGGCCCAGGAGCGTCGCGGCGAAATGGGTGAACGTGGCGGTCGCGGCGAAGAATGGCTCAAGAGCCTCACCGAAGAAGAGCGTGAGAAGCTCAAGAGCATGTCGCCCGAAGAACGTCGCGAGTTCATGCGCGAGAAGATGAAGGAACGCGGCGTTGAAGGCGGCCAGCGCGGCCGCGGCAAGGGCGAACGCCAGCCCAAGTAACGCGATCCCCAGTCCAGAACGCACAAAGCCCCGATCAACACCGGGGCTTTTTCTCTGGGCGCCCCATGGTTAAGTGATTGGCATGCAGGTGATTAGCAAGCAATTTGTAAATTTTTTCTCCCGCTGCAATGCCAATATCGCATGAACGTTAACCCCGTTGGCACCGATCGGTGCCTCATCGACAACATGCCCCCGATAGCGTGGAGGCTGGTGCTCTGTGCCCAGCCTTCCGCTTTTTTTGGCGCAGCAAAACCGACAACCCGCGGCTTGTTTTTTGTTTGTACTTTGATAGGAACAAAGGCCACGAACGTCACCCGTTTTTGTAAAAGTCAAGAGCATTTGTGAATTCTGAACCGAAATTTGCGGGGAATCCGAACACGAACTCCGATGACCTGTACACTACCTTGATCTCTCTCTCCTCCAGCGGGGCACCGTCTACCAGATGGTGCCCTGCTTGTTTTTGCACCAGGCACGTTTTTCTCGGACAATCCGATGATTCCAGCTTTTCGGACGCTGGAATCATCCGACTTTTGTCACCGGGGTTATCCACCCATCAGTCACCTGCCAACGATCCCGCATGACCGCCAGCGGTCCCATCTTGGTCACCGGCGCTGCGGGCTTCATTGGCTCGCATGTTGTCGCGGCGTTAGCCCGGCGCGGCGTGCCCATTGTCGGTCTTGACAACTTTGATCCCTACTACGAACGCGCCATCAAGCAGCGCAACGCACACGAGGTAGGCCTGGGCGATCGCTGGCCTCTGCTCGAAGTCGACATCTGTGACGACGACGCCATGCGACGCGCGTTCGACGAACACAAGCCCGTCGGCGTGATTCACCTCGCTGGCAAAGCTGGCGTGCGCCCCAGCATCGCTGATCCCGCCGGCTACATGCACACCAATGTCACGGGTACGGCCCGTGTGCTCACGCACGCGCACCGCGTCGGCTGCTCGCGCGTCGTGGTCGCGTCGTCAAGCAGCGTCTACGGCAACTGCAAAGTCTCGCCATTCAGTGAAGAGCTGGATGTCAGCACCCCCATCAGTCCATACGCCGCAAGCAAGCGAGCATGCGAGCTCTTGGCGCACACTCACGTGCACTTGACCAAGCAGCCAGTCGCGTGCCTCCGTTTTTTCACGGTCTACGGCCCGCGCCAACGTCCTGACTTGGCCATCAGCGGGTTCATGCAGCGCATCAGCAAGGGTCAACCCATCGCCATGTTTGGCGACGGCACGACCGCCCGCGACTACACCTTTGTCGACGACATCGTGCAAGGCGTGCTGAGCGCCTACGACGCCATCCCCGCACACGGCTTTCGCGTATGGAACCTGGGCAACAACAAGCCCGTCAGCCTGCGCGACATGATCACCGCGATTGAACGAGTTGTCGGCACCGCCGCCAAGATCGACCACAAGCCCATGCAACCCGGCGACGTCGAACTGACCTGCGCCGACATCTCGCGCAGCCAGCGAGAACTCAACTACGCGCCACGCACCACCTTCGCCGAAGGCTTGGCAAAGCAGTGGGGGTGGATGCGCGAACAAGCTCATTGAAATGGAAGAGGCCCGGTCCAGTGACCGGGCCTTGCTGTTTGAACACACAGATTGTCACTGCGGGTTGGCCGTTGTCTGCTGCTGCAGCGGGATCGCTTGGTTGCGTTGCACCGTCATGGCGCCGGGCGGACGGCGAACCGCCGATGCACGAGTCACGCCTGTCGTGTTGCTTCTCGGCACGTTCACACGAGGCGCGGCGTTCGATGAGCCGCCATTCCCGCTGTTCGCGTTTGTGTTGTTGTTGTTCGCCACAGTGTTGTTGCGCACGATGGGCGGCCGGCGCGTCACGCGAATGCCACGCTGGGGAACAACCGTGTTGCGACGGGCCGACGAATTGTTCGCCGTCGGTTGCGAAGGCGCGGGCGTCTGCGAGATGGGTGCGACGATCGGCGTCACCGGATTGGAAGGCGCTTCCGCAGGCGGAACGCTCGGCGCACTGTTGCCGTTAGTCGGCGGATTGCTCGTCGCCGGCGTGTTGACCGGGTTGTTCGCTGGCGCGTTGACGCCCGGCAGGTTGTTCGCCGGCGGCGTGCTCGAAGACGGGTTCTCCGCAGGCTGACTCGGATTGCCTTGGCCTGATCCAGGCGGATTGCCCGTAGACGGATTCTCAGCTGGCGGCTGATTCGAAGACGAATCCTGTGCCGGAGGCGTTGTATCGTTCCCGTTCGGCGGAGTTGAAGGCGCCGGCGCGTTCTCGCTCGGAAGGCGACCGGCTCGCAGATTCTGAATGAACGGATCGCTGTCACGAATGTCCGCCGGCAGTGAGGTTTCCCACGTCGCTGCGCTCGCGACGTTGTCAGGCTGCGCAATCGCCGTCGCAATCACAGGGCGGTACCCAAACCCCGCAAGACGCTGCATGTCGGCCAGAATCTGCTGCGGCGTCGGTTGCCCGAAGCTTCGCACATAAGGCGGCCGATAGGCGACTGCCGCCCAGCTTTCGTGGCCGGGCGCGATGAAGTCTGACAGCACGTTGGGCTCATGGATCTGGAACAGGTCCTCGCGATTCTGCGTCGTGCCTTCAATGTCAACCCACCCGTCAAGCCAAGTCGGTGCGTGAAGGTGCAGCAGGTCGCATTGCGCCGGCTCGGTCACAAACTTGATCTGAGGCTGCCGCGCCTGCATCTGGTCGAGCCATGGGAGCAGCTTCCAGATCGGCACCTGCAACGGCGTGAACGTATCCAGTCCGATCACCGTCGCGCCTGCGCGTGCGGCTTCATCCAGTTCACGGTTGGCCACCGACACATGCAGTTGGTTGTCGGGATCAAAGTGCTCAAATTGGGGCGAGTCCCACGCAAAACTCACGTCGAGCGAGCGACCCCACCAGAACCCCACTTTCCTTCGCGACGCCAGCCACGGAAAGCCGTCTGTCACCGAGAAAGCGGTCGCAAGCTGCGGCGTTTCGGTAAGAGGACTCACCATCTGGAAGGGCCAGTTCAGATCGCGATTTTCGCGATAGAGCCCGCTGGGCGTCCAGATCATCATCTCATCCCAGCCTTGGCTGTCAAAGTACCGCACGAACGGTCCGAACCCGTTATGGTCTGGTCGCAGGCTGGGTGTGAAACCCCGCGGATTGCTGCTGCTGATCAGTGACGTGTCTGCCAAGCCCACGCCGCGCACCGGCGCGGTCTCGCGCCGATACTGCACCCCTCCGTACGTTGCACGGAAGTAGTCGCGATAAGGCAACAACGTGCGAACCCACTCATTGGGTCGATCAGAGACCCGCAGACTCACCACATACGTGCGCTCTTCCCCAGCCTGGAGTTGGCCGGGGAAGTTCATGCGCGTCCACGAACTCTGGTTGGGCGCGTTGTCAAATTCGAACGCCACGAGCCAGCCCCGTCCGGCTTCGCCCTGCGCCATCCAGCTGCCCGGGCTGTTGATGGACACACGAACATCGTGCTTGTAGTCCATGATGGGGTACTGCACGCTCAGACCAACCGCGCGTTGTTCGTTCCGAATCACCATCGCCGGCGAGTACAGGTGCAGGGGGTACAGCCATGCTTGTCCGACAAAGTCGTTAGCCGCGCCCTCCACCATGCGAGAGTTGAGATTCGAGTCCATGTATTCAATCTGTTGACCCATGTTGAGGATGCCGAACATCAGTTTCCCCATGCTCTTGGGGCTTGCACTCACGTTGCGCACCGTCACGCTGACATCCGCGCCATGCGGTTGGCGTTGAAGCGAGATGTTCGTCGTGACGCCAGCAGGCCAATTGACCGTGATGGGCACGTTCGTCAGCGCGAGAATGACTTCGTCAGTCGCCGCATCACGAAGCTCAAGTTGCGAACCCACCAGGCGCGATGTCACGGTCGCCGTGCCTTGTTCGATCGCAGGCAGTTGCGGCGCGGTTGCTTGAGCCCACGCGGCTGCGGTGGGGCCTGCACTCGTGCACGCTGCGGCCAGCAGGAGTCGAGCACAAGGACGCAGACGATTGAGCAGGCCGGACAGGTTCATGACTCATTCCTCTCGCCGAGTTCGGCTGGACACTTCCGATCAGATCAAGGATCGGTTGCGTTACCTAGTGAACGGTGGGAGCCGTCGAGCCGAATCGGTCCGTGGGCGATTCTCGGTCGGACCGCGTCGTACAGGTTGCAAAGTGAACCGAGAAAGACCGGGCAAGACGGGCAATAAAGTTCGACGCGCACGAATGTGTGGCGCATGTCAACGTTGCGGTTCAGTCTGGTGATCGTCGTCTGACTGCATGTATTCCCGGGCGTACTCCGGTTGAATCAAGTCCGCGCCGTACTCCTGTTCCGGTGCCGTTTCGCTAGCGTTCAGTTGATCTTCGGATTCATCATACTGCGCGGAGGCCAGGCGCCTCCCAGTAGCGCCCGCGTACATCCGCTCCAGAATCCACAAGACGACATACGCCGACACGATCGTTGCGACCGCCCGGAACACGAACAAGCCCAGTTCACCACGCGAGAACGCCAACACCTCCGCCAGGCATGACCCAAGCGGCATGACCACAAACGGATTGTTCGGACATCGCTTGATCACGTCATCCGCAATACGAAGGAAAGTCGCAAAGATGATCGGGTATAGCCACAGGGCGATGTACGGGTTGTCGTTGGCGATGTGTCCGATCATGCCCGGCCCGATGTTGAAACCGCCGCTCTTGAAGCGGATGCCAATCTCGGGCACGACCGTCAGGCCCAGAGCCTGAGGTTTGTCAGGCCAGAACTGACGCGGAATAGGCATGCTCGCCCCGTAGTACAGCGAATGAAGTGTGTCATACGGGTTCACCTCCGGACGCGCTTCAATCAGGTACATTGAGTATGCCGAAGCGTCTTGCCAGATCATGCCCTGCAAACCCTTGAACGGGTTCGCTGTCACCAGATTCCGAATCGTCTGTGCCGCCGAAAGCTGTGCGGCCCCTTCCACGCGAGCCGAGCTGTATGCGCCAAGTGTCAGCAGTCCCAGACTTCCCACAAGCGTCAATGGAATGATCGCACGGCGCAACGACACATGGCGGAAATAGCCCTGATAGGCTCCGAATACCGCCGCCACCATCACGTTCGCCGTGTCGCGGCGTCCGAAGTTCTGGTACATGGTGAAGAACACCGCGACAGCAAGCAGGGCGAGAAACGAGCCCAACATGATGGGGTTGTTCCACTTCTTGGCCCATGCCCACGCGCCGAGGCCGGCAGCGGCGGCACACAGACCCGCCGCGATGATCAGTGCTAACGCGGAAATCACCGGGATGTATGCGATGACAAATCGGAAGATGCCGGCAAAGAGGATGATGCCCCAGGCCACCGCCATCATCGCCCCAGGCGTCGGCGGTTCGATATCGCGGCCTAGTCGCTTCTCGAAGCCGAATGTCAACGCCTTCGTCTTCCAGAACACCGCGAAGATCGTCAGAAAGACAATCACCATGAAAGTGAATATGAGACCCGACGATTCAGGTGTCGAGACCCCAGCTTCGGTGTAGTTCTGCATCCCAAGCCCGAAGACGGCGCTCAGAACTTGAAACTGGATAAACCCCAGCAGAAAAAAGTGCGTCAGCGAAAAGATCGCTTCACCGCGCGCAACGCGGATGATCATCACCGAAATGATGATGAGCATGACGATGAGGTTCACGAGCGAAAGCAGTGATTCCATGGACGTCAGCCTTGCGCCGAACTGGACTATCGGTCGTACAACCGCATGACCTTCGCTCGACCGTGATTATCACGCAAACAAGCGTACGTCGCGGTTCCCAAACGGGATCGGCCTTCAGCCCGCATACATCTGGTCGTATCCGGCGACAAGCACGTCGGGTTGCAGCGTGCTCAGTGCCCACAGTCGGCCGCGGCTGCCCATGGTCTGGCGTGTGGTCGGGTCGAGCACACCCCGGACTGCCTGCGCGATCGCACTGCCGACCGGTTCAGCAACAATCGCACCCCCGCTCGCTTCCAGCTCGCGCCATAGGTCCACGCCGCGCGTCGTCACGACTGGCGTGCCTGCCAGCAGCGACTCGAGCAGCACAAACCCGAAGTTTTCCTGGCTTGTCGGCAACACCAGCGCAGTTGCTGCCTGATACAGGCTGATCTTCAGTGCACCGTCGACCATCCCCACAAACCTCGCGTGCCCGTCAAGCTGGTGGCGGGCGACACGTTCGCGGAGCGAGGCCGCGTACGCCTCGTCCTGAGGCGGGCCCGCAAGGATCAGATCCGCATCGACCCCCTGACTGCGCAGATGGTGCAACGCATCGATCGCGTGCTCCGCGCCCTTCTTGGGGTGCAGCCGACTCAGAAACAGCAGCGTCGGGGTCTCGTGTCTCAGTCCCAGTTTCTCCCGCGCCATCGCCGGACCCGGCATTGCGGAGAATGGCGCAAGATCCATCGGCAGTGCGACCACGCGCGTCGGCGCGGTGGTGCGCTGTGCAACCTGCCGCGCTTCTTCCTCTGCCGCGCAGTGCACCGCTTTCGCGCGGTTGAGCATCTTGCCGCTTGCGAGCGCAAGATGCAGCCGCTTCTTCATCGCGCCCTGCGCCATACACCAGTCATCGAGCATGCCGTGCGCGCTCACGACATAAGGCGTCTTCACATCACGTGCGATCGATGTCAGTTGCAGATTGCTCGTGGTCCAAGGCCCATGCAGGTGCAGCACGTCGGCCTGCCCGATGAGCGTACGAGCCGCGGACAACGACTCGCGTGTCAGCAGTTGTGTAGGAGTATCGCGTTCCGCCTTCGATGCAGTGCTGCCGCGGAGTTCCGCAAGCCGATCGCGAAGCGACAACTCCACACACGCCGCCGTCCGACCGGCGGCAAACGCCTCGGTCGCCGAGGCATGCGTCCATGCGGCTGTGCGAGGCACATCCGTCGCATCCGCCGTGAGCACGCAAACGTCATGACCCGCCGCCGCCTGCAAAGGCGCCAATTGCATGACGCAGCTCACGACCCCGCCGTCGCGCTTGCGCATCCACTTCAGATAGTGGAGAATCTTCACGCCGGGCAGCTTATGCAAAAACCCCCCGAAGATCGCGGGGGCGGTTTCAAACGAACATTGGCTTTACAGCGTCGCAGCGACGCGTTGAAGCTTCTGCATGGCCGCAAACCGCAGCGGCTTGGCTTCGACTTGAGAGTGCAGACCCATCGCGGTCTGGTAGAGCTGCGTGAAGCGGCTCACCAAGACATCTTCGCTGAAGTTTGCAAACACCCAGGGTCGCGCCTTCGAGGCCATCGCCGCAAGCGTGTTGCGATCAGCAAGCAGGCCGCCAATGGCATCAGCGAACGCGAGGCCCGTCCGCTCAGCCACCATGCCTGCGCCGCTGGCCGCAATGTCCTTCCAAATGTCGGTGCCACGCGTCGTGACAACAGGCGTGCCGCACGCCATGGCTTCGGTCAACACCAAGCCGAAGTTCTCCTGGCTGGTCGGCAGTGCAAACAAGTCAGCGGCTTGGTACAAGCTCACCTTCGTCGCACCCTTGACCATGCCGACGAAGTGAACCATGTCGTTCACGCCCAGCGACTTCGTCATGGTGACAAGACTCTCGACATAGGCCGCATCGCCAGTGCCCGCGATCACAAAGCACGCACGCTCACCGCGCTTGCGCAGTTCAGCGGCAGCTTCAATCAGCAGTTCGATGCCCTTCTTGTGGTGCACGCGCGACAGGAACAGCACAACCGGCGTGCCCTCCGCCTTGGCTTGGCGAACACACGCAAACTCGCTCTGTGCAAGTTGGTCACCAGGAAGCGTGCGGAAGTCGCCCAGATCCATCATGCACGGCGCGACAAACGCGCGGTCCGCAGGGAACCACCGCTGTGCCTGTTCAACCTCGGCATCTGCTGTGCAATGCACTCGTGCCGCGCGCTCCAGAAGCGTGCGACCGCCAAGATGCATGTACACCTTCTTCTTCAACTGGCTCTGCGCCATGCTCCAATCATCAAGCATCCCGTGAGCGCTGATGACATAGGGCACACCCATCGCGCGGCACGCCGCCGCGATCTGAAGATTGGCAAGGCTCCACACGCAGTGCAGGTGCACCACATCGGCTTGATTGATGGACGCACGAACGTCGCGCATCGCCTGTGGACCCAGCAGCTTCCCGCCGACTCGACTTTGCGCAACGTGCCGAACCAGAGGTGTCTGGCGACACACCGCGGTAATGCCCGCCTCGCCCATGCGATTACTCACCCACGCATGCGGCGCGTCAGTCACATCCATTGTCAGGACCGTTGAGGGGTAGCCCGACTGCGCCATAACGCGGGCGGCATCCAGCACAAAGCGCGGAACGCCACCGTCACGAAGGTCTGTCGAGTCCACAAAGTGCACGATGTGCATCGTCTGTCCCGCTCTGAAGTGTCCGTGTCTTGCGACACCGACTGGGTGTTCCACTCCTGTCGCAGCTCCTTCCTGCAACAGGCTCCCGAAGGATCTCGCTTCGCCAAGCAATGACCCAACAGCGACGCCCCGATAGACCTCGCCGCAACGAACATGCCTCAGAAATCCAGGAATGCCAATGAAATGGCAACTTTTCTTGCGCGTCCGCCGAGATAGCCAACAAGAATCCAAACAAACTACGAATTCTCGGCCGGCGTCGCCTCGTTCCACTTGCCCAGGAGCCACAGGACCGCGGGTGTCCGCGTCAAGCTCGCCGGTTGCAAGGGCGGCGGCGTGCTCGCCGCGTGCTTGTAGAGATCCACGTACTTCTTCACGAGGTGATTCACCTCGTAGTTGGCGAAAACCCACTCTCGGGCGCCGCGCCGCAGTCCACGCAGCTTCTCACGATTGCCGAGAAGATCGTTGAGCTCCGCGGCAATGGCCGACTCGGTTTGGTCCACGATGATGCCCGAGCCGCTCGATTCAATGTCCTTCCAGATGTCAGTTCCACGCGTCGTCATGACTGGCGTGTTGCACGCGAGCGACTCAATGAGCACCAGCCCGAAGTTCTCCTGACTCGTCGGCAGCACAAACAAATCCGCCGCTTCATACAGGCTGATCTTCGCGTCACCCTTCACCATGCCGACAAAGTGCACGCGATCGGCGATGCCAAGTTGAGCCGCCAGATCCTTCAGACTTTGCACATACGCATCGTCACCCGTGCCCGCAAACACATACGTCGCGGGTTTGCCTTGGTCGAGGGCGGCTTTGGCCGCCTTGATCAGGAGCTCGCAGCCCTTTTTGTAGTGCAGACGCGACAGAAACAGAACAACAGCTTCACCCTTGGCGTGTGCCTCCGCGACAGAGGTAAACTGACTCCGCGACAGCTCCGGTCCCGGAAGCGTGCGATAGGGCTCTAAGTCAATGATGTAGCTGAGCACCGTGCCGTTGCCGCCCGGAAACCATTTGCGGCTCTGATCTATCTCACCTTGGGCGGTGCAAAGCACGAACATCGCCTGTTCGAGCATCTCCTGGCCACCGAGTTGGAGATACGTGCGCTTCTTGAGCCTCGCCTGTTCCATGCTCCAATCGTCGAGCATGCCATGCGTCGTAACAACGTACGGAATGCCCATCGATCGGCATGCGTCCGCAATCTGCAGATTCGCGACACTCCAGAGACAGTGCAAATGCACGACATCGCTGTGCTGCAGAATGGTCACGATGTCGCGCATGCCTTCGGTCGAGACCGCGCTCGCGATACGAGTGTCCATCGCGACCTTGTACACCGCGGGAACATGCGGATCAAGTGGGCCAGGTGTCTGGATCGGCGCGATGTTCTTGATCCACTCAGGAGGGGTGTCTTGCGTATCTCCGGCGATAATCGTGGAAGGCAGGCCCGCTTCGGCCACCGTGCGAGCGACGTCCAGCACCACGCGAGGCACGCCACCGCCGCGAAGATCGGTTGAATCAATGAAGTGCGCGACACGGGGCGTTCCGATCGGTCGGACGTTGCGTGCCGACCGATACATCTCTTCGTAGCTGTTGACGATCTGCGTCTCGTCAAACTCGCGCAACGCGAACGCCCGGCCGTCGCGAGACATCTTTGCATGAAGCTCGTCGTCAGCCAGTATGGTCGCCATCGCATCCGCGAATGCCTCCGGCGTGCGATCAACGATCATCGAACCGCCGCCGCGCTCAAGCGTCGGCCAGATATCAACGCCCTTCGTCGTGATGACGGGCACGCCCGCCGCCAAAGACTCCGGAAACACAAAGCCGAAATTCTCCTGGCTCGTCGGCAGCGCCATCACTCGCGCCGTCTGGTACACGCTGATCTTGAGGTCATCATCAACGTGCCCGATGAAGTGCACGCGATCGCTCACCCGCAGCCGGGACGCAAGTGCATCAAGCTGGGCGCGGTACGCCGCATCGCACGGACCTGCGAACACAAACGCAGCATCAACGCCGCGCGTCTTCAGCAATGCCGCCGCCTCGATCAGAATGTCCGGACCCTTCTTGTAGTGAATGCGCGAAAGCAGCAGCACGACCGGCCGCGATCCTCGCAGGCACTCGAACTTCTCTCGTGCCAACCCCGGCCCCGGAGCGTTGCGAAATGGATCCAGATTGAGCAGATTCGGAATCACCGTGCCCTTGCCGGGTCCGAACCACTTCCGCGCTTGATCCAGCTCCCCTTCAGCCGTCAGGTGAATGTCAATCGCCTCATCAAGATGGCGACGACCCACCAGCGAGTGGTACATCATCTTCTTGCCGCGCTTCTGCTGGATCGACCAGTCGTCCAGCATGCCGCGCACGCTCACGAAGTACGGTCGGTTCGCGCGTCGTGCAAGTCGAGCGACCTGAACATTGCTGAGATCCCACACCCCGTGCACGTGCACGATCTGATGCTGCCGCACCAGTCGCCGCATCTCGTCGCGAGCATCTGTCGACAGCCATCGCCCTTGCACAAGACCCGGTCGGACGATGACGAGTTGTCGCGTCTGGCTCAGTGCACGGTTCGACTCCGTGTCGTGTGGCGTCGCGATCGTCACGTAGTGACCGCGACGCGCAAGCGCGTCCGTCAGGTCCAGCACGGCTCGAACCGGCCCGCCCGCGCGAGTATCGATATAGGGCAGGTAATGAAGTACGCGAAGTGGCACAGCGTCACCAGGTCACAAAGTCACGAATAACGACCAGACAAGGCTCCTCTTGCATCGGACAGGCCGCACGCAAGCATCACCCCGAATCCACCCACAGTACGACAGCCGTTCGCAGCGTGCCCGTTTGGTGCGACGGTAGGGAAATGGACGATACAGGTCGCACGTCTGTGGTGTGAACCCGACGACGAGTTGCGACGTCAGGAGTGTTCATGTCGGAAACCAAGTCCGAGATCTTCCAGCGACTCAACACCACCGCGCGCTTCCCCTACCCAGCACGCTGGTACGTCCGTCGCGCCCTCTGGGAACTCGTCCAAGCCACATGCATTCGCTGGAGCTTCCGCCGCATGGAAGGCTGGCGACGTTTCTGGGTCCGCGCCTTTGGCGCAAAGATCGCCTCGACCGCCAAAATCAAATCCTCCACCCGCATCGTTCACCCCTGGCTCCTGACCCTGGGCGAATACAGCGTCCTCGCCGAGGATGTGGATGTGTACAACCTCGGGCCCATCGAAATCGGTGATCACACCGTCGTCTCCCACCGCGCCGTCCTTTGCGCAGGCACGCACGACTACACCCAGCCCAATCTGCCCCTCCAAAGACCCACCATCCGCATCGGTCACGGCGTCTGGGTTTGCACGCAGGCCTTCATCGGGCCCGGCGTCACCGTGGGCGATAACTGCGTCATCGGTGCGTGCGCAGTGGTCATGCGAGATGCGCCGGCTGGCATGGTCCTCGCCGGTAATCCCGCCAAAGTCGTCAAGCCCAGACTGGTGCAGGACGCCAACGCGTAAGCCGACAATGATTGCAACGTCGGCGATTTCGCCGGCCCACACGGGGATTGGAGAGGTTTGATGTCATTTGCCCAGAGCATCACGAACGAAGACAGCGACGCGGTCAAGCAGCTGCGCGTTCGCCTGGATGAGTTCTACCGCACGACCCAGGACTACTCCGACTTCTCGAAGGAGCTCTCCCGTCACGATCACATCTGGGCCCAGATTGTCGCTCGCATCCGCGAACTCGCGGCAACAGGCCGCAAAGTCCGAGTGCTCGAGTTCGGCGCAGGCCGCACCGGTTTCATGACAGCCCTGGGCGACTTGCGCAACAGCGTCGATTTCACCGCCCAGGACGTCACCCCCGCCAACTTGGATTATCTCCGCGGCGCGAGCGACCGTCAGCACATCGGTCCCCTGCAGCAACTGACGGAACCCTACGACATCATCTTTTCCACCTTCGTCTGGGAACACGTCAGTGACCCCAAGGCGACCATGAAGCACCTGCTCTCCATTCTGAGCCCGGGCGGCAGCATCTTTATCGCCTGCCCGCATTACGACTATCCCGGCTACGTGCCCCCATCTGCCCGTCACTACGGCACGCTGACGCAATACGCCGTGTCATGGTGGCTGTGGCGTCAGCGCGCGAAGATGCGAAACGACCGCGACCCGGCTTGCTTCATTCACACGGATCCATCCATGTTCCACATGAAGTGGTTCCGCGATTCCGATGCAATTCACTGGGTCTCCACGCAAGACTTCGCCAAGCTCGCTCCCGGGTGTGACGTGACGCATCTCACCATCCCCGGTAGTGGCTTGCGAAACTGGGTGTGGCGCACATTCCTTCTCGCCTTCGTCCGCATCACCAAGCCGGCTCAGGGGGCTCGCTCATGAACGCCCAGCCATCGTCTGCATCGGGCGGCAAGCTCCGCATCACCGTCGTCACCGGCCCTTGGTTCCCCACGCCCCCCGGCCCCTCCGGCGCCGTCGAGCGCGTCTGGGGAGACCTCGCCCGCCACTTCGCCATGATGGGCCACGACGTTCTCGTCCTCAGCCGCGCGTTTGAAGGTCTGCCCGCCGAAGAAACCAAAGACGGCGTACGCACCCGCCGCATGACCGCCTGGAAGCAAGGTCGCAACGTCAAGCTCGACATCATCAAGGACTTCTTCTTCTCCCTGCGCATGTTCATGGCCTGCCCCAAGGCCGACATCGTCGTCACCAACGCCTTCTGGCTGCCCACCATGCTCCGGCTCTTCAAGCCCGGCGCAGGCCGCATCTCGATGAACGTGCAGCGCGTGCCCAAAGGGCAGATGGCGTTATATAAGAAAGTCGATCGCCTCAGCGCCGTCAGCAAAGCCATCGCCGACGCCATCATCAAAGAGCGTCCCGACATGGCCCGTCAGGTCGCCATCGTCCCCAATCCCATCGACCTCTTCTTCTTCAAGCCGCCCGCCGACCGCGACTACGCGAACGCTCAAGGCAAAGGCCGCACCATCGTCTTCACAGGCCGCATTCACCCCGAGAAGGGCCTCCATGTTCTCGTCGAAGCCACCGCGATCCTGCGCCGTGAATTCCCCGATCTCAAACTCCGCCTCATCGGCCCCTCCGCCATCGACCGCGGCGGCGGTGGCGACGAGTACGTGAACAAACTCAAGTCCCTCGCAGGCGACGCCCCCGTCGAGTTCAGCCCGCCCATCTACGACCGCGCCCAACTCGCCAAAGCCCTGCAAGACGCCACGTTCTACTGCTATCCCACACTCGCCGAACAAGGCGAAGCCCAGCCCGTCGCGCCCATGGAAGCGATGGCCGCCGGCCTCGCTCCCGTGGTCTCCGACATTCCCCAGTTCCGCGACTACCTCACCGCGGGCTCCAACGGCGAAGTCTTCGATCACCGCCAAGGCAATCTTGCCGAGAACCTCGCTGGCGCACTGCGCAAACTCATCGCCGATCCCGTCCGCGCCAAAGCCATGGGCGACCAAGCCGCCCACGTCGCTCAGCGCTTCGGCTACGAACAAGTCGCCGCGCACTACATCGCCGACTTCCGTTCGCTGCTCGCAGGAGCAAGGCCATGACCGCAGGGTCAGGCGAGTTTGGCACAACAACGCCGCAATCCAAAGGCGGCGCAAGCTCGCGCATCCGCATTAAAAACCCGTCGCAAGCGGGTCGCTACGCGTCGCCGTGGTCCACGCGTGAGAAGATCGGCATGCTGCTCTGGCTCATCGTCTCCGCAGCGCTCTTCCACACCACGCCCAAGCCCCTCAACGCCTGGCGACTCTTCCTGCTCCGCCTCTTCGGCTGCAAAATCTCCGGCCGCCCCTTCGTCCACGGCACCTGCATCATCAAGATTCCCTGGCAACTCACCCTCGAAGACCGCGCCGCCCTTGGCCCCAAGAGCGAGGTCTACAACCTCGGTCACGTCACCCTCAAGCGCGCCTGCGTCGTCTCGCAGTACGCCTACATCTGCGGCGGCACCCACGATCTCAACGACCCAGGCCTCCCCCTGCAAGTCGGCGACATCGTCATTGGCGAAGAAGCCTTCCTCGGCGCCAAGACCATGGTGCTGCCAGGTGTGCACGTGGGCACCGGCGCAGTGCTCGGCGCAGGCGCCGTCGCCGCCAAAGACCTCGAGCCCTGGATGATCTACGTGGGAAACCCCGCCAAGCCGCTCAAAAAGCGTGAAATGCGGCAGTAAGACAGCGATAAACCGAAAATCGATAAAGCGAAAATGAAAGGCATAGAGCCGGTTCATTTTCGCTTTATCGCTTTCCACTTTATCGCTTTATGTTCCTCAGCCCGGCTTCCCACTCGTGTTCAGCATGTCACGCTGCGCCTGCTCACCGCGCAGCGCCAGCATCTCCCGATACTTCGCAATGCTCGTGAACTCATACCAGCCCAGCAGTCGGCACATCACAAAGCCCGGATAGCCGTCCAGGAAGCCCTTCTGCACAAAGAACGAATACAGGAATCGCAGCGTGGGCCGGAACGGCAGCTTGCGTGCCACGCTCTTCATCCAGCGCCGACGCTCAATCGGTTCGCCGAACATGCGAGCGCGAACCGCGCCCTTGTCCTTCGCTTCCATCGCGTGCGCTTCCCACGTCGTGTAGCGATTGTGCTTCTCAATCCACGCGGCCAAGTCCGGGTACGCGTAGTGCAGGAACTCATTGGAGAGATACCCCGCCTTGCCCGTCGACAGCACGATGTGCTCGTGCACTTCGTTGTCGCCGCTTCCCGTGTCACCCAGCGTGCCGATGCGCTCATAGCGACCCAGCTTGTGCTTCAGCAGCCGCACGTTCCAGCTCGGGTAATAGCCGCACCCCTTGATCCACTTGCCCATGAACATGAAGCGCCGATTGACCCAGTACCCGTCGCCGCAGCCGGCTTGCGCAAACTTGCCTTCAGGCTTCCATGAGCCTTCAACCACGCGCTTGATCTCTTGCGCCAGCTCGGGCGTCATGTACTCGTCCGCATCGAGAATCATGACCCACTCGTTCTTCCACGGCACGTTCTCGAGCGCCCAGTTCTTCTTCTTGGGCCAGCCCGTGCTGCGGTCATACTTGAACTGATACACATCCGCGCCCATCGCCTGCGACAGCGCAATCGTCTGGTCCGTGCTCGCGCTGTCCACGACGACAAGCTCCGTCGCCCACTGGCACCGTCGCAAGCACTCCACGATGTTCCGCTGCTCGTTCTTGACGGGCACCAGAATCGACACGTTCACGCTGCCCACCGCCGGAAAATCGCCGGGCGGCATCTGCGTCGGGTTCAGCTTCTCTCGCAGCGTGTTGGCGTCCGCATGCGTCGGGTCCGGCGTCGGGCCGCCAGTCACCGCGCTCAATACTGGCGTCGCCGCCACCACACTCGCCACCACCGCTGCCGTTGCGGGCACCGGTGCAGGCGCGCTCGCCGCCGCCGCGCCCGCTTCCTTCACCGCCGCATACTGCGACAGCGGCACATTCGTCGCCGTGCCCTCCGCCACTGCCAGCCCCTGCACCTTCGCGGGCGCAGCTGTCGGCTTGGGCACAATCGCACTCGTGTTCGTCAGCCCGCTCGCGCGAATCTCCACCATCTTCAGCGCGATGAACAAGTCATACGCCGCAAGGAATAGACAGAACCGAAAGCCCGTCGCGCCATCCAGCACGCCCAGCTTGATGATGTACATGTAGATGAACCGCCACAGCGCCGTGAAAGGCAGTCTCGGCAGCACATTCCGCTTCAGCCACCGCCGCGTCGCGATGCCGCGCTCCAGCGGCCCCGCATCTTCACCCTTGCGAAGTATCTGCTCACGCGTCAGCTCGCGCGCTTCCAGTGTGCTGTAGCGGTTGTGCTTCGCGATCAGGTGCTCAAGCCCGCGCCGATCCTCATGCAGCATGAGGTTGCGCAGCCGGCTCGTCGGCCCATCCACAATCATGTGCTCATGCACTTCACGCTCTTCATAGCGAGCTTTGCCTCGCTTGAAGAACCGCAGGTTGTAGCTGGGAAAGTACCCGCAATGCTTGATCGGCTTGCCCAGGAAGTACGTCAACCGGTTGACATAAAACCCCGACACTGGCTGCAGCTCAGGCTGCCCGCGCGCAATCATCAGAATCTCATCCCGCAGTTGCGGCGTGATCGCCTCATCCGCATCCAGAATGAACACCCATCCCGTCGTAACAGGCAGGTTCGTCAGCGCCCAGTTCTTCTGCCGTGCGTACCCAAGCCACGGCTGCACCACAACTGTCGCGCCATGCTGTGTCGCAATCTCGCGCGTCCGGTCCGTGCTCTCGCTGTCAATGACAAACACCGCGTCCGCCCACGCCTTCACGCTCTCCAGCGCATAGGGAAGGTTCGCCTCTTCATTGAACGTCGGCACAATCACCGTCACGTTGCTGGGCGTGCGTGTCGTACTGGCGGCTGCGGTGTTGGTGGACATGCTCGTCATGGGCGTTCAGTGGGCGTGTGAGTGCTGCTCGTTCTCTTCCGTCGCTCGCGCGGGCGGCGTGGGCAATCCGCGAGAAATGACATCGCAGAACTCCCCGCACAGATTCTTCTTGCTCAGTTTCGTGCTGATGACATTCGCCGCTCGCTGCCCCATCGTCGCAAGCTGCTCGGGCGACGTGTTCAGCATCTCGCGCAGCACGCGCACGCAGCCGTCCACGTCGCCGTGCGCCACATGCCAGCCGATGTTGTACTGCTCGATGATGTCACTCACGTGGCTCGGATTGGGCCCCAGCAGCAGCACGGGCCGCGATACCGCCATCGCCCCATACACCTTGCACGGGTGCACAATCCCCACCACATCATCACCGATGCTCACCACATGCACATCCGCCGCGCTCAGGCTGTACTTGATTTCCTTGAACGGCTGATAAGGCAGACTCACGATGTTCTTCGCGCCCGCCGCGATGCGATCATCCACTTCCTTCTTGCCGCCGCCACCGCCGATGCAGTAGAACACCAGCCGCTTCTCATCTTCCAGCTTCGCCGCCGCATCCAGCAGCGTCTTCAGCGGGTTCGCCGGGCTGTGATTGCCCGAATACATCACCACAAACTTGTCTTTCGTCGCCCCCAGATTGTGCTTCGCGCGAAACGGATTCTCCGCATGCGCGATCCGCTGGAGTTCATCTTCGTGTGGCCACGGCGGGCTCGCCACCGTCTTCTCGCGAATCGGCACGCCCTTCACCGCGATCCGCTCCAGCATGAAGCGATCCATCACCACAATGTCGCTCGCCTGCCGTAGAATGACCCGGTTGAAGAAATCAAACACACGAGCCTGCATGCTCGTCGGCGTGATCTTCTTCATCGCGATCATCTGATCCGGGTTCAGATCCATCAGCCAGTACTTCACAGGCACGTTGCGCAGCTTGCTCAGCACCGCGCCCACAACCCCGCAGAACGGCGGACTGGTTGAAACCATGATCCCCGCCAGATCTTCCACGAGCAGACTGCGAAAAAACGCCTGCGCCACAAACAACCCCTGCCCGAGCAGCCGCTGCGCAATCGAGTTCTTCCCAAAGCTGCTGAAAGGCAGTCGCACCACTTCCACGCCTTGCAGCGTCTCGCGCTTGGGGTATTGCTTGCTCGGGTCGTCATACCCGTTCGCCGCCGCGTACACCTTCACGTTGTACCCGCGCTTCACCAGTTCCGCCGCAGCGTCCGCCACGTGCTGGCCCACGCTGGCCGGGTCCGGAACATACACCTGCGAGATGATGAGAATGGTCGGTCGTGGCACGCGATGCTCTCTGCGACAGGAAGGGTGAACGAAAACTCGATGCCCCAGTTCAGGACGTCTCGGCGAATCAGGTCGGTGGCGGGCCCGCAGGGTATTCAGACCGCCTGCCGCAACACCCGCCGCACATCACCCCACACTATCGGACAGCCAGCCCGCCCATCTCACTCATCTTGCCTCCTCTGCCCTCATCACGCCGCAATCTCTCTCAACCCCCGCAAATGCACGCGCAACAACCTCAGAGTGTCCCGCGCACAATCCCGCACAATCCAGCATCACCGCATCCACAACCCCCAAAATCACGAACAATCTTTGCGGATTCTTTGAACTCATCCGCTTGACCGGCATCTCACTCGTCGATAGATTTCTTCTGATCATGTTCACGTTCCAGGCCAAACTCATGTGCACGCAATGCCATGCCGCTCCCGGCGGGCCCGCGTTGTGCATGTGAGACCTGGCAGTCTTCACTCGCACCCAACGCCGGCCCACTCGGGTCGGCGTTGTTGTTTGTGTCGCGGTGGGCGACGCAATCAACGCCGAGTCGAGCCGGGCCGGTCCCAGCACAGTGCTCTCGCACTGAAAGGACCGTCCGATGACCACGTTCGCTTCCAATCCCAAGACCTCCTTCAGCCGCGTGCCACGCTCACGAGGCGTGGAATCAACCACGCTCCGCATTGCCATTCCCAACGGCTCGCGCCAAGCCGCCGTTGTCGAATTGCTCGCGCAGGCCGGCCTCCGCCCCGCCGAAGGCCTCACGCCCCAGCGCCCGTTGCTCCCGCTCCAGAACAGCGATTGCAAGGCCCTTTCGCCGCAAAACATCGTCGGCATGCTCGCCACCGGCTCGCGTGACGTCGGCTTCGCAGGCAGCGACTGGGTCGAAGAACTAGGCGTCGATCTCGTCGAGCTGCTCGACACAGGCCTCGATCCCGTCAGCATCGTCGCCGCCGCGCCCACCGCGCTGCTCGAGGCTGGCCGCCTCCCGCAGCGCGAGCTCGTCGTCGCCAGCGAATACGAAAAGCTTGCCCGCGCCTGGATCGCCACCAGCGACCTCCGCGCCCGTTTCGTCCGCACTTATGGCGATACCCAGGCCTTCACGCCCGAAGACGCCGACGTCATCATCGACGCCATGGCCTGGCGCAGCCCGCAAGTCGGCCCTGGCCTCACCATCGTCGAAGACATCATGCGCAGCTCCACCAAGCTCTTCGCCAGCAAGGCTGCCATGAGTGATCCCGACAAGCGCCGCCGCGTCGAAGACTTCGCCATGCTCATCAAGAGCGTGCTCGCCGCACGCGAACGCGTCATGGTCGATCTCAACGTCAGCGCCGGCAACTTCGCCACCGTCATCGAAGCCCTCCCATGCATGCGCGAGCCCACCGTCGCGCCGCTCAACGGCGGCCTCGGCTACGCCGTCCGCGTCGCCGTCCCGCGCCAGAACCTCGCCGAACTCATCCCCATCATCAAGGCCCGCGGCGGCACCGACATCGTCGTCACCCAGCCCAGTCAGATTGTCATCTGATGAAGGCACCGCGGGCCCCAAGCCATCGGCTCGGGCGACGGCGTGGCACACAGCGATGCACTGGAGGAGAGGGCATCGCGCTGCTGCGCCGTCGCCCCGCGAGGGGCGGCGGGCTCACGCCAGAGATCGTCGGGCAACTCGCACACCACATCGCACCGCCCTGGTGCGGCAGTGGGGCACCTGACCTCCCAAACAGACACCCGAACCACAACCCCTTCGCGCTTTGTCTGCAACTCGCGACCGTTCCCCACGAATGGACGCGGCGAGAAAGAAGGGGAAAGTCATGCGCGTTCCGTCTGTCACTCTTTGTTCATTGATCCTGTCCCTCATCCCTGCCGCTGCATTCGCCCAGCAGTGTGATCTCACTCGCCTTCCGGGTCTTCCCACCCCAGGCATCAATACCAATGTCTTTGAGATGGCCGCCTGGGACCCCGATGGCCCCGGTCCCGCGCAGCACAGTGTTGTCGTCGCTGGTGGCGGAAACCTCAAGTGGGCCGGCGGCACCGCGGTGAACTCTCTCGCCCGATACGACCCCGCCACGCGCCAGTGGTTCGCGATGGGATCTGTCACCAACGCCAGCCAAGTCATCGTCGGCCGCAACAACGAGCTCTATGTCGTGGGCCGCCCCGATACGACCGCGCAAGGCACCCTGAAGCGCTGGAATGCCGGCACATGGGTCGATGTCGCTCCCGCCCGCCGCAAGCACACCATCGCCCTCGGCGGCCGAATCTTCGCCATCGAAAGCAACAACAGCGTCGTTGAATGGAACGGCACTACCTGGGTCAGCCGCGGTGTCGTCCCCAGCGGCGGCGCAGTTGGCGATCTCGCCGCAGACGCCAACGATCGCCTCATCGCTGCAGGCGCCGGTTTCACGTCCATCAGCGGCGTACCCGCAGATCGCATCGCAGTTTTCGACGGCGCGAACTGGAGCAGCATCGTCAGCGGCCTCTTTACCGCGATTAATGAGGTCGGCGTCGCCCCCGACGGCACCCTGTACGCCTTCGGCACCAACAACTCCGGCTCCCGCTGGGCCCGCCGTAACGGCGCCACGTGGACAGACCTTGGCTCCGCCATCGCACGCGAGAATCCCCGGTTCGTTTTCGGCCCCACCGGCGACATCTTCCTCCGCTCCGATGCCGACGTCGTGCAGCGCTGGAACGGCTCGGCCTTCGTTCCTTTTGCTGGCTACGACATCGCCATCACGCCCGCCAATCTCGGACTCGTGTCAGACGTCAACCTCCTCACCGGTCCCCAGCCCTACCTCAACGTCGCCGACTACCGCAACGGCGTCCTCTCCCCAGCTATCGCTCCCGGTCCCGTCGCCCCGCGCATCCTCGACTTCCTCCGCCTTCCCAACGGCAACATCATCGCCGCCGGCGAGTTCTCACAAATCGAAGGTGTCCCCGCCGCCAATCTCGCCCTCTGGAATGGCCAGTCCTGGACCCAGTTCGCAGGCGGCACCAACGGCCCCGTCTCGCGCGCCTTCCTCGCGCCCGACGGCCGCATCGTCATCCAAGGTTCCTTCACACAGGCTGGCAACCTGCCCGCCAACGGCGTCGCCTTCTGGAACGGCTCCGCCTGGTCCACCATCGCCATCTCCAATCCCAGCCTCTACGTCGCCGTCGACGGCGCAGGCACCATCTTCGCCACCGTGACCGGCGCAGGACAAGGCCTCTATCGAAACGACAACGGCACATGGGTCCTCGCAGGCCTCTACGCCGATCAGATCATGGCCCTGCAAGACGGCGACCTCTTCGGCGTTCGCTCTGGCGTCAATACCTATGTCCCCTCCCGCTGGACCGGCACCCAGTGGACCACCATCTTCGCCACCACCACGCGCCCCGCATGGGCCCAGCTCGCCGACGGCAGCCTCCTCTCCGTCTCCACCGCGCCCCTCCGCATCGCCCCTCCGCTCAACACCCTCTCAACCGCAGTCCCCTTCGAGAACGCCTCCATCACCCAGCTCGTCAGCGTCGAGCCCGCCGGCCCTGGACGAGACCTCCTCGTCGGCCGCTTCACCATCAACGCCCAGCAGTACAGCGTCGTCCTCTTCGACGGCGTCCGCCTCACGCCGCTCATCCCATCCACCGGCAACGTCACCGCCGCCGCTCTCGATGCCGCAGGCCATCTCTTCGTCGCGGGCGACTTCCACACCCTGGGCGACAACCGCAACACCTGGCGCTTCGGTCACTACATCCTGCCCGACGCCGCATGCAACTGCGACGACATCGACTTCAACAACAACGATGTCTTCCCCGAAGAGCAGGACGTCATCGACTTCTTCAACGTCCTCGCCGGAGCCGAGTGCCCAACCTGCAACGACATCGACTTCAATAACAACAACGTCTTCCCCGAAGAGCAAGACGTCATCAGCTTCTTCAACGTCTTGGCCGGCGGCCCCTGCAACTGATCCCGCCCGCTCCACACCTGACGCGAGCCGCTCTACCATGCAACTCGAAGGAGCGGTGGCTGAGCGGTTGAAAGCACCCGACTTGAAATCGGACAGGCCGAAAGGCCTCGGGGGTTCGAATCCCCCCTGCTCCGTTGGTTCGCATCGGTGGCCCGCCCCTCCCGGGCGGGCGACATCCAACTGCTTCCCAAGCTGAATGTCGGGAGTTCGATCCTCCTCGCCCGCTTTGTCTGCCGCCGATGTCACACGATGACACCGGCGGCTTTTCGTTGACAAACCCCGCAGACTCCGCGAGGTCTTCCGACGCTGGCGGGGACGGCCGGATCGGGGCCAACCGCCGGACGATGACAGGGAGTGACCGAGGCCGACGCTCGCGCGTGCAAGCGAGTGTGCAACGTGTGGCGGGGACGAGGCTGCCGATCGGCGGGCGGCGGGTCGTGATCACTCTGCGCGGCCTCCGCGTCCGCGTGCGCGGAGGAGAAGATGGAGATCGCGGCAGCCGTGATCGCTGACCGTGCCGCACTTCGTGGTCGAGGGGCTCCGGCCGCTCTCGACGAGTCGACGAGACGGCATCACGAGCACGCGAACGCTGGCCGAACGGCGATCTGGCTGGCATGATGCAGGCACGCCGCCCGCACCGGACTTGACGCCCCATCTTGACATTGCGCAGTCTTTGTGCAGATCACATACACAACGGGTTGACAAAAACGAGGGAGGGTTTACATTATCTCTGGCGGTTTCCCCGTGCTTGGCTTCTGCCATGCGCGAGCCGCCGGCAACAATTGTCGCCGAAAGGTGGCAGAGAGAGAGAACATGAAGACTTCGATCGCTATCGGTGCGTTGGCCCTCGCGGCCATCGCGGGTTCGGCCAATGCAGGCATCGTGGATCCGTTCACGACCGCGCAGACTAGCGGCGGTGCCGGCGCAACTTGGCTGAGCATCCCGAGCTCGCTCTTCGCGGAGCGGCAGTTTCAGCGTTTCAACAACGCCACCGCCACCCTCGGAAGCGGCGCGTGGACGATGGGCGCGAACCAATTCTCCACGCCCACGCAGAATGGAGCTTCCTATCTCAACTATCGGCAGGACAGTGTCGGTTCGACGATCAATCTCTCAGCGATCGCGTCGATGTCGTTCGACATCACCGTGACCGGTTCTGTCGACCTGAACTGGTACCTCGAGGATGCGAACGGCAACAACCTCATTCAGGCTGGTGCACTGGTATCTGTGTCCGGCACCGGCACCCAGACCCTCAACTTCAGCACCGCGACCGAGGCATGGCCCGGCTTTGACCTGAGCGCGGTCACGGGCATGAGCGTCCGGTTCACCGGCATTTCGGCAGGGGAGAGTGCAACGGTCACCAACTTCACCTACGTGGTCCCGACCCCCGGCGCGGCCGCGCTCCTCGGCCTCGGCGGCCTGCTCGCCGCGCGTCGTCGCCGCTGAGTTCGCTCGGCTCCGACCTGACAACCTGAGTTCAATCCTCCACGGCCCGGGCACACGCTCGGGCCGTGGTCGTTCATGAATCTCGTGGTGGGCAGTTGGCACAACCTCCGCAACGACCCGATGAAGTGCCACAGGCTGCCCGGCTCTGCGGGCTGCCTGTGTGTCTTTTCGTCCCGCGCCTTGCATGGCTCCACTGCCTCCCCGCCGCAGCGCGGCGAGCGTCAGTTGCCAGACGCGCCAGCGTCTGGATCAGCACAACCACCAATCGCAAGCCGCATCCGCCGCAGTAAGTCCCCTACGCCGCCACCGCGTTCGCACACTCCATCATGCCATCCGTCTTGTCACGCCGCGAACTCATCGCCGAGATCGACGCCGAGCACGCAAGACTCCTCGGACTCATCGAGCGCGTGCCGTCGCGAGCGTGGGCAACCTCGCGCATCAACTCCGCCGCCGGTTCCTTGAACTCGTGGGTTGACGCTTTCAGTCCCATCGTGGCCTCCTGCCGACGGCTGTCGTAGCAGCCATCCGGTCTGTTTACCCGGGAGGTCGGGGTGTCTCGGGTTATCGGAGACACCGGCGACTGTCCCCAAACCCCGCATGTTCACATTGCGCAATGTCTGTGCGGCTCGCTCAAGAACGAGGTTGACAAATGGGGGATGAAAGGTACATTCCACTTGGCGGTATTGACTCGTGTTTGGCTGTTGCCACCCGGGAGCCGCTGGCAACGATCGCCGCCTACCGGCGGAGGAGAGAGAGACATGAAGACTTCATTCGGTATTGCAGCTGTGGCTGCGCTAGTGGCTGGTGCTGGTTCGGCAATGGCTGGCCCGTTGCTCGATGGCAGCTTCGAGAATCAGGCAGTGCTTCAGAACAACCCCTACGTGCTTCAGCCGAACGGCGAGAAGTGGGGCGCCAGCTGGGGCTATCCGAACTCGGGCTGGAGCTCGTGGCAGTACAACTTCTCCGGCGCTTGGGTCGGTGGTGCGATCGCACGCACCGAAGACTTTGCCGCTGGCTGGAAGCGGGCCCACACCGGTGATGTGTTCGGCATCATCAAGGATCGCCAGACCATGTCCCAGACGTTCACGGCGACCGAGAGCGGCATCGGCACGCTCTCCTGGTTCGACGCCAACCGCGCGGCGTGGCGTCAGGACGAATGGTTCGGCCGTCCGAACGACTACAGCGTCACCATCACCGATTCGCTGGGCAACATGCAGCTGATCGGCAACTACTCGAGCGAGGTCGCGGGCGGCAACGATTATTCCTCACCTGTCGGCGACGGTTGGTGGACGACCGAGGGCAAGAGCACGTGGTTCGCCAAGAGCGGCACGGGCTTCACGATGGTCGCTGGCATGTCGTACACGCTGAGCTTCAACAGCCTCAGCCCGTACAACTACGACGCGGGCGGCAACATCACCGGCGTCGACGACCGCACCACGTTCCTCGACGACATCAGCCTGACGGTCATCCCCGCGCCCGGCACGGCCGCACTGCTGGGCTTGGGCGGGCTGCTCGCCGCGCGTCGTCGTCGCTAAGTTCGCTCGGCTCTGACCTCACAACTTGAGTTCGATCCTCCACGGCCCGGGCACACGCTCGGGCCGTGGTCGTTCATGAATCTCGTGGTGGGCAGTTGGCACAACCTCAACAACGACCCGATGAAGTGCCACAGGCTGCCCGGCTCTGCGGGCTGCCTGTGTGTCTTTTCGTCCCGCGCTTTGCATGCTTCCACTGCCTCCCCGCCGCAGCGCGGCGAGCGTCTGGATCAGCACAACCACCAATCGCAAGCCGCATCCGCCGCAGCAAGTCCCCTATGCCGCGCCTGTCGCCCCTCATACCGCGATCGACGCGGTGTCGGGGGCGCTCCATGACCCCGTCACGCAGTGGGAGTTGATTCGTCGCGCCTTCCTACCGTTTCCGTCATGAATGCAACAGTCAGCATCATCGGTGCCGTGGGCCTGCTGATTGTCTTCGTCCTGATTGCGGCCAACAACCGCCGAAGTAAGAACAACAACCGCTAAGCCGTGAAGATGTTCGGACGGGTGGTAAAACCTCAACAACGACCCAATGAAGTGCCAGAGGCTGCCCGACTCTGCAGGCTGCCTATGTGTCGTTTCATCCTTCGTGTTGCATGGCTCCACCGCCTCCCCGCCGCAGCGCGGCGAGCGCTGTTGCCAAACGCGCCAATGTCTGGATCGGTGTCACCAACAGCGCCCAACTCCGCATCGCAGAGCGATGCCGTCCAAGAGCCGGGGGTTGAGCAAAGCGGAACCACCGGAATATCCCCAACAAATACCCGCCTAGCCCCGCGTCCAGCCGCGCGTGGAACGATGTTGGTCGGCTTCCTCACCCAATCCTCATGTAGTTCGCATAAAAGGCAGGAACACTACACCGAAGGCTGCGTATCCCAATCGAGTTCGGCGTCGTCGCATTGGTCACGGCTGGATCGCGCGTGTACATCGCGCATCACTCTGACCTGGGAGTCTTATCTATGGGGATGCGAGCGTATGTTGGCATGGGAACGATTGCATTGACGACTGGTGGCGCGTTTGGCCAGTGGCTGCCCGACTATCAGGTGTATTCGATTCAGAGAATCGGTCTGTATGGGCCCGATCAAACGTCGCTGACGGGTTTGCAGTTCTCGCAGGCCGACGTACTCACGACCGCCGGCTTCGTCTTAGGGTCCTCAAACCGCTATCTCGTCGACCTCAACGTATTCAACCTAGGCAACGGTGTGAATACTTGGGTCTACAACCCGGTCACCAACACAACCGTTCAGACCGGCCTCACTGGTCCGGCCTATACCGGCCGAACGGGGTTTCAGGTCAGTGTGAATGACTTTCACAATGCTGCGGGACAGATCGCCGGATTTTCGCGGCTTATCACCAATGACAATGTGATAAACGGGCAGAATAGCTGGGTCTACAACCCAGCCATCAACGCCACCGTGCAGACCGGCTTGACCAGCGCAGCTTACACAGGCAGTGCAGGGCGTCAGATCAGTGTCAACCAATTCCAGAATGCTGCCGGGCAGGTAGCCGGATCCTCTGATCGCTATCTCGGCGTGAACACGTACAACGGCCGGGACACCTGGGTGTACAACCCAGCCGCCAACACAACCGTCCAGACTGGTCTTACTGGCACGGCCTACACCGGCAGTTCGGGGTATCAAATCAGCGTGAACGATTTTCAGAACGACGCCGGGCATATTGCAGGCTCCTCTTGGCGCTTCACGGGCGTGAACATGTCCAACGGCGCGGACACCTGGGTGTACAACCCGACTACCAACACCACCGTGCAGACCGGCTTGACTGGCGCGGACTATGTCGGCAGCGCGGGGTATCGGGCGAGCTGGAACGTATTTCAGAATGCCGCGGGGCAGGTTGCGGGAACTTCGCAGCGCATGTCGGGCGTGGAATCGAGCAGAGGACGGAACACCTGGGTCTACATCCCCGCCACGAACTCCACCGTTCAAATCGGCCTGATCGGCCCAGCCAACACCGGCACCGCCGGATATCAGTTCGGCCGGAACAACTTCCAGAATGCCGCGGGGCAGGTTGCGGGGTATTCGCAGCGCATCTCGGGCGTGAACACGGACAACGGACAGAACACCTGGGTGTACAACCCGGCCACAAACACCACTGTGCAGACCGGCCTGATTGCCGCCGTGCACACAGGGAGCGCGGGGTATCAAGTCAGCACCAACCAATTCCAAAACGCGACAGGACAGGTTGCGGGGTACTCGCAGCGCATCTCGGGCGTGAACACGGACAACGGACAGAACACCTGGGTGTACAACCCGGCTACCAACACCACCGTGCAGACCGGCCTGACCGCCCCAGCGAACACAGGTAGCGCCGGATATCAGTTCAGCTCGAACAACCTCCAAAACGCCGCCGGACACGCCGTGGGGTTCTCGCGTCGCTTCACCGGCGTGAACACGGTCAACGGACAGAACACCTGGGTGTACAACCCGACTACCAACACCACCGTGCAGACCGGATTGACCAGCGCGACCTATACCGGCAGCGCGGGATATCAGAACAGCAGCAGCCTCGTCGTAAATGCTGCCGGACAGGTCGCGGGGGTCTCACAGCGCGTCACCGGTGTGAACACGGACAACGGACAGAACGCCTGGGTGTACAACCCGACAACCAACACCACCCTGCAGGTCGGCTTGGTCGACGCGGCCCACACCGGCAGCGCAGGCTATCAGAACAGCACCACTCGATTTCAAAACGCCGCCGGGCAACTCGCGGGTACATCGTTGCGCATCACCGGCGTGGACACGTTCAACGGCGTCAGCACCTGGGTCTACAACCCCGCGACCAACACCACCACGCAGACCGGCCTGACCGCGCCGGCTAACACCGGCAGCGCAGGCTATCAGAACACCCACACTCAATTTCAAAACGCCGCCGGGCAACTCGCGGGTACATCGTTGCGCATCATCGGGGTGGACACGAACAACGGCGTGGACGCTTGGTATTTCGACCCGGCGACCGGCCTCACTCACGCCCTGATCGGGAGTGTCCGCACCAGTGACAACGCCGCATACTCACTAGTACAACTTCTGACAGAAGACGGCTTCGTTCTCGGCTCGTATGGCTACTTTGCGGATGGCGTGGGAACTGGCGAGGACCGGGCGTTCATCTTCCGCCCCGATCTCGGCTTCACAGACCTTGGCAATCTCGTGGCTGGGGGGCTCACGGCCAATGGCTGGAGCACTCTCCGCCTTCCGGCCTTCTTCGACGCGTTGAGGACCGTCGTCGGATACGGCTACGTCAACGGCCAGACGTCGGAGTTAGCCAGTGCGAGTGTGTTTGTCATGAGAGCACCTCTCGGGTGCAACAGCATCGACTTCAACGGAGATGGAGTGTTCCCTGACGCGCTTGATCTGATCGACTTCCTGACCGTCCTTGCTGGCGGAACATGCAGCACCGGCTCATGCGACTCGATCGACTTCAACAATGATGGCGTCTTCCCATCAGACGGCGATGTCGAAGCGTTCTTTCGCGTGCTGGCAGGCGGTAGCTGCTAAGCGTCTCACGCGGATCGGCCCAATGTCACCAACAAACGGACCTGGCATATATGTCACGGGCTTGCAGCTCCGCGCACGCTCGTGCGAATTGTCCGGCGATGTCAAGGACGCTAGTGACCGCAAGCGCGACACGCGCACAGACTTCAACAAATCCAACACAGACACCACACCTCTCCGCCACACAGCGGCCAGCGCCTGGATCAGCACAACAAACCACCTTCGCCCCGACACGGGCGAGCGAATCCGCACCGCCCACACATCCACTTTTGTGCGCGCGCCGCCGCAGAAATCACCCCCTCGCGGCCGAAAAAAGTATAATTTTTGTTTTCAGTTCCCGCAATGACTTACAACGCCGCCGACACGAATGTTGGCAGCCTTGTGCGCGCGCACCCCGCCCCTCGCCTGTAAATACGGAGGGCGCATATGCGACTGAACGATTACGACCGCGACCTGATCAAGCTCATTCACGCCGCCAATGGCGACATGCAAGCTGTCTCCTACGCGCGCTATCTCAGGTACGCCGACGTCCTCTGGTGGTCGCGCCTCCCGCACATCGCGCAAGCCCTCGCACAACGTCCCGAGCCTGCGCCCCCGCCCGCGCCCACACCCCCGCCCGCACCCGCGGCACAACCAGTCGAAACTTCAGTCAGCCGTCGCGAGCCGCTCCAGCCGCTGCGCAGCCTTGGGTGCCGTCGCAGCCGGGCCCAGTTGCAGCATGCGGTCAATCGCCAGCAGTGCGAGCTCACGTACCTTGGGCAGCACTTCAATTTGGTTCACAATCCGCGCCTTGGGCGGCTTCCCGCTGCCCGTCCGCTCCTCGCACCGGCCCGCAAGGTTGTCCAGCACCCACAGCAAATGCGGCTGGTCAATGCGGAACATCGTGGTGCACAGGCATTGGCAGTCACTCAAGATGCGCACATGCACCCCGCGCACCTGCGCCTCCTTGGCGATGCGATTGACCAGGTGCACCTCTGTACCCACAGCCCACCGGCTGCCGGGCTTGGCCTCACGAATCGTCTTGATGATGAACTCGGTACTGCCGTTGAGATCCGCCTTGTCGACTACTTCCTTGCAGCACTCCGGATGCACGAGAATCGTGGTGGGCTCCTGTCCCGCCGCCAGCTTCGCATTCTCCGCGCGGATCGCGTCACAGTGCTCAGGCCGAAAGAGCTTGTGCACCGAGCAATGCCCCGCCCACAAAATCACCTTGCTCGCCAGCACCTGCTCGCGCGTCGCGCCGCCAAGCTCCTGCCCCCGCCGCGTCAGCCGCGGGTCATACACGCACGACTGCCGCGCCACATCAATCCCAAATCGATGCGCCGTGTTGCGCCCCAGATGCTGGTCCGGCAAGAACAGCACGCGCACGTCCGTGGTGGGCCGCCCCTCCGGGGCGGCCGTATTCCCGCCACTGTCGTCACTCCATCCCACGTCGCTATGCACGCGCGTCCACGGATACATCGAGGGCGCTTGGCAGAATCCGGCGGCGACCGGATTGCGGATCGTGTACAACACTTTCTCAGTGAATGTCGTTTCGTTGCGGATGATGTGATCAAATCGCTCATCGTCCCACACGTGACCCTGTTCACCGCGCAGTTGGTTGATCGTCTTCGCCGAGAAGCGTTTGACGCTTGTCACCAGCTCGCCCAAATCCTCTTTCGCATGAGGCCGCACGATCCAGTGAACGTGCGTGTTCATAACGCAGGCGGCATACACGCGACACTTCTTGTCGTCCCAGTGCGTAAGCGCGTCAAGCGTGGCCTTCATCTCCGCATCGCTCAGTGCCCGGTCTTGATGCGTTTTCCAAGTGACGAAGTAGGTCGCGTCATGGAGTTGCAGGTGAGGCAGATCGCGCTTGTCGCGTTGCAAGTCGCGCGGCGATGCTTGTCCTTCCGGGAATGGATCGCGGGGCGTGAAACCGATCGGCTTCAGGCGAATCGTGTCATGCGGAATATCACGATGCGGTGTCTCAATCGTGTCCAGTTGTGGTGGCACGTTCTGCAGGCCAAACGTCTTGGGCACACGCCCGCCCCGGAGGGGCGGCCCACCCGTTTGACTCATCGCCCACGCGAACACCTCACGTGCATTGCTGCTCGTGCAGCATGCCCCGCCGTGCTCACCCACAAACGCCTTGATCGCCGCCGACGAGTTGACATACGTGATCGGCACGATCTTCCCGTTCCATCCCTGCTCGCGCAGTGCGGCGTGAATGTCATTCCACGCCTGCACGGTGTCGTCATACTGCGCCATGTCCGCCATGCTGCACCCGGCGGAAAGATCAGGCAAAATCACCGCGACTTCCGCAGGCGTGAGCATGTCAGCGGTTTCCGCCATGAAGTGCACGCCGCAGAAGACGACATACTTCACCGGGTTGCTGGGTCCGCGCTCGCCGCTCAGCCGCGCAGCGATCTGGCTCAGCTTCAAGCTGTCGCCCGTGTGGTCCGCGTGCTGAATCACTTCATCAGTCTGATAGTGGTGACCCAGAATGACAAGCTGGTCGCCCAGTTCCTGGCGACGCTGCGTGATCGCCTGCGCCAGCAGATCGGCCGGCATCTTCGTGTACACATCAGGCAGCGATGGTTGCCAGAGCATGCGCAATCGTATGGACCCGCCGCTCAGAAACCGCGTGGAAAGCAGGCTGCATGCCGCGATTCAGCGCCGATCGTTGCGACCCTGACGCCGCCCGTCAGGCAGCCCATCGGGCTTGCCATCGTGCTTGCGCACAGCGACGCCGCCACCAATGGCGCGCGGGCCCACCGAGTTGTTCTCCGGCCACTTGGCATCCACCTGCGAAGGCGAAAACTGCCGAACGCTCTTGATCGACACGCTGCGTTCGGCCGGGCTGTACTCGCTTTGCGCGGAGCACCCGATCAGGATGAGCGGCAGACAGCAAATGGCGATGCGACCACGCATGCCATGCTTATCGGCGATTTTCACTCGCGTGATAAGTCGGACTCACTTCTTGGGCGGAGCCTCGACAATCGCCTCGGTTTCCATGTTCTTGCTGCTGGTTGTGCCGGGGATGTACACGATGCTCAGGCTGTTGATGCAGTACCGCGTGCCGGTGTCAGTCGGCCCGTCTTCAAAGACGTGACCCAGGTGACCATCGCAGCGATTGCACATGACTTCGGTGCGCACCATGCCGTACGAGCGATCCGATTCGTAACGAATCGAACCCTTGATGGCCTTGTCAAACGCGGGCCACCCGCACTCGCTCACGAACTTGTCATCACCCGTGAACAGCAGGTTGCCGCACGCCGCGCAGCGATACTCGCCGGGGCCGCCGGTGTTCCACAGTTTGCCCGTAAACGCGCGCTCGGTGCCTTTCTGCCGCAGAATGCGATACTGCTCGGGCGTGAGGCGTTGTTGCCACTGCGCTTCGGTCAGTGTGACTGCACCGGTGACAGGATCGACGGGGATGTCTTTCCACAGAGCGAGAAGAGGGTCCATAGGTTGTTCCGGTGCGGGCGCGGCAGGAGTTGTCGCGCTGGCAGTGGGGGCTGGGGTGGGGGTGTTCGATGTCGCCGATTCAGTGGCAGTCGCGGGCTGTGCCGCGACCTGCTCGGGCTGGCTGGTGCGCGGTGAGCAGGCAGAGAGTGATCCGGCGACGGTCGCAAGCGCGGCGGTCAGAGTCAGAATGACGGGGCGGATCATGGGGGCTCCTGAAAGGGTGTACGCGTCAAGGCCGCAAAGAGTTCGTCGCACGCGGGCGACTGGTTGCGAGGCGGGCGCGTCGTTCCTGATGAGTTGCCGCGACACCGGTCGACGTTTCGTGGCGTCTTAGAACAGGGCCAGGAGCGAGATAACGACGATCAGGACCGCGCCGGTCACCAGCGCCCATGTCGGCAGGCCCTTCTCATCGCGCTGCGAGAGCATGTGGCCGCATTTCCAGCAGATGTCCACATCATCATGCAGCACCGCGCCGCACTTGGGGCAGTCGCGTGTGGCATCGTTCAACGCTTCCACGTCTTCCAGACGTGGGTTCTCGTCGTCTTCGCGGGGCGGTCTGACGTTGCGCACGGGCATGGCGCAAGCGTAGTGCATGCGCTGCGAGGACCTGCGGCAACCTACCGTTCGCTCCTGTGCCTCCGACACCATCACAACCTCAAGCCGATCTTCACGCACGCACGCAACTGATGCTGAACACCGGTCGGTTTCAGCAGGCTGAGGAACTCGCTCGGCGCATGGTCGCCGCCAAGCCGCGGGAGTTTCAGGGGTACTTCCTGCTGGCTGCTGCGATGCACTTTGGCGGCAAGACTGAACAGGCGGTCGTGATTGCGCAGCAGGCGTTCGGCATGAACCCCGCGCACGGACAACTGCACAATCTGATGGCGCAGATCTGCATCAAGCAGCGCAAGCTGGATGATGCGCTGATGCACGCGCGGCGCGCGGTGGAGCTGGATCCGCGTGAGGCGCTGAGCCACAACACGCTGGGCGCGGTGCACCTGATGCGCGAGGAAGCGGAGCTGGCGATGCAGCCGCTGCGTACGGCGGTGCGGCTGAATCCGTTTGACGCGAGCGCGATCAACAACCTGTCGCGCGTGTACGCCGATCACTGCATGGTCGAAGAGGCGTGCGTGATGCTCGATCGCGCGTTGCAGCCGGACCCCAACAACTTCGTGCTGCTGCAGAGTTACACGCCCTTTCTGAACTATCCCGCCGGCGCGTCGACGCTGACCCGCATGGCTGCGGCGCGAGCGATGGCCAAGTTCTTCGCGATGCAGGCGGGCGGGGCGAAGCTGTGCAAGGTGAAGGACTTTGATCCGGAGCGCAAGGTGCGCGTGGGGCTGCTCAGCCATGACTTCCGTACGCACAGCTGCGCGTATTTTCTGCGGCCTTTGCTGCGGCACCTGCCTCGCGGGGGGTTTGAGGTGCATGGCTTCTGTGCCAATGGGCTGCAGGATGATGTGACGACCGAGCTGCGCGGCTTGTGTGATGGATGGCACGATGTGTCGCAGATGAAGCCGGCGGAAACGGCGCAGCGCATCGCGGACAGCAAGATTGATGTGCTGCTGGAGTTGGGCGGGTTCACCTCGGGTAGCCGGCTGGAGGCGTGCTGCTACGCGCCGGCGGCGATGCATGTGGCGTACCTGGGATATCCGGGCACGACGGCGGTGCCCGAGGTGACGTGGCGCATCGTGGACAAGATCACGGACCTTGCGGACCAGAGTGAGTTGTTCACGGAGCGGCTGCATCGGATGGATGGCTGCTTCCTGTGTTATGACGCAGGCAAGGATGCGCCGCAGGCGCGTCAGGTGCGGCGCGAAGGGCCGGTGACGTTCGGTTCGTTCAGTGCGACGACGAAGATCTGCACGGCGACGACGGATCTGTGGGCGAAGGTGCTGCTGGCGGTGCCCGACAGCACGCTCTTTGTGAAGGGCTGGGCAATGGGTGGTCAGCTTGCGCCGGATGTGCTGCGCAAGCGGTTTGCGGCGGCGGGCGTGGATCCGGCACGGCTGCGATTCGCGGGGCGCACGAAGGGATCGGCGGAACACCTGCGCATGTATGACGAGGTGGACATCGCGCTGGACACGACGCCATATGTCGGCACGACGACGACGTGCGAAGCGCTCGTGATGGGTGTGCCGGTGGTGACACTTGCGGGCGTTGAGCACCGCTCGCGGGTCGGCGCATCGCTGCTGACGGCGGCGGGCATGCCTGAGTTCATCGCGAAGGATGATGCGGAGTACGTGGCAATCGCGAAGCGGCTGGCGGAGGATCGTGCGGGGCTGGCGCGGCATCACGCGACGCTGCGCGAGCGACTGCTGAGCAGTTCACTGTGCGACGGACCGGCGTTTGGCGTGCGATTCGCGGATGCACTGCGGACTTTGTGGCGTTGGCGGTGTGAGCAGAAGGCCTGAGGCGAGTTTTTATGTCGCAACTGACGAACAAGTTGAATCAGGTCGAGGCTCTGCTGAACGAAGGGAAGTCACAGCAGGGCTTTGCGATTCTGCAGACGCTGATGCCTAAGCACGCGAGCGATCTGGGTGTGCTGAGCCTGAGCGCGCTGGCGTGTCAGCAGATGGGCAAGCTGGAGCAAGGCGAGTACTTCTGCAAGCAGGCGCTGCTGCAAATGCCTGACAACCCGGACCTGCTAACCAACCTGGGTATTTTGCAGATCAATCAGGTGAAGGCGGGCAAAGCCAAGCGCGAAGAAGCGATGGCGAACTTTCGCAAGGCCGTTGCGTTGCAGCCGGAGAATCACAATGCGCGGCTTGGCGTCGCGAATCTGCTGATGGAGTGGACGCGTCCGAGTGAAGCGCTGGCTGAGTGCGAAGAGGGGCTCAAGTACGGGATGCATGATCAGCTTGCGCTGACGCACAGCAAGGCGCTGATTGAGTTGGCACGTCCTGATGAAGCGATTGAAATGCTGGACAAGGCGATCGCCGCGTTTGCGTTCAATCCGCAATTGCGATTGGCGCTGTGCACGGCAAGCATCGCGACGACGGTGCGTGACCCGGCGACGGTGGCAAGGACGCACCGTGAGTTTGGGCGTGCGTTTGTCGCGCCGCTGGTGCCTTTGCCCACGCCGACGAGGCTGCCGACGGCTGGTGAGGCGGAACGCAAACTGCGGATTGCGATCTTGAGTCCGGATCTGCGGCGACACAGTGTGGCGTTTTTCAGTGAGCCGTGGATGCGGCACTTGGATCGCGAGCAGTTTGAGCTGCATGTGTACCACACGAACTTGAATGAAGACGACTTCAGTGAGCGGCTGAAGAAGCTCGTGAGCAAGTGGAATTCCACGCCGTTTGTCAGTGATTTGGAGCTCGCCAAGCAGCTTCAGCATGACAAGATTGATATCGCCTTTGAGCTGGCGGGTTTGACGGCGGGGAATCGACTTGGCGTGCTTGCGCTGCGGCCTGCGCCGGTGACGGTGACGTACTGCGGCTATCCGGACACGACGGGTATACCTGGTGTGGACTACCGGATTGTGGATGCGATCACGGATCCGCTTGCGAGCGCGACGCCTGGGCTGTCGCCCAGCTTTGATGAACGATGCGTGGAGAAGCTGGTGCGGCTTGATCCGTGCTTCTTGTGTTACAACGCGCCGCCGGCGGCGCCGAGCCCGACGCGCAGTGAACGGGCTCATGTGCAGTTTGGCAGCTTTAATGCGGCGCGAAAGCTCAACCAGCGCACGGTGGACTTGTGGGCCAAGGTGCTGGCGGCGGTGCCGGGCAGCCGGATGGTGATCAAGTCGATTGATTTGAATGACACCACAGTGCAGGCGAACGTGCGGCGACTGTTTGAGCGGGCGGGCGTTGCTGATCGGCTGGAGCTGCTGCCTGCGAGCAAGTCGATTGAAGATCACCTGTCGCAGTATCAGCATGTGGACATCGGGCTGGACACCTTTCCGTACAACGGCACGACGACGACGTGCGAGGCGATGTGGATGGGTGTGCCGGTTGTGACGCTTGCGGGTCCGGCGCACGTGTCGCGCGTGAGCTCGAGCCTGTTGACGGCGGTGGGACTGCCTGAGCTGATCTCGCAAGACGACGCGGGCTTTGTGGCAGTCTGTGAGCGACTGGCGACGAACACGCAGGCACTTGGTCAGTATCGCAGCACGCTGCGGGATCGCATGCGGGCATCTGCGTTGTGTGATCAGGAGCGATTTGGCCGGACGTTTGGTGAAGCCTTACGCTGGATGTGGCGCGAGGCGTGCGCGGGGCGGATCCCGGGCAAGGCATGAGTGAGTTTGACAGAAGGGGTATGACGATGCAAGCGACACGGCGAGAGTTTTTGCAGGTATGTGCTGGTGCGGGCGCGGCGGCGATGTTGGCTTCATGCGGCAGCAGCGAGGGCAAGGGCAATCGCGAAGTGACGCTGTATACGAGCGTTGATGCGTATGTGGCGCAGCCGGTGGTGCAGGCGTATGAGCAGCAGAGCGGCGTGAAGGTGACGCTGGTGACAGATACCGAAGCGACAAAGACGCTCGGACTTGTGCAGCGATTGATGGCGGAGCGCGAGCGGCCGCGATGTGATGTGTGGTGGAGCGGCGAAGCGTTGGGAACGGCGTCGCTTGCTTCGCTGGGACTCTTGGCGAAGTTCACGCCCACGTGCATCACGGATTTCAGCGGGACCTGGCCGGCGCATGTGAGTGATCGGGAGGGGCGGTGGTATGGGGCGGCGACGCGCGCGCGGGTGACGGCGTTCAACACGCGGAAGTTGACGCGCGAGCAGGTGGCGACAACGCCTGCGGCGCTGCTGGCGAGTGACGCGAGCGTGCGCATGGGGATTGCGCGGCCTCAGTTTGGCACAACACGTTCGCACGTCGCCGCGCTGGTGACGTTGCATGGCGAAGAGGCAACGCGAACGTGGCTGCTGGCGATGGCGAAGCGTGTTCGCGTGTATGAGGGCAATTCCGCCGTGGTGCAGGGGCTTGCGAACGCTGAGATTGATGCGGGCTGGACGGATACGGATGACGTGTGGGCGGGGCAGGCCAATGGGTGGCCCGTGGACTGCGTGTTTGATGCGATGGAAGAGGAGACGGCGATGGGCGGGCGTGGGCCGATTGTGATGCCTTGCACGGTGGGCGTCATTGCGGGCGCGCCGCATGCGGATGAGGCTGTTGCGCTGGCGAGCTATTTGTTGTCGGCGCAGGCGGAGCGGCTGATGTCGCAGACGGAGAGCCGGAATGTGCCGGTGCGGGCGGCGCTGGCGGAGGAACTGGCGCGCGGCGATGCGCGGCTGCGTTTTCCGGCGGCGGCGGCGCTGGATTGGAACGCGGTGGCGAGCGCGACGGCGGCGGGGGATAAGTTGATCGCCGAAGCGTTTGCGTTGTAATGCGCGGCACGTACGATGCGGCGTGGCTGACACCGTGAAACCACTGCGACTGCTGATTGTGCTGCCGAGCTGGGTGGGTGATGTGGTCATGGCGACGCCCACGCTGCGGCGGATTCGGCGCGAGCTGCCGGGGACGTTTATCGGTGCGCTGGCGCGGCCGGGGATGGATCAGTTGCTGGCGGGTACGGACTTTGTGGATGAATATCACGTAGAGCGGGCGAGCGGGGTGATGGGGCCCAAGTTTGTCGCCGCGAAGCTGCGGCCCAGGCGGTATGACGCGGCGCTGCTGCTGACGAATTCGTTTTCGACGGCGCTCATTGTGCGGATTGCGGGGATTCCGCGGCGCGTGGGATATGACCGGGATGCGCGCGGATTGCTGCTGACGGACAAGATTGATGCGCCCAAGCGCAGTGTGGTGGAGTTTGCGCCGATTTCGGCGGTGAGCTACTACTGGCGGCTGGCGAGTTTCTTTTTGGGCAGCACGCCGATGGTGGCGAGTGGGGGAGTGCATGCGCAGCTTGGGTTGCCTGCGGGCGTGACGATGGAGCTGGTCGCGACAGCTGCTGATGAACAGCTTGCGAGTGATATTCTGGCGAAGGGTGGCGTGGCGAGTGGTGAGCGGTACGTGATTCTGAACCCCGGTGGCAACAACCCGGCGAAGCGGTGGCCTGCGGAGCGATTCGCGCGGCTGTCGGATGATCTGGCGGACTTGCACAATCTGACGATCGTGGTGAACGGCTCACCGGCAGAGGCCGAGCTTGTGGCGCAGATTGCGGGGCTGTGCAAGAAGGCGCGGTGTGTGGAGCTACCCAAGCTTGGCATTACGCTGGGCGCGCTGAAGGCGGTGTGCCGGCGCGCGGAGCTGATGGTGACGAATGACACGGGGCCGAGGCATATCGCGGCGGCGTTTGGCGTGCCGGTGGTGAGCTTGTTTGGCCCGACGGATCATCGGTGGACGATCATTCCGACGCGTGTGGATGCGCCGGAGGTGATATTGACGGCGGATCCGACGCTGCCGGAGAGCGAAGTGTCCAACGACCATCCGGAGCGGTGCGCGATTGAGAAGATTGCGTATGAGCGGGTGTGGGAGGCGTGTGAGGGCTTGCTCGGGGCGAAGGCGCGACGGCACGAAGGCACGCAGGGGGCTCATGCGTAACGGATGGGGAGTGGAGGCATCGGAGCGGCCATGCGTACATACTTGGTGACTGGCGGCAATCGTGGGATCGGGCTGGCGCTTGTGCGGGAGATCATCTCGCGCGGGGACAAGGTGATTGCGACGGTGCGCGAGCCGGGGAAGGTGAGCGAGGTTGCCAAGCTCGGCGCGACGGTGCATGTGCTGGAGGCGGACAAGCCGGCGAGCATCGATGCGCTCGCGAAGGCGCTGGCGGGTGTGCCGATTGATGTGCTGATCAACAACGCGGGCGTGAGTGATGAAGATCGCGCGGTGGGCACGCTGAATTTGGAAGCGTTTGAGCGCGTGTTCCGGACGAACACGTTTGCGCCGGCGCTGATTGCGCAGGCGCTCCTGCCTAACTTGCGGCTTGGGAAGAGCAAGCAGGTGCTGAACATTTCGAGCCAGCTAGGGAGCATCGCGGGGGCGACGGCGGGATTCAGTTACGCGTACAACGCGAGCAAGGCTGCGCTGAACATGATTACGGCGCGGATGGCGAAGGACCTGGCGAGCGAGGGGTTCACGGTGGTGAGCTTTTGTCCGGGATGGAACAAGACGGACATGGGCGGGCCGCAGGCTCCGCTTGATCCGGCGGTGAGCATGAAGCAGTTGCTGGATGTGGCGGGGCGGCTGACGACTGCGCAGAGCGGTGCGTATCTGCACTATCACGGCGAGCCGATCGCGTGGTGATGCTGTGATGTTGTGATGTTGCGATGTTGTGATAACCACGCTGGGTGGGGCGTGGTCGGGGCGGGGTGAGAGTTGGCGGATTCGTTCCTATCCTCCGCCCATGCGAGCGATCATCACGGGTCAGATTGGGATGGACAAGAAGCCTTACCTCGATGCGGTGGCCCGATTTGCGGGTGAGCAGGGGGAGAGCGTGTCCATGTTTCACGTGGGCGATTTGATGTATCGCGAGGGGCCGGACGTGCGGCCGGGCAAGATTCTGGACTTGCCGCTGTCGCGCTTGAACTCGCTGCGGCGTGCGGCGTTCAAGGATGTCATCAGCGAGAGCCGTGATGCCAAGAACATGATCGTGAATACGCACGCGACGTTTCGCTGGCGGCACGGGCTGTTCAGCGCGTTTGACTATGACCAGATCGCGGCGCTCAAGCCCGATGTGTTCATCGCGCTGGTGGACAACATTGAAGTGGTGAGCGACCGCCTGCACCGCGAGCATGAGATTGATGCGACGCTGAAGGACTGCATGGTGTGGCGCGAGGAGGAGATTCTCGCGACCGAACTGATGAGCAAGGCGATTCCGGGCAGTCAGTTCTACATCATGGCGCGCGGGCGGCATGTGAGCACGACGCGGACGATGTTCCGCCTTGTGTGCCGGCCCAACATGAAGAAGGTCTATCCGTCATTCCCCATGAGCCACGTGGTGGACATGCCTGATGTGCTGGCGGAGATTGACGCGTTCCGCGCGAGCCTGGCGGAGCACTTCATTACGTTTGACCCCGGTGACGTGGATGAGAAGCTGCTGCTGGACCGCGCGATTCTGGCGGCGAAGGAAGGCAAGGACTATCTGGAAGTCACGGCCCACAGTTACGGTGGCAGCAAGAACCAGAGCGGGCCGCCGATTCGTGTGCGCGTGCGCGAGGTGCTGGACATCGCGGGTGACGTGGATGGTCAGATCTACATGCGCGACTTCAAGCTGGTGGATCAGAGCGACATGATCGTGAGCTACATCCCTGAGCTGCCGGGCGGCATTCCAGGGTTGTCGAGCGGCGTGGAGCGAGAACTGCACCACGCGTTTGAGCACACCAAGGAAGTGTTCGTCGTGTGGAAGCCCAAGAAGGCGCCCAGCCCGTTCATCACGGAGACGGCGACGAAGATCTTCAGCAGCACGCATGAGGCGCTGACGTATTTTGAACAGAATGGGTACTTTGGGGAACGTAATTTGTTTGGGCATTGAGGCGGCTGGGGACGAGCACTCGGTTAAAAACCGATAATTTTGTATGATTACAAGTCAACGCGATTGCGGCGAGTGATCACTTGCTGTAGCATGATCGTGGGCGTGTGTCGTGGCATGCGTCGCGCGAAAAGGGGTTTGTGATGGTTTGTGCGTGTCTGAAGTCTTCGGTCGTTGTGATCGTCGTTTTTTGCCTGCGCACATGCCGGTGAATCGCGCGGTGGTGCGCGTCGTTCGCGTGCCGGCAAGGTCGGCTGGTTAAGTGGATTCTGGGTGAGTGGGTTCCTTGATGGCAGGAGGTTTCGATGCAGTTCTCATGCACATCGTCGCGTTGCGTCGTCACCACGGTTGGTCTTGCTCTTTTCGCTGGCACGGCTCTGGCGCAGGGGAGCTATTCGATTGAGCGCATCGAGCCACGCGGGAGCGCACACGTGAGTGCGCTCGGTGCGGTTTCGTCCAGTGTGACGGCATATGGCATGCTGGGCGCATATGGCACATCGAATCGTTTGGGTGCGGGAATCAGTTCGGGGAACGACGTGTGGTTCTGGAACGGCACAACGACGACGATTATCGGCGTGCCCGATGCGGAGAACACGCGGGCGAGCAACGGGCGACGCAACAGCTTCATCGGGCCGGTTGATGCTGCATCCGGCTGGGTAGTGGGGCGGTCGCAACGTTACATCGGTGTGCAGGCGTTGGGTTTCTCATCATGGATGTTTGACGGCGTCGCGACGCGGCGGCTGGGACTGACTGGGCCAGTGTATGAGGGACCGGCGGGGTTGCAGAATCACGAAGCGTTTGTTGACATCGTGCGCCGACCGGCGGGTGCGTTCTGGGTGCTGGGATTCTCTGATCGCTACGACTCGCCGTCGGTTGGACGAGATGGCTGGGTGTTTGACGGCGTCCGCACGCGCGTGTTGGCTCCGGACGGACCGGAGTTTGTGGATGGCAACAACTATCGCATGGTCACGAGCATGATGGTGGACGGTGAACAGCAGATGGTGGTTGGCACCTCGGTCCGTGCGGCAGGTGGCACTGGGACATGGCTGTGGCGCGACGAAGCCTACACGCTGATCGCTCCCACGCAAGGTGATTTCACGAATCCCGCCGGCATTCGGTCTAGCGCAGCGCTGTCTCCCATTCTTCCCAACGGACAGGTGCTGGGCTGGGCCACGCGGTACAACCCGGGTACGACTGCGCCGGTTCGCACGGGCGATGCGATTTGGCTGTATGACGGTGTGACAACGCAAGTGCTCGATCTGCCGACGGGGTACATCGGCGTTACGACCCGGGTGATCAACCCCGGAATCACGCTGGTTGCTGGCGTTGCGACACAACTGCCCGCGAGCAGCACGTCTTACCTGCTGCCCACTTCCGCGAGTGAGGCGTGGGTTGTCAAGAACGGCGCGGCTTTCACATTGGGACTGACGGGAGCCGGCTATCAGGGTGCGGCAGGCTTTGAGGTCCACGGCGTGACCAGCGCGAGCGACGCGGGCATCGTCGCAGGTTTCAGCGAACGCATTGCGGGCGTCGATCAGCGCGTGGGTCGCGATGCGTGGGTGTGGGATGGGGTGACGCACCAGCAAGTCGGCTTGACCGGACCGGAGTACATCAACAACACGTATGGCACGAGTTCTTCCCTGGCGTTTATTTCGCCCGGTGGCCTCATCACGGGAAGCAGTAATCGGTATGACTTCGCCAGTCGGCCGCGCGGCAGTACGGCGTGGATCTTCAGTGGGGGTACGTACCAGACGCCGGGATTGAACGACGCGACCCATACGTCCCCCAATGGCACGCGCGAGAGCGGTATTTACCGGGTGTGGGATGATGGATCAGTGTTCGGCTTGCAGACCACGTACTCGTCGGCGACCAGCGACACGGGCAAGGACATCTGGCAGTTTGCGGGCGGCAGCACAGTGCTGGTTGGGCTTGTCGGTCCGGAGTACATCAGTGCGGCTGGCTTGCGCTATACAGGCTTTTTCTTTTCCAACGATGCGGGTGTCATCATCGGGACGCAGACTCGCAGCCCTGCGTCGCCGGCGTTTAACGATCAGTTGTGGTACTTTGATCCTGCGACTCGTGTCACGCTTCACATGAAGCCCGCGAGTGAGGCGTACATGGCGGGAAGCCTGACGCGGCTGGATGAAGATGGCTTTGCGTACGGCAGTTCGACCGCGACGGGTGGCGCGTTCGTGTTCCGTCCCGACATCGGGTTTGTCTGGCTCAAGGACTTGGTCGCGGGCGGGCTTGGCAGCGGGTGGCGCATCCTGCAAGAGGCGACCTTCGACAACCAGCGGCAGCAGTTTGTCGGAGGGGGCGTGATTGATGAACCCAACGGCTCGGTCAGCTATGCAAGCTTCGCGCTGACACTCAACGCGGGCTGCGCGGTGGGCACATCGTGCTGTGATTCGATTGACTTCAACAACAACGCGGTCTTTCCGGAGGATCAGGATGTCATCGATTTCTTTGCGGTGCTGAGCGGCGCCGAGTGCGGTGCCTGCAACGACATTGACTTCAACAACAACGGTGTCTTCCCGGAAGATCAGGACGTTGTCGATTTCTTCAATGTGTTGGCGGGTGGGGTGTGTCCGCAGTGATGTTGCTCAAAGTGAATGAGTCAGCGAACGGTTGCGCTGCGAGGATGTCATCGGCGGGGTCGTGATCTCTTTGACAGCAGGAGCGGTCGCTGGAATGCAGTTCTTCGAGCACGTCTGGGCAGGTGAGCACGTCGCGAGCGGAAGAGGTGGAGACATCATGGAATCCGCTTGCGAGAGGTGATGAATTCCGTTAGCATGAGGGCGCGATCGAGAACGTACGCGTTATGAAGGGGATGCCATGATTTCAGCGAAGCGGTTGCAGGTTGCGTTGCTGATGGTTGGTGCAGGTGCGCAGGTGGCCGCCGCGCAGGCGTTGTTCGCGCCTATGCCAGCGGGACAGCCGCGTGCCGTCAACATGATGGGGACGGTCGTGCTGTCGACTGGATATCGATATCGCGACAGTGACGGGGCGGTGCTCTTTGGCGGCCAATTGACGGACGTGAGTGAAGATGATCTGGTGATGATCCGGACGGACGGCCGGTGGCGGGACGGGACGTGGACCTTGTTGGAGGGGTTTGCGTTCAATCCGTGTCCGGAGTGGAACTGTGAGATCGTGCGAACGACGGGCTATCCGAAGTCGTGCGATGCCACGGGCGCGACGGTGATGGGTGATGTCGGCAGACTGCAGCAAGGCCGGTCACCTGCGCTGTGGAACTACGTGGGCGACGTGATTTACGGAAACAGCGGTCCATGCCTGACATGCTCCACGTCGGGATTGGCCATCAGCGGTGATGGGCGGACTCTTGCGACGCTCGATGGTGCGAGCCCCGGGACCGGTGGTACGTTGCGAACCACCAATCTGGCGAACGGATTCACGCGGACGATGCAGGGGGTCGTGACGTCGTTTGGTGGCATGACGAACAACGGCGGCCGTGTCGCGCATGTTGCATCGCAGCACGGCATAGTTGAGTTCAATGGCGTGCGCGTGCTGGACAGTTCCGGGACCGACATCGTGCTGCCCAACGACCTCACGCTGACCGTTATGTCGGAGGATGGCCGGTGGATTGTCGCGAGATCGACGGGTGTGAAAGTGCGGAAGCCGGACGGCTTGTTTGTGGATCTGAAGGAGCATCTGCTTGCGCGTGGCGAGACAAGCGTGGCAGGGTGGACGCTGACCAACGCGACTGCGATTGCGCATGACGCGTCGTATGTCGTTGGTGTCGGCATCGGGCCTGATGGTGTCACGCGTTCGTGGCGAGCGAATCTGTGTGATGTGCCTTCGCACTTTCAGATCGTGTCGACGAGCGCGACGGATCCACGGCGCTGGCAGCACACTGTGGCGTGGAACACCAAAGCCGCGGCGTTCATTCGTTTCGGCGGGCGGTCAGAAAGCAATGTCTTCACCAATCAAACGCACCGCTGGACGGGCTCTGCATGGACGCCTGTGACGACGGTGGTTGCGCCTGCAGGTCGGGCGGATCATGCGATGGCGTCAGACTATCTGGGCAACACCTATGTGTTCGGCGGTCAGACAGCGACCGCACAGCTGCTGGGAGACTTCTGGAAGTTTGATGGTGCTGTGTGGTCGCAGGTGCAGGCGACGGGTACGCCGCCAGCCACGGGCGGGCACGCCCTTACATATGACGCGGCGCGCAATCGCGTGGTGATGTCTGGCGGTTTTCGGAATACTGACAGCGGACTGGTTTGCACCGAAGACACGTACGAATTTGACCCGATCAGCGGGACATGGTCGCTGCGCAGCTCGACCGGGCCGCAGGCGCGTTTTGCACATGCCATGGCATATGACCCGCTGCGCAAGTTGACCGTTGTATTCGGCGGGTATGGGAATACGTCGGCGTATCTGGGCGATACATGGGCGTGGGACGGCACGCAGTGGATGCAGCTTGTGGGGCCTGGACCTGAAGCTCGTCACTATCACAGCATGCAGTGGGATCCGACGCGGCGGGGTATCGTGCTGACGGGCGGGCGCAATGCGTCGGGCGTGCTCAGCGATCAATGGCTACTCACGAGCGCGGGCTGGCAGCGACTGAGCGAGCCGTATGCGGGCGGAGGCGTGTGGGCGCATGCCGCGGCGACATCGCCGCTTGGGCAGATGCTGATCGCGGGCGGCGCGACGAGTGATGGGGCGATTCGAGGCGACACGCTGGTTTCATCGAAAGCTCCACGTATCGTGATGCAACCGCCCGCGGCAATTGTCGCAAGTGGGCAGACGATTCAACTGACGGTGGGTGCGGTAGGATCGTGGCTGGAGTATCAGTGGGAGCGCGAAGGCGTGATGCTGCAGGACGGGCCGGGTGTCAGCGGCGCGAATGCTGCGACGCTTGTGCTCTCGGGCTTGCAGTCCGCGGATGCGGGACTGTACCGAGTGCGTGTGACCAACTGCGCGGGCGGCGTGACATCGACGGCGGTACGCGTGGATGTGATCGCGTGCGATTCAATTGACTTCAACAACAACGGCGTCTTCCCGGAAGATCAGGATGTGGTGGATTTCTTCGGCGTGCTTGCAGGCGGCGAGTGCGCGGGCTGCAACGACATTGACTTCAACAACAACGGGGTGTTCCCGGAAGATCAGGACGTTGTCGATTTCTTCAATGTGTTGGCGGGTGGGGTGTGTCCGAGTTGAGTGTGATGGGATGGGACAGCTCGGTAAATGAAACAAGCCGCGCGGGTGCGCGGCTTGTTTGTTTTGTGGTGGTGTACGAAAGCCTGCTCGCTGTGCTCGCGGCCCGGTTCGGAGAACCGGGGTACCCGAGCCTCCCGCCCCGGAGGGGCGGGCCACCAGTGGTTAGACGACTTGCAGCATTTGCTTGGCCTTGAGGGCGATGTTGTCGGCTTTGAGGCCGCACATGGCGAGGACTTCGTCGGCGGTGCGGGCGCTCTTGGGGATGCGGGTGACGTGCATTTGCTCCAAGCGGAAGCCGTCGCCGGCTTCGAGGATGGCGTCGGCGATGGCGCTGCCGATGCCGCCGCCGAAGTTGTCTTCGACGCTGAGGACCAGGCCGCCGCTGCTGTTGATGATGTCGAGCAGACCATCGCGATCGAAGGGCAGGCTGTAGAGGTCAACGAGCGATGCGCTGATGCCGGCCTTGTCGAGGGCTTCGAGAGCCTTGTTGGCTTCGTGCACCATGTAGCCGCTGGCGGCGATCAGGATGTCGCGGCCTTCGGCGAGGGTTTGGAAGCCGCCGAGGTTGAAGACGTCATCCTTGCTGTAGATGAATTCGGTGTCGGCCCGCAGCGTGCGCATGTAGCAGACGCCTTCGTACTCGGCCATGACTTGGGCGAGCGAGTACGCGGCGTGGGCATCGCTGGGTTGCAGCACGTAGCAGCCGGGGTTGCCGCGGTGGTCCTTCATGGTGCTGAAGCTGCGGAACCAGCTCACGTCGGGCAGGCTCATCTGGCTGGGGCCGTCGGCGGCGAGGGTGACGCCGCTGTGGCTGCCGACGAGCTTGAGATTGGCGCCGCTGTAGATGGCCATTTCGATCTGGTCATACGCGCGGGCGAAGAACTTGCTGAAGGTGCTGACAAAGGGCACCTTGCCAGCGGCAGAGAGGCCCGCGGCGACGCTGACCATGTTCTGCTCAGCGATCTTGCACTCCATGAACTTGTTGGCGATGGCCGGGTCCTTGCGGACGGTTTCGGCGAAGGTGCTGTTGGAGACGTCGGCGTCGAGGACGACGACGTTGGGGTTGGACTTGCAGAGTTCACGCAGGGCGATGCCGTAGGCGCGGCGCGTGGCGAGGTTGCCGCTGTTGTAGAGCGCGCCCATGTCTTGCTTCTTCATCGCATCGACGAGGTCGGGGATGTCGGCGGTGGCGTAATCCTTCTGCGGGGCCTGCGGTGGCGGCTGGATGGTGAAGGAATCGCTGCTGCTGAGGCTGCTGGTGAGCTGCTGGCGCATGCCTTCGAGCTCGCTGAGGGCCTTCTTGAGTTGATCGCCGGTCGGGGGCTTGCCGTGCCAGCCGCCGCCGTGCAGGCTGGGGCTGCCCCAACCCTTGACGGTCTTGGCGACGAGGGCCATGGGCTTGCCGCTGGGCTTGGTGCTGTTCTCGATGAAGGCATCGAAGGCGGCTTTGATCTGGCTGGGCTGGTGGCCATCGACCACGCGCACTTCGAAGCCGTAGGCCTCGAGCTTGGGGACCATGACTTCGATGGATTGCTGGCCGCTGACGCGGTCGGCCTGGCCGTACTCGTTGCAGTTGAAGATGGGCAGGACGTTCTTGAGCTTGCGATCGACGATGTAGTCGAGAGCTTCAGCAATCTGGCCTTCGCGGCTTTCGCCGTCGCCGATGATGCAGTAGATGCGCTTGTCGAGGCCGTCGAGGCGGGCTGCTTCACCAAGGCCTGCGGCGATGGAGAGGCCCATGCCCAGGCTGCCGGTGGCGGCGTCGAAGAAGGGGAAGCCTTCCATGGGGTTGGGGTGGCCATCGAGGACGCTGCTGCCCATGCGGAGGGTCTTGAGATCTTCGAGCGTGAGCTTCTTGCGCTTGGCGGGGTCCTTGCCGGCCATGACGCCGAGCTTGGCGCACGCGGCGTAGACGGCGGGGACGGCGTGGCCTTCGCTGAGGACGAGGCGATCGCTGGTGGGGTAGTCGGGGTGGTCGGGGCTCCAGCGCATGGTGTTGAACATCAGCACCGTGGTGAGGTGCGAGATGCTGGCCGCGCTGGTGGGGTGGCCAGAGCCTGAGGCGGCGCACATGTCGAGGGAGAGGCGACAGAGTTCAATGGCCTGGGCGTGGACAACGGCATCGAAGCTCATGAGAAGTCCTTTCAGCGTCAAGTTCACAACCGTGCACGGCCTGTCGCATCCGCAGGAAAGCCCGCGTCCATTGCGGGAGAGTCTTTCCGAACATATGAAGGCGCGTGAGTTGTGCCGACTGCCCGGGGCGAATCCGGGCGAAGGCAGCGTAGGGCGGGAACGGAGAAAAGTGGCCGGATTGCTGGTGCAATCATGAGGTTTTTGTCATGTGAGGTGCGGGGAAAAACTGTGTGGAGACTTGCAACCGGGGGGGTGCTTGCCGGTAAACGAAGCGGTCGTGGCAATGGAGCACAACATGTTTTCGGCGAAGCAAGTCATCGTGATGGTCGGTGTGGTTGGGCTGTCGGCCATGGGCGCGTTGGCGCAGCAATCGTGGCAGCAGTTCGGCAACTTCACGGAAGGCGCGGTCTATGACCTGCACGTCCACAACGGCGAGTTGTACCTTGCCGGTCGCAACGGCTTGCCGAACACCGGACTGGGCGCGTTTGTCCGCCGGTGGGATGGCACGCAGTGGGTGTGGGTGGGGAATCAATTGCTGGTCGAGCGACCGGGCGCGATTGCGCGCGATCTGACGACGCACAATGGTGAGTTGTACGTAGTCGGTCAGTTTGATGATGGCGTGTATCGCCAGGCGGCCAAATGGGATGGGAATGCATGGCTTCCGGTGGGAGACGGACTGCCCTCGATCCCCGGTCGTACGACGGTGGGGTGGGACGTGGAGTCGTACGACGGGCGGCTGTGGGTGGTGTCGATCATCGGGGATCCGCAGGTTCAGCCGCAGACATCGCTCAAGGTGCTGCAAGGCTCGCAGTGGGTCGATCCGCCGGGCGGCGCATTGGCAGACGTGTACTCGCTCAGTGTGGTTGATGGTGAGATGTACGCCGGACGGACAACCGGTGAACTGCTGCGATATGAGAACGGCACGTTCGTCAGCCTTGGTGTGGTCGCGCCCGCCGCAGTCAGATCCGTCGCCCGGTTCGGTGGCCGGCTGCATGCGGGGCTTTCGCCGCGCGGGCTTGTGAATTCGCCGAGCGTTTCGCCGATCGCGATCCAGTTGGATGGAGGGTGGAAGCAGGCAACGACGTTCCTTGCGGTGCGAGCACCCGCATTCGTGGCGGCAATGGAAGTACACGATGGTGAGCTGTACGTCGCGGGCGGTCAGGTCGGACCAGCCGTTCCGATCCCTGGCGAGCAGGGTTCGGCGGTGGCTCGCTGGGCACCCGGCGTTCGCGCGACCCCTACGCCACAGTTCGAAGCGGCACGGAGCCTCATTCGGTGGCAGGGTCAGTTGCTTGCGGGTGTTGAGAACAGCGGCGGGGGCGAGCCGTACGGCGTGTATCGGTTGACGGGTGTGCTGGATCCATCCTTGCAGATATCAACGATGGAAATTCCTTTGGCGTGTGACGGGGCAGCAAGGTCGCTGACAGCGACCGCTCCCGGCATCGGCTCAACCCTGGTCTTTCGTGAGAACCTGTTGACGGGACTGGTGGACTTTACACAAGTGACATCCGGGGCGTCTGGTAGCCTGAACATCAATGTGCCGGGCGTGCAGAACGGAGAGTTCCGCTACATCGTGACAAACTCTGCGGGTAGCGTCGCGACAGATGTCGTCCGCGTTCGCGGCATTGACATCGACTTCAACAACAACCGAGTTTTTCCGGAAGATCAGGATGTGATGGACTTTTTCAGCGCGCTCGCAGGAGGCACTTGCGAAGGTCCAACGACGCAGGCGTGCGACAGCATTGACATCAACGTGAACGGCGCGTATCCGGAAGATGCGGATGTGGTTGCTTTCTTCACGAATCTGGCGGGCGGGTGTGAGTGAGGGGCTCGGGTCCCTCGACAGATCGAGATTTATCTTGGACTACCTGCATCTTCGCGCGTTGAAACTTGTATAAGAAGGGGAGGTCCAGCATGAGACGTTTGTTGTTGATCAGTTGCGGCGTCGCTCTCACGATGGCGGTTGGTGCGGCTGACGCGCAGTCGTATCGCACGATTGTCCGACAAGGTGATCAAGTGCCGGGACTCGATCCTGGCATGACGTTCCTGAACTTTGGAGGCATTTCCAGTGGTGTCGGGCGCGAGTTCTATTTCACCTCCGCGATTACGGGTAATGGCGCCAACGGAGCCGAGGACCAAGTTCTCGTTCGTTCGACTCCCGAGGGTCTGACGCTCATTGCGCGCGAGGGACGCAACACGGCGGGTGGAACAGACGGCATCACCTTCGGGGGCTTTTCATCGGTATCCATCAATGCGGCGGGGAAGATCGCGTTTCTCAGCGGCGATGCAAACGGCTCTGCTGTCTGGACAACGGCGGGCGGCGCACTCACTCGGCTTGCAGCAACCGGTCAATTTGCGCCTGGTACGAACGGTGCCAGATTTTCGGGGTTCTCTCGGCCGGTCATCGGTGGCCATGGTTTAGTGGCGTTTCATGCCAGGCTTGACGGCACTGCAACAGCTCCGACCAGTGACGGTGGAGTCTGGGTGGGTGTCACGACACCAACACTGATCGCCAGGGTCGGCGGCCCCGCACCTGACGGGGTCTACACATCAATTGATTCCAGCAGCGTTCGGATAAGCGACAACGACACGGTTGTGTTTGGCGCGAGGATGACAAGTGCCAGCATGGTCGACCGATATGCGATCGTGCGCTATCGCGACGGTCAGGCGGTCAATCTGGTAAGTAGTGGCGACCTTGTCACGCACTTTTCTGGCGAAGAGTTCACGAGGGTGGCGCGCCCCACCCTCGATTGGAGAGATCGTCTTACGTTCTCGGGAAGTACTCGTAGGATCGGGGTCCCTTACGACGAACGAGCCGGCTACTGGTTGTTGCAGGATGGGCAGTACACGCCCATCGCGCTCCATCATGCGCCAGTACCTTCTATGCCTCCTGGTGTGACCTTCTTGGACTTGCGGCGACCTTTGCTCGCTGGAGACGACAGTTACACTTTTGTCACGACTGTACTGGGAACTGGCGCTTCCACGCTTCCTCTTGGGTTCAAAGGCGAGAAGCAGCTCTTCGCGCTATGGGCTCAGGCTCCGGGAGCTGAACCTGGACTTCGGCTCATGTCAATCACGCCAACGGCTTCGCGTGAGAACCCGACTAACGTCAATCGCCGCGGACAAGTTCTCATGTGGGGTTCTATCGGGACGTCGAGTACGTCGAGTGTCGGCGCAGTGTGGCTGACAGACGCGAATGACGAGATGAAAGTGCTCTATCGCTCTGGAACGGTGATGGATGTCGATCCCGGTCCCGCTGTCAACATGCAACCAACTTCTAGTCAGCCATGGGGCGCTTCGGGATTATGCGCAGGTGACGGCGGGCCCGCCGCACTCAACGAGTTGGGCGAAGTACCTCTGCTGCTTGGCTCGGGTGGAGCGTACATCCTGGTGATGGCATCACTGCCAACGATGTGTGACACACTGGACTTCAACCGCAACGGCGTTTCGCCTGAGGATCAAGATCTCATCGACTTCTTCAATGTCTTTGCTGGGTCTCCATGCTGGACATGCGGTGATCTTGATTTCAACAATGACTTTGTCTCGAATGACGAGGATGTAATCGACTTCCTCGGGGTGCTTGCAGGAAGTGCGTGTCCTTGATGATGCGTCGCTCGCGCGACACTTTTCAGCACGTGCCGCCGGCGAGGACGGTGAAGAAGTCGATGACGTCTTGGACGTCTGGGAAGACGTCGTCGCGGTTGAAGTCGATGGTGTCGCAGTCGGGGTAGAGGCAGCCTGAGCCGGCGAGGACGTTGAAGAAGTCGATGATGTCGGCATCTTCGGGATAGACGCCGTTGTTGTTGAAGTCGATGTCGGTGCAGAGGCCTTCGCAGCCGTCGGGGATGGTGTTGTTGTTGGTGTCGAGGGTGATGTTGAGGCGCAGTTCGCAGGCGTCGGAGAAGCCGTTGTTGTCGCAGTCGGGGGTGCCGGCGACGAGGCCGTTGGGTTCGATTTTGTAGATGGTGCCGCCTTGGTTGAGGCCGATGAGGTAGAGCTCGCCGCTCGCGTCTTCGCCTGCGCTCTGCAATCGATCGGTGCCTTGGCGATAGAACTCATCGACGACGCCGGGTGAGCGGGGGATGCCGGTGAACCAGCCGGCGCAGCCGTCGGCGAAGAGGTATTGGCCTTTGAGGCAGGGAATCGCGCTGCCGCGGTAGATGTAGCCGCCCACGACGTAGCAGCCGCCCGCGATGGTGTTGAGCGTGCCGACGTTGTTGCGGTAGTCGAACATGGGTGGCGTGTATGCGGCGCCCATCGCATTGACGCAGTTGGTGTTGCTGATCTGGTTGCCCTCGGCGCAGGGCCAGCCGAGGTTGGCTCCGCCGCTGTTCACGGTGAGGCGTGTGACTTCTTCGCGCGAGCCGCCGCCGACGTCGCCGACCCAGAAGTCGCCGGTGAGGCGATCGAAGGAACAGCGGAAAGGGTTGCGCACGCCGACGGCCCAGACTTCGTCGGGCATCGGGTCATTGAGGAAGGGGTTGTTGGGCGGGATGGTGTAGAGCTTGGTTGCATCGTCGGGGAAGCCGTCGTCGTCGGTGTTGCCCGGGATGTTGTCGGGGCCGTCGACGTCGAGACGCAGAATCTTGCCGCGGAGGGTGGTGTTGCTTTGGGTGAGCGAGCTCTGGCCGTTGTCGCCGAGGGGAACGTAAAGCAGGCCGTCGGGGCCGAAGCCGATCCAGCCGGCTTGGTGGATGGCGGCCGATCCGGTGACGACGAGGACATCCTGCAGCGAGGCAGGGTCAGCGATGTTGGGATCGGTGGTGCTTACGCGAGCGCGGGCGATCACGGTTTCGGCGAGAGTTCCGTTGGTGCGGCTGTAATAGAAGTAGAACCAGCCGTTGGTGCTGTAGCTCGGGTGAAAGGCCATGCTGAGCATGCCGCGTTCACCTGATTGGTTGACATTGGCGACAGTGAGGAAAGGCGTGACGTTGGCGGCGTAGGTGGTGGTGGGGTGGACGCGAATGGTGCCGCCGCGCTGGACGCTGAAGATGCGAGAGGTATCACCCGGTGGCGCGGTGACGTAGATGGTGCCCGGGATGGAGGATTTGAGGATGACGCGGACGGCGGTCTGTGCGGGAGCACTGGACGTGAGCCCGGCAACGCAGGCAATCGTGGCCAGACCGGTCATGATCCGTCCGCAGACGTGCTGCAACAACCGCATGTGTCACCTCTTTCCCTCGACGTGCGAGCAATGACGCGGACTCGCGATACGTGCAGGGGGGCGGACGGTTGCGACGGAGTTGCCACTCCGGCGGGAACCAATTGGAAACCGTTCGATTTCAGGGGCAGTTGCCGCCGGCGAGGGTGATGAAGAAGTCGATGACATCTTGATCGTCCGGGAAGACGCCGTCGGCGTTGATGTCGATGCTGTCGCAGCCGAAGGAGGCGGACGTGCTGCATGGGCCGCCTGAGAAGACGCTGAGGAAGTCGATGACGTCCTGGTCTTCGGGGAAGACGAAGTTGTTGTTGAAGTCGATTTCGTAGATGGGTACGGAGAAGTCGCGCGAGGCGGTGGAGCCGTGGTCGTCGGTGATGATGAAGCGCCAGGAGCCGCGGTCGCGCAGGAGCGGGGTCCAGCGCGGACGGAGTGTGGGCGCGCCGGTGGTGGAAGAGAGGAGCACGAACGCGCCGGTGGCGTCGTTGTAGGCGAAGGCGACGGGGTCGCTCTGCAAGCGTGCCTGCGCGTTGATGGTGGTGATGTCTGCTGCGGAGCAGGCGGGGGGCATGTCGGCGGGCTCGAGCACGATGACGGGATCGGCCCCGGCGGTGTAGGACGCGACGTAGCCCACGGGCTGTTGCAGGCCGTCAGCGGTGAACTCGCCGCCGACGATGAGTTGGCCGTTGAACTCGATGCCGGTGAGGACACGATTGTTCAGGCCTTGGCCCATGCCGCGCGGGCCGGGGCACCAGCGGAGGGTGTTGCTGAGGGAAGTTGGTGTGTCGCCACTGAGTGGAAGGCTGGTGGGTCCCCCGATGCTGTTGCCCAGGGCGATGAGCTCGCCGTCGTAAGAGACGAGGTCGCGGATTTGGCCCGAACTTGAGACGAGTGCGGCGCGTGTCCACTGACCGTTCACGAGGCGGCGGAGCGCCGTCGAGGAGGGTGGGAGGTTGGTCGCGAGCGGAAATGCGCCGATGTATAACTCACCATCATGTTGCGCGATGGAGGCAACGAAATCGGGCGGCGCGGGAAGATCTTGCCACGCTGCGCCGTCCCAGCGGCGGAGGAAGCGATCGCCGCCGACGTGGAGTTGGCCGTCGATGACTTCGAGCGGGATGGCGGGGGGCAGATAAGTGAGTGCTTGCACGTCGACAGTGAAGGTGCCGCCCGGGGTGTCCCACGTTTGACCGTTCCAGCGGCGGACGTATGCGACTTGCAAGGTGCGTCCGTCGCGGCTGACTTCGAAGAAGCCGGAGGCCCAGAGCGCGCCGTCAAAGGCACGAAGGTCGCGGATGGTGCCGCCAGGGGATGGGAGAGACTGCCAAGCGGAGCCGTCCCAGCGGAGGAGGCTGCTACTGGTCGTCGTCAGAGCGGAGCCTGCGTGCAGTGCACCTTGGAAGGATTCGATCGTGTAGAGGCCGAAGGAGGTGGAGCCGACGTTGCCGCCCACGGGCTGCCAGATGGTGCCTGTCCAGCGGGAGACAAAGCCGCCAGTGAAGGTGGGCATGTCGGTATTGGCTGGGATGGCGCCGGCGGCGTAGAGCTCGCTGTTGTGAATGACGAAGTCGCGCACGTGACCGGGGGCGGAGCCGAAGGGCTGCCACTGGGGCTGGGCCAGGGCCGATGCCGCGCAGAGCGACAGCACGGAACCGAAAATGATCCGCATGAGATTTCCCTCTCGACGTTCCCCGAAGCGGACGGTGTGGCAACGCGGGTGATGCGAAGCCTTGGGCCGCAGAACGCGGCCTTGGCGATATCCGCTTGGGTGTGCGAGGCGGTTCCCCGGAATCTGTCGATCAGCAGGTGCCGCCGGCGAGGACAGTGAAGAAGTCAATGACGTCCTGATCCTCGGGAAAGACGGCGTTGCGGTTGAAGTCGATGGTGTCGCAGGCGGGGAAGTCGCAGGGCGCGCCGGCGAGGACGTTGAAGAAGTCGATGACATCTTGATCTTCGGGATAAACGCGGTTGTTGTTGAAGTCGATGTCGGTGCAGAGGCCTTCGCAGCCGTCGGGGATGGAGTTGTTGTTGGTGTCGAGGGAGAGGCCCAGGCGGAGTTCGCAGAGGTTGTAGTAGCCGTTGTTGTCGCAGTCGGGCGTGCCGGGGATGAGGCCGTCGGGTTCGAGGCGGAAGACGCGGCCGCCTGAGTTGAGGGCTATGAGGTAAAGTTCGCCGCTCGCGTCCTCTCCAAGGCTTTGGTAACCGATCGTGCTTTGGCGCGCGAACTCGGCGACGCTGTTGATGCCCGTGGGGACGAGCGAATACACGCCTGCACAGCCGTCGGCGAAGACATATGTGCCTTTCAGGCAGGGCATCGCGCTACCGCGATACATATAGCCGCCGATGACGTAGCAACCGGGAATGGAGACCGTTGTGCTTCCCGTGCGATAGTCAAACGTGGGCGGCACGTAGCTCTGGCCCATTTGTTGCACGCAGGTCGAGTTGCTGATCAGATTGCCCTCTGCGCACGGCCAGCCGAGGTTGGCTCCGCCGCTGCTTACGGTGAGGCGTGTGACTTCCTCGCGCGAGCCGCCGCCGACGTCGCCCACCCAGAAGTCGCCGGTGAGGCGGTCGAAGGAACAGCGGAAAGGGTTGCGCACGCCGACGGCCCAGACTTCGTCGGGCATGGGGTCATTCAAGAACGGATTGGTGGGTGGGATGGTGTAGAGCTTCGTTGCGTCGTCGGGGAAGCCATCGTCGTCGGCGTTGCCGGGAATGTTGTCGGGGCCGTCGACATCGAGGCGGAGGATCTTGCCGCGGAGGGTGGTGTTGCTTTGGGCGAGCGAGCTCTGGCCGTTGTCGCCGAGGGGGACGTAGAGCAGGCCGTCGGGGCCGAAGCCGATCCAACCCGCCTGGTGGATGCCGCTTGGGCTGGGCACGACGAGAACGTCTTGGAGCGTGGTCGGGTCAGCGACGTTGGGATCGGTCGCGCTGACTTTACAGCGGGCGATGACCGTGCCCGCGCCGGTGCCTGCGCGCGTGTAGTAGAAGTAGAACCAGCCGTTGGAGCTGTAGTGGGGGTGGAAGGCCATGCTGAGCATGCCTTGTTCGCCGCCGCTGTTGACGTTGAGGATGGTCAAGAAGGGTGTAGTGCGCTGCGCGTACGCGGGCAGGTCGAGGATGCGGATGCCGCCGTTGCGCTGGACGGTGAAGAGCCGCGAGGTGTCGCCCGGGGGCGAGGTGACGTAGACGGTTTGGGAGATGGTGGCTTTGAGCGATGCGGTGAGACGCACCTGAGCGTGGGCCGCCGTTGAAATGGAGAGACAGCCGGCCGCCAGCAACGCGGGAACACAGAATTGACGCATGATGACCTCTTTCCCTCGATAGAAGAACGGGTGTCTGTACGAGGGGGTTGCGTTGAGGTTGCGGAGGTTTGGGGGCAAGTTCAGATGAAATGCCCGAGGGGTCGGGTGTTCCGAACAAAGCGCAAGCAGGTCCACGGGCGTTTTGCCGGGAATGTCCGTAACTGGCCGATATCTCCCGCATGAGTTCGCCCAACGAAATTCCCCTTTCCCGGCCCGACATCACTGCGCTGGAAGAAGAAATGGTCTTGCGCACGCTGCGGTCGGGGCGGCTGTCGATTGGCCCGGTGGTTGAGCAGTTTGAGGCGGCGGTGGCGGCGCGGGCGGGGTGTCATCATGGGATTGCGGTGAACAGCGGGACCAGCGGGCTGCACCTGTGCATGCTGTCGCTGGGGATCGGGCCGGGCGATGAGGTCATTACGACGCCTTTCTCGTTCATTGCGAGCGCGAACTGCATTCTCATGACAGGTGCGACGCCGGTGTTTGTGGATATCTGTCCGCGCACGCTGAACATGGACCCGGCGAAGATCGAGGCGGCGATCGGCAAGCGGACCAAGGCGATTCTGGCGGTTGAGACGTTTGGCAACACCGCGTACTTCGATCAGTATGCGAGCATCGCGGCGCGGCATGAATTGCCCATGATTGAAGATTGCTGTGAGGCACTGGGCGCGACGCTGAAGAGCCGGCCTGCGGGGCACTTTGGGCGGTGTGGGGTCTTTGGGTTCTATCCCAACAAGCAGATCACCACGGGTGAGGGCGGGCTGATTGTGACGGACGATGCACGGCTGGCGGATATGTGCCGCAGCTTGCGCAATCAGGGGCGGCCTTTGGGCTGGAGTGCGCCCAAGGCGGCCGAACCCACGCACGGCGGCACGGCGACAGGAAGCTGGCTGCGGCACGAGCGACTGGGGTACAACTACCGGCTGAGTGAGATCAACGCAGCCCTGGGATTGGCGCAGATTCAGCGACTCGATGAGATGATCGCGAAGCGGCAGCGCGTGGCGCGGTGGTACATGGAACGGCTGGCGGGCGTGAAGGACATCGCGCTGCCGACGATTGAAGATGATGTGAACATGAGCTGGTTCGTGTTTGTGGTGCGTCTGTCGCCCACGTACACGAGTGACGAACGCGATCGCATCATCCGCGGCTTGCGCGGGCATGACATTGGCGCGAGCGATTACTTCCCGTGCATCCATTTGCAGACGCACTTCCGCGAACTGGGCTTCCGGCCTGGCATGTATCCGATCGCGGAGAGCGTGAGCAACCGCACGATTGCGCTGCCGTTTTACAACGACATGACGCAGAAGGACGTGGACATTGTGGGGGGGACGCTGGAGCTGATGATTTCGCGGGAGAATCTGCGGCGGGGGTGATAGTCCTATCGTTTTCCGAACAAACAGACTGAAGGTCGCGCTTGCCCGGAGCGGGTTTCGCGCCAATACTTTCGGCCCTGCACTTTGCGGTGGGCCAGCCGGTGGGCTGGCGGAAGTATGTCATACGGCTCTGCGAGGTTTGTGGAGCGTTTCTGAGGTGGATCATGCCGAACGTTTGCCCCCTGACTGGTAAGAAGACTTCTCGCGGCATGAAGCGCGCGTGGCGCGGTCAAGCTGTTGCCAAGGGCGGCTTCGGCCTCAAGCCCACGGGCATCACCCGTCGTTCGTTCAAGCCGAATCTGCAAGAGATCGTCGCGGTGATGGACGGCAAGCAGACGCGCGTGCGCGTTTCGACCAAGGCCATCCGCACGGGCATGGTGACCAAGGCGCTGAAGCGCAAGTACGGGTACACCCGTCAGCAGAAGGCTGCTCAGTAAGCTGTTTGTGATCAACTGAAAACCCGCAGGCGTGCCTGCGGGTTTTTTCGTTGCGCTGTGGTGATGCGTGGGGGTTACTCGAAGCACTCGCCGCCGGCGAAGATGCGGAAGAAGGCGGCGATGTCCTGGTCGTCGGGGAAGACGCCGTCGTTGTTGAAGTCGATGCTGTCGCAGGCGGGGATGACGGTGACTTCGATGGGCGTGGTGGTGGAGGAGCCGCAGGCGTTGGTGGCGCGCAGGGTGTAGAGGCCTGACATGGTGACGCGCGGGCGCTGGATGGTGAGGACGGCGGTGTTGGCGCCCGTGTTGAGTTGGCCGCCGGGTGTGAGGCCGTTGCCGAGAGGTGCGCCGTTGAGCGACCACTGGAATGTGACGTCCGTCGGATTAGCGACGGGCGCGGCGAGGGTGAGGGTTTCGGTGGAGAAGACCTGCTGGTTTGAGGGTTGCTGAGTGAACTGGGGTGCGCCGGTGTTGAGGAGGCGGGCGACGCCGATGGCGGGCTGGCCGTTGACTTCGGTGAATGCTCCGGCGATGTAGAGATCGTTTTGGAAAGACTCGATGGCGTAGATGGGGCCGTTGGCGAGGATGCCGGTGGATTGTATTTGTTCTTGCCGTATGCGGAAGAGTCGTCCAGTGTTAGTTCCGTAGTAACCATCGACGCTGTTTTCGACTTCGCCGCCGACCAGCGCGGTGATTGTGGAATTCGGAGATGAAGGTTGAGGGATGGGTCCGGAACCAGGACGGCTGACTTGAGAGCCATCACTTACCAACTCCGACTGCGGCGTCATCAACGTCACGCTGGGTATCACACTATTCATGTTGGGACCACCAAATAACGGCCCCGCGAGCCCCATCGGGCCCCGAGCTAACCCTCCACCGACGAACTCCGGCCGCGGCCATTGCAGCGAGCCGCCCATAACAACCGAGTTCTCGAACCGACTCAACACCACAATGTTTCCCTGCAACTCCAGCGGCGTTGCATCCTGCCAGCGTCCTGCGATCAATCGCGACAGCACGGGTCGCAGCGTGCCGTTCACGCCGATCACGCGGCCGCCCGCCCAGAGTGTGCCGTTGATGTCGATGATGCTATTGATCTGTCCCGTGAAGCCGCTGATGGCTGTCACGGGCAATGTGTGCGAGCGCACTTCGACGATGTTGTCGTCGCGCAGCATATACAAGGTGCCCGAGGAGTTGCTCGCAAATTGGCGCACGGGCAGGGTCGTCACCACCCCCGTTGCAGTTGTGCCGTTCCATTGCCAGGCGTTGTGCGGGTAGCTTGCGAGGAAGCCGCCGATCATGAGAACGGGCTGCTGCGGGCCCGAGCCGTCGCGGTCAACGACTTCAAGGTCGTAGACCTCGCTGCCCGGCGCGAGATTGAGCGCAGGCGATGGCTGCTGGCCGCCGACAGTGAAACACTGGGCAAATACGGACGAGGCGAAGAGTCCAACGCCGCCCAAGAAATTGACACAATGCATCATATAAATACCTCCTTGCAGAAAGTATAACGACTGTGTCAATGGACAATTCGGATAGACCGCTCCGATACGAGCTCGCCTGTTACAATGAACCATGAACCGCAAATGCGACCACTGCGACCGCGAAGCGACGGTTCACGAAGTTACCGTGCGGAACGGCGTGAAGATCGAGCGCCATTTGTGCGAGGAATGCGCGCATGCGAGCGGGATTTCGATCCAGCCGCAGAAGCCGATTGATGAGCTCATCAAGCACTTTGTGGTGGCGCAGGGATTGACGCCTGTGGTGCCGCCTGCGGCGCAGCCGCCTCGGGCGAGTGCGTGTCCGACGTGCAAGACGACGTTTGCGGAGTTCAAGCAGCATGGGCTGCTGGGGTGTGCGGATTGCTACCGGGCGTTTGAGGGGCAGTTGTTGCCGCTGCTCGAGCGGGCGCATGAGGGTGGGCAGACGCATGTGGGCAAACTGCCCAAGCGGACGATGGCGGAAGCGAGTGATGAGATGGCGCGCGAGGCGGCGGCTCGAATGGCGGAGGAGCGTGAGCAGCGCGTGCGGATGATTCGCTCGGAGCTTGATCAGGCGGTGAAGGATGAGCGGTATGAGATGGCCGCGAAGCTGCGCGATCAGTTGCGGAAGATGGAGATGGGCGAAGGAGGCGCGTCGTGAGCGAGCAGACTCCTGGCGAGGGCGAATCGCAGCAGCCTCAACAACCACAGCAGCCGGCGCAGGGGCAGGGTTCTGCGGGCGCGATGGACATGGGCGCGACGTGGCTGCGCGGCGATGGGGAATCGCATGATGTCGTGATGTCGTCGCGTGTGAGGCTGGCGCGCAACTTGGCGGGGCGGCCATTTGCGACCAAGGCGAGCCGACGCGATCGGGTGGAGACGATGCAGGTGTGCCGGGACTGCGTGATGAACGCGGGACTCGCGGAGAAGATCATTTGGGTGGACATTCACGGGTCGCCTGCGCTCGAGCGGCAGTTGCTTGTGGAGCGGCACCTCATCAGCAAGAACCATGGCAAGGGGCGCGGGGCGAACCCCAATGAGGATCCGCGCGGCGTGGCGATCAGTGTGCCTGATGAGCGGCTGGCGATCATGGTGAATGAAGAAGACCACCTGCGATTGCAAGCGATTCGCAGCGGGCTTGCGCTGAGCGATGCGTGGAGTGACGTGGACAGCGCGGACGACAAGATTGAGAGCAGGCTGACGTATGCGTTCAGCTCGAAGTTCGGCTATCTGACGGCGTGCCCGACGAATGTTGGCACGGGGCTGCGCATGAGCGTGATGCTTCACTTGCCGGGGCTGCGATTGACGGGCGAGATTGAAAAGGTGAAGCGCGCGGCGACGGACATGGCGCTGGCGGTGCGCGGCTTTTATGGCGAAGGAAGCGAGCCGGTGGGTGATCTGTTTCAGATCAGCAATCAGGCGACGCTGGGCAAGAGTGAGGCACAGGTGCTGCACGAACTGGAGCGGCAGATCGTGCCGCGTGTGGTGGAGTATGAGCGGCTGAGCCGGCGCGAACTGCTGGCGAAGCGGCGCGTGGGGCTGGAAGACCAGGTGTGGCGCTCGTGGGGCATGTTGAGCAGCGCGCGACTGCTGACGACGGAAGAAGCGATGGGTGCGCTGAGTCTGCTGCGGCTGGGCGCGAGCATGGGCTTGCTGCGCGGGGCCGGGCCGGGCGGTGACGGGCCGACGATGCGCGTGGTGAATCAGTTGATGCTGCTTGTGCAGCCGGCACACTTGCAGCGAGCGGTGGGGCGCGAGCTGGACCAAGAGCAGCGGCGGGCTGCGCGGGCGACCTTGGTGCGGACGAAGCTGACGCGGCCAAGGGTGGCGTGAGGCGGTAGAGAACAGAGAACGGAGAGCGGAGAACAGTGAAGAGGCACCGCGGGTGACGCGGGCTGCTGGTGTCCAATCGCTGTTCTCTGTTCTCTGTTCTCTGCTCTCTGCTCTCTGCTCTCTGCTCTCTGCTCTCCGTTCTCCGCCCTCAGAACGTCGTTGTGAAGCCGACGAAGGCCATGATGCCGTCGCTGGAGGGGTTGTCGTCGTCGCCGAAGATGCGGCCGTTGCTAATGTGGCTCCAGCGTGCGCCGAACTGGATGCGCCAGTTGTCGGAGATGGCTTTGGTCATGCCGAAGCCGGCGCGGGGCGTGAAGTTGATGCTAGTGCCGTCTTGGGGCACATCATCGGTGGAGAACTGAATACCGATGCCGATGTCGGCGAAGGCGGTCCAGTCGTTGTCGGGTGTGGACCAGAAGTGCCAGCGGAAGACGATGGCGGGGTTGATGGCCTGCACGTCGTCGCCTGGGATGTCGAAGTCGCGGAGGGCGAGTTCGCCGATCACGGAGATGTCGTCGATGACGAAGTGTTCGATGGCAGCGGTGACGTTGATGTCGCTGAGTTCGTCAAAGTCGGTGCTGGCGCCGGCGCCGAAGGTGTACCAGGTTGTGTCGGCGTTGGTATAGCTGGATTGGGGCGAGGGGGTTGACGCCGCGGCGGAGAGGTCGACTTGCGCGGGCTGGGTTTGTGGGGCTTCTTGCGCGAAGGCGGGAGCGGCAAGCAACAGGGAGAGAGCGAGAGACGTGCGCTGCATGGGTGAACTCCTGCGGTACGATTGGGTTGGAGCGTATCGCGATGAATGAGCCGACGCGACAGGATGAACGATTGCAACGCGTGGAAGAGGCGATGCTGTTTACGCAGCATGGTCAGGACCAGTTGGCGGAGCATGTGCGCGAACTGAACAAACTCATTGGGCGGCTGGATGCGCGGGTGTCGCAGCTCGAGGAGCTGACCAGACGTGCTGATCAGGCCATGGGGGAGAGCGGGGATGGGGAAGCGGGCGACGTGAACGATGGTCGGCGGTGAAGTTGTGCAGTTGGGCGGACTGCGGTAGACTGCGTTCATGCAAACGCGTGCAATGTTCGTGCTGGCGGTCGCGGCGATGGTGCTTCTGACTTTCGGGGCGTGTGCGTCGCGCAAGCCAACGTGGGCTATTGCGCTGCATGGCGGGGCGGGCACACTTGATCGCGATGCGCCGGCGGCGGAGCTGGAGGCGTATCGGGAGAGCCTGCGGCGGGCGCTGGCGGTGGGGAAAGAGCGCGCGGCGCGCGGGGATGCAGCGATGGATGTGGCCGAAGCGGTGGTGCGCGTGCTTGAGGATGATGAGCGGTTCAACGCGGGGCGGGGAGCTGCGTTCAATGAAAAGGGCGAGCACGAACTGGATGCGTCGATCATGGATGGTGCGACGCTGCGTTGCGGCGCGGTGGCGGGTGTGCGCACGGTGAAGAACCCCGTGAGCTTGGCGCGGATGGTGATGACGCAGACGCGGCATGTGCTGCTCATGGGAGATGGCGCGGAGCAGTTTGCCGACGCGATGGGTGTGGAGCGGGTGCCCAATAGCTACTTCAGCACGCCCAAGCGGAGGCAGATGCTGGAGGAAATGCTGCGAGAGCGCGGCGCTCGAAGCGATGCTGCGCCGGGCGATGTGCGACACACGTACAGCACGGTGGGCTGTGTGGTGCGTGATGTGCATGGCAACTTGGCGGCGGCAACGAGCACGGGCGGGCTGACGGGCAAGCGATTTGGGCGCGTGGGTGACACGCCCATCGTGGGTGCGGGGACGTATGCCGATGGGCGCGTGGCGGTGAGCTGCACGGGCACGGGCGAAGAGTTCATTCGGCACGGCGTGGCGCGGATGGTGGCGGCGCGGGTGCAGCTTGCGGGGCAGTCGCTGCAAGCGGCGTCGCGCAGCGTGGTGTTTGACACGCTGAAGAAGGATGATGGCGGCATCATCGCGGTGGATCGCGATGGCGTGATTGTGATGATGTACAACAGCGAGGGGATGTACCGCGCGGCGGCGGACAGCACGGGTCGGGCGTGGGTGGGGGTGTTTGAGGAAGAGGTGCGGTGAAGAGGTGAAGACGTGAAGAGGTGAGCAGGTGAGCAGGTGAAGAGGTGAGCTGGGGAAGGATCCGGGAGGATTGATGAACATGGTGACAAGAAGTGTGTTGATTTCGGTGCTTGGCGTGGTGATGGTGGTGCTTGGCGCGTGTGGGGCGGGGCGTGAGGCGCGCGGGGGTACGGATGCAGGCGTGCGCGGAACGCTGCTGGTGATTGGCGGCGGGCTTGAAGATGACAATGCGCCGGTGTATCAGCGATTTGCGGAGCTCACACGCGCGGGTGTGCGGCGGGGTGAAGCGCCGCGGATTGTGATCGTGACGACAGCCAGCGGCGACGAAGCGGATGCGGCCAAGGGCAAGATGGAGTCGTTTGCGGTGTGGTGTCCGCAGATTGCGGTTGATGTGATCGGTCGAGAGACCAGCAGCGACGCGGCGGTCGCGAAGATCGACGCAGCGAGCGCGTTGTTCTTTACGGGTGGCGATCAGAAGCGCATCACGGCGAAGTATCGCGAGGGCGACAAGGATTCGCCCGAGTGGCTGGCGATGCGGCGGTTGCTGGCACGAGATGGCGTGATTGCGGGGACAAGCGCTGGCGCGGCGATGATGGGTGATGTGATGTTCTGGAGCGGTCGCAGCTCTGCGGCGCTGGGCATTGTGCGCGAGGGCGAGAGTGCGGTCGCATTTGACACGACGATTGATCCGGACAATCCGCCGGGCGGCGATGATGTGGTGATTGTGGGGCCGCGTATCGGGCCTGGCATGCGACTGCTGCCCTGGGCGATGACGGACTCGCACTTCTTTGAGCGCGACCGCATCGGGCGACTGGTCGCGGCGATGGAAGCGTCGGGCACGCGGCTTGCCATTGGCGTGGGTGAAGATGCGTGTGTGGAAGTTGACCTGGAAACGGGCGAGGTAATTGGCACGAGTGTGGCCGCGTCGCTGGTGGTGGATGCGGCGTGGCTGCAGCGGGACGGGCTTTCGCGGCGGAGCGGCCTTGCGCGCGTTGTGCAACAGGGCGATCGCATTTTGCTGCAACGCCGACTGACGACGAAGTTCGCGGCGCCTGTGTCGCGGCCTGCGGGCGATGCGAAGACGGTGGAGGTGGCGGAGCCGGGGCAGAGCCGGCAGCTTGCGTCGTGGCGTGTGTTTGTGCGGGGCGCGACGGAAATGAGCCGCGTGGACTTTGGCGGCTGGAGCGTGACGGCGTGGCCAGATCGCGACGGATGGGTGGGATTTGACGTTGACGTGCCGTAACGCATGCAGAGGGACGGTTTCTCTCGCGGGAATCACTGAAACTGTCGCGCTGACAGCCCCAACAATGCGGCGGAGGTTGCTCAATGACGACGATGGAACGTGAAGCTCTGGCCTCGATCTGTCTGCTCGCTGCGATGGTGGATGGCAATCAGAGCGAAAGCGAGCGAGTGAAGCTGCAGCAGGCGCTGAACCAGATCGGCGGCGTTGACCCTTCGGTCTTTCAGCGTGTCTTCCTGCGACAGACGACGATCGAAGAAGAAGCTCGCAAGATCAATGATCCTGCGGTCAAGCGGTCGTGTTACGAACTCGCGGTGGGCGTGTGTGATTGCGACGGCGTGTCTTCGCCTGCCGAGAAGGAATTTCTGAGCAAGCTCGCCGGGCTGCTGGGCGTAGATGCGGCGGCAGCGCGAGAGACGGTGAAGCAAGCGGATGACATGGTTGATCTGACGCTTGATGGCAAAGCGGCGGCGGGCGCCGGTGCAGCTGCGGCTGTCGGCGCGGCGGGTCTTGGCGCGGCGGCGGCTCCTGCCGCGGCGGGGCCCACCCTCGAGAAGCAGGTGGATGACACGGTGCTGACGTACAGCGCGATCAACGCAGGTCTTGAGCTATTGCCCCAGGGGCTGGCGACGGTCGCGATCATTCCGCTGCAGACCAAGATGGTCTACAAGATCGGCTCGCTGTATGGTTACAAGCTGGACAGTGGCCACATCAAGGAGTTCATCGCGACGGTGGGCCTGGGCATGAGCGGCCAGTTTGTGGAGAGCTACGCCCGCAAGTTCCTGGGCGGCCTTGCGAGCAAGTATCTGGGCAAGACGGCCGGCAAAGTTGTCGAGAAGACGACAGGCCCGATGATGACGTTCGCGAGCACGTATGCGCTGGGCATGGTGGCCAAGAGCTACTACGCCAGCGGCCGCAAGCTGAGTGTGGGCGACTTGCAGGCGCAGTTCGCCCGCAAGTTTGAAGAAGCCAAGGGTGTCTTCGCGAGCCAGGAGGGCAATATCCGGGCGCAAGCGAGCAAGCTCGATCCGGCGAAGATCATCAACATGGTGCGCGGGGCGTAAGAGAAAACGATAAAGCGAAAGGCGATACATGAACCGTGCACTTCAGTGGTGCACGGTTTTCACTTGCGCGTGATGGCGACGGGTTTGGTCTCGCCGCGAAGGGTGGAGACCATGACGTAGTGCTCGTGCAGAGCCAGGCCCAGAGCATCGCCTGCAGCCAGGGATGTGAGCCTGGCGGGCGCGTGCGGCTTGGCTGCTACGGCAGGGGCGGGTGCATGCGATGCACGGCAACCCGCAAGCGCGAGGAGCGTGAGGCTGGCGAGCAGGCTGATGCAAGTACGCATGCAAGCGACATCGACCCGCCGGCGCGGTTACTTTGCCGGCAGTGGCCGGGGCCGCGAGATTGGCGACGCACATCGGTGACTTCAACGTGGGAATGCGGCAAAATCCGCGGAATTCGAGCGGTTATTGAGACGTTGCTGGTGCGATCTGCCCGAGAATCGTGTATCCTGTGCAAGACGAGTCGGCATCGCGTGCCGGCTGTGCGCGGAGGATTCGCATGCACGGCGGACTGGGCCAACATCTCATGCGAGCGGCAGGCGTGCTTGCGTTCGCCGGTGTCTTGACGCCCGCTTTTGCGAGGCAGGACGCGGCGCCGGAAGCGACCGCCGCTGCGGCTGATACGCCGCCCGTGCCGGGCAGTGTGGAGATGGATGGCGAAGCACGCGATGTGACGCGCATTGAACTGTTTTACACGCGAGAGTTGGCGGGAGCACCTGCGCTGGCGGATGTGCTGGCGGGCAGCGTGACGCTGGCGGAAGTGAACGGGGCGTGGGTGCCGCCTTATGAAGGCTTGGCGACGCGCACCGTGAAGCTGAGCGATGTGGGGACGGCGGGGCCGACGAAGATACATGACACTGCGCTGGCGATCATTTCGCAGGCGGTGGCGGCGCGCGTGAAGGAGTTTGGCGTCATTGGCGTGTACGCCGAACCGGACGCGGCGCAGTTTCGCATTGAAGATGGCGTGGTGGTGGACAGCCGCCCGGCGGGAGATACGTCGCTACGCATCGGTATTGCACTGGGCTTTGTGAAGCAGGTGCGCACGATCGCGCAGGGTGAACGCATTCGCGATGTGAATGCGACGGTGAACAACCCCGTCCACGCGTGGATTCGCGAGCACTCACCTGTGACGGCGGCGGGCGTCGCGGCGGTGGATCGTGTGAAGCTGGATGACTATCTCTTTCGACTCAATCGCCATCCGGGTCGGCAGGTCGATGCGGCGCTCGCGCCCAGCGGCGATGAGTTTGGCGGCACCAGCGTCGATTATCTGATTGCCGAGAATCGCCCGTGGCTGCTGTACGCCCAGGCGACGCGCGACGGCCGGCGTGAAGATGACGAGTGGCGCTACCTGTTTGGTGTCACGCACAATCAGCTTACGGGTGTTGATGACATTCTGTCGCTGAGCTTTCGGACGAGCTTCGACAACGTCAACACGTTTCAAGGCAGCTACGAGCGACCGATCGACGACGCGCGGCGCATTCGCGTGCGCGGGTTTGGCAGCTACTACGCGTACACCAGCGCTGATGTCGGTCAGTTTGATGCGACCTTCGAGGGTGAAGGCTGGAACGCGGGCGGCGAAGTTGCGTGGAACTTTTATCAGAACGCGGACCTGTTCATCGACGCTGTCGGCGGCGTGCGCTTCGACAGCATTCGCGTGGACAATCAGTTTGCGGGTGTGGAAGGTGACGAGAGCGTGACGGTCGGCTACCTGGGCGCGCGGCTGGAGCGGTATCGCATGACCAACGCGATCGCCGCGAGTGCGATGCTCGAGTTTTCGATCGATGGGCTGGATGGCGACAGCGTGGACACGCTGGGCCGCTTCGATGCTGATGAGAACTGGGCGACCATCAAACTGGATGCGACTCATTCGTTCTACCTGGAGCCTCTCTTTAACGCGAGTCTGGAGCAGCGCAGCGGGCTGGCGCATGAAATCGCAGTGACCGGCAAGGCGCAGATGAGCCTGGGCAGTCGGCTTGCGCCCAACTATCAAGATGTGGTGGGCGGCTTGTACACCGTGCGCGGCTATCCCGAGTCGGTTGCAGCGGGCGATCACAGCGTGGCGGCGAGCGTGGAGTATCGGTTCCATCTGCCGCGCGTGCTGGCGCCGCGCGAGCAGGCGGGGAGTTTCCTGGGTGAGGCGTTCCGCTGGCGGCCGCAATATGCGTACGGCCCGGTGGATTGGGACTTGATTCTGCGCGGGTTTGTCGATGTGGGGTACGTCGCGCAGGTTGATCGCGAGAGCTTTGAGCGAGACAACACGCTGGTGGGCGCGGGGCTGGGCTTTGAGTTCTCCATCGTGCGTCGCGCCGTGGTGCGGCTGGACTATGGCTGGGCTTTGAGTGAAGTGGAAGACGGAGCGGGTAACGCGATCGTGGATACGGGCGATGGCCAGTGGCACTTTGTGGCGACGTTCCTGTATTGATCGCGCGGTGAGATGCGGAGAGCGGTTTGGTGATCCGTGCGGTTCCCGGCGACGTACGGAGAGAATGAGTAAGCCTGATGACGTGTGAATGGATGCACATGCCCGCCCACGCTCTGCGATTGAATCGCGCGGGGTTGCTGCTGCTCAGTGCGGGCACGGTTGTCGCCGCGCCGGCGCTTGCGCAAGACATTCAGGGAGCGCGCGTGGTGCGCGGCTCGGCGAGCGTTGTGACGGACGGATCTCACACAGTGATTCGCGCCAGCGACCGCGCGATCATCAATTACGATGCGTTCAACATCTCTCGCGGGGCGAGCGTGCAGTTTGTGCAGCCCACGGATCGCGCTCGCGTGCTCAATCGCATCACGGGTGGTTCGCCCACGCGCATAGATGGTGCACTGAGCGCCAACGGCCGGGTGTACTTTGTGAACCCTGCGGGTATCACGTTTGGCGCGGGCAGCGTGATTGATGCCAATCGCATCTATGCCGCTGCGGGTGAGATGAGCGACGCGGACTTTGTCGCGGGGCGAGCGCGATTCACGCAGCTCACTGGCGATGTCGTCAACGACGGTGAGATCCGGGCGAACGCAATTCACCTTGCGGGCGCGACGGTGACCAATACGGGCACGCTGCTGGCAGACGACGGGGTCATCACGATGACTGCGGCGGGTGAGGTGCACATTCGCGAGCGCGGCAGCCGGGTAAGCGTCACGATGAATGCCGGTGCGCTTGCGAGTGATGCTCGCACGGAAGATGCATCGCTGGCGACGCCGAGCGTGGTCAATAGTGGAGTGGTGCGCGGCAAGAGGGCCATGGTGTCGCTAGGCGCTGGCGATGCCATGGGCCTGGCGATGAAGAACGCAGGCGTGTTGCACACCGGTGTTATCGAAGCGCGGGGTGGTGATGTCAGACTTGAAGGCTCGCGGGTTGAACAGGCCGGCACGATTGATGTCAGCAGTCAGGCCGATCGCGCGGGTTCCATCGCGTTGATCGCGCAAGACGCGATCCACCTGCGTGACGGCAGCCAGACTGTTGCGCGCGGCGAGCAGCACGCAAGCGGCGGTGATATTCGCTTGGAGAGCAAGGGAATCGTGCGCAGTGACGCAGGTTCTCGCGTGGATGTTTCAGGCGGCGTGCTGGGCGGTGACGGCGGCGATGTCTTCGTCGCCAGCAGCGGTGCGATGGGCCTGCAAGGCGCATTGGTGGCCACGCACGCGGAAGGCGCGGCGCCCGCGCGACTGCAGCTGCGGCCGGTTGATGTGCTCATTGGGCCGCTTGGCGCGCAGGATGATGACATTTACGACGATGGCATCATCGACACGGACAACCCCGGCTTTGGCTGGGCGTTCGGGCCTTACACGCTGTCGGGTCATGCGATCTCGAACTTCTATGGTGATGTGATCATCCGAGCGGATCGCGATGTGCTCGTGAATGATGATGTCGACAAGTTTCTTGGCGCCTTGGTGATTGACGCGGGGCGCGACATTCTGCTGGGGCAGCGAGCGAATCCTGATCCTGATGTTGTGGGCAGCAACCAGCCTGTGCGACTCAATCTGTCGCTGGTTGCCGACAGAATTGAGTTTGCTGCGGGCCGAGACATCGTCGACAACACGATCGATGGCACGTACCTGCGGTCGAACTTTGGTGATGTGCGACTGACCGCAACGACCGGGACCATCGGCTTCCGCCAGGCCGCCATGCCTGCGGGCAAGACGCTCTTCTACACCGCTGGGTCAGACAGTGTGCTGGACTTGAGCGAGGGTGGCCAACTGGCAGATCCCAGTCGCACGCGGGTGGTGGCGCAGGTCACGCAGGGCAATTTGACGTTCGCGCGCTTGTTCGGCAGCAATGGCGGCGCGGCACAGTCGCTTGATGCGGTAGCGGCGGGTGATGTGAACGTGGAACACTCGCTCGTCAGTGGCACGTACGTGCGCATCGACGCGGGTGACGACATGCAACTGGGCGCCACGGTGCGCAGCCAGAGTGATGTGACGCTGCGTGCGGGCCGCGACGGTACCGGCACGTTGAGCGTGACGGCGAGCGATGTGGTGCTTGCTGCGGATGATCTGTGGTTGCAGGCGGGCGACGTGGGTTTGGGAGCAGATGCGAGTGTTGATCTGCGCACCAATTCGCCGCAACTGCGTGGGTCTGACGCGGTGAGCAATCCGCGCTCGGTCTTCATCGGCGCGGGCGGCGCGATCGCGAGCGACCAGCTTCCGGCGTTGTTGCAGTTCTCGCGGAATCTGGCGAGTGGTCCCGATGGCGCGCCTGTTCGCTACACGATTGCTTCGTTTGCAAGTGATGTCAGTATCACTGATGGCAACCAGCTTCGTGGCGGCATGCTGTCGCTGTCGGGTGGCAGTGCCTTTGGTGCTGACGGCCGCGTAAGGCTTGCGGATTCCGTCGCGGCGTCGTCGCTGTTCGTGAATGGTCTGGCCACGCTAGGTGGATCAGCTCCGATCACGATCGCGTCCGCGGAGCAAACCTACACAGGCGACGTCGAACTCGCGGGTGATGTGACCCTTGCAGGCGGCGCGATCAATGTGCAGCGTGCGATCAATCGCGAAGTCGGCTCCACCGTGAGCGCATTGACCATCGCCGGTGAAGCTCGGCTGGCTGGCAGCATCGGTGCTGTCCGCGCGATTGATCGCTTGACGATCGATCAGCCCACGGTGCTGGGCGGTGGAAGCTCCGACACGAGCGTGGTGACACGTGAATCGCAGACGTACAACGCACGCGTGACGCTCGCGAGCGATGTGACGATGCGCGCGGGCGAGGGTGACACGGGTGGTGAGATTCGCGTGCGCGGTGCGATTGATAGCGATGAGGTCGCCGCTCGTGATCTGCATCTGCGGGTTGGTGATGGCGGCGCGATTCGGCTTGGCACCAGTCTTGGTGCCGTGCGCCGGCTTGATGCGCTGACCACGCAGACGGTCACGGGCACACCCGCGCCGCGGGCGAGCATCATTGGCGAGAGCGATATCGCGCTGTATGCGAACAGCTTCACGATGACGCAGGGCGACAAGCTCACGGGCCTTGGGAGCGTGTTGATCGATGCAATTAACGAAGCTGTCTTGGGTGACGTCAGCACGCGCGGCGATCTGACGGTGGATGCTGCCAGCATCAGTCTGCTGCGTCGTCCGGCGAGCCCGGTGCTGGGTGCATCAGGCACGCTGGTGACCGACAATGGCACCGATCTTGTCGCGCGTGGTACGTTGACTTTGCGGGGCAGTGTGCAAGTGTTGGGCGATGGTGGGCAGCCTGCGGTGCGCATCGGTACGGCGACGGGCACGGCGATTGGCACGGGCGGCTTGCAAGTGGTGCAGATGTCCGCGGGCGAACTGGGGGATGATCAGTTTGTCAACGCGGACGGTGTTGTGCTGGACGTGGTTGTGCCTGTGCGCGACACGCCACCACCACCACCACCACCACCACCACCACCACCGCCGCCACCGCCCCCGCCGCCCCCGCCGCCACCACCGCCCCCTCCGGCGGTTGCGC